>Ga0308171_1000042_pt1 | contig 420032 bp, 358 predicted proteins | sample PhyGR1_FD_202135 | JGI IMG/M metagenome (GOLD analysis project Ga0308171, IMG submission 202135) | Phyllosphere microbial communities from UC Gill Tract Community Farm, Albany, California, United States - DLSLSG.R1 | ecosystem: Host-associated > Plants > Phyllosphere > Unclassified | place... | reverse complement strand
GAGCCTTGTGAACATTGTTGATTGCGTAGGCCAGTTGACGACGGCCCCAGTCTTCCAGGCGGTGGATCTTGCCACCATCTTCTTCGATCAGCTTGGTGTAACGCTCGACCATGCCGCCGACTTGCTCGCTCTGGTCCGGGTGAACCAGGAAGATGATTTCGTAATGACGCATGAATGCTCCTTACGGGTTAGTAGTCTGCCAGCGAATCTGGTCAGACAAGGAGTGAATGACACTGTATGTCTTGCTTGAGAGGAGGCACATGCGCACCCGCCAGCTCGGCAAGGGGCGCAATTGTAGAGAAGGCGGGTTGGACAAGCAAGGTGATTGGCGATTATTTGAACAGTCGGAAACATATTGGCGGCATATGTGAACACGGCGGTGATGCTTTCGCGGGCTTGCCCGCGAAAGCATCACCGCCGCTTCAGACCCTCAACGCTTGGCCTGACGCTGCCTCACCGCCTCGAACAGACACACCCCGGTCGCCACCGAGACGTTCAGACTGCTGACACTACCAGCCATCGGCAGCTTCACCAGGAAGTCGCAATGCTCACGGGTCAGGCGGCGCATGCCCTTGCCTTCTGCGCCCATGATCATCACCAGCGGACCGGTGAGGTCCTGCTGGTAGATCTCCTGCTCCGCTTCGCCAGCAGTGCCGACCACCCACAGGCCGCGCTGCTGGAGTTTCTCCAGGGTGCGCGCCAGGTTGGTCACGGCCACCAGCGGGATTACCTCGGCAGCGCCACAGGCGACCTTGCGCACCACGCCTGTGAGTGTGGCCGACTTGTCCTTGGGAATCACCACGGCAGTTGCGCCCGCAGCATCGGCGGTGCGCAGGCAGGCGCCGAGGTTGTGCGGGTCGGTGACACCGTCGAGCACCAGGATCAGCGGCGGCGTCTCGGTGCGCTCGAGCAACTCCTCGAGCATCGCTTCGCCCCACACCTGGCTTGGGCTCACCTCGGCGACCACACCCTGGTGCACGCCCTCGACCCAGGCGTCCAGCTCACGGCGCTCGGCCTGGCCGACCGCAACGCGGTTTTCTGCAGCCAGTGCCAGCAGCGCCTGAAGACGCGGCTCGCTACGCCCTTCCGACAACCAGATCTGCTTGACCCGCTTGGGATGGTGCTGCAGCAACGCCTGCACGGCATGTACGCCGTAGATTTTTTCCAGCTGACTCATGACTTGCCGCTCTTGCCCTTACGCGGCGCGCCGGACTTCGACGGGCCTTTGCGATGCTTGGTCTTGCCCGCAGCCTTGCTGCCCTTCTCGGCCTTGCTGCTGGTGTGCTGCCGCGCATCCCCCATCAGCGCCTTCTTCATCTCGCGGCTCTTGCGCACTTCGGCGTTACGCTGCACGGCGTCTTTCGGGAAGTAGGCTTCAGAAGCTTCGCTCTTGCGGCTGCGCGGCTTGGGCGAGATCCTCGCCTCGGTGGCCGGTGCCGGTTCAGACTTGGCCGCACCCTTGATGGTCGCAGGCTTGCCGGCGTCAGCCGATTCGCTACGCGGCTTGCGGCCGCCCGGCGCCTTGATCGCGGCTTCGGAAAGTTCGAAGTCGATCTTGCGCTGCTCGAGGTCGACGCGCATCACCTTCACTTCGATGGTGTCGCCCAGGCGGAAGCTGCGACCGGTGCGCTCACCGGCGAGGCGGTGATGCACAGGATCGAAGTGGTAGTAGTCGCCCGGCAGCGCACTGACGTGCACCAGACCCTCGACATAGATGTCGGTCAGCTCGATGAACAGGCCGAAACCGGTCACCGCGGTGATCACGCCTGGGAAGGTTTCGCCCACGCGATCACGCATGTATTCGCACTTGAGCCAGTTGACCACGTCGCGGGTGGCTTCATCGGCACGGCGCTCGGTCATCGAGCACTGCTCGCCCATCTGCTCGAGGCTGTTCTCGTCGTACGGGTAGATCCGCGCCTTGGGAATGCTCATCGCACCGGCGCGCTTGACGTGCGGGGTGTCGATCTTCGAGCGGATCACGCTACGGATGGCGCGGTGCACCAACAGGTCCGGGTAACGGCGGATCGGTGAGGTGAAGTGGGTGTACGCCTCGTAGTTCAGGCCGAAGTGGCCATTGTTCTCGGTGCTGTACACCGCCTGACTCAGCGAGCGCAGCATGACGGTCTGGATCAGGTGGAAGTCCGGGCGCCCGGCGATGCTCGCCAGCAGGGCCTGGTAGTCCTTCGGCGAGGGGTCCTTGCCCTTGTGCAGCGACAGACCCAGCTCACCGAGGAAGGCGCGCAGTTTTTCCAGGCGCTCCGGTGGCGGCCCATCGTGCACGCGGTACAGAGACGGCACGTTGTGCTTCTGCAGGAACTCGGCAGTGGCGACGTTGGCCGCCAGCATGCATTCCTCGATCAACTTGTGGGCGTCGTTGCGCACGGTCGGACGAATTTCGTCGATCTTGCGGTCTTCGCCGAAGATGATCCGGGTTTCCTGGGTTTCGAAGTCGATCGCACCACGGGTATGACGGGCATCGACCAGCACCTTGTACAGCGCGTAGAGGTGCTTGAGGTCCGGTAGTACCGCGCTGTACTCCTCGCGCAGGGCCTTGCCCTCGCGGGTGCGGGAGTGCTCGAGCATGCTGCTGACCTTGTTGTAGGTCAGACGCGCATGGGAGTGGATCACGCCTTCGTAGAACTGGTAGTCGACCATCTGGCCGGCCTTGTTGATGGTCATCTCGCAGACCATGGCCAGGCGATCGACATGCGGATTCAGCGAGCACAGACCGTTGGAGAGTTCCTCGGGCAGCATCGGAATCACACGCTCGGGGAAGTACACCGAGTTGCCACGCTGCTGGGCCTCGACGTCCAGGGCCGAGCCCAGGCGCACGTAGCTGGAAACGTCGGCGATCGCCACGTACAGGCGCCAGCCGCCGGAGAACAGGCGCAGCTTGCCCAGCGGCTCGCAATAGACGGCGTCGTCGAAGTCGCGGGCGTCCTCGCCGTCGATGGTGACGAACGGCAGGTGGCGCAGGTCGATGCGCTTTTCCTTGTCCTTCTCTTCGACTTCGGAGCGGAACTTGCGCGCTTCCTTGATCACGTCCTTGGGCCAGACGTGGGGGATGTCGTAGCTGCGCAGGGCGACATCGATCTCCATGCCCGGCGCCATGTAGTTACCGATCACCTCGACCACATCACCTTGCGGCTGGAACCGCGGGGTCGGCCAGTGGGTGATCTTGATCTCGACGAACTGGCCGATCTTGGCGCCGCCGTTGCGCCCCGCAGTCACCAGCACTTCCTGCTGGATCTTCGGGTTGTCGGGGGTCACATAGCCGATGCCGCCTTCTTCGAAGTAGCGGCCAACCACGCTTTCATGGGCGCGGGAGATGATCTCGACCAGCACGCCTTCGCGGCGGCCACGGCGATCGACACCGGACACGCGGGCAAGGCCGCGGTCGCCGTCGAACACCAGGCGCATCTGCGCAGGGCTGAGGAACAGGTCTTCGCTGCCGTCGTCGGGGATCAGGAAGCCGAAGCCATCGCGGTGGCCGGAGACGCGGCCGCAGATCAGGTCGAGCTTGTCTACCGGGGCATAGGTGCCGCGCCGGGTATAGATAAGCTGACCATCACGCTCCATCGCGCGCAGACGGCGGCGCAGGGCCTCGATCTGGTCTTCTTCGTACAGACCGAACTCTGCCGCCAGCTCCTCGCGCGCGGCGGGTTCGCCACGGTCGGCAAGGCGCTGCAGGATCAGCTCACGGCTGGGGATGGGATTCTCGTATTTTTCCGCTTCGCGAGCGGCCTCGGGATCGAGGGATTGCCAATCGGCCATCAGAAGGGGTTCACCTTGGGGTATATAGATAGGAATTCTGGCATAGGCGTATTGAAACCGGAAATCTTTGCCTTGGACAGCCCCTGCGGGGCACCCCGGCAGCGGCATTAGGTCACTGGAATCAACAACTTGAATTTTTTGAAATTTTTTTCGATCCGGGGCTTTACAGCCCTCAGGGGCATCCGTATAGTGCGCACCACAACGACGGACAGCCGACGTTGTAGTTGAGATGAAACCTGATGTAAAGCATCATGTGACCTCGACAAAATGTGTGCCCAGGTGGCGGAATTGGTAGACGCGCTGGTTTCAGGTATCAGTGACTTAACGGTCGTGGAAGTTCGAGTCTTCTCCTGGGCACCAAATATTTCGAGTGATAGATAGCAGATTTTTCTGTCATTCAGCAACACGATTCAAGTTTCATGCAGTAGATGTAAAAGCTTTGCCCAGGTGGCGGAATTGGTAGACGCGCTGGTTTCAGGTATCAGTGACTTAACGGTCGTGGAAGTTCGAGTCTTCTCCTGGGCACCATATAAAAACCCACTAGCTTGCTAGTGGGTTTTTTCTTGCCTGCGATTTTTGCCCCCCACTGCCCCCGCATCCGCCTCCCCTCGACTATTTGCCTTCATACGGCCACATGAGAAACGATTTCGTTTACCATTGTTTCGAAATATGTAGCCGTAAGCGAGGAAGTACCCGCATGACGATCCGCCCGAAACCGCTGATGCGCACCCTGGCCGCCGCTGTCCTGGGCCTGGTGATTGGCGCGCCGGCCGCCCTGGCAGACGAACCGGTCACGCTGACCATGTACAACGGCCAGCACAAGGAAATCGGCGAAGCCATCGCCAAGGCCTACGAGGCCAAGACCGGTATCCACATCAATATCCGCAAGGGCAGCAGCAATCAGCTGGCCAGCCAGATCATCGAGGAAGGCGCGCGCTCGCCTGCCGACATCATCTACACCGAAGAATCCCCGCCACTGAACAACCTGGGCGAACTGGGCCTGCTGGCGAAGATCGACGACGCCACGCTGGACATGCTGCCCAAGGAATACGTGGGCGCCAACGGCACCTGGATGGGCGTGACCGCGCGCACCCGCGTGGTGGTCTACAACCCGAAGAAGATCGACGAGAAAGACCTCCCCACCACCGTGATGGACTTTGCCGATCCCGAGTGGGATGGCCGCGTCGGTTACGTGCCGACCAGTGGCGCCTTCCAGGAGCAGGCCGTCGCCATCCTCAAGATGCACGGCCGCGAAGCCACTGAAGAATGGCTGACCGGCCTGAAGGCGTTCGGCAAGACCTACACCAACAACATGGTTGCACTGAAAGCAGTGGAAAAAGGCGAAGTCGCTGCCGTGCTGGTGAATAACTATTACTGGTACGCCCTGGAGCGCGAGCGCGGCAAGCTCGACTCCAAGCTCTACTACCTGGCCGACGGTGACGCCGGCAACCTGGTGACCATCTCCGGCGCTGCGGCCGTCAAGGCCAGCAAGCATCCCAAGGAAGCCCAGGCACTGCTCAACTGGATGGCCAGCGAAGAAGGCCAGCGCGTGATCACCCAGACCACCGCCGAATATCCCCTGCACAAAGGCATGGTCTCCGACCGCGGCCTGAAGCCGTTCGAAGAGCTGCGTCCACCGAAGATCAGCCCGGCCGACCTTGGCAATGCCGAAGAAGCCATCGAGCTCGAACGTGAGGTCGGTCTGCTCTGATGACTGCCGCCGCGCCCGATCCGGCCCTGGTACGCTTCGTGCCACGCCGCAAGCGCCCCTCCGTGTGGGTGGTGCTGCCTGTGCTGTTCCTGGTGGCGATGAGCCTGCTGCCACTGCTGTATGTCGCCATCAAGGCCTGGGAAGCCGGCTTGCATGAAGCCCTGCGCCTGCTCTGGCGCCCATTCGTGTGGGGGTTGCTGCGCAACACCTTGCTGCTGATGGTGGGGGTTACCCTGGTGTGCATGGTGGTCGGCCTGGCGCTGGCCTGGCTGCTCGAACGCAGCGACCTGCGCGGGCGCCGCCTGTGGGGCGTGGTGCTGTGCCTGCCGTTTGCCGTACCTTCGTTCGTCAGCAGCTTTACCTGGGTGTCGCTGAGCTCGGACTTCGAAGGGCTCGGCGGGGCGATCCTGGTCATGGCGCTGTCGAAGTATCCGCTGGTGTTCCTGCCGGTGGCGGCAACCTTGCGCAACCTCGACACCTCGCTGGAGGAGTCGGCGCGCACCCTCGGTTGCAGCCGCTGGGGCGTGTTCCTCAAGGTCACCCTGCCATTGCTGTGGCCCGCCATGCTCGGCGGCGCGCTGCTGATCGCCCTGCACATGCTGGTGGAGTTCGGCGCACTGTCGATCCTCGGCCTGCAGACCTTCACCACGGCGATCTACCAGCAGTTCGAACTGGAGTTCAGCAACGCCAACGCCGCAATGCTCTCGGCTGTGCTGCTCGCACTGTGCCTGGTGATGCTCTGGCTGGAGCTGCGCGTGCGCGGCAAGGCCCGCCACGTGCGCATCGGCCAGGGCGTGGCGCGTCGGGCACAGCCCTTGCGGCTCAAAGGCTGGAGCCTGCCAGCACAGCTGTTCTGTCTCGGGCTGGCGGTGCTGGGCAGCGGCATTCCGCTGGCCATGCTTGGCTATTGGCTGAGTGTCGGCTCGTCGGCAGCCTTCCCGGCGGCGGCAATCGGCAAGGCCTTGCTGACCTCCCTGTCGGTATCGCTGGGCGGTGCTGGCTTCTGCGTAGTGCTGGCATTGCCGATCAGCTTCCTGGTGGTGCGCTATAAAGGCCGCCTGGCGATCTGGGCCGAACGCCTGCCCTACCTGCTGCATGCGCTTCCCGGCCTGGTGATCGCTCTGACCCTGGTGTTCTTCGCCCTGCACTACGTGCCAGCGCTCTACCAGACCACTGCGCTGCTGATCCTGGCCTACGCCCTGCTCTTCCTGCCGCTGGCCCAGGCGCCAGTGCGCACAGCGCTGAACAAGGCCTCGCCAACGCTCGAGGAAGCCGCCCGCACCCTGGGCGCCAGCAGCTTCGCGGCATTCTGCCGGGTCACGCTACCGATCATCTTCCCGGCCCTGGCTGCGGCCTTCGCCCTGGTGTTCCTGGATGCCATGAAGGAGCTGACCGCGACCTTGCTGCTCAGCCCGACTGGCATGACTACCCTGGCCACGGAAGTCTGGGCGCATACTGCCAATGTCGAGTTCGCGGCCGCCGCGCCCTACGCGGCGCTGCTGATCCTGGTATCGGGATTGCCGGTATACCTGCTGACGACACGGATGTACCTGAACAAGGCGTAGCATCGAGGCCCGGGCGCAGGCAGCCCGGGCCCAGCCATTCAATAGCCCAGCGCGCGTTTTTCCGGTCCGGCACTGACGGCATGGTCCGGTCTGCGCAACTGCAATACCGCGAAAACCGAAAGAACCACCGCCAGCCCCCAAAGGATCGGCGTCGCTCCCTGGCTCAGAGCCACCATCTGCAGACCGACGACCAACAGACGCAACAGCGCATCGAGCCGACCATTGGCCACCGAAGGTTCGCGCAGGCGCGCCACACCCCAGATGACATAAGCCAGGGCGCCTAGATTGATGAAGAACATCGAGGTTGGGTCGAGCACACTGAAGGACGTACCCAGGCCAAGCCAGGCATCGAGCCCGGCAAAAAGCTGGAATGCCCAGGCACTCAGCAGTGGAACGGCAAATGGCAGGGTGGCGACGATGTCATAGATCGCGCCGATGCGGACGATGTTGGCGTAACGGGATTGATTCATTGGCAAACCTCCATGTGCATGCGTTCGAGAAGCGCTCTGACTTCGTAGAATTGTCCTGATTGCAGCGCGATCGCGTGACGTCGACCAAGCAGTTCGACGATTTGCGCGGCGCGTTGTTGCGCACTGACGATGTACCCCGGCTGCGTCGAGCGCTCTCGCAAAGCCACCAGTTCGGGAAAGCGCTCGTCGGCCTGCAGGATGGTTTGCGCCACGGTGGTGGCGACATTGCATAACCCGAGCACCGCAAAGAACACCTGCGGATTCTCCAGCTGGTAGACCTTGGCCAGGGCGTTGAGGGCGGCCTTGGAGACACTGTAGGAAAGCATGCCTGCGCGCTGACGAATGCCTGAAACCGAGGCCGAGAACACCACCTGGCTAACCTTGGCCTGTCGGCACAGCAGCAGGTCAAGCACCCATTTCACCGCTACCAGATTGAGCTCCAGCACCGAGCGGAAGGACTCCACTGGCGTATTGCTCGCAAGCTCCGGCGCGCTGCCGAATGTTCCGGCATTAAGGTAGGCCGTTTCGAATGTCGTCTCACCGATGAAGGCCTGCAGAACAGGCTGGACAGCCTCGCCCGCACAAAGATCCAGCGCCCGGAAATGCATGCGTGGATGCTCCAGCAGCGCCGTTGGTACCCGTCGCGAAATACCCCAGACCTCATCGCCCCGCTCCAAGTGTAACCTGGCCAGTGCCAGCCCGATGCCCGAACTGACGCCCGTAATGAATATGTGAGCCATCAGTGCCTCACTCGAACTTGCCGATGTGATAGCCGCCATCGACGCTCAACACGCTGCCAGTCATGTAGCTGGCGCCGTCGCCAAGCAGGAACAACACTGCAGCAGCCACCTCGCCTGCCTCGCCGAAGCGCTTCATGACCGTAGCGTTGATCTTGCGCTCGGTGCCCCCAGGATTGGCCGCCAGCCGCTCCGGAGAGTTCATCCCGCCAAGAATCGGCCCTGGCGCTACCGCATTGACACGCACTGCATGGCGCCCATCGCGGTCGCAGGCATTCTCCATCGCCACCACTTGGGTCAGGGCGTTGAGCCCTGCCTTGCTCGCCACATAAGCAGCCTGGTTGGGCATGGCCATCACCCCCGCGCAGGAGGACAGATTGACGATCGAGCCGCCTGCCTTCCTGGCGATCAACCGCAACTCATGTTGCAGGCAATACAACGGGCCGCTCAGATTGATACGCACGACCCGCTCCCAGTCCTGTACCTGAAGGTCGGCGACCTGCGCATATGGTGCAGTGATACCCGCGGCATTGACGGCATGGTCGAGTCCGCCGAAACGCGCCTCTATCTCGGCGAAGGCATCGCGCACCGCGCCAGGCTCAGCTACATCGCACGGGATGAAACTGGCCTGCGCGCCCAGTTGCTCAAGCGCCGAACGCCCCTTCTCCAGGCTGCGGCCGAGCACAACGACGCGCGCCCCCTCCTCGCTCAGCCGCCGGGCAATGCTCAGGCCGATACCACTGCTGCCACCGGTGACAACGATGGTCTTTCCCTGAAACTGCATCTGGACTCTCCTTAGTCATATCGAATAGAGGCTGGCCGCTTGTACCGGTCATTGACGCAGCAGTACACGCGATCCAGCTGGGGATTGCTCTTGTCACGGAAACAGTTGCCCTCGAATCGACAGGCATGAACACTTCCCGGCTTGCCCTGCAACGACTTGTTCACCAGGTCGTTGTCAGCGAACAGGGCACGACTCATGCCCACCAGGTCAGTCACGCCCAGCTCGAGCAAGGCTTCGGCCTGGGCCAGCGAGCCAGTGAAGCCGGCAAAGCCGACCGGGAGCGACGTCAGTTTGCGGATGTGCTTCACGCCATGCACCAGCATGGCGTGCACACGCGGATCGGCGCGCAGCATGTAATGGAACGTTTCCTTGATTGCCGCCGAGCACATCAAGGCCGCCACGCCTGCACGCTCCAGCGCAGGCACCACCTGCTCGAGCAGGGCCGGTTGCTGCCCCTTGTCACCCAGGCAATCATCGATACCCAGACGTACGGAGATGTCGATGCCGCCCTGGGTTGCCTCCACGATCGCGTCCATGACCTCCAGCAGCAGGCGGGCCCGGCGCAATGGCGAGCCGCCGTAGCGATCCGTTCGCCGGTTGCTGTAGGGCGAGAGAAAGCTGCTCAACAGGTAGCCATTGGAGGCCTGCAATTGCACCATGCGGGCGCCGGCTTGCTGCGCCAGACGTGCTGCATGGGCGAACTGGGCACAGACGCTGCGGGCATCCTCGTGAGTCATGACCCTCGTGCCGCGACGACTTCGACTACCCACTGCCCGGCTGGGCGCCAGTAGAACTCCGCCACTGCGAGCCAGATCGCCCTGGCTGCCGTAGTGCTGCAATTGCACGACCACGGGGCAGGCATTTTCCCGCCCGTAGTCGATCAGCGGCGCCAAGTGGTGGACGTGACGCTGCTCGTACAGGCACAACCCTCCCTCGTGCAGCCGTGTGGATGCATCGACTGCGGAGTTGGCCAATACCACCATGGCGCAGCCTCCATCGATGATGCCCTTGTAGAAAGTCAGCATCTGCGGCGTCAGGCAACCTTCACGACCCAGATCGATACCCATGGGTGCGAAGTACACACGGTTCTTCAGGTTCAGGTGTCGTCCGAGGGTGATGGACTGGCGCGTCAGCGGGTATCCCGAGGCCACGCCGGTTACCCGCTCTGCCGATCATTGCAAGGCGCGCCCTGGGCATCATTGCTTGCCAGGGCAGCCACCGACAGTTCCTGCAAGGGCTCGTGGAAGCAGTGGCACTTGATGACTTCCTTGAGCGTCGACAGCGTGGCGCGATCAAGCTTGGCGAATACGGCCAGTTGCACCGCGGGCTGTTGTGAAGGTCGGCACTCGACGATCGGAAAGCTCAGAAAACCCATGTCCCGCACATAGATGGACAGTTGCACCACCTCATGGGCCTGCGCGTTTTCCTCCACGCGAAACCTCACCGCCCGCAGTGAAACATGCTCGAGCAACCCCTCGACTGCCGTGCCGCGCGCCGTGTGCAACAAAACCTGCGGCAACACGCGGTTGGAGGGGGCGAACCAGTGGCTCTCCGGAAAGTTGACCGTGCGCATGCGCTTGAAAAGCGGCATCTTGATCGCACTGCCACGCAGGCGCAGCGTGGTGACCAGATTACCGTTCTGGAAGAACATCGCGGTCTTGTCCACCGTCCGGGGCAGGGCGCGCTTCTCGCCAGCGCTGTGCTGGACTACAACCTCCACCGCATAGGTGGACTCGGTGTAGTTATTGAAGGAGACGGACAAGTCTTCGATCGAGATCGAGATTTCACCGCGCCGGTAACCCGAATGGCTATAGAAATAATGGTACATCGCCTGACGAGCCACTTCGATCAGCATCAGGCCAGGCACGTGCTCATGGGGCTTGTTGTAGAAAAAGTAGTTGTTGGTGTCGTTCATCAGGCCGTACGACGACAGGTTGGCACGTGTCCAACCCGGCAGCGCGTGCAGCGTGTCGGCCAATTGAGTGACCAACGCCGGATCTGCTGCCGGCAACCCGAAACGCCTCTGCAGGTAGCACTCGACCTGACGCGGTAGCCACGCAGCGGACAGTCGGTAGCCCCCCTCGTGCAAGGCATAGTAGGCCTGGGCATTCATTTCGAAACTGTCGAGGGAGTCGAAATCTTCCTGCCCGAGTGTGGTGGGAATGCTGGCAAGCACCCGGCCACCTTGAGCGTCGTCGCGATACAGGACGCCCAACGCAGCACACCCGCGCTCATCGAGATGTTCGAGCAGGAAGTTGGTCTCTTCGACGGTCAGACGAGCCGGCAGAAGATCCTGAAATCCGCAGAGCAGTACGTCGTCCACAGTCCCTTTGTGCAAGACCTGTGGAGTCAGGGGTAACTGACGTTCCATGTTGATTACCTATTAGGGTTCGACGGGGAAGGCGAGCACAGCGTTCTTCAGCATGCGCTTGACGATGGGGCCGTGAGCAGGGCCGACCGGGATCATGTAAAGCCTTCCGAAGGCGTTGTACCGCTGGACGGAGGTCGTCACGCTCAAGCGCTGCACTCCCTCGCCTGCGGGCGTGAGATCGAGGCAGACCATGACCGCCAAGTGCGTATCGCGCGAAGTGAGCACCAGCCGATGCGCATCGATCGCCTCCACCGTGAAGAAGTCGAGGCGCTCGCCCACCGCAGGTTCCCGCTCGGCCGTTCGGGGTGTGAAACCATGGATGTCGGCCACACGGAACCGGCGGGAAACGAAGTCACGAAGGCGAAAAGCCGCAGAGAGCCACGCCGGGATATGCGCAGTCATCGCGCAGTATGCCTGCAGGGCCGTGACGCGCCCGCCGATGCGCACCGCAGCGCAGTGCAGGAAATCCAGCTGCGCAAGCTCGGCGACCAGGCGAACATCCTTGGGGGCGCAAATCAGGGCCGCGGGCATCATCTGCATGCCCCTGTCATTGCTGGAGCAGGGCGATGGCAGCCAATTCGGCCTTGAGCAGGAGCTTCTCGTAGGCCTCGTCGGGTGACTCCTGGCGGCTGGTGATCAAGCCCGCGATTTCACGCGCCGACTCGTCCAGCGGCTCATCGGCGATGAACACCGACTCGAACAACGGAATCGGCGGCAGGTAATGACCTTTCACGTAGGCAACGGTCTGCTGCAGCGGTCGCAGAAGCTCATCCAGGGTAAAACGGTTGAACCCGCCCGCACGGTAGCCGGACGCTGGCGCCCCGACGGTGGTGACGATCAGAAACTCCTTGTCCTGCAGCTTGTCACCACCGCGCGCATAGGCAAAACCGGGCGTGAAGACATCGTCGATCCAGCGCTTCATCAACGCCGGGCACGAGTACCAGTACAGCGGGAACAGCAGCACGATGCGTTCGTGGGCACACAGCAGCTTCTGCTCGGCGGCGATGTCGAAGCCATTGCTGCCCAGTGCGGCCGACAGGGGGTGCAGCGTGACATTGCTACCTTGCAGGGCTTCGACGATGGCGGCATTGGCCCGCGAGCTGCTCAAGTCAGGATGACCGATTACGACCAGAATGTTATCCATGGAGAAGTCCTTTCAAGTGATGGTGTCCAGGCCGCAGCCAGGGGGGTTCATGCGGCGCGGTGGATTGAACGATAGTCCGCGGCATCTGTAACCTCCCCAATTGTGCAGGCCTGGGTCGGGACGTCGATCCAGCAAGCGAATAGCCAATGGTCGCCCACGCGCACCGGCGCCGCAGCTCGACGGGCGCGATAGCCTGCACGGCGCAGCAATCGCTCGATGCCTAGTGGCGACACGGTGATCAACTGCCGCACGCCCCGAGCGGCCGCACAGCGCAACACGGCATCCAGCAACTGCGTGGCGACGACGGAAGAAAATTGGCCGCCAGAGGTCCGCCCGGCCAGACCAAAATCCATGGCGGAGAAACGCGACAGCTCCCAGATCCGCGAATCACACGGCAGTGTCTGATCGCCCATCAACTGCGGGAATACTTCTGCAAGCAGGTAGCGTTGGTTGGTAGGCAGCACACGCGCCGTGCCTATGACCTGCTCCTGATCATTGCAGGCAAGCACATAGAGCGTCTCGTCATGGTCGAACTGATCACGCTCGCGACCTGGATCACACGCTAACTCCCACCCCAGGGTGTCGACGAATACCCGATAACGGTAACGGTCCATCTGCAGCAAGCGCGCCTGCCCCAGCTCCTGCTGTGTTCCAACGACGATTTCCATCTCGCGTCCTCCGGCCAATGTGGAAAGGACGCGTATTCGACTCGAAGTAGGGTGATAGCAAAACTGCACTATTTGGCAGGGTACTTCTGCACATAAGCGCAGGGCGTTCGCGCTAGGCCAGCAACCCCAGAAGCGCCGCCCGCGCTACCGCTGCCGTACGATTTGCAGCGCCCAGTTTGGCGCCGGCATTGCGGGTGTGGAATTTCACCGTTTCAATCGACAAGGTGAGGATGTCGGCAACCTCGTTGAGCGTCTTGCCATCGGCAGCCCAACGCAGCACTTCGCGCTCACGTTCGGAGAGCGGGGACTGCGGCTGCGGTTGCCAGGAGTCCGAGAGCAGCCGCGAGAAGCCTTGGTGGGCGACATTCGCCAGCCAGCGCATCCGCGTCTCATGGGCACGCAACTCACATGCGCCGATCCCTTCGCCAGAGCGCGCCAAGGTCAGCATCCCCCCGCCCTTGCTCCCCTCCAGACACGATTGCGCCCAACCGTGGCGAAGACCGGCCTGCCGTGCCTCATCCCACAACTGCGGAGCGTCGGCGAATATTTCGTCGCCCCAGACCACTGGCTGCATCGAGCGCTGACAGTGGCGGACCGTCGGGTCAAGGAGCAGGTACCCATTGGCATGGTAATGATCACACCATGACCGGCTGTAGTTGCTGAGCATGACGATCCGCGGCTTGGTGACAGGCAGCGGCGTGCGCAGGCCATAAGCACAGTAATCGAAACCCAGACGGCGCGCGGCTGCCTTGACCTCTTCCAACAACGTTTGCGTATCGCGCGCGTCATAAACCGCCGCCAGCATGTCGCCCATCCATTGCATTTATTATTCTCTCCATGAATGTGAAGCTGCTGCAGCCGCCCCCTGAAGGTGCGAGCCTAGCGGAGCTGCAACAGCCGGACATTGAGCGATATCAATTCGCCACAACGTTAACGAATACTACCGCGCGGTATTTATCCCGTGGCCGGCCTGGTCGGTTCGGCACCTTGGCGCTGACGATACAAGCACAGCGTTACAAAAATGCTGGCGCCCCCGGGCGATTCACCGATATCTCCTGCCTATCTGGATTGACGCCTGCTCAAGCCCTGAACTGCCCCAGACTCGCCCTCAACTGCGCCGCCAGATCATCCAGCACCTTGCTACTGGCCGTGGTCTGCATCACCACTTCGGCCGAGCGCTCTGCCTGCGCGTGGATATTCTCGACCCGCCCCCGCACCGCCTGGGCGCCGTTGGCTTGCTGCTCGGCGGCGCGAGTCGCCAGGCCGATGGCGGCATGCACCTGCTCCACCGCCGCCTGCACCGACTGCTGGCGGCGTTCGTTATCACGCAACACCAGCAGCCCTTCGCTGGCCTGGCGCCCCGCCTGGCCGATGGTGGCCACAGCCTCTTTCGCCCCCTGTTGCAAGGCAACGATATGCGCCTGGATATCGCCGGTGGAGCTTTGCGTCTTGCTTGCCAGAGCCCGCACTTCATCGGCTACCACTGCAAAACCGCGCCCTGTCTCACCGGCACGCGCCGCCTCGATCGCCGCATTGAGCGCAAGCAGGTTGGTCTGCTCGGCGATGCCGTGGATCACGGTCAGCACCACTTCGATCTGCTCGCTCTGCTTGGCGAGGCGCTCGATGACCTGCGAGCCGCTTTCCACTTCCCCCGCCAGCTTCTCGATCAGCTTGGCCAGCTGGGTCGAAGCGCGACTGTTCTCGTCGGTAGCCTGGCGGATATCCACGACCTGCTGCAACGCCGCCTGCATGGCGTGGCTCTCGGCCTGAGCCTCGTCGGCCATGCTCGACAGGTCGCGCAGACTCGCCGCCACCTCGTCGCGCTGCAACGCTGCCGCTGCATCGGCCCCCGCATTGCGCTGGGCCATGGTGCCGATTTCCACCCCGGTACGCTGGGCCACTTCACCGGCTTCGCGAACGATCGGCTGAAGCTTGTCGACGAAGCGGTTGACCGCCGACGCCATGTCGCCGATCTCGTCACGGCTGTCGAGCGCCACACGCTTGGTCAGGTCGCCCTCCCCGGCGGCCAGGTCGTCGAGGGCAGCAATGAGCAGGCGCAGCTTGCTGACCACTCGTCGCCCCAGCACCACGGCAACCACCAACAGCACGCCAAGCCCGACCAGCACCAGGCCGACGCCGATGCGCCAACGCAGCTCGCCGGCCGCGTCGCGAACCGTCTGCGCGGTATTGGCCTGCATGGCAGTGGCGCTGTTCTGCGCGGTCTCAAGACGAGCCTGCAGGGTCTTGCCGCTATCGGCCGCGGCAGCGCCGAGGCTCTCGCCGACCAGTTGCTCGCCACTTGCGATCAGGGCGGCAAAGCGCTGGTCGAGCGCCTTGAGCTCTTGATCGACGGCGGCGGTCGAGACCCCCATGAGTACCTTGCCGATCTGGGCGCCATTGGGGCTGATCGAAGCCTCGACGAAGTAAACCGATGGATCCCGGCGCGCAGCGTCGAGCACCTTGTCCAGCGCCCGCTCGCCCTGACCCTTTTCCATCAGCGCCTGATTGATCGGGTTCTGGCGGTTGAGGTAACGGGTGAGGTGCTCGCCCTCGGCGTTGTCGTAGATCACGAACAACACGTTGGGATTGCGCTGCGCGCGACGAGCGAAGTCAGATAGGGTGGGGACGTCATTGTCCCAGATCGCCCTCGGTGCCACCGAGGCCAGCAACTCGGCCATATCGTTGGCCGACTCCTTGAGGCTTTGCTCCAGCGTGGTGCGTAGCTGTTGCTGTTCGCTCTGTAATCGCGTGGAAAGCCCCGCGCTCAGGCGTTGCCGGGTACTGGCCGAGAGGCTGTCGAGACCGGAGCGCACATCTTGCCCGGCCTGCTCCAGCTCACCTGCCAGCTTGCGACTGTCAGCGCCCAGGCGTTCGCCCAGGTCGGCCTCCAGCGCAGTGACGGTGCTGCGGGTCAGCACGACGGCGACCACGACTTGCACCAGAAGAGCGATACCAAGTGCAACAAAAACAGGCCGCAGGAGGCGGCTTCGTAACAGAGAGAGGATGGCAGACACGTTTGAACCCCCGTGTTTCTGGCGCCATTACTTTGATGGCATCTACAGAATCTTCTTACAGCAAGGGTCATGCCTGAAGCAGGAGGGAAATACGCCAAGGTCTAGCAGACCGATGCACCGTGGTAGCGGGCTTACCCGCGAAAGACCACTGCAGCCAGGAACAAAAACGCCGCAACCCCTTGCAGGGCTGCGGCGCAGGATCAGCCAGAAGGCAGATCAGGCGAACGGATGACGCAGCACGATGGTCTCGTTGCGGTCCGGGCCGGTGGAGATGATGTCGATCGGGGCACCGACCAGCTCCTCGATGCGCTTGATGTAGTTGCGCGCGGCCTGCGGCAGCTCTTCCAGGGCTTTCACGCCCAGGGTCGACTCGCTCCAGCCTGGCATCTCTTCGTACACCGGCTCCAGGCCGATGTAGCTGTCGGCATCGGAAGGCGCGTCGATCACCGCACCGTTCTCGTTCTTGTAGCCGACGCAGATGTTGATGGTTTCCAGACCGTCCAGCACGTCCAGCTTGGTCAGGCAGATACCCGAGATGCTGTTGACGTCGATGGCACGACGCAGGATCACGGCATCGAACCAGCCGCAGCGACGGGCACGACCGGTGGTGGAGCCGAACTCATGGCCACGCTTGGCCAGGGTAGCACCGGTTTCGTCGAACAGTTCGGTCGGGAACGGACCGGAACCCACGCGGGTGGTGTAGGCCTTGGTGATACCGAGGATGTAGTCCAGGTACATCGGGCCAACGCCGGAACCGGTGGAGATGCCGCCAGCGGTGGTGTTCGAGCTGGTGACGTACGGGTAGGTGCCGTGGTCGATGTCCAGCAGCGAGCCCTGGGCGCCTTCGAACATGATGTCCTTGCCGGCACGGCGCAGGTTGTGCAGTTCGGCGGTGACGTCGAGCATCATCGGCTTGAGCTGCTCGGCATAGGCCATGCACTCGTCGAGGGTCTGCTGGAAGTCGATGGCCGGCTCTTTGTAGTAATTGACCAGCTGGAAGTTGTGGTAGTCCAGCAGCTCACCGAGCTTGGCGGCGAAACGCTCGCGGTGGAACAGGTCACCCACGCGCAGGCCGCGACGGGCGACCTTGTCTTCGTAGGCTGGGCCGATACCACGGCCGGTGGTGCCGATCTTGGCTTCGCCACGGGCCTTTTCGCGGGCCTGGTCCAGCGCCACGTGGTACGACAGGATCAGCGGAGCAGCCGGGCTGATGCGCAGGCGCTCGCGAACCGGTACGCCCTTCTCTTCGAGCTTGGTGATTTCGCGCATCAGGGCGTCCGGCGCGACGACGACGCCGTTGCCGATCAGGCACTGTACGCCTTCTCGCAGGATACCCGACGGGATCAGGTGCAGAACGGTCTTCTCACCGTTGATCACCAGGGTGTGGCCCGCGTTGTGGCCGCCCTGGTAACGCACGACGGCGGCAGCATGTTCGGTCAGCAGATCGACGATCTTGCCTTTGCCCTCATCACCCCACTGGGTGCCCAGGACGACGACATTCTTACCCATAACACTTGTCCTCATTCACGCAACTTGGTTGCCGGCCCATTGCCGGCGAAGAATCTCAATGGGTCAGCGGCAGAACCTGCCAGCGCCCGTCTTGCTGAATCAATTGCCGATCACAATCCGCCTCGAGAGCAGCACTCAGCGGCTGGCCAGGCAGTGCCTGGACCACACGCTGGCCCTCGTTGCGCAACTGGCAGACCTGCTGCCAGAGGGCCGCGTCGCCACTGTCCGGCATCCAGATGCCGCCAGAAGGCAATACGACCTCCGCTCGCCCCAGTGTGACCAGGGTCTTCAAATCCGTGGAGAAACCGGTGGCCGGACGTGCCCGGCCGAAGTCGGCGCCGATGTCATCGTAGCGTCCACCCTGGGCGATCGACTGGCCGACACCGGGTACGAACACCGCGAACACCACGCCGGTGTGATAGTTGTAGCCGCGCAGCTCGCCCAGGTCGAAGTACAGCGGCAAGTCCGGGTAACGCGCCGCCAGGCGATCGGCGATCGCCAGCAGGTCGTCCAGGGCCGCCAGCACGCTGGCCGGAGCTCGGCCCAGACGCACGCGGGCGTCGGCCAGCACTTCACGACCACCGCACAGTTCGACCAGGGCACGCAGCATGTTGCCCAGGTCTTTCGGCAGGTCGGCGGTCAGCTCGTGAACTTCATCGACAGCCTTGCGCTGCAGCGCATCGAACAACTGCTGCTCGACCGCGCCCGACAGGCCGGCGGCACGAGCCAGGCCACGGTAGATACCGACGTGCCCCAGATCCATGTGCACATCGGCAACGTCGGTCAGTTGCAAGGTGGTCAGCATCAGGCTGATCACTTCGACGTCGCTGGTCGGACTGGCGTCGCCATACAACTCGGCACCCAACTGGATCGGGCTGCGCGAAGTCGACAACGCACGCGGCTCGGCGTGCAGCACACTGCCGGCGTAGCACAGGCGGCTCGGGCCTTCGCGGCGCAGGGTGTGGGCATCGATGCGCGCCACCTGCGGCGTGAAGTCGGCACGGAAACCCATCAGGCGACCGGACTGCGGGTCGACCACCTTGAAGGTACGCTGATCCAGGTCCTGGCCGGCGCCGGTAAGCAGCGACTCCAGGTACTCGATATGTGGGGTGACGACCAGTTCATAACCCCAACTCTGGAACAGGTCCAACACCTGGCGACGCGCAATCTCGATGCGCGCCGCTTCAGGTGGCAGTACTTCCTCGATGCCATCTGGCAGAAGCCAGCGGTCTACCGTTGCCATTACGCCATTTCCCCTCTGGTCCGGGCGGCCGCCCAACAGGTTAGCCGTCTGTGAAGCAGGCATTGGCGCACAACAGCAGGCAGCACCGATCCCAGCGCCGCCGCCGTGCCAACACCCTCGAAAAACTGCGCGTCCTGTCCAAGTCGTCAAAAAGCCGGGGGCCAATCAACCTTGCAGACGCAAAAAAGCCGGGAATTTCCCGGCTGACTCATCATACACCCCTTTTGATTCGGGATGCACCCCACCGGGCGTTTTAGCTGCCCGGCGGGGGTCTTTCCTGTTACGGCTTGCTCTTGTCCAGGAAGCGGAAGAACTCGTTCTTCGGATCCAGGACCAGCACGTCGCTCTTGCTGGCAAAGCTCTCGCGATAAGCCTGCAGGCTGCGGTAGAACACGTAGAAATCAGCGTCCTGGCCGTAGGCCTTGGCATAGATGGCAGCCGATTGGGCATCGCCATCACCACGGGTTTCTTCAGCTTCACGGTAGGCTTCAGCCAGCAGCACACGGCGCTGACGGTCGGCATCTGCACGAATACCTTCAGCCAGCTCGTTACCTTTGGCGCGGTGCTCGCGCGCTTCACGCTCACGCTCGGTGCTCATACGGTCGAACACGCTGCGGTTGACTTCCTTCGGCAGGTCGATGGCCTTGACGCGGACGTCGATGACCTCGATCCCCAGCTCCTTGTTGGCCATGCGGTTCAACGAAGCGGTGATGTCGGCCATCAGCGCGTCACGTTCACCGGATACCACCTCATGCAGGGTGCGCTTACCGAACTGGTCACGCAGGCCGCTTTCCAGACGACGCGACAGGCGCTCGTCGGCGATCTGCTTCATGCCCGAGGTCGCAGTGTAGAAACGCTCGGCGTCCTTCACCCGCCACTTGGCGTAGGCATCGACCATCACGGCTTTCTTCTCCAGCGTCAGGAAACGCTGGGTCGGGGCGTCGAGGGTCATCAGACGGGCGTCGAACTTGCGCACCTGGTTGACGTACGGAACCTTCACATGCAGGCCCGGCTGGACATCCGCCTGGACCACACGGCCGAACTGCAGCAATACCGCCCGCTCGGTCTGCGACACGATGTAGAAGCAGTTCCAGGCGACGATCGCCAGCACCACGGCGGCAATCAGGGCGAACAGCGATTTATTGCTCATCAGCGGCTCTCCCTAGTGCGCAGCGGCTGTTGTTGCTGTTGCAGGTCCTGTACAGCGCGAGTGGCGGCGTCGTTGACCGACGGCGACACGCTGCTGGACGGCGCTGCAGTGTTGCGGCTGCCTTCGACCATCTTGTCCAGTGGCAGGTAGAGCAGGTTGTTCTGCCCGTCCTTGGTGGCCACCATGACCTTGCTGGTGTTGCTGTACACCTCCTGCATGGTCTCCAGGTACAGACGCTGACGGGTGACGTCCGGCGCCTTGCGGTACTCGGCGACCAGCTTGGTAAAGCGATCGGCCTCACCCTTGGCGCGGGCGATCACTTCATCGCGGTAACCGTTGGCGTCCTCGATGATGCGCTGCGCCTGACCACGGGCCTCAGGCACCACGCCATTGGCGTAGGACTCGGCCTGGTTGCGCGCACGCTGCTCGTCCTCACGGGCGCGGATCACGTCGTCGAAGGCTTCCTGCACTTCACGCGGGGCTGCCGCGCTCTGTACGTTGACCTGGGTGACGGTGATACCGGTGCGGTAGGTGTCGAGGAAGCGCTGCAGGCGTTCGCGGATATCCACGGCCATCTGCTCACGACCTTCGGTCAGCACCTGATCCATCGAGGTGGAGCCCACGACATGGCGCAGGGCACTGTCGGTTGCGTGCTGCAAGCTTACTTCCGGCTGGTCGACGTTGAGAACGAAGTCCTGCAGGTTGCTGATCTTGTACTGCACGGTCAGCGGCACCTCGACGATGTTCTCGTCCTCGGTGAGCATCTGGCCCTGCTTGGTGTACGCACGCTCACGCGTGACGTTTTCCATGTACTTGCGGTCGATCGGCGGGAAGTAGATGTTCAGGCCCGGCCCCACGGTCTCGTAGTACTTGCCGAAGCGCAGCACCACGGCCTGCTCCTGCTCGTCGACCACGTAGACGGCGCTGTACAGCCAGATTGCCGCCAGAACTGCCAGGCCAATGCCCAGCAAGCCGTAGCCGCCACCCTTGCCGATGTTGCGGTCACCACCGCCACCGCGTTTCTTGCTGCCGCCGAACATGCCGTTCAGGCTGTCCTGCAGCTTGCGGAAGGCCTCGTCGAGATCCGGTGGTCCCTTCTTGTCGCCACCACCACCGCCACCACGGCGGCCGCCCCAGGGATCCTGATTGTTCGAGTTGCCACCCGGCTCGTTCCAAGCCATAGCGCTCTCCATCTGATAAAGCAAAGACGCGCCCACGGCGCGCCGTCCAATGCTACAGAATGCCTGTCACGGCTGCCCGGCGACCTCGACGGGCATTTATTGCAAAGTGTGTTGCTCGATGAACACTTCAGGCTCAAGGCCTGCGCGGCTGATCAGGCGATTGAGCTCGACCCGGGGCAGACGCACGCTCAGCAAGCTGCTGCCCTGTTCATCGTGTTCTTCGCCTTGCACTGCCCCCAGTTCGAAGAATTGCGCGCGCAAGCGTGCAAGTCGCTGTTCCAGGCGCAGGGTTCCGACAAACAGATCATCCCCCAGCAATTCGGCTATCGCCTGCCCCACAAGCTCAAGACCGCGCCCGTCGCGGGCCGAAACCCAGACCCGCTCCGGCTTGCCGTCGGCATCGCGCTGGATCTGCGGCTCGACATCTTCGAGCAGGTCGAGTTTGTTATAGACCTCGAGGATCGGCAAGCCTTCGGCACCGATCTCGCCCAGCACCGCGAGCACCTGTTCGATCTGCTCCATGCGCTCGGGCTCGTGCGCATCGATCACATGCAGCAGCAGGTCGGAGTTGCTCGACTCTTCGAGCGTAGCCCGAAAAGCCTCGACCAGCTTGTGTGGCAGGTGGCGAATGAAGCCCACGGTGTCGGCCAGCACGATCGGCCCCAGGTCGTCCAGCTCGAGCCTGCGCAATGTCGGGTCGAGTGTGGCGAACAACTGGTCGGCCGCGTACACCTCCGATTGCGTCAGGGCGTTGAACAGCGTGGACTTGCCGGCGTTGGTATAGCCCACCAGCGACACTGAGGGGATGTCCGCGCGCTTGCGTCCGCGCCGGGCCTGCTCGCGTTGGCTGCGCACCTTCTCCAGACGCGCCTTGATCTGACGCAGGCGCACCCGCAGCAGGCGGCGGTCGGTTTCAAGCTGGGTTTCACCCGGGCCGCGCAGACCGATACCACCTTTCTGTCGCTCAAGGTGGGTCCAGCCGCGCACCAGCCGCGTGCTCATGTGCTCGAGCTGGGCCAGTTCGACCTGCAGCTTGCCTTCGTGAGTCCGCGCCCGTTGGGCGAAGATATCGAGAATCAAACCGGTACGGTCAAGCACACGGCACTCGAAGACGCGCTCGAGGTTGCGCTCCTGACTGGGGGTGAGGGTGTGATTGAAAATCACCAGGTCGGCTTCTTCGGCCTTGACCAGGTCGCGCAGTTCCTCGACCTTGCCGCTGCCGATCAGAAACTTGGCTGTGGGCTGGTGCCGGGCAACCGTGGCCAGGTGGACGATGTCCGCTCCGGCCGACAGTGCCAGCTCCTGAAACTCCTGCGGGTCTTCGCGCGCCTCAGGGTTCTGACCTTCCAAGTGAACGAGCAACGCCCGCTCACCACCACCGTGGCGCTCAAAGAACAATGCAGGCTCCTATCAGGCGTTGCCTGGCTCGCTGTCGCCGTGCTCGGAATCGGACGGGCTTGGCAGACGAACCGGACGGGCAGGTACGACAGTGGAAATCGCGTGCTTGTAGACCATCTGGCTGACGGTGTTCTTCAGCAGCACGACGAACTGGTCGAAAGATTCGATCTGGCCTTGCAGCTTGATGCCGTTGACCAGGTAGATCGAGACCGGGACCTTTTCTTTTCTCAAGGTGTTCAAGTAAGGGTCTTGTAGCGAATGCCCTTTTGACATATGCCGCACTCCTGTAAGGATCAATAGTAAAAAACTGAAAAAATTCGTTCATTAAGGCCGTCAGTCGCAAGAATAGACGGCAATTGCAGGGACTCAGCTCAATATGGAGACCGATTCCAGGTATTTCAAGGTGCGGGACAGATTGTCGCAGGCCAGGCTGTCCAGCCAGTGTACGTCGGACCAGCTACGCAACCAGGTGAACTGCCGCTTGGCCAGCTGGCGGGTGGCGATGATACCGCGTTCGCGCATCTGCTCGGCTGTCAGTTTGCTGTCCAGATAGTCCCATACCTGCCTGTACCCCACTGCCCGTATAGACGGCAGCCCGACATGCAAGTCACTTCTGGCCCGCAGCTCTCGGACCTCGTCGACGAAGCCCTGTTCCAGCATCTGCGAAAATCGTAGCGCAATTCGCTCATGCAAAATGTGACGATCTGTAGGCGCAATCGCCAGACTGGCGACAGTATAGGGCAAATGTCCGCCCGCGCCTGCGTCTGAACCGCGGGTTTCGGCTGATTGACGCTCGCGGTGGGCAGTCATGCTCTCGCCGCTCACCCGGTATACCTCCAGCGCACGGATCAACCGCTGCGGATCGTTCGGATGAATGCGCGCCGCCGATACCGGGTCGATCTCGGCCAACTGCCGGTGCAGCTCCCCCAGGCCCAGCTCGCGGGCCTGGGCCTCGAGTTCGGCGCGAACCTCGGCATCAGCGGGCGGCATGTCGGCCAGGCCGTCCACCAGCGCCTTGTAGTACAGCATGGTGCCGCCGACCAGCAGCGGGATCTTGCCACGCGCAGTGATCTCGGCCATGGCCTGCAGCGCATCGCCACAGAATTGCGCCGCCGAATAGCTCTCGGCCGGGTCGCGGATGTCTACCAGCCGGTGCGGATGGGCAGCCAACACCTCGGGCGAAGGCTTGGCGGTGCCGATGTCCATACCGCGGTAGACCATGGCCGAGTCGACGCTGATCAGCTCGCAAGGCAGGGACTGTGTAAGGGCAATGGCCAGGTCGGTCTTGCCGGCAGCCGTCGGGCCCATGAGAAAAATCGCTGGGGGCTTGCCACTCATGTCATCGACCGCGCAGGAAAAGTTTGTCCAGATCATCCAGGCCCATCTGGGTCCAGGTCGGTCGGCCGTGGTTGCACTGGCCGCTGCGCTCGGTGTTCTCCATGTCACGCAGCAAGGCGTTCATCTCCGGGATCGCCAGGCGTCGGTTGGCACGCACCGCACCGTGGCAGGCCATGGTGCCGAGCAGCTCGTTGATGTGCGCCTGAATGCGGTCGCTGGTGCCGTACTCCATGAGATCGGCGAGTACATCCTGCACCAGGCGGTTGGCCTCGGCCTGCTTGAGCAACGCGGGGATCTGGCGGATCGCCAGGGTTTCCGGGCCCAGGCGCTGCAGCTCGAAGCCCAGGCGCTGGAAGGTCTGGGCATGTTCCTCGGCGCAGTCGGCCTCACGCTGGCTCACCGCCAGTGATTCAGGCACCAGCAGCGGCTGGCCACTCAAGCCTTCGCTGGCCATCGCCAGCTTCAGGCGCTCGTACATGATCCGCTCGTGGGCGGCGTGCATGTCTACCAGCACCAGGCCCACGGCGTTCTCGGCCAGGATGTAGATGCCCTTGAGCTGAGCCAGGGCATAGCCCAGCGGTGGAATGTCACCCTGGCTTTCCGGCAGCGCCACGGGAGGCTGGGCGCTGGTCTCCAGCGGGGCGAAGTACTCGCGGTAGACTGCTTGCGCCTCTGCTGCCGGCACCGGCTGCGACGGGCGCGGCGTGTACTGGTACTGGTAGCCTGCGCCCGCGCCACCATTGGAGAACGACGGCTGCTGCTGCGCCTGGGGCTGTTCGAGCACCGAGGCGGCCAGGCGCATCTCGCCCTGGGGGCCGAACTCACCGGCCTGCAGGCCGCTGGGGCGCACGATCTCAGTGGTTGCCGCCGGCGCCGCGAGCTGATCCTCGGGGCGCACATCGGCCAGCGCACGGTGCAAGGTGCCGTACAGGAAGTCGTGGACCATCCGCCCTTCACGAAAGCGCACTTCGTGCTTGGTCGGGTGCACGTTGACATCGACACCGGTGGGATCGAGCTCCAGGAACAGCACGAATGTCGGATGTCGGCCGTTGAACAGCACGTCGCGGTAGGCCTGGCGCACCGCGTGGGCGACCAGTTTGTCGCGCACCGCGCGGCCATTGACGAAGAAGTACTGCAGGTCTGCCTGGCTGCGCGAGAAGGTCGGCAAGCCGACCCAGCCCCACAGGCGCAGGCCATTGCGCTCGACCTCGATCGGCAGCGCCTGCTCGAGGAAGCCAGGCCCGCAGATCGCCCCGACCCGCCGCGCGCGCGACAGCTCGTCGGGCGCCTCATGCAGGCTGAGGATGCTCTTGCCGTTGTGGCGCAGGTGAAAGCCCACATCAAAGCGCGCCAGCGCCAGGCGCCGGATCACTTCCTGCAGATGATCGAATTCGGTTTTCTCGGCCTTGAGGAACTTGCGCCGGGCCGGGGTGTTGAAGAACAGGTCGCGTACTTCGACCGACGTACCGATGGGGTGCGCCGCCGGCTGAACCCGCGGGAGCATGTCTCGGCCCTCGGTCTCGACCTGCCAGGCTTCGCTGGCATTGGCGGTACGCGAGGTCAGGGTCAGGCGCGCTACCGAACTGATCGACGCAAGTGCCTCGCCACGAAAGCCCAGGCTGAGCACGCCCTCAAGGTCTTCCAGCTCGCGGATCTTGCTGGTCGCGTGGCGCGCCAGCGCCAGAGGCAGGTCGTCCGGGGCGATGCCACTGCCATCGTCACGCACGCGCAGCAGCTTCACGCCGCCCTGTTCGACATCAACGTCGATGCGCCGGGCACCGGAATCCAGGCTGTTCTCCAGCAGCTCCTTGGCCACCGACGCAGGGCGTTCAACCACCTCACCGGCGGCGATCTGGTTGGCCAGCCGCGGGCTGAGCAGCTGGATTCGCGAACCACCACTCATTGCTGGGACGCCAGGGTGGTGGCCGGGATATCGAGGTGCTGACCGACCTTGAGCTCATCGCTCTTGAGGTTGTTGGTGCTACGCAGGCTGGCAACGCTGACCTGATAACGCACGGCGATCATCGCCAGCGTCTCGCCCGGACGCACGCTGTGTTCACGTGGGCCCTGGGCGATCTTGCCGGAATCGCGCAACCAGGCGATGTAGGTGCCTGGCGGCGGGTTCTGCTGGAAGAACTGGCGCACACCGCTATGAATCGAGCGGGCCAGCGCCTGCTGGTGACTCTTGGTTGCCAGCTTGTTGGCTTCGTTGGCGTTGGAGATGAAACCGGTCTCGACCAGGATCGACGGAATGTCCGGCGACTTCAGCACCATGAATCCCGCCTGTTCCACGCGCTGCTTGTGCAGCGGCGTGATGCGGCCCATGTTGCCCAGCACTTTCTGGCCCACGTTGAGGCTGGAACTGAGCGTGGCCGTCATCGAGAGGTCGAGCAGCACACCGGCAAGCATGCGGTCCTTGTCATCGAGGCTGACGTTACCGGCACCGCCGATGAGGTCGGAGCGGTTCTCGCTGTCGGCCAGCCAGCGCGCGGTCTCGGAGGTAGCGCCACGGTCGGACAGGGCAAATACCGAGGCGCCGAAGGCCGCTTTCGACGGCGCGGCGTCGGCGTGGATGGAGATAAACAGGTCAGCGCCCTTCTTGCGGGCAATCTCGGTGCGCTTGCGCAACGGAATGAAGTAGTCGCCGGTCCGGGTCAGTTCGGCGCGATAACCTTTCTCGGTGTTGATCTGGCGCTGAAGCTCGCGCGCGATATCGAGCACGATGTCTTTCTCGTGCTGGCCACGCGAGCCGGAGGCGCCAGGGTCTTCCCCGCCATGGCCGGCGTCGATGGCGACCACGATGTCACGCTTGCCGTTGGGCACCGGCGGCAGCTTGATCGCCGGTTGCGCCGGTGTCACCGGTACTGCGGGCGTGGTGGCTGGCGCCTGGGTGACCGGCGGCGGCGTGGGGTTGCTGGCGGCAACCGCATCGGCTTCCTGGTCGTACAGGTCGACCACCAGGCGATTACCGTACTGGGCGTTGGGTGCAAGGGTGAAGCTTTTGGGCGTGACAGCCTTTTTCAGATCGACCACCACGCGCAGGTCGGTCGCGGTACGCTGGGCCGAGCGCACGCTGGTGATAGGCGTGTTCGAGGTGGAGACGTTCAATGGCGAGGCGAGCGTCGCACCATTGATGTCGATGACCAGGCGATCAGGCGCGCTGAGCGTGAAGACGCTGTGCTGCACCGGGCCCGACAGATCGAAGACCAGGCGAGTATTGTCCGGCGCGCGCCACAGGCGCATGCTCTTGACTTGTGTGACGGCCAGAGCGTCAACGGTCACCGCTGTCAGCAGCAGTCCAACGACGGCGACCAGTGCGCGAATGCGCAGCATACCTTTCCCCACTTACGATTTGTTTTCGGCAGCCAGAGCGGCACACCAGGCTTCGCCGCGAGCCCCCTGCGGCGACAGGTTCAGCGAGCGGCCGCCCGCCTGGGGGCTTATGGTAATGGTCAGGTCGGGCTTTGGCAAAACGCCCGCGCCCTTCTGCGGCCATTCGAAAAGACACAGCGGATCGCCTTCGAAATAATCGCGAATTCCCATGAACTCTAGCTCTTCTGGATCGACCAGGCGGTAAAGGTCGAAATGGAAGGCGCGGATATCGCCTATTTCATAAGGTTCGACCACGGTGAAGGTCGGGCTTTTTACTGCGCCAGTGTGACCCAATCCACGGATCAGGCCTCGCGACAAGGTGGTCTTGCCGGCGCCCAGATCGCCTTCCAGAAAGATCACGCCATGGCCGCCGGTGACCTTGGCGAGCGCTGCGCCGAACGCAACGGTAGCCGGCTCGTCGGCCAGAAACAGGGTTATGCCTGACACGCTGAATGCTCCTCCAACAATTCTCGAATGACCGGAGCCAGATCGCTGGCCGCCAGACCTCTGCCCTGCGCGCCCAGGCGTTCGCCAGCGCAGGCGTGTAACCAGACGCCCAGGCCCGCCGCCTGCCAGGCGTCCAGGCCCTGGGCGAGCAACGCGGCCAGCACGCCGGTCAGCACATCACCCAGGCCGGCACCGGCCATGGCCGGGTGGCCTCGTTCGCACAGCCGCAACTGGCCGCTCGGGTCGGCGACCAGGGTTCCGGCGCCCTTGAGCACGCAGACACTGTCGTAGCGACGCGCCAGTTTACGTGCAGCCCCGGGCCGGTCGGCCTGCACGGCCTCGGTGGAAACGCCCAGCAAGCGCGCGGCCTCCCCAGGATGCGGGGTCAGGATGCTGCCGCCCGGCAAGGCCAGGGGCGTACGCGCCAGCAAGTTGAGCGCATCGGCGTCCCAGACCTGCGGCAGGTGCGCATTGGCGACTGCCGACAGCAGGCTGCGGCCCCAGGCCGCCTGGCCAAGACCAGGCCCGACCACCAGCACCGAAGCGCGCTCCAGCACGGCCATCAACTGGTTGGCCGAACTGACCCCCAGGCACATGGTTTCCGGCAGACGGCTGAGGCTCGCGCCCACATGCTCGGGGCGTGTCGCCACGCTGACCAGCCCGGCACCACAGCGCAGCGCAGCCTCGGCACTGAGCAGCACGGCGCCGCCGGTACCCAAGTCGCCGCCAACCACCAGCACATGGCCAAAATCGCCCTTGTGGGCAGTTGCTGGCCGCGCAGGCAGGTGCGCGACGGTCACGCTGCTGAGCGTTTGCGGGGTATTGGCGTGGTGTTTGGTCTGAGGCATGGGGTCAAAGGCTCCGATGTCTGGCAGAATTATACGCACCTGAGCCTGCAATGCCTTGTCCATCCATGTCCGCCTCCTCTCTAGACCTTCCAGTACTGGCCCAATCGATCAAGGATTGGGGCCGCGAACTCGGTTTTGCCCACGTGGGCATCGCCGATGTCGAGCTTGGCGAGCATGAACAGCACTTGCAGCGCTGGCTTGAAGCCGGCCATCACGGCGAGATGGACTATATGGCAGCGCACGGCACGAAACGTTCGCGCCCTGCCGAACTGATCCCCGGCACCTTGCGGGTGGTTTCGCTGCGCATGGACTATCTGCCCGGCGATACGCAGATGGCCCAGCGCCTGGCTCAACCGGAAAAAGCCTATATCTCTCGCTACGCACTGGGCCGCGACTACCACAAGCTGGTGCGCAAGCGCGTGCAGCACCTGGCCGACCGCATCCAGGAAACCATCGGCCCCTTCGGCTACCGCGCTTTCGTCGACAGCGCTCCGGTACTGGAAAAGGCCATCGCCCAACAGGCCGGGCTCGGCTGGATCGGCAAGAACACCCTGCTGCTCAACCGTAAGGCGGGCAGCTACTTCTTCCTCGCCGAGCTGTTTGTCGATCTGCCACTGCCCGCCGACGAAGCCCAGACCAGCGAGCATTGCGGGCGCTGCCAGGCGTGCCTGGACATCTGCCCCACCGCGGCCTTCGTCGGGCCCTACCAGCTCGATGCGCGGCGCTGCATCTCGTACCTCACCATCGAGCTCAAGGGCGCGATCCCGCTGGAGCTGCGACCTCTGATCGGCAACCGGGTGTTCGGTTGCGACGACTGCCAGATCGTCTGCCCCTGGAACCGCTTCGCCAAATCGACCGGCGAGGACGACTTCAAGCCGCGCCACGGGCTGGACAACGCCGAGCTGGCGGCACTGTTCCTGTGGGACGAAAAGACCTTTCTCAGCCGCACCGAAGGCTCGCCGCTACGTCGCGCCGGTTACGAGCGCTGGCTGCGCAACCTGGCGGTCGGGCTGGGCAATGCACCTTCGACGATCGCCGTGCTCGAGGCCCTGAAAGCGCGGCGCGAGCATCCTTCGGCATTGGTCAGGGACCACGTGGAGTGGGCGTTGGCGCGGCACGAGGCGGCGGGCTGACAGGAACAGTACGACCTTTTCGCGCTCCGACTTGCCCGCGAAAAGGCCGCATTCGATCCCGAAGACTCAATGCTCGTCGTTGTAGTGGAACTTGGGCATTTCCCAGTGAAAGCGGATGGCCAGCAAACGCAAGAGGAAGCCGCCAAACAGCGTCAGCAGCATCGCCTGCTCGGCCGGCACCTTGAAGTACACGCAACCCAGATAGAACCAGGCCGCAGCGAACGACACGCTGGCATACAGCTCCCGACGAAACACCAGCGGAATGTCGTTGCAGAAGATATCGCGCAAGATCCCGCCGAACACACCGGTGATCACCCCGCTGATCGACGCCACCAGCATCCCCTGGCCCATTTCCAGTGCAGTCATGCAGCCAATCAAGGTGAAGGCCACCAATCCGAGGGCGTCGAGGACCAGGAACAGCGAGCGCAGGTGACGCATCAGCGGCGCGATGAAGATCGTCAGCAATGCGGCGAAAGTGGTCAGCACCAGGTATTCGGGGTGCTTCACCCAGGTCAGCGGGTAGTGCCCGAGCAGTACGTCGCGCACCGAGCCACCACCCAGGGCGGTGATGCAGGCGATCAGTACCACGCCGAACCAGTCCATGCCGCGCCGGCCAGCGGACAAGGCGCCAGTCATGGCTTCGGCAGTGATGGCGATGAGGTAGAGCATCAACAGCATGGCGCAGATCCGTGCGAGAAAAGGCGCGCAGTCTACTCAGTCGCGCGTGGCACCAAAAGGGGGCGTATGCACGCCCCCTGATTCATCAGACCTTGATGAAATGCTCGCGGTAGTGACGCAGCTCGGCGATCGACTCGCGGATGTCATCCAGTGCCAGGTGGGTGCTGCCTTTCTTGAAGCTGTCGCGCACGTCCGGCGCCCAGCGCGCAGCGAGCTCCTTGAGTGTGGAGACATCGAGGTTGCGGTAGTGGAAGTAGCCTTCCAGCGCGCGCATGTGACGATAGAGGAAGCGGCGGTCCTGACAGATGCTGTTGCCGCAGATGGGTGACTTGCCCTTTGGTACCCACTGCTCGAGAAAGGCGATGGTCTGGGCTTCGGCTTCGGCCATGTCGATACGGCTTTCGCGCACGCGCTGGGTCAGGCCCGAGGCGCCATGGGTGCGGGTGTTCCACTCGTCCATGCGCGCCAGGACTTCGTCGCTGTGATGAATGGCGATCACCGGGCCTTCGGCCAGGGTGTTCAGCTCGCTGTCGGTGACGATAGTGGCCATCTCGATGATGACGTCGTTGTCCGGATCCAGGCCGGTCATCTCCAGATCGATCCAGATCAGGTTCTGTGGGTTGTGCATGAATGAGCTCCTCGAATAGGCCAACATATTAGCCTAGTGGAGCGTGCTAAACTGCCTGCCGTTTTCTTTTGCCCCGCCAACACGGAACCTCCATGGCCAAACGCCAGCTCAACCGCCGCCAGAACTGGCGCATCGAAAAGATCCAGGGTGAACGCGCCGCCCGCGCCGCCAAACGCGAGCAGCACGCCCTGCAAGAGCTCGAAGGCGGCGACCTGGGGCCCGAACAACTGGGCCTGGTGATCGCCCACTTCGGCGTCACGGTCGAGGTCGAGGCCCAGGACGGCGACGTCGCAGGCCAGGTGTTCCGCTGCCACTTGCGCGCCAACCTGCCTGCCCTGGTCACAGGCGACAAGGTGGTCTGGCGGGCCGGCAACCAGGGCAACGGTGTGATCGTCGCGCAGATGCCGCGCAGCACCGAGCTGTGCCGGCCGAACAACCACGGCCAGCTCAAGCCGGTCGCGGCCAACGTCGACCTGATCGTGATCGTCTTCGCCCCGGCACCCGAGCCCCAGGCCAATCTCATCGACCGCTACCTGGTTGCTGCCGAGCACGCTGGCATCCGCCCGCTGCTGTTGCTGAACAAGGCCGACCTGATCAACGACGACAACGCAGCGACGCTCAATGCGCTGCTAGCGGTGTACCGCGATCTCGGTTACCCACTGCTCGAAGTGTCCGCACACCACGGCGATGGCATGCAGCGCCTGCAGCAGACACTGGACGAGCACATCAGCGTGTTCGTCGGGCAGTCGGGTGTGGGCAAGTCGTCGCTGGTCAACAGCCTGCTGCCGCAGGCGCAAACGCGGGTGGGCGATCTGTCGGAGTGGTCGGGCCAGGGTACCCACACCACCACCACCGCACGGCTCTACCACTTCCCCAACGGCGGCGACCTGATCGACTCCCCCGGTATCCGCGAGTTTGGCTTGGCGCATGTCAGCCGTGACGATGTGGAAGCGGGCTTCATCGAGTTCCGCGACCTGCTCGGCAACTGTCGCTTCCGCGACTGCAAGCATGACCGCGAGCCCGGCTGCGCGTTGCTCAAAGGTCTGGAGGAAGGGCGTATCTCGGCGCAGCGGATGCACAGCTACCGCTCGATCGTGGCAAGCCTGACGCAAGACACCTACTGAAGATGCAGGAGCGGCGTTGCGCCGCTCCTGCAGATTACGAACTCAGTTTTCCTTGGGCTCGTCCATCTTCAGCACGCCATCCTCGAAGATGTTCAGCTTCTGGCGCAGCTCACGCGGCTGCATCGGCGTCGAGCCATCGGCCGGCGCGGCGGAGGCACCAGGGGCTCCTGGCGCCGCATTGGCAGGCGGGGTTGGGTTGGCCGGTGCCTCAGGTGCACCCTGCTCGCCCTCGATATCCCGCTGCGCTTTTTTGGTCAGCACGATGATGTCGATCCGGCGGTTGACCGGGTTGAACGGGTTTTCGCGGTCGAACAGCGACGACGAGGCGTAACCCACCACTCGCGCCACCTGGCCATCCGGATAACCACCCGCCACCAGCGCACGTCGCGCGGCGTTGGCACGGTTGGCCGACAGCTCCCAGTTGCCGAAATCACCGGTACCGGCATAAGGCTTGGCATCGGTGTGGCCGCTGACGCTGATCTTGTTCGGCACGGCCTTGATGGTGTCGGCCATCGCCAGCAGGATGTCTTCGAAGTAGGGCTTCAGGCGCGCACTGCCGAGGTCGAACATCGGCCGGTTCTCGGCATCCATGATCTGGATGCGCAGGCCGTCCTGGGTAATCTCGAACAGGATCTGGTCCTTGAACTTCTGCAGTTGCGGATTTTCCTCGACCTTGTTCTGCAGCTCCTGCAGCAGCAGTTGCAGCCGCTCCTGCTCGACCTGGTCGGCCATGGTCTCGATCCGGTCCTTGTCCATCTGCACGCTGGTGTCAGGCGTCGGCTCGGACTTCTCCTCCGGGTTGATGGTCTTTTCCGGGGCCAGCTGCGGCGAGCCGCCCAGGTCGATGACGTAGGGCGTACCGCTCTCGGAGAAGCCGATCGGATCCTTGAAGTAGCCGGCGATGGCGATCTTCTGCTCCGGGGTGGCCGTGGACAGCAACCACAGCACCAGGAAGAACGCCATCATCGCCGTGGCGAAGTCGGCGAAGGCGATCTTCCAGGAGCCGCCATGGTGGCCGTCGCCGTAGCGCTTGACGCGCTTGACGATGATGGGCTGATTGTTCTCCATGGCTTAGCGACCGCGAACCGCTTGTTCCAGTTCGGCAAAGCTCGGACGGTGCGCCGGGTACAGCACCTTGCGCCCGAACTCGACGGCCAGCGACGGCGGCATGCCGGACGCCGAGGCCACCAGCGAAGCCTTGATCGCCTCGTAGACGTTCAGTTCTTCCTTGGCGTCGTGGCGCAGGCAGTTGGCCAGCGGGCCGAAGAAACCATAGGCCGCGAGAATACCGAAGAAGGTCCCGACCAGCGCAGCACCGACGTGCAGGCCGATGGATTTCTGGTCGCCATCGCCCAGCGAGGCCATGGTCACCACGATGCCGAGTACCGCCGCCACGATACCGAAGCCGGGCATGGCGTCGGCAACGCTGGTCACCGCATGGGACGGGTGCTCGAGGTCTTCCTTCAGGCTCAGCAGCTCCATGTCGAACAGGCCTTCGAGCTCATGGGGTGCCATGTTGCCGGTCGACATGATGCGCAGGTAGTCGCAGACGAACGCGGTCATCCGCGCATCGCCCATGACCGCAGGGTACTTGGCGAAGATCGGGCTGGCCGCGGGATCCTCGATGTCACCCTCGATGGCCATCATGCCCTCGCGGCGACTCTTGTTGAGAATCTCGTAGATCAGGCCCAACACTTCCAGGTAGAACGTATGGGTGAAGCGGCTGCCAAACATCTTCAGCGACTTCTTCATGACGTGCATGGTCATGTAGCCAGGGTTGGCCTGGAGAAACGCGCCAAAGGCCGCACCGCCGATGATCAGCACTTCGAACGGCTGGATCAGCGCCGCGATCTTGCCGTGGGAGAGGACGTATCCGCCGAGGACACTCGCGAATACGACGATGATGCCGATAATTTTAGCCATAGATTGGAAGCACTTGCTGTCGTGGTCAGGGTCAGGGGCGGAAGCTTGGAAACTCTTCTTCTCCTTATCGGCAGAACTGCGCCAGACTATAGCCACTCAATGCGAAAAGCCAGTTTGGACTGATGTCAAAATGCCAATCGAAACCAAGGTGCCAGCGCAGATCCCCTCCTCTCTAGACGCCTGGGTAAGGCTGCTCGACGGCATCCGCGTGCCGGTGCCCAAAGAGAGTCATGACCGGGTTCTGGCGGCCATCAACGACAATCGCCGCTCGCTGCGCGACATCGCCGAACTGATGCAGGACAGCCCGTCGCTGGTGCTGTGCGTGATGCGCGAAGCCAATCACCCGAACCACGCCAGCCAGGCCGAGCCCGCCGAAAGCCTGGAAATCGCCCTGAACCGTCTGGGCCTGAGCCGCATCCTGCAACTGATGGGACGCCTGCCATCGATACCGGGAGACGACATTCCGCCGGTGCTGCGCCAATTCCTGCTGATCAGCCAGCACGCCACCCAGCAAGCCAACGGCCTGTTCGCCAGCCGCCTGGCGCGCCTGTGGCAGGAAATCCACTGGGGCAGCCTGCTGTTCCTGTCGCCACTGTGGGCACTGGCCCTGGCTTACCCCAAGCTGCTCGACACCTGGGAACTGCGGGTCATTCACAAGGGTGAAGAGGCTTCAGAGGTGGAGCATGCACTGTTCGGCGTGCGCATCATGGAGTTGTGCCGCGCCGTCGCCACGCACTGGCGCCTGCCGGAATGGGTCACCCAGGGTTATCGCCTGCTGCTCGAAGAACGCGAACAACTGGCCCAGGTACTGAACATCGCCCGCGAGCCTGACGAGTTGAGCAAGCAGCATCGACTGGACGAAGAGCCCGGGCTGCGCCGCTGGTTCAACCAGCCGGCCAATACCGTGCTGCTGGCCAACGGCCTGGCGCTGTCGGCGCAGGTCGGCTGGGACAACCCGCACTTGCTGCGCTGGCAACTGCTCACCGCCATGTACCTGCAAACCACGCTGGATGATGTGCAACAGCAAGTGCACCAGCAAGCAGCGGCCAGCGCGCGCCACCATGCCCGGCATGCACTGTTCCACCCGGCCGAGGCGCTGATCTGGCCCTGGCAGCAGCGGCGCCCGCACCCAGACATGCTCACCCCGCCACCGCCACCTGCCCAGGACCTGCAACGCTGGCGCACGCTGTGCGGCGACCTGCTGGCCCAGCCCAGCCCGTTCACCAACACCGTGCACCTGGCCACCCAGGCGCGCGAGGCACTGCTGGCTTGCGGCATGCAGCGGGTGCTGTTGCTGCTGCTCGACAAACCCAATGACTGCCTGCGCGTACAGCAGAGCGCCGGGTTGCCGCGCGAAGCCTCAGCGCTGACATTGGCAGCAGGCCAGAGCAAGCTGCTGCAAAAACTGCTGAGCAAAGCCTCGCAACTGCGCCTGACGCCCGACAATCATGCCCAGTTTTCCGCCCTGCTGCCCGCACCGCTGCGTGCGTTGTTCCCCAGCGAGCACTTGCTGTTGCGCTCGCTGGCCGTGAACGACCAGGTATTGATGCTGGCGATCGCCGACCAGGGCGGCAGGCCGCTTGCGGACGTGAGCGTGCAGGCCTTCGGAAAAACCGCACAATGTATCGAGCGCGCGCTGGCCAGCTTCGCCAACCGCAATGCCTGAACCTTGCGCTACAATCGCACCTCCCTTGCTCCCCGGAGACCGTGGATGACTGATTTTTCCGGCTTGCCCCTGGTGATCGAAGCCGCCGACCTGCTGCCACGCCTGGATTCGCCCGAGCTGATCCTGGTCGACCTGAGCAGCGCCAACCGCTATGTCAGCGGCCACATCCCAGGCGCGCGGTTCGTCGAGGGCAAACGCACCCAGCTGGGACAGCCTCCGGCTCCCGGCCTGCTGCCGGCCCAGGCCGACCTGGAAAAGCTGTTCAGCGAGCTCGGCCACCGAGACGACGCGGTGTACGTGGTATACGACGACGAAGGCGGCGGCTGGGCCGGGCGCTTCATCTGGCTGCTCGACGTGATCGGCCACGCGCGCTACCACTACCTCAACGGCGGCATCCAGGCCTGGCCTGCGGACAAGCTCGTCACTGAAGTGCCAGCAGCCGCCAGCACGCCTGTGCGCCTGCGCCTGCGCGCCGAACCCACCGCCACCCGCGAATACCTGCAAAGCCGCCTGGGCGCCGACGACCTGGTGGTCTGGGACGCCCGCGGCCCGCAGGAATTCAACGGCGAGAAGGTGCTGGCAGCCAAGGCCGGCCACATCCCCGGCGCGGTCAACTTCGAATGGACTGCAGGCATGGACCTCAACGACCACCTGCGCATCCGCAAGGACATCGCCGAAGTACTGCAGCAATTGGGCATCACCCCTGACAAGGAAGTGATCACCCACTGCCAGACCCACCGTCGCTCCGGATTCACCTACCTGGTGGCCAAGTCACTCGGCTATCCACGGGTCAAGGCCTACGCCGGCTCGTGGAGCGAGTGGGGCAATCACCCGGACACGCCTGTAGAAGTTTAAGGAAACTGCATGAAATCCCGTCTGTTCATCATCAGCCAGCACCTGCTGCCGCACCACCTGCTGTCGCGCCTGGCCGGCTGCGTCGCCGAGTGCCGCGCTCGCTGGTTCAAGAATGCCTTCACCGCCTGGTTCGCCAAACGCTACCAGGTGAACATGTCCGAGGCGCTGGTCGAGGACCTCACCGCCTACGAGCACTTCAACGCCTTCTTCACCCGCGCCCTCAAGCCGGGGGCGCGCCCCCTGGATGAAACCCCGGGCGCGATCCTGTGTCCGGCCGACGGTGCGGTCAGCCAGCTCGGTCCGATCGAGCACGGCCGTATTTTCCAGGCCAAGGGCCACAGCTTCAGCGCCCTCGAGCTGCTCGGCGGCGACCCGGCGCTGGCCGCGCCGTTCATGGGCGGCGAGTTCGCCACCATCTACCTGTCGCCGAAGGACTACCACCGCGTGCACATGCCGCTGGCCGGCACCCTGCGTGAGATGGTCTACGTGCCGGGCCGCCTGTTCTCGGTCAACCAGACCACGGCTGAGAACGTCCCCGAGCTGTTCGCCCGCAACGAGCGCGTGGTTTGCCTGTTCGACACCGAACGCGGGCCGATGGCGGTGGTGCTGGTGGGTGCGATGATCGTTGCCTCGATCGAGACAGTCTGGGCCGGGCTGGTCACACCGCCCAAGCGCGAGCTGAAGACCTTCCGCTACGACGAAGCCAGCCGCGCGCCGATCCATCTGGAAAAAGGCGCGGAACTGGGGCGTTTCAAGCTGGGTTCGACCGCGATCGTGCTGTTCGGGCCAGAACAGGTGAAGTGGGCCGAAGCCCTCGGCGCCGGGTCTGCCGTGCGCATGGGTGAGCAACTGGCGCTGCCGGTACAGGGCTGACCCGGGATCGCTGGGGCTGCTTTGCAGCCCCGCTGTTTCAACGGTTCACACGCGCCCGTCGCGGTCACGCCAGCCCAGCAGATACAGCACGCCATCCAGCCCCAGCGTGGAAATCGCCTGTTTGGCAGACTGACGCACCAGCGGCTTGGCGCGGAAAGCCACGCCCAGGCCGGCCAGCGACAGCATCGGCAGGTCGTTGGCGCCGTCGCCCACGGCGATGGTCTGCTCCAGTTGCAACCCTTCCTTGTGCGCCAGCTCCTGCAGCAGGTCAGCCTTGCGCTGGGCATCGACGATCGGCTCGATCGCCACGCCCGTCACCTTGCCATCCACCACTTCCAGCTCATTGGCGAACACGTAGTCGATGCCAAGGCGTGCCTGCACCTGCTTGGCGAAGTAGGAAAAACCGCCGGAGAGGATTGCAGTCTTGTAGCCCAGGCGCTTGAGTTCAGCGAACAGGTGTTCGGCACCTTCGGTCAGGCGCAGCGAAGCGCCGATTTCGTCCAGCACGCCGACGTCCAGGCCCTTGAGCAATGCCATGCGCTCCTTGAAGCTGGCACGGAAATCCAGCTCGCCACGCATGGCGCGCTCGGTGATCGCCGAAACCTGTTCGCCGACACCTGCTGCCTTGGCCAACTCGTCGATCACCTCGGCTTCGATCAGCGTCGAATCCATGTCGAACACCGCCAGGCGGCGATTGCGACGGAACAGGTCATCCTGCTGGAAGGCGATGTCGATACCCTGCTCGGCCGACAATGCGAAGAAATCGGCGCGCAGGGACTGGGCGTCGGTCGGCTCACCGCGCACGGAGATTTCCAGGCAGGCGCGACTCTTGTCGGTGCTGGCGTCGAGCGCCACACGTGCCGAGAGGCGCTCGATCCGCTCGATGGTCAGGCCATACTGGCTGATGACTGCACTGACCCGTTGCAACTGTTCGGGCGTGACCTTGCGGCTGAGCAGCGTGACGATGTGGCGATTGTCGCCATGGCCGTCCACCCATTGCTGGTAGTCTGCCTCGGAGATTGGCGTGTAGCGCGCCTGCAGGTTCAGCTCATGGGCCTTGGACTGCACCCCTTGCAGCAGGCCGGTAGCGACTTCATTGTCGGGAATATCGACCAGAATGCCGAACGACAACGTGCCATGCATGACCGCAAGACCGATGTCGAGGATGTTCACACCGCCCTGGAGCAGGACGCCGGTGATGGCCGCAGTGAGACCCGGACGGTCTTCACCAGTGATGTTGATCAGGACGATTTCGCGCAAGACCGGGCTCCAACTCGATGAAAAATGCGCATTCTACCCACTTTCCATGACCATCGGGCGCCATCGATACTTTGCCGACAAAACGCGGGTCGCTATACTGCCCAGCATCTTTTCCGCCATAAAGAGCCGCGCTCTGTGAACCGGCCCACGCCTGTCAAAACCGACAACTTCTTTCTGATGATCTTCCGAGCCCTGCGCCAGCGTCGTATTCCCCTGGCATTGCGCATCGCCAGCCACAACATTTTCCTGGTGGCGCTGGCCTTGGTGATCTATGCCTGCGTGATGGGCCTGCAGTTCAAGCAGGCCATGCACGAACAGGCCGATGCCGTCGGCCAGAGCCTGACCGTGCAGACCGCGACCTCGGCTACCGAGCTGCTGGTGTCCAACGACATCCTCAGCCTCAACGTGCTGCTGGGCAATCTGGTGAAGAACCCGCTGGTGGCCCACGCGGCGATCTACAGCGTCGACAACCGAATCCTCGCCGAGGCCGGGCAACGGCCAAAAAACAGCCTGCTGGGCGAGGCCGAAGGGGTCTACCAGACCAAGATCACCTTCCAGGACGTGACCGCCGGGCAACTGCGCATCAGCCTGGACATGAGCCAGTTCCAGCAACCGATGCTGATCAGCCTGCAGAGCATGGGCATTCTCGCGGCCATCCTGCTGGCGCTGGCGCTTACCCTCAGCCTGCGCCTGGGCCGCTTCATCTCGACGCCGCTGCTGCAACTGCGTGTCTGGCTGCGTGACCCCCACCCCTATACCCCGGCCATCGAGCGCCAGGACGAAATCGGCGATCTCGCTCGTCAGCTTCATGCCCGCCTGGCCCCGCCGCCACCGCCGGAGCCGGAAGAACATGAAGACGACGAAGATGATTTTGCCGACCTGCATGTGGAGGAGCCGCCACGCAAGGCCGCACCCAAGCCTGTAGCGGCCAGGGTGGCCGCCCAGGACGACGACGCAGACGACGACGCCTTTGCCGACCTGATCGACGACACCGTGCACAGCCCCAAGGCACTGGCCATCCCAGAGTCTGACGAACCGAACACCAGCGCCGTGCTCGCCGTGCAACTCGGCTCCCAGGAGCAACTGCGCCGTCTGCCGCGCACGCGCCTGACCGAGTTGCTGGAGCGCTACCGCGACTGCCTCGACCAGGCCGCGTCGCTGTACGAGGGTGAAGTGCACACCCTTGACGACGGCAGCACGCTGTTGCTGTTCCACAGCCGTGACAGCGGCGAGGACTACCTCACCAATGCCATCTGCTGTGGCGAATTGCTGCGCGCCCTGGGCCACGCCCTGCAGATCGAGGTCGCCGACAGCGGTATCACCCTGCAGTTGCAACTGGGACTGGCGCTGGGTGAAGACCTGCTGGGCATGGATCAGGTCGACCTGCTGATGACCGAGAAGGCCCAGGATGCCCTGGCGCTGTCGCAACACAGCCGCAACCTGCTGCTGGTCGAGCGCCAGGTCAGCGACGACGCCCTGATCCGCCAGCGCGCGCGCATTCGGCCGATCGCCAGCCCTGAAGGCGCCTGCTGTGTCGAGCGACTGATGGAGCCCTACCCGTCGATGCTCGAGCGCCAGTTGGCGCGGATGCATGAGCGTCGGGCCTGAATGGCCTGATCCGCGGTGCAGTTGTAGAAGCGGCCTTGAGTCGCGAAAGGCCTGCTATCCGGCACCCACAAAAAAGCCCGCATCGCTGCGGGCTTTTTCATGTCTGTCGAATCAGAATCGATAGACTTCCATATCGGTGCGGATCGGCGAAGCCATCGGAATCCTCGACTTCTCCGGTTCCTTCTTGACCTGGACCGGAGCCGCTGGCTTTTTCGGCGCATCTTCAGCGACCGCTGGCTGGTTCGCCAGCGGCTTGACGGCAACGCTCAGTTGCTCGACCAGCTTCTGCAGCAACTGCCCCTGGGCCTGGACTTGCGAGGCCTCGCTGCCCTCATGCTGTTGCTCGAGGTGGACGATACGGTTGTCGCGCACATGGCCACGACGATCCAGTACGCGCCACTGGGCATCGAGGATCGCCGGCTGGTTGGCGCCCGAGTCCAGGCGGGTGATCGACAGCAGCACCTGCACATCCGGCGTGAAGCCAGTGCTGGCAGGTGCAAGCACGACGCGCTGGCTGTCCAGGCGCCAGGCGAGCTGACGCACCAGCAACTGGTCGATATCCGACGAAAGGCTGCCGGCCCAGCGACCGTCGGTCGCCGCGGTCAGGCTGCCATCAGGCTGACGTTGCAGAAAGGTTTCACGTTGCAGGTAGTCGGCTACCGATACCGGACCGAGCACGACCGCCATGCCGGCAGCCTGCGAAGGCTGGCCGGGGTCGCCGCTGTCGAGTTGGTACAGGGCCACCGGCTGGTGCATGCTGCACCCGCTCAGCCCCAGCAGACCCGTCATCAGCAGCGCAAATGGAAGGCGCAGAAATTTCATCATCCCATCCAAGCGGCCGCCGCCCGGCAACCGCAGTGATACTCGTGTGGATTCCCGCGGGCACACGGCCACGCCGGCCCCGCAAGGGGTGTATCATCCGCGAAATAGTCGCCGGACTCCAGCATTTCCGCCCGGAACGACGCTGAAAACGCCGTTCCAGACGAACAACCGGTTTACTCCGGGCGCTCCACCACCATGCCGTCGACGCGCTGGAATCCACGTGGCAATTTGCTACCACGACGTCCGCGTTCGCCTTTGTAATGTTCGAGGTCATCCGGCTTCAGTGACAGGGTACGCTTGCCAGCCTGCAATACAAGCGTCGATCCCTCGGCAATCACCGCCAGATCGGTGACGTATTCTTCACGACTGGCCACACGATCACCCGGTACGCCAATGATCTTGTTGCCCTTGCCCTTGCCCAGTTGTGGCAGGTCGGCAACCTTGAACACCAGCAGACGGCCTTCGGTGGTGACCGCTGCCAACCAGTCCTGCTCGCGGTCGGCGACCGGCCGTGGCGTCATCACCTTGGCGCCATTGGGCAGGCTCAGCAGCCCTTTGCCCGCCTTGTTCTTGGCCTGCAGGTCCTCGCCCTTGACCACGAAACCGTAGCCGGCATCGGACGCCACCACATACAACGCATCATCGTCCGGCAACAGCACGCACTCGAAGGTGGCGCCCGGCGGCGGCGTCAGACGCCCGGTCAGCGGCTCGCCCTGGCCACGGGCCGATGGCAAACTGTGGGCTGCCAGCGAATAGCTGCGCCCGGTCGAGTCGATAAGCACCGCAAACTGGTTCGAACGCCCCGCCGCTGCAGCCTTGAAACCATCGCCAGCCTTGTACGAAAGGCCCGTGGCATCGATGTCATGACCCTTGGCACAACGTACCCAGCCTTTTTCCGACAGCACCACGGTGACCGGCTCGGTCGGCATCAGCTCGTTTTCCGACAGAGCCTTGGCCTCGGCGCGCTCGACGATTGGCGAGCGGCGATCGTCGCCATAGGTTTCGGCGTCCTTGATCAGTTCGCTGCGTACCAGCTTGCGCAGCTTCGTCTCGCTGCCCAGCAAGGCCTGCAGCTTGGCCTGCTCCTTGAGCAACTCGTCCTGCTCGCCACGGATCTTCATCTCTTCCAGGCGCGCCAGCTGACGCAGGCGGGTCTCGAGGATGTAGTCGGCCTGGATCTCGGTCAGCTCGAAACGCTCGATCAGCGCCTGTTTGGGATGATCCTCGGTGCGGATGATGTGAATCACTTCATCCAGGTTGAGGAAGGCGGTGAGCAAGCCGTCCAGCAGGTGCAGGCGCTTCTCGACCTTGTCCAGGCGGAACTGCAGGCGCCGGCGCACGGTGCCGATGCGGAACTGCAGCCACTCCTGCAACAGCGCGCGCAGGTTCTTCAACTGAGGACGGCCATCGAGGCCGATGATGTTGACGTTGACCCGGTAGCTGTTTTCAAGATCGGTGGTGGCGAACAGGTGCTGCATCAGCTCGTCGGCATCCACACGATTGGAGCGCGGGATGATGACGATGCGGCACGGGTTCTCGTGGTCCGACTCGTCACGCAGGTCGGCGACCATCGGCAGCTTCTTGTTCTGCATCTGCGCGGCGATCTGCTCCAGCACCTTGGCGCCGGAAACCTGATGCGGCAGCGCGGTGACAACGATGTCGCCGTCTTCGACTCGGTACACCGCGCGCATGCGAATCGAGCCCTTGCCGGTTTCGTAGATCTTCTGGATCTCGGACCGTGGCGTGACGATCTCCGCTTCGGTTGGGTAGTCAGGGCCCTGGATGTGCTCGCACAGTTGCTCGATGGTCGCCTTGGGCTCGTCGAGCAGGCGCACGCAGGCGCTGGCGACTTCGCGCAGGTTGTGCGGCGGCACGTCGGTGGCCATGCCCACGGCGATGCCGGTGGTGCCATTGAGCAGGATGTTCGGCAAACGTGCCGGCAATACCTGCGGCTCCTGCAGGGTGCCGTCGAAGTTCGGCACCCAGTCGACGGTGCCCTGGCCCAGCTCGCTGAGCAGCACTTCCGAGTAGCGCGACAGCCGCGCCTCGGTGTAACGCATGGCGGCGAACGATTTCGGATCGTCCGGCGCACCCCAGTTGCCCTGACCGTCGACCAGCGTGTAGCGGTAGCTGAACGGCTGCGCCATCAGCACCATGGCTTCATAGCACGCCGAGTCGCCGTGGGGGTGGAACTTGCCGAGCACGTCGCCGACGGTACGCGCCGACTTCTTGTGCTTGGAGTCGGCATCCAGCCCCAACTCACTCATGGCATAGACGATGCGCCGCTGCACCGGCTTGAGGCCGTCGCCGACGTGCGGCAAGGCGCGGTCCATGATCACGTACATGGAATAGTTGAGGTAGGCCTGTTCGGTGAAGTCGGCCAGGGAACGGCGTTCGACGCCTTCGAGACTGTCCAGTAAGTCGCTCATGCGAGCCTCGTCATTTCAGGTTCTGGCGCAGCAGCATGGTGCCGCCGCGCTGAGTAAATTCAAGTTGTTTCAAAGCGCTCATGCCGAGCAGCACCGTCTGTCCGTCCAGCCCCGGCACCACCAGGGCACGCACATCACGCAGGCGGATATCGCCCAGTTGCAGGCTATCGAGCCGCGTGCGATAGCCCTCGGTGCGGCCATTGGCGGTACTGAGCATCACCGGCGCGCCGCGCTGTAGCGCCAGATCGCGCGCCAATGCCTCGGGGATCGCCACATCGGTGGCACCGGTATCGAGCATGAAGTGCACGACCTTGCCGTTGATCGCGCCATCGGCGACGAAGTGGCCCTGGCCATTACTCAGCAGCCGCACCTCGATAAAGTCTTCGCCGCGTTCGGACTGCACGACACTGTTGGGGTTCTGCTGACGATCCTCCCACTGCCCGAAAAAGCGCGTGGCGAGAAACATCGCTGCCGCCCAGGCGAGGACCATCAGGACCCGGCCAGCCCGCTTGCCCGCTGGCTGGCTCAAGGCTTCGCGCTCCAGCCGCCCGCTGGCGCGGCAAAGCGCCAGACGATAGGGCGGTTTTCACCATCGGCACGGGTGCCGTTGTTGTTGTCCAGGCCGATCCAGGCACCGTCCTTGTCGATCACCAGGGCTTCGGCCAAGCCGAACGGCCGGTCGTAGCGACGTGTGTCGACCAGGGCATCGGCGGCGAACGACCAGCAGCGCTCGACCGCACCGGTGTCGGCGTCACGCCGGCAAATGCGGAAGGCATTGCGTTCCAGGGTGAACAGTTTGCCGTCGAACAGTGCAAGGTCCGCGAAATCTCGCGACAGCGCCCGCGAGCCTGGCATCTGTGACGGCTGCATCTCCACCCCTGCCTCGCTGAGCAGCACACAGCTGCGTCCGCAGGTCCATACCGCTTGCTGACGCTGCACGGCGATCAGCCCCCGACGCTCGCGCTCGGCAGCCAACCACAGGCGGTCACCGGCCGGATTGATGGCCAGGCCCTCGAACAAGGCATTGAAGTGCAACAGCATGCCGCTGGCACGGGCCTGGCGAACCATGGCCGGATCGATCCTCAGCCAGTTCGGCTCGCCCTCGACCGGCAATTGCAGCACCGCCGCATGCGCCTCGCTGACCACATAGAAGTTGCCCGCGCTGTCACAGGTGATGCCTTCGAAATCCAGCTCGCCGCCACGGATGAACGACACTGCCCAATTTCGCGACTTCAGCCCCCAGGGCAGCCCGCTCTCCGGTACCGGCGGCGGGGTGAAGACCAGGGCCTCGGCACGCCACACGCCATCCTGCTGTTCAAGCCGGTAGATTCGATCGTCGTCGCGGTCCGAGACGCCCCACAGGGCGCCACGGCACTGGGCCAGGCCCGACAGGTTACCGCCGCGCATGCCCTCGATCGGGTGCTCGGCGGTGAGCTTGAGCTCTGGCCAGTCGCTGGCGAAACTCGTCAGGCTGGCCAGCGCGAGCAAGGCTGCGACAAGCAGACGAATCAAACCAGGACCTCGGCCAGGTTGCCTTTGGTCTCCAGCCAGTTCTTGCGATCGCCCGCACGCTTCTTGGCGAGCAGCATGTCCATGATCTCGGTGGTACCGGCGAGGTCATCCAGGGTGAGCTGCACCAGGCGCCGGGTGTTCGGGTCCATGGTCGTTTCGCGCAATTGTGGCGGGTTCATTTCACCCAGCCCCTTGAATCGGGTGACCTGGGGCTTGCCGCGCTTCTTCTCGGCGACCAGACGGTCGAGAATGCCGTCTCGCTCGGCCTCATCGAGGGCATAGTAGATCTCCTTGCCCAGGTCGATACGGTACAGCGGCGGCATGGCAACATAGACGTGTCCGGCCTCGACCAGCGGGCGGAAATGCTGGACGAACAGCGCGCACAGCAGCGTGGCGATGTGCAAGCCGTCGGAGTCGGCGTCGGCGAGGATGCAGATCTTGCCGTAGCGCAGTTGCGACAGGTCGGTGGCACCCGGATCGACCCCGATGGCCACGGCAATGTTGTGCACCTCCTGGCTGGCAAGCACTTCGCCGCCATCGACTTCCCAGGTGTTGAGGATCTTGCCGCGCAGGGGCAGGATCGCCTGGAACTCCTTGTCACGCGCCTGCTTCGCCGAACCCCCTGCAGAGTCGCCCTCGACCAGGAACAGTTCGGCACGCATCGGATCCTGTCCGGCGCAGTCGGCCAGTTTGCCGGGCAATGCCGGCCCTTGGGTGATGCGCTTGCGCTCGACCTTCTTGCTCGCCTTGAGGCGTCGGCCGGCGTTGCTGATCGCCAGCTCAGCCAGTTGCATGCCCAGCTCCGGGTGGGCGTTGAGCCACAGGCTGAAGGCATCCTTGACCACACCGGAAACGAACGCCGCGGCCTCGCGGGACGACAAGCGCTCCTTGGTCTGGCCGGAGAACTGCGGTTCCTGCATCTTCATCGAGAGCACGAAGGTGATGCGTTCCCACACGTCCTCGGGCGCCAGCTTGACGCCTCGCGGCAGCAGGTTGCGGAACTCGCAGAACTCGCGCATGGCATCGAGCAGGCCCTGGCGCAGGCCGTTGACGTGGGTGCCACCCTGGGCGGTAGGGATCAGGTTGACGTAGCTTTCCTGGACGCTGTCGCCACCCTCGGGCAGCCACAGCAGCGCCCAGTCCACAGCTTCTTTATGACCGGCCAGGCTGCCGCAGAACGGCTCGTCGGGCAGGCGCTGGAATTCACTGACCGAGTCGACCAGGTACGAGCGCAGACCATCCTCGTAGTGCCACTCGACCTTCTCGCCGGTGCCCTTGTCCTCGAAGCTGATCGACAGCCCCGGGCACAGCACGGCCTTGGCCTTGAGCACGTGCTTGAGGCGGCTGATGGAGAACTTGGCCGAATCGAAATACTTGGGATCGGGCGCGAAGTAGACACTGGTGCCGGTGTTGCGCTTGCCGACCGTGCCGATCACCTCAAGCTCAGTGGCCTTGAAGCCATCGGCGAAGGTCATCTGGTACTCGTTGCCGTCACGCTTGACCCGCACGCGGACCTGGGTCGACAGGGCGTTGACCACCGAAATGCCCACGCCGTGGAGGCCGCCGGAGAATTGGTAGTTCTTGTTGGAGAATTTGCCACCGGCGTGCAGCTTGGTAAGGATCAGCTCGACGCCCGATACGCCTTCTTCAGGGTGGATATCCACCGGCATGCCGCGACCATCGTCGCTGACTTCCAGCGAGTGGTCGGCGTGCAGCACGACCTGGATCGACCGGGCATGACCGGCGAGGGCTTCGTCGACGCTGTTGTCGATGACTTCCTGGGCCAGGTGGTTGGGCCGGCTGGTGTCGGTATACATGCCCGGCCGCTTGCGGACCGGGTCAAGGCCGGAGAGGACTTCGATGGCGTCTGCGTTATAGGCGCTAGCGCTGGGATTGGCCATGGGTTCTCGTCGTCAGTCTGGTGAATGCAAAAAGGTCAAAATACAGAAAAATCAAGCGCGTCATACTGCGCCCTGGCAATGCCGGCGAAGGCCAGCAAGGCCGGCAGACGCTGGGCGAAGCCTTGGAAGCTGTGGTCGCCGCCGGCCTCGATACGCAGGGCACAGGCCCGGTAATAACGCTCGGCGTGGCGATAGTCCAGCGTTTCATCGGCGGTCTGCAACCACACTTGATAGCGTGAGGCATCTTCGGGGGGTGGCATTTCCATTTCGGCCAGGGCCTGAACATGGTCGTGGGTCAGCTCCCAGGTTTCACCGCTGTAGTGGTTGCGCTGAGTACCGAGGTAGCCGTCGAAATGCTTGTGCGGGGTCACGGCCGGATTGACCAGCAGGGCCTTGAGGCCATGGCGCTCGGCCAGGTGCGTGGCATAGTAGCCGCCGAGGGAGCTGCCGACCAGCAGCGGCGTGCCGAGTTCGGCGATGCACGCTTCGAGCTGAGCCATCGCCTGGCGCGGATGATGGTGCAGTTCGGGGACGCGCAACTGCGCGCTCAAGCCGAGCTGTTGCATCACCGCCGCGAGCTGGCGCGCCTTGGTGGACAGCGGCGAGCTGTTGAAGCCATGGATATAGAGGATGGAACCCGACATGCTGCCCCCGGAATCTGTGGCTTCGCGCCCGACGATGCGGGCACAGGGACGCGCAGTGTAGCGCGTTCGCCGGGTTTTGGCGCAAGGGTGGGATTTTCGCAACACAATCTTCAAATCCCACGACGGGCGCGACCTTCGCAGGAGCGGTAAACCTGTCAGTAACCCGGGCTGTTGAAATCCAGGGTCACCACGAAATCCCTCGCCCGCTCGACGCCGGTCTCCAGCCGTCCGTCGGCATGCAGCCGCAGCCAGCGATACCCTGGCTGCTCTTCACTGACCTTGAAGTCTTCGCTGCGCGCGGCGAACTGGATGCAGGTCGAGGGCGTGGCCAGCAAGCGAATACCGTCGCGGACCTCGTCCCACTCCTGATGGATGTGCCCCCACAGCAACGCCTTCACCTGTGGATATGCCCGCAGACGCTGCAGCAGCTCATCGGCATTGCGCAAGCCGATCGGTGCAATCCAGGCGCAGCCGATATCCACCGGCTGGTGGTGGCAGCACACCAGGCAGTGGCGCTCCCCCACCGACGCCAGCGCGTTATCGAGGGTCGAGAGCTGGTCTTGTTCAAGAAGCCCATGGGTGGCACCCAGCACCGCCGAGTTGAGCATCACCACGCGCCAGGCGCCAATGTCGGTAACGGCATGGACCAGATCTGGCGCCACACGCGCCATGACCCTGGCCTCGTCATGGTTGCCCGGCAACCAACGGGTCGGCACGGCAAAACCCTCCGTCAGCTCTCGGAACGCAGCGTAGGACGCCACGCTGGCGTCCTGGGACAGGTCCCCAGTGCACAGCAACAGGTCGATGCGTGGTTGCTCGCGACGCACCTGGCTCACCACGTGGCGCAGACTGTCACGGGTGTTGAGGCCCAGCAGGGTGCCAGCCGGATCAGCGAACAGGTGGGCGTCGGTGAGCTGCACCACATGCACCGGAGCCTGCGCAGGAGGAATTGGTGAATGCGACAAAGGCCGTCTCCTTGATCGGATTCGGCACGATTATGGCCGTAGAAAGCGTTGGAGCAAATACTCGAAACCAACCGACGTCACATTTCAACGCACGGTTTCGTACTCGTGGCCGCAGGCCAGGCAATGGCTCAGCCATTCACCGAGAAACAGGTTGAGCTGGGCCTTCTCGTCGGGTTGGTGCATGGCCGCGTTGGGGTACGGATAGATGCTGCGCAGGCGCCGAGCGTGCTCGGCACTCACCACTTCGGCCATGCGCGCATCGTGATAGACCTGTACCTCGAGTTGCGGCACCGGCAGCCACGGCAGGCTGTGCTCCTGGCATATCCGCAGCGTGGTGGTGTAAGGGCAGGCCAACACCACGTCGAGCACCAGCACGCCAAGCATCTGGTCGCCCTGGGTCATGCCGATGCGTCGCGAGCTTTGCGTGGTGCGCATGTCCGGCAGCAGGCGCATCAGCCGTGCGTAATTGGCCTCGCAGGCAGCCTGCAGGCCGACGAGGTCGACCCGGTAGCGTTCGCGCAGCAGGTTCACTTCCACATCCCCCGGACTTCGTCACGGTTCAGCGCCAGCCACTGCAAGGCGATGATGCTTGCCGCGTTGGCGATGCGCCCATCGCGCACCGCCTGCAAGGCATCCTCGAACGACCAGACGCGCACGCGGATATCCTCGCCCTCTTCTTCCAGCCCGTGCAGGCCACCGGCACCCTCGCTGCTGCATCGCCCGAGGAACAGATGGACATACTCGTCACTGCCGCCAGGCGACGGGAAGTATCGGGTCATCGGCCACAGTGCGGAGAAGCTCAGGCCTGCCTCTTCTTCGGCTTCACGGTGGGCAACCTCCTCAGGTTGCTCATCCTTGTCGATCAGCCCGGCGACCAGCTCGATCAGCCAGGGGTTGTCGGTCTTGTCCAGCGCACCGACGCGAAACTGTTCGATCAGCACCACTTCGTCACGCTGCGGATCGTAGGGCAGCACGCAGACGGCATCGTGGCGCACGAACAGCTCACGGCTGATCTCGCGCCCCATGCCACCGGCGAACAGCTCGTGGCGCAGGCGCACCTTGTCGAGCTTGTAGAAGCCCTGGAAGCAATTGGCCCGTTCGACGATCTCGACCGCCTTGGGCACCGAATTCAAGGTGTCTGACATGGAATTCCTCATTACATCAACGACTGCGTCGCGCCATCCTACTCTGCGTGCCGCCACCTTTCATCCCTTTCCGGCGACCGGGACAGGCTGTCCTCACTCTGTTAGCTTAGTGGCGAACCGAAGGCCCTGCCGACGGTCCAAGGCCGATCATCCATGTTCTGCAAGGATCACCATGACGCTCGTCAAACTGACTGCCGTCGCCCTGCTGGCGTTGACCCTCGGCGCCTGCCAGAGCTTGTTCACGCCCAACTATCGTGCACCGCTCGAGGTCAAGCGCGACGCCTGGGAACACGTCAAACCCGGTTGCAGCGAGCGTGATTGCCCGCTGGTGAACATCGACACCGTGCACTTCCCGGCGCTGCCCAAGCTTGATGCCATCGTCGAGCGTCGCTTGCTGCAACTGACCGAAGACAACCAGCGCGGTACCACACCCACCACATTGCAGCAGTATGAGCAGCAATACCTGGCCAGCGCACAAGCGCGCAACAGCAGCTACCTGCAGGCCAAGGTACGCGAGCAGCATGACGGACTGGTGATCGTCGAGCTGTCCAGTTACCTGGACAGCGGCGGTGCCCACGGCATGCCGGGGCGGGCCTTCATCAACTATTCACGCAAGCAGGACAAGGTGCTCACGCTCCAGGACATGCTGGTGCCTGGCCAGGAAGAGACGTTCTGGAAGACCGTCGAGGAGTCGCACCGCGCCTGGCTGATCAGCACCGGCATGGACAAGGACGCCGAGTTCGTGAAGACCTGGCCATTCAAGCGTTCGCCGCACATCGCCCTGACGTACGGCGCGGTGGTGGTGAAGTATGAGGTCTACGCGATCGCGCCCTATTCCATGGGTCACGTCGAACTGAAGATCCCTTATCCGCGCCTGAACGGCGTCATCAAGCCCGAACTGTTTCCCGGCCGCGGATAGCACCCAGTACCCCATATAGGCCACCTGCCAGCAGCAAGGCTGGCAGGGTCGCCCCAAGCTCCGGCGCCTCGTTCGCCAGCAGGTGGTAGACCACCACCCCCGCCAGCCAGGCCAGCAGCGCCGGCCAATGCAGTCCCGGCACCTGCTGCGGCAGGCGGCGACGGCGGATCACGAAGTGATCCATCAGCACCACACCGAACAGCGGCGCGAACACCGAACCGATCAACAGCAGGAAGTTCTGGTACTGGGCCAGCGGTGCCAACAGTGCAATCAGGGTGCACAGCAGACCGATCGCCAGCGCCAGGTGCTCGACCTTCAGCCTCACCAGCAGCCCTGTGGACACTGCCGCCGAATGGATGTCGGCAAAGGCGTTTTCCGACTCGTCCAGCAGGATAAGCAACAGCGGGATACCCAGCCCTGCACCGGCCAGCGCCAGCAGCATGGCATTCACCTCGCCGCTCGGAGCGAACGCCAGGGTATAGGCGACGCCCAGGCTCATCAGCCAGGCGTTGCCGATGAAAAAGCCCAGCGCGGTGCCGCCGAAGACGCGGCTGGCACGCTTGCCGAAGCGCGAGTAGTCGGCGATCAGTGGCAGCCACGATAGCGGCATGGCGATGACGATATCGAAGCCCACCGCCAGCGACAGCGAGCCATCGCCTGGGCGCCGCCAGAGGTCGGCAAGATCGGCCTTGGCGAACAGATTCCATGTCAGCCACAGGCAGGCGCCGAGCAACAGCCAGATCCCCCACTTGCGCAACACCTTGCGCACGAAGGCCAACGGGCCACTGACGGCCAGCAGGGTTGCCAGCGCGCCGAAGCACAGGGTCCAGAGCAGCGGGCTGTTCCAGGCACTGCCTTCGCCGAAGGTGCGTGCGCCCAGCAGGCTGGCGGCGTCACGCATGACAATGATCTCGAACGATCCCCAGCCGACCAGTTGCAGCAGGTTGAGCAACGCCGGCAGACGCGCGCCATGGCGTCCCAGCGACAGGCGCAGACCGGCCATCGCAGAAAGGCCGGTATCGCTGCCGGTCACCCCCACTGCCGCCAGCAACAGCACCCCGACCGCCGTACCGAGCACGATCGCCAGCACCGAGCCCGCCAGGCCCAGGCCCGGTGCGAGCAAGGCACCAACCTGCAGGACCATCAGGCCGATGCCGAGGGAGAACCACAACGAGAACAGGTCGCGTGCACCGAACAAGCGCTGGCTGGAAGGGACCGGATGATCGGGGGAGAAATGGCTGGGGGTGGTCATTGGAAGGGTCGCCAAAAGGGGTTGAGGATGTGTGGTGAAGCCTCCGGCCCTTTCGCGGGCAAGCCCGCTCCTAGTTTGTCGGAGCGGGCTTGCCCGCGAAAGGGCCGGAGGCCTCGATACAAATGCAAAGACAGAGTGGCTCACCACCACCCTGCCGGCATCACTTACACCTTGTGATAAAGCTGGCTGCCTTCCTGGCGGAACCGCTCGGCCTGCTCGCGCATGCCCTGCTCGGCGGTCACATCCACGGCTTCGATCTTGGCCGCGTACTCGCGCACTTCCTGGGTGATCTTCATCGAACAGAACTTCGGCCCGCACATCGAGCAGAAGTGGGCAACCTTGGCCGATTCCTTGGGCAGGGTCTCGTCGTGGAACGAGCGTGCGGTGTCCGGATCCAGGCCGAGGTTGAACTGGTCTTCCCAGCGGAACTCGAAGCGCGCCTTGGACAGTGCGTTGTCGCGGATCTGCGCGCCCGGGTGGCCCTTGGCAAGGTCGGCGGCATGCGCGGCGATCTTGTAGGTGATGATGCCGGTCTTGACGTCATCCTTGTTCGGCAGGCCCAGGTGCTCCTTGGGCGTGACGTAGCAGAGCATGGCGCAGCCGAACCAGCCGATCATCGCCGCACCGATACCGGAGGTGATGTGGTCGTAGCCCGGTGCGATGTCGGTGGTCAGCGGGCCAAGGGTGTAGAACGGCGCCTCGTCGCAGCACTCCAGCTGCTTGTCCATGTTCTCCTTGATCAACTGCATCGGCACATGGCCTGGGCCTTCGATCATGCACTGCACGTCGTGCTTCCAGGCGATCTTGGTCAGCTCGCCGAGGGTTTCCAGCTCACCGAACTGGGCGGCATCGTTGGCGTCGGCGATCGAGCCCGGACGCAGGCCATCGCCCAGCGAGAAGCTGACGTCGTAGGCCTTCATGATTTCGCAGATCTCGTCGAAATGCGTGTAGAGGAAGTTCTCCTTGTGATGCGCCAGGCACCACTTGGCCATGATCGAACCGCCACGGCTGACGATGCCGGTGACGCGCTTGGCGGTCAGCGGCACATAGCGCAGCAATACGCCGGCATGGATGGTGAAGTAGTCCACGCCCTGCTCGGCCTGCTCGATCAGGGTGTCGCGGAACAGCTCCCAGGTCAGGTCTTCGGCAACGCCGTTGACTTTTTCCAGGGCCTGGTAGATCGGCACAGTGCCGATCGGGACCGGCGAGTTGCGAATGATCCACTCGCGAGTCTCGTGGATGTGCTTGCCGGTGGACAGGTCCATGACCGTGTCCGAGCCCCAACGGATACCCCAGGTCAGCTTGGCCACTTCTTCCTCGATCGAGGAACCCAGGGCGCTGTTGCCGATGTTGCCGTTGATCTTCACCAGGAAGTTGCGGCCGATGATCATCGGCTCGAGTTCGGTGTGGTTGATGTTGGCAGGGATGATCGCGCGACCGCGGGCGATCTCTTCACGTACGAATTCGGGGGTGATCTCCTTCGGGATGCTGGCCCCGAAGCTGTGACCGGCGTGCTGCTGGTCGAGCAGGCCGGCAGCGCGGGCCTCCTGCAGTTTCATGTTCTCGCGGATGGCGACGTATTCCATCTCGGCGGTGATGATGCCCCGGCGTGCGTAGTGCATCTGCGAGACGTTGGCACCGGCCTTGGCGCGGCGTGGGTTGCGGACGTGGGCGAAGCGCAGCTTGGCGAGTTCGGCGTCGTTCAGGCGCTGCTGGCCGAAATTCGAGCTCAGGCCTTCGAGTCGCTCGGTATCGCCACGCGCGTCAATCCAGGCCGAACGCACATCGCCCAGGCCCTTGCGCACATCGATGATGACGTTGGGATCGGTGTAGGGGCCGGAAGTGTCATAGACCAGCACCGGCGCGTTCTTCTCGCCGCCGAAGTCGGTGGGGGTGTCGTGCAGGCTGATCTCGCGCATGGGCACGCGGATGTCCGGGCGCGAGCCTTGGACGTAGACCTTGCGCGAATTGGGCAAGGGTTGCACGGACTGCTGGTCGACTTTGGCCGACTCGCTCAGGCTGATCGCTTTTTCTTGTTTACTCATCACAGGCTCTCCAGACAGCTTCCTAGCGGGCGGAATGTCGGGGGAACCTGAAAGGCGCGGACGCACCCCTTGGATGGAGTGCAGTGCCGGATACATGGGGTGCCTTGGCTGCACGACAGCCTGACATTCCCGGACCTGGCACAAGAGGCTCCCCGGGAAGGCGAGCAATCTTGTTCCCTACGCAGGCGCTAACCTGATCAGGTTCAACGGGATCCGGAAACTCTCCGATCTCAGCCTTCGATTCAAGGCACCCCGACAAGAACGTGCGCAGTCTAGACTGGAGTGGTCGGCAAAGCCAAGCGCGTAAATGCACGAGAGACGAAAGGTGCAACAGGCGGATTGTTGCCGACAGCCAGCGGCACTACACTGGCGCATCGCACGATACTCAACAGTTCAGAAATTCAATTTCGTACAAGGATTGCCCTATGCTGCGCAAACTTTCACTGGCGATTGCCGTGTCTTGTGCGTCCAACGGAGTGGTCTGGGCAGCGGATGTGCCCACGACGGTGAAGACCGACCTGGTCAGCGTCTACCAGGAAGCGGTGAAAAACAACGCCGATCTCGCCGCCGCCCGCGCCGACTACGGCGCCCGCCGTGAAGTGGTGCCGCAGGCCAGGGCAGGCCTGCTGCCCAATCTGTCCGCCGGTGCGGAAATGATGAACACCCGCACCAAGCTGGACGAACCCTCGATCACCTCCAACCGCAGCGGTAACTCCTGGAGTGCCACACTGTCGCAGCCGATCTTCCGTGCCGACCGCTGGTTCCAACTGCAGGCCGCCGAGGCGGTCAACGAGCAAGCGGCGCTGGAGCTGTCGGCCACCGAGCAGAACCTGATCCTGCAAACGGCCGAAAACTATTTCGCCGTCTTGCGCGCGCAGGACAACCTGGCTTCGACCAAGGCCGAGGAGGCAGCGTTCAAGCGCCAGCTCGACCAGTCCAACGAGCGTTTCGACGTCGGGCTCTCCGACAAGACCGACGTGCTGCAATCCCAGGCCAGCTACGACACCGCCCGTGCCAATCGGATCATCGCCGAGCGCCAGGTGCAGGACGCCTTCGAGGCGCTGGTGACCTTGACCAACCGCGAGTACGGGTCGCTGCAGGGTGTGGTCCACAGCTTGCCGGTGCAGGTACCGGCGCCCAACGACGCCAAGGCCTGGGTGGAGACCGCCGCACGGCAGAACCTCAACCTGCTGGCGACCAACCACGCCGTCGATGCCGCCGAGGAAACCTTGCGCCAGCGCAAGGCCGGCCATGCCCCGACCCTCGATGCCGTGGCGCGTTACCAGAAGGGCGACAACGACAACCTCGGCTTCACCAACCCCGCGCCGCAACCCGGCGTGCGCTACGGCGGTGACGTGGAGCAGACCAGCATTGGCTTGCAACTGAACATTCCGATCTACAGCGGCGGGCTGACCAGCTCGCAGGTGCGTGAAGCCTATGCCCGCCTGAGCCAAAGCGAACAGCAGCGCGAAAGCCTGCGCCGCCAGGTGGTGGAGAACACTCGCAACCTGCACCGCGCGGTGAATACCGATGTGGAGCAGGTGCAGGCCCGCAAACAGTCGATCATCTCCAACCAGAGCGCCCTGGAAGCCACCGAGATCGGCTACCAGGTCGGCACCCGCAACATCGTCGACGTGCTCGACGCGCAGCGCCAGCTCTACACTTCGGTGCGCGACTACAACAACAGCCGCTACGACTACATCCTCGACAACCTTCGTCTCAAGCAGGCCGCCGGCACGCTGAGCCCGCAAGACCTTCAAGACCTGGGGCGCTACCTGAAAGCCGACTACAACCCGGACAAGGACTTCCTGCCGCCGGATCTTGCGGCCGCAGCCGCGAAGAACTTCGAGCGGCGGCCCTGAAGAACATGACAAGGGGCGAGCTGGCGGCTCGCCCGTTGTGCAGTTCAGTCCATGACAAATTTGACGGTATGTCGATTACCATCCTGCGTCAGCTCATGCGTGCAGGAGGCCAATTCGGGGCCCGTCGAGCTTGCAGAGGGCTGCAGACTCGCTGTTTCGGCCGTGTACTTGATAGTGTAGATGCAGGTGCGGTCACCGCTAGCCAGCGAGAACGACTCATGGAAGTCGTTACTCCCTAGCTCCCGTTCAACGAAATACAACCCTCCTCGACTTACATCGTCCACGTTGAACGAAGCTTGGTCGTCCACAACGAAGGTGTCGCCATACACATCGACGTTTGCGTTAGGATCCGCATGATCCACGAGCATCTCAATCCAGGGACCGTCGAATCCTCCGGTCTCGACAGGCCGAGGTGCCAGGTATGCGAATGCGGGAAGCGACGCCATGAGCAAAGCGAAAGACAGGGCAAGAGAGCGCATGTGGTAGTTCTCCAATAGGGATGCCCCAGCGGCATCCTCATGTCGAGCCTACTGACATCCCACTCAGCCACATCGCCACATAATTACCACCCTGATCTCATGCCGAACACATCCATGCAGACGGTCGAAAGAGGACATCATGAACGCGTCTGGATGAGCTTCCCAAGGGCCTCGAGCAATCGTTGCAGGGCACCCTGGTTGGCCTGCATCACCGCCCTGCCTGCCTCGCCCATGCGCCGACAATCCTGGGGAAGCTCAATCAGGCGTCGGACCGCAGCGGCCAGTCCTTCGGCGTCGTCCACCTGTTGTAACGCACCAGCTTCACGCAACATCGCGCTGATCTCGAGGAAGTTGAACACGTGCGGGCCGGTAATTACCGGCAATGCGAGCGCTGCCGGCTCCAGCGGATTGTGCCCGCCAGTGGGCACCAGGCTGCCGCCCACGAAGGTGATATCAGCCAAGGCGTAGAGGAACATCAACTCGCCCATGGTATCGCCAAGCAGGACCTGGACCTGCCCGTCTACCGCCGCACCCGAAGAACGTCGCACCGTGGTGAAACGTTCGCGACACAGTTCATGCACCGCATCGAAACGCTCCGGGTGACGTGGCACCAGGATCAGGAGTGCATCGCCATGCACCTGCAGCAGGCGCTGGTGGGCTTCGAGAATGAGCGCATCCTCGCCCTCATGAGTGCTGGCGGCAATCCACACTGGCCGCTGCAGGGCCGACCACTGCTCGCGCAACTGGCGGGCATGTGGCAGTAGTTGATCGTGCACCTTCAGGTCGAACTTGATCGAACCGGTCACCTGCACGCACTGCGCACGGGCACCCAGACTGCGGAAACGCTCGGCCTCAGTCTCGGTCTGTACCGCAATCAGGCTCATCTCTTCGAGCATCGGCCGGGTCAGGCCGGCGAAACGAGCATAACCGCGTGCCGAACGCTCCGACAACCGCGCATTGGCCAGGGCCACGGGAATACCGCGCCTGGCGCACTGGTGGATATGGTTGGGCCACAGTTCGGTTTCCATGATGATGCCCAGCTTCGGACGCACATGATCGAGGAAGCGCGCCGCTGCCCAGGGCAGATCGTAGGGCAGATAACAATGCTGGACCCGCGGCTCGCTGGCGAACATCGCGCGGATACGCTCCGAGCCGGTCGGGGTCATGCAGGTCAGCGTAATGGGCAGGTCCGGGTAAGCCGCGAGCAGTGCCTTGACCATCGGCGCCGCAGCGATGCTCTCGCCCACCGATACCGCATGCACCCAGATACCGCCCTGGCGCATGGCCGGAAGCTTGCAGGCAAAGCGCTCGGCGATGCGCTGGCGATACGCTGGCGCCTTGCGCCCACGCAAGAACAGGCGCAGCGCGACCAGCGGCAGGCCCAGGTGAAACAGCAGGGTGTAGAGGGTTCTGTTCATGGAGCCGCAGTTTACTAGGGTCTGTCTGAAATGTGTCTGCACTCGCCCCTACTACGTTGAAGACAGCCCCTCAGATTCACAGGAAAAAGGTCTGTCAGACTAGCCGATGGCCCGCAGGTGCATGGCAAAGCGCTCAGCCAGCCATTGGGCTGCCGGCCCAAGCGGCTCGTCGCGCCGCCAGGCCAGCTCGGCAACCAGCGCCGGCGGGCGCCATTCGCTATCGAGCTCGACCATGTGCGCCTGGTACGTCGGGTACTGCACCACATGCCGTGGCAGCCAGGCCCAGCCCAGACCGCGCATCAGCAACTCGGCCATGACGTAGAAGCTGTCGGCACGCCAGACCTGAGCGCTGACCGGCTCGCCGCCCGGATAGTCGCTGTCCTGTGGGGCGATGAGCAACTGCCGGTGACGCGCCAGCTGCTGACAGGTTACCCGTCCGGCATGGGCAAGCGGATGATGCGCAGCACAGACCGTGACCATCTCGACACTGCCCAGGGTACGGCGCTCCAGCGAGTCCGGGATGCTTTCGTGATGAAAAAACAAGCCGAGATCTGCCCGCCGCCCGACCAGCTTGCGCGCCACGTCGCCCTGTGCGCCACTGGCCAGTTGCACCTGGAGAAAGGGGAACTGGCTGGCCAGCTCATCAAGGCTGTCGATCACCGGCTGGTAGGGCATGGCTTCGTCCTGAGCCACCCGCAGCAGCGGTTCCTGGCCGCGCATCAAGGCCTGGGCGCGACCATCGAGCCGCTCGCACTGGCGCAACAACTCCTGAGCGTCACGCAGCAAGGCTTCGCCACTTTCGGTCAGACGCGGCTGGCGACCACTGCTGCGTTCGAAAAGGATCACGCCAAGGTCTGCTTCAAGCAGCGCAATGGCGTTGCTCACGGCCGACTGCGCCTTGCGCTGGGCACGGGCCACGGCAGAAAACGAGCGTAGCTCGGCGACCTGGACGAAAAGCCGCAACTGTTCAAGGTTCCACTGTTCGGCCATTACCTATCTCCAGAATCGATAGGTAATGACTTTACCGCAATCAGGAACAACCTAGAATGCCCGACCAGTAACCAGAGGAAACCGATCATGAATGCCTACACCTATCTCGCCATCGCCATCTGCGCCGAGGTCATCGCCACCGCTTCGATGAAAGCGGTCAAGGGCCTGAGTACGCCGTTGCCGTTGCTGCTGATGGTGTGTGGCTATGCCGTGGCCTTCTGGATGCTCACGCTGGTGGTGCGCAGCATTCCAGTGGGTATCGCCTACGCGGTGTGGTCCGGCATGGGGATCGTGCTGATCAGCATCGCAGCGCTGGTGATCTATGGGCAGAAGCTGGATGTACCGGCCATGCTGGGGATGGCGATGATCGTAGGGGGTGTGGTGGTGATCCAGGTCTTCTCCAAGACAGCTGGGCATTGATCGATAGGCAACATTGCCGGGCACGGGCTGTATACTGGGCAATCGTTCCAGTTTTCGAGGTGCCCGCATGCCATCCGCCATTTCCACTGACGTCCTCATCGTCGGCGCCGGGGTCGCAGGCCTCTGGCTCAATGCCCGGCTGCGTCGCCAGGGCTATTCGACGGTGCTGGTGGAGCGCGCCAGCCTTGGCGGCGAGCAGACCATCAAGTCCCAGGGCATCATCCATGGCGGCACCAAGTACGCCCTGCACGGCGCGCTGACCGGCGCTTCGGAGGCCATCGCCGACATGCCGCGGCGCTGGCGCGAGGCCCTGGCCGGCAGCGGCGAGCTGGACCTGCGCGACACCCGCCTGCTCTCCGATGCCCACTATCTATGGTCGCCCGGCACCTTGGCCGGCAACCTCACCAGCTTCTTCGCCAGCAAGGCCGTGCGCGGCCGGGTCGATCAGGTCAAGGGCGAGCAGTTGCCACCGGCCCTGCAGGACCGCGCCTTCAAAGGCAAGGTCTACCGTCTGGCCGAGCTGGTCATCGATGTACCCAGCCTGCTCGGCAACCTCGCGCAACTGGCCGGTGACAGCCTGCTCGCTGGCGAGCGGATCGAACCACTGCACGAAGGCCAGGCGCTGGTCGGCCTGAAGGTCGATGGTCGCGAGATCCGCGCCCAACGCATCGTGCTCAGTGCCGGCGGCGGCACCGAGGACCTGCTGCATGCCCTCGGCCTGAGCCAACCCGCGCAGCAGCGCCGCCCCTTGCATATGGTCCTGGCCAAAGGCCCCAACCTCAAGCCGCTGTACGCCCACTGCCTGGGCGGTGGCACCAAGCCACGGGTCACCGTGACCACCCACCCGGCGGCCGATGGCCAGTGGGTCTGGTACCTGGGCGGCGACCTCGCCGAAGCCGATGGCGTGGCACGCGAGCCGGCCGCGCAGATTGCCGCAGCGCAAAAAGAGATCGCCGGCCTGCTGCCCTGGGTCGATCAAAGCCAAGTGCGCTGGGCCACCTTGCGCGTCGATCGCGCCGAGCCCGCACAGTCGGGCCTGGTACGCCCCGACAACGCCTTCCTCAGCGAGCAGGAGCGCCTGCTGGTTGGCTGGCCGACCAAGCTGGCGCTGGCGCCAGACTTCTCCGACCGCGTCCTGGCCGCCTTCGAGCGCGATGGTATTCGCCCGAGCGCCCAGGCCGACCTGACAGACTTGCCGCGTCCCCCACTCGGCATGCCGGCCTGGGAGCAACTGCTGCCATGAGCCTGCCGACCCTGCACGATTTCCACCGTCCCTTGGGCGGCACCGGCCTGAAGGTATCGCCACTGGGGCTGGGCACGGTCAAGCTTGGCCGCGACCAGGGCGTGAAGTATCCCAACGGCTTCACCATCCCCGGCGACGACGAGGCCCGCCTGCTGCTGTCGCAGGCGCGCGAGCTGGGCATCAACCTGATCGACACCGCGCCGGCCTATGGTCGCAGTGAAGAGCGTCTCGGCCCATTGCTGCGTGGCCAGCGTAACGACTGGATCATCGTCAGCAAGGTCGGCGAAGAGTTCGAAAACGGCCTGTCGCACTTCGACTTCAGCGCCGTCCATACCCGACGCTCGGTCGAGCGCAGCCTCAAGCGCCTGGAAACCGACCGTATCGAACTGGTACTGGTGCACTCCGACGGCAATGACCTGGCCATCCTCGAGCAGCAAGAGGTCTACCAGACACTCGCCGCGCTCAAGCAGGAGGGTAAGATCCTCGGCTATGGCTTTTCCGGCAAGACCGCCGTCGGCGGCCTGAAAGCACTGGAACAGGGCGACTGCGCGATGATCACCTACAACCTCAACGAGCAGGCGGAGCGCCCGGTGCTGGACTACGCTGCCGAACACGGCAAGGCCATCCTGGTGAAGAAGGCCCTGGCCAGCGGGCATATCTGCCTGTCTCCAGGAGTCGACCCGGTCCAGGCCAGCTTCGAGCTGCTGTTCGCCCATCCGGGGGTCAGCAGTGCTATTGTCGGCACCATCAATCCGTTGCACCTGGCCCACAACGTGGCCACCGTCGCCCGTATTCTGGGCCAGGCCTGAGCCGCTCACGCGGCCGCCGAATGCAAGGAGGAGCCTCGTGGCGCGTACGCTTATCCGCAAGAACCCGAGCAACTTCAAGACCCTGCCGCTGCATGTCGAAGCCACCCCGGAACGCCTGAGCTACCAGAGCATCGGTATGCCGCTGAACTTCGCGCAGACCCTGCAACGGCGCAAGGCGATCCAGCTGGATGACAGCGAACGCTTCGTCATCGAACTGGCCAACCTGGGCGTTTCGGTACGCCTGACCCTCAACTGGCAGAACCGCGACTACTGGGTGCTGGTGCGTCAGCGCCGCCAGGACCGCGGCGATGTCGTACTCAAGCTGATCTCCGGTTACGTACCTGCCCAGGAGCTCAACCTCCCGCTGCACACGGCCATCCAGGAAGTGGCAGAAGAATGCCTGCTGGAAACCCCGGAAGGCTGGCTGGGCGGACGTTTCAACGACACCTGGCTACCCGCCCCTTATGCCGCGGCCCTGCACTACCGCGAAGCCCTGCCCTTCACCCTGAGCCCGGCCTCGGGCGCGGCGCGGCCGGTACACTGCGGCAACCTGATGCTGCTCGAGCGACCACGGGCCTATGTGCACCTGCCCACCGCCTCGCTGCAACTGATTTACGATCTGCGCCTGCAGGTCCCCAAGGAGGCCAAGTCGCTCAGCCTGTTCCACGTCGACGAGCGCCTGGAAGGCGACCAACTGGTGGCCCGGCTCAACCGCAAGCGCCCCGACCTGTATCTGATGCCCCTGAAGGACGGCAAGCCACTGGCGGAGCTGTACACCCTGAAGAAGGACCAGCTGATACCCGCAAGCACGCGCGGGCTGTACCTGGCCGAAAGCTTCGCCCTGCAGGATGGGTGGGTGGTGAGGGAAGAGCGCGTGCGCTGGCGGGAATGGGTGCGTCAGCAAGGGTTGGTGGAGAGCCGGCCCGAGAAGCCTTCGCACCTGCAGCGGTTCAGCGACAAGGCGCGGGCGTTGCTGCAGCGGGCAAAGACCACACTGCATAAATAGCAGCAGCGGCGCCTGGCCGCTGCAACCTGCCCCGCGATCACCGGTGGTACGCGATGCAGCACCTGCTTAGTTCTTGCGGATCTTCTCGACGATCGCGGTGGTCGAGCTGTTCTCGACCAAACCCAGCACTTTCACCGTACCGCCATAGGCCTTGACGATATCCGCCCCGACCACCTGGTCGATCCCGTAATCGCCGCCTTTGACCAGCACATCCGGCTTGACCTGGCGCAGCAGGTTTTCAGGTGTTCCCTCAGGGAAACTGATGACCCAGTCCACCGCCCCCAGGCCGGCGAGCACCGCCATGCGGCGATCGACGCTGTTGATCGGACGCCCAGGCCCCTTGAGACGGCTGACCGAAGCATCGTCGTTGATCGCCACGATGAGGCGATCCCCCTGGGAACGGGCCTGCTCCAGATACGTCACATGCCCGGCATGGAGGATATCGAAACAACCATTGGTGAAGACGATCTTCTCATTGTGCGCACGCGCGTCGTCGATGGCCAGCAGCAACTGCTCGAGCCCCAGCACCCCGCGCTCGGAGCCTTCTTCGCGCTGGATCGCCCGGCGCAACTCCGGGGCGCTGATGGCCGCCGTACCCAGCTTGCCGACGACGATGCCCGCAGCCAGGTTGGCCAGGGCCACCGCGTGCGGCAGGTCCTCGCCTGCGGCAATGGCAGCCGCCAGCGTCGAGATGACGGTATCGCCAGCACCGGTGACGTCGAACACCTCGCGGGCGCGGGCCGGCAGGTGCAAGGCCGGATGGCCGGTGCGCAGCAGGGTCATGCCATGTTCCCCGCGGGTCACCAGCAACGCGCCGAGGTCAAGATCTTCGAGCAATTGCAAACCCTTGGCGACCAGATCGGCTTCATCGGCGCAACGCCCGACGATGGTCTCGAACTCGCTGAGGTTGGGGGTGATCAGGCTGGCACCGCGATAGATGGAAAAATCCTTGCCCTTGGGGTCGGCCAGTACCGGGATGCCCTTGCTGCGAGCAGCCTGGATCAGCGACTGGTGGTTCTTCAGCGCGCCCTTGCCGTAATCCGACAGCACCAGCACCTTGACGCCTTCGAGCAGCGCATCGACCTCGGCCCCCAGCGACAGCGGATCGGTGGCGAAGGGCTCTTCAAAATCGATGCGCAGCAATTGCTGGTGGCGGCTCATGACCCGCAGCTTGACGATGGTGGGCTGGTGCGCAATGCGCTGGAACACCGAGCGCACACCAGCAGCCTGCAGGCTGTTGGCCAGGCTGTCGGCCGCTTCGTCCTGGCCAGTGACGCCCACCAGCGAAGCCGGGGCGCCAAGTGCCGCGATATTCAAGGCAACGTTGGCCGCACCGCCGGGCCGATCCTCGATCTGGTCGACCTTGACCACCGGTACCGGCGCTTCCGGCGAGATACGCGATGTACCGCCATGCCAGTAGCGGTCGAGCATCACATCGCCGACCACCAGTACCGGGGCTTGATCGAAACGCGGCATGGACAACTTCATGGGCAACCCATATGGAAAAATGAACAGGGGCAGGATATTAGCACACGGCAGCCGGCGGCTTTAACGCCAACTGCGGCGGGGACAATTCCAGTGACAATCGGGGCGCACACGCCCCGATTCATGAGGGTTTCAGGTGATATCGGCCTTGTCCGGCTCATCGAGCCCCATGGCGTGCAGGCGGGCATAATGGCCATTAGCCTCAAGCAGTTCGGCATGGGTACCACGCTCGACCAGGCGCCCCTGATCCATGACCAGGATCAGGTCGGCCTTCTCGATGGTCGACAGACGGTGCGCGATCACCAGGGTGGTGCGCCCTTCCATCACATGGTCTAGCGCCGCCTGAATATGACGCTCGGACTCGGTATCCAGTGCCGAGGTCGCCTCGTCGAGGATCAGCAAGGGAGCGTTCTTCAACAGCGCCCGGGCGATTGCCAGGCGCTGGCGCTGGCCACCGGACAGCAGCACACCATTCTCGCCGACCTCGGTGTCGAAGCCCTTGGGCAGTTGGTCGACGAACTCCTTGGCGTAAGCGTCGGCCGCGGCAGCCTCGATGGCCTCGCGCGGCGCACCGGCCAGGTCGCCATAGGCGATATTGTTGGCCACGGTGTCGTTGAACAGGGTGACATGCTGGGTCACCTGGGCCACATGCCGGCGCAGGTTACGCAGGCGATAATCCTCGATTTCCACACCATCGAGCAGGATCTCGCCCTTGTTGTGGTGGTAGAAACGCGGGATCAGCGCCGCCAGCGTCGACTTGCCGCTGCCAGAACGCCCCACCAGGGCGATCATCTGCCCGGGCTCGGCGACGAAGCTGATGTCGGTCAGCACCTGACGCTCGGTGCCTGGATAGGTGAAGCTCAGGTTGCGCACCTCCAGACGGCCCTCGACACGCTCCTTCTCCACGGTACCGCCGTCCACCTCGGGCTTCTCGTCGAGCTGCTCGAAGATGCTCTCGGCGCCGGCCAGGCCCTTCTGAATGGTCGAGCTGACCTCCGAAAGCTGGCGAATCGGCTTGGGCAACAAGCCAGCCGCCGTGATGTAGGCGACCAGGTCGCCAGCCGAGGCATCACCACGCAGGAACAGCACCAGGAACATCAGCGCGGCCATGGCGCTGTAGATCACCAGTTGCAGGGCCGGGGTGTAGAGGGCGCCGGTCTTGTTCATGCGCAGCTGCTTGTCGGTGTTGCTCTGGCTGGCATTTCGGAATCGACGCTCTTCGTAGGCTTCGCCGCCGAAGCTGCGCACCACACGGTAGCCCTGGATGGTTTCGGAGGCCACGTGGGTGACGTCCCCCATGGCCACCTGGATCTTCTTGCTCTGCTTGCGGAATTTCTTGCTGGCAGTACTCACCATCACTGCAATGACCGGCAGGATGGCAACCATCACCAGGGTGAGCTTCCAGTTCATCCACATCAGGTAGATGAACAGGAACACCACGGTCAGGCCTTCACGGATCACCACCTTGATCGCGTCGGTGGCGGCACCGGTGACCATGGTGACGTTGAAGGTGATGCGCGAGATCAGGTGCCCGGAGTTATGGCTGTCGAAGTAGCGGTTGGGCAGCACCAACAACTTGTTGAACAGCTCCAGGCGCAGGTCGTGGACCAGGCAGAGGGACACCTTGGCCAGATAGTAGTTACCGAGGAACGACCCGAGCCCTTGCCAGGCAGCGATCAGGATGATCAGCAACGGCACCGCCTGCAGCAATTGCAGGTCGCGCAGGTAGGGGACGTCGGGGAACAACACCGCTTGCGGATTGCTCAGGCCATCGACGAAGTACTTGAGGATCCCCGCCAGCATCGGCTGGGTCGAGGCAAAGATCACGAAACCGATAATGCTCAGCAGGAAAATGCCGATGTAGGGTTTCACATAGCCCAGCAGCCTGAAATAGATCTTCAGGCTGGTGGGGTTGTCCGCCGGTCGCGGTGTTTCGGCCATCATCGAGCTCGCTGTTCAGGTTGAACCGGAAATTTTACCACAGGCTTTTCGCTCGGCATGCACCCACGGCAACATCATCGCCAGACCGACCGGCAACCAGCTGATGAACCACTCCGCGCGGGGGGTACCGGTGAGGCTTGCGGCATCGAGTTGCATGGCCACGGTTGAAAACACCCAAACTGCCAGCGCCAGCTTGCCCAACATCGTCTCGCGGGCACGCAGGATCTCGCGCAGCGCGAACAGCCATACTGCTATCCACAACAGCATACCGGGCAGCCCCAGTTCGACGGCAACGTGAGTGAGCATATTGTGGGTATGGTCGAACTGGATCCCCAGTGCCTCCACGCGGTAGAACGCACCAAGCCCCAGGCCGGTCCATGGGTGCTGTTCGATCATCTGCACGGAGGACTGGAATATTTCAGGCCTGTAGGAGGAACCCCGCTGCATGATCAGATCCTGGAACAGGAATACCGCAACAACTGTGATCAGCAGCGACGACACGGCGATCAGCTTGCTGAGCCGATCACGCATCCAGAATGGCGCCAACAGAACAGTGAGCAGCAAGGCCACGCCCGCCCCGCGGCTCTGGCTGAAGGCAATGAAGGCACCCAGGCAGGCCAGGGCCAGCAGCCAACCCGACTGCACGAGGCGATTGCGCGGGCAATCGTAGAGCATCACGACGGCCATGACACCGACGACGTAGGCGCCCAGGATCGGATGGCTGATTTCACCGATTCCCTCCAGACGAGAAACCAGCAGGTTACCGGCGACGTGATAGAAGCGGTAGACCGAAATCAGTGCAGCAATCGCCATCAAAACGCCACCGATGCGCAACAACACTCGTACACGGTAGGCCCCAAGCTGCGCGAGCAACGGGAAAGCCAGAAGGGACAGCAGGATATAGATCAGCCGCTTACCCTCGCGACCGCCCTCTTCGGTGGATGACCACACCAGGCTCAACGCTCCCCAGACCAACAAAAGTGCGATCGCCGACCAGAGCGCCGGCTGACGGCGCCACCCGCTCACTAAAAGATGTCGGGCGGACCAGGCGAATACCAGGGTCGGTAGCCAGAGGAACAGGATAAGGCCTTGCTGATAGAGCTTGTTGCTCGGTGCCAAGGCGATCGCCGCCAGGAACCAGACGAAACCGAATCCGAGCCAGGCCTGGGCCCAGCGTTTTTCATACAGCATTCCTTCCCCCGATCAGTCCAATGACACCGTCATGGTGCAACCGCATTATTTTCGGCATTATTGCCAGTCATTTTGCTTGCAGAAGACAAGGCACCCATCCATGCAATGCTCCCGACTCTCCCAGCCCGACTTCGATCAGCTGACACTCGGCGCCAGGGTTCTGGAGGCCGACAGTTACGGCGCCAAAGTCTACCTGCTCGAGGATGGCAATATCCTCAAGGTTTTTCGTCGTAAACGTCTGATTTCATCTGCGCTGCTGCGCCCCTACTCCCAGCGGTTCATCGACAACGCAGCGCGCCTGGTGCAACTGGGCATCCCTACTCTGGAAGTGATCAGCCATCACAAACTGGATCTGCCGGGGCGCACCGCAGTGCTCTATCGCCCGCTGCCGGGTGAAACCCTGCTGCAGCGCTCGCGCCTACCGGGGTTCAGCTGGAATGACTACCTGCCTGCACTGATCGCACTGATCCGGCACCTTCATCGTTCAGGGATCTACTTCCGCTCATTGCACCTGGGCAACGTCGTGGTTACCCCCGAGCAACAGCTGGGCCTCATTGATGTCGCCGACATGCGCTTTCTGCGCCCTCCGCTGTCGGCACGCATGGTTCGACGCAACGTGCAGCATCTGGCGAACTACATCGAGCGGGAGCGACTGGGCGATCACTTCCCGCTCACCGAACTGAAGTCAGCGCTGCTGGAGCGCTGAACATCAGCCCCGCAACAAAGCCCGCGAGCCCTGGCTGAATGCCTGCCAGGCCTGCTCCGGGTCCAACGCATCACGCTGCCTGGCAGCCGTCTCCTTTGCGCTGAGTGTGTTGCACTCCCCGATCGCACGCGCCCAGGCGGCCTGGTCTCCTACCGGCAGGTAGCGCCCGGCCTGTCCCAATTGCTCGCGAAACACCGGCAGGTCGCTGCATAGCACCGGCACATCGGCCAGCACGGCTTCCTGCAGTACCATCCCCAACCCCTCCGAGCGCGAAGGCACCAACAGCCAGTCGAAGGCACGGTAGAGTTGCGACAAATCGGGACGGTAACCACATAGCTGCACACTATCGCCCAGACCGAGCGACTGGATGCGGGCGTTGAGGCGCACTCGCAGCTCGCCGTCGCCGAGGATCACCATACGGGCGTCCGGTTGCTGCCGGTGGACCTGAGCAAAGGCCTCGATCAGCATCTCGAAGCCCTTGCTCTCCACCAGCCGACCCACCGCGCCGAATACAGGCCCTGGACGCTGAACAATGGCAAGCAACCGCCTGGCGTGGTCACGCTCGAAGAGCGCCGCGCCGAATACCTGGGGATCCAGTGCGACACGCAGGGTATCGACCGATCGACCAAGGGCCTGCTCCAGCGCCTGGGCAAGGGTGCGGGAAACCGCGGCAATGCTCAGGCGGTGCGCCTCGACCGCGCGCAGCAAGCGAATGTCGCTGCCGCGCATGCGGGTCGAGCCATGAAAGAGCACGGTCACTCGTGTCTCCGGGAAATGTCGCATCAACGGCAGCACAAGGCGCGCAACACCCATGCCGTCGAGCAGCAAGACGTCGGGGCGGGTCTGCTGCAGTGCCTTGTACAAGCGGTGCCGCAGCACAGGTGTCAACCACCGCCAGAAGCTGCGGCCTTTGAGCGTGCGAGGCGGCATGTGCCACTCTCGGATCGCGCCCTCGCCGCAGCACAGGCCATCGCCCAGCAGCAGCCAATTGGTGATCTCGGCCCCTTCTGCTACATGGCACAGCATCTGACGGTGCACCTTGTGAACTGACATGTACGGGGCACCTCCCGACCACATCACATTGACAACATTCATCGGCATAGCTCCCTCATACCCGACAGGCCAACCGCCAGGTCAACCGATTCAATGAGCAAGAAAGCCGATTCCAATACCGACCAATGTTCCTGCAACGAGCGTGGCAACCAGCTTGATCCGGTCACGCTGGCGACGCTTGGCCTTGCGCTGGACTTCCTCGGGCAAGGTCACATGGCTACCGAAACCAGTATGGAGCACCGCATCGCCCTCGAGCGTGACGGCGGTCAGGCCCAGCTCGGCATAACGGCGCGACAGCGCCTTCTCTCCAGAATAGGCAGCAAATGGTGCACAAGTCTGGTAATCGCTCAGCCGACGCAATCCTGGATTCAGAGAGAAAGCCTGCCAATCGGCTTTTTCTGAAAGCAAGGGGTAGCAGGGCACATTGGCGATAACCTGACGGTCTCCCAGGCGGATGTACGGGCTGTGGATCGCCAGGTCGTGAGCATGGCTGCGCAGCCATACCTGCAGGATCTGCGGGCTGGCCTCGAGGATCAGCCGGGAGTCCTCGACAAAGTGCTGGCGATAGAAGCTCCAGTCATCCTCGCAATGGAAGATGTAGGGCGTCTTGACGTGGCTGTAGGCCAGGTCGATCGACGCCAGTTGCCCCAGCTTGGGCCGGTTGACGAACACCTTGCAGTGGGCCTTCCAATGCTCGGGGACGGCAGCGTGAACCGCATCGTCTCCCGAATCTTCGGTGATGAACACCTCACGGATCGACGCGGTGTTGTAGCGGTCGAAGCTTTCCAGCGTTGTCTTGAGCAGGTCGAAACGCCCGCAGCTGGTTACCACCAGCGTGATGTCACTGTTTTCCGAGAAGCGCACTGGGCTCCCTCCGCCTTGCGGCCATTTCCAATCCGTCCGATGGACAGGTTGATGTGGTTCAAAGCCCCAGTTTCAGACGCAGACGCTGCCACGCACTAAGCGGCGCTCGTGGTCTGAGGGGGGGCATCATGTGGTCGACGATGCTACGCCCGACCTGGGCAAAACTAAAGCCAGAAACCGCCAGTTCGCGGCCATTGGCGGCGATGCGTTCGGCGAATGCCGGATCGGCGCGTAATGTCCGCAACTTCTCCTGCAGCACCGGGATGCTGTCGTACAGCACCACGTTGTGCATGTCCTCAAGACCCAACGCACGGTTTTCCGCCTCGCCCTGGTCGAAAGCCAGCAGCACGCAGCCACAGGCCATGGCCTCGAAGTTCTTGATCATGTACTCGCCCATGCCAACGTCGGCACTGACGAAGAAGCGAATACGGTTGAGCGTGTTGCAGTAGTCTTCACCGGACTTGGTACGAGTCACCACCAGGTTTTCCACCTGCCCCAGTTCATCGAGCAACGCCTTGCGGCCGCTATAGGCGACGCTCTTGGTGCTGCCGACAAAGGCCAGTTCGATATCACGCTCACGCCCCTGGTCGGTCAGCAATTGCTCGTCATAGCCCTTGGGCACGAACACCGCATCGAAACCTTCCTGGCGCAGGCGCTCGCTGACCATGTAGCCAGAGCTGATCACTCGCGCCCAAGGCAGTTTGCGGTAGTGCGCGCTGAACTTGCCGGTGTATTTGCAGGGAATGTAGTTCTGGTAGGCATCGTGCTCGAGGATCACCAGATTAGGGATCGTGCGAATGAAGCCGACCTGGCGGATCTCCTGCTTGAAGCGCAGGAAAAAGACGATACGGTCATAGCGCTCGACGTCCACTTCACGCTTGAAGTAGCGCCGCAGGTTGCGCTGGTCGTCGCTCGACAACCAGCGCAAGTCGCACTCGCAGTTGGCCGCAACGCCGTCGTACAGGCGATCGAGGATGGCCCGTTGTTCCTTCTGCACCAGAAATAGGACTTTCATTGCATTCCTTGGGGGCGTGACGCCATCGCGGTCAATCATCGGGCACTCACTGCTCGCGGCGCCAGAACAGTTCATGTCGACGCACCGCCTTGCGGAAGAATTCGTTCTCCCCGTAAGGCGACGGTCGACGCCCGGCCAGCCAGCGCTGCAACAGACGCCGCAGGCGACGCTTGAACGGCGCCGGAGGCTGCAGGTCGTGCATCATGCCCAGCGCCATGGCCTTGTCGCGCTGGGTCGGCACGTCCAGCACCAGGCTGCAGGGCGCCCAGGGCTGGCCAGCTTCGAGTTGCGGCGGCAGGGCAATGCCATCACCGCTGTCACCCATGGGCCAGCGGTCGTTGTCGTGCAGGTGGTTGGCGTAGCACAACAAGGTCTGCGGCTGCCAGTCCAACCCCTGCAGGGCTTCGAGCACAGCCGCTTGGGCACAGAGATGATCCGGGTGTGGATCGAGCTGCGGGTGCGGCATGACCAGAATCTCTGGGCGGGCCATTTGCAGCAGCACGCGCAAGTCGGCCAGCAGGTTGTTCCAGGTCGGCGCACCATCGGCATCGGCCGGCAGCGGAAACGGATTGAAACGACGGAACGGCCGGATATCGGCCATGTCCGCCTCACGCGAGGCCGCAGGCTGATCGGGCGCAGCCTGCATGGCAGGCAATTGCAGACAGAAATAGCCCAACTGCACACAACGGGCCTCCGGCACCCCGGCCCAACGTGGCACGGCAATACTGTCCCAGGCGCGCAGGCGCCCTTTGAGCTGCGCCGCCTCGGCCTTGGCCAGACCCATCTGTTGGTAGTGCTCGGCCTCGATCTCGCCAGCGGTCAGTGTGACCACCCAGGCCTCGTCGGCCTGGCTGTAGAGCCCATAAGCCGCCAGCTCTGCATCGTCAGCATGGGGCGCGATCACCATGACCCGACGGCGGCGCAACTCCACAGCCGGGGTTATCCACAGGCGCGGCTCGCCCAGCAGTCGGCAGTGGCGCCCGAGCAGGCGCAGTCGCCCATCGCGCAGTGCCGCGCCAAGGCCGGTCAGGTTGAGAAAACGCACACCATCGACGCCGCGCTCGAAGGTCTGGCTGTCATGCATGGCGTCCGCGACCAGCTCGACCCGAGGATCGAGAAAGCGACCAAGCCACCCAGACTTCACACGAACCTCGAGGATCAGCGTGTCATCATCGCTGAACGATGCAGCGCTCTTCAGCACGCCGTCTTGAATGCCGACGGCCTCGACACGGCTGTGCTCGCCGAAGTCGAAGGCATAATCTTCGCCGGGCGCGTAGAACAGATGGTCGGCGAACCAGGCTTCGTGGGCGGCCCAGACCAGCGGCAGCAGCAACAGTGGCAGCCACCACCAGCTCAGCGCGCCCAATGCGATCAGCAGCAACAACCCGATCACCAGCCCGAGGCGCTTGTTGCGCCGGTGGCGCTTGAGCAATTGCTGCTTGCGACTCATGCCTGGTACACCGGGACCGGGTTGCACCAACGGTCCTTGTATTCACGGTCGGCACGGCCGAATGAGAAACGCAGGGCCTTGCCACGGGCGTTGGCGTCTTCCCAGGCGGCCTGGGTATTGAGGAAGCTCAGCACGCTGCCGGGGCTGAACGCCTTGGTCTCAGGGTCAACACCACCGTTGACGTACTCGACGCTGATCCATTCAGGCGACTCGACCCGGTAAATCAGCTGGATGGCAATCGGCTTGTCCTCGAGAAACAGCACCGAGCCGATCAGCAGCTCGCGCAAGCGCTCGACCACCTCATCCATACGCGCGGCGCCGGTCGCAGGGAAGCTCCAGCGGCGCTGGAACAGGTCGCAGTACATCGCGGCGATCTCGGCACCACTGAAGTCGGTGATCGGACGCACCACGCCACCGGCCTCCTCCAGCAGGCGCAGTTCGCGGCGCTGGTTGTAGCGAAACTTCTTCGACAGATCTTCATGCGGGCGCGCCATGGCCAATTGCTCGGCCTGGGGTTTCAAGCCCTCGAAGCGCCCGTGATTGAGCTCCGACAGGTAGCGCCCGGCGTGGCGCAAGGGCGCAGCAGCATCAACCGCTGCAGGCAGGATGAGCTCGGCATTGCCCAGGTCGAACAGCCCCTTCTTGCCATGACGCTTGAGAACATCCTTGGACAACGCCAGGTGACGCCCCCAGGTAGGGACTGCCGCCACGAGCTCGCCGCCTTGGCGCCAGCCCAGGTAGCGCACCGGAATCTGTGCAAGTTCGGCCAGTTGCTCGACCACCAACGGATGAGTGGCGACACTGCCGCCGAAACGCTGCCAGGTGTGCGCATACTCGTTCGCATCGATAACGGCCCAGCCGCGTTCGCGCCAGGCCTTCAGATGATTGAGCATCAGCTGCGAGCCTCCAGTGCACGCACCTGTGGTAATTGCCAGAACGCCTGGCGCACGGCTGCGTCGGAAAATCGCTCGCGCAGACGCCGCAGCATCAGTTGCGCGCATTCGCGACGCTGATCGACGCTCAGCCCGGCCATGTGCTTCAGCCCCTGCGCCAGTTGCCCGGCGTCGCCCAGCGGGAACAGCACACCTACCCCTTCGACTACCTCGCGCGCACCGCCACAGGCCGTGGCCAACAACGGCACGCCAGCGACCATCGCCTCCAGCAGGACCATGCCGAAGGGTTCGTGGTCAGAGCTCAGGGCAAACACATCGAACGCCTGGAAATAGCGGCGGGCATCCGGCACTTGGCCAAGAAAGTCGACACGGTCGGCAATCCCCAGTTCGGCTGCCTGGGCCTTGAGCGTGTCTTCCAGCCGCCCCTTGCCCAGCACTACCAGACGCGCATTGGCCGGCAGGCCAGGCAACGCCTCGGCGAAACCGCGCAGCAGGGTCGCCTGGTCCTTGTCCGGGTGCAGACGGCCGACGTTGCCGACGATCCACGCCTGTGCATCGAGCCCCAGGGCACGCCGCGCCTCGTCGCGCGGCACGAGACTGGCCTGCAGCGCCTCGACGTCGATACGGTTGTACAGCGTCTGGATGCGTTCGTGCGGCCATTGCGCCAGACAGCGGCGCATGTCGTCACGCACCGCGTCGGACACACCCAGCAGGCTCAAGCGTTTGCGAAACAGGTTGGCGAACAGACGTCGCCCCTTGCGCTGGTAATCGCCGAAGGCATGATGCACGCCGATCACCGGCAAGCCGGTACCCAGCAGCGCGACGTAGATCGGCTTGAAGCGGTGGGCGATGCAGAAGCTGAAACGGCGCTCGGCCGCGATCTTGCGCAGCGCGCGGATCGCGCCCAGCTTCAGGCCGCGTACGGCCTTGGAGCTGAACTCGAGAAACAGCACTTCGTCGGATGCACAGCCTGCAGCCACCTGCGCGTTGGCCTTGCCGGTAAGGAAAACCGTGGTGACCTTGTAGCCACGCCCCTCGAACAGGCTGGCGTACTGACGGGCGCAGTCGAGGAACGGCCCGTCGTAGCCATGGCAGAACTGCAGGACACGCAGGTCAGAGCGGCTGGTCATACGCGGCCGCGCCGTCCTTGACCACCAGGATGTCTTCCATGATCAGGTATTGCAGATCCGAACCGTAGAACATGTTCAGCGCGTCGGTAGGCGAGCAGATCATCGGCTCGCCACGGCGATTGAGCGAAGTGTTCAGCGACACGCCGTTGCCGGTCAGCTCCTCGAGCGCCTTCATCATGTCGTAGTAGCGCGGGTTGTACTCACGCTTGAGCACCTGGGCACGCGAGGTGCCATCCTCGTGCACCACTTCCGGCACACGGGTCTTCCACTCTTCGGCCACTTCGAAAGTGAAGGTCATGAACGGCGCGGGATGGTCGATCTTGATCATCTGCGGTGCAACGGTGTCGAGCATCGACGGGCAGAATGGTCTCCAGCGCTCGCGGAACTTGATCTGCTCGTTGATACGATCGGCGACGTTCGGCACGCTCGGGCAGCCGATGATCGAACGACCACCCAGTGCACGCGGGCCGAACTCCATGCGGCCCTGGAACCAGGCCACCGGATTGCCGTCGACCATGATCTTGGCGATGCGCTGCGGCATGTCGTTGAGCTTGCGCCACTTCGGCGCATTCGGATGGCGGGCACAGGCAGCGATAACGTCCTCGTTGGAGTACGCAGGGCCGAGGTAGACGTGCTCCATCTTCTCGACCGGCACGCCACGGGCGTGGGACACGTAGGCCGCTGCACCGACCGCGGTACCGGCGTCGCCGGAGGCCGGCTGGACGAACAGCTCCTTGAGGTCGGGGCGGGCGATGATCTTCTGGTTCAGCTTGACGTTCAGCGCACAGCCACCGGCGAAGGCCAGCTTGCCGGTCTCTTTGAGGATGTCGCCCAGGTAATGGTCGATCATCTGCAAGGCGAGCTTTTCGAACAGCGCCTGCATGCTGGCCGCGTAATGGATGTACGGCTCGTCGGCGATATCGCCTTCGCGCTTGGGGCCCAGCCATTCGATCAGCTTGGGTGAGAAGTAGAAGCCCTTGCCCTTCTCTTTATAGCGACGCAGGCCGATAACGTTGGCGTACTCGGTGTTGATCACCAGTTCGCCGTTCTCGAAGCTGGCCAGACGGGAGAAATCGTACTTGCTGGCGTCGCCATACGGGGCCATGCCCATGACCTTGAACTCGCCATCGAGCATCTCGAAGCCCAGGAACTCGGTGATCGCGCCGTACAGGCCGCCCAGCGAATCCGGGTCGAAGAACTCCTTGATCTTGTGGATCTTGCCGTTTTCGCCGTAGCCGAAGAAGGTGGTGGCGTACTCGCCCTTGCCGTCGATACCCAGGATCGCGGTCTTTTCCTTGAAGCCCGAGCAGTGATAAGCGCTGGAGGCGTGGGCCAGGTGGTGCTCGACCGGTTCGATCTTGACCTTTTTCGGGTCGAAGCCCAGTTGCTCCAGGCACCAGACGATCTTCTTGCGGTAGCGCTTGTAGCGACGGTTGCCCATCAGGATCGCATCGAGGGCGCGGTCCGGGGCGTACCAGTAGCGCTTGGCGTAGTGCCAGCGGGCCTTGCCGAACAGGCTGATGGGGGCGAACGGAATGGCCACCACATCAACGTCGGACGGTTTGATACCGGCCTGCTCCAGGCAGAACTTCGCCGATTCGTAGGGCATGCGGTTCTTCGCATGCTTGTCACGCACGAAGCGCTCTTCTTCTGCAGCGGCAACCAGCTTGCCGTCGATGTACAAGGCCGCGGAAGGGTCATGGCTAAGGGCGCCGGACAGGCCAAGAATCGTCAATGCCAAGGGACTAGCCTCTTCATTCGGTAGAGATGCGCCAGCGGCCTCGTGGGCGGCTGGCGGCTAAAGGGCGGGATTATAACGCAAAGATCAGGGACACACTGCCCCTTGTGGGAGCGGGGTTATTCGGCGATCAGCCAGTCCATGCGGAAGCTGCCCGCCGCCTGTGCCAGCTCCCTGGCCAGCCAGGGCAGCAGCTCCTTGAGCTCCTCCTCCAGCCCCCATGGCGGGTTGGCGATGGCGAGGCCCGAGCCGTTCAGCCCCTGCGGGCTGTCCTGGTGATGCACATAGAGTTCGACGCGCAGCAGCTTGGGCGCGCCGGTGCTGGTCAGGTCCTGGTAGAAACGGGTCAGCGAGCGCTGGTCCTTGATCGGATACCAGATGGCCGCGACGGTCTGGCGCATGCGACCGATCGCCTCCTTCATCGCCACGGTGCAGCGCTTGAGTTCGTCGGCCTGCTCGAAGGGCGGGTCGATCAGCATGATCGCGCGCTTTTCCTGCACCGGCAGCAGCGCGCGCGGCACATGCCAGCCCTCGCCCAGGTGCACGGTGACCCGCGGATCCTTCTTCATGTTTTCCTTGAGCAAAGGCCCGTCTTCGGGGTGTTTCTCGTTGAGCAGTGCGCGATCCTGCTGGCGCATCAGGCGCCGTGCCAACTCCGGCGAGCCGGGGTAGTAGCGCAACTCGCCATCGGCGTTGAGGCGCTTGATGATGCGCAGGTAGTCAGCGGTGGCAGCCGGCAGGTCTTCACGATTCCACAGGCGGGCAACGCCTTCGAGATATTCACCGGTACGCGTGGCCTGGTCGCCTTGCAGGTCGTACAGACCCAGGCCGGCGTGGGTGTCGATATAGGCGAACGGCTGTTCCTTGCGCGACATCAAGGCGATGAGGCGGGTCAGCACGATGTGCTTGAGGACGTCGGCATGATTGCCGGCGTGGAAGGCGTGACGATAGTTCATGGCAACTCCTGCGGGGGCGGCAAGTTTACCTTGCCTTGCGGGCGGAGTCAGGCCTGGCCGTCGATCGGCACAAGGGCCATTCGCGGGCAGGCCCGCCCCCACAGGAGCGGGCCCGCCCGCGAAGCAGCCGTCGCCGGATCAGCAGGTGTTACTTGTCTGCGTGATATGCAGCATCAGCCGTTTCAAACCGCGAAACCATGCTGCCGCTCGGACGCCCCAGCTTGCTCACCACGATGATGGCGATGGTGGCGAACAGGAAGCCCGGGATGATTTCGTACAGGCCAAGCCCGACGTAGTTCTTCCACAGGATCACGGTCAGTGCACCCACCACGATCCCCGCCAGGGCACCGTTGCGGGTCATGCCCTTCCACAATACCGACAGCAGCACCACCGGCCCGAACGCAGCACCGAAGCCCGCCCAGGCATAAGCCACGAGGCCCAGCACACGGTTGTCAGGGTTCGCCGCCAGCGCGATGGCGATCAATGCCACGGCCAGCACCATCATTCGACCGACCCAGACCAGCTCGGTCTGCGAAGCACCCTTGCGCAGGAAAGCCTTGTAGAAGTCCTCGGTCAGTGCACTCGAGCACACCAGCAACTGGCAGCTCAGGGTGCTCATGACTGCCGCCAGGATGGCCGACAGCAGCACACCGGCGACCCACGGATTGAACAGGATCTTCGCCAGCTCGATGAACACACGCTCGTGGTTCTCGGTGACCGGGCCGGCCAGATCAGGGTTGGCCGAGAAGTAGGCGATGCCGAAGAAGCCCACGGCGCAAGTGCCGGCCAGGCACAGGATCATCCAGGTCATGGAGATGCGGCGTGCGTTGGCGATCGACTTCACCGAGTCGGCAGCCATGAAACGCGCCAGGATGTGCGGCTGGCCGAAGTAGCCCAGGCCCCAACCCATCAGCGAGATGATGCCGATGAAGGTAGCGCCGCGGAACATGTCGAAGTTCGCCGCGTTCTGCGCTTCGATCGCCAGCATCGTGGTGTCGAAGCCGCCGGTGGAGATCAGCACGATGATCGGCGTGAGGATCAGCGCGAAGATCATCAGCGACGCCTGCACGGTGTCGGTCCAGCTCACCGCCAGGAAACCACCGACGAAGGTGTAGGCGATAGTCGCCGCAGCACCGGCCCACAGCGCTGTCTCGTAGGACATGCCGAAGGTGCTTTCGAACAGACGCGCGCCGGCAACGATGCCCGAGGCGCAGTAGATGGTGAAGAACACCAGGATCACGATGGCCGAGATCACCCGCAACAGGCCGCTGTTGTCTTCGAAACGGCTGGCGAAGTAGTCGGGCAGCGTCAGCGCATCACCGTTGTGCTCGGTCTGCACCCTCAGACGGCCGGCGACGAACAGCCAGTTCAGGTAGGCACCGACAGTCAGGCCGATGGCGATCCAGGCCTCCGACAGGCCCGACATGTAGATGGCGCCCGGCAGGCCCATCAGCAGCCAGCCGCTCATGTCGGAAGCGCCAGCAGAAAGCGCGGTGACCACGCTGCCGAGGCTGCGACCGCCGAGGATGTAGTCGGAGAGGTTCTTGGTGGAGCGATAGGCCGCGAAGCCGATCAGCACCATTGCCGCGATGTAGATCACAAAGGTGATCGTGATTGGATTGCCCATGGTTGTGCCCTGGCGTTGTTGTTATCTCTTGCACCCGACTTTCGTGAGACGGTTGCACCCAGGCGGCGAATCCTATGCAACAACATGAATCGGGTGCAACCATTTTTCATTTGCAAGTTGCACCTGGAAATGTCTTTTCAGTTAAAACCCCTTTTTTGCTCCTTTTTGAAGCAAAAGCGACGCTTTTAATAAGCAAAGGCAGCAAAAACGACCCTTTCCGCTGTTTAGCGTCTTGCGCCGGACGAGTTGCACCTTTTTCATGAAAAATTCGGGTTGCACCCGGTTGCACCCGAGAGGTGCCTGGCGCTAATCTTGCCGCCAGCTTAGCCACGCCCGTGGCAATAACGAGGATAAGAAATGGCGACGACCACCCTTGGGGTCAAACTCGACGACCCGACCCGTGAGCGACTCAAAGCGGCTGCGCAGTCCATCGACCGCACCCCGCACTGGTTGATCAAGCAAGCGATCTTCAATTACCTGGAGAAGCTCGAGGGTGGTGCAACCCTGAACGAAATCAACGGCCACGCCGCACAGCTCGGTGACGACGCCGGCGAACTTCCGGCCGACCACGCCCACCAGTGCTTCCTCGAATTCGCCGAAAGCATTCTGCCGCAGTCCGTGCTGCGCGCAGCGATCACCGCAGCCTACCGTCGCCCCGAGCAGGAAGTGGTGCCGATGCTGCTGGAGCAGGCACGCCTGCCGGCCCCGCTGGCCGAAGCGACCAACAAGATGGCCGCAGGCCTGGCCGACAAGCTGCGCAACCAGAAGAGCGCCAGCGGCCGCGCCGGCATCGTCCAGGGCCTGCTGCAGGAGTTCTCGCTGTCGTCCCAGGAAGGCGTGGCGTTGATGTGCCTGGCCGAAGCCCTGCTGCGCATCCCCGACAAAGGTACCCGCGACGCGCTGATCCGCGACAAGATCAGCACGGGCAACTGGCAGCCACACCTGGGCAACAGCCCATCGCTGTTCGTCAATGCCGCCACCTGGGGCCTGCTGCTGACTGGCAAGCTCGTCTCCACCCACAACGAATCCGGCCTGACCTCCTCGCTCACCCGCATCATCGGCAAGAGTGGCGAGCCGATGATCCGCAAGGGTGTCGACATGGCCATGCGCCTGATGGGCGAGCAATTCGTCACCGGCGAGACCATCGCCGAAGCCCTGGCCAACGCCAGCCGCTTCGAATCCAAGGGCTTCCGCTACAGCTACGACATGCTCGGCGAAGCCGCGCTGACCGAGCACGACGCCCAGAAGTACCTGGCCTCCTACGAGCAGGCGATCCACTCGATCGGCAAGGCCTCGCACGGGCGCGGCATCTATGAAGGCCCGGGCATCTCGATCAAGCTCTCGGCGCTGCACCCGCGCTACAGCCGCGCGCAATACGAGCGCGTGATGGAAGAACTGTACCCGCGCCTGCTGTCGCTGACCCAACTGGCCAAGCACTACGACATCGGCCTGAACATCGACGCGGAGGAAGCCGACCGCCTGGAGCTGTCGCTGGACCTGCTCGAACGCCTGTGCTTCGAGCCGTCACTGGCGGGCTGGAACGGTATCGGTTTCGTCATCCAGGCCTACCAGAAGCGCTGCCCGTACGTGATCGACTCGGTCATCGACCTGGCCAAGCGCAGCCGTCACCGCCTGATGATCCGCCTGGTCAAGGGCGCCTACTGGGACAGCGAGATCAAGCGCGCCCAGGTCGAAGGCCTGGAGGGGTACCCGGTCTACACCCGCAAGGTCTATACCGACGTGTCCTACATCGCCTGCGCCCGCAAGCTGTTGTCGGTGCCGGAAGCCATCTACCCGCAGTTCGCCACGCACAACGCCCACACCTTGTCGGCCATCTACCATATTGCCGGCCAGAACTATTACCCAGGCCAGTACGAGTTCCAGTGCCTGCACGGCATGGGCGAGCCTCTGTACGAGCAGGTCGTCGGCAAGATCGCCGATGGCAAGCTGAACCGTCCGTGCCGTGTCTATGCGCCGGTCGGCACCCACGAAACCCTGCTGGCCTACCTGGTGCGTCGTCTGCTGGAAAACGGCGCCAACACCTCGTTCGTCAACCGGATCGCCGACCACTCGATCTCCATCCAGGAACTGGTCGCCGACCCAGTCGCGAGCATCGAGCGCATGGCCACCCAGGAAGGCAGCATCGGCCTGCCGCATCCGCGCATTCCACTGCCGCGCGACCTCTATGGCAGCGAGCGCGCCAACTCGGCTGGCATCGACATGGCCAACGAACACCGCCTGGCGTCGCTGTCCTGCGCCATGCTGGCAACCGCACACAACGACTGGAAGGCTGCCCCGCTGCTGGCCTGCGCCACCAGCCAGGAAGCCGCTGCGCCAGTGCTCAACCCAGCCGATCACCGCGATGTGGTGGGCCATGTGCAAGAGGCGAGCGTCACCGACGTCGACAACGCCATCCAGTGTGCCCTCAATGCCGCGCCAATCTGGCAAGCCACCCCGCCGGCCGAGCGCGCCGCGATCCTGGAGCGCACCGCCGACCTGATGGAAGCCGAGATCCAGCCGCTGATGGGCCTGCTCATCCGCGAGGCTGGCAAGACCTTCGCCAACGCCATCGCCGAAGTGCGCGAAGCCGTGGACTTCCTGCGCTACTACGCAGTGCAGGCGCGCAACGACTTCAGCAACGACGCCTGCCGCCCGCTCGGCCCGGTCGTGTGCATCAGCCCATGGAACTTCCCTCTGGCGATCTTCACCGGCCAGGTGGCCGCCGCACTGGCCGCCGGTAACCCGGTGCTGGCCAAGCCGGCCGAACAGACCCCGCTGGTCGCGGCCCAGGCCGTGCGCCTGTTGCTCGAAGCCGGTATCCCTGAAGGCGTGCTGCAACTGCTGCCGGGGCGCGGCGAAACCGTCGGCGCCGGCCTGGTCGGCGACGAGCGGGTCAAGGGCGTGATGTTCACCGGCTCCACCGAAGTCGCGCGCCTGCTGCAACGCAACGTCGCCGGTCGCCTGGATGCCCAGGGTCGTCCGATCCCGCTGATCGCCGAAACCGGCGGGCAGAACGCGATGATCGTCGACTCTTCGGCGCTGACCGAACAGGTGGTGATCGATGTAGTGTCGTCGGCCTTCGACAGCGCCGGCCAGCGCTGCTCGGCGCTGCGCGTGCTGTGCCTGCAGGAAGATTCCGCCGACCGCGTGATCGAGATGCTCAAGGGCGCCATGGCGCAGAACCGCATGGGCAACCCCGAGCGCCTGTCGGTGGACATCGGCCCGGTGATCGACGCAGAAGCCAAGGCTGGCATCGAGAAGCACATCCAGGCCATGCGTGAGAAAGGTCGCAGCGTCTACCAGGTGGCCATCGCCGAATCCGAGGAGTGCAAGCGCGGCACCTTCGTCATGCCTACCCTGATCGAGCTGGAAAGCTTCGACGAACTCAAGCGCGAGATCTTCGGCCCGGTGCTGCACGTGGTGCGCTACAACCGCAAGCACCTCGACCAGCTGATCGCGCAGATCAACGCCTCCGGCTACGGCCTGACGCTGGGCGTGCACACCCGCATCGACGAGACCATCGCCAAGGTGGTGGACAACGTCAACGCCGGCAACATGTACGTCAACCGCAACATCGTCGGTGCCGTGGTCGGCGTGCAGCCATTCGGTGGTGAAGGGCTGTCCGGCACCGGCCCGAAAGCCGGTGGCCCGCTGTACCTGTACCGCCTGCTGTCGACCCGTCCGGCTGACGCCATCGCCCGCCACTTCCAGCGCGCCGACGGTGAGACCAAGGCCGACACCACCCTGCGCGACCAACTGCTCAAGCCGCTGCAGGTGCTCAAGGCCTGGGCTTCGAGCAACCAGCCCGAGCTGGTGGAACTGTGCGAGCAGTTCGCCGAACAGTCGCAAAGTGGCATCACCCGTGTCCTGCCTGGCCCGACCGGCGAGCGCAACACCTACACCGTATTGCCTCGCGAGCATGTGCTGTGCCTGGCCGACAACGAGGCTGACCTGCTCGCGCAGTTCGCCGCGGTGCTGGCAGTGGGCAGCTCGGCGGTGTGGGCCGACGGCGAGCCGGCCAAGGGCCTGCGCGGACGCCTGCCGAAAGAACTGCAAGGCAAGATCAAGCTGGTGGCCGACTGGAGCAAGGATGAAGTGGCGTTCGACGCGGTCATCCATCACGGCGACTCCGACCAGTTGCGTGCGGTGTGCCAGCAGGTCGCCAAGCGTGCCGGTGCCATCGTGGGTGTGCATGGGCTGTCCAGCGGTGATCAGCAGATCGCGCTGGAGCGGTTGGTGATCGAGCGTGCGGTGAGCGTGAATACCGCGGCTGCGGGGGGTAACGCCAGCCTGATGACCATCGGCTGACCGTACTGACGCCATCGCGGGCAAGCCCGCTCCCACCGGTTCAGCAGCGAAACGGTGGTCGCGGGCAACCCACCTATTGTTTTTTTTTCGATTTCCAGAACTTGAATCTGGATAAAACGGGTGACTTTTTGGTCACCGGTTGCTCCGGCAAAACATGCAAAAGCGTTATCTTTTGCAGGCTGGGCACATGCTTCTGGAGGTTATAATTTACCGCTCCACTCTCGGTAGATGTGGCCAGCAATACAGTCTGCTGGGTAATCGCATCAACCTTAGCTATAAAGTCCCCTGTCGCCACATCCTTCAGGCTGAAGACCTGTCTCGAGCTGATCGATACCTCGTCCGGTTCGCCTCTTGTGCCCCTGTGAATCTGGTATTCAGAGGCCGCGCCCGGGGCCGCTGACCATATGCCGCGCACCTGGCCTTCCTCGGTGAACGCCCCGCCGGCAGGCTCGATGGAGTAGAGTAAGCTGGTTATCTCGGCAGCAAGTGCTTGATGCGCAAGCATCGAAATAACCTCTAGCTGCTGCGGGCTGAAGTACTTCTCGACGTTGTGTACAAACAAGGGCGTTTCCTCGCCGTTTTCTATCAGAGTGTACGTGCTACGCATAAAGTCCTTGGCAAACTGTTCAGTCACCCCTAGATCCTCCGCGAGCTGCGCAGCCGGACCAAGAGCTTCTTGCTCGCTGTTGCCCGACGGACCTATGACCCTTTCCAGTTCAGTGGGTTGATACGCCTCACTCTCACGCATCCAATACACCGTTAATTTCTTTCGATGTTGCGTGTCGTGACTGACATTGCCCTTTAGTACAACCCCAGGCTTCAGATTTTTAAAAATCTCCGGAAACTCGATCAACTTGTCCAACGCAGCGAAGTCAGCCCCGAACTCCGACTCAAAACTGTGTAATCCGTTGGCATCCCTGCGCGTCACCGGATTGTTGCGCACCATGCAATACAAGTTAAGGCCATCCACCGCACCCGCCGGGTCTGCACTCAGCCACCGCCCGACCCACGGCTGGTAGTAGCGATAACCGTAGTAGTACAACCCAGTCGCATCTCGTTCCTTGCCTGAATAACGCAAGGTCTTGTAACTCCCTTCAAGCTCGCTACGGGCTGCCCACAACGCGGTTCCCCCAAAAGGGTAATACGCTTCATGGCTGATCAGTCTGCCCGCGCCGTCGACCTCCAGGATGCCGTTGCCCAGTGGCGTGTCGTAGCTGTAGCGCAGTTGATCGTTCTCCAACCCGTCAGGCACCTCGCTGCACCAGTGCAACATTCGCACCTGTGCATGACCGGGCTCACCGACCGAAATAACCTGCAACTCCTCCTCAAGGGAGGCATCGCGGGTAGTGCAGCGCAATTCAAGCCCGGGTAAATAGGTGACTCGAAGCGTGTGCTGGCTTGCAGCGCTCCACTGCGTGTTGACTTTCAGGACTCGCATGCTGGCATTGTCATAACGGTAGTGCTCATGGTCATCCTGCCCCTCCTCGCGTTGCTGGGAGATGACCTGATGCAACTCCCCTTGAGGCGTCCAGCACAAGGGATTGCCGGGTAACAGCGAGATCTGCTGACCCTTTGCCGTGAACAACGCCTCAACCTCGGCAGGTGTCTTCGCCATCATGCCCAGCACCGCCCGATTGCTGCGGTCACTGACTGCGATCTCGACGACACGACAGTGATTGCTAGCAGGCACCCGGTGCACCATGCGCGTCAGGTTGCCAGCAGTGTCATAGATAAAGTTGCGGGTATAACAGGTAAAGAGCGTCTCATCATGGGGAGAAGGAGACGGCGTGTTGTACTCTCCCGACCGCGATGACGCATTGACCTGCTCCCTTCCGCAGGCGCTGACCAATTGATAAAGGCTGTCGTAATGGTAGGTTGTCTGCGGTTCCGCCACCTGGTTGCGCCAGAACCGCCTATTGTCGGCCTCGTCACGTTCGCTCACCACATTGCCCACAGGGTCGAACGTATACCGCAAATCCTGCAGGAGCCTCGCACCCAGGGCATGACTCGCAGGCCGCTCGATCCGTAGCCGCGCCTGGCGTTGCGTTCGTGGCTCAAAGAAATAGGTGCTCAACACACCATTACCATGCAGTTCACGGGTCTTATGTCCACCTGCCAGGTAACTCGTCGACCGGACGATCTCGCACTCTTGAGCGCCTTTGCGCCTCAGCCAGCTTGCCTGGAGCCGACCCGCGATGTCATAGGTGACACGCCGCAGGTGCCCTGCTGCATCGACAATGCTCGATACTGTTCCGGTTGCGTCCACGACCGAACACGTAGTGCGCGCCTGTGCAATCGGCTCAAGTGCGCGATCCCATTCATCGACGCTTTCACCTTGCCAATCGACCACTGTCTGTACTTCATCTCCCTGCCCCAGAAGACGTCGGGTGACAGACAGCGTGGTCCCCGTCATGGCGATGGCGTCGTGCAGGGCAAGGCCAGCAGTGTCGTAAAGACGTATACAGCGACCCGCCAGGTTTCGCCCCCGCTCCAGTGCACTGCTATCCCCATAGACAAAGCGCTGGGTCATGCGGGGAACACCACCGCCAACTGTATCGCTGATGCTCGACAAACGGCCCGCCAGACCGTGAGCCTCGTACACCGATCGACGTACCACCGCCTGGCTGTAATCGTCACGCCCTTCTGCACCTGTCGCGATTGCAGTGATACGCACCAAAGGCCGACTATCGATATCAGCCAAGGCAACTTCAATACCCGCGTCGACACTCTGAACACGCAGCACTTTGCCAGCGAAATCGTTGGCCAACGCGAAGTTCACCAGACCGCGCCCAGCCATACGCGGGTCGCTGCTACGATCCAGGAAACCACTAGGATCGTGCCTGTGCCGCGTGATGAGCAGGGTGGTCTGCCCAAGCGCAAGCCCATCACGATGGCAGGTGATTTCCCGTACCTTCAGCTTGCGAGCAAACACCGATACCGATGGGGTTTGGCAATGGACTAATGGCGCGTTGCTGGTCATTGGGCAATGCTCCGGTGCGGGTCTAAATGGCAAGCAGCCCCCCAATCAGAGCTCAACGGGGATCCGACAAAGGCCTAGGCTCTGTCCTGAATGTGTCTGCACGAAGGCCAGACAAGGCGAACAGGGTAAGGAACGCCCGGGGGCCTCGCCCGACGGTACTGGAGTACATGAGCATTCCGAGCCCCGTCTCAACGCAGTATGGGCGAGTGCAGATGCATTTCAGACAGAGCCTAGGCTACCCCAGCGATGCACAAGCCACACCTGACAGAAATACCAGTGGAGCAGCGCAAGGTAGTTCGACAAGCGAGCGACACTGATGGCCCACCTGCGCTCAGCCTTCTGGAGTGTCATCACGCACACCCATGAGCCTGTGCAGCCACTATCCCTGGCTCTAGACTCGCAGCATCTCGAACCCAGGAATGCCGTCATGTCCGAGCAACTCCTCAGCAGCCGCAACCTCGCCTTCGAACTCTACGAAGTCCTCGACGCCGAGGGCCTGACCCAGCGCCCGCGTTTCGCCGAGCACAACCGCGAGACCTTCGACGCAGCGCTCGGTACGGCCCGCACGATTGCCGAGAAGTACTTCGCCCCGCACAACCGCAAGGGCGACGAGCACGAGCCGCGCTATGTCGACGGCCGCGCCGAGCTGATTCCCGAGGTCAAGCCTGCGGTAGAGGCCTTCCTCGAGGCGGGCTTCCTCAACGCCAACCGCGACTTCGACGTCGGCGGCATGCAGTTGCCAAGCCTGGTTTCGCAAGCCTGCTTCGCCCACTTTCAGGCCGCCAACGCTGGCACCACGGCCTACCCCTTCCTGACCATGGGCGCAGCCAACCTGATCGAGAGTTTTGGCAGCGACGAGCAGAAGCGCCTTTTCCTGCAGCCGATGATCGAAGGTCGCTACTTCGGCACCATGGCCCTGACCGAGCCCCACGCCGGCTCGTCGCTGGCCGATATCCGCACCCGTGCAGAAGCCGCAGGCGATGGCAGCTATCGGCTCAAGGGCAACAAGATCTTCATCTCCGGCGGCGACCACGAGCTGTCGCAGAACATCGTGCACATGGTCCTGGCCAAGCTGCCGGATGCACCGCCCGGGGTGAAAGGCATTTCGCTGTTCATCGTGCCCAAGTACCTGGTCAACGACGACGGCAGCCTCGGCGCCCGCAACGACGTGCTGCTGGCCGGGCTGTTCCACAAGATGGGCTGGCGTGGCACGACCTCCACGGCGTTGAACTTCGGTGACAACGGCCAGTGCGTCGGCTATCTGGTCGGCAAGCCGCACCAGGGCCTGGCGTGCATGTTCCAGATGATGAACGAGGCGCGCATCGGCGTCGGCATGGGCGCGGTGATGCTCGGCTACGCCGGCTACCTGTACTCGCTGGACTACGCCCGCCAACGCCCGCAAGGCCGCCAGGTGGACAACAAGGATCCCGGCAGCCCAGCAGTGCCGATCATCGAACACGCCGATGTAAGACGCATGCTGCTGGCGCAGAAGGCCTATGTGGAAGGTGCCTTCGACCTGGGCCTGTATGCCGCCCGGTTGTTCGACGACACCCACAGCGCACCCGACGAGGCGGCACGCGCCCAGGCCCAGGAACTGCTCGACCTGCTCACCCCGATCGTCAAGTCCTGGCCTTCGACGTTCTGCCTCAAGGCCAACGAACTGGCGATCCAGATTCTTGGTGGCCACGGCTACACCCGCGAATACCCGGTAGAGCAGTACTACCGCGACAACCGCTTGAACCCGATCCACGAAGGCACCGAAGGCATCCAGTCGCTCGACCTGCTCGGGCGCAAGCTGGCGCAGAACGGCGGCGCCGGGCTCAAGCAGCTGATTCGCCTGATCGCCAGCACTGCCGAGCGCGCCAGCCATCACCCCAACCTGGACGCACTGCGCCAGCCGCTGGAGCAACTGGTCAACCGCCTGCAAGCCGTGACCCTGGCACTGCTCGGCGACCTGGCCCAGGGCAAGGTCGCCGGCGCGCTGGCAAACTCGGCGCTGTACCTCAAGGTGTTCGGCCACTGCGTGATCGGCTGGCGCTGGCTGGAGCAGGCCATCCATGCCGAACTCGGGCTGATGAAGGGAGTCGATGTCGATCGCGATTTTTACTGTGGCAAGTTGCAGGCCGCACGTTATTTCCTGACTTGGGAAGTGCCAGGCTGCCATACTGAGCTCGCACTGCTCGAGGCACGCGACGACACCTGCCTGGGCATGCAAGAGGGGTGGTTCTAGGGGGAGCCACCGCGAACCGGAGGTTCCCGCATGTTCGATTCCAGCGCCCTGCTGCGCCAGCGCTTCGCAGCGCTGCGCAGCACGGCCGAACTGTTCTCGCTTCGCCACGTGAAGCAATCGCATCAATCGCTGTCGGTGCGGCGCAACGTCGCCGAACCGCCATTCTTCAGCCAGGACGAAGGTGCCATGCTCACCGTGCGCCTGAACGGCGTCGAGGCCTACGCCGCCACCGCCGACCTGTCGCAGAGCGGCCTGCAACGCGCCCTGGAACACGCCGAGGCCCTGGCCCGGCAGATCACCGGCCACCACCTGCTCGACCTGCGCGACCAACCGGTGCCGAGCACGCGCCACGACCATATCTCGCCCAACTTCGACCAATCGCTGCCAAACCTTGCTGATTGCCTCGAGCTGCTCGCCACTGAATCGGCCAGTGTGCCCAAGGACGAACGTCTGGTGGACTGGCAGGCGAGCCTGGGCATCACCCTGGTCGAGCAGACTTACCTGAACTCGGCCGGCGCTGAGCTGCGCAACGCGCAGCGCTTCATCTTTCCGGGCCTTGGCGTCACCGCCAGCGATGGGCGCGACAGCCAGAGCCGCAGCCTGGGCCGGGAGAACTTTGGTCAGCAGGGTGGCTTCGAAGTCGTCCAGCGCTGCGGCCTGGTCGGCGCCGCCCGGCGTATCGCCGACGAAGCCCTGCAACTGCTGCTGGCGCCCAACACCCCGAGCGGTGCGCGCGACCTGCTGCTGATGCCCGACCAGATGATGCTGCAGATCCACGAGTCCATCGGCCATCCGCTGGAGATGGACCGTATTCTTGGCGACGAGCGCAATTACGCGGGCACCAGCTTCGTCAAGCCCAGCGATTTCGGGCAGTTGCAATACGGCTCGCCCCTGCTGAACGTGACCTTCGACCCTACCATCGACGAGGAGCTGGCCAGCTACAGCTTCGACGACGACGGCACCGCGGCCAGCAAGCAGTTCCTGATCCGCGAGGGCAAGCTACTGCGCCCGCTGGGCGGCGCCCTGTCGCAGTTGCGCTCAGGGCTCGACGGCGTGGCCAACAGCCGCGCCTGTGGCTGGAACCGCGCCCCGATCGACCGCATGGCCAACCTCAACATCGAGCCGGGCGACCAGTCGCTCGAACAACTCATCGGTGGGATCGAGCACGGCATCCTGATGCGCACCAATCGCTCCTGGTCCATCGACGATGCGCGCAACAAGTTCCAGTTCGGCTGCGAATGGGGCCAACTGATCGAACACGGCGAGCTCAAGGGTGTCGTCAAGAACCCCAATTATCGCGGCATCTCCGCGCAGTTCTGGCGCAACCTGTCGGCAGTGGGCGATAGCAGCACCTTCCAGGTGCTTGGCACACCCAACTGCGGCAAGGGCGAGCCCAACCAGGTCATCCGGGTCGGCCATGCCTCGCCGGCCTGCGTGTTCCGCCAGATCGACGTATTCGGAGGAGACGCCTGATGAGCACCCCCTATCAAGAACGCTTCGAGGCATTGGTCAGTGCGCTGCGCGAGGCGCTGCACCCCGGCGAGCAGTTCACCCTCGGCTACAGCGCCGAGCAGTCGCGCTTCGTGCGTTTCAACCATGCCAAGGTGCGTCAGGCCGGCGAAGTGGCCCAGGCCAGCGCACTGTTGCGTCTGGTGCGTGACGGGCGTCAGGCCGAACAGCAGTTCACTCTCGGTGACGATGCGCAACTGGATCGCCAGCGCCTGCAAGATGCCCTGGCGCAACTGCGCCAGACCTTGCCACTGCTGCCGCTCGACCCCTACCTGAAAATCGACGAAAGCGCTTGGCACAGCCACAGCGTGCAAGAACCGGCGCTGCCCGACTTCACTGAAGTACTGGCACTGGTCGAGCAGCAGGCAGGCAACCTCGATCTGGTCGGCATCTACGCCGCCGGCCCGATCTGCCGGGGTTTCGCCAGCTCGTTCGGGGCCTTCGGCTGGCACCAGGCCAACAGCTTCAATTTCGACTGGAGCCTGTTCCACAGCAACGGCCAGGCGGTGAAGGCCAACTATGCGGGCCAGGTCTGGAGCGGCGAGGCCTTCAGTGCACGCCTGCAACTGGCCCGCGAACAGCTTGAGTACCTGGGGCGCCCGACGATCACCCTCAAGCCTGGCCGCTACCGCGCCTACCTGGCGCCAGCGGCCATGGACGAGATCGCGGGCATGCTCGGCTGGGGAGGCTTCTCGGCCCAGGCCCTGGCCACCGGCAACAGCCCACTGCAACGTCTGTACACCGGTGATGCCCAGCTCGATCCACGGGTTGGCTTCTCGGAGCAGGTCAGCGGTTCGCTGAGCCCGTCGTTCTCCAGCGAGGGCTCGCCCCGCGAGGACGTAGCGCTGATCGTCGAAGGCCGGGGCAGCGCGCGCCTGGTCAGCCCTCGCAGCGCGGCAGAGTTCGCCCTGCAGGGCAACGGCGCCGACAGCTATGAGGCACCGTGCGCCCTGAGCCTGGCACCTGGGGAGCTGGCGTCGGCGGATATCCTGGCGCGCCTGGGCACCGGGCTGTACATCAGCAACCTCTGGTACCTGAACTATTCAGACCTGCCGGCAGCGCGCATGACCGGCCTGACCCGCTTCGCCACGTTCTGGGTGGAAGACGGCCAGATCCAGGGCCCGGTCAGCACCATGCGCTTCGACGACAGCCTCTACAATCTGCTGGGCCCTCAGCTGGAGGACCTGACCCGCGAACGCGAACTGATCCTGTCGACCAGCACCTATGGGCAACGGCAAACCGGATCGAGTCATCTGCCCGGGGCGTTGGTCAGAGGATTGACGCTGACACTGTAACGCCACGCCCCTGTGGGAGCGCCGTTTAGACGCTTCCACAGGGAACTGCGCACTTTTCAGGATAGAGGCCATGCCCGAACGCGCCCCGCTCGACCCTACCACCGCCCGCTGGATCCCCTGGGTGGTGGCCATCGCCTTCTTCATGCAGTCGCTCGACGGCACCATCCTCAACACCGCGCTGCCGGCCATGGCCCGCTCGCTGGCAGAAGACCCGCTGCGCATGCAGGGCGTGATCATCGCCTACATGCTCACCGTGGCCCTGCTGATTCCGGCTTCGGGCTGGATCGCCGACCGCTTCGGCACCAAGCACATCTTCTTCGGCGCCATCCTGCTGTTCAGCCTGGGTTCGCTGCTGTGCGCGGCGGCCAACAGCCTGGGCTTTCTGATCATCGCCCGCGTCATCCAGGGCCTGGGCGGTGCCCTGATGCTGCCGGTCGGGCGATTGGTGGTGCTGCGCGCCTACCCACGCTCGGAGCTGGTGCGGATCATGAGCTTCATCACCATCCCCGGCCTGCTGGGCCCGCTGCTGGGCCCAACCGTCGGCGGCTGGCTGGTGGAAATCCTCAGTTGGCACTGGATCTTCCTGCTCAACCTGCCGGTCGGCGCGCTGGGGTGCTACGCGGTATGGAAGTTCATCCCCGACCTGCGCGGCAGCGAACGCACCACCTTCGATGGACCCGGATTCATCCTGTTCGGCGCCGCGATGGTGCTGATCACCATCGCCATGGAGGGCCTGGGCGAGTTGCACCTGCCACACCTGCGGGTGATGTTGCTGCTGTTCGCCGGCATGGCCTGCCTTGCCGCCTACTGGCTGCGCGCCGGGCGTGACCCGGAGCCGCTGTTCTCGCCCAGCCTGTTCCGCGTGCGTACCTTTGCCATCGGCATCCTCGGCAACCTGTTCGCCCGCCTGGGCAGCGGCGCCCTGCCCTTCCTGGTGCCGCTGCTGCTGCAGGTGGCGCTGGGCTATTCGCCGGCCCAGGCCGGCATGAGCATGATCCCGCTGGCCGCCGCGGCGATGATCGCCAAGTCGGTGGCGCGGCCACTGATCGAGCGCCTCGGCTATCGCATCATCCTCACCGGCAACACGCTGTTGCTGGGGGTACTGCTGGCCAGCCTGGGACTGGTCGACGAGCAGACGCCGTATTGGCTGCTGCTGATGCAGTTAGGCTTGCTGGGCGCGGTGAACTCGCTGCAGTTCACCGCGATGAACACGGTGACGCTGATCGACCTCGACGACGCCAGCGCCAGCAGCGGCAACAGCCTGCTGTCGGTGGTCGCGCAACTGTCCCTGAGCCTGGGCGTGGCCTGCGCCGGTGCGCTGCTCGGCGGCTTTACCGCCTCGGGGAGCGCAGAGGGAGTGGAAACCACGCTGGGCGCGTTCCAGTTGACCTTCCTGACCATCGGCCTGATGGCGATGCTGGCCGCGGCGATCTTCCTGCAACTGTCGCCGACGGACGGAAGGCGTGCCCGTCGTCCGGAAGAACACGTGGAAACGTAGGGCGAATGGCCATGAGGCTGGTAGACTGTGCGGCATTTTTCGCTTCGCACCGCAGGCCCGCCTCGTGACCACCGAATCCACCGCTTTCGCCTCCCTGCCGCTGTCCGCCGCCATGCTGGCCAACCTGGACGCCCTGGGCTATGCCTCGATGACCCCCATCCAGGCCCAGAGCCTGCCGGTCATCCTCAAGGGCCAGGACCTGATCGCCCAGGCCAAGACCGGCAGCGGCAAGACCGCCGCCTTCGGCATCGGCCTGCTCAATCCGATCAACCCGCGCTTCTTCGGCTGCCAGGCGCTGGTGCTGTGCCCGACGCGGGAACTGGCCGACCAGGTCGCCAAGGAACTGCGCCGCCTGGCCCGCGCCGAGGACAACATCAAGATCCTCACCCTCTGCGGCGGCGTCTCGCTGGGCCCGCAGATCGCCTCGCTGGAGCACGGTGCGCACATCATCGTCGGCACCCCGGGCCGCATCCAGCAGCACCTGGACAAGGGCACCCTGGACCTGAAGGGGCTCAACACCCTGGTACTCGACGAAGCCGACCGCATGCTCGACATGGGCTTCTTCGACGCCATCGCCGCAATCATCGGCAAGACCCCATCGCGCCGCCAGACCCTGCTGTTCTCGGCCACCTACCCGGCCGGCATCGCGCAACTGGCCGCCGACTTCATGCGCAAGCCGCAGCAGGTCACGGTCGAGAGCCAGCACAGCGACAACCAGATCGAGCAGCGTTTCATCGAGATCGACCCGCAGCAGCGCCTGGAGGCGGTTACCCGCGTACTGGGCCACTACCGCCCGCAGTCGTGCGTGGCGTTCTGCTTCACCAAGCAGCAGTGCGAGGACCTGGTCGCCCACCTCACCGCCAAGGGCATCGTCGCCCAGGCCCTGCACGGTGACCTGGAACAGCGTGACCGCGACCAGGTGCTGACGATGTTCGCCAACCGCAGCAGCTCGGTGCTGGTGGCCACCGATGTCGCCGCCCGCGGCCTGGATATCGACGGCCTGGACCTTGTGATCAACGTGGAACTGGCGCGCGATGCCGAGATCCATGTGCACCGCGTCGGGCGTACCGGCCGTGCCGGCGAGAAAGGCGTGGCGATCAGCCTGGTGGCCCCGGCCGAAGGCCACCGCGCCCAGGCCATCGAAGACCTGCAGAAGCGCCCGCTGCGCTGGGAGCAGTTGGACAGCCTGAAGAGCAAGGGCGGTGAACCACTGCTGCCGACCATGACCACCCTGTGCATCGCCGCCGGGCGCAAGGACAAGCTGCGTCCGGGCGACATCCTCGGCGCCCTGACCGGCGATGCCGGGCTGCCGGGCAAGCAGGTGGGCAAGATCGCGATTTTCGATTTCGTGGCCTTCGTGGCGGTCGAGCGGGCCGTGGCCAAGCAGGCGATGCAGCGACTGAACAGCGGCAAGATCAAAGGGCGTGCCCTGAAGGTCCGTATCGTCTGAACCATTTTGCGGCTGCTGTGCAGCCCATCGCAGGCAAGCCAGCTCCCACAGGGAATGCACCCGGCCTAGGCTCTGGGGATCCTGTGGGAGCTGGCTTGCCTGCGATGGACCGCGAAGCGGCCCCGGCAATCCATGAGGTAACACCGTGCACTCCACCGACGTGATCATCCTCGGCGCCGGCGCCGCCGGCCTGATGTGCGCCCAGCTCAGCGCGCGCCGCGGCCGCCGCGTGCTGCTGCTCGACCATGCCAACAAACCGGGCAAGAAAATCCTCATGTCCGGCGGCGGGCGCTGCAACTTCACCAACATGTACACCGAGCCCGCCAATTTCCTCTCGCAGAACCCGCACTTCTGCAAGTCGGCGCTGGCGCGCTACACCCAATGGGACTTCATCGCGCTGGTCGCCAAGCACGGCGTGCCGTACCACGAGAAGAAGCTCGGCCAGCTGTTCTGCGACAACAAGTCCAGCGACATCCTCGACATGCTCCTGGCCGAATGCGACGACGCCGGCGCCGAGCTGCGGATGAATACCAGCATCGAGCAGATCGAGAAGACCGACAGCGGTTATCGCCTGCAGACCAGTGCCGGAGCATTTGCCTGCCAGTCGCTGGTGATCGCGACCGGCGGTCTGTCGATCCCGACCCTGGGCGCAACCGGCTTCGGCTACCAGGTCGCCCGCCAGTTCGGCCACGCCCTGCTGCCGACCCGCGCCGCGCTGGTGCCGTTCACCATTACCGAGCCCCAGCTCAAGGCATTGTGCACTGAGCTCTCCGGCACGTCGCTGGACTGCATTGCCAGTTGCAACGGCACCAGTTTTCGCGAAAACCTGCTGTTCACCCATCGCGGCCTGAGCGGCCCGGCGATCCTGCAGATTTCCTCGTATTGGGAAGCGGGCGACACGCTGGAGATCAACCTGTTGCCCGACCGTGATGCGCTGGAATGGCTGCAAGGCGTGCAGGCCGAACGCCCCAACAGCGAGCTGAAGACCGTGCTGGGCGAGGTGTTCACCCGCAAGCTGGCGACCCTGCTGGCCGAGCAGTGGTTCGTTTCGAAACCCCTGAAGCAGTACACCCCGGCAGAATTGACCCAGATCGCCGGGCAGCTCGCGGCCTGGCAACTGGTGCCGGCAGGTACCGAGGGCTACCGCACCGCGGAAGTGACCTTGGGCGGCGTCGACACCCGCGAGGTGTCGTCCAAGACCATGGAATCGCTCAAGAGCCCGGGATTGTTCTTCATCGGCGAGGTGCTGGACGTCAGCGGCCACCTGGGCGGGTTCAATTTCCAGTGGGCGTGGGCCTCTGCCAACGCAGCGGCGCAGTTCGTTTAGAGTAGAATCCTTTCAGCACGGAACGCTTCTTGCTGGTCTGTGCCGAGTGCCGGTTTTTTTGGGGCTGCTGCGCAGCCCATCGCGGGACGAGCCCGCTCCTACAGGCCCCCGCTGTTTTCCTGGACAGCGGGGTGCCTGTAGGAGCGGGCTCGTCCCGCGATGGGCGCCCCGCCGCTCCACGGCCATGTAAGGACACCCATTCGCTCACAGCCCAAGGCCACTATGTCATCGAGCTCGTTCCGCCATTCATTGCGTCGCTTGTGGGGCCAAGACAAGTTCAGCTATGCCATCCGGGTGACCATCGCCCTGACCGGCACCATGGCCTGGTGCTGGTACCAGAACGAGATGAGCCTGCTCATCCCGTTGTTCCTCGGCATCATTGCCAGCGCCCTGGCCGAGACCGACGACGGCTGGCAGGGCCGTCTCAGTGCGCTGGCCGTCACGCTGGTGTGTTTCGCCATCGCCGCGTTGTCGGTCGAGCTGCTCTTCCCCTACCCCTGGATCTTCGCCGGCTCACTGGCCCTGGCAGCCTTTGGCCTGACCATGCTCGGTGCCCTTGGCGAACGCTATGGCGCCATCGCCTCGGCGACGCTGATCCTGTCGGTGTACACCATGATCGGCGTTGACCAGCGCGGCGGCGTGGTCACTGATTTCTGGCACGAGCCGCTGCTGCTGGTGGCTGGTGCCGCGTGGTACGGGGCGCTCTCGGTACTCTGGCAGGCGCTGTTCTCCAACCAGCCGGTGCAGCAGAGCCTGGCCAAGCTGTTCTACGAGCTGGGCAGCTACCTCAAGCTCAAGGCCAGCCTGTTCGAACCGGTGCGCACCCTCGACGTGGAGGCCACACGCCTGGAGCTGGCCAAGCAGAACGGCAAGGTGGTGGCCGCGCTCAATGCCGCCAAGGAAATCATCCTGCACCGGGTCGGCAACAGCCAGCCCAGCTCCAAGGTCAGTCGCTACCTGAAGCTGTACTTCCTGGCCCAGGACATCCACGAGCGCGTCAGCGCCTCGCACTACCCCTACAACGCCCTGAGCGAGGCGTTCTTCCACAGCGATGTGATGTTCCGCTGCCAGCGCCTGCTGCGCAAACAGGGTTCGTCCTGCCAGGAACTGGCCCGTTCGATCCGCCTGCGCCAGCCGTTCGTGCTCGCCAGCGGCTACCCCGAGGCGCTGGAAGACCTGAACGCCTCGCTGGAGCATCTGCGCACCCAGAACAACCCGGCCTGGCGCAGCCTGCTGCGCTCGCTGCGGGCACTGGCGGTGAACCTGGCCACGCTGGACCGCTTGCTCGGCGCGGCCAGCAACCCCGACAGCCTCGCCGACGCCAGCGACAGCAGCCTGCTCGACCGTTCGCCGCGCACGTTCAAGGAGGTATGGAAACGCCTGCGCACCCAGCTCACGCCCACTTCGCTGCTGTTCCGCCATGCCCTGCGCCTGCCGCTGGCGCTGTCGATCGGCTATGGCATGGTGCACCTGATCCATCCCACGCAAGGCTACTGGATCATCCTCACCACCCTGTTCGTCTGCCAGCCCAACTATGGCGCGACGCGGCGCAAGCTGGTGCAGCGGATCTTCGGTACCGCCATCGGCCTGACGGTTGGCTGGGCGCTGTTCGACCTGTTCCCCAACCCGATCGTCCAGTCGCTGTTCGCGGTGGTCGCTGGCGTGGTGTTCTTCGTCAACCGCACCACACGCTACACCCTGGCCACGGCGGCGATCACGCTGATGGTGCTGTTCTGCTTCAACCAGATCGGCGATGGCTACGGGCTGTTCCTGCCGCGCCTGTTCGACACCCTGGTGGGCGCCCTGATCGCGATCCTCGCGGTATTCCTGTTCCTGCCCGACTGGCAGGGGCGGCGCCTGAACAAGGTGCTGGCCAACACCCTGACCTGCGCCAGCCTGTACCTGCGCCAGATCATGCAGCAGTACGCCAACGGCAAGCGCGACGACCTCGCCTACCGCCTGGCTCGACGCAACGCCCACAATGCCGATGCGGCGTTGTCTACCACGCTGTCGAACATGCTCATGGAGCCGGGGCACTTCCGCAAGGAGGCCGATGTCGGCTTCCGCTTCCTGGTGCTGTCGCACACCTTGCTCAGCTACCTGTCAGGGCTGGGTGCACACCGGGACACGGCGTTGCCTGCCGAAGTACACGAGCAGTTGATCGATGGCGTCGGCAGCAGCCTGGCGCGCAGTCTCGACGAGATCGCCAATGGCCTGGCGGCGCGGCTGCCAGTGGCCATTCACAGCGATGAAGAAGAAGCGCTGGCCAACCAGCTGGAGCAGATGCCCGAGGAGCTGGATGAGCATCAGCGACTGGTACAGACCCAGTTGGCGTTGATCTGCCGGCAACTGGGGCCGTTGCGTACATTGGCGGCGCATCTGATCAAGGAAGGGGAGCCGGCTTGAGTCGGCTGTCCGCACCAGCCCTACCGCGGGACGAGTCGGGGCGTGACAGCGCCGCTCCCACAGGAATTGGGCTGAACTTTAAATTTTGAGCAAGACAGTTGCTCCCAGATGTTCAGGCCTGCACTGTACCTGTGGGAGCGGGCTCGTCCCGCGATAGGGCCTGCACCGACACCCCAGGTCACAAGCCATACTGCTTCAACAACCGCGCATAGCTGCCATCGGCCTTCATCGCTGCAATCGCCCGCTCGAAACGCTCGACGATCTGCCGATGCTCAGGATGCTGAAGGCTGACCAGGATATGCAGGCTGTTCTCCCCCAGCGGCCGCTCGACGAAATCCACCGCCTCGCGCACCTCCTGCGGCTCCCGCTGCAGGTTGTAGCGCGCCACGTACTCGTCCTCCACCGCCAGGTCTACGCGCCCTGCCGCCAGCATGCGGATCGCCGACGGGAAGTTGCGCACCGCCACCTTGTTCAGCCGGCTGTCGCCATCGAACGCTTGTGAGTAGGCGTAGTCACGCACCACGGCGATGCTATACGGATAAAGATCGGCCAGTCGCTTGAAGCCAAGTACCTCGCGCTGGCGCTTGAGCAGGCGAATACGGTTGGTCAGATAGGCCCCCGAGAACTGGCCCAGGCGAGTACGCGATTCGTTGTACCAGGCATTGATGAGCACGTCGTAGCGCCCCTCGCCAATCCCCAGCAGCGCCCGCGCCCAGGGCACTTCCTCGAACTCGCTGGCGTACCCGGCGCGGGTGAGTGCCGTAGTGACGATGCTGGTGGCCAGGCCTCCGCCCGGCATGGCACTGTCGGAGAACGGCGGCCATTTATCCGCCACCAGGCGCAGCGGTGGCTGCGCCGCCGCGAGCGCCGTGAACATCATTGCGGTCAATCCCAGAACGCAAAGCAGTGGCCGCATGCTCAGTTCCTTTCGCAGTTGAGAGCCCCACACTTACGGGAGAGTACACAAAGGCGACGGGCAACGGCAGCGGACGATGATGTCATTTAGCCTCTATTTTGGCCGAACTGTGCGAGCAGGTCTCCTTGGCGACTTGCCCCAAGGGACATCAATGCACAGCGCGCGATCTGCGCGTCTTGCACCGCCACACCGGTCAGGTCAGCCAACGTGATCGCGTCATCCTGCGTACGACCACTTGCCTGCCCAGCCAGCAACGCGCCGATCTCGATCAGGTCGCCAGGTGCAATGAGCCCGGCCTCCAGGGCGTGGGACACCTCGCCGTAGCGGCTGCATTGCCCGACAGCGTCCACCACGATGCAATCGGCGGCAGCTACCAGCGCCGGGTCGAGCTCCTGCTTGCCCGGCCCATCGGCTCCCACCGCGGTGATATGGGTGCCGGGCTGTATCCATTCACGCTGCAGCAGCGGCTCGCGCGAAGGCGTGGTACAGACGATCAGGTTGGCGGACTCGGCAAGCTCGCGGGCCTCATGGGTGGTGCGCACCTCGAAGCCCAGCCCTTCGGCGAACCGTCGATAGTCCGCAAGCCGCCCGGCATCGCGGCCCCAGGCGATCAGACGGCGGCAGTCGGTGACCGGCAGCAGTTGTTCGAGCTGCATCCGCGCCTGCACTCCGCTGCCCAGTACACCGATAGCCCGTACCTTGCGCGGCGCCAACAGGCGGGCGACGACACGCCCGGCCATTGCAGTGCGCAGGCAGGTCAGCCAGCCTTGGTCCTGGAGCAGCGCCAGCGGTTGGCCGGTACTGGCCGAAAACACCAGCATCAAGCCATCGTTGCTTTCCAGGCCCTTGGACGGGTTGTCGTAGAAACCGGTGGAGACTTTCACCGTGAAGGTATCGCTGCCCTGCAGCCAGGCGGACTTCACGCAGCAGTCGCCGTTTTGTTCGGTGAAGGCGAAATTCTGCACCGGTGGCACATGGACCTTGCCCGCGGAGAAGGCGATAAAACCCTCTTCGATGAGGCGTACCGCCAAATCCCGGTCGAGGATTTCGACCAGTTGCGCCTTGTCGATGATCCTCATTGGATCGCCTCCAGGAACTTCTCCAGCACGATGTTGCGCCCGCACAGCACCACCGCGACCTTCTTGCCCTGGAACTCACCAGCCAGTTTCTGCATGCCCGCGACGGCAACCCCTGCCGCCCCTTCGACGATCCAGCGGTCGTGGGCTGCGACGTCGCGCATGGCTGCGCTGATCTCAGCCTCGCTGACCAGCACGGTGCGATGCAGCAACTGCTGGCACAGGGGGAAGGTGATGGCGCCGGGCTCGACGCCGCCGGCCGTGCCGTCCGACAGGGTATCGAGTTCTTGCATCTCGATGATCCGCCCCTCCTCCAGCGAGCGCTGCAGGGTGGGTGCGTTGGCCGGCCAGCAGCCGATGACCTGCACCGAGGGTGCAAGCGCGCGCAATGCAGCGCCAATGCCCGAGATCAAGCCGCCACCACCGACAGCGACGAAAACCGCGTCCAGGTCCGGCGCCTGCTCGAACAGCTCCATGCCGATGGTGCCCTGGCCAGCGATGATCTGCGCGTCGTTGTAGGGAGAGACGAAAGGCTTGCCCTGCAGCTTGGCCTGGCGAGCCGCCTCAAGCTCGACCGACAGCGGGTCACTGTCGAGTTCGATAACCTCGGCCCCCAGGCCGCGCATGGCCCGGATCTTCAGCGGCGAGGCGCTGCTGCTGACGTACACGGTGACCGGCACACCCCGCAACTGCCCGGCCAGTGCAAGGCCCTGCCCGTGATTGCCGGAAGAGGCGGTGATCACGCCAGCCTGACGCTGCGTAGGGTCGAGCAGGCGCAGCTTGTTGCTGGCCCCGCGGAATTTGAAGGAGCCGGTATGCTGCAGATGTTCGCACTTGAGATGAACATTGCAGCCGCTCTGGCGGGAGAGCCCCGGACTGTGGCTGAGCGGCGTAACCGCCACCTGGGGACGAAGGGCTTCATGGGCTTCGCGGATGGCGTGGGGCAGGGTGTCCAGGATGGTCATGGGGGCTCCTTGGGCGATGCGCAGGGGCAAACGCTACGATGTAGAATTAAATTCTACCGTAGACTATTTTTCCAGGCATTGAAAGCCTGTCGTTTGCCAGCGATGGCCTCAGCCTTCGCGCAACGCCTTCACATACTTGTATACCGTCGCCCGCCCCATCCCCAGCACGTTGGCCACGTAGTCGTGAGCGCTCTTGCCGCGGAACGCGCCCTCCCCGTGCAGCGCCTCGACCAACTGCCGCTTCTGCTCGCGGTCCAGCCCGCCCAGGCTCAATCCACGCGCCTGCAACCAGGCATGCAGGAAGGTGTTGATGCGCTCCTGCCAGTCGTCGCGGAACAATGCCTGCGGTTGCGGCAACAGGCGGCTGGCCTGGAAGAACGCCTCCAGCGCATCGCGCGCCTGCTCGAGAATCGAAACGTTGAGGTTGATGCAGATCAGCGCCTCGGGCTGGCCGCTGGCGTCGCGCATCACGCTGCTGATCGAACGGATTTTCTGCCCGTTCCAGTTGAGCTTTTCATACGGCCCCAGGCGGGTGCTGTCATCGAGCTGGCTGGGCAGGTCGTCGAGCCCGGAATCATCGCCGAGCTGGCGCTTGGAAATGTTGTTGGCGATATGCACCACCGTCTGGCTGGCCAGGTCGTGCACCACCACTTCGGCATGCGGGAACAACAGGGCTGCGATGCCCTCGGCCATGGCGGCGTAGTTGCTGAAGCGGCTGGACGACATGAACGGGTCCTGGAGGGTGGTCATGGATAGCCGAGCACTTCGCGAATAGTGCGCAGGTGCTGGATGATCCACTGCTTGTCGATCGCACCCCATTCACGGATGCGGTAGTGGCCAGCGTGGTTGCGCGCGCCGCTCTGCTGCTCGAATTCGCAGACGATATCCAGGTCGGCGAGCGCGGCGATGGTGTCTTGGGCAGTACGCCGCGGCATGCCGGTGGCTTCCATCAGCGCGGGCACGCTGGTGGCGGTCTGGCTATCGATCAGCCAGGCCACGTAGAGACGGCGATAGAAGCTGCTCTTGGTCTTGCTCACGTCCATGCTGATGGGATCCTCATGCATTGCCTGGCAATTCGCGCCAGGTCAGGTAGACACGCAAGTCGAACTCCAGTTGATGGTAGTCCGGCTCCATGTGCTGGCACAGCTGGTAGAACGCCTTGTTGTGGTCGCGCTCACGCAGGTGTGCCAGCTCGTGCACCACGATCATGCGCAGAAACTGCGGCGCCGCGTCCTTGAACAACGAGGCGATGCGGATTTCCTTCTTGGCCTTGAGGTTGCCACCCTGCACCCGCGACACCGCCGTGTTCAGGCCCAGGGCCCGGTGGGTGAGGTCGAGGCGATTGTCGTAGAGCACCTTGTCCAGCGGCGGCGCGCTGCGCAGGTATTGCTGACGCAGGTCTTGGGCATAGAGGTACAGCGCCTTGTCGCTCTGCACCTCGTGGCGCGCGGGGTAGCGCTGCTGCAGGTAACCGCCCAGGCGATCGCTGGCGATCATCTGGCGGACCTGTTCCTGCAGGTGCGGGGGGTAGGCTTGCAAGTAGCGTAGGGTGGTCATGGGGTGGGAGTTTACCGAATTGGTGAGGGCCTGTGGTTGGCAGGTCTGGCCCTTTCGCGGGCAAGCCCGCTCCTACAGGACGCAAAATTTGGCTAGGATGCTGTATTCGCCCCTGCTCGAAGCACTCACCATGCCCAAAGCCAGCAAGATCACGGACCCGTCCTATGAGCTGATGGACGACCACGAAGGCCATTCGCTGATCTACCGCCAGCACGGTTTCCCGAGCCCGCTGGTGCGTTGGCACTTCCACAAGGAATACGAGCTGCACCTGATCGTCGCCAGCTCCGGCAAGGTGTTCATCGGCGACTACATCGGCAACTTCGCCCCGGGCACGCTGTTTCTCACAGGGCCAAACCTGCCACACAACTGGATCAGCCAGGTGGCCGCCGACGAGGTGGTCGACACCCGGGACATGCTGGTCAACTTCACCGACGAAGTGCTCGAGCAAGGCAGCCAGGTATTCTCCGAGCTCAACCAGCTGACGCCACTGCTGGCCCGTGCCAGCTATGGCATCGAATTTCGCGACCCGCGCCTGATCGCCGAGAGCCAGCAACTGATGCAACGCATCTCGCAAAGTGCCGGCATGACGCGCCTGGGATACTTTTTTATCCTCATGGAACAGCTGGCTGCCTGCGAGGACTACCAGCTGCTGTCCACCGTCACCTCCTCGCAACTGGCCGATGAACACAACGTCGACCGCATCAACCGCGCGGTGGACTACATCTTCCAGCACTACGCCCAGGACCTCACCCAGAACGAGGTCGCCGAACACCTTGGCATGACCCCCACCTACTTTTCGCGCTTCTTCAAGCAGGCCGCCGGGCGTGGCTTCGTCGAATTCGTCAATCGCCTGCGGATCAGCAAGTCCTGCGAGCTGCTGGCGCGCAGCGACCTGCCGGTGACCGAGGTGTGCTTCGAATCCGGCTTCAGCAACCTGTCCAACTTCAACCGGCGTTTCCAGCAGCTCAAGGGCATGACACCGTCGGGCTACCGCAGCCTGGTTACCCAGCGCCTGACCGAGCAGAACCTTTCCTGAAACGTTTGAGCAGTGCATCACACTGCAAATACCCCAGTGCAAAAAAGTATCGGCCCGCGTGCAGTCGAGGCTTTGTTGCGCTGGCGATGCAGGAGTGTAATCGGCAACCAGCGACACAAAAAAAACAATAGTGACTTCCGCGCCGCCCTGCGGTCCGGAAGAGGAGTTCAACGATGAACGACTCGATCAAGGCCTGCGTGGCCGTTGCCTGTCTGAGCCTGCCGGTGTTTGCCCAGGCTGCCGAAACCCTGACCATTGCCACCGTCAACAACAACGACATGATCCGCATGCAGCGGCTGTCCAAGGTGTTCGAGGAACAGCACCCGGACATCAAGCTCAAGTGGGTGGTGCTCGAAGAGAACGTCCTGCGCCAACGCCTGACCACCGATATCGCCACCCAAGGCGGGCAATTCGACGTGCTCACCATCGGCATGTACGAAGCCGCGCTGTGGGGCGCCAAGGGTTGGCTGGAGCCCATGAAGGACCTGCCTGCCGACTATCAGCTCGACGATGTCTTCCCTTCGGTGCGCGACGGCCTGTCGGTCAAGGGCACGCTCTACGCCCTGCCCTTCTATGCCGAAGCCTCGATCACCTACTACCGCAAGGACCTGTTCCAGCAGGCCGGGCTGCAGATGCCCGAGCAACCGACCTGGACCCAACTGGGCGAATTTGCCGCCAAGCTCAACAAACCCGAAGCCGGCCAGTACGGCATCTGCCTGCGCGGCAAGGCCGGCTGGGGTGAGAACATGGCGCTCATCGGCACCCTGGCCAATGCCTTCGGCGCCCGCTGGTTCAACGAGCAGTGGCAGCCGGAGTTCACCGGCAGCGAGTGGACCAAGGCGCTGAACTTCTACGTCGACACCATGAAGCAGTACGGCCCGCCCGGCGCCTCCAGCAATGGCTTCAACGAGAACCTGGCGCTGTTCAACAGCGGCAAGTGCGCGATGTGGGTCGACGCCAGCGTCGCCGGCTCGTTCGTCACCGACAAGAGCCAGAGCAAGGTCGTGGACGATGTGGGCTTCACCTTCGCGCCGAAGGAAGTCACCGACAAGGGCGCGACCTGGCTGTATTCCTGGGCGCTGGCGATCCCCACCAGTTCCAAGTCCAAGGACGCGGCCAAGACCTTCAGCACCTGGGCCACCTCCCAGGCCTATGGCCAGCTGGTCGCCGACAAGGAAGGCGTGGCCAACGTGCCGCCAGGCACCCGTGCCTCCACCTACAGCGAGGCCTACCTGCAGGCCGCACCGTTCGCCAAGGTCACGCTGGAGTCACTGAAGAAGGTCGACCCCAACCATCCGACCCTCAAGCCTGTGCCCTACGTGGGTATCCAGCTGGTGACCATTCCTGAGTTCCAGGCCATCGGTACCCAGGTTGGCAAGCTGTTCTCCGCCGCCCTGACCGGCCAGATGAAGCCTGAACAGGCGTTGGCTGCCGCCCAGTCGTCCACCGAACGCGAGATGAAACGCGCCGGCTACCCCAAGTAGACCGCCACTGACCGCCAGCACGCCGCCCTCGGTGTGCCGGCGGCCGGCTGCTCGCCTCTTTCTGCCGTACACGGAGTCGTCATGAACACCTCGGCCCTCGACACCCCGACCCACGCCCCCGCCCGCCCCGGCAAACGCCGCGTCGGCCCCGGCTGGTTCCTGGTCAGCCCTTCGGTGGCGCTGCTGCTGTTATGGATGATCGTGCCCCTGGGCATGACCCTGTATTTCTCGCTGATCCGCTACAACCTGCTGTACCCCGGCGAGAACGACTTCGTCGGCCTGGAGAACTTCAGCTTCTTCGTCACCGATGCCGGCTTCCTGCCCGGCGCCCTGAATACCCTGACCCTGGTCGGCAGCGTGCTGGCGATCAGCGTGGTGTTCGGCGTGCTCATCGCCGCGCTGCTGGAGGCTGGTGAGTTCTGGGGCCGCGGCGTGGTGCGCGTGCTGCTGATCTCGCCGTTCTTCATCATGCCCACGGTCAGCGCGCTGCTGTGGAAGAACCTGATCTTCCACCCGGTGTCCGGGATCCTCGCGGCGGTCTGGCGCCTGTTCGGCGCGCAGCCGGTGGACTGGCTGGCGCACTATCCGCTGTTGTCGATCATCCTGATCGTGTCGTGGCAATGGCTGCCGTTCGCCATCCTGATCCTGATGACCGCCATGCAGTCGCTGGACCAGGAACAGAAGGAGGCCGCACGCCTGGACGGCGCCGGCCCGCTGGCAATCTTCTGGCACCTCACCCTGCCGCACCTGGCGCGGCCGATCGCCGTGGTGGTGATGATCGAGACCATCTTCCTGCTGTCGGTGTTCGCCGAGATCTTCACCACCACCAGCGGCGGGCCGGGCTACGAGTCCACCAACCTCGCCTACCTGATCTACAACCAGGCATTGCTGCAGTTCGACGTCGGCATGGCGTCGGCCGGTGGCCTGATCGCCGTGCTGATCGCCAACATCGCCGCCATCGTGCTGGTGCGCATGATCGGCAAGAACCTCACCGAGCGCAGCTGAGGAGCCCGCCATGCTGACACTCAAGCAAACCCGCCGCCTGCGCGATGCGCTGATCGGCCTGCTGTGCTGGGGCATTGCCCTGGCGATCTTCTTCCCGATCTTCTGGATGCTGCTGACCAGCTTCAAGACCGAGCTCGACGCCTTCGCTACGCCGCCGCAGTTCATCTTCCACCCGACGCTGGAGAACTACCTGCACATCAACGAGCGCAGCGACTACTTCGCCTACGCCTGGAACTCGGTGCTGATCTCGTTCTCCGCAACCCTGCTGTGCATGCTGATCGCAGTGCCTGCGGCCTACTCGATGGCGTTCTTCGAAACCCGCCACACCAAGCGGACGCTGCTGTGGATGCTGTCGACCAAGATGCTGCCGCCGGTGGGGGTGCTGATGCCGATCTATCTGCTGGCCAAGCAGTTCGGCCTGCTCGATTCACGGCTGTCGCTGATCATCGTCTACACCCTGATCAACCTGCCGATCGTGGTGTGGATGGTGTACACCTACTTCAAGGACATCCCCGTCGACATCCTCGAAGCGGCGCGCCTGGACGGCGCCGGCACCTGGCAGGAAATCTTGCGCGTGCTGCTGCCGATCGCCCGTGGCGGCCTCGCCTCGACCGTGCTGCTGTCGCTGATCCTGTGTTGGAACGAGGCGTTCTGGTCGCTCAACCTGACTTCTTCGGCCGCCGCACCGCTGACCGCGCTGGTGGCCTCCTACTCAAGCCCCGAAGGCCTGTTCTGGGCCAAGCTCTCGGCCGTCTCGACCCTGGCCTGCGCACCGATCCTGATCTTTGGCTGGATCAGCCAGAAGCAGCTGGTGCGCGGGCTGTCGTTCGGAGCGGTGAAATGAATACCCCCAACTACACCATTTCTCTAGGAGCGGGCTTGCCCGCGAAGCAAACACTGCGATGCATGGCACCGGCTATGCCGGTGTTCGCGGGCGAGCCCGCTCCTACAGGATTCTGCAAAACCTCATTTTTTCCTGGCCACTGCACAGGTAACTCGACATGGCTGACCTGAAGATCCGCAACCTGCAAAAAGGCTTTGATGGCCACGCCATCATCAAGGGCATCGACCTGGACGTGCACGACCGTGAATTCGTGGTGTTCGTCGGGCCATCCGGCTGTGGCAAGTCGACCTTGCTGCGCCTGATCGCCGGCCTCGAAGAGGTCAGCAGCGGCAGCATCACCCTCGATGGCGTCGACATCACCGACACCGCTCCGGCCAAGCGCAACCTGGCGATGGTGTTCCAGACCTACGCCCTGTATCCGCACATGACCGTGCGCAAGAACCTGTCGTTCGCCCTGGACCTGGCGGGCGTGGCCAAGGCCGAGGTCGCCAGCAAGGTCGACAACGCCGCGCGCATTCTCGAGCTGCAACCGATGCTCGAGCGCAAGCCGCGCCAGCTCTCTGGCGGCCAGCGCCAGCGGGTGGCCATCGGCCGGGCGATCGTGCGTAACCCGAAGATCTTCCTGTTCGACGAGCCGCTGTCCAACCTCGACGCCGCCCTGCGCGTGCAGATGCGCCTGGAGCTCTCGCGCCTGCACAAGGAACTGGCGGCGACCATGATCTACGTCACCCACGACCAGGTCGAGGCGATGACCCTGGCCGACAAGGTGGTGGTGCTCAACGCCGGTCGCATCGAGCAGGTCGGCTCGCCGCTGGAGCTGTACCACCATCCGGCAAACCTGTTCGTCGCAGGTTTTCTCGGCACACCGAAGATGGGCTTCCTGCGCGGGCACCTGAGCCGCAGCCAGGGCAACCAGTGCGAGGTCGCCCTCGAGTGCGGCGCCCGTATCGCCCTGCCGCTATGCGCAGGCGAACTGGCCACCGGCAGCCAGATCACCCTGGGCATTCGCCCGGAGCACCTGAGCATCAGCCGCAGCGGTCACGGCGAGCATGGCTCGCTGCAGGTCACCGCCGATGTCAGCGAACGCCTGGGCAGCGACAGCTACTGCCACGTGCGTAGCGCCTCCGGCGAGATGCTCACCGTGCGGGTCCGCGGCGACTTCGCGCCCGAGTACGGCGAGCAACTGGAACTGAGCTTCGATCCGGCGCACTGCCATCTGTTCGACAGTAACGGCAAGGCCCTGGACAAACGACTGCAACAGGCGGCCTGAGCCGTCTTCAAGGATTTTTCGATGAAACTCAACAAGCGCAATCTCGACAAGCTGGCGACCGCGGTCGCACGCCCCGCCTATGACCCGGCGCAACTGCGCCAGGGCATCGTGCATATTGGTGTCGGCGGCTTCCATCGTGCCCACCAGGCCGCCTATACCGACGCCCTGATGAACCGTGGCGAAGCCCTCGACTGGGCGATCTGCGGCGCCGGCCTGCGCAGCGAAGACCGCGCCATGCGCGACGCCCTGGCCAGTCAGGACCACCTCTACACCCTGTTCGAGCTGGGCGAAAATCCCGACACCGAAGTGCGTGTAATCGGTGCCATCAGCGGCATGCTGCTGGCAGAAAGCGACAGCCAGGCATTGCTCGACAAACTCGCCGACCCGGCCATCCGCATCGTCTCGCTGACCATCACCGAGGGCGGCTACTGCATCGACGACAGCACGGGCGAGTTCCTCGAGAACCTGCCGATGATCCAGCACGACCTGGCCAGGCCTGACCAGCCGCACAGCGTATTCGGCTTTCTCTGCGAGGCCCTGCGCCGTCGCCGCGAGGCCGGCACCCCGGCGTTCACGGTGATGTCCTGCGACAACCTTCCACACAATGGCGACGTGGCGCGCAAGGCACTGCTGGCCTTCGCCCACCTGCTCAACCACGACCTGGCCCAGTGGATCGCCCAGCACGTCAGCTTCCCCAATGCCATGGTCGACCGCATCACGCCCATGACCAGCGACGAACACCGCCGCCAACTGGCCGAGCGCCATGGCGTCGAGGACGCCTGGCCGGTGGTCTGCGAGCCGTTCCTGCAGTGGGTGCTGGAAGACAAGTTCGTCAGCGGTCGCCCGGCCTGGGAGAAGGTCGGCGTGCAGTTCACCGACGACGTCACGCCCTATGAAGAGATGAAGATCAAGCTGCTCAACGGCAGCCACCTGGCGTTGACCTACCTGGGCTTCCTGCAGGGTTATCGCTTCGTCCACGAGACCCTCGCCGACGACCTGCTGCGCCGCTACATGCGCACCTTCATGGACCAGGACGTCACCCCGCAACTGGCTCCGGTACCGGGCATCGACCTGACGCACTACAAGGACAGCCTCACCGAGCGCTTCTCCAACCGTGCCATCGCCGACCAGCTGGAGCGGGTGTGCTCGGACGGCTCGTCAAAATTCCCCAAGTTCATCGTGCCCACCGCCAACCGCCTGATCGCCGACGGCAAGCCACTGGAGCGCGTGGCGCTGGTAGTCGCAGCCTGGGCGCTGTACCTGGGCGGCAAGGATGAAAAGGGCAATGTCTACAGCATTCCCGATCCGCGCGCGGCACAGTGCCAGGCCCGTGTCGTCCAGCGCGAAGGGCTGGCCGCCCGGGTGCTGGGCGACGAGGCGATCTTCGGCACGGCGATCCCCAACTCGCGGGCCTTTGTCGAGGCCTTCGAGCGCCTGTACGTCTGCTTGCGTGAAGTCGGCGTGAGTGAAACCCTGCGCCGGGTACTGGGCGACTGAGACGGAGCACGGCGATATGGACGGACTGTTCCTCGGCATCGACTGCGGCACCCAGGGCACCAAGGCCCTGGTGCTCGACGCAGGCAGCGGCCGTGTACTGGGGCTGGGCAGCGCGGCACATGCGGCGCCGCAGGGCGACCACGGGCGCCGCGAACAGGATCCGGCAGACTGGCTGCAGGCGCTGCGCACGGCGGTAGCCAATGCCCTGGCCGACGCAGGGGTCGGCGGCCATGCCATCCGCGCACTGGCCGTGTCTGGCCAGCAACACGGCCTGGTGATGCTCGACGACCAGGGCCGAGTGCTGCGCCCGGCCAAGCTCTGGTGCGACACCGAGACCACCCCGGAAAACGACGAATTGCTGGCCGCCCTCGGCGGCGCCGCAGGCTCGCTGGAGCGCCTGGGGCTGGTGGTCGCGCCGGGCTATACGCTGTCAAAGCTGCTGTGGAGCCAGCGCCATCACCCCGAGCTGTTCGCCCGCGCCGCACACCTGCTGCTGCCTCACGACTACCTCAACCATTGGCTCACCGGCCGTGCCTGCAGCGAACCTGGCGACGCCTCGGGCACCGGCTACTACGATGTGCGCACTCGCACCTGGGCCGCCGATGTGCTGGCGCTGATCGAGCCCGGCAAGCGCCTGCTGGCGGCACTGCCCGAGCTGGTCGAACCCGGCGACTGCATCGCCACCCTGCAGCCCTCGGCAGCCCGGGCGCTGGGCCTGGACACTGGCGCCTGGGTGGCCAGCGGTGGCGGCGACAACATGCTCGGCGCCATCGGCACCGGCAACATCCATCCCGGCATGATCACCCTCAGCCTGGGCACCTCCGGCACCCTTGCCGCACACCTCGACGAGCCACACGTCAGCCCCCACGGTGAAGTCGCGACCTTCTGCGGCTCATCCGGCGGCTGGCTGCCGCTGATCTGCACCATGAACCTCACCAGCGCCTGCGCCCTGGTGCAAGACCTGTTGCAGCTTGACCTGTCGGCGTTCAGCGAGCTCGCCGCACAAGCCCCGGTCGGCGCCGACGGCCTGTTGCTGCTGCCATTCTTCAATGGTGAACGCGTGCCGGCACTGCCCGAGGCCAGCGCCAGTCTGCACGGCATGACCAGCAGCAACCTGACCCGCGCCAACCTCTGCCGGGCGGTGCTCGAAGGCACCTGCTTCAGCCTGCGCTACGGGCTCGACCTGTTGCGCGCCAGTGGCCTGCAGGGGCAGGAGATCCGCCTGGTCGGCGGCGCGGCGAAAAGCCCACTGTGGCGCCAGACGCTCGCCGACCTGCTCGGCCTGCCGGTGGTGTGCCCGCGCCAGACCGAAGCCGCCGCCCTGGGCGCTGCCATCCAGGCCGCCTGGAGCCTGGGCCGAAAGCTCGGCGAAGGAGACAGCCTGCAGGCCCTGTGCCAGCGCTGCGTCGAACTCGACGAAAGCACCCGCACCACACCCCGGCCCGCACAGCAGGCGGCCTACGAAACAGCCTATCAACGTTATCTTTCGCATCTGCCTGCGCACTGATCGCAGGTATCCTGCCCGCTTACTTCGTTTCGGAGAATTTCATGTACCTGGTCTGTGGCGAAGCCCTGTTCGATGTGTTCAGCCTGGATGACAGCCCGCGCAGCAGCGAGCTGGGCTTCAAGGCGATTGCCGGCGGTTCGCCGTTCAACGTCGCGGTCGGCCTGCGCCGGCTAGGCGTGGATTCGGCGTTGTTCGGCGGGCTGTCCAGCGACTACCTGGGCACACGCCTGCGTCGGGTGCTGGAAGAGGAAAAGGTCGATTGCAGTTACCTGGTGACCAGCGATGCACCGACCACCCTGGCCATGGTCGGGCTGGATACCAACGGCTCGGCGCAGTACCAGTTCCGCGGCGAAGGCTGCGCCGACCGGCAGGTGCGCCTCGAACACCTACCGGCGCTCGATGACCAGGTGCGCGGCCTGCACGTGGGCTCCTACACCCTGGTGATCACGCCAGTGGCGGATACACTACTGGCGCTGGTGCAGCGCGAAAGCGCACACCGGCTGATCAGCCTCGACCCCAACGTCCGCCTCAACCCGCAGCCCGACGTGGCGTTGTGGCGACGCCAGGTGCAAGCCTTCGCGGCCCACGCCCACCTGATCAAGGCCAGCGAGGAAGACCTCGCGCTGCTCTATCCGGATCGCACGCCGTCCGAGGTGGCCCGTGGCTGGCTGAACGACCGCTGCCGACTGGTGTTCGTCACCCACGGTGCAGACGGCGCCAGCGTACATTGCGCGCACGGCTCATGGACACAACCTGCGGATGCCTCGCTGGCAGTGAAAGACACGGTAGGCGCTGGCGATACCTTCCAGGCGGCAGTGCTGAGCTACCTCGCCCGCCTGGGTGCAGACAGCCCCGCAGGGCTGGCGGCGCTGGAGCGGGAAACGATCGATGGCATGCTGGGCTTTGCCATTCGTGCGGCGGCGATCACCTGCTCACGAGTTGGACCGGATTTGCCGTTTGCGGATGAGTTGTAGCCAAGCCGCACATCATCCGAGCATCGTCTTAACCGGAACTATGCGTTGCGCAGTCGACGCGACTCTCGTCGCAGCGCCTGCCATCGCGAAAAACGGTCGCGATGCTCAGATTTAGATTTGTATGCGCTCCACTTCCACGGTGATGTCTGCCAAGGTGCCGAGACTTCCCACCCGCCTTTGTAAAAGTGAATTTTTCCACGCAACGCATGCCTGTTTCGAAAGGCATAACGCAACTCGCTCGCACTAACAGAATGTCCAAACTCACCCTTTTTCGTGACGACCGCCGACGTGTTCAAGTCATCCAGGACAAAATGAATTTTTTGCCCAGCGTTATGGGCTGCCATATATAAACCCAGTTTCGACCCTCGCTTCCATAGTAACTGCGGCCCGGTGTCATCCACCCACCAATCATGAAAAGGACTTTCTCCCCACCGCCGTGAAACGTCGCCATAAATAGTAGAAATGTTAAATTTTTCATTTTCCCGGCCTGCTGAAAAATAGCTATCCCAGAGCACATAATTGCCAAAGGCCAATTTCATTACATCTAAAAGCCTGGCATCCGTACGAACAGCGTTTAAAACCTGTCTTGGAGAAGCATCATCCGACAGTTCAAAGTCCGCCAGTGCTTTCAATCGGATGGCTTTCGCGATCGCTAGATTATAGTGATCGATCGTCAAAGCGGATTTGTCATCGATGCCCTTGTAACCATCGACAACAACCCTTAGATAATTGTGACGCGGGTCGCTCAGGCCATAGATGAGATCCCCTCGGCTCTCGTCGAGATTAAAGCTCATGGTCCTCAGACCTGAGGCGTCGAAATTCCCTACGGGATTGTTGTTCAACATTTGATATAGATTAGGACCATCAATAGTCCCTGCAGGATCGGGGTTTAACCATCGCCCCACCCATGGCTGGTAATAGCGATACCCGTAGTAATAAAGCCCTGTCGCATCTCGCTCCCGCCCCGAATAGCGAACCGTCTTGTACTCCACGTCGATACGATGACGCCCCGCCAGAATCGCCGTCCCGCCAAAGGGGTAGTACTCCTCGAAGCTGATGACACTGCCTTCGCCATCGAGCTCCAGCCCGACGCTGCCGATCAGGCTGTCATAGCCAAAACGCACCTGGTCGTTATCGACCCCCTCCGGTTTACCCGCCTCCCAACGCAACGCCCGCACCTGGGCACGCCCAGCCTCGCCCATCACCACCGTGTGCAGACTCTCCTGCACGGCGCCGTCAACCAGGGTGATACGCAGCTCAAGCCCCGGCAGATACAGCGTGCGCAGCGCCTTCAGTGATCCACCTTGCTGCTGATGACTCACCTTGAGCACACGCTGCCTGCCAGCGTCGTAGCGATAGCTTTCCTGAGTACCGCCTGCGACCCGGCGCAACTCGCCGCGTGCCGTCCACTCAAGCGGCTGTCCCGGCAGCAGCACACGCTGCTCGCCCCCTGCGGTGAACAGCGCTTCGACCTCGTCCGGATTGCTGGCCAACGTACTCGACACGCCGCGATTACTGCACTGGCTGACGGTGATTGCAGTGACGTAGTTGTTGTTCGTAGCCGGTGCACTATGACGGACATGCGTGAGATTGCCCGCGCTGTCGTAGGTATAACTCCGGGTGTAGAGGGTATAGGCCGAATCATCCACCGGCAGCGGTACCAGCACGCCTGGCAGATGATTGCCCTGCTGCCCGGCATTGGCCATCTCACGACCGCTGGCGAAGACCAGTTGATACAGGCTGTCGTAGCGGTACTCGCTTTGCGCGCTGATCTTCTGGTTGCGCCAGAAGCGCGTCGGCTCGGCGTCGTTGGCCAGCCCGACGACGTTGCCGACAGGGTCATAGCGATAGTGCAGGTCCTGCAATCGCTGGCCTTCGCTGGTCTGGCGAGTAGTCCGCACGGTCGCCAGGCGCAGGGTCGTCGGTTCGTAGGTGTACACAGTGACGATGCCGTTGCCATGCACCTCATGCTGCTTGCGTCCACCCGCCAAATAACTCACCGACCTGACGATCTCACGCTCTGGCGCGCCTTTGAGCATCAGCCAGTTGGCCGCCAGGGCGCCTGCCACATCGTAGGCGCTGCGCTGTTGATGGCCTGCGCAGTCCAGCACGGTGAGGCCCTTGCCTGTGGCGTCTACCTGAGTGCGAGTCGTGTAGCGTTGATCCTCCAGCAGTGCGTCCCAGGCCTCCGTGGCCTCACCTTGCCAGTCAACGCACAGAGTATCGTCGTCACCACCCTTCAACAGTTTGCGCTGCACACAGAGGACTGCGCCGCCGAGAGCGTTGGCGAGCATGGAAACGCGCCCGGCTGGATCGTAATGGGCAATCCGAGTGCCGGCCAGGTTGCGGGCTTTCTCATGCGCCTCATTGCCGCCGTACAACACACGCTCACTGGTACGAGGGATATCGCCAGCAACCTGCTCGCTAACCCCCAACAGACGCCCAGGCATATTGACCGGTTCGTAGCGCAGGGTCCGGGTCACGGCTTCGGCGAAACTGTCCTGCCCATCCAACGCCCTGCCAATACGGCTCACCAAGAACAAGTCGCGCCTGGCCGCGTCTTTCAAATCGAGGCTCACCCCCGCATCGACGCTTTGCGTGCGTATGACCTGGCCTGTCAGGTCGTGCCCATGGACGAAGTTGGCAACACCTGCGTCATGCAACCGTGGATCAGTGATCTGTGCCAATCGCCCTGCCGGACTGAAAACCTGTCGCGTGATACGCGTATCGGCGTCCAATGGCGACGCACGGTGATACTCGACCTCACGCACCGCTTGGCGCCGATTGTCGAGTACCTTGATCGAGGGGGTCTGCTGGAACAGTGCGCTGCTCACCACCTTTTTACCTGCCATTCATGGCTGGAGAGGCAACAGTCGCCCACAACGACCGGAACAGACAACTGGCAGATTTATCAGGTCAGGGAGGCAGGCGATCCAGCCTGCGCCCACGGATACACCGCCGGAAAACCACGCGCATCCCCTGCCGTCATTGGCCGCGCAACCAGGAAGCCCTGCACGTAGGCGCAGCCGCTGTCGCGCAGCCACTGCGCTTGGACGTCTGTTTCCACGCCCTCGGCGATCACCGTGATGCCGTAGTCGGCGCACAGCGCGATGACACTGCGCACCAGCGCCGTATCGACCTTCGAATCGGGCAGGCGGGCGACCAGGTTACGGTCGAGTTTCAGGGTGTCGATCGGCAGGTCGCGCAGCATGCGCAGCGAGCAATCCCCTGCGCCGAAGTCATCCAGCGCCACGCGCACGCCCAGCTCGCGCAAACGCGTCACCTGCTTGGCCGCCGCGTCGATGTCGTACATCAACGAGGTTTCCGCCACCTCCACTTCCAGTTGCGCAGGCTCCAGGCCATGCTCCTGGATCGCCCGCCGCAATTCATCGACCAGGTTCGGCTGGGTGAACTGCGCGCGGCTCAGGCTGATACCCAGCACTACATCGTCGGCGAACACCTGACGCCACTCGTGACGCTGGGCCGCGCCCTTGCTGTAGATCCAGCTCGCCAGCCGATGGATAAGACGCGCCTCCTCCAGCAACGGAATGAACAGCCCCGGCGGTACATCGCCGACACTGGGGTGCTGCCAGCGCAGCAGCGCCTCGAAGCCACGCAGGCGTCCGTCGGCGAACCCCACCTGTGGCTGGTAGACCAAGGTGAAGTCCTTGTGCTCAATGGCGGTGCGCACACTATCCTCAAGCATCAGCCGCGAACGCGCGCGGCCGTTGAGCTCCTGATCATAGAAGCGATACTGCTGGCGCCCGGCGCGCTTGGCGGCATACATCGCCGCATCGCCAGCGCGCAGCAGGCCTTCGACGGTGGCGCCGCAATCGGGATAGGTGGCGATGCCGATACTGACGCCAAGAATGACATCCTGGCCGTCCACCTGCGGACAGCTGGACATGCGCTCGATCAGGGTCTCGGCGTACCGGCCTGCGTGCTCCGCATAGGGCAAGCCATCGAACAACGCCGTGAACTCATCGCCGCCCATGCGCCCGAGCAGCGCCTGGCTGCCCAGGCACTCCTTGAGTTGTTCGGCGACCCAGCGCAAGACCCGGTCGCCCGCCTCGTGGCCCAGCGAATCGTTGATGCGCTTGAAACCATCCAGATCCATGTACATCAAGGCCTGGACCTTGCCGGATCGTTCGTTGCGCAGCAATGCACCTTCTGCCGTCTGGTAGAAACCGCGGCGGTTGAGCAGGCCGGTCAGCGGGTCGGTCACCGCCTGGTGTTCCAGTTGCTGGTGCAGGCTGCGCACCACCGACATGTCCAGTACGGTCACCACCATGGCCTTCTGTTCAGCGGGCAACGGCGCGCACGACAGCGCCACCGGAACCAGCGGCCCCTCGGGCGGACGCAACTGGGCATCGTGCACGCGGAAGATCTGCCGCCCAAGGTAAGCCTGGTAGAAGTCCGAGTCGCGCCACAACGCGGCGCTGGGCAGTTGGATCAGGTCCAGGAGATGGGCGCCCTGCAGTTTGTCCACCGGCACCTGCAGCAGACGCGAGATGGCGGGGTTGGCAAAGCTGATATCGCCCGCCTCGTCAACCACCAGGATACCCTCGGCGGCGTTCTCCAGAATCGAGGCATTGAATGCACGGGCCGACTCCAGTTCACGGCTCAGTCGCTGCAGCATGCGGCGGTTGCGCTGCTGTTCGAGCAAGGCCTGCACCTTGGGCTTGAGGATCTGCGGATCGAAGGGCTTGAACAGGTAGTCCACTGCACCACTGGCATAGCCCTTGAGCACGGCAGCTTCGGACTGTTCATTGGCGGTAAGGAAGATGATCGGGGTCAGGCGCGTGCGTTGGCTGCCACGCATCAGGCGGGCGACCTCAAAGCCATCCATCTCGGGCATCTGTACATCGAGCAGGACCAGGTCCACTTCGTGTTCCAGCAACGTGCTCAGGGCTTCCATTCCTGAGCTTGCGGTGAGTACTTGCCAATCCTGCCGGGCTAGCAAAGCCCGCATGCTGATCAGGTTTTCCGGGTAGTCATCGACCACCAGCAGTACTGAGCTGCCTTCCGGTGCCGCGGGTTGAGCTCCATCCATGCCGCTTCTCTTGTCCGACCGACTTCGTCTTGTAATTGGATCCGATTCTCTACTCTAGACGCGACTTTGCAGGACGCAATGCAATCAGTTCGCTATCAATGGTTAAAGTGAAAATAGCCGACTAATGGTCAGCGCGCCTTGGCTTTCGCGCATCTCCCGCCGTCCGGCCATAAAAAAACCCGCATTTCTGCGGGTTTCTTCCAGACCACCAGCGGATCAGTTGACCTTTGCGGCCAGCTCGCCCTTGGCGTAACGCAGGTACATCTCATCCAGCGAAACCGGCTTGATCTTCGACGCGTTGCCAGCGGTACCGAAGGCTTCGTAACGCGCGATGCAGATGTCACGCATGGCTTCGACGGTCTTGGCGAAGTACTTGCGCGGGTCGAACTCGGACTTGTTCTGCTCCAGGAAGCGACGAATCGCGCCCGTGGACGCCAGACGCAGGTCGGTGTCGATGTTGACCTTGCGCACGCCGTGCTTGATGCCTTCGACGATCTCTTCGACCGGCACGCCGTAGGTCTCTTTGATGTCGCCGCCGAACTCGTTGATGATCGCCAGCCAGTCCTGCGGAACCGACGAGGAACCGTGCATCACGAGGTGAGTGTTGGGGATACGCTGGTGGATCGCCTTGATGCGGTCGATCGCCAGGATGTCGCCGGTAGGCGGCTTGGTGAACTTGTAGGCGCCGTGGCTGGTGCCGATGGCGATGGCCAGGGCATCGACCTGGGTCTTCTTGACGAAGTCGGCAGCCTCTTCCGGATCGGTCAGCATCTGGCTGTGGTCCAGGATGCCTTCGGCGCCGACGCCGTCTTCTTCACCGGCCTGGCCGGTTTCCAGGCTGCCCAGGCAGCCCAGCTCGCCTTCCACCGATACACCGCAGGCGTGGGCGAATGCCACGGTCTGCTGGGTGACGCGCACGTTGTATTCGTAGTCGGACGGGGTCTTGCCGTCTTCACGCAGCGAGCCGTCCATCATTACCGAGCTGAAGCCCAGCTGGATCGAGCGCTGGCACACGTCAGGGCTGGTGCCGTGGTCCTGGTGCATGCACACCGGGATGTGCGGGAATTCTTCGATCGCCGCCAGGATCAGGTGACGCAGGAAGGGAGCACCGGCGTACTTGCGAGCACCGGCGGAGGCCTGGACGATGACCGGAGAGTCGGTCTTGTCGGCGGCTTCCATGATGGCGCGCATCTGCTCGAGGTTGTTGACGTTGAAAGCTGGAACGCCGTAGCCGAACTCGGCGGCGTGGTCCAGCATCTGGCGCATGCTAATGAGTGCCATTGTGTATCTCTCTCCCGACAAGCGTCGTTGTTTCGTGCAAGCCTGCCGCAGGGGCGGTTGCTGTTCAAGTAGTTGTGGACCACCGTCGCGGTCCGGCCAATCACGGTGCCTTGCAGCCCCGCCCAATCAGATCGTTGGTCGCCTCCCAGTACACCAGGCCTTCATTACCCTTGGTGTGGAAGGCAAGCACGCCATCGCTGTACAGCGCGCCCGAGGCGCCGGGCTCGGCCTTGAGCCGGTAGACCTGGTCAGCGCCGCCGAGGCGGACATCGACCGACTGCTGCGCGGCATCGGCGAAGCGCCACAGCACTTCGGCCTGGCTGTCGCAGACCCAGCGGGTCCAGTTGTCCGTCGCGGCAGGTTGCGACGGTTGCAGCAGGGAGCAGCCTGCCAGGGTCGCCAGGGCCAGTACGGCCAGCAGCGCTTTCATTGAGTATCCTCGCTTCGAAGTCGGTGGTGCGGCTTGCCCGCGAAGGCCGCACCACCGCTCCTCTGTTCAAGACCACAAAACAGCCCATCGGTTGCCCGCTGTCCGATCAAGGGCAGCCGGGCGCCTTGCGCTGGTGTTCTTCGTCGTACTTCTCAAGCCCGTCCGGCCCCAGGCGCTTGTTGATCACCGGCACCGTCTCCGCCTGCCACTGCGACTGGTAACAGCCGCCCTTTGGCTCGCCGGCGGGCTCGCTTTGCGGGGCGCCGCCACTGGAGCAGGCACCCAGCAACAAGGCCACGATCATCACAGGCAATTGCTTGACCATCAGGTCGCTCCCTTTGCCAGGCGCCGTCACTATCAGGCCTTGGCCCGTTCTTCCAGGATTGCCACGGCAGGCAGGACCTTGCCCTCGACGAATTCGAGGAACGCACCGCCACCGGTAGAAATGTAGGAGATATCAGCCCCGACGCCATACTTGTCGATGGCCGCCAGGGTGTCGCCACCACCCGCGATGGAGAACGCGGCGCTTTCGGCGATGGCCTTGGCCAGCACTTTAGTGCCGTTGCCGAACTGGTCGAACTCGAATACACCGACCGGACCGTTCCACAGGATGGTCTTCGACGACTTCAGCAGCTCGGCGAAGTTGGCGGCGGTCTGCGGGCCGATATCCAGGATCATGTCGTCGGCGGCCACGTCAGCAATAGCCTTGACGGTGGCTTCGGCGCTCTCGGCGAACTCCTTGGCAACGACCACATCGACCGGCAGCGGTACGCTGACCTTGGCGGCGATGGCCTTGGCGGTCTCGACCAGGTCAGGCTCGTACAGCGACTTGCCGACCGGGTGACCGGCCGCGGCGAGGAAGGTATTGGCGATGCCGCCGCCGACGATCAGCTGGTCGCAGACGGTCGACAGGCTGTTGAGCACGTCGAGCTTGGTCGAGACCTTGGAACCGGCAACAATGGCCGCCATGGGTTTGGCCGGCGCCTTCAGGGCCTTGCCCAGGGCGTCCAGCTCGGCCGCCAGCAGCGGGCCAGCAGCGGCGACCTTGGCGAACTTGGCTACACCGTGGGTGGAACCCTCGGCGCGGTGGGCGGTGCCGAAGGCGTCCATGACGAAAACGTCGCACAGGGCGGCGTACTTCTGCGCCAGCTCGTCGGCGTTCTTCTTCTCGCCCTTGTTGAAGCGTACGTTTTCGAACAGCACCACCTCACCGGCCTTGACCTCGACGCCGTCGAGATAGTCGGCGACCAACGGCACCGCACGGCCCAGGGCCTTGCTCAGGTAGTCGGCGACCGGCTTGAGGCTGTTTTCCTGGGAGAACTCGCCCTCGGTCGGGCGGCCCAGGTGCGAGCAGACCATCAACGCAGCACCCTTTTCCAGGGCCAGCTTGATGGTCGGCAGCGCAGCCAGGATACGCGCATCGCTCGTTACCACACCGTCCTTCACAGGCACGTTGAGGTCTTCGCGGATCAGTACGCGCTTACCTTGCAAGTCGAGGTCGGTCATCTTCAACACGGTCATGAATGCAGTCCTTCAGGGCTGTTTGCTGCGGGTTTGGTGGACGACGTGCAGATAATGTTCGGCAACGTCGAGCATACGGTTGGCGAACCCCCATTCGTTGTCGAACCAGGCCAGCAGGTTCACCAGGCGGGGGCCTGAGACGCGGGTCTGGCTGGCATCGACGATGGCCGAATGCGGGTCATGGTTGAAATCACAGCTGGCATGGGGCAGTTCGGTGTAGGCCAGCAGGCCTTTGAGCGGGCCGTCCAGCGCCGCCTCGCGCAGCACCCGGTTGACCTCGGCAGCCGTAGTGTCACGGGCAGTCTGCAGGGTGATGTCCAGGCACGAGACGTTGACGGTCGGCACGCGTACCGCTTTGGCCTGGATTCGCCCGGCAAGTTCCGGCAACAGGCGCTCGATGCCGCGCGCCAGACCAGTGGACACCGGGATCACCGACTGGAACGCCGAACGGGTACGGCGCAGGTCTTCGTGGTGGTAGGCGTCGATCACCGGCTGGTCGTTCATCGCCGAGTGGATGGTGGTGATCTGCACGTACTCGATGCCGAAAGCCTGGTCCAGCACGCGCAGCAGCGGCACACCGCAGTTGGTGGTGCAGGAGGCGTTCGAGACCAGCAGTTCGTCGCCGGTCAGGCGATGCTGGTTGATACCGTAGACCACCGTCGCATCGATATCTGCCTCGCTGGCCATCGGCTGCGAGAACAGCACGCGCGGCGCACCGGCGTCGAGAAAACGCTGGCCATCGGCGCGGGTGTTGTAGGCACCGGAGCATTCCAGCACCAGGTCGATGCCCAGCGCGGCCCAGTCGATGCCTTCAGGGGTGGCACTGCGCATGACTTTCACGCAGTCGCCATTGATATGCAGACAGTCGCCGTCAACGCTCACCTCGCCGGGGAACCGCCCGTGGGTGGAGTCGAAGCGCGTCAGGTACTCCAGGCTGGCCTGGTCGGCCAGGTCATTCAACGCAACGATCTCGAACCCGGCCTTCGCCCCCCGCTCGAACAGTGCGCGCAGGACACAGCGGCCGATGCGGCCGTAACCGTTGAGTGCAACTTTGTAGGGACGAGGGTGGGACATTCAGCGCTCACGAAACAGATCGATTGTCGTCAGTCTGCAGGATTTGCGGTGCGGCATTCGCGGGCAAGCCCGCTCCCACAAGGTCAATTGCAACCTCTGTGGGAGCGGGCTTGCCCGCGAACAAGGGCGACACCGCCCGCAGATCGTTACATCAGTCTTCCAGCAGCTCTTCGGCGGTACCCAGGATGTTCTCCAGAGTGAAGCCGAACTCCTCGAACAGCGCGGCGGCCGGGGCCGATTCGCCGTAGGTGGTCATGCCGATGACGCGGCCTTCGAGGCCGACGTACTTGTACCAGAAGTCGGCATGGGCAGCTTCGATGGCGATACGCGCACCCACTTCCAACGGCAGTACCGACTGCTTGTAGGCAGCGTCCTGGGCGTCGAACACGCTGGTGCTTGGCATCGACACGACGCGGACCTTGCGGCCCTGCTCGCTGAGCTTTTCGAATGCCTGGACCGCCAGGCCCACTTCGGAACCGGTGGCAATCAGGATCAGCTCAGGCTCGCCGGCGCAGTCCTTGAGCACGTAGCCGCCACGGGCGATGTCGGCGATCTGCTGGGCGCTGCGCTCCTGGTGCTGCAGGTTCTGACGCGAGAAGATCAGCGCCGAAGGGCCGTCCTTGCGCTCCAGGGCGGCTTTCCAGGAAACGGCCGACTCGACCGCGTCACCCGGACGCCAGGTGTCCAGGTTCGGCGTGCTGCGCAGGCTGGTCAGTTGCTCGATCGGCTGGTGAGTCGGGCCGTCTTCGCCCAGACCGATGGAGTCGTGGGTGTAGACGTGGATGACGCGCTGCTTCATCAGGGCCGACATGCGCACCGCGTTGCGGGCATATTCCATGAACATCAGGAAGGTGGCGCCATAAGGCACCAGGCCGCCGTGCAGCGCCACGCCGTTCATGATGGCGGTCATGCCGAACTCGCGCACGCCGTAGAACACGTAGTTGCCGCTGGCGTCATTGGCCTCGACGCCCTTGCACCCTTTCCACAGGGTCAGGTTGGAACCGGCCAGGTCCGCCGAACCACCGAGGAACTCGGGCAGCAGCGGGCCGAAAGCGTTGAGGGTGTTCTGGCTGGCCTTGCGGCTGGCGATGGTCTCGCCCTTGGCGGCGACTTCATTGATGTAGGCCTGGGCCTTCTCGGCGAAGTCGGCCGGCAGGTCGCCAGCAGCGCGGCGCTTGAACTCGGCGGCGAGTTCAGGGAAAGCCTTGGCGTAGGCGTCGAAACGCTGGTTCCACTCGGCTTCGGCCTTGGCACCGGCTTCCTTGGCGTCCCACTCGGCGTAGATGTCGGCCGGGATTTCGAACGGGCCGTGGTTCCAGTTCAGTTCCTTGCGGGCCAGGGCGATTTCGTCGTTGCCCAGCGGCGCGCCGTGGCAGTCTTCCTTGCCCTGCTTGTTCGGCGAGCCGAAACCGATGATGGTCTTGCAGCAGATGAGGGTCGGACGGTCGCTCTTGCGCGCGGTCTCGATCGCCATCTTGATTTCTTCGGCGTCGTGGCCGTTGACGTTGCGAATGACCTGCCAGTTGTAGGCTTCGAAACGCGCCGGAGTGTTGTCGGTGAACCAGCCGTGGACTTCGCCGTCGATGGAGATGCCGTTGTCGTCGTAGAAGGCGACCAGCTTGTTCAAGCCCAGGGTGCCGGCCAGCGAGGCGACTTCGTGGGAAATACCTTCCATCATGCAGCCATCGCCCAGGAACACGTAGGTGTTGTGGTCGACGATCTGGTGGCCTTCACGGTTGAATTGCGCTGCCAGCACTTTCTCGGCGAGGGCGAAACCGACCGCGTTGGCGATGCCCTGGCCGAGCGGGCCAGTGGTGGTCTCGACGCCTGGGGTGTAGCCATATTCCGGGTGGCCCGGGGTACGGCTGTGCAGTTGGCGGAACGCCTTCAGGTCATCGATGGACAGGTCGTAGCCGGTCAGGTGCAGCAGCGAATAGATGAGCATCGAGCCATGGCCGTTGGACAGCACGAAACGGTCACGGTCGGCGAAATTCGGGTTGCTCGGGTTGTGCTTGAGGTAGTCGCGCCAAAGCACTTCGGCGATATCCGCCATGCCCATGGGGGCACCTGGATGGCCGCTGTTGGCCTTTTGCACGGCATCCATGCTGAGGGCACGAATGGCGTTGGCACGATCACGACGGCTGGGCATCGCTTATCTCCTGAGGCTTGAATAAGTGGTGAAACGAAAAAAGGCGGCCATTTTCGCCCACTGGGGGCCTTGGGGGCAATGACGGATGGTCGCAGTCGGGGATTTTTCCTGTGATTGGCTGGCACTTCGGGTAAAAAACGTGGGACCAGCCTCATGCTTTGCGCGAGTGAACCCGCCCACACAGCCCCCGGAGCCAGGCATCAGCCACCCATCAGGCAATATCAAAACTTTTTGATATTGCCTTGCCAGGGCAACGATGCCTGTCTAGACTGCCGCCCCATGAACCTGCGTGCGCAAGCGATACCCCAGCAAAGCGACGCACTGGCTGCCCTGTGCAAGGCCAGTGGCGATGCGCTGCGCCTGAATGTCCTGCGCGCCCTGGCCAGCGACTCGTTCGGCGTACTGGAGCTGGCGCAAATCTTCGACATCGGCCAGTCCGGCATGAGCCACCACCTCAAGGTGCTGGCCCAGGCCGAACTGGTGGCCACGCGCCGCGAAGGCAATGCGATCTTCTATCGCCGCGCCCTGCCCGACAGCCTGCGCCAGGGCGGACGCCTGCACGCGGCCCTGCTCGAAGAAGTCGACGAACTGGCCCTGCCGGACGATGTGCAGGCGCGTATTGCCCAGGTGCAGCAGCGCCGCGCGGCCACCAGCCAAGACTTTTTCCAGCGCGTCGAAGAAAAATTCCGTGCCCAGCAGGACCTGATCGCCGGCGTGCCGCAATACCGCGAAAGCCTGCTGTCCCTGCTCGACAAGCTGAGCTTTGGCAGCGACGCCAGCGCGCTGGAGGTTGGCCCCGGCGATGGCGGCTTCCTGCCCGACCTGGCGCAGCGCTTCGCCCAGGTCACGGCGATGGACAACAGCCCGACCATGCTCGAGCTGGCGCGCCAGGTCTGCGAACGTGAAGGCCTGGATAATGTAATCCTGCAGTTGGCCGATGCACTGGGTGCAACGGATGTGGAAGCCGACTGCGTTGTGCTGAACATGGTCCTGCACCATTTCAGCGACCCGGCCCTGGCCTTGCGCCTGCTGGCCAAACGGGTGAAGGCGGGCGGCAGCCTGCTGGTCACCGAGCTGTGCAGTCATGACCAGGGGTGGGCGCGGGACGCCTGCGGCGACCTCTGGCTTGGCTTCGAGCAGGACGACCTGGCCCGTTGGGCCAATGCTGCGGGGCTGATCCCCGGGGACAGCCTCTATGTTGGCTTGCGTAACGGTTTCCAGATTCAGGTCCGCCATTTCCAGCGGGCCGCTGGCGACACACACATCGGTAAATTTTAGGAACCCCTCGAGATGAGCGAATACTCCCTTTTCACTTCCGAGTCCGTGTCCGAAGGGCATCCGGACAAGATCGCCGACCAGATTTCCGACGCGGTCCTGGACGCCATCATCGCCCAGGACAAATACGCCCGCGTAGCCTGTGAAACCCTGGTCAAGACCGGTGTCGCCATCATCGCCGGCGAAGTCACCACCTCGGCCTGGGTCGATCTGGAAGACCTGGTGCGCAAGGTCATCATCGACATCGGCTACAACAGCTCCGACGTCGGCTTCGATGGCGCCACCTGCGCCGTGATGAACATCATCGGCAAGCAGTCGGTGGACATCGCCCAGGGCGTCGACCGCTCCAAGCCGGAAGACCAGGGCGCAGGCGACCAGGGCCTGATGTTCGGCTACGCCAGCAACGAAACCGAAGTGCTGATGCCTGCGCCGATCTGCTTCTCGCACCGTCTGGTCGAGCGTCAGGCCGAAGCGCGCAAGTCCAAGTTGCTGCCGTGGCTGCGCCCGGACGCCAAGTCCCAGGTCACCTGCCGCTACGAGAACGGCAAGGTGGTCGGCATCGACGCGGTGGTCCTGTCGACCCAGCACAACCCTGAAGTGTCGCAGAAAGACCTGCAGGAAGCGGTGATGGAGCTGATCGTCAAGCACACCCTGCCGGCCGAACTGCTGCACAAGGGCACCCAGTACCACATCAACCCGACCGGCAACTTCATCATCGGCGGCCCGGTGGGCGACTGCGGCCTGACCGGCCGCAAGATCATCGTCGACTCCTACGGCGGCATGGCCCGTCACGGTGGTGGCGCGTTCTCCGGCAAGGACCCGTCCAAGGTCGACCGCTCCGCCGCCTACGCCGGTCGCTACGTGGCCAAGAACATCGTCGCTGCAGGCCTGGCCGAACGTTGCGAGATCCAGGTCTCCTACGCTATCGGCGTAGCCCAGCCGACCTCCATCTCGATCAACACCTTCGGTACCGGCAAGGTGTCCGACGACAAGATCATCCAGCTGGTGCGCGAGTGCTTCGACCTGCGCCCCTACGCGATCACCACCATGCTCGACCTGCTGCACCCGATGTACCAGGAGACTGCCGCCTACGGTCACTTCGGCCGTGAGCCGCAGCAGAAGACCGTGGGTGACGACACCTTCACCACCTTCACCTGGGAGCGCACCGACCGCGCCGCCACCCTGCGCGACGCCGCCGGCCTGTAAACACCCGGCCTGACAAAAGCCCCTGGCGAGTGATCGACAGGGGCTTTTTCGTTTCCAGAAATTACTGCAAGTCCGTGTAATGCACTGATTACGTAGGCACTTTCCTCATCTTGCCAGCGATCAGTCCATTGCGGTTTCCAAATGGGCAAAATCAGGGCAGGATTTCCCTTTTTGCCGCCCTGCCCTGAAAAGAGGCTCTAGTTCATGAAATCAGTTTCCACGCTCGTTCTGCTGGCTGCCGTCGGCCTGGCCACCGGCCCCCTGCAGGCCGCCCAGCCCGAGCCCGGCCTGACCGGCTGCGCCGCCAAGCGCAGCGCCATCGAAAACCAGTTGAGCGAAGCCCGCGCGCACAACAACAGTGCCCAGGTCGCAGGCCTGGAAAAAGCCCTGAGCGAAGTCACGGCCAACTGCACCGATAGCAGCCTGCGCAAGGAGCGCGAGCAGAAGGTGCTCGACGCCCGGCATGAAGTGAACCAGCGCACCAAGGACCTGGACAAGGCCATGAAGAAGGGCGACTCGGAGAAGATCAACAAGCGCAAGGAAAAGCTCGCCGACGCCAAGAAGGAACTGCAGGAAGCGGTCGACGAACTCGAGCGCTGAGGCCAACGGCAAACGCGGTCGCTCCCACACAGGGCACCGCGGACCATCAATGATTGCGAAACTCGGTATGACAGGCCTTGCACGCAGCCTCGACGCGGTCCATCGGTGCCTTCAGCCCAGCAGCATCCAATGGCTGGCTGCGGGTCACACCGACCAGCTCGCCGGTAACGCTCTCGAGCTGGCGGGCCAGGTCATGAAAACGCGCCTGGCGCTCCCAGACCTCAGGCCGGGCGCTGCTATCTCCCCCGTCACGAGCCTGCGGGAAGTGCTGCCAGGGTTCGTGGGCCAGGGTATCGAGCTTTACCGCCCCTTCGGCGAACCTCGCCCCATCGAACGGCAAGCGGCCGCGCAACATGCCGCCCAGGTCTTCGCTGGTCTTGAGCATGTCCTTGAAGATTGCCTTGCGCTGGCCCAATGGCGAGTTCGGATCGACACGCTCGCAAGCGGTCAGCGTCAGGGTGGCGAGCAGTACTACGGTCAATCGCTTGAACATCACGGTCTCTTCGGCCTGCATGAACGGGTCGCCAGTATCGCCGCCCGTCGGGCAAAGACCAATAGCCACACAAAAGACAAGGGCGAATTTTCATCTCCGCCCGTAACAGGACCCCGCTTATGAAATCTGCTTTGCGCCCTCTGGCCTGGGTGCTCCCGGCCTTGGCCCTGCTGGCCGGCTGCAACGGCGGCGAGGGCACCAAGCCCGAGCCCCACGCCATCGCCACCTATACCGGTGCCACCTGGCAAGATTTGCCGAGCGTCACTGACAGCGACCTGGTCGCAGGCTTCCAGGCCTGGCGCAACGGCTGCGAGAAACTCAAGCGCGACCCGGTCTGGGCTGCGACGTGCAGCGCGGCGGCTGCGGTTCCGGGCGATCCCGCCCAGGTACGTGCCTTCCTGCAACAGAACCTGCAGGTCTACGGCCTGCGCTCCGCCGAGAACAACGCCAACGGCCTGATCACCGGTTACTACGAACCGGTCTACCCAGGCAGCCTGACGCGCACGGCACAAGCCCAGGTCCCCGTCTATGGCCCTCCCGACGACATGATCGTGGTCGACCTGGCCAGCGTATACCCGGAGCTCAAAGGCAAACGCCTTCGCGGTCGTATCGAAGGTCGTGTGCTCAAGCCCTACGACACCGCCGAAGTGATCAACCGCCAGGGTGTGAAGGCGCCGGTGCTGGCCTGGCTGACCGACCCGATGGACCTGCAGTTCCTGCAGATCCAGGGCTCCGGTCGCGTGCAACTGGAGAGCGGCCGCCAGCTGCGCCTGGGCTACGCCGACCAGAACGGCCACCCTTACCGACCGATCGGCCGCTGGCTGGTGGACCAGGGCCAGTTGAAGAAAGAAGACGTGACCATGGGCAGCATCCACGCCTGGGCCCAGGCCAACCCACAACGGGTGCCGGAGCTGCTGGCGAGCAACCCGAGCTATGTATTCTTCGCCGCAGGCCCCGACAGCGACGAAGGCCCGCGCGGCTCGCTCAACGTGCCATTGACCGCGGGCTACAGCGTGGCCATCGACCGCAAGGTGATTCCGCTGGGCAGCCTGCTGTGGCTGTCCACCACCCGACCGGACGGCTCGCCGGTGGTGCGCCCGGTAGGTGCGCAGGACACCGGCGGCGCGATCACCGGCGAGGTGCGCGCCGACCTGTTCTGGGGCACCGGCCCCGAGGCCGGCGAGCTGGCAGGGAACATGAAGCAGCAGGGGCAGATCTGGATGCTGTGGCCCAAGGGGGCCGCTCTGCCTGAAGTGCCGAAGGTGCCGTGATCGGGGGTTGAGCTATTGCGGGGCAAGCCCGCGATAGCTTCATGCCGATACCACGAACAACGACACGATCAACGCCAATCCGGCGAACCACACCAGCGAGCGCAACGCTGCCCAGTCCGCCAGGTAGCAGATGATGTACAGCAGGCGGCTGGTGATATACAGCACCGCCAGCACATCCTGGGTCACCTGCTCGGCGTTGCCGACGATATCCGCCACCAGCACCGCTGCGGCAAAGGCTGGAAACGCCTCGTAGCCGTTCTGCTGCGCCGCATTGGCGCGCCGAGGCAGGCCCGAGAGCGTGTCGAGAAAGGCTCGCGGATCATGGTTGTCGCTCAAGCCAAAACGGCCACTGGCGACTTTGGCAATCAATGCGCACAAAGGCGGCAGGACCAGGGCGATCAGGATGCACCACAGGGCAACGGTCATGGACAGGCTCCTCGTTCAGAAAGGTCAGAGCTTCATCACCAGCATGCCTGCCAGGACCAGCCCGCAAGCTAGGAGTCTCGGGCCGCCAAAAGGTTCTTTGAGATAGCGCATGCCCAACAGCACCACCAGGATCACACTGACCTCGCGCAGCGCTGCCGCCTCCGCCACCGACCCCAGATGCATGGCCCACAACACCAGGGCATAACTCAGCAATACACACAGCCCGACCGCCAACCCGAGTCGCCATTGGCTGCGCCAGAACAGCACGAAGGGTTCGCGTCGGGCCACGCCCGCCAGCACCGGGAACGGCCAGGCACTCAGCAGAGTGAGCCAGACCAGGTAGTCCCACGGTTTACCCCACAGGCGCACCGCCTGGCCGTCGAACCAGGTGTAGCAGCCGATGCACAGGCCGATCAGCGCCACCACCGGCAGCATCGACCAGGGCAACCGATCACCGCCACCGCCCTGCCAGAGCAGACAAGCCATGCCGCAGGGGATCAGCAGGATGCCAATGATCTGCTGGCCGCTCAGCGACTCACCGGCGAAAGCCAGGGTCAGCCCCAGTACCACCAGCGGCGACAATCCACGCATCAGAGGATAGACCAGGCCCAGGTCACCGACCCGGTAGGCCTTGATCAGCAGGACACGATAGACCTGCTCGGCCAGCGCCGAGGCCAGCAGCCACGGCCAGATCGCGGCCGGAGGGGGCTCGACGAACGCCACCGCGAGCACCGCGAAGACCAGCGCCACCGCGTCCATGCTGGCGATCACCAGCAGGCGTTCTGCGCTGAACTTGATGAGGGTGTTCCAGGTGGCATGCAGCAGGGCGGCGATCAGGACGAGGGAAGTTGCCAGCACGCGGAAGGTTCCTTGAACAAGACTCGCGTCACTATATACGCGATCCGGGCAGCGCCTGTAGGCGCCGCTTCAGCCGTGAATTGAGGAACGATCCTGATAATTCCGGTCATAAGGTGTGTCCCGAGTGCTCCGTCAGGCCATCAAAGAACTGCCCGAGCTGTTCGGGTTACGACTTGGAAGCCATTGTCACAGGATTCAGGATGCTTGAATTAGTTGCCGCGTTCATCTGCCTCACCACCCTCCTCACCTATGTGAACTACCGTTTCATCGGCCTGCCGCCCGCCATCGGCGTGATGGTCACCGCCCTGCTGTTCTCACTGATCCTGCAAGGCCTGAGCCTGATCGGCTTTCCCGGCCTGGAGGAACGCGTCGAAGGCTTGATGAACCAGATCGACTTCAATGACCTGCTGATGCACTGGATGCTGTCGTTCCTGCTGTTCGCGGGCGCGTTGCACGTCAACCTCGGCGACCTGCGCAGCTACCGCTGGCCAATCGGCCTGCTCGCCACCATCGGCGTTCTGATCGCCACCGTGGTAATCGGCTATCTCGCCCACTGGGTGTTCGCGATGTTCGGCTGGGACGTACCGCTGATCTACTGCCTGCTCTTCGGCGCGCTGATCTCGCCGACCGACCCCATCGCGGTGCTCGGTGCACTGCGTACCGCCAACGCCTCCAAACCGCTGAAGACCACCATCGTCGGTGAGTCGCTGTTCAACGACGGCACCGCGGTGGTGGTGTTCACCGTGCTGCTGGGCATCATTCAGCTCGGCGAGACGCCAAGCGTTTCCGACACCGCCACCCTGTTCGCCCGCGAAGCCGTAGGCGGCGTGGTGTTCGGTGGGCTGATCGGCTACGCCACCTACCGCATGATCAAAAGCATCGAGCAGTATCAGGTCGAGGTGATGCTGACCTTGGCACTGGTGATCGGTGGCTCGGCCATGTGCTACGAACTGCACGTGTCGGCGCCGATCGCCATGGTGGTAGCCGGCCTGATCATCGGCAACCTGGGGCGTAACCTGGCGATGAACGACATGACCCGTCGCTACATGGATGGTTTCTGGGAGCTGATCGACGACATGCTCAACGCCCTGCTCTTCGCCCTGATCGGCCTGGAGCTGTTGCTGCTGCCGTTCAACTGGCTGCACCTGGCAGCAGGTGGCGTGCTTGCGGTCGCGGTGCTGGCATCGCGCCTGTTGACCGTGGCACCAGCCATCGTCTTGCTGCGGCGCTGGCGCGAAGTGCCACGTGGCACGGTGCGGGTATTGACCTGGGGAGGCCTGCGCGGGGGTGTATCGGTGGCCCTGGCGCTGTCGCTGCCGGTGGGTGACGAACGCGACCTGTTGCTGTCGATCACCTACATCGTGGTGCTGTCGTCGATCCTGGTGCAGGGGCTGACAATCGGCAAGGTGGTGCGACGGGTAAGCGCCCAGCCGTGATGACGATGGCGCGCACTTCGCGGGCAAGCCCGCGAAGTGCGCCGCACGGTTTCCAGCTCTACTCCACCGCCGAATCCGGGAACTGATCCTGGATGTACTTGATCTCGGTGCGCCCGTGGGGTGCCGGCAGGCCATCCTCGCCCAGATTGACGAAGACCATCTTGTCGACGGTGAGGATGCTCTTGCGGGTGATCTTGTTGCGCACTTCGCACTGCAGGGTGATCGAGGTGCGGCCGAACTCGGTGGCGGTGATACCCAGCTCGATGATCTCGCCCTGGCGCGAGGCGCTGACGAAGTTGATCTCGGAAATATACTTGGTCACCACCCGCTGGTTGCCCAACTGGACGATGGCGTAGATCGCCGCTTCCTCGTCGATCCAGCGCAACAGGCTGCCACCGAACAAGGTGCCGTTGGGATTGAGGTCTTCGGGTTTTACCCATTTGCGCGTGTGGAAATTCATTACAACTCCTGACGTGCCTGACTGACGTGGGGTAATGATGGCAGACCCGCCGGTCAGCCTCCATTGAACATCGACTATCGTCGCGATAAATCGACAGAAAGTCTTGGGTGTGTCACACGGGCGCGGCTATAATCTCGCCGTTTTCCAATGGCCACCCCCTGCGGTGGTCATCCCGCCACCTGTCCGAGGGGCGCTGCAGCAGGTTCACCTGTCAGGCTCGGATGGGGCGTTGTCCGCTGCTGCGGACGCTCAACGCACAACGGCGCCCATTCGCACACTACGAATGGAGGCTCTTCATGAGCGCTGTAAACACGCCCGCTGGTTTTTCCGACTTCAAGGTCGCCGACATCTCCCTGGCCGACTGGGGCCGCAAGGAAGTCATCATCGCCGAATCGGAAATGCCCGCACTGATGGGCCTGCGCCGCAAGTATCAAGCCGAGCAACCGCTCAAGGGCGCGAAGATCATCGGCTGCATCCACATGACCATCCAGACCGCCGTGCTGATCGAGACCCTGATCGCCCTGGGCGCCGAAGTGCGCTGGTCGTCCTGCAACATCTTCTCCACCCAGGACCAGGCTGCTGCCGCCATCGCCGCTGCCGGCATCCCGGTGTTCGCCTGGAAAGGCGAAACCGAGCAGGAGTACGAGTGGTGCATCGAGCAGACCATCCTGAAAGATGGCCAGCCCTGGGACGCCAACATGGTTCTGGACGACGGCGGTGACCTGACCGAAATCCTGCATAAGAAATACCCGGCCATGCTGGACAAGATCCACGGCGTGACCGAAGAGACCACCACTGGCGTACATCGCCTGCTGGACATGCTGGCCAAAGGCGAGCTGAAAGTCCCGGCGATCAACGTCAACGACTCGGTCACCAAGAGCAAGAACGACAACAAGTACGGCTGCCGTCACAGCCTGAACGACGCCATCAAGCGCGGCACCGACCACCTGCTGTCGGGCAAGCAGGCCCTGGTGATCGGCTACGGCGACGTGGGCAAGGGCTCGGCCCAGTCCCTGCGTCAGGAAGGCATGATCGTCAGGGTCACCGAAGTCGATCCGATCTGCGCCATGCAGGCCTGCATGGACGGCTTCGAAGTGGTTTCGCCGTTCAAGGACGGTATCAACACCGGCACCGAAGCCGGCATCAACAAGGACCTGCTGGGCCGCATCGACCTGATCGTCACCACCACCGGTAACGTCAACGTCTGCGACGCCAACATGCTCAAGGCCCTGAAAAAGCGCGCAGTGGTCTGCAACATCGGTCACTTCGACAACGAGATCGACACCGCCTTCATGCGCAAGAACTGGGCATGGGAAGAGGTCAAGCCACAGGTGCACAAGATCCACCGCACCGGCGCCGGCACCTTCGATCCGCAGAATGACGACTACCTGATCCTGCTGGCCGAAGGCCGTCTGGTGAACCTGGGCAACGCCACCGGCCACCCGAGCCGCATCATGGACGGCTCGTTCGCCAACCAGGTACTGGCGCAGATCTTCCTGTTCGAGCAGAAGTTCGCCGAGCTGCCAGCTGCGAAGAAGGCCGAGCGCCTGACCGTCGAAGTGCTGCCCAAGAAGCTCGACGAAGAAGTGGCCCTGGAAATGGTCCGCGGCTTCGGCGGTGTAGTCACCCAGCTGACCCCACAGCAGGCCGAGTACATCGGCGTGACTGTCGAAGGCCCGTTCAAGCCCGACGCGTACCGCTACTAAGCGGCATGCGGCGCGCACTGCGCGCCGCAGCAGCGCAAGGATCTGAACGACGCCCAAGCCAGATCGGCCATCACCGATCTGGCTTTTATTTGCAGCTTGGCGCTTGAAGCACGCTGCCAGAGGAACGACCGATGTCCCAGGAACGCCGCTACAGTTTCGAGTTCTTCCCGACCAAGACCGATGCCGGTCACGAAAAACTCATGGCCGTTGCCCGTCAACTGGCCACCTATAACCCCGACTTCTTCTCCTGCACTTACGGCGCCGGCGGCTCGACTCGCGACCGGACGCTGAACACCGTGCTGCAACTGGAAAACGAAGTGAAGGTCCCGGCAGCCCCGCACCTGTCGTGCGTCGGCGACAGCAAGGACGACCTGCGCGCCCTGATCGCCGAATACAAGGCGGCCGGAATCAAGCGCATCGTCGCCCTGCGCGGTGACCTGCCATCCGGCATGGGCATGGCCAGTGGCGAATTGCGCCATGCCAGCGACCTGGTCGAGTTCATCCGCCAGGAAACCGGTGACCACTTCCACCTGGAAGTTGCCGCCTACCCCGAAATGCACCCGCAGGCGCACAACTTCGAGGACGACCTGGCCAACTTCGTACACAAGGTCAAGGCCGGTGCCGACAGCGCCATCACCCAGTACTTCTTCAACGCCGACAGCTACTTCTACTTCGTCGAGCGCGTACAGAAGCTGGGCGTGGATATTCCGGTAGTGCCCGGCATCATGCCGATCACCAACTACAGCAAGCTGGCGCGCTTCTCCGACGCCTGTGGTGCCGAGATTCCGCGCTGGATCCGCAAGCAGCTGGAAGCCTACGGCGACGATGCCACCAGCATCCAGGCATTCGGTGAAGAAGTGATCAGCAAGATGTGCGAAGAGCTGCTGCAAGGTGGCGCACCGGGCCTGCACTTCTACACGCTGAACCAGGCCGAGCCGAGCCTGGCGATCTGGAACAACCTCAAGCTGCCGCGCTGAAACCTATTGGTAACAATAGCTTAAGCAATGATTAAGGCTCCGAACGTAGATTGGAGCCTTGATCATTCAAGCTGATACCAGGTTTCCCCCGATGCAGCCGTGCAACCGTGACACCCCGCAACTCGTCTACCTCGCCTTCGGCCCGGCTACCTATCACCAGGAAGCCTGCTTCAGCATCGTCAGCGCCCTGGCCAACCTGCGCAAGACGCCAGGTGAAGCCATGGACATCCAGGTCTACACCGACAACCCCGAACCCTACGCCAAGCTGCCCGTCACCGTGCACCTGCTCGATGAGCACACGCGTACAACCTGGAACCAGCCGCACGGGTATCACTTTCGCAGCAAGCATGTGCTGCTGCGCCATGTCCTCGAACAGCACCCGCTGGCAGTGCTGATCGATACCGATACCTTTTTCCGCCAATCGCCCATAGAGCTGTTCCGCCGGGTAAAGCCCGGCAGCCTGCTGTGCAATGCCATTGGCGGTCGCTACGGCGAAAACCAGAAGTGCCTGCTGTACAAGAACCTGCTGACGCTCCTGCAACAGCGTGCCCTGGCCGACTGCCAGATGCCGCTGGTCAACTCCGGTGTCATGGGCCTGACTGCACAGGATGCAACGATCCTGGACCACTCCATCGCGCTGATGGACGAGCTTTATCCCCTGGCACGCGAGGCCTATACGCTCGAGGAGTTCTGCCTGGCGGTCGCCGCCTACCGCACGTTGCAACTGGCCACCTGCACCGACGTCATCCATCACTATTGGAGCCGCAAGGCCCAGTTCCGTGCCAAGATCCAGGCGTGGTTGCGCAAGCACGGCGACGATCCATTCGGCGAGGCCGCGATGGCCGACATCACGCTGGTCAACGATCAACTGCCTCGCCCCCCCACCCTGCACCGCCTCGGCTACAAGGCCATGAGCCTCACGCTACCCAGTCGTCACCGCCAGTTCGCCCGTGAACTGCTCTACGGCTGCTACCCCTACGACAACGAATTCGACCGCGCCTGCGCCACGGCGTGGTGGGACAAGGCCCTGGAAAACTTCAATCAGCGCCAGGGCGGCATGAGCCCCGAGCAACTGCGCGAATGCTTGCGCCAACCCGGCCTTCGTCTGTCGCTGGGCACGCGTCACAAAGATATCGAACGGCATCTGATCGACGCACAGCAAGCCTGAGTACAGCCCTGCTGGCGATCGCGGAGCGCCCCTGTACTGCCCAGCATGCGCGCAACGCAAACTCCGCCGAACATTTTCTCGACGCCGTTGAGCAGCAGGATCGCAGCACATCGCGATAGCTCTGTTATACTCGGGCCTTCCCGCCCGGCTCACGCCCGGACGCTCGGCCTCGCAAAAGGCATCTCGACCAGCAGCGACGCACCCTCAAGTGCCCGCCCGCCGCCTCCAGGATGCGCAGTGTAAGCCCAGCTGGACCGGACGCGATCGCATCCCACCGATGCCCGTCGCGCCAGGCAGAACATCCCACAGGGCCCAGCCCACACGAGAACAGGATTGCCCATGTCCTTTGCTTCCCTCGGTCTCTCCGAGGCACTTGTCCGCGCTATCGAGGCTGCGGGCTACACCCAGCCTACCCCGGTGCAACAGCGGGCCATTCCCGCCGTGTTGCAAGGCCGCGACCTGATGGTCGCCGCGCAGACTGGCACTGGTAAAACCGGTGGCTTCGCCCTGCCGATCCTCGAGCGCCTGTTCCCAGGTGGTCACCCCGACAAATCGCAGCGTCACGGCCCGCGCCAACCGCGCGTCCTGGTCCTGACCCCGACCCGCGAACTGGCCGCACAGGTCCACGACAGCTTCAAGATCTATGCCCGCGACCTGAACTTCATCAGCGCCTGCATCTTCGGCGGTGTCGGCATGAACCCACAGATCCAGGCGATGGCCAAGGGTGTCGACGTTCTGGTCGCCTGCCCGGGCCGTCTGCTCGACCTGGCCGGCCAAGGCAGCGTCGACCTGTCCAAGGTGGAAATTCTCGTTCTGGACGAAGCCGACCGCATGCTCGACATGGGCTTCATCCATGACGTGAAGAAAGTCCTCGCACGCCTGCCGGCCAAGCGCCAGAACCTGCTGTTCTCGGCGACCTTCTCCAAGGACATCACCGACCTCGCCGACAAGTTGCTGCACAACCCCGAGCGCATCGAGGTCACGCCGCCCAATACCACCGTCGAGCGTATCGAGCAGCGCGTCTACCGCCTGCCTGCCAGCCACAAGCGTGCGCTGCTGGCCCACTTGATCACCCTCGGCGCCTGGGAACAGGTGCTGGTCTTCACCCGTACCAAGCACGGCGCCAACCGCCTTGCCGAGTACCTCGAAAAGCACGGTCTGACCGCTGCCGCGATCCACGGCAACAAGAGCCAGAATGCGCGCACCAAGGCTCTGGCCGACTTCAAGGCCAACAGCGTGCGAGTGCTGGTCGCCACTGACATCGCCGCCCGTGGCCTGGACATCGACCAGTTGCCGCACGTGGTCAACTTCGAACTGCCCAACGTCGAGGAAGACTACGTTCACCGCATCGGTCGTACTGGCCGTGCTGGCCGCTCCGGTGAAGCCATTTCGCTGGTGGCACCTGACGAAGAGAAACTGCTCAAGAGCATCGAGCGGGTGACCAAGCAGAAGATCCCGGATGGCGACCTGATGGGCTTCGATGCCTCGCAGGTCGAGGCCGAGAAACCCGAGGTGCGCGAGCGCCAGCAGAACAACGGCCGTGGCGGGCGCAACCAGCAGCAACGTGCCGAAGGCAGCAAGGAAGGCAGCGGCGGACGCAAGGACAAGGGCAAGGACAAAGGCAAGGCCAAGCAACAGGCCGCCGACAAGCCTGCCGACAAGGGCACTGCGGGCGACAAGCCGCAGCAGAAGAAGCAGGAGCCACGCAAGCAGCGCGACAACAGGAAGCCGCGTCAGCAGCAGGCCGGCCAGGCCCAGGGCAATGCCCCCAAAGTACCCGCCGATCGCGACCCGGAAGAGTTCCTGGACGACGATATCGACAACTTCGGTAACCGCGCCGACTACGTCAGCCCTTACCAGAACGGCAAGAACCAGGGCCGCAACCGTCGCCCGGGCGGCAACGGCGGGCAGGCTCAAGGCCAGGGGCAGCGTTCGGGTTCGGGCCAGCCTCGCAGCAACAACGGTAGCGGCGGCCAGCGCCAGGGCGGCCAGGGTTCTGGCGAGAAGCGCCCCCGCAACAACAATGGTGGTGGTGCACGCCGCGATGGCAACCCGGGCCGTGCGCGCCGGGACGACAGCAACCGCCAGGAACCTGCCGTACGCAATCCGCGCGAGTCGCAGAGCACGCCTGTGATCATCCGCAAGGAATCCAAGCTCGACCGCTACCCGACGCCCGAGCAACTGGACGACCTGCCGAGCCGCCCCCGTGGCGAGCGTCCGGCGCTGTTGACCCGCAAGGGCTGACAGAAACGACAAGGGGCCGCATAGCGGCCCCTTGTCGTTTCAGATGACGCGAATCACTTCTGCTTCACGCCTTCCAGGCTGATGTCCAGATCCAGGGTCTGGGAAGTCGGGCCTGGGCCCTTGATGCCAAAGTCGTTCAGGTTCAGCGTGGTCTTGGCGTTGAAGCCAGCGCGCTCGCCACCCCACGGGTCCTTGCCCTCGCCGTTGAACACGGCCTTGAAGGTGACCGGCTTGGTCACGCCATGCAGGGTCAGGTCGCCGGTTACGTCGGCAGTCTTGTCACCGGTGGACTTGACGGCCGTGGAGACGAACTTGGCGTCCGGATATTTCTTCACGTCCAGGAAGTCGGCGCTGGCGATGTGCTTGTCGCGCTCGGCATGGTTGGACCACAGGCTGGCAGTCTTCAGGTCGACGCTGATCTTGCTGGCTTCAGGCTTGGCGCTGTCCCAGGAGAACGAACCGTCGAAGTCCTTGAATGTGCCGTGGATGAAGCTGTAGCCCAAGTGGCTGATCTTCCAGTCGACGAAAGCATGCTGGCCTTCCTTGTCGATCTTGTAGTCAGCGGCCATGGCCTGACCAGCGCCAATCAGAGCGGTACCGAGCGCCAGGGCGGCAAAAGTCTTTTTCAACATCCTTACTTCCTTCCTTTGCAATTGAGGTTGAGAGTCAAGCTTTGCGGCCCAGCATACGAGCCAGGGTCGCGTCACGGTCAATGAAATGGTGTTTCAAGGCTGCCAGGGCATGCAGGATGGCGAAAATCACCAACCCCCAGGCCAGATACAGGTGAATCACACCGGCAGTGTCCGCCTGATCGGGCAGGTTGCTGACCAGTGCCGGTACTTCGAACAGGCCGAAGACCGGAATGCCGACACCGTCGGCGGTGGAGATCAGGTAGCCGGCGGCCATGACCGCGAACAACCCCAGATACAGCGCCAGGTGCCCCAGCTTGGCGGCCATGCGGGTGAGTGCCCCGTGGCTGGCCGGAGCCGGTGGAGGTGGGCTGATCAAACGCCAGAGTACCCGCAGCAGCATGACAGCCAGTAATACCAGGCCAATGCTCTTGTGCAGGTCGGGCCCGGCTTTGCGCCAAGGATCGTAGTAGTCGAGACCGACCATCCACAGGCCCAGACCGAACAACCCGAATACGACAAGAGCTACGCCCCAGTGCAGGAAGATGCTGACCGCACCATAGCGAGAAGCAGAATTGCGCAGTTGCATGTTGGCGTATTCCCCGTGAAAGCTGTGCACAAGATAACGCGATAAGTATCGAAATAAAGCGGAAAAGTCCGCTTCTTATAATCGAAAAAATCGATAGCTTATTTTGAATTCATCTAATTAAGAAAACATTAACAGTAGGCGAACGCGGGGGACTTGCCAGGGCAGGCAACAGCGCGGGCACATCGCGGCAATGCCACGAGTGCCCGCAATGACCAATCAGTTGGCCTTGGCCTGAGTGTCGGTCGAGGGTTTCTTCTTGACGGGCTCGGCTTTTGCGGCGGCCTTCTTCACCGGCTCCGTCTTGCTGGCCTGCTTGGCCGGCGGCTTGTGCGCTGGTGCGTGCTTGGCAGGTGCCGCCTTGGTCGGTGCAGCCTTGGCGGGTTGGGCCTTGACCGGTTCTTCCTTGGCCACAGGCGCAACGGCCGGCGCCGCTGGTGCGGCTGCAGGAGCAGGAGCTGGCGGCGCGGGTGTCGGCTCGGCGGCCTTGGTCACCGGCTCGGTCTTGGCCACCGGTTTGTCGTCGCCACCGAACAGACGGGAGAAGAAGCCAGGCTTGTTGTCCTTGGCGGCTGCCGCGCCGACTGCCGCAGCGCCCGCAGCAGCAGCGACCGGCGCCGCCTTGACCACTGGATCGAAGGATTTCCCAGCGGCCAGGTCCTCGACCTGGCCCGCGGCACGCTGGCCACTGCGCAGCGCGCCTTCCAGGGTGCCCGGGTAAAGTGCATCGGTGTGTTCGCCAGCAAAGGCGACACGTTGCACCGGGCGCTCCCACAGACGCCAGTACTTGCTGATCTGCCCCGGCCCGTAGGCCAGGTAGGCGCCGCCGGTGCCGGCGTCGGTGCTGTAGCGTTTGACCTCGTAACCGGTAAAGGCGCCACGAGCCTGAGGGTAGAAGGCATGCAGGCGAATCAGCACCTGGTCGACCATCTGCTTGTCACCGAAGGCCTGCAGCAGGCGGGCGTTGTCGCCTGACAGGTTGATCACCACATTGGCACCGCCCTTGAGCGCCGGTTCGATCCACAGCATGCCCAGGCCTGCGTTGCTGAAGATCTCGCCCGACATACGCGAGCGGCTCTCCCACACCGGGTTCTTGAACTTGAGCAGCAACTGGTCGCGCCAGCCGTAGTTGGTGCCTTTGAGTGCCGCCAGATGCTGGTTGTCCAGCCCCGGCGTCATCTGGATCTTGGCCAGCGCGCGCAGCGGCACGGCAAGAACCAGATAGTCAGCCTGGTAGCCCACGGCCCCCACCTTTACGGTGACGCCGTCCTTGTCCTGGACGATGGCGGTGACCGGCGAGCTGGTCTTGATGGTCTTGAGTTGCTTGACGAAGGCCTGTGCCAGTACCGGGCTGCCGCCGGGCAGGCGTGCGGCGCGCAGGTCACGATCGCCAACCCCACGATAGACCCGGCTCTGCTGGGCGAAATAGAGCAACGACAGGCGCGAGGGCTCGTCATAGCGGGTACGGATCTGCTGGTTGATCAACTGACGGGCGGTCGCCGGCAGTTGCAGCTTGTCCAGCCAGGTGGAGACGTTGATCTGATCGAGGGCGAACAACGTGCTGTTGGCAGCCGGGTTCAGCGGGTCATCGATCGAACGGGCCAGGTCATCGAGGGTCTTCTCGTAGCGCTTGATCGCCTCGGCGGTCGCGGGCTGCTTGGTGGCGAGGTCGGCCGCGCTGAAGTACTCGCCGTCGATCAGGTAGCCTGGGGTACGCACGAACTCGGGCGCAGGCAAGGTTTCCAGCTTGAAGCGGTCCAGGTATTGATTGAGTACCGGTTGCGCCTTGTTGTTGCCGATCCACTCGCTGGTCGCAAGTCCCGAGCGGCCACCCATGCCGCCCTTGGCTTCGAGCAGGGTCACCTGCCAGCCCTTGGATTGCAGCTCGTAGGCTGCCGTCAGGCCGGCCAGGCCACCGCCGACGACAATGGCCGTGGGGGTCTTGTCCTTCGCCAGCGCACCAGCGCTGGATGCACCAATCAATACCAACGCGCACAGGCGCACCCAAGCAGCAGCCATGTCGGCGAACTCCGGATCAGAAGCGAAATGTAAGTGGGGAGGATCTCCCCAGGAGAGATGCGCTAAGAATACGTCAGGTCCCCGGAGCCTGCCAGCACAGCGCTATCAAGTGCTTCGAATGGTTCAGGTTTCTGTGGTGGGTGCTTCGCGGCGGTTCGGCGTCCCGACAAGCCAGCTCCCACACAAGCCTGCACAAAATCCAAGGTTGTTCCTGGGGGTGCCTTTGCTTAGGCTTACGCCGTCCTACTTGCCACCCCAGCCAGGAGATCCGCCCATGGGCCTGAATCAACAGTGGATGCAGCGCGACCTCAAGGTCCTGTGGCACCCCTGCACCCAGATGAAAGACCACGAGAGCCTGCCGCTGATCCCGATTCGCCGCGGCGAGGGTGTCTGGCTCGAGGACTTCGAGGGCAAGCGCTATCTGGACGCGGTCAGCTCCTGGTGGGTCAACGTTTTCGGCCATGCCAATCCGCGCATCAACCAGCGCATCAAGGATCAGGTCGACCAGCTCGAACACGTCATCCTCGCAGGCTTCAGCCATCAGCCGGTGATCGAGCTGTCCGAGCGCCTGGTGGCCATGACTCCGGCCGGGCTGGATCGAGTGTTCTACGCCGACAACGGCTCGTCATGCATCGAAGTGGCGCTGAAGATGAGCTTCCACTACTGGCAGAACAAGGGCCAAGGCGCCAAGAAGCGCTTCGTCACCCTGACCAACAGCTACCACGGCGAAACCATCGCCGCGATGTCGGTCGGCGATGTGCCACTGTTCACCGAAACCTACAAGGCCCTGCTGCTCGACACCATCAAGGTGCCCAGCCCCGATTGCTACCTGCGCCCTGAAGGCATGGGTTGGGAGGAACACTCGCGCAACATGTTCGCAGCCATGGAGCAGACCCTGGCCGAACACCACGCCACGATCGCCGCGGTCATCGTCGAGCCGCTGATCCAGGGCGCTGGCGGCATGCGCATGTATCATCCGGTCTACCTCAAGCTGCTGCGCGAAGCCTGCGACCGTTACGGTGTGCACCTGATCCATGACGAAATCGCCGTCGGTTTCGGCCGCACCGGCACGATGTTCGCCTGCGAGCAGGCCGGTATCCGCCCAGACTTCCTTTGCCTGTCCAAAGCCCTGACCGGTGGCTACCTGCCGCTCGCCGCCTGCCTGACCACCGATGACGTGTACCAGGCCTTCTACGACGACTACCCGACCCTGCGCGCCTTCCTCCATTCGCACAGCTACACCGGCAACCCGCTGGCCTGCGCCGCCGCGCTGGCGACCCTGGACATCTTCGAGCAGGACCAGGTGATCGACGCCAACAAAGCGCTGTCGGCGCGCATGGCCAGCGCCACCGCGCACCTGGTCGATCACCCGAACGTGGCCGAAGTACGCCAGACCGGCATGGCCCTGGCCATCGAGATGGTCAAGGACAAGGCCGGCAAGGTCGCCTACCCATGGCAGGAACGCCGCGGCCTGAAGGTCTTCGAGCATGCCCTGACCCGCGGCGCGCTGTTGCGTCCGCTGGGTAGCGTGGTGTATTTCCTGCCGCCCTACGTGATCACCCCGGAGCAGATCGACTTCCTGGCCGAAGTGGCCAGCGAAGGCATCGATATCGCCACCCGTGACAGTGTCAGCGTGACGGTGCCGGCCGATTTCCATCCCGACTTCCGCGATCCGGGCTGACTACCACCTAACCCTGTAGGAGCGGGCTTGCCCGCGAATGCTGCAGTGCTGCCACTGGCGCATTCGCGGGCAAGCCCGCTCCCACAGAGGATGATGTCCTCACCCCTATTCCGAGCCGAACCATGAGACTGTCCCGTTTCTTCATCGACGCCCCCCTGAGCCTTGGCGAGCACGAGTTGCCCGAGGCCCAGGCCCACTACATCGGCCGCGTGCTGCGCATGAGCGCCGGCGCCGCCGTGCAACTGTTCGACGGCAGTGGCCAGGAATACCTCGGCCAGTTGCTCGACGTGGGCAAGAAATCCGTGCGGGTCAGCCTCGACCAGGCCCTGCCCGGCCAACCCGATTCGCCGCTGCACATCCACCTCGGCCAGGGGCTGTCACGCGGCGAGCGCATGGACTGGGCGATCCAGAAAGCCACCGAGCTGGGCGTCAGCCAAATCACCCCGATCGTCAGCGAGCGCTGCGAAGTGCGTCTGAAGGACGAGCGCGCCGACAAGCGCCTGGCTCACTGGCGCCAGGTGGCGATCAGCGCCTGCGAACAATGCGGGCGCTCTACCCTGCCAGTGATCCACCCACCGGTGCCCCTGGCCGAATGGCTGAAAGACAGCGAGGCCGATCTCAAGCTGGTCCTGCACCCGGTGGCCGAGCCGCTGACCAGCCATGACAAACCGACACGCCTGGCCTTCCTGATCGGACCTGAGGGTGGCTTGAGCGATGCCGAAGTCGATCAGGCCAAGGGCGCCGGCTTCCACGCCGCCCGCCTCGGCCCTCGCGTACTGCGCACCGAGACGGCGCCGGTGGTGGCGCTATCGGTGGCGCAGCAGCTGTGGGGCGATTTCTAAGATCAGCCCCCTATAGCACGTAGAAGTACACCGCGACGAAGTGCATCAGGCTGCCAGCGATGACGAACAGGTGCCAGATGCCGTGCCAGTGGCGAAAGCGGCTGTCGAAGGCGAAAAAGATGATGCCGACGGTGTACAGCACACCGCCGGCCGCCAGCCAGGCAAAGCCGGCGCCACCGAGGCTGTGGAGCAACGGTTTGACCGCCACCAGCACGATCCAGCCCATCACCGCGTAGATGATGATCGAGAGGATCCGTGCCTCGGAGCGCGGTTTGATCTCCTGGAGCATGCCGATCACCGCCAGGCCCCAGACGATGCCGAACAGGCTCCAGCCCCAGGGCCCGCGCAGACTGACCAGGCAGAACGGTGTATAGCTGCCGGCGATGAGCAGGTAGATCGACAGGTGATCGAGCTTGCGCATGACCACCTTCGCCCGGCCGCGCGTGCTGTGATAGAGCGTGGAAATGCTGTAGAGCAACAGCAGCGTAAAGCCGTAGATGGAGAAGCTGACGATCTTCCAGGGGTCGCCCTGCAAGCCCGCGACGACGATCAGCCAGATGGCACCGATACAGGCCAGGACAGCACCGACCAGGTGGGTCCAGGCGTTGAAGCGTTCACCGTAGTACATGCAGGCTCAGACCTCCACAAGGCCAATGGGTTCCTGGCGGGCAGTGGCGCGACAGGGCCCGCACGAGCATCATGCTACTGCGTCGAAGGTTGCAGATCCGCGTCACGCACCAGCCGCTCGAGCGCCGCCAGGTCCGGCACCCGCGCCACCTGCTCGCCCACCTGCACCGCCGCCAGCTCCAGCGCCCCCAGCGGCACGTCCACATAGTTCAACTGGCTGTCGAGCTTGCACGAGCGCGGGATCCCCTGCAGCAGCAGCGCCAGGTAGCGCAGCCCGGTATCGCCCAAGGCGTTGAGCACAACGATCCGCGCCCGCTCGCCACAGGGCGTTTCACCGCCACAGGCGGCCTCGAAGCCTATCAGCGGCAGACACTGCTGGCGCCAGTCGATCCAGCCCATGTGCCAGGCCGGCTCATGCAGTTCGCAGACGAACGCACGCTCGCCGATCAGCTCGGCCACCGCAACGTTGGGCAGCACCAGGGTACGGTCGCCCAGGGGCAGCAACAGCCCGGTGAGGCTGCTGCGCTGACCGGCGATATGTTCAAGCATGAGGCTGGCTCCAGTGGGCGATGCTCTGCAACAGGAGCGACTCCTGGTAAGGCTTGCCGAGGTATTCGTTGACGCCGATGGCCATGGCCCGGTCGCGGTGTTTCTGCCCGGTACGCGAGGTGATCATGATGATCGGCAAGTCGTGCAGGCGGTTGTCACGCCGCACCCGCGTCGCCACTTCGAAGCCGTCCATGCGCGGCATCTCGATGTCCAGCAACAACACGTCAGGGCGGTGCTCCTCCAGCAGGGCCATCGCATCGACCCCGTCCTTGGCGGTCAACACGCTCATGCCGTGACGTTCCAGCAGGCGGCTGGTGACCTTGCGCACGGTGACCGAATCGTCGACCACCATCACCAGCAACGGACGCCGCGCCGCCGGGCCGAACAGCTGGCGCCGCTCGCCGTCACCCACCGGCAACCGCGCCAGGCGCCGCTGCTGGCCGCGCAGCTGACCGAGCAGGTCGAGAATCAGCACCACCCGCCCATCACCGAGCAAGGTCGCACCAGACAACCCCGGCACCGCAGCGAATTGTGGCCCCAGGCTTTTCACCACGATTTCGCGGCTCGGCGACAGGCCATCGGCCTGGATCGCAAACGACTGCTCCTGGGCATGCACCAGCAGCACCGGCAAGGGCAGGCTTTGCCCCAGCAGGCGCGGACGGCCGACATCCTGCAACAGCTCGCCCAGGTAGCGCAGGTCGTAGGCGTGCCCTGCATAGCGATAGCGCGGCGGATCCAGCTGGTAGCAGGCCTCGAGCTCGGCGGGCGGCACGCGGACGATGCCCTCGATGGTGTTGAGCGGGATGGCGTACTGCTCCTCGCCCAGGTGCACCATCAGCGCCCGGTTCAGCGATACCGTGAACGGCAAGCGGATCTGGAAGCGTGCCCCCTTGCCTGGGCTGGACTCGATGCTCATCGAGCCGCCCAACTGCTTGACCTCTTCATGGACCACATCCATGCCCAGCCCGCGCCCGGAAATCTGGGTGATCTTCTCGGCCGTGGAGAACCCCGGACGCAGGATGAACTGCAAGATCTCGTGATCGCTGAGCTGCGCCTGCGGCGCCAGCAAGCCGCGCTTGATGGCCTTCTTGCGAACCGCCTCCAGCGGCACCCCGGCGCCGTCGTCGCTCATCTCGATGACGATGTCGGCGCCCTCGTGGAGCAGGTTGAGGTGGATGGTGCCCTGCTCCGGCTTGCCTGCCGCCAGGCGCACCTCGCGCGGCTCGAGGCCATGGTCGACGGCGTTGCGCAGCATGTGCTCCAGGGGCGCGACCATGCGCTCGAGCACGCTGCGGTCCAGCTCGCCCTCGGCATTGCCGACCACCAGTTCGACCTGTTTGCCCAGCTCGCTCGCCACCTGCCGCACCACGCGCTGCAGGCGCGGCACCAGGCGCTCGAAAGGCACCATCAGGGTGGCGGTCAGGCCTTCCTGCAACTGACTGTTGACCCGCGCCTGCTGCTGCAGCAGGCCATGCGCCTCCTGGGCCCGCAGGGTCAGGGTTTCCTTGAGGTCGAGCAAGTCGGAAGCCGATTCGAACAAGGCCCGCGACAGCTGCTGCAACTGCGAATGGCGGTCCATTTCCAGCGGGTCGAAATCGTCGTAGGCGTCGCCCTCGGCCTGCCAGCGGCTGGACATGCGGCCCTGGGTTTCGTTGTCCAGGCGCAGCAACTGGTCGCGCATGCGCTCCAGGGTGGTTTCCATTTCGCTCAAGGCGAACTGTGCATCGTTGACCTGCTGCTCGATACGACCACGAATGATCGCGTGCTCGCTGGCCAGGTTGCCCAGGTCATCGAGCAGTTCGGCATCGACCTTGACCATGTCCCCCGGCGCTCGCTCGGGTGCAGCGCTCGGCACATCGAGCGGCGCGGCCTCCACCGGCGGCTGGCCGGCGGCGCTGTCGGTCAGCGCCGCACTGGAAAAGTTGCGAATGTAGTCGATCAGCGCCGTTGCCGCGTGCAGCGGCTGCCCCAGACGTACGGCGTCGAGCATGTGCGCAAGGCGGTCGTGGCAGTTCTGCAGCAGGCTGAACAGCGCGGGCGTCGGCGGCAGGCGGCCAGCAGCGAGCAGTTCGTAGAGAAACTCCAGCTCATGGGCCAGGTCGCCAATGGCGGCGATTTCCACCATGCGCGCGCCGCCCTTGAGGGTGTGCAGGTCGCGCAGCAGGTTTTCCACCTCGACACTGCTGCGCGGGTCGGCCTGCCAGCGCGCCAACGCAGCCGCAGCGCTTTCGACGATGTCCGAGCTTTCTTCGAGGAAGACTTCCAGCAGCTCCTTGTCGCCAGGTGTTTCTGCCACCTCCGGCTCGCTGACCGGCGCATGGCGGAACTCACGCAACTCGCCGAGCAGTGCCACCGCCGAAGACGGCAGCTCGCCCTGGCGCAGGCTGTCGAGCATCTGGCCCAGCGCCGCATGGCTGCGCTGCAGCAGCTCGAACAGCGCACTGCTGGCGGCCAACCGCCGATCGACCAGCCCTTCGTAGAGCAACGCCAGCTCCTGAGCGAGCACCTCGATGGCGCCAATCGCGGCCATCTGCGCACCGCCACGCAAGGTCTGCACATCGTGCTGCAACGCCGACACCGCTGAGCTGCCTTCCGGCTCCTGTCGCCAGCGCTGCAAAGCCTGATCGGCGCTGTCGAGGATGTCGCTGGCCTCGTCGAGGAACAACTGCACCACTGCCGGCTCCGGCAGGTCCATGGCCGTGGCCAGCGGGGTCACGCCCTGCTCGCCCACCCGCCCGGTTGCCGCCGGGTCGAGCGCCCCGTCCAGCAACGCGCGCAAGCCATCCAGGCACTCGCTGCGCGGGGTGACCTCCTGCCCGGCAGCAATCTCATCGAGCATGTCGATCAGGGCTTCGTGGGCCTGCCGCGCCTGGGCGAAGAAATGCCCGTTGGCGACCAGGCTGCCCTCCTCAACCGCCCCATACAGATCGAGCAGCGCTTCGCAGAGCTCATCCACCTGCCAGAAATCGGCCAGGTGCGCACCATGGGCCAGGGTCGTCAGCTCATCAAGCAGCGTGTCCAGCTCCTGGCGTTCGCGCGGGTGCTCCTGCCAGCGCGACAACAGCGACTCGGCATCGAGCAGGATATCCATGCCCTGAGCCAGGAAGCTGGCGATCAGTTGTGGATCACGACGGTTGCGGCGGGTGTGCGGCGCTGCGTCCTGCAGCACCGCCAGGCGTGCATCCACCGCTTCGCCGACCTGCTCGATCAGTTGCGCAGCGCCAGGAATCGGTGCCAGCGGTGTGCGCTCAAGCTGGGCCAGGCCCAGCTGGAACAGGCTGCGCGACGCTTCCAGCCATTCGATATCCGCCACTTCCAAAGCCAGTTGGTGCGCCTTGTATTCACGCGCCAGGCGGTCGAAGGCGGTGGCAAGCTCTGCGATCGGCATCACCCCGGCCATGGCCGCGCTGCCCTTGAGGGTATGCAGCGCGCGTTGCAGGCTGTCGCTGACCGGGGTGTCCTGGCCTTTGGCAGCCATGAGGAAACTGTCGAGGCTGGCCAGATGGCCCTGTGCCTCGTTGCGAAAGATCTCCAGCAGTTGCGGATCGAGCCCGTCACTGTCGCTGGCAGACGCGGTGTCGTTGACCGCCAGGGCGTGCAGATGGCTGCTGAGCTGCTCGACATCGGCCAGCCGGGGTATCTGACCCACCGCAAAGTCGGCGAGCAGGTCAGGCAGGTGCACAAAGGCCTGTTGCAGCGCCACGGCGCCCTCGCCGCTGAGCACGATGCGTCCTTCCAGCACACGGTTGAGCAGATGCTCGGCGCCCCAGGCCAGCTCGGCCACGGCGCCTGCGTGCACCATCCGCCCGCTGCCCTTGAGCGTATGCAAGGCACGGCGCAGTTCGATTAGCGCGTCGCGTTGCTGGTTGTCGGCACGCCAGCGCAACCATTGGCGTTCGATCTCCGGCAGCAGTTCAGCGGTTTCCTCCAGGAACACTTCGCGCAGCTCATCGTCGATGCCGTCATCGGCACGCTGCGGCTCAGCCATGACCGGCGCTTGGCTGCAGCGCAGGCCAAGGGCGGCCAGACTGGCGCAGGCCATGTCGAGAAAACGCTGGGCATCGGCCAGCGGGTCGGCGACACGCCATTGCAGGTAGCACTCCACCGCACTCAGGGCCTCGGCCAGGTGGGCCAGCTCCTGCTCCGGTGGCTCCTGCTCAAGATGCGACAACCAGCCTTGCACATAGTCGGCCGACACCCCGAACACCTCGGAGGCGGCCGGCAGCATCAGCATCGCCAACGCGCCACGCACCTGCTGCAGCAGACCCGGCAGGGGTTGCAGACGCTGGCGTGGCCAGCCGGATTCCAGGCAGTCGCCGATCAGGTCCTTGGCCTGCTGCAACACCGAGAGCGACTCCTCGAACACCCGCTGACGGATCTCGGTCACGTCCGAGCCGGGCATGCCGCCTTCCAGGCCCTCGGCAAGGCCGCCCACCATGCCGTTGAGCGTCGCCTCCACGTACAACAGGGCACCGGCCACATCCATCAGCACCGCATCGTCCACGGCACGTTCGCCCTGGGCCAGGGCCTGCAAGGCGAGCACCTGGTCGATGATGACCCGGCGCGGCTGCTGGAAGCCCAGCACTGCGAGGGTATCGGCAACATGGCGCAGCGGCGCGATCAGCCCATCGAGTGCGTCGCGCTGCTCGTTATCCCCCCGTACGAAGGGGTCGAGCCGCTCCTTGATCCGCACCAGATCGTCGCACAGGGCAGTGATCACCGAGCGCAGGGCATCGCGGCCCTGGCCGGCCTGCAACTGGTCGCGCCAGTTGCCCAGCGACAGGTCGAGGTTGGCCAGATCGTTGGCCCCCGCCAGGCGCTGCGCCGCCTCTCCCATCAGGCTGTCCTGGGCCAGCGGCTCGGCGCCGCGGCACAGGCGCAATTGGTTGAGCAACGGCAGCACCACCAACGGCAGGTCGTGGCGCGCGCCCCGCAGGCGCTCGAGGTAGGGCGGCAATTGCTCAAGGCCGCGGAACAGCGCACCCAGGCAATCGCCACGCGGGCTGACCTGGCCCTCGAAGAGGGCACGCCCGAGCAACTCCAATTCCTCGGCCAGGCGCGCCGCGCCATTGAGCTCGAGCATCGTCAGGCACCCTTGCACCTGATGCAGGTTGTCGACGAAGAACCCCAGCAAGGCGGGGTCGCCCGGCTCGCTGGAAAAACGCTCCAGCGCCTGCCGCGCCTGGCCCAGGCAATCGGCGATGGCCGCCTTGGTCCAGCTCAGGGCGACCGTGTCGTGACGCTCGGGGCTCATTGCCGTAACGGCCATAGACCTCTCCTCAGCGCCGCTCGGCCGGGGCCGGCAAGGTGAAACCAGACACCGAACGGCGCATCTCGCTGGCCATTCTGGCCAGGTGACGGATGCTGTCGGCGGTAGCGCCGGAACCGGCGGAGGTCTGCGCAGTGATCTGCTGGATCACCGCCATGGTGTGGGAAATCTGCCCGGCCGAGGACGTCTGCAATTGCGCCGCGTCGGAAATGCTGTGGATCAGTTCGGCCAGGTTCTGCGACACGCCCTCGATTTCAGCGAGGGCCACGCCTGCGTCCTGGGCAAGACGCGCACCACGCACCACTTCGGCGGTGGTCTGCTCCATGGAGATCACCGCTTCGTTGGTATCGGCCTGGATGGTTCGCACCAGCGCTTCGATCTGTCGGGTGGCCGACGACGAACGCTCAGCCAGGCGCTGCACTTCGTCAGCGACCACGGCGAAGCCGCGCCCGGCTTCACCCGCGAGCGAAGCCTGGATTGCCGCATTGAGGGCCAGGATGTTGGTTTGTTCGGCAATGTCGTCAATCAGGCTGACGATGTCGCCGATTTCCTGAGAAGACTCCCCCAGACGCTTGATGCGCTTGGCGGTGTCCTGGATCTGTTCGCGGATGTTGTCCATGCCATGGATGGTGTTGTGCACCACCTCATTGCCCTTGTTGGCGATGGCCACCGAACGCTCGGCGACCTTGGCCGACTCGTAGGCGTGGGCGGAAACCCGGTCGATCGACTCGACCATGTCGCCCACCGCCAGCGACGCCTCGCTGATCTGGTCGGCCTGGTGTTCCGAGGCCTTGGCCAGCTGGCGTGCGGTGTTCTGGGTGTCCTGCACCGCAGCGGCGACCTGCTCGGCGCTGTGGTTGATGGTCGCCACCAGGTCGCGCAACTGGTCCACCGAGAAGTTGATCGAGTCGGCGATGGCGCCGGTGAAGTCTTCGGTGACCGACACCGTCACCGTCAGGTCGCCATCGGCCAGCTCTTCGATTTCATCGAGCAGGCGCATGATGGCCTGCTGGTTGCGCTCGTTCTTCTCCGCCGTGTCGCGTAGTTGACGGTTGGTGGCGCGGACCATCACCAGGCCGATGAGGATGATCGAGGCCAGCGCCAGCAGGCCGAGCACGTAGCCGCCGACGGTGTCGAGGGTGCGCCCGGCCAGGTTCTCGAAACCATTGGCCAGGTGCGAGGCTTCGTCGAGCAGGGTCTGCGACAGGCTGAAGATGTTGCTCGCGGCCTCGCGCACCCGCAGCAGCTCCGGTGAAGTCTCGAGGATTTCGTCGACCGAGCCGGAAACGAACTGGAACAGCTCGGCGATCTCGGCCAGGCGCGCACGCGCGTCCGGGTCTTCGACACGGGTCACCTGGATCGCCGGATTGCCACCGAGCATGCCCTCGAGCACCTGGCCGAAGCGGCTGGCATCACGGCCGAAGGTGTCGGCGGCCTGCACCGAGGTATCGTCACCGGCCAGCACGGTATTGACCGAACCGAGAATCCGCTCGGCCAGCAGCAACTGGCGCTGGGCCACAGCCACCTGGCTGGCCGGTGCACCGCTCTGCAGCAGGATTTCCACGACCTTTTCGTACTCGACCTGCAACTGTGGCACGGTTTCGGCCAGGGTCGCCGCCACCTGGTGCAAGGACAGCACGGTCTGCTCGCTGGCCAGGATGGTGTCGGTGTTGCGCCGCAGGTTTTCCCAGTCCTGGCGCACCGCGTCCATCTCGTCGCGCACCGTGGCCGGCGCTGGCGGCAGGCCGGTGGCCTTGTCACCCTCGCGCAGGTATTTCCAGCGGCGCTCGAAATCGTTACGTGCATCGGACAGCAGCCGGAACGCCAGGGCCTTGCCCGCCGCCGCCTCGGTGGCGTTCTTGGCGATGCGCTGGGACAGCACGCGCAACTCGCCGGCATGGCCGATGTACTGCTTGTCGTGGTTGGACTGGGTGTTGAGGTAGGCGAAGTTGGCGAACAGCAGCACGATCGACAGGATCAGCACCACGAACAGCACAGTGATCTGCGCGGTGCTGCGCGGGCGCTGGGCCACGGCTTCGGGAACGACGGTTGGAGCGGGCTTGTTCACTGTCGCAGGGTCCTCTACAACGCCACATCGAGAAAGCCTGGCGCCTGGGCCAGGGCGAAGGGGCTGAAGATCGCCCAGTTGCGCTCACGCGGGAAATGCCCCTGGACGAAACGCGCCGCGGCGCGGATCAGTGGCTGCGGGGGCGACAGCTCCAGGCTGCTCAGGTCGAAATGTTGCAAGCCGACCACTTCATCCACTAACAGGCCGACGAACAGGTCGTCATGGTCCAGCACCAGCACGCGGCGCTGCTTGCCCGAGGCCGCCGGCCCAAGGCCGAAGAACGCCGACAGGTCCATCACCGGCAGCAGGCGACCGCGCAGGTTGGCGACGCCGCGCACCCAAGGCTGCACCCCGGGCACCCGGCTGCTGCGCGGCTCGCGCAACACTTCAGCCACCTCACCCATGGGGGCGACGAACCACTGCCCGGCGATGCGAAAGCCGATACCGCTCCACTGCTGCAGGCGCGTGTCCTGCAGCGGCTGGTCGGCCACCAACAGGCGGCAGCGGCGGTCGATGTCCAGCAACAGCTCGAAGGCGGTCAGCGACGCACCCTGGGGGCGTGTGGTCAAGCGCCCAGCACCTCTTTGAGCTTGGCGATCAGCGCGTCCTCTTCCACCGGCTTGGTCAGGAAATCGCGAGCGCCCTGGCGCGTGGCCCAGATGCGGTCGGTTTCCTGGTCCTTGGTGGTGACCACGATCACCGGGATGGCGCTGGTTTCAGGGTCCTTGCTGAGCTGGCGGGTGGCCTGGAAGCCGTTCATGCCGGGCATGACGATGTCCATCAGCACCGCATCCGGTTTGTCCTGGCGGGCCAGGGCCACGCCATCGGCACCGTTGCTGGCCTTGAGCACCTGGTAGCCATGCTTCTCGAGCCATTCGGTCAATCTGTACATCTCTGTCGGCGAGTCGTCGACAATCAGCACTCGGGCCATACGGTTTCCCCATCAGGAAAATGAAGACCGCGCCAGGGCGGGCGCGGTCAGGGTGCGTGTTGTGCCTGCGCGGCGAATTCGGGCACGTGGGCACGGATCGCGTCGAGCAGTTCTTCCTTGCTGAACGGTTTGGTGAGGAACTGATCGGAGCCGACCACCCGGCCGCGGGCCTTGTCGAACAGGCCGTCACGCGACGACAGCAGGATCACCGGGATATCCTTGAACGCACTGTTGTGCTTGATCACTGCGCAGGTCTGGTAACCGTCCAGACGCGGCATCAGTACATCGACGAAGATGATCCGCGGCTTGTGATCGACGATCTTGGCCAGGGCATCGAAACCGTCGCTGGCGGTGATCACCTCGCAACCCACCTCGCCCAGCAGCATCTGGGCGGTGCGGCGGATGGTGCGGGAATCGTCGATCACCATCACCTTCAGGGGCTGTTCCATGAAATGCGTCACCCATCGCCAAGCCAGGAATGAAACCTCGAGTGCTGCCATGCAGCGCTCTGACTGGCATTTTTAACACAGTCCGGGTAGGCATTCCATCTGCCTCCCCCCTTGACCGGCCGCGTTCCCGGCGCCACCCTGAGCCACTTTTCTTTCGTGCCATCGCGGCCACCTGCCGCCAAGAGGAATTACCCCATGAGCGTTCGTCTCGGGATTGTCATGGACCCTATCGCGTCCATTTCCTACAAGAAGGACAGCTCGCTGGCCATGCTGCTGGCGGCGCAGGAGCGTGGCTGGAGCCTGTTCTACATGGAGCAGCGCGACCTCTACCTGGGTGCCGGCCAGGCCCGTGCGCAGATGCGACCGCTGAAGGTGTTCGCCGATCCGGCCCGCTGGTTCGAGCTGGGCGATGAGCAGGACAGCGCGCTGAACGAGCTGGACGTGATCCTGATGCGCAAGGATCCCCCCTTCGACATGGAGTTCGTCTACAGCACCTACCTGCTGGAGCAGGCCGAGCGCGAAGGCGTGCTGATCGTCAACAAACCGCAGAGTCTGCGTGACTGCAACGAAAAGCTGTTCGCCACGCAGTTCCCGCAGTGCATGGCGCCAACCCTGGTCAGCCGCCGCGCCGACATCCTGCGCGCCTTCGCCGCCACCCATGGCGATGTGATCCTCAAGCCGCTCGACGGCATGGGCGGCGCATCAGTGTTCCGTCACCGCCAGGGCGACCCGAACCTCTCGGTGATCCTCGAAACCCTGACCCAGCATGGCCACCAGCAGATCATGGCACAGGCCTACCTGCCGCAGATCGTCGATGGCGACAAGCGCATCCTGATGATCGACGGCGAGCCGGTGCCCTACTGCCTGGCACGCATCCCGGCCAGCGGCGAGACCCGTGGCAACCTGGCCGCTGGTGGCCGTGGCGAAGCCCGTCCGCTGACCGAGCGCGACCGCTGGATCGCCGCCCAGGTCGGCCCGACCCTGCGCGAAAAGGGCCTGCTGTTCGTCGGCCTGGACGTGATTGGCGACTCGCTGACCGAGATCAACGTCACCAGCCCGACCTGCATCCGCGAGATCGATGCTGCCTACAACACCAATATCGGCGGCCAGCTGATGGACGCCATTGATCGCAAGCTCAAGGCGCGCTGACCACCGACGCGGAGCAAAACCCTGGAGTGGGGTATGATGCCGGTCCATTTCACTCGACCTGCTGCCCCACTGCGGTTGCTGGATACCCGATGACGCTGCCTGCCGACATCCCATCCGACCTGCTGCCACCGCGCGTTCGCCCGGTGGACCGGCTCGGTTTCACGCTGTTTCTTGCCGCCCTGGTGCACCTTGCGCTGATCCTCGGGGTGGGTTTCAGCGTGGTCAAGCCCGCCGAAGTCCGCCAGACCATGGACATCACCCTGGCCACCTTCAAGAGCGAGAAAGCGCCGGAGAAAGCCGACTACCAGGCCCAGGACAACCAGCAGGGCAGTGGCACCCTGGACAAGAAAGCCGTGCCCACCACCACCGAAGTGGCGCCATTCCAGGACAGCAAGGTCAACAAGATCACCCCGCCTCCGGCAGCCCGGCCGGAAACGCCAGCGGCGCCGGCGAAATCCGTGGTGACGACCAAGGCAGCGAAACCGCAGAAAGCCGAAACCGCGCCAAAGGAAAGCAAGCCTCAACCCAAGCCCCCCGCACCGGTGCCGGACTTCGACAGCTCGCAGTTGTCGAGCCAGATCGCCAGCCTCGAGGCCGAGCTGTCCAACGAACAGCAGTTGTATGCCAAGCGCCCCCGCATCCATCGTCTCAACGCGGCCTCGACCATGCGCGACAAGGGGGCCTGGTACAAAGAGGAATGGCGCAAGAAAGTCGAGCGGATCGGCAACCTCAATTACCCGGAAGAAGCCCGACGCCAGCAGATGTACGGCAGCCTGCGGATGATGGTGTCGATCAACCGCGACGGTTCGTTGTATGAAGTGCTGGTGCTCGAATCCTCCGGGCAACCGGTGCTGGACCAGGCCGCCCAGCGCATCGTTCGCCTTGCGGCACCGTTCGCGCCGTTCACCGGCGACCTGGCGGAATTCGACCGCCTGGAGATCATCCGCACCTGGCGCTTCGCGCGTGGGGACCGGCTGTCGAGCAATTGACTGGTACGGGCTGCGACTTGCCCCGCGAGGGGACCGGTACATACACCGCACAGCCAGCTTGTCAGCCTCGCCACCTGACGCCACACTACCCCTCATGAAAACCCTCACGCCGAGCTACCTCAAGCACCAGTTCCTGATTGCCATGCCGCACATGGCCGATCCGAACTTTGCCCAGACCCTCACCTACATCGTCGAGCACAACGCCAACGGCGCCATGGGCCTGGTGGTCAATCGCCCGCAGGAGCTGAACCTGGCCGATATCCTCGAGCAGTTGCGCCCGGATGAGGAACCGCCTGCCAGCACCCTGCAGATCCCGATCTACCAGGGTGGCCCGGTGCAGACCGACCGCGGCTTCGTGCTGCACAGCGCCGAATGCACCTACCAGGCCACCATCGAGCTGCAAGGCCTGTCGCTGTCGACATCACAGGATGTGCTGTTCGCCATCGCCGAGGGCGTCGGCCCGAAGCAGAGCCTGATCACCCTGGGCTACGCCGGCTGGGAAGCCGGGCAGCTCGAGGCGGAGCTGGCCGATAACGCCTGGCTCAACTGCCCGTTCGACCCCGAGATCCTCTTCGGCATGGCCTGCGAGCAGCGCCTGCAGGCCGCCGCGCAAAGCCTGGGCATCAACCTCAGTCTGCTGACCAGCCAGGCAGGGCACGCCTGATGGCCGAGCTGCGCCTGCTGCTGGGCTTCGACTACGGCACCCGCCAGATCGGCGTCGCCGTCGGCCAGGTCATCACCGGCCAGGCCCGTGAACTGTGTACGCTCAAGGCACAGAACGGCGTGCCGGACTGGAACCAGGTCGAGAAACTGATCAAGGAATGGAAACCCGACGCCATCGTCGTCGGCCTGCCGCTGAACATGGACGGCACACCCAGCGAGATGAGCGAACGCGCGGAGAAGTTCGCCCGCCGCCTGCATGGACGCTACAACCTGCCGGTACATACCCACGACGAACGCCTGACCACCTTCGAGGCCAAGGGCGAACAGATGGCCCGTGGCGGCCAGCGTGGCAGCTACCGCGACAACCCGGTCGACGCCATCGCCGCTGCACTGCTGCTGCAGGGCTGGCTGGAGGCCAATACCTGACCATCCGCTTTGCTGCCGGCGATGCCGGCGCCCCAAGGAGCACGCAATGAGCCTACCCAATCCCGCCGACCTGATCCGGCAGATGGCCGTCGACCTTCGCGCCCACCTGGCGCGCCGCGCCATCGCAGAGCCACGCTTCATCGGTATCCGCACCGGTGGCGTGTGGGTTGCCCAGGCCCTGCAGCAAGCGCTTGGCGACCAGAGCCCGCTGGGCACTCTCGACGTGTCGTTCTACCGCGACGACTTCAGCCAGAACGGCCTGCACCCGCAGGTGCGCCCGTCCGAGCTGCCGTTCGAGATCGAAGGCCAGCACCTGGTGCTGGTGGATGACGTGCTGATGAGCGGTCGAACCATCCGCGCTGCGCTCAACGAGCTGTTCGACTATGGGCGCCCGGCCAGCGTGACCCTGGTCTGCCTGCTCGACCTGGACGCAGGCGAATTGCCGATCCGCCCGAATGTGCTCGGTGCGACGCTGTCCTTGGCGGCCCATGAACGGGTAAAATTGACCGGACCCGCCCCGCTCGCCCTCGAGCGCCAGGACCTCGCCCCCGCATCCGCCCTTTAAGAGTCCCCCGCGATGACGCCATTCGACGCCAAGCGCCCGCTGCAGCTCAACGATCAGGGCCAGCTACGCCATTTCCTCTCGCTCGACGGTTTGCCCCGCGAACTGCTCACCGAGATCCTCGACACCGCCGACTCCTTCCTCGAAGTTGGCGCCCGGGCCGTCAAGAAGGTTCCGTTGCTGCGCGGCAAGACCGTGTGCAACGTGTTCTTCGAGAACTCCACCCGCACCCGCACCACCTTCGAACTGGCCGCCCAGCGCCTGTCGGCCGACGTGATCAGCCTGAACGTGTCGACCTCCTCGACCAGCAAGGGCGAGACCCTGTTCGATACCCTGCGCAACCTGGAAGCCATGGCTGCCGACATGTTCGTCGTGCGTCACTCCGACTCCGGCGCCGCGCACTTCATCGCCGAGCACGTGTGCCCGGAGGTCGCGGTGATCAACGGCGGCGATGGCCGCCATGCCCACCCGACCCAGGGCATGCTCGACATGCTGACCATCCGTCGGCACAAGGGCAGCTTCGAGAACCTTTCGGTGGCGATCGTCGGCGATATCCTGCACTCGCGCGTAGCCCGCTCCGACATGCTCGCGCTCAAGGCCCTGGGTTGCCCGGACATCCGTGTGATCGGCCCGAAGACGCTGATCCCGATCGGTATCGAGCAGTACGGGGTCAAGGTCTACACCGACCTGGCCGAGGGCCTGAAAGACGTCGACGTGGTGATCATGCTGCGCCTGCAGCGTGAGCGTATGGCGGGTGGCCTGCTGCCCAGCGAAGGCGAGTTCTACCGCCTGTTCGGTCTGACCACCGCACGCCTGGCCGGCGCCAAGCCGGACGCCATCGTCATGCACCCGGGCCCGATCAATCGGGGCGTGGAAATCGAATCGGCGGTGGCCGACGGCAAGCACTCGGTGATCCTCAACCAGGTGACCTACGGCATCGCCGTGCGCATGGCCGTACTGTCGATGGCCATGAGCGGCCAGAACGCGCAACGTCAACTCGACCAGGAGAACGCCCTGTGACCATCAGCATCATCGGCGCACGGGTCATCGATCCCAGCAGCGGCCTGGACCAGATCACCGACCTGCACCTGGAGAACGGTCGCATCCTTGCCCTCGGCGCAGCGCCAGCAGGCTTCAGCGCCAGCCGCACGATCCAGGCCGACGGCCTGGTGGCCGCACCTGGCCTGGTCGACCTCGACGTCGCCCTGCGCGAGCCGGGCTACAGCCGCAAGGGCAACATTGCCAGCGAAACCCGCGCAGCCGTGGCCGGCGGTGTCACCAGCCTGTGCTGCCCGCCGCAGACCAAACCGGTGCTCGACACCTCGGCCGTCGCGGAACTGATCCTCGACCGCGCCCGCGAGGCAGCCAACAGCAAGGTCTACCCGATCGGCGCCCTGACCAAGGGCCTGGAAGGCGAGCAACTGGCCGAGCTGGTGGCCCTGCGCGACACCGGCTGCGTGGCCTTCGGCAACGGCCTCAAGGAGATCCCCAACAACCGGACCCTGGCCCGCGCCCTGGAATATGCCGCCACCTTCGACCTGACCGTGGTGTTCCACTCCCAGGACCGCGACCTGTCAGCCGGAGGCCTGGCCCACGAAGGCGCCATGGCCAGCTTCCTTGGCTTGCCGGGCATACCGGAAACCGCCGAGACCGTGGCGCTGGCGCGCAACCTGCTGCTGGTCGAGCAGACCGGCGTGCGTGCGCACTTCACCCAGATCACCAGCGCCCGCGGCGCACGGCTGATCGCCCAGGCCCAGCAACTGGGGCTGCCGGTCACGGCTGACGTGGCGCTGTACCAGCTGATCCTCACCGACGAGGCGCTGCGCGATTTCTCCAGCCTGTACCACGTACAGCCGCCGCTGCGCACGCCGGCCGACCGCGATGGCCTGCGCGAGGCAGTGAAGTCGGGCGTCATCCAGGCGATCTCCAGCCACCACCAGCCCCACGAGCGCGATGCCAAGCTGGCACCGTTCGGCGCCACCGAAGCGGGGATCAGCAGTGTCGAACTGCTGCTGCCGCTGGCCATGACCCTGGTCGAGGACGGCCTGCTCGACCTGCCGACCGTGCTGGCACGGCTGTCCAGCGGCCCGGCCCAGGCGCTGCGCCTGCCGGCGGGCGAGCTGAAGGTCGGTGGTGCGGCAGACCTGGTGCTGTTCGACCCGAGCGCCTCCACCGTGGCCGGCGAGCAGTGGTTCTCCCGTGGCGAAAACTGCCCGTTCATCGGGCATTGCCTGCCGGGCGCAGTGCGCTACACCCTTGTCGATGGGCATGTCTGCCACGAGGCCTGAGTAGGCCTCTTCGCGGGCAAGTCGCAGCGGCGACCCGCCGCTGCGACTTGCCCGCGAAGGCCCCACTTCAATGCCACTGCCAATCCGACCATTCATCCCCCCCGGTTGAAATCCTTCCCCCCTCCCCCCATATGAGTCTGCAACAGGCATTTTCGCCCCGCTGCGTGGAGACTCTCTCTTGACCACCATCGTTTCTGTCCGCCGTAACGGCAAAGTCGTCATGGGCGGCGACGGCCAGGTATCCCTCGGCAACACCGTCATGAAAGGCAACGCCAAGAAGGTCCGTCGCCTTTACAACGGCGAGGTCATTGCAGGCTTTGCCGGCGCCACCGCCGACGCCTTCACCCTGTTCGAGCGCTTCGAATCGCAACTGCAGAAGCACTCCGGGCACTTGGTGCGTGCCGCCGTCGAACTGGCCAAGGAGTGGCGCACGGACCGCTCGTTGAGCCGCCTGGAAGCCATGCTCGCCGTGGCCAACAAGGACGCCTCGCTGATCATCACCGGCAACGGTGACGTGGTCGAACCCGAAGACGGCCTGATCGCCATGGGTTCCGGTGGTGCCTACGCCCAGGCCGCAGCCCGCGCCCTGCTGAACAAGACCGACCTCTCGGCCCGCGAAATCGCCGAGACCGCACTGAATATCGCCGGTGACATCTGTGTGTTCACCAACCACAACCTGACCATCGAGGAGCAGGACCTGGCCGAGTGATCAGCTGATCTGGTGTCCCGCTCACTGCGGGACTTTTTCCCACGCTGACTCACCACGCCCCAGGACCCAATTCACCATGTCCATGACCCCCCGCGAGATCGTCCACGAACTCAACCGCCACATCATCGGCCAGGACGACGCCAAGCGTGCCGTCGCCATCGCCCTGCGCAACCGCTGGCGGCGCATGCAGTTGCCTGCCGAGCTGCGTGCTGAAGTCACCCCCAAGAACATCCTGATGATCGGCCCTACCGGCGTCGGCAAGACCGAAATCGCCCGACGCCTGGCCAAGCTCGCCAATGCTCCGTTCATCAAGGTCGAAGCGACCAAGTTCACCGAAGTCGGCTACGTTGGCCGTGATGTCGAGTCGATCATCCGCGACCTCGCCGATGCCGCGCTGAAGATGCTGCGCGAGCAGGAAATCGTCCGTGTGCGCCACCGCGCCGAAGACGCCGCCGAAGACCGCATCCTCGACGCCCTGCTGCCGCAGGCGCGGGTCAGCAGCTTCAACGAGGAAGCCCAGCAGTCCAGCAGCGACTCCAACACGCGCCAGCTGTTCCGCAAGCGCCTGCGTGAAGGCCAGTTGGACGACAAGGAAATCGAGATCGAAGTCGCCGATGCGGTGGGCGTCGAAATCGCCGCGCCGCCCGGCATGGAAGAGATGACCAACCAGCTGCAGAGCCTGTTCGCCAACATGGGCAAAGGCAGGCGCAAGGCACGCAAGCTGAAGGTCAAGGAAGCGCTGAAGATGGTCCGTGACGAGGAGGCGAGCCGCCTGGTCAACGAGGAAGAGCTCAAGGCCAAGGCCCTGGAAGCCGTCGAGCAGCACGGCATCGTGTTCATCGACGAGATCGACAAGGTGGCCAAGCGCGGCAACGTCGGCGGCGCCGATGTGTCCCGTGAAGGCGTACAGCGCGACCTGTTGCCGCTGATCGAAGGCTGCACGGTCAACACCAAGCTGGGCATGGTCAAGACCGACCACATCCTGTTCATCGCCTCCGGTGCGTTCCACCTGAGCAAGCCGAGCGACCTGGTACCGGAGCTGCAGGGCCGCTTGCCGATCCGCGTCGAGCTCAAGGCCCTGACGCCGCAGGACTTCGAGCGCATCCTCAAGGAGCCGCACGCCTCGCTCACCGAACAGTACCGCGAGCTGCTCAAGACCGAAGGCCTGAACATCGCCTTCGCCGACGAAGGCATCAAGCGCATGGCCGAGATCGCCTTCCAGGTCAACGAGAAGACCGAGAACATCGGTGCCCGCCGCCTGCATACCCTGCTCGAGCGCCTGCTCGAAGAGGTGTCGTTCAGTGCCGGCGACCTGGCCAGCGCCCATGACGAGACGCCGATCAACATCGACGCCGCCTATGTGAACAGCCACCTCGGTGAGCTGGCGCAGAACGAAGACCTGTCGCGTTACATCCTGTAATACCACCACCGCGGGCGAGCCCGCTCCCCAGGGGTCACCACAATGCCGAAGTATGTGGTGCCCCTGTGAGAGCGGGCTTGCCCGCGAATGGGCCCTTGAATCCCTCCATCAGAAGCTGGAAGCTTGTTCCATCAGCTCCCGAGAGATTTCCCCCCATGGCCCGTCTCCCCACCGCCATCAACCTGCACAAAGCCTCGAAGACCCTCACACTCACCTACGCCCCCGGCGAGGTCTATCACCTGCCCGCCGAGTTCCTGCGCGTGCACTCCCCCTCCGCCGAGGTCCAGGGCCACGGCAACCCCATCCTGCAATTCGGCAAGATCAACGTCGGCCTCAGCGGCCTGGAACCTGCCGGCCAATATGCCTTGAAACTGACGTTCGACGACGGCCACGACAGCGGCCTGTTCACCTGGGAATACCTCGAGCAACTGTGCCTGCGCCAGGAACAGCTGTGGGCCGAGTACCTCGACGAACTGCACAAAGCCGGCAAATCCCGCGACCCGGTCGAGTCAGTGGTCAAGCTCATGCTCTAGGTCAAGCTTCCCAGGCGTTAGAGCGCATTTTCTAATGCGTTCTGTTTGAATGACTTATAGACAGCCAATGACTGGCTGTCTTGCGCATTGCATGAAAGTCGGGTAACCAATGGGGCTGGCAAGTTCCTGCATCTGTTCGTTATCACTGGTCACCCGAGCAGCAGTACCGGGCGGTCGTCTGTGTACCCGCCACAGCCAGCCGGTACTCGTCTCAGGACAACGGAGCGTCGTAGATGAGTAACAAGAACAACGATGAGTTGCAGAAACAGGCCTCGGAAAACACCCTCGGCCTGAATCCGGTCATCGGCATTCGTCGCAAGGACCTGCTGAGCTCCGCGCGCACCGTACTGCGCCAGGCGGTGCGTCAGCCGTTGCACAGCGCCAAGCATGTGGCCCATTTCGGCCTGGAACTGAAAAACGTGCTGCTGGGCAAGTCCAACCTGCATCCCGAGAGCGATGACCGTCGCTTCAGCGATCCGGCCTGGAGCCAGAATCCGCTCTATCGCCGTTACCTGCAGACCTACCTGGCCTGGCGCAAGGAGCTCAACGACTGGATCGCCGAGAGTGACCTGTCGCCCCAGGATGTCAGCCGCGGCCAGTTCGTCATCAACCTGATGACCGAGGCCATGGCGCCGACCAACACACTGGCCAACCCGCAGGCGGTCAAGCGCTTCTTCGAGACGGGCGGCAAGAGCCTGCTCGATGGCCTGTCCAACCTCGCCAAGGACATGGTCAACAACGGCGGCATGCCCAGCCAGGTGAACATGGAAGCCTTCGAGGTTGGCAAGAACCTCGGCACCAGCGAAGGTGCGGTGGTGTTTCGCAACGACGTGCTGGAACTGATCCAGTATCGGCCGATCACCGAGCAGGTGCACAGCCGCCCGCTGCTGGTGGTGCCGCCACAGATCAACAAGTTCTATGTTTTCGACCTCAGCCCGGAAAAGAGCCTGGCGCGCTTCTGCCTGCGCTCCAACCAGCAGACCTTCATCATCAGTTGGCGCAACCCGACCAAGGCCCAGCGTGAGTGGGGCCTGTCGACCTACATCGACGCCCTCAAGGAAGCAGTGGACGCGGTGCTGGCCATCACCGGCAGCAAGGACCTGAACATGCTCGGTGCCTGCTCCGGCGGCATCACCTGCACCGCGCTGTTGGGCCACTACGCCGCGCTGGGCGAAACCAAGGTCAATTCGCTGACCTTGCTGGTGAGCGTGCTCGACACCACGGTCGATACCCAAGTGGCACTGTTCGTCGACGAACAGACCCTCGAAGCCGCCAAGCGCCACTCCTACCAGGCCGGCGTGCTCGAAGGCAGCGACATGGCCAAGGTGTTCGCCTGGATGCGCCCCAACGACCTGATCTGGAACTACTGGGTCAACAACTACCTGCTCGGCAACGAGCCGCCGATCTTCGACATCCTGTTCTGGAACAACGACACCACACGCCTGCCGGCCGCCTTCCACGGCGACCTGATCGAGATGTTCAAGACCAACCCGCTGACCCGCGCCGACGCGCTGGAAGTCTCCGGCACCGCCATCGACCTGAAGAAAGTGCAGTGCGATATCTACAGCGTCGCCGGCACCGCCGACCACATCACCCCCTGGCAGTCGTGCTACCGCTCGGCGCACCTGTTCGGCGGCAAGATCGAGTTCGTGCTCTCCAACAGCGGCCATATCCAGAGCATCCTCAACCCGCCAGGCAACCCCAAGGCGCGCTTCCTGACCGGTGAAGACCGCCCGGACGACCCGTTGGCCTGGCAGGAGAACGCGATCAAGCACGCCGACTCCTGGTGGCTGCACTGGCAGGCCTGGCTGGGTGAACGCGCCGGTGAGCTGAAGAAAGCACCGACGCGCCTGGGCAATCGCGCCTACAGCGCGGGCGAAGCGGCCCCGGGGACCTACGTGCACGAGCGTTGAGTCGCACCGCCGCGGCCACCCGGCGGGCTGCGGCGCTTCATCCATCACAGAGTCAGGCGCATGTCGCAACCCTACGTATTCAGGACCGTCGAGCTGGACAACCAGTCCATCCGCACCGCCGTCCGCCCCGGCAAGCCACACCTGACGCCGCTGCTGATCTTCAACGGCATTGGCGCCAACCTCGAGCTGGTATTCCCATTCATCGAGGCGCTGGACCCGGACCTTGAGGTCATCGCCTTCGACGTACCCGGTGTCGGCGGCTCGTCCACGCCCCGCCATCCCTATCGTTTCCCGGGCCTGGCCAAGCTCACCGCGCGCATGCTCGACTACCTGGACTACGGCCAGGTCAATGTCATCGGCGTGTCCTGGGGCGGGGCGCTGGCCCAGCAGTTTGCCCACGACTATCCCGAGCGCTGCAAGAAACTGGTGCTCGCCGCCACCGCTGCGGGGGCCTTCATGGTGCCCGGCAAGCCCAAGGTGTTGTGGATGATGGCCAGCCCGCGGCGCTATGTGCAACCGTCGCACGTGATCCGCATTGCGCCGATGATTTATGGCGGCGCCTTCCGCCGCGACCCGGACCTGGCGTTGCACCACGCCTCCAAGGTGCGCTCCGGGGGCAAGACCGGCTACTACTGGCAACTGTTCGCGGGGCTTGGCTGGACGAGCATTCACTGGCTGCACAAGATCCACCAGCCGACCCTGGTGCTGGCCGGTGACGATGACCCGCTGATTCCGCTGATCAACATGCGCCTGCTGGCCTGGCGAATTCCCAATGCCCAGCTACACATAATCGATGATGGCCACCTGTTCCTGATCACCCGCGCCGAGGCCGTCGCCCCGATCATCATGAAATTCCTCCAGGAAGAGCGTCAGCGAGCGGTCATGCATCCGCGGCCGGTGGCGCGCAGGTAAGCGGGCGCCAGGACATTCAGTTACTCGGCGGTGCTGCCTTCGCGGGCAAGCCTGCTCCCACGGATCCGGTGCAGGTGGGAGCGGGCTTGCCCGCGAAGGCCGCACCGCAGACAAGGATCGACGAGGGATTGTTGCCATGAAGGACAAACCGGCGAAGGGGACGACACCGATCCCGGCCACCAGCATGAACGTGCAGAACGCCATTGCCGGCCTGCGCGGTCGCGACCTGATCTCGACCCTGCGTCAGGTCGGACGCATCGGCCTGCGCAATCCGCTGCACACCGCCCACCATCTGCTGAGCCTCGGCGGTCAGCTGGGCCGCGTGCTGCTCGGCGACACACCCCACCAGCCGCACCCTCGGGACGCGCGCTTCAGCGATCCGACCTGGAGCCAGAACCCCTTCTACCGGCGCGGCCTGCAGGCCTACCTGGCCTGGCAGAAGCAGACCCGCCAGTGGATAGAGGAAAGCTCGCTGGACGATGACGACAGAGCCCGCGCGCACTTTCTGTTCAACCTGCTCACCGACGCCGTCTCGCCAAGCAACTCGCTGCTCAACCCCCTGGCGGTCAAGGAAATGCTCAACACCGGTGGCCAGAGCGTAGTGCGCGGTCTCGCCCACTTGCTCGACGACCTGCGCCACAACGACGGCCTGCCGCGCCAGGTCGACGATCGCGCCTTCGAAGTCGGCAGCAATCTGGCAGCTACCCCCGGCGCGGTGGTATTTCGCAACGAGCTGCTGGAGCTGATCCAGTACAAGCCGATGAGCGAAAAACAGTACACCCGCCCGCTGCTGGTGGTGCCGCCGCAGATCAACAAGTTCTATGTATTCGACCTGGGGCCGACCAACAGCTTCGTGCAATACATGCTCAAGAACGGCCTGCAGGTGTTCATGGTCAGTTGGCGCAACCCCGACCCGTGCCACCGCGAATGGGGCCTTTCGAGCTACGTACAGGCACTGGAGGAAGCGCTGGACGCCTGTCGCAGCATCAGCGGCAACCGCGACCCCAACCTCATGGGCGCCTGTGCCGGCGGGCTGACCATGGCCGCGCTGCAGGGACATCTGCAGGTCAAGGGGCGCTTGCGCAAGGTGCGCAGCGCCACCTACCTGGTGAGCCTGCTCGACAGCCAGTTCGACAGCCCTGCCAGCCTGTTCGCCGACGAACAGACCCTCGAGGCCTCCAAGCGACGCTCCTACCAGCGCGGCGTGCTCGATGGCGGCGAGGTGGCGCGGATCTTCGCCTGGATGCGCCCCAACGACCTGATCTGGAACTACTGGGTCAACAACTACCTGCTCGGCAAGACGCCACCCGCCTTCGACATTCTCTACTGGAACGCCGACAACACTCGCCTGCCTGCTGCCCTGCACGGCGAGCTGCTGGACTTCTTCAAGCTCAACCCACTGGTGCAGCCGGGTGGCCTGGAGGTGTGCGGCACACCGATCGACCTCGGGCAGGTCACGGTCGACAGCTTTACCGTGGCTGGCAGCAACGATCACATCACCCCCTGGGACGCGGTGTATCGCTCGGCCCTGCTGCTGGGCGGCGAGCGACGCTTCGTGCTGTCGCACAGCGGGCACATCCAGAGCATCATCAACCCTCCCGGCAACCCCAAGGCCTATTACCTGGAAAACCCTCGGCTCTCCAGCGACCCTCGCGCCTGGTTCCACGATGCCACCCGTAGCGACGGCACCTGGTGGCCGCAGTGGCTGGAGTGGATCTCACGCCGCTCAGGCAGCCTCAGACCGCCGAAGACCGAACTGGGCAGCCCCTCCTACCCACCGCTCGGGCCGGCGCCTGGCACCTACGTGATGGCACGCTGAGCCCATGAAGACCCGCGACCGCATCCTGGCCTGCGCCCTTGAGCTGTTCAACCGCCAGGGCGAGCCGAACGTCTCGACCCTGGAGATCGCCAACGAGCTGGGCATCAGCCCGGGCAACCTCTACTACCACTTCCACGGCAAGGAGCCGCTGGTTCTGGGCCTGTTCGAGCGGTTCGAAGATGAGTTGATGCCGCTGCTCGATCCACCGCTGGAGGTGCGCCTGGATGCCGAGGACTACTGGCTGTTCCTGCACCTGATCGTCGAGCGCATGGCGCAGTACAGCTTCCTGTTCCAGGACCTGTCCAATCTCACCGGCCGCCTGCCCAAGCTGGCACGCGGCATGCGCGGGCTGATCAATGCGATCAAGCGCACCCTGGCGGCGCTGCTGGCCAGCCTCAAGAGCCAGGGGTTGGTGGTGAGCGAGACCCAGGCGCTGGGGCAACTGGTTGAGCAGATCACGCTGACACTGCTGTTCTCGCTGGATTACCAGCGGGTACTGGGGCGCGAGGGCGATGTGGGGATCGTGGTGTACCAGGTGATGATGCTGGTGGCACCGCATCTGCAGGAACCGGCGCGCAGGGCGGCGGAGCAGTTGGCGGGGAAATATCTGGACGTGTAGGGCTGAACTTGCGGTGTTGCCACTGACGCATTCGCGGGCAAGTCGCAGCGGCGGTTCACCGCTGCGACTTGCCCGCGAAACGCACGTCGCGATATCAGCTTTGGCTAGCTGGGCTCACCGGTACCGACGGCGTATTGCCAGTTGCTGCTGCGCTTGCTGCCGGTGCCGTGGTTGCGGCCGGAGCGGCGGGCTTCGCGACAGCCGGCTTGGCTGCAGTCGGCTTGGCCGGGGCTTTCTTCACAGCAGGTTTCTTCGCTGCCGCTGGCTTGGCGGCTACCGGCTTGGCTGCGGGTTTCGCCGCAGGCTTGGCGGCCGGCTTGGCAGCTGCAGCTTTGGCAGCGGGCTTGGCCGCAGGTTTAGCCGCGGCGGTCTTGGCAGCGGGTTTTGCCGCAGCAGTCTTGGCAGTTGGCTTGGCAGCGGGTTTCGCCGCAGCCTTGGCCAATGGCTTGGCAGCGGTCTTGCTCGCTGCGGACTTCGACGCCGAGGCCTTGGACACCGGTGCCACCGAGGCGCCTGTCAACTTCTCGATCTGCTTGGTCAGGCTGTCGACCTGCTGGTGCAGCGCCTTGATCTCGTTACGGCTGGGGACGCCCAGACGCGAGATTGCACTGTTCAGACGCTTGTCGAAGGCCTCTTCCAGCTCGCTCCACTTGCCCAGCGCGCGATCCTTCACATCGGAGACTCGCGAGGTAGTCGCCGACTTGGCCGCATCGGCATCTTTCTTCGCCTGCTTTTCAGCTTTCTCGCCATCCTTCACCAGCGAATCGAAAAGCTTGGGGCCATCCTGGTCGACCTTGGAGTAGATCCCCAGACCTGCCAGCCAGATCTTGCGGGAGTACTTCTCGATCCCGCCGATCCAGGAGCTGCCTTCTTTTTCGGTGTTCTTCTTGCCAGCCATCCTGCTCTCCTTATGGTTTGCGCGCGACACGCTCGAGCAACTCGGTCAGCTGTTCGAGTTTGATGGACAACGCCTCAACGTCATGTTTAGACGGAATGCCGATGCGATTCAAGGCGCGGGCCACCCGTGCGTCGAAAGCCTTTTCGATTTTGTCGAGCTGGACCTCGACCTTGCCACGTACCCGGCTCACTTCCTCGGCCGCTTCATCGAGCTGGCCGTTGGCCGCGTCGAGCTTCTTGTCGAGGGTTTTCTTGCCGCGTTTCTCGACGCCTTCACCGGCCTTGACCAGCTCCTTGAAGTACTCCGAGCCTTCCTGGCCGACCCGGGCGTATGCGCCGATGCCTGCCAGCCAGATCTTGCGCGCGTAGCCGCGCACTTCGCTCAGGGTGCTGTCCTGGGCGTCTTCTTTCTTTTTCAGGGTCAACTTGGCCATGCTCTGCACCTCACGTTCGATGTGGATGGAGGAACTGCCCTTGAAATGCGGGCTTGAGCATGAAGATAGGGTGGGAAATTAGAATTCTCACCCTAAGGTGAGGGGTCAGGGCCGCCATGCAGCCCCGGTTCTCAGGCCAGCGCCTTGTCCAGCGCGCGCTCGATCTCGCCCTTGATGGTCCCGCTCATCATCGACAGCATCATGCCCAGTTTCAGCTCGACACGGATGCTGTCCTCGCCGATGTGCACGCTGCCGTTGGCGCCGCTGCGCGCGACATCGACGCGGTCGCCGTTCCAGGTGGCCTTGAGGTCGTACTCGCGCGACAGCTTGTCGACCAGGCTTTCAGCCTTGGCCCGGGCAGCTTCGCGACCGAGGGAATGTTTGCGTTCGACGCTGATCTGAGTCATGCGGGGTATCCAGGCAATGAAGACATAATCGGCATTATGCCCGCGCCCGCGAGACGGCACACCCCGCCAAGACAAATCCGCCCGTTCGCCCTAGAATGGCGGTAATTTTTTTCGGTGAAGCGATATGAACGACCAGCGCAAAGGCGACCACGCCGAACCCACCACCCACTTTGGCTACCAGGACGTCCCCGAGAGCCAGAAGGCGAAGAAGGTCGCCGAGGTCTTCCACTCCGTGGCCGCCAAGTACGACCTGATGAACGATGTGCTCTCCGGCGGCATGCACCGCCTGTGGAAGCGCTTCACCATCGAGCTGTCCGGTGTGCGCCCCGGCAACCGCGTGCTCGACATCGCCGGCGGCACCGGTGACCTGGCTGCCAAGTTCTCGCGACTGGTCGGCCCGACCGGCCAGGTGGTACTGGCCGACATCAACGAATCGATGCTCAAGGTCGGCCGCGATCGCCTGCTCGACCGCGGCGTGGCCGGCAATATCGAGTTCGTCCAGGCCGATGCTGAAAAGCTGCCCTTCCCCGACAACCACTTCGACTGCGTGACCATCGCTTTCGGCCTGCGCAACGTGACGCACAAGGATGAAGCCATCCGCTCGATGCTGCGTGTGCTCAAGCCCGGTGGCCGCCTGCTGGTGCTGGAGTTCTCCAAGCCCACCAACAAACTGATGTCGCGCGCCTACGACGCCTACTCCTTCGCCTTCATGCCCCTGGCCGGCAAGCTGATCACCAACGACTCGGAAAGCTATCGCTACCTGGCCGAATCGATCCGCATGCACCCTGACCAGGAAACGCTGAAAAGCATGATGGTCGATGCCGGTTTCGACCGCGTCACCTACCACAACATGACCAGCGGCATCGTCGCCGTGCACCGGGGAATCAAACCCTGATGCTCCTGGCCGGGCTGCTCGCCAGCGTCGAGCACGGGCTCAACCGTGTGCTGCGCATGGACAGCACGGCGCTGCCGCGCCTGGGTGCACTGGAAGGCAAGGTGATCGCCATCGACTGCCGCCAGCCCGCCCTGCAGTTGTTCATCCTGCCCGATGACGAAGGCCTGATGCTCGCTGCGCATTGGGAGGGCGAGGTCGACTGCACCCTGCGTGCGCCGGCCGGCAGCCTGGCCCAGTTGGCCTTCGCCACGGACAAGAACGCCGTGCTGCACAGCCCGCAGGTCGAACTGCATGGCGACAGCGCGGTGTTGCTCGACCTGGTCGGCGTGCTCCAGGACCTGGAGCTCGACTGGGAGTACGAGCTGTCGCGCTGGCTGGGGCCGGTCCCCACCGCGCTGATCGCCGGCCACTTGCGCCTGCGCGCACGCTGGACCCGGCAGGGCCTGTCGCGGTTCAGCCAGAATCTGTCCGAGTACCTGGCCGAGGAATCGCGTACCCTGGTCGGGCAGCGCGAAGCCGAAGCGGCATTCAGCGAGCTCGATGCGCTGAAGGTCGATATCGAACGTCTCGAGGCGCGCATCCGTCGCCTTTCCCACACTCTTGATTCCAGCGATAACGCATGAAGCTGCTCGCCGTCCGCCGTCTGTTGCGCATCCAGCGCGTCGTGATCCGCTACCGCCTCGATGACCTGCTGTTCGACCTGCCCCTGCCCTGGTGGCTGCTGAGCATCCGCCTGCTGCTGCCCTGGCGCTGGCTGCCGCGCAAGCCCAGCGAGCTTAGCCGCGGCGCGCGCCTGCGCCTGGCCCTGCAGGACCTGGGGCCGATCTTCATCAAGTTCGGCCAACTGCTCTCCACCCGCCGCGACCTGCTGCCAACGGACGTCGCCGACGAGCTGATGCTGCTGCAGGACCGCGTGCCGCCATTCGACCCACAGAAAGCCGTGGCGCTGATCGAAGCGCAGCTCGGAGCGAAAGTCGGCGAGGTGTTCAGCCGCTTCGACGTCGAGCCACTGGCCTCGGCCTCGGTCGCCCAGGTACATGCCGCACGTCTCAAGAGCGGCGAAGAGGTGGTCGTAAAAGTGGTCCGCCCGGGGCTCAAGCCCGTGATCGCCCAGGACCTGGCGTGGTTGTTCCTGATCGCCAAGGTGGCCGAACGGGCCTCCGCCGATGCGCGCCGCCTGCACCCGGTGGAAGTGGTCAGCGACTACGAAAAGACCATCTACGACGAGCTCGACCTGCTGCGCGAAGCGGCCAACGCCAGCCAGCTGCGGCGCAACTTCGAAGGCTCGGATCTGATGTACGTGCCGCAGGTGTACTGGGACCTGTGCCGCCCGAAAGTGCTGGTGATGGAGCGCATCTACGGCGTGCCGGTCACCGACATGGCCACCTTGGCCGACCAGCGCACCGACATGAAGCTTCTGGCCGAACGCGGTGTCGAGGTGTTCTTCACCCAGGTGTTCCGTGACAGCTTCTTCCACGCCGACATGCACCCGGGCAACATCTTCGTCAGCACGGTCAAGCCGTGGAGCCCCCAGTACATCGCCATCGACTGCGGCATCGTCGGCAGCCTGACCGCCGAAGACCAGGACTACCTGGCACGCAACCTGATCGCCTTCTTCAAGCGCGACTACCGCCGCGTGGCGCAGTTGCACATCGATTCGGGCTGGGTGCCGGCACACACCAAGGTCAACGAATTCGAAGCGGCGATCCGCACCGTATGCGAGCCGATCTTCGAAAAACCGTTAAAGGATATTTCCTTCGGCCAGGTGCTGATGCGCCTGTTCCAGACGGCCCGTCGTTTCAATATGGAAGTTCAGCCGCAGTTGGTGCTGCTGCAGAAAACCCTGCTCAACATCGAAGGCCTGGGGCGCCAGCTGTACCCTGACCTGGACCTGTGGAGCACCGCCAAGCCCTATCTGGAACGCTGGATGCGCGAGCGCATGAGCCCCAAGGCGGTGTTCGGCAACCTCTATAGCCAAGCCGAGCAGTTGCCGCACCTGGCCGACATGACCCGCGACCTGCTCGAACGCTTGTCGCAACCGCACCTGCACGACCCGCAACTGCCAGAGCGCCGCCGGGCGGGCGACAACTGGGCGCTGCGCCTGCTCGGTGCCGGCCTGCTCGGTGGCGGCGCGACCCTGGCCGCCGGTGCCGCGAGCCTCAGCGCCCCGGCCGCCTGGCCTGCGTGGCTGATGCTGGCCGCCGGGCTCTACCTGATCGTGCGCCGATAGCCAGCCGCGCTGCTGGCTGGCACACTAGGCGCAAAGGGCCCGGTACGGGAGCGGGCCTGTTTTGGAGTCGACGATGAAAGACTGGCTGGACGAGATCAAGTGGAACAGCGATGGCCTGGTACCGGCGATCGCCCAGGACCACAAGACCGGGCGTGTGCTGATGATGGCCTGGATGAACCGTGAATCGCTCGCCCTGACTGCCGCCGAGAACCGCGCCATCTATTGGTCGCGTTCGCGAGGCAAGCTGTGGCGCAAGGGCGAAGAGTCCGGCCATGTGCAGAAACTGCATGAGCTGCGCCTGGATTGTGACGCCGACGTGGTCATCCTGATGGTCGAGCAACTGGGTCATATCGCCTGCCATACCGGCCGTGAAAGCTGCTTCTATCGTGTCTTCGAAAACGGTGAATGGAAGATCGTCGACCCGGTCCTGAAAGATCCTGACACTATCTACCACGCGGGGCACTGAACATGAGCGACACACTCGATCGCCTGGCCGAAGTGCTCGAACAACGCAAGCAGGCGGCCCCCGACAGCTCCTACGTGGCGAGCCTCTACCACAAGGGCCTGAACAAGATTCTGGAGAAGCTTGGCGAAGAGTCGATCGAGACGATCATCGCCGCCAAGGACGCCGCCGTGAGCAAGGATTACAGTGATGTCATCTATGAAACCGCCGACCTGTGGTTTCATAGCCTGGTGATGCTCAGCGCACTGGGGCAGCATCCACAGGCGGTACTGGACGAACTCGACCGCCGCTTCGGGCTTTCCGGCCATGACGAGAAGGCCGCGCGCCAACCGACCTGATCGCCATGCCCCTGCAGGAGCGGGCTCGCCCTGCGATAACGCCCGCTCAGGCTACACATCATTCAAGGGAGTACACCATGGGTATCTTTGACTGGAAACACTGGATCGTCCTGCTGGTCGTCGTAGTGCTGGTGTTCGGCACCAAAAAGCTGAAGAACTTCGGCAGCGACCTGGGCGAATCGATCAAGGGCTTTCGCAAGGCCATGAACGAGGAAGAAAGCAAGCCTGCCGAGCAGACTCCGCCGCCTGTACAGCCGTCCGTGCAACCCACCCAGCAGCCGCACAACACCGCGCCGCTGAGCCAGCCGCACACCATCGAGGGCCAGGCTCAGCCGGTCCAAGAGCCACAACGGAAAGACTGACCCATGTTCGGCATCAGCTTCAGCGAGCTGTTGCTCGTCGGCCTGGTTGCCCTGCTGGTGCTCGGCCCCGAGCGCCTGCCTGGCGCAGCGCGTACCGCGGGGTTGTGGATCGGCCGGCTCAAGCGCAGCTTCAACAGCATCAAGATGGAAGTCGAGCGCGAGATCGGTGCCGATGACATCCGCCGCCAGTTGCACAACGAGCACATCCTGCAGATGGAACAGGAAGCCAAGCGCATCCTCAACCCGCAGACACCGCCCGCGCAGCCCGTGAATACGACGGCCGCGAGCGAGACTCCCGCACCTGCCGCCGACGCCAATGCCGCCCCTGCGGCGCCCACGACCACCCCTGAGCCGCACCAGCCGCCCCGAGCCCCATGAGCGAAACTCCGGAACACGACCAGCCCATGCCGCTGGTCTCGCACCTGACCGAACTGCGCACCCGCCTGCTGCGTTGCGTAGCCGTTATCTTCCTGATCTTCGCCGGGCTGTTCTCCTTCGCCCAGCAGATCTACACCCTGGTCTCGGCACCCTTGCGTGCGCACCTGCCGGCCAATGCGACGATGATCGCCACCGACGTGGCATCCCCGTTCCTCACGCCGTTCAAGCTGACCATGATCGTCTCGCTGTTCCTGGCCATCCCGTTCATCCTCCAGCAGATCTGGGGCTTCATCGCACCGGGGCTGTATCGCCATGAAAAGCGCATCGCCATCCCGCTGCTGATTTCCAGCATCATCCTGTTCTACGCCGGCATGGCCTTCGCCTACTTCCTGGTGTTCCCGCTGATCTTCGGCTTCTTCGCCAGCGCCACCCCTGAAGGTGTGTCGATGATGACCGACATCGCCAGCTACCTCGACTTCGTCATGACCCTGTTCTTCGCCTTCGGCGTCGCCTTCGAGATTCCGGTGGCGGTGGTGCTGCTGGTGTGGATCGGCGTTGTCGATGTGAAGTACCTGAAGAAGATCCGTCCCTACGTCATCATCGGCTGCTTCGTGGTCGGCATGATCCTCACCCCGCCGGACATCTTCTCGCAAACGCTGCTGGCCGTGCCCATGTGGCTGCTGTTCGAGATCGGCGTGCTGTTCGGCGGCCTGATCCGCAAGCGCAGCCATCCGCAGGATGAAGCCGCGGACGACCACAACGACCAGCCACCAGCGACCCAGGCGTGAACCTGCTGCTGCTCGAGGAGGCCGACTTCGTCGCGGCCGACCGTGTCGTACTGGCCGACCGCCGCTTCACGCACATGCAGGACATCCACCGCGTGGCGGTGGGCGACACCCTGCGCGTAGGCCGCATCGGCGGCCTGATGGGCCAGGCCGAGGTGATCCGCCTAGAGGGCCACGAAGCCGAGCTGCGGGTCAGCTTCGATCAGGAGCCACCAGCGAAGCTGCCGCTCACCCTGGTGCTGGCCGTCCCCCGCCCCAAGATGCTGCGCCGTCTGTTCCAGACCATCGCCACCCTCGGCGTGCCGCGGTTGATCCTGGTCAACAGCTACAAGGTCGAGAAAAGCTTCTGGCAGACGCCGTTCCTGCAGCCGGACAGCATCCGCGAGAACCTGATCCTGGGCCTTGAGCAGGCCCGTGACACCGTACTGCCGGAAATCATCATCGAAAAGCGCTTCAAACCCTTCGTCGAAGACCGGCTGCCCACCATCGCCGACGGCACGCTCGGCCTGGTTGGCCATCCCGGCCCCTACCCGGCCTGCCCACGCGCGGTGCAAGGGCCGGTGACCCTGGCGATCGGCCCGGAAGGCGGTTGGATTCCCTACGAAGTGGAACTGCTGGGCAAGGCCGGCCTGGCCCCCGTACAACTGGGCGAGCGCATCCTGCGTGTGGAAACGGCGGTCACGGCTCTGCTTTCCCGAATATTCTGACCATTTGGTCAGCATCCTGGCATCAAGTTTCTCCCCAGCAGGCCGATGGCCTTGCAACACAAGAAAATTCTGGCTTTTCAAGTCGCCGGGGAGATCGTCATGTACGGAAAGGTTGTCCAGTCGCTGGGAAACGTGAGCGTCAGTCGCAAACTGGGGGCCGGCTTCGGCCTGGTACTGTTGTTGACCATGGCCATCACCGCCACAGGTTGGCGCGGCATGGACTCGATCATCGACCGCGGTGACAAGCTGGGCAACATCTCCTTGATCCTCGGCTACAGCCAGGACCTGCGCATCGCCCGCCAGCAGTACGAACGCAACCGCGACGACGCATCGGCGGGCGAGCTGGAAAAAGCGCTCGGCAAGCTCGAGCAGCAGGTCGAGATGATGCTCGGGCAGATCGAGCATCCGCAGGATCGCCAGCGCCTGGAGCAGCAGCGTCAAGCGGTGCGCCAATACCGCCAGGCCTTCGTCGAGCTCAAGCAGGCCGGCCAGCGCCGTGAAGCCGCACGCAGTGTGCTGGGTGACAGCGCCGACAAGGCCGCTGCGCTGATCGGCCAGGTGCAGCAACGCCTTGCGCAAGGTGGCGACATCAGCCTCTATCAACAGATCGTGCAGGCCAGCGCCTTGCTCCAGCAGGCGCGCTTCCAGGTCCGTGGCTACACCTATAGCGGCAAGGCCGAATTCCAGCAGACCGCGCTGGATGCCATCGACCAGGCGCTTGCTGTGCTCAAGGCCCTGCCGGCCAGGGTGCCCGCCGAATACGCCGCCAGTCTCGATGATGCCGCCAATGCCATGGGCGCCTATCGCGATGCGGTGAACCAGTTCGGCGCAGCGCAGACCAGCGCCGAGCAGACCTTGCAACGCATGGTTGTACAGGGCCAGGTGTTGATGGATGCCGGTACGCAGATGACCGCATCGCAGACCGCCGTGCGCAACAGTGGTGCCCTGCAGGCCAAGACCCTACTGGGCGGAGCCAGTGCCCTGGCCCTGCTGCTAGGCATCATTGCCGCCTGGGCCATCACTCGGCAGATCGTCGTGCCCCTGCGCCAGACCCTCAGCGCCGCCGAACGCGTGGCCAGCGGCGACTTGAGCCAGGACCTGCAGGTGCAACGTCGCGACGAGCTTGGCCAGCTGCAAGCCAGCATGCAACGCATGACCCAGGGCCTGCGCGAACTGATCAGCGGTATCGGCGACGGCGTCACCCAGATCGCCAGCGCTGCCGAAGAGCTGTCGGCCGTCACCGAGCAGACCAGCGCAGGGGTCAACAACCAGAAAGTGGAGACCGATCAGGTCGCGACCGCCATGAACGAAATGGCAGCCACCGTGCAGGAAGTCGCGCGCAACGCCGAGCAGGCGTCGGAAGCGGCGCTGATGGCCGATCAGCAGGCTCGCGAGGGTGATCGGGTGGTCGGCGAGGCCATCGCCCAGATCGAGCGCCTGGCCAACGAAGTGGGTAACTCCAGCGAAGCGATGAACCAGCTCAAGACCGAGAGCGACAAGATCGGCAGCGTGCTCGACGTGATCAAGTCGGTCGCCCAGCAGACCAATCTGCTGGCCCTCAACGCCGCCATCGAAGCTGCACGCGCGGGTGAGGCTGGTCGCGGATTCGCCGTGGTCGCCGATGAAGTACGCAGCCTGGCGCAGCGCACCCAGCAGTCGACCGAGGAGATCGAGGAACTGATCGCCAACCTGCAGAGCGGCACCCAGCGGGTATCCAGTGTGATGGACAGCAGCCGCGAACTCACCGACAGCAGCGTCGAACTGACCCGTCGCGCCGGCAGCTCGCTGGATACCATCACCCGCACCGTGTCGTCGATCCAATCGATGAACCAGCAGATCGCTACGGCGGCAGAGCAGCAGAGCGCGGTGGCCGAAGAGATCAACCGCAGCGTGATGAATGTACGGGATATTTCCGACCAGACCTCGGCGGCCAGTGAAGAGACTGCCAGCTCCAGCGTCGAGCTGGCGCGGCTCGGCACCCACCTGCAGGGCCTGGTAGCCCGCTTCCGTCTCTGAGCGCCGCCAGGCAAGGAATAATCACTACCTGCCAGTGGAACTTTCCCACAGGATTTACAGGTCGAGTCCCACGCGCGCTCTGCCGATGAGCAGAAGGACCATGCCGGCAACCTACCAGCATGGTCCTTCTCTCATATGGATGGAGACTCGCCATGTTCGGATATCTCAATCGCCGCCTCGCCAACCTCAGCGTGCGACTCAAACTCACCCTCGGCTTCGCCGTGGTCCTGTTGCTCACACTCGCAACCACCGTCAGCGGCTGGCGCGCCCTGGACGGTGCCATCGAACGCTCGCAGCAACTCAGCGAAATCGTCCGTATCAATGACCTGACCAAGGACCTGCGCGCCGAACGTATCACGTTCCGCGTACTGTCCGACGACACTAGCAAGGCGCGCATCGGTACTACCCTGGATCAACTCGACAGCATGCTGACCCTGCTCCAGCAGCGCAGTGGTGTCGACGAGTCGCGCCGCTTGCTCACGGAAAAACTGCAGCAACTGCAGCGCCTGCGCGAGAGCTTCAGCGAGCTGCTGCAGGCGGTCGACAATCGCAGCCGTTTGCGCAACATCATGCAGGATCGCGACCGGGTTCTCGGCGAAGTCATTGACAACCTGCAGACCCAGGCTCTGCTCAAGCTCCCAGCCGATGGACAACAGAACGGTCTGCTCGGACTAATGGACACACTCACCCGCCAGGTCGACAGCGCCAACCAGCAAAGCCTGGTCCCCGCCTACACCTTCTCGCCGGTCGAGGATTTCGCCAAGGTTGGCGAGGCTTCGCTCGATGCTGCGCAGGCCAGCCTGCAACAAATGCTCACCGCCCTCACCCCGCTCGCGCTGCCAAGCGAGCTCATGGCGCGTCCACAGCAAGCCCTGACCGAGTACCGCGCCAGTCTTGAGCAATACCGTCAGGCGGCAATCCGCGCCGAACAGTTGCAGAACAGCATGGAAACTGCGGGCAACGACCTCAGGGCTGCGAGCCTGACACTGGCCGAACAAAAAATCGCCCAACGCGACCATGAAGCCGTAGCCGCTCGCTCACTGCTGACCAGCGTGGCACTGCTGGCCTTGGCTGTCGGCGTGATGGCCGGCTGGCTGATCACCCGGCAGATCACCGAGCCACTGCGCCAGACCCTGGCCCAGGCCGCCCGCATCGCTCGTGGCGACCTCAGCCAAGTGGAAACGGTGGCGCGTCGCGACGAAATGGGCCAGTTGCAGCGCAGCATGTGCGAGATGACGCTGAGCCTGCGCCAGCTGATCGGCGGCATCGACCAGAGCGTCGAGCACTTGTCACAAGCGGCCTCGCAACTGGCCGGGGCCAGCGCAGACACGCTCGAGCGCATCACTCAGCAGCGCGAGGAAACCGACCAGGTGGCCACGGCCATGAACCAGATGAGCGCGACCGTGCAGGAAGTGGCGCAGAACGCCGAACATGCCTCATTGGCCGCAACCAACGCTGACCAGCAGGCACAAATGGGCGATCAGGTGGTGGCCGAAGCCATCGCGCGTATCGAACAGCTGGCAACGCAGATGGACCGCTGCCTCACCTCGATGCAACACCTGGCGGGGGAAAGCCAACGGATCGGCAGTATCCTCGACGTGATCAAGTCGGTTTCCGAACAGACCAACCTGCTGGCCCTCAATGCGGCCATCGAAGCGGCACGTGCCGGCGAAGCCGGTCGCGGGTTCGCGGTGGTGGCGGACGAAGTACGGGGCCTGGCCCAGCGCACCCAGCAGTCGACCGAGGAGATCGAGCACCTGATCGAAAGCCTGCACCAGGGCACCGATGAAGTCACTTCTCTGCTCGACAGCAGCAGGACCCTGACCGAGCAAAGTGTCGAGCTGAGTCGCCGCGCGGGCGATGCATTGGAGCAGATCACCCGGACCGTATCGAACATCCAGGGGATGAACCAGCAAATCGCCACCGCCAGCGAAGAGCAGAGCGTGGTGGCCGAACAGATCAACCGCAGCGTGATCAGTGTGCGCGAGGCTTCCGATCACACCAGTTCGGCGAGCGAACAGACGGCCTCTTCCAGTGGTGAACTACAGCAGCTGGGGCAGCAGTTGCGGGGGATGGTGGGGCGATTCAGCCTGTAGGAACGGTGGTGTGCCTTGCGCGCGCAAGCTCGCGCCTACAGGAGGCCGGGCTTGCCCACGCAAAGAGCGATCCGATCAAAGCACCTGGCGCAAGAACGCCTGGGCCCGCGGGTCCCTCGGCGCCGCGAAGAACGCAGCGGGTGCCGAATCTTCCAGCAACTTGCCATGATCGAAGAACAGCACCCGGTCAGCCACCTCTCGGGCAAAGCCCATCTCATGGGTCACGCAGACCATGGTCATGCCTTCCTGGGCCAGGGTCTTCATGACATCCAGCACCTCGCCGACCATCTCGGGGTCGAGCGCCGAGGTCGGTTCGTCGAACAGCATCACCTTCGGGTCCATCGCCAGGGCGCGGGCAATGGCCACCCGTTGCTGCTGGCCCCCAGAGAGGCGAGAGGGGTATTCATTGACCTTCTGGCCAATGCCGACCTTCTCCAGCAGTGCACGGGCCTTGGCTTCGCGGTCGGCCTTGCTACGTTTGCGCACTACCTTCTGCGCCAGGCACAGGTTCTCCAGCACGGTCATGTGCGGGAACAGGTTGAAGTGCTGGAACACCATGCCGACTTCACGGCGGTAGGCATTGATGTCGGTCTTGGGGTCTTCCAGGCGCAGCCCATCGATGGCCACGTGGCCTTCGTCGAAATGCTCCAGGCCGTTCAGGCAACGCAGGAAGGTCGACTTGCCGGAACCCGAGGGGCCCAGCACCACCACCACCTCGCCCTTGGCAACCTGGGTGGAGACGCTGTCCACCGCACGCACCACCTGGCCGCGGGTGTCGAAGACTTTCAGCAGGTCACGGACTTCAATCACTTTGCGCAAGCCTCCGCTCGAGCCGGCTGGCAATGTGCGACAGCGGCAGGTTGATCAGCAGGTACAGGCCTGCCACGCAGAACCAGATTTCGAAGGTCGAGAACGACGTGGTGATCGCCTCGCGACCGCTCTTGGTCAGCTCGGTAATGGCGATCACCGACACCAGCGAGGTGTCCTTGACCAGGCTGATGAACTGCCCCGCCAGTGGCGGTAGCACACGCTTGAACGCCTGGGGCAGGATCACATGGCGCATCGACTGGCTGGCATTCAGGCCCAGCGAGCGCGCCGCTTCGTTCTGCCCCTTGGTGATCGACTGCACACCGGCACGGACGATCTCGGCCACATAGGCGCCGGTGAACAGCGCCAGCGCCGCCACCCCGGCGAACTCGCGGGACAGGTTGAGCACAGTGCCGATGAAGAAATAGAAGATGAAGATCTGCACCAGCAGCGGCGTACCGCGCACCAGTTCGACATAAACCGTGGACAGGTCGCGCAGGGTCGGGTTGCTCGACAACCGGCACAACCCGGCGAACAGGCCGATCACCAGGCCGAACGCACCGGAAAGCACCGAGATCCACAAAGTAGTCCACAGGCCCCAGGCCAGCGGGCCGGCCGCCCAGTGGCGGGTGACGCCGATCTGGTCGCCCTCGGCGACATCGTCACCACGGCTCAGTTGCAGACTGTCCTTGACCACCTCCAGCACTTGCACCTCGCCGTCCTCGCTCTTGAGCGTGACGCGGGCGTCGTTGCCGGACACGACGATCTCCTCGACGGTGCCGTAGGCCGCGGCGCGCTGCACGTCTTCGGCCTGGAAGGCGAAGTACTGCGGCACACGGTTCCAGCGCCACTCGTAGGAAATCATCGAGGTGGCCATGTACAGACTGAACGCCAGGCCCACCAGCACCAGCGCGGTGAGCGCGTGCCAGGGCCACTGGGCTTTCTTGTGTTTGATCACGTGGGTGCTTCCGTAAATGCGAACGCGCAGGGGTTGCCTGCGCGTCAGGGTCATCGCCAGGGCTTGTGGTCCGGGCTCTTATTCCATGTCCTTCAGCCAGTCGGTCTTCTTGAACCACTTGTCGTGAATACGATCGTAGGTCCCGTCGTGCTTGATCTGGTGCAGGAAGTTGTTGATGAAGTTGATGCTGTCGTAGTCGCCCTTCTTCAGGCCGAATGCCAGCGGCTCGTAGGTGAAGGGTTCTTCCAGGTAGACCAGCTTGCCGGCGCCGGCCTTGTTCACCGCGACCACGTTGTACGGCGCGTCGTAGACGAAGGCATCGGCCTTGCCGTTGACCACGTCCATCACCGCTTCCTGCTCGTTGTCGTAGCCGTGGTACTTGGCCTTGCTGATCAGCTTCTTGGCGACCATCTCGCCGGTGGTGCCGAGCTTGGAGGTCAGGCGGTACTTCTCGTTGTTCAGGTCCTTGTACGACTTGATCTCGCCTGCCAGCTCCTTGCGGATCAGCAGGGTCTGGCCAACCACGATGAAGGGTTCGCTGAAGTTCAGGCGCAGGTTGCGTTCCTGGGTCAGGGTCATGCCGCTGCCGATCATGTCGAACTTGTCGGTCAGCAGGGCCGGGATGATGCCGTCATAGGCGGTGGAGACGGTTTCGAGCTTGACGCCCATGGACTTGGCCATCGCCTTGAGGATGTCGACCTCGAAGCCGACGATCTCGCCGCGCTTGTTGGTCATCTGGAACGGCATGTAGGTCGGGTCCATACCCACGCGCAGGGTGCCGCGCTTGACCGCATCATCGATGGCGCCCGCCTGGGCGGTTGTGACCGCGATCAGCGCGGTGACGCCGAGCAGCATGCGCGACAGGTATTTCTTCATCATCACCAGGTCCCCTAGCAAGAAGTACGCAGAATTTTATTGTGTGCACGATCGTTCCGACCGGTGCGTTGTGTCGGGACGGATGCTAACGCATGCAGGCCCTGGGACCTAGAGCCGGTGGGGACTTTGTTGGCCAAAAATCATGGCGGTAGAAAAAGCTTCGCGGGCAAGCCCCCTCCTACAAAGCCTGTAGGAGCGGACTTGCCCGCGAATGCGATGGATCAGGCGCCGACGAGTGCCGGCTGACCTTCACCTTCAGGATGCAGCGGCAACAGCGGCGAGTGCGGATCGTTGGCGATGGAGTTGCGCCACACCTTGATCCACGCCTCGTTCTGCTCGGTCCACACCCGCTCGTGCAGGCGCGACAGCGCCACCGGATCGCTCAGCAGGGCCAGGCGAGTGTTGCCGTCGATCCCCTTGGGGCCGGCTTCCAGCGCCTTGGCGATGCGCTCGGCGCGCAGCGTCTCGATCGCGGCAGACTGACCGTGACGGGCCGTACCCATGGCGCAGGCCAGGGCGTTCTGACGCGGATCGACCACGGCGCGAACGAAGCCATCCTTCAGGGCGTGCCAGCGGTTCTCGTGGGTGTACTGGTCGGTTGCCAGCAGCTCGTGCGGCGTGGCGTATTCCTCGGGAATCAGGAACAAGCGCTCGTCCTTGGCCGCCAGGCCCAGGCGCACACGGCTGGAGATCACCGAAACCGGGATCGACAGCACCAGCGAGCCGACGATCGGCGCCAGCCACCACAGGAAGCTCGGATTCAGCCAAGCCACCAGCGCAGCCCAGGCGATACCCAGCAAGGTCTGCGGGCCATGACGCCGCACCGCTTCGCTCCACGGGGTGGAATCGTCGTCACGCTGCGGCGAATTCCAGGTCGCTGCCCAGCCGAGGAACGCGGCCAACACGAAGCGGGTGTGGAAGATCATCCGCACCGGCGCCAGCAACATGGAGAACAGCATCTCCATCAGCATCGACAGGGTCACCCTGATCCGCCCGCCGAACTCGGTCGCGCCCTTGGCCCAGATCAGGATGATGCTGAGCAGCTTGGGCAGGAACAGCAGCACGATGGTGGTGGAGAACAGCGCGATGGCTTTTTCCGGGTGCCACTGCGGCCACAGCGGATACAGCTGGAACGGCTCGATGAAGTACTGCGGCTCCATCAGCGTGTTGGTTGCCAGCAACGCGGTCGACAGCACCAGGAACAGGAACCACAGCGGTGCCGACAGGTACGACATCACCCCGGTGAGGAACACCGCGCGGTGCACCGGGTGCATGCCCTTGACCAGGAACAGGCGGAAGTTCATCAGGTTGCCGTGGCACCAGCGCCGGTCGCGCTTGAGCTCATCGAGCAGGTTCGGGGGCAGCTCTTCATAGCTGCCCGGCAGGTCGTAGGCGATCCACACGCCCCAGCCGGCACGGCGCATCAGCGCGGCTTCGACGAAGTCGTGGGACAGGATCGCGCCGGCGAAGGCGCCCTTGCCCGGCAATGGCGCCAAGGCGCAGTGCTCGATGAAGGGCTTCATGCGGATGATCGCGTTGTGCCCCCAGTAATGCGATTCGCCCAGCTGCCAGAAGTGCAGGCCTGCGGTGAACAGCGGGCCGTACACACGGGTGGCGAACTGCTGCATGCGCGCATACAGCGTGTCCATGCCAGAAGCCTTCGGCCCGGTCTGGATGATACCGGCGTCCGGGTTGGCCTCCATCAGGCGCACCAGACTGCTCAAGCACTCACCGCTCATCACGCTGTCGGCGTCGAGCACGACCATGTACTTGTATTCGCCCCCCCAGCGACGGCAGAAGTCGTCGAGGTTGCCGCTCTTGCGTTTCACGCGGCGGCGGCGGCGGCGATAGAAGATACGACCGAAGCCTTTCGCCTCACGGCACACCTCGAGCCACGCCTGTTGCTCGGCAACGGCGATGTCGGTGTCGTTGGTGTCGCTGAGCACGAAGAAGTCGAAGCGGTCCAGGTTGCCGGTGGCGGCCACCGACTCGAAGGTCGCGCGCAGGCCAGCGAAGACCCGTGGCACATCTTCGTTGCAGATCGGCATGACGATCGCGGTGCGGGCATCGGCCGGGATCGGCTCGTTGCCGGCACTGCTGCCGGAAATCTTGTACTTGTCGCGGCCGGTGAGCAGCTCGAGGAAGCCCATCAGCGCAGTCCAGAAGCCCGCCGACACCCAGCAGAACAGGATGCCGAAGAGAATCAGGATGGAGGTCTGCAAGGCATAGGGCCAGACTTGCACGACGGTGTCCCAGATCGGCTGGTTGACCACTTCGTCCAGGTCGACGAACGACCAGCCCTGGTACGGCAGGATGCCCTTCATGTACCAGCCGGCGACGATGGTCTGGCCGATCATCAGCGCCAGCAGGATGTAGCGGCGCAACGAACCGACCCGGCGCCAGCGTGCCGGCGGCAACTCGCGCTTGGGCGGTTGCGGAGCGTTGGTGCGGCCAGTCATGCGCCGCCACATGCGCACCAGGATATTGGTGCGCCAGGGCTCGGGCAGGACCTTGGTACGCTTGATCGGTGGGGCGATCTTCAGGCACAGGCGGCCACCGCCGTCGACGCCGAGCATTTCGGCCTCTTCGAGCTCGGCGGCACTGCCAACCGTCAGACGGGAACCCACCGAAGCCTGGACGGCCTCGGTGGCGCTGGCGGCCGGATCGGCCGCCAGGCGTTGGTGCAGCTCGCTGAAGGAAGAGCAGCTGGCGAGTTCCGCTCGCTGCTCGTCGCTCAGAGGGAGGTGGGCCAGGTACTCGCCAAGCGATTCCGGCCTTGCGCTTGAGTTACTCATCGGCAGGCAACTGATAGCTCCAGGTTTCGGTCAGCACCTTCTCGGTGGTGGCCGGGGCCCCGTTGGTGGACGCCGCGTCGGCGGCTGGTTGCTCGGCAGGCGTCTCGGCCTTCTCGGCCTTGGCATGCTGAGCCTTGGCGTGCTTGGCGGCCGCCTTGTCCTGCTTGGTTTCGGCAGGTTTGGTTTCCTTCGGCGCCTCGACCGGAACATCGCGTACCAGCGCGGCACGCATCTCGGTGGACTTCTTCGGATCCTTGACCTTCAACCGCAGGGTCAGACGCCAGCCCTTGATCTCAGGGTTGTAGCGTAGATTGTTCTCGACCAGCTCGGCATTGTCGCCCACGCTGACCTGGCTGCGCACCGCGGTGTCTTCCGGCAATGCCGCCAGCACCGGGCCGTTGAAGTCGACCAGGAAAGCCACGCTGCCATCGGCCTGACGGATCAGGTTGGCTTGCTTGACGTCACCGGTGGAACGCAGGGTCTGCTTGACCCAGCCGAGGTCCTGGGCCTGGAACTTGGGCTCGCTGATGGTCCAGTGCAGGCGGTAGTTGTACTCGAACGGCTTGCCTGGCTCAGGCAGGGTTTCCGGGCTCCAGAAAGCAACGATGTTGTCGTTGGTCTCGTCGGCAGTCGGAATCTCGACCAGGTCGACGGTGCCCTTGCCCCAGTCGCCCTTGGGCTCGATCCAGGTGCTTGGACGCTTCTGGTAGTTGTCGTCGAGGTCTTCGAAGTCGCTGAAGGCGCGCTGACGCTGCATCAGGCCGAAACCACGCGGGTTCTCGACGCTGAAGTTGCTGACTGCCAGGTGTTTCGGATTGTTCAGCGGACGCCACAGCCATTCGCCGTTGCCGGCGTGAATCGACAGGCCTTCGGAGTCATGCAGCGCCGGACGGTAGTTCTGTACCTTCGACGGCTGGTTCGGGCCGAACAGGAACATGCTGGTCAGCGGGGCGATGCCCAGGCGGCTGACGTGATCGCGCAGGAACACCTTGGACTTGACGTCGACGATGGTGTCGTCGCCTGGACGCACGGTCAGCTTGTAGGCGCCGGTGGAACGTGGCGAATCGAGCAGCGCGTAGATCACCAGGTGCTTGTCGGCGGGCTTGGGCTTCTCGATCCAGAACTCGCGAAAGCGCGGGAACTCTTCGCCGGACGGCAGCGCAGTGTCGATGGCCAGGCCGCGGGCAGACAGGCCATAGGCGTGCCCCTTGCCGACCACGCGGAAGTAGCTGGCGCCCAGCAGGGTCATGATCTCATCCTGCTTGTCAGGCTTGTTGATCGGGTAGAGCACGCGGAAACCGGCGTAGCCGAGGTTCTTGGTGGCATCGGCGTCATGCGGTACGTCGCCGAACTCGAAGCGGCTCGGGTCGTACTTGATCTCTTCGACCTTCTTGGCGGTGATCTCGTTGATGGTCACCGGCGTGTCGAAGTGCATGCCCTGATGATAGAAGGAGAGCTTGAACGGGGTCTTGTCATTCGCCCATTCGGCCTTTTCCTGGATGAAGCGGATTTTCTGATAGTCCGCGTACTTCATGTCGCGGAACACCGGAGGCAGGTTGCTCTTCGGTGCTTCGTACTTCTGGCCGGCCAGATCCTTTGCCTTGGCTGCAACATCGTCAAGATTGAATGCCCACAGCTGGCCAGCGCTCATCAGGCCAACCAGCGCTGCGCCTGCCAACAAGGCCGTGCGCAGCCGATTGCCGGGGATTCTTGGTGCATTACAGGGACTTACAATCACGAGCAACCCTCGCCGTAAACAGATCATGAAACCAACGGCCAGCGACCAATGCCGGGTTGGCGAGCACTGTTCGGACCCCGCAAGGGCGCAATGATTCCCCAAACGGATCCAGACAATGCTCGAGTCAGAGTGAAACGAACCTGCGAACGCAGGCTCACGCAGCGCGCGATTATCCAGCAGGCTGCGTTACAACGCATCAGGCTGGACAAACTATTTATCGTACAAAACCCCTTGTTTTCCTACAAACAAGGGGTTTTTGCGGCTCATATTTGTAACATAAATGTTACGGGGCCATCATTGACCAAGTGAACCTGCATGTCTGCACCAAAACGGCCACTCTCGACGTCCGAGTGCTGAAGCTTAGCCTGCTGCAAAAGATAGTCGAAAAGCTCGGCCCCCAGTGCAGGCGGCGCCGCCGTCGAAAAACCCGGCCGCATGCCACTACGGGTGTCGGCGGCCAGGGTGAACTGCGACACCAGCAGCAGTCCGCCGCCGATATCCTTGAGCGACAGGTTCATCTTGCCCTGCGGGTCGCTGAACACCCGATAGTTCAGCAGCTTGTGCAAAAGCTTATCGGCATGTTCGCGGGTATCTTCAGGCTCGACCGCCACCAGCACCAGCAAACCCTGGTCTACGGCGCCGACGATCTCGCCCTCGACTTCGACCCGTGCTGCGCGTACACGCTGTAGCAGGCCCTTCATGCTTCTTCCAGGGGCAGGTCGAGCAGGCGACGCGCCATCTGGTCTGCGGCGCGTACCAGGGCATCGGTGATGCCTGGCTCGGACGCGGCGTGCCCAGCATCGCGGATCACCTTGAGTTCGCTGTTCGGCCAGGCCTGGTGCAGCTCCCAGGCGTTGTCCAGGGGGCAGATCACGTCATAGCGTCCATGCACGATCACCGCCGGCAGATGGGCGATCTTCGGCAGGTCGCGGATCAGCTGGTCCGGCTCGAGGAAGGCATTGTTCATGAAGTAGTGGCATTCGATACGGGCGATCGACAGCGCACGCTGAGGCTCGGAGAAGCGATCGACCACCAGCGGGTTGGGACGCAGCGTGGCAGTACGGCCTTCCCAGGTCGACCAGGCCTTGGCGGCTTGCATCTGGGCGATCTGGTCGTGGCCGGTCAGGCGCTTGTGGAAAGCCTTGACCAGGTCGCCGCGCTCCTCGGCCGGGATCGGCGCGATGTAGTCCTGCCAGTAGTCGGGGAACAGACGGCTAGCGCCCGCCTGATAGAACCATTCTATTTCCTGGGGCCGGCACAGGAAGATCCCACGCAGGATCAGGCCATGCACGCGCTCGGGGTGGGTCTGGGCGTAGGCCAGCGCCAGCGTCGAGCCCCAGGAGCCACCGAACAGTACCCATTTGTCGATGCCCAGGTGCTCGCGGATACGCTCCAGGTCTTCGATCAGGTGCCAGGTGGTGTTGTTCTCCAGGCTCGCGTGTGGCGTGGAGCGCCCACAGCCGCGCTGGTCGAAGGTGATGATGCGGTAGAGGTTGGGGTCGAAGTAGCAACGACTCTGGGCGTCGCAGCCCGAGCCCGGACCTCCGTGGATGAACACCACCGGCAAACCTTCAGGCGAACCACTTTCATCGACATACAACACGTGCGGCGCTTCCACGGCCAGATCGTGCCGGGCGTAGGGTTTGATCTGCGGGTAGAGGGTCTGCATTGCGCACTCCGTGTGAGGATTGTTCGGCCGAGGGCCATCATAAACCTGAATTGCGCTTTGAGCATGTACCCGTGTGATGGGCCTGCCAGATGATTGCCTCACGGCCTCTATAAACTGTTATGTCAGCCTGGCCTGCGCGGCTCACTAGCATCGGCGATTTCCCCACGAGACACCGCCATGAAGCCGTCAGCCCCCCTCGCTCCCCACGCCTTGATCGAACACAAGATGCCGCCGTGGATGCACACGACCCCTGCCCCTGCGCACACCATCATGCGCGAAACCCTCAAAACCCCGCCGACCTGGTTCGCGCAGGCCAACGCGACTACCCGTGACCTCGCCCAGGCCTATACCGACTACCAGGCCCACAGCACCGAGCTCAATGCGCAACTGGGCGTGCTCCCGGCGCTGACAGCGTTCGCCACCCAGCACTTGCTCCAGGCGATTGAAAAGCGGTTCGCGTTGTCCCTCGACGTATCCACCCACTACCTGATCAATGCCAGCAAGGCAGAAGCTTACAAACTGCAGCTGGAAGGCGATCCCGTCGTCAATGGGCAGCGTGCGTTGAAACTGGCCACTCAATCGCTGCTGCACTGTGCGCTGCAGAATTTCGAGGAGGCCGAAGCCGAGCCCAATGGGCTGGATGGACAATGGCTCAGCGCAGCCGTTGTCGACAGCAACACGTTTACGTTCCTTACGCCGGACGGAAAGCAACTCTCCATTGTTCCCCACGAGTTCGCGGCCCTGAGCCGTGAGCTGGACATCGGCGGCCAGTACCAGACGCTGATCGGCGACGTGTTGAACTCCGCGGCGCCAGCGCTGCGCGCGACCGAACATGCGGCCTTGCGCGTGGAGGTGCATAAAGCCTTACTCAGCCAAGCGATCGACGCCGAATTGCACTCGATACTGCTCGCCCTCGTCGAGGACAAGCCAGCCGAGTACCAGGGCAGCCCGGTGCGTTGCGCCGGGCTGGCCCTGTTCGGGGTGCCGTTGACCGGGGCCATGGTCATCGGCGCCGTCGCCTCTCCCGAGCAGCTACTGGCCTACGATCCGCTGCTATTGCCGCACAAAGGCCTGCTCGTCACCTACCTGCCCGGCAGCGACACCCCCTTGCAGCAGCACCATTCGGTGCATGAGGCACAGGCCCACTTGCGCGAACAGCTGTGGATGATGCCGGTCGATCAGCTCAAGCGCGCAGTGCCGGCGCGTGACAGCGCCACCTTCTTCGAAAAGCTGCGCGACTGCCTGCAACCGGTCGACTGGAGCACCGTACAACCTAGCTCCGACGGCCAAGGCAGCCAGGTCGAGCGGGTCCGCGACCCAGAGGCCTGGGTTCCGGTGACCCTGGAGCCCTTGCGCCAGCCGCTGCTCAGCCATCAGGTCGAGCACAAGCAGCAGCGGCTCAAGGACGACGCGGCATTCCACGCGGTGCCCACCGCCGTCGAGGACGAAAAGACCGCCGAAAAGCGTCGAGCCTACTTCACCCAGCTGGCATTCGACGCGCTCAACATCAGCGCCTTCTTCATACCCGTGCTGGGCCAGGTGATGATGGGCGTGGCCGCTATCCAACTGAGCTACGAGGTGTTCGAGGGCCTGGACAGCTGGGCCAGCGGCGACCAGCAACAGGCCTTCGAGTACCTGATGGATGTGGTCGAGAACGTGGCGCTCACCGCCGCGCTGGGGGCCGCCGGCGGCACAGGCGAGGTACCGGCGCTCGAGCGTATTCCGGTGGAAACGCCCTCGTTCATCGAGGAACTCACCCCCATCGAACTGCCCGATGGCCAGACCCGCCTGTGGGCGCCCGACCTGCGGCCGTTCGCGCACGACATTCTGCTGCCAGCCGACCTGCAGCCAGATGAATTCGGCCTGTACCATCACCAAGGCAAGACCTGGCTGGCGCTGGACGGCACCCACTATTCGCTGAGCCAGGCGACGCCTACTGGTGAATACCGGCTCGAACACCCGCACAACCCGCAGAGCTACCAACCGAGCCTGCGCCACAATGGTGCCGGTGCCTGGCTGCACGAACTGGACCAGCCGCTGACCTGGCAGGCGCTTACTCTCATGCGTCGCGCAAGCCCGCTGGCCGCCGCGTCCGATGATGCAACCATCACCCGCATTCTGGAGATCAGCGACACCAAGGAAGACGTGCTGCGCCGGATCGTCGCCGATAACCAGCGGCTTCCCGCACTGCTGGAAGACACCCTGGCGCGCTTCACGCTGGACCAGCAGATCAGCCGGGCGCCCGCCTACGCCGAGCCACACATGGCCCAGGCAGAATTCGCCAAGCGCTACAGCGCCTTGTCGAGCAGCGTGACGCCATCCGCAGAGCTCATCCAGCAGCGCTACCCGCAACTGCCGAATGCAATCGTCGAGGAACTGCTGCGCCACGCCACGCCCGAGGAGCTGCAAAGCCCGGCACAAGCCAAGGTGCCCTACCGCCTGGCCCAGGAAATACGCCTCTATCAGCAACAGGTGCGCCTGGCGCGTGCCTACGAGGGGCTATTCCTGGACTCGGTGCGCAATGCCGATAGCGAGCGGCTGGCGCTGTACACGCTGGGGCAGTTGCCCGACTGGCCAACCGGCACCCGCCTGACACTGGAGCAGTTGCCTGGCGGAACCTTCGAGATCGGCACCACCGACTCGCAGGGCCAGACCCTCGTCAGCACCGCCTCAGGCTACCTTGCGGAATCGGCCACCTCCTTGTCCTCGCATACCTCGTTGTACAGCGCACTGCTCGAGGTGATACCCGCCGCCCTGCGCGAAACACTGGCGGGCGACGGTGCCGAACAGACCCTTGCCTTGAAACGCCTGATCCAGGCCAACCTCCTGCCACGCGCTACGTTCAGGCGCCTGCTGGGCATGCAACCGCTGAACCCAGGCTACCGCTCACCGATGCGCCTGGCCGACGGGCGCATCGGCTACCCGCTGGGCGGTCGAGGTGCGGTTGGGGGTTCGTTCACCCGCCATACACTGCTGCGCATCATCCGCACCCTCGAACTGCCCGAACACCTCTCCCGCTCGGCCGAACAGATCCTGACCCGCCTTGAAACCAGCGGCATGAACCGTTCGGACATCCATAACCGCCTGCGCGAGCTGCAAGAACAGCGCACCGCCCTGCAGCGCTGGCTGGACGATTGGCGCACGGCGGTCCACCCCGACATCCTTGTCCCGCCACAAACGTTCTCCGAGCTTCAGGCACGCTTCATGAATCACTGGCACCGCAACGCATTGCCCGCCCTCGGAGACACCCAAGCCCCCCTGCACCTGGAGCGCATCGACCTCAGCAGCTTCCCCTCGGACCTGCCCGACTTCCTCAGCGCGACCATCACGCACGTGCAACTGACCGAGCCGTCATTTGGCAGTAGCGTGGGTTGGACCGCATACGAGCGGCACCTGAACAACCTGTTCCGACAGTTGCCAGGCGTGCGCTCACTCGAAATCAGCCGCCCCTACTCGCAAACCGCCGCCCCATCGCAAATGCTGTTCAGCGTTGGGTTGATGGCAACGCACTTCCCCGAACTCGAATCGCTCAGCCTGCTGAACCAGAACCTGCAACTGTCCGAGAGCGGCATCAACAGCCTCGCCGGCCTGCCTCGCCTGCGTCGCCTGGACTTCAGCGGCAACCGCCTTTCCGAACGCTACCGCCCGGATTTTCGCGAGCTCACGCTGGACTATCTTGGTCTCGACCGTATGACCCTCGATCACTGGCCGCAGGGTCTGGGCCTAGGGGCACTGGCGAACATCGGCGAACTTTCGCTACGCGACAACAACCTGCGGGTACTGCCTGGCATGCTGCTCAACAGCCACGCCGACGCACGCCCACACACCGTCATCACACTGGAAGGCAACCGCATCAGCGATGACCAATTGCTGCGCCTGCTGCTGGCCCAGGAAGCGTCGAGCCCCAACGTCACGGTCGATATCTCGCCCGGCCTGCGTACCCGTCTCGACCAGCACCTACAGCAACGCCAGGCGTTGCACGAGGCCATCGACCAGTGGGCCAACGCCTCCAGTTCGAGCGCACCGCCAAGCCAAGCCGCGACACTTGCCCGCCGCCGTATCGGCTCCGCGTTGAGCACCTTCTGGCAGAGCCAGGAACAAGGCCTGACCCAGACGACCTTGCGCTTGGAAGACATGGACCTGGGGCATTTCCCGCCACAGTTGCCGACCTTCTTCAACGAGCGGGTGCGCAACCTGTCCCTATCCCGAGCGAGTGGAAGCACAGAGCAGTTGGATGCGTTTCTCGCCCGACTCTCGAACGTCGAGAGCCTGAACCTGGTGGAGTACATCGGCGCCACCCAGACCCTGCCCACGGCACTGCTCCGCCTGCCACGCCTGACCTATCTTTCGATGCGCGACATGAACCTGGAGGTGGACGACAGCATGCTTGCAACCCTCGCTCACTTGAGCAACCTGACAGTGCTGGACCTGGGCGGCAACCGCATGGGCACCATCACCCAAGTGCCCGAAGCGCTACGCAACCTGCGCCGCCTCGACTTGAACAACATGGGCCTGCAGCATTGGCCGGCATGGATCGACAGCCTGCTGCCGATGGACATGCTGGATCTCAGTGAAAACCAGCTCACCGAACTTCCCGAACACATCCTCAGCAACATCGATAACGGTTTCCCGATCTCATCGATCGCATTGTTCGGCAACCCGTTGAGCATGGACACCATGACGCGCGCGCGCACCTCATCGGACAGCCAGCACAGCTATACCTTCGCCATGGACGTGCCCGAAGACCTGCTCTTGCTCACCTCTTCAGATGATGAATTGGCTGGCGGACACCTGCATAACCCGATGCTCTCTGCCGATAACGACCTGCCCAACGTCGACGACTGGTCGCTCGGCGCCCAGGCGCAGAACGAGGCCCTGAGAAGCGCCTGGGAAACCCTCGAAGAAAGCGGTGACGCTGCCAACCTGCTGGCGCTGGTCGGTCGGTTGCGCCAGGCTGCCCCCTATCGCAACGGCCAGACCCGCCAATCGTTCTGCGAGCGCGTGCGTCTGATGCTGGTCAAGGCCGCGGTCAATACCGAGGAGCGTCTGCTGTTCAACGCCGTGGCCGAAGAGGCCCTGGTGCAGCCCGACACCGGCAACCAGACCTGCCATGACGGCGCCCTGCTGGTGTTCCAGAACATCGAACTGCTGATCGACGGCCGGCGCTTGCTGACCGAGGCGGCAGAGTCGGAGCACACGCTCTACCGGGAGCTGCGTCGTCTCTTCCGCCTGCACCGCCTGGACGAGATCGCCCGGGACAAAGCCAGGGGGCGCGACGAGGCAGAGGTGCGCCTGGCCTATCGACGCGGGTTGAACGCGGAACTCAAGCTTGGCGTACCGGACGACAACATGCTGTACGAGGCTTTCGCCGATGTCAGCCGTAACGAGCTGGCGCTGGCCGTGGACCAGGTGCACCGCGAAGAACAGGGCGAGTCGTTCCTGAACTACGCCACCAGCAACGAAGAATGGATTCGCTACCTGCGCCACACCCACCAGGCGCGCTTCGAAGCGATCGAACAGCAGTACCAGGCGCAGGTACTGGCGTTGCCCGAGCAGTTCCCCGACAGCACCCTGGAGCAACTCGCGCCGGAGTTCGACAGCTTGAAGCGTGAAAAGCAGGCAAAGGAAGCCCGCCTGTTACAGGAGCTGACCCTCCAGGCCAACCCCGAGCGCGAATGACCCGCTGGCGACACCGCACTACCCCAGGCCGGCTTTGTCCCGGCCCGGGGTTGCCCTCACTTGCCGTAACGCCCCTTGCCCCACTCGAGCACGCTGGCGAGCAGGCGCCGCAGCACCTCCTGCGTGGGCCGCGCCAGATCCTCGCGGTAGGCGAACGGCTCAATCTCTTCCATGTAGGTGCTCTGCGCCAGTTCCAACTGCACCGCGTGGACGTGGTTGGCCGGGTCGCCGTAGTACCGGGTGATATGCCCGCCCTTGAAACGCCCGTTGAGTACATGGCTGTAGGCAGGTGCGTCGGCGCACACCGCCTCGAGCCGCTCGGCCAGCGCCGGGTCGCAGCTCGCGCCGTTGAAGGTACCGAGATTGAAGTCCGGCAGCTTGCCCTCGAACAGGTGCGGAATCAGCGAGCGGATCGAATGGGCGTCCCACAGCAGCGCGTAACCGAACTCGGCCCGCAGGCGATCCAGCTCCTGGCGGAGAGTGCCGTGGTACGGGCGCCAGATCTTCTCCAGGTAGGTGGCACGCTCGTCGGCCGACGGCACCTGCCCTTCCTTGAACAACGGCTCGCCGTCGAACAGCGTCGCCGGGTACAGCCCGGTGGTGGCGCCGACGTACAACGGCTTGTCGTCGTCCGGGCGGTTCAGGTCGATGACGAAGCGCGAGTACTCGGCCGCCACCACGCTGGCGCCCAGCTCACGGGCAAAGTCGTACAGCTGCGGAATATGCCAGTCGGTGTCCGGCAGGCTCCTGGCCTCGTCCACCAGCCCGGCTTCGACCGCGGGGGTCAACTTGAGACCGGCGTGGGGCATGCTGATCAGCAGCGGCAGGCGACCTTGATGAAAACTCAATACCTTGTCCATGACGCCTCGCTCAGTGGGAAATTTCGTGACCCACGCGCACCACGCGCTTGGGCAGGTCGCCACCCAGCCAGTAGGCCAGGTCGGCAGGACGGTCGATCTGCCAGGCGACGAAGTCAGCGACCTTGCCAGCCTCCAGCGAACCATGGCTGTCGCCCAGGCCCAGGGCCGTGGCGGCATGCACGGTGACACCGGCCAAGGCCTCTTCCGGGGTCATGCGGAACAGGGTGCAGCCCATGTTCAGCATCAGGCGCAGCGAAAGCACCGGCGAGGTGCCGGGGTTGAGGTCGCTGGACAGGGCGATCTTCACGCCATGCCGACGCAGGGCGTCCATCGGCGGCAACTGGGTTTCACGCAGGAAATAGAACGCCCCCGGCAGCAGCACGGCGACGGTGCCCGCCTGGGCCATGGCGATGGCATCTTCCTCGGTCATGAATTCCAGGTGATCGGCCGACAGCGCCTGGTAGCGTGCCGCGAGGCTCGAACCATGCAGCGACGACAACTGTTCGGCGTGCAGCTTGACCGGCAACCCCAGCTCACGCGCCTTGATGAACACCCGCTCGACCTGCGCCGGCGAGAACGCCAGGTGTTCGCAGAACGCATCCACCGCATCCACCAACCCTTCGGCGGCCAGGGCCGGGAGCATCTCGTCGCAGATATGGGTGATGTAGTCATCGGCCCGGCCGGTGTACTCCGGCGGCAATGCGTGAGCGGCAAGGCAGGTGGCGCGCACGGTCACTGGCAGCTCTTCGGCGATGCGCCGGGCAACGCGCAGCATCTTGCGCTCATTGGCCAGGTCAAGGCCGTAGCCGGACTTGATCTCCAGTGTGGTAACGCCATCGCGCAGCAACGCCTGAACACGCTGACGGGCGCTGGCCAGCAGCGCGTCCTCACTGGCCGCACGCGTGGCACGCACGGTGCTGGCGATGCCACCGCCCTGGGCGGCGATCTCGGCATAGCTGACGCCCTGCAGGCGCTGTTCGAACTCACCACTGCGGTTGCCGCCGAACACTGTGTGGGTATGGCAGTCGATCAAGCCAGGAGTGACCCAGGCGCCGCCCAGGTCGACCACACGCTCGGCATCGACGCCCGGCAGTTCGGCCTTGGGGCCGATCCATTCGATCAGCCCGGCATTGGTGACGATCGCCGCATCCTCGATGATCGAGTAGCTGCCGTTGGCCATGGTGGCCACGTGGCAGTGCTGCCAGAGGGTTCTCATAAAGCTCTCCACAAGTCAGCGGTGCAGTTCGGCCTGCCCCCGGGCGACCTGGCCCTGCCCCGAGCGCGGCTTGCACCACAGCAGGTAGGACAGCACCAGGAACACCACCCACGCCACGCCCACCAGCAGCGCCGCCTGAGTGTTCGGGAAGTAGCCGAGCACACCGAAAATGAACAACATGAACACAATCGCCAGCGCCGGGCCCCAGGGCCAGAACGGCACCGGGAACTCCAGTGCGGCCGCTTGCTCGCGGCTCATGCGCCGGCGCATGGCCACCTGCGTGACCAGAATCATCAGCCACACCCACACGGTGGCGAAGGTGGCGATCGAGGCGATCAGCAGGAAGACGTCTTCCGGAATCAGGTAGTTGAGCAGCACCCCCAACAGCAGCGCAGCGCCCATCACCAGCACCGTCAGCCACGGCACGCCGTGCCTGGACAACTGTGCGAACCCTCGCGGCGCCTGGCCTTGCTCGGCCAGGCCGTACATCATGCGACCCGCACCGAAGATGTCGCTGTTGATCGCCGAGACCGCCGCGGAAATCACCACCACGTTCAGCACCGCAGCGGCCGAGCCGATGCCCAGGTTGCTGAAGATCTGCACGAAGGGGCTGCCCTGGGTGCCGATCTGTGGCCAGGGGTACAGGCACATCAGCACGAACAGCGTCAGCACGTAGAACAGCAGGATGCGCAGCGGCACGGCGTTGATCGCCTTGGGGATGACGCGCTTGGGATCCTGCGCCTCACCGGCGGTAATACCAATGATCTCGATACCGCCGAAGGCGAACATCACCACCGCGAACGAGGCGATCAGGCCACCGATACCATTGGGCAGGAAGCCGCCATGCTCGAACAGGTTGGCGACCCCGACACCGGTTTCGGCACCGGCCTGGCCCAGACCGAACGCCATGATGCCGAAGCCGGCCACGATCATCGCAACGATGGCGCCGACCTTGAGCAGCGACAGCCAGAACTCCATCTCGCCGAACACCTTGACGTTGCACAGGTTCAGCCCGCCGATCAGGAACACGATGCCCAGTACCCAGATCCAGCGCGGCACCTCGGGGAACCAGAAGCCCATGTAGATCCCGAACGCGGTGACGTCGGCGATGCACACGATGATCATCTCGAAGGCATAGGTCCAGCCGAGCACGAACCCGGCCATCGGTCCGAGATAGGTGCTGGCGTACTGCCCGAAAGAACCGGCCACGGGGTTGTGCACCGCCATTTCGCCAAGCGCGCGCATGACCATGAACACCGCCGCGCCGCCGATCAGGTAGGCCAGCAGCACCGCTGGCCCGGCCATCTGGATCGCCGACGCCGAGCCGTAGAACAGGCCGGTGCCGATGGCCGATCCCAAGGCCATGAATCGAATGTGTCGGGCTGTCAGCCCGCGTTTGAGTCCTTGTGCTGGTTGCATGGTTCGTCCTTATTGTTGTTCTCAAGAGCCTCATCGCGGGGCCAGCCCGCTCCTGCAGGTTCGACTGCGGGAGCGGGCTGGCCCCGCGAAGGCATGGACACCGATCACAGGCTCGGCAGCACTCCAGCCGGCAACAAGCCGGTCAGGCGCCCGTCGGCCAGCAGCTCCACAGCCACCTCGATATCCGGCGCGAAGAAGCGGTCACGGTCATAGTGCGGTACCTCGCGGCGCAGGGTCTGGCGCGCCTGCTCCAGCTTCGCCGAGGTCTTCAGGCCCTCACGCAGGTCCAAGCCCTGGCAAGCGCCCAGCCATTCGATGGCCAGCACGCCACGGGTGTTCTCGGCCATCTCCCACAGGCGCTTGCCCGCGGCCGGGGCCATCGACACATGGTCTTCCTGGTTGGCCGAGGTCGGCAGGCTGTCGACGCTGTGGGGGTGCGACAGCGCCTTGTTCTCGCTGGCCAGCGCAGCGGCGGTGACCTGGGCGATCATGAAGCCGGAGTTGACCCCGCCGTTTTCCACCAGGAACGGCGGCAACTGCGACATGTGCTTGTCCATCATCAGCGAGATGCGGCGTTCGCTCAGCGAGCCGATCTCGGCAATGGCCAGGGCGATGTTGTCGGCTGCCATGGCCACCGGCTCGGCGTGGAAGTTGCCGCCCGAGATCACTTCGTCCTCGGCGGCGAACACCAGCGGGTTGTCAGAGACGGCGTTGGATTCCACCGCCAGCACCTCGGCAGCCTGGCGCAACTGGGTCAGGCAGGCGCCCATGACTTGCGGCTGGCAGCGCAGCGAGTACGGGTCCTGGACCTTGCCGCAATTCTTGTGCGATTGCGAAACCTCGCTGGAGTCGCCCAGCAGGTCGCGGTAGCAGGCGGCAGCGTCGATCTGGCCACGTTGGCCGCGCACCTCATGGACACGCGCATCGAACGGCGAGCGCGAGCCCAGTGCCGCTTCCACGGTGAGCGCACCACAGGCAATGGCCCCGGCGAACAGGTCTTCGGCCTGGAACAGGCCACGCAGCGCATAGGCGGTGGACGCCTGGGTGCCGTTGAGCAGGGCCAGGCCTTCCTTGGCAGCCAGGGTCAGCGGCTCGAGGCCGGCCACCGCGAGGGCTTCGTTGGCATTCAGCCATTGCCCCTGGTAACGCGCCTTGCCCTCGCCCAGCAACACCAGCGACATGTGCGCCAGCGGCGCGAGGTCGCCAGAGGCACCAACCGAGCCCTTCAGCGGAATGTGCGGATAGACCTCGGCGTTGACCAGGCTGATCAGCGCATCGATGACCTTGCGGCGGATGCCGGAGAAACCGCGGCTGAGGCTGTTGATCTTCAGCACCATGATCAGGCGCACCAGCGCGTCGTCCAGCGGCGCGCCGATCCCGGCAGCGTGGGACAGCACCAGCGAGCGCTGGAGGTTTTCCAGGTCGTGGCTGGCGATGCGGGTCGAGGCCAGCAGGCCGAAACCGGTGTTGATGCCGTAGGCCGTGCGGTCTTCGGCAAGAATGCGCTCGACGCAGGCAACGCTGGCGTCGATGGCGGCACCCGCGTCGGCATCCAGGCTCAGGCGCATCGGCGCCTGGTGGATGCGGCGCAACTGGGCCAGGGTCAACTGGCCGGGGGTCAGGGTCAAAGCTTCCATGTTCATGCTCCTTGTTATTTTGTTTAGTGCAGCGCAGCCAGCACCGGCTGCGGCAACCGTGGATCCTTGAGCAGAGCCGCGGTGCTGGCGATGTCCGGCGCCAGCCAGCGGTCCTGCAGGTAGGCCGGCACGCTCTCGCGCAGCAAGCGCCAGGCCGCGTCGGTGCCCGCGCCGAACCGCTGTTCCTTGAGGAATTCGAATGCCTGGGCGGCCAGCAGGTACTCGATGGCGAGGATCTGCGTACAGTTCTCCAATACCTGGTGCAGCTTGAGGGCGGCATTGGTGCCCATGCTCAGGTGATCTTCCTGCAGCCCCGAGGTGACGAAATTGTCGAGCACCGCGGGCTGCGCCAGCTGGCGGTTCTGCCCGCACAGCGAGGCGGCGACGTACTGGGCGATCATCATCCCCGAGTTGACGCCGGGGTTGCTGACCAGAAACGCCGGCAGGCCACTGACATGCGGGTTGACCAGGCGGTCCAGACGGCGCTCGGCGATCGCGCCGATCTCGGCCATGGCGATCGCCAGCAGGTCGGCAGCCAGGGCCACCGACTGGCCGTGGGGGTTGGCCTGCGAGACCACACGGAAATCGTCCGGTGTACCGAGCAGCAGCGGGTTGTCGTTGGCGCCGTTGAGCTCGGCCTCGACCTGGCGCACCACATGGGCCAGTTGGTCGCGGGCCGCGCCGTGCACCTGCGGAATCGAGCGGATGCTCAGGGCGTCCTGGGTCCGGATGCCTTTGCTCGAGGCGATCACTTCACTGCCTTCGAGCAGCGCGCGCAGGTTCTCGCCCACCAGTTGCATGCCTGGGTGTGGCTTGAGGGCGATGATCTCGGCGTCGAACGCAGCGATCTGGCCGCGCAGGGCCTCGAAGCTCATGGCGCCGATCACATCGGCCCATTGCAGCAGGCGGCTGGCGTCATCCAGCGCAAGGCTGGCGAGGCCGGTCATGCACGGCGTGCCGTTGACCAGGCATAGCCCGTCCTTGGCTCCGAGCTGCACCGGCGCAAGCCCGGCATCGGCCAAGGCCTCGGCGGCCTCGACGAGGCGCCCGCGATAACTGACCTTGCCCACACCCAGCAGGCTCACGCCGATGTGGGCCATGTGCGTGAGATAGCCCACCGAGCCCTGGGACGGGACCTGCGGGGTAATGCCCTGTTCGAGCAACGCCAGCAGCGCCTCGACCACCGAGCGCTGCAGGCCCGACTTGCCGTGGCTGTAGTTGACGATGGCGGCGCAGATGATCGCCCGCGTCTGCTCGTCCGGCAGCGCCGGACCGACGCCGCACGCGTGGCTGAGCAAGGTGTTGCGCGACAGCGCGCTGAGCTGCTCGCCCTGCAGCGAGACGTTGCACAGTGCGCCCAGGCCGGTGTTCACGCCATAGGCGCGCTCGCCGCTGTCGACGATACGCCGGACGATGGCCTGGGCATTGTCGATACGCGCCCACACCTGCGGCGCCAGCTCCAGGCGCGCGCCGTGGCGGGCCACGGCGGCAATGTCCTGCCAGCGCACCGGCCCGTTGCCGATCACCACGACTTCAGGTTTCGACATGATGCTCCTCATACCGCGACGGCGCGGCGCTGAACGAAACGGTCAACGTATTCGTCGGCCGGCGAGTGCAGGATTTCCTGCGGCGTACCAACCTGGATCAAGCGGCCATCCTTGAGAATGGCGATGCGGTTGCCGATGCGTACCGCCTCGTCCAGGTCGTGGGTGATGAAGACGATGGTCTTGTGCAGGGTTTTCTGCAGTTCCAGCAACTGGTCCTGCATCTCTGCGCGGATCAGTGGGTCGAGGGCGCTGAAAGCCTCGTCCATGAGAATGATGTCGGTATCGGCGGCCAGCGCCCGGGCCAGGCCCACACGCTGACGCATGCCACCGGAGAGTTGGTGCGGATACTTCTTCTCGTAGCCCTTCAGGCCCACGGTCTCGATCCACTGCAGCGCACGTTCCTGGCACAGCTGCTTGCTCTCGCCACGCACCTTCAGGCCGTAGGCGACGTTGTCCAGCACATTGCGGTGCGGCAGCAGCCCGAAGCTCTGGAACACCATGCTGATCTTGCGTCGGCGGAATTCGCGCAGGGCTTCCATGTCGTACTGCAGGATGTCTTCGCCATCGACCAGGATCTGCCCGCTGGTAGGGTCGATCAGGCGGTTGAAGTGGCGCACCAACGTGGACTTGCCCGAGCCGGACAGGCCCATGATGACGAAGATCTCACCGCTGCCGATCGACAGCGACAGGTCGTTGACCCCAACCACGCAGCCGGTCTGCGACAGCACCTGCTCCTTGCTGCGCGCCTCGCGGATCAGTTGCAGGGCTTCCCCGGCGCGCTCGCCGAAGATCTTGAAGACGTTCTTCACTTCGATCTTGCTGATCGGCTGCGTGCTCATTTGCTCACCTCATGACGTGGCCGACCATAGGCCTGGGTAATGCGGTCGATCACCACCGCGAGAATCACGATGGCCAGGCCCGCTTCGAGGCCGCGGCCAACGTTGAGGGTCTGGATACCAACCAGCACATCCTCGCCCAGGCCACGGGCGCCGATCATCGAGGCGATCACTACCATCGAAAGGGCCATCATGGTGGTCTGGTTGATCCCGGCCATGATGCTCGGCAGCGCCAGCGGCAACTGCACGCCGAACAGCTGCTGCCAGCGATTGGCGCCGAAGGCGTTGATCGCTTCCATCACCTCGCCGTCGACCTGGCGAATGCCCAGGTCGGTCAGGCGAATCAGCGGTGGTGCGGCGTAGATGACGGTGGCGAAGATCGCCGGCACCTTGCCCAGGCCGAACAGCATCAGTACCGGAATCAGGTACACGAAGCTTGGCATGGTCTGCATGATGTCCAGCAGCGGCATCAACACCGCCCGCAGGCGGTTGCTGCGCGCCGACAGGATGCCCAACGGAATGCCCACCAACACCGAGATCAGCGTGGCCACCAGCATCAGCGCCAGCGTCTGCATCAGCTTGTCCCACAGGCCGACGGCGCCGACCAGGAACAGCAGGCCGGCGATCACCAGGGTCGGCAGGATGCGGCGGGTGGCGTGCCAGGCGATGACCGCGACGATACCCAGCATCAGCCACCAGGGCGTTGCACGCAGCAGGCCTTCGAGGTTGACGATGGCCCACAGCAGGGTGTCGGAAATGTGCCGGAACACATCGCCGTAGTTGGTCACCAGCGCATCGACCCAACCATTGACCCAGTCGGCGATGGAGAATGTGAGATTGTCAGGGAACATAGGTACCACTCATCAGGTGAGGACGCTCAGAGCGCCGCATTGATCTTCTTGGCAGCGTCTTCACTGACCCACGCCTGCCAGACTTCAGGATGTTCCTTCAGGAAGATCTTGGCCAGCTTCGGCGATTCGATGCGTTCCTTGCTCATGCGCCCCAGGTTCTGGTTGAGAATGTCGATCGGGATATTGACCTTCTCCAGCACGCCGACCAGCTCCGGCGCTTGTTCGTGGAAGGTTTTCGACAGGCCGACCTTGATCGACACGGTCTTGTCGACGCCCGGTTTTTCCTCGAGCTTGACCAGGTCGATCTGGCCCATCAGCGGGGTTGGCGTCCAGTAGTAGAAGAGGATCGGCTCGCCGCGCTTGTAGCTCGACAGCGCCGCCGCATCCAACGCAGGGCCGGTGCCCGGACGGAAGTTGGTGAATTTGTCTTCCAGGCCGTATTCCTTGAGCATCTGGGTGTTGTCCAGCTCACAGGTCCAGCCGGCCGGACAGTTGTAGAAACGGCCTTTGCTTGGTTCTTCAGGGTCCTTGAAGAGGCTGGCGTACTGGGCCAGGTCGGCCACGTTCTTCAGGTCTGGCGCCTTGGCTTCGAGCTTGCGCTTGGCATCGCCCTCGATCACGTAGCGCGGCACGTACCAGCCTTCGACCGCACCGACCACCGGTGCGCCGACGCCGACCACCTTGCCGGCTGCCTCAGCCTTTTTCCACACTTCGCTGCGACCCACCCACTCCTCGGCAAACACCTGGATATCGTTGGTGCCCAGGGCGTTCTCCATGGTGATGGAGTTGCCCGGCAGGCTGTCGGTCTTGCAGCCGTAGCCCTTCTCGAGCACGAACTGCATCACATCGGTCAGCAGCATGCCGCTTTCCCAGTTCAGCCCGGCGAATTTCACCGGTTTGCCGGATTCGCACCAGGTAGCGGCCTGAGTGGCACCGGCGCTGCCGAGCAGGCCAAGGGCGAACAGCGAAGCAAGCAAGGTCTTGTTGGTTTTCATTGCGTGACGCTCCCAAACTTAAGAAGTGGAAATCGGCAGTCCTTGCAAAGAAGGTGGATCACCTGGGGCCACTGCGTGCCCCATCGCGGGACAAGCCCGCTCCTACAGTAGGAGCGGGCTTGTCCCGCGATGGGGCTGCGCAGCAACCCCTGGGACGCGGATCAACCCGTGATCATCGGCAGGTTCAGACCCTGCTCTTTGGCGCAATCGATCGCAATCTGGTAACCGGCGTCGGCATGGCGCATCACACCGGTGGCCGGGTCGTTGGTCAGGACGCGGGCAATACGCGCAGCCGCTTCGTCGGTGCCGTCACAGACGATCACCACACCCGAGTGCTGGGAGAAGCCCATGCCCACGCCACCGCCGTGGTGCAGGGAAACCCAGGTGGCGCCACCCGCAGTGTTGAGCAGGGCGTTGAGCAGCGGCCAGTCGGACACGGCATCGGAGCCATCCTGCATGGATTCGGTTTCACGGTTCGGGCTCGATACGGAGCCGGAGTCCAGGTGGTCACGGCCGATCACCACCGGGGCGGACAGCTCGCCGCTGCGCACCATTTCGTTGAACGCCAGGCCCAGCTTGGCGCGCAGGCCCAGGCCAACCCAGCAGATACGTGCCGGCAGGCCCTGGAAGCTGATGCGCTCGCGGGCCATGTCCAGCCAGCGGTGCAGGTGCTCATCGTCCGGGATCAGTTCCTTGACCTTGGCGTCGGTCTTGTAGATGTCCTGCGGGTCGCCCGACAGGGCTGCCCAGCGGAACGGGCCGATACCGCGGCAGAACAGCGGACGGATGTAGGCCGGCACGAAGCCTGGGAAGTCGAAGGCATTCTTCACGCCTTCTTCCTGGGCCATCTGGCGGATGTTGTTACCGTAGTCGAAGGTCGGCACGCCGGCTTTCTGGAAGTCGAGCATGGCTTGCACGTGCACCGCCATCGATTGCTTGGCGGCCTTGACCACGCCAGCCGGGTCGGTCTTGGCGCGGTCGCGGTACTGCTCCCAGGTCCAGCCGATCGGCAGGTAGCCGTTGAGCGGGTCGTGGGCGCTGGTCTGGTCGGTGACCATGTCCGGACGCACGCCACGCTTGACCAGTTCCGGGAGGATTTCAGCGGCGTTGCCATGCAGGGCGATGGAAACCGCCTTGCCTTCGGCGGTGTACTTGGCGATGCGCGCCAGGGCGTCATCGAGGTCGGTGGCCTGCTCGTCGACGTAACGGGTGCGCAGGCGGAAGTCGATGCTGACCTGCTGGCATTCGATGTTCAGCGAGCAGGCGCCAGCCAGGGTCGCGGCCAGGGGCTGGGCGCCGCCCATGCCGCCGAGGCCTGCGGTCAGCACCCAGCGGCCCTTGAGGCTGCCGCCGTAGTGCTGGCGACCGGCTTCGACGAAGGTTTCGTAGGTGCCCTGGACGATGCCCTGGCTACCGATGTAGATCCAGCTGCCGGCGGTCATCTGGCCGTACATGGCCAGGCCCTTGGCATCCAGTTCGTTGAAGTGCTCCCAGTTGGCCCAGTGCGGCACCAGGTTGGAGTTGGCGATCAGCACGCGCGGGGCGTTGCTGTGGGTCTTGAACACCCCAACCGGCTTGCCCGACTGCACCAGCAGGGTTTCGTCGTCGTTCAACTCCTTGAGGGTGGAGACGATCTTGTCGTAGCACTCCCAGTTGCGCGCAGCACGGCCGATGCCGCCGTACACCACCAGCTCCTTGGGGTTTTCGGCCACTTCCGGATCAAGGTTGTTCATCAGCATGCGCAGCGGGGCCTCGGTCAGCCAGCTCTTGGCGTTCAGCTGGGTGCCACGTGGGGCGCGGATCTCGACGTCACGGAAAGTGGTGGGCTTTTTGTCAGTCACGAAAGGTGCTCCTTGAGCGATCTATTCAAACCCGACGAGATCGGCGGGCCGGGGCTGTTCGGTACCGTGCGGATGGGACGGCCTATCCACTATCGCGCACTTATCTTTACTTGTACATACAAGCATATGCAATTGAATTGCCAAGTCATCGAAACGGGTGGTTCGAGAGGCTCGGGCGATGGACTGGAGGCCTCGTGGTTCAAGGCCTTGAGACGTGAAGAAAAATCGCGGGAAGGATTTGTCGGGGAGTTCAGACAGAAATGGCTTTGCGCCACTTTGGGGCATTCGGTAACAGGGTGCGCTGTTTGCGGGCGTTACCGGGTAACTGTTTTTTCAGGGTTTTTGAGGGCCCTATCGCGGGACGAGCCCGCTCCTACAGGTTCAGCGCCGTCCTGAATGACGCACTGAACCTGTAGGAGCGGGCTCGTCCCGCGATAGCGCCCTGAAGACTTACAACAGCTGAGGACTCAACTCGATAACGCAGCAGCGCCCCGATACCTCGACCTCCAGCAAACCCGCGTTACCGCTGAGTTGCAGGCAGTCATACAACCCAAGCACCGACGCCTGCCCCTGGATCCCGACGCGTAGGTCCGCCTCGGCACTGAACACCAGCACGGTCTCGGCCGAACTGAACAGGCGAGTACCCCCCATGAACCACTGCAACCGCGCGCGGTAACGGTTCGGCGCATAGATCAGGTTGAAGTCGCGGATCGGGCCACCCTGCAGTGTGCAGGCAACCTGGCTCTCGCCACTGAACGCAAAGGCATCGAACGGCAGCAGCGGCCGGCTTTCGTGGCCGTCCACCGACAAGCGCATGCCATCGCCCTGCAGCACGGTGATGATCCGCTGATAACCGGTGAAACTGGAAAAGCCGCCGGAAGCCTCGATATCGGCGATCGACAGGCGCCAGCCGAACCCGTCCAGGCCAACGCCCGCATCGCGGGTGATTTCTTCGGTGGACCCACCACCGTTCTTCCAGGGCATGCGCGGATAATCGCGGGCACGCAACAACTGCAGCTGGCTCATTTGCTGAAACGTCCTTCCAGGCGATGACGGGAACCGGGATGAATCAAGCGCGCGGCGGTGACCGGCTGGCGGCCTGACCAGGTACGCCGACGGATGAGCAGGCAGGGCTCGCCACGCTCGATCTGCAACAGCTTGCATTCGTCTGGGTCAGCCAGGATCGCTTCGACCACGTGCTCGCCTTCGGTCAGCGGCGCGACCTGGGACAAGTACGCATAAGGCGTCTGCCGGGTGAAATCCTGGCGCAGGTAATCCGGGGCGATGGCCGCGTTCACGTAGCGATCTTCGATCTGCACCGGCATATCGTTCTCGTAGTGCACGATCAGCGAATGGAACACCCGCTGCCCCTCGCGCATGTCCAGGGCCATGGCGCGCTCGGAACCTGCGGCCTCCTCGGCGAGGATGATCACCTGGCAGCGGTGCTGATGCCCGCGGCTGGCGATCTCGTCGGCAATGTTGTTGACTTCGAACAGCGCCGAGCGCGTCTTGGGTTCGGCGACGAAGGTCCCGACGCCCTGCATGCGGACCAGCAGGCCCTCGGCGGTCAGCTCGCGCAGGGCGCGGTTGATGGTCATGCGGCTGAAGCCCAGCTGGCTGACCAGCTCGCTCTCCGACGGGACGCGATGATGAGGCGGCCAGCTGCCGTTTTCGATCTGCTGGACGATCATCTGCTTGACCCGCGCATACAGCGGCGCCGGCCCTTCGCCCATCTGGGCCACCAGCGCGGAGACGGAAGGTGTCGGCACGGCTATGCATCCTTGTGCAATTTGATTGACGGTAGCTTGCCGCAGTTTACCCGGCAGGCAAACGTCTGTATATGTATATACAAATAACGATACAGGATGACCGAGTGATGTCCGCCTACTTCGCCGAACGCGCCCTGCTCCCTTCAGGCTGGGCCAGCAATGTCCGCCTTGAGGTGTCCACCGCCGGGCGCCTCGAAAAAATAGACGTGAACGCCAGCGCCGAAGGCGCCGAACGCTTGGCCGGCCCGCTGCTGCCGGGCATGCCCAACCTGCATTCCCACGCCTTCCAGCGCGCCATGGCAGGCCTGGCGGAGGTGGTCGGCAATCCCAACGACAGCTTCTGGACCTGGCGCGACCTGATGTACCGCCTGGTCGGCCTGATCACTCCCGAGCAATTGCAGGTCATCGCCCGCCAGCTGTACATCGAGATGCTCAAGGCCGGCTACACCTCGGTGGCCGAATTCCACTACGTTCACCATGACAACACCGGCACGCCCTACGCCGACCCCACCGAGCTGTCGCGCCAGATCAGCGCGGCAGCGAGCGCCAGCGGCATCGGCCTGACGCTGCTGCCGGTGCTGTACTCCCACTCCGGCTTCGGCGGCCAGGCGCCGAACGAGGGCCAGCGCCGCTTCATCAACTCCACCGAGCAGTACCTGCGCCTGCAGGAGCAGCTCAAGCCGCTGCTGGCCGCGCAACCCACGCAGCACCTGGGCCTGTGTTTCCACTCGCTGCGCGCGGTAACGCCACACCAGATCGCCGAAGTGCTGGGCGCCAGCGACAAGGCGTGCCCGGTGCACATCCACATCGCCGAGCAGCAGAAGGAAGTCAACGACTGCCTGGGCTGGAGCGGCCGTCGCCCGGTGCAATGGCTGTACGAGCACGTCGAGGTGGATGCGCGCTGGTGCCTGGTGCATGCAACCCACGTCGAGGCCGACGAAGTCAGCGCCATGGCCCGCAGCGGCGCGGTGGCAGGGCTGTGCCTGACCACCGAGGCCAACCTGGGCGATGGCATCTTCCCGGCCGTCGACTTCCTGGCCCAGGGCGGGCGCATGGGCATCGGCTCGGACAGCCATGTCTCGCTGAGCGTGGTCGAAGAGCTGCGCTGGCTGGAGTACGGCCAACGCCTGCGCGACCAGCGGCGCAACCGGCTGTACCGCAGCGACCAGCCGATGGTCGGCCGCACACTCTACGACGCGGCGCTGTCAGGCGGCGCGCAGGCCGTGGGGCAAGGCATTGGCGAGCTGGCGGTGGGCAAGCGTGCCGACTGGCTGGTGCTCGATGGCCAGGATCCTTACCTGGCGACCTCGAGCGGCGACGGCATCCTCAACCGCTGGCTGTTCGCCGGAAGCGACCGTCAGGTACGTGATGTGATGGTCAACGGCCGGTGGGTGGTACGCCAGGGGCGACATGCGCTGGAAGAGCAAAGCGGGCAGGCATTCGCCGCGGTACTGCGCACGCTGCTGGGCTGAAAGCCGGCGCGATCAGCTGCGGATCGCGCCAGGCCTGATCTGGAGCCCGGCAGACTCAATGCCGGGCAACGATCGCCTTGTCCGACACCCGCCAGATCAGCCGACTGGTGTCATACCCCTGCTGGCGAGCTTTCGACAGCAGGTTCTCACGCTCCCACGCCGGCAGGCTCGGAGTTCGCGCCAGGATCCACAGGTACTTGCGATTCGGGCTGCCGACAATCGCAGTGCGGTAGTGATCGTCCACGTACAGGATCCAGTAGTCCGCCTTGGTCAGCCCCGGTACCAGGCGCGTGAACCAGTTGTCGAACTCCACCCACAACTTGTCGGTGTGCCCCGGCGCCTCGATGCCCGCACGACCTTCGGCGCGCAACCATTCATCACCTTCGGTACGGCAACGGTTGAGCACACCCAGGCTGCCATCGGGCTTCAGGTTGTAATGGGCTTCGGATTGCGCGCAGCCTTCCTGGAAGCGCATCGGCAGGCGGGCCAGTTCGAACCACTTGCCCTGGTAGCGCTTGAGGTCGACGTTGCCAGCCGTCTTGGGCGCCAACGAATCCACCGACGAGCTGGCACACCCGCCCAATACCAACGCCAGACCCAGCGCCAGCAGCAGATGCGCGGCCCTCATTTGAGGCCCTGCCCGGAGTACATCAACACCTTGTCAGCGGCGTACTGAACACTGATGAAGCTCTTCTCGTCCCCCCAGGTACAGCTGCTCATGCCGAGCGCGCCCGAGCACTCCTTCGGCGACCCGAGCAGTTGCTCGACCTCGGCCTTGCTCATGCCGGCCTTGAGCTTGGAATAGTTTTCCTGGTTGATCTTGCTGCAGGCGGTCAGGACGACCAACAAGGACAACAGGGCGAGGGAACGCAACGACATGAAGGGCTCTCCTGGAGATGGATACAACAGGCGAGACGGCCTGCAGAGACCTTAGAAGCGAAAATGCCTCCCCGGTTCCCTGCTACCCCTGCTTTCGTACCATGCCGTTGGTCGGGTCCCGTCACAAATCTCTCATGGCTAATTCATCACGGGCGACATAGCATTCAGCGATGTGGCCCTTTGCCGCACCCTCCTCCCGAAATGCCTGCGCAGACCTTGCACATGACAAAAAATCTCAAGTTCAGCCACAAGATCCTGGTGGCCGCCGCACTCGTGGTGGCCGTCGCCTTCGCCTGCTTCGTGCTGTTCAACGACTATCGCCAGCGCCAGTCGCTGCGCAGTGATACCGAAACCAACCTGCAGGAACTGGGTAACCTCACCGCGGGCAATATCCGCACCTGGCTCGACAGCCGCATCCAGTTGCTACAGTCGTTGGGCCAGCAGGTCGCCGTGGACGGCCCGGAAAAGGCCAGCCTTGACCGCAGCCTGGCGCTGCCGGTCTACGCCAGCAACTTCCAGCTCACCTACTTCGGCGGCAAGGACGGCCGTATGCAATCGGTGCCGGCCGGCAATCGCGCCCCCGACTACGACCCGCGCGCCCGCGGCTGGTACAAGGCCGCCAGCGCCGCCAACCAGACCATCATCACCGAACCCTACATCTCGGCGTCGGCCGGCAAGCTGGTGATCACCCTTGCCACGCCCGTGCAGCAGGCCGGCCAATTGATTGGCGTCAGCGGCGTCGACACCGACCTGCAGACCATCAGCAACCTGGTCAACGCCCTGGACTTCGGCGGCAAGGGCCACGCCTTAATCGTCAACGGCGAAGGCAAGATCCTCATCCATCCCAAGGCCGAGCTGGCACTCAAGACCCTGGCAGACGTCTACCCCAACAACACCCCGCGCATCGGCAAGGGGCTGGCCGAAGTCGAGGCAGACGGTCGCAGCCAGTTCATCAGCTTCACCCACGTCGATGGCGTGCCGGCGGACTGGTACGTCGCACTGGTCCTGGACCAGGATGCTGCCTTCGCCATGCTCGGCGAACTGCGCACCTCGGCGGTGGTAGCCACGCTGATTGCCGTGGTGGTGATCATCGCCCTGCTGGGCCTGCTGATTCGTGTGCTGATGGAGCCGCTGCACGTGATGGGCCGAGCCATGCGCGATATCGCCGAGGGCGACGGCGACCTGACCCGGCGCCTGACCATCCACGGCCAGGACGAATTCGGCAGCCTGGGGCAGTCGTTCAACCGCTTCGTCGAGCGTATCCACGAGTCGATCCGCGAAGTGGCTTCGGCCACTGGCCAGGTCAACGCCGTGGCCAAGCAGGTGGTGAGTGCATCCAACGCCTCCATCGACAACGCCGACCAGCAGTCCAGCCGCACCAGCAGCGTGGCGGCGGCGATCAACCAGCTGGGCGCCGCAGCCCAGGAGATCGCCCAGAACGCCGCCCTCGCCTCGCAGCACTCCAGCGACGCCCGCGACCTGGCCGCGGAAGGCCAGCAGGTGGTTGGCCAGACCATCGATGTGATGAACAAGCTGTCGGCGCGAATCAGCGATTCGTGCGGCAATATCGAGACGCTCAACGCCCATACCGCGAACATCGGCCAGATTCTCGACGTGATCAGCGGTATCTCCCAGCAGACCAACCTGCTGGCGCTCAACGCCGCCATCGAAGCAGCGCGGGCCGGCGAGGCAGGGCGTGGTTTTGCCGTGGTGGCCGATGAAGTGCGCAACCTGGCGCACCGCACCCAGGAGTCGGCGCAGCAGGTACAGGGGCTGATCGAGGAACTGCAGGCCGGCGCGCAAGTGGCGGTGAGCACCATGAACCAGAGCCAGCAGCACAGTGATCACAGCGTCGAGATCGCCAACCGCGCAGGCGACCGCCTGGGCAGCGTGACCCAGCGCATCGGCGAGATCGACGGCATGAACCAGTCGGTGGCCACGGCGACCGAAGAGCAGACGTCAGTGGTGGAGTCGATCAATGTCGACATCACCGAGATCAATACGCTGAACCAGCAAGGAGTGCAGAACCTGCAGAGCACCTTGCGTGCCTGCAACGACCTGGAGCATCAGGTCGATCGGTTGAAGCAGTTGGTGGGGAGTTTCAGGATATAAGGTTCGGCGGCGCCTTCTTCGCGGATAAACCCGCGAAGAAGGCGCCGCTGATTCAGAACCGGGAACCCGGCTCCAGCAGGAAGTCCATCTCTTCACTGGTACTCGGCCGCCCCAGCATCAGGTTGCGATGCGGGAAACGCCCGAACCGCGCGATCACCCGCTGGTGCTGCTCGGCATAGTCCAGAAAGCCTTCGAACAGCCGGCGATTGGCCTCGGGTTGCTCGTCCAGCAAGACCTGGTAGCGCTCCACGCACAGGTTCTGCCAATCCAGCACCTCGGCGTGCTCCAGCACCAGCAGCACGAACACGCGCTGGATAGGTAGCAGCTGATAGTCCCAGCCCTTCTGCAAACCCTGCATGGCCACCACTTGCGCACGCCGGTCGCCGTCGAAGGCGCGCGGTGTGTCGCGGTAGATCATGCGCGGCAACTGGTCGAGCAGGATCAACAACCCCAACCAGCCCTGCGGGCTCTGCTGCCACTCATCGAGCCCACCCGCCAGGGCCTGCTCGACCAGATCGCCGAACAGTGCCTGGGCCTCGGCATCGTCATGCTTGCCGAACCAGCGGGTGTTTTTCTCGTCAGCCACGGCCTGGGCATTGGTGCCCCAACCGAACCACCACTCCAGCAACGGCTGCCAAGGTGCGAGCATGACTTACTCCTTGTGATAGGCGGTGACGCGCTCGACCTCTTCCTTCGAGCCCAGGATCACCGACACGCGCTGGTGCAGGCTCTCAGGCTTGATGTCGAGGATGCGCTCGTAACCGTTGGTCGATGCGCCGCCGGCCTGCTCGATGATGAACGACATCGGGTTGGCTTCGTACATCAGGCGCAGCTTGCCCGGCTTGCTCGGCTCACGAGCGTCGCGCGGGTACATGAACAGGCCGCCACGGGTCAGGATGCGGTGCACGTCGGCCACCATCGAGGCGATCCAGCGCATGTTGTAGTTCTTTTTCAGCGGCCCGGTCTCACCGGCCAGCAGCTCGCCCACGTAACGCTGCACTGGGGCTTCCCAGTGGCGCTGGTTGGACATGTTGATGGCGAACTCGGCGGTGGTTTCCGGAACGCGGATGTTTTCGTGGGTCAGGACGAAGCTGCCCAGTTCGCGGTCCAGGGTGAAGCCCTTGACGCCATTGCCCAGGGTGAGGATCAGCATGGTCTGCGGGCCGTAGATCGCATAACCGGCGGCGACCTGCTGGGTGCCTGGTTGCAGGAAGGCGTTTTCGTTGAGGGTTTCGTTCTGGCTCAGGTACTCGTTCGGGCAACGCAGCACGGAGAAGATGGTACCGACCGAGACGTTGACGTCGATGTTGGACGAGCCGTCCAGTGGGTCGAAGACCAGCAGGTAAGCGCCTTTGGGATATTTGCCCGGGATCTGGTAGGCGTTGTCCATTTCTTCGGACGCCATGCCGGCCAGGTGGCCGCCCCACTCGTTTGCCTCGAGCAGGATGTCGTTGGAAATGACGTCGAGCTTCTTCTGCACTTCGCCTTGCACGTTTTCGGTGCCCATGCTGCCCAGCACGCCGCCCAGGGCGCCCTTGGACACGTGGTGGCTGATTTCCTTGCACGCGCGCGCCACCACTTCGATCAGGAAGCGCAGATCGGCAGGAGTGTTGTTGCTGCGGGTCTGCTCAATCAGATAGCGACTCAGGGTAACGCGGGACATGTATGGCTCCGAAGTGGAAAGGGGTAGAAAAACCCCCGCAGTTTACAGGGAGAGTGGCAGCCTAGCGAGCGAAGAGACTCGCCTGGCGGATCAGACGGTGGTTCAGGCGATGAGTTCAGGCAGTTGGTCGGCGGCGACCCCATCGCGGGGCAAGCCCGCTCCTGCAGGGCCAGCGCCGTCCTTTGCAGGAGCGGGCTTGCCCTGCGACCGGGCCGGAACTGACACCCTGCTAATCCAATGCCTTCCAGATCTCAGTGGCATATTCGCGAATGGTCCGGTCCGACGAGAACCAGCCCATCCGTGCGGTATTGAGCACCGCCATGCGCCACCACTCCTGCGGCGTATGCCACAGTTCCTCGACCCGCAGTTGGGCATCCCAGTACGCATCGAAATCGGCACACAGCAGGAAGCGATCGTAGGCCACCAGGCCGTCGATCAGCCCGGCATAGCGCCCTGGATCATCCGGCGAGAACACCCCGCTGCGGATCGCCTGCAGGACATCGCCAAGGCGCCCCGAAGCGGCCACGGCAGCCGCCGCACCGAAATCGCCCGCGCGCTTGCGGGCCTCGACCTGCTGGGCGGTCAGGCCAAAGATGAACATGTTTTCCGCGCCGACCTGCTCGCACATCTCGACGTTGGCGCCATCGAGGGTGCCGATGGTCAGCGCGCCGTTGAGGGCGAACTTCATGTTGCTGGTACCGGACGCTTCGTACCCGGCAGTGGAAATCTGCTCGGAAAGGTCGGCCGCCGGGATGATGCTCTCGGCCAGGCTGACGTTGTAGTTGGGCAGGAACACCACCTTGAGCAGCCCGCGCACGGTGGGGTCGTTGTTGACCACCCGGGCGATGTCGTTGGTCAGCTTGATGATCAGCTTGGCCTGGTGATAGCTGGCTGCCGCCTTGCCGGCGAAGATCTTCACCCGCGGCGCCCACTGGGTGGTCGGGTCGTTGCGGATGGCCTGGTACAGCGCGACGGTATGCAACAGGTTGAGCAACTGGCGCTTGTACTCGTGGATACGCTTGACCTGCACGTCGAACAACGCTTCGGGATTGACCGTCACGCCGATGCGGTCCTGGATGATGCTCGCCAGTGCGCGCTTGCTGTGCAGGCGCTGGGCTGCGAACTGCTTGCGGAAGGTGGCTTTATCGGCATGAGGCGCCAGCGCCTTGAGCTTGCCCTCCGGATCGTCCAGCACCTCGGCGCCCAGGGCGTCGACCAGCATGCCGGTCAACTGCGGATTGGCCTGGTACAGCCAGCGGCGGAAGGTGATGCCGTTGGTCTTGTTGTTGATCCGTTGCGGATACAGCTTGTGCAATTCGGCGAACACCGTGCTCTTCATCAACTTGCTATGCAGCGCCGACACGCCGTTGACGCTGTGCGAACCGAGAAACGCCAGGTTGCCCATGCGCACACGGCGGCCGTTGTCCTCCTCGATCAGCGACACCGCGCGCAGCACGTCGAAGTCGTGCAAGCCTTTGGCCCGCAGCGCGTCGATGTGGTACGCGTTGATCAGGTAGATGATCTGCATGTGCCGCGGCAGCATGCGCTCCATCAGCGCCACAGGCCAGGTTTCCAAGGCCTCGGGCAGCAGGGTGTGGTTGGTGTAGGCCAGGGTGCCGACCGTCAGCTCCCAGGCCTTTTCCCAGGGAATCCCGTGCTGGTCGACCAGCAGGCGCATCAGCTCGGCGACGGCGATCGAGGGGTGGGTGTCGTTGAGCTGGATCGCCGCCGAGTCCGGCAGGTTGAGCAGGTCATCGTGCATGTTCAGGTGACGTCGCAGCAGATCCTGCAGCGACGCGGAGACGAAGAAGTATTCCTGGCGCAGGCGCAATTCCTGCCCCGCTTCGGTGCTGTCGGCCGGGTAAAGCACCCGCGAGATGCTTTCGGCCCGCGCCACTTCGGCCACCGCCCCCAGGTGATCGCCGGCATTGAAGCGCTCCAGGTGCAACTCTTCGAGCGCCCGGGCACGCCACAGGCGCAAGGTATTGACGCTGGAGCCGCGCCAGCCGACCACCGGCGTATCGTAGGCCACTGCACGCACGGTTTCGCCCGGCGTCCAGACCTGCCGCGCAGCACCATGGGCATCGTGCAGCGTTTCGACACTGCCGCCAAAACTGATCGGGTAGATCACCTCGGCGCGCTCGAACTCCCAAGGGTTGCCGAAGTCCAGCCAGTTCTCGGTCTGCTCCTGCTGCCAGCCATCGACGATGGCCTGGCGGAACAACCCGTGCTCGTAGCGGATACCGTAGCCATGGGCAGCAATGCCGAGGGTCGACATGCTTTCCATGAAGCACGCCGCCAGCCGTCCCAGGCCACCATTACCCAGCGCCGCATCGGGCTCGAGCAGGCGAATGCGCTCAAGGTCCACGTCCAGCCCCTCGAGCGCTTCACGGGCGATTTCCAGATAGCCCAGGTTGCTCAGGCTGTCGTACAGCAGTCGGCCGATGAGGAATTCCAGGGAGAGGTAGTAGACCCGCTTCTGGCTGCGCCGGTAGGCCCGGCGGGTGTGGTCCATCCAGTGGTCGACCATGTGATCGCGGGCGGCCAGGGCGATGGCTTCGAACCAGTCATGGTCGAAGGCATGTTCCGGGTCCTTGCCGACCGCGTAGGTCAGTTTGTCCAGTACAGCGGCGCGAAACGCGGCCACCTCGGCGTCACGAGCTTTGGGTTCCTGGGACATGCGGCATCCTCGGGCAAGTTGACGAATACGGAGGGAGATTGAAGAGACTAGACCCTTCGACAGGGAGTGACAGGCTCGGTTCGCAGTTTTCATGCCGGCTTGGCGATTCCGGCAAAAGGTTGTTCACAAATTGAACAACTCCGGTATGATCGCGCGCCCCAAGACCGTGATCCGCCCACTATTAAAATGAAACCGACCCTGATCGCCGCCGCCGAAGTCGACCGCCTGGAAACCTGGCAGCGCTACACCAGCAGCATGTGCCATGGCTGCCATTCGACCTGCTGTACCCTGCCTGTTGAGGTGAAGATCAAGGATCTGATCCGCATCGGCGTGGTGGACGAGTTCGAGAAGGACGAGCCGCCGAAGAACGTCGCCAAGCGCCTGCAGAAAGAAGGCATCATCGAACGCTTCAACCAGAAGTCGGGCATCTTCACCCTGACCCGGATGAGCAACGACGATTGCATGTATCTGGACCGCAAGAGCCGCCTGTGCACCATTTATGACAAGCGCCCGGATACCTGCCGCAACCACCCCAAGGTCGGACCGCGGCCGGGGTACTGTGCGTACAAGCCCAAAGTGGTTGGGCGATAGGCCTGTAGCGCCGGTACGGGCCTCTTCGCGGGCTTGCCCGCGAAGAGGCCGGCACGAATACAACGCAGTCTGCAGACAAACAAAAACGCCCCCGGCCTTTCGACCGGGGGCGTTTTCATTCAGCCTGAGCTAACTCAGTTCTTGGCTTTCTTGGCAGCGCGGGTACGCTCGCCTTCGTCCAGGATCTTCTTGCGCAGACGGATCGACTTCGGCGTCACTTCGCACAGCTCGTCGTCCTGGATGAATTCCAGGGCCTGCTCGAGGGTGTGGCGAACCGGCGGAACCAGGGCGATGACTTCGTCTTTGCCCGAAGCACGCATGTTGTCGAGCTTCTTGCCTTTGGTCGGGTTCACGCCCAGGTCGTTGTCACGGCTGTTCAGACCGATGATCTGACCGTTGTAGATCTCCTGGCCGTGCTCGACGAACAGCTTGCCGCGCGCCTGCAGGGTTTCCAGCGAGTAGGTCAGGGCCTTGCCGGTCTCGACCGAAACCAGAACACCGTTCAGACGGCCGGACATCTGGCCCGACTTCATGGTGTCGTAGCGATCGAAGATCGAGGTCAGGATGCCTGCACCGTTGGTCAGGGTCAGGAACTGGTTACGGAAACCGATCAGACCACGGGCCGGAATGTTGTATTCCAGGCGCACACGGCCCTTGCCATCCGGGACCATGTTGGTCAGGTCGCCCTTACGCAGGCCCATCTCTTCCATGACCTTGCCCTGGGATTCTTCAGGGATGTCGATGGTGACGTTCTCGAACGGTTCCTGCTTCACGCCATCCACTTCACGGATGATCACTTCAGGACGGCCTACAGCCATCTCGAAGCCTTCGCGGCGCATGGTTTCGATCAGAACCGACAGGTGCAGCTCACCACGGCCCGATACCTTGAACTTGTCAGGGGAGTCGGTTTCCTGAACGCGCAGGGCTACGTTGTACAGCAGCTCCTTGTCCAGACGGTCCTTGATGTTGCGGCTGGTGACGAACTTGCCTTCTTTACCGCAGAACGGCGAGTCGTTGACCTGGAAGGTCATCGAAACGGTTGGCTCGTCGACGGTCAGCGGCTTCATCGCCTCTACCGCGTCCGGGGCGCACAGGGTGTCGGAGATGAACAGCTCGTCGAAACCGCTGATGCAGACGATGTCGCCAGCCTGGGCTTCTTCGACGTCGACGCGGTGCAGGCCGTGGTGGCCCATCAGCTTGAGGATACGACCGTTGCGCTTCTTGCCGTCGGTGTCGATGGCGACAACCGGAGTGTTCGGCTTGACGCGACCACGGGCGATACGGCCAACGCCGATAACACCGAGGAAGCTGTTGTAGTCCAGAGCGGAGATCTGCATCTGGAACGGACCTTCACGGTCAACGTTCGGCGCAGGTACGTTGTCGACGATCGACTGGTACAGCGCGGTCATGTCCTCACCCATTTCGGTGTGGTCCAGACCGGCGATGCCGTTCAGGGCCGAAGCGTAGACGACTTTGAAGTCCAGCTGTTCGTCGGTGGCACCGAGGTTGTCGAACAGGTCGAAGATCTGGTCCAGAACCCAGTCAGGACGCGCGCCCGGACGGTCGACCTTGTTGATCACGACGATTGGCTTGAGACCGGCTTCGAAGGCTTTCTTGGTTACGAAGCGGGTTTGCGGCATCGGGCCGTCCTGGGCGTCGACCAGCAGCAGCACCGAGTCGACCATCGACATTACACGCTCGACCTCGCCACCGAAGTCGGCGTGGCCGGGGGTGTCGACGATGTTGATGTGGTAGCCGTTCCAGTTGATGGCGGTGTTCTTCGCCAGAATGGTAATGCCGCGCTCTTTTTCCTGGTCGTTGGAGTCCATGACGCGCTCGTCGTTGAGCTCGTTACGCTCCAGGGTGCCGGACTGGCGCAGGAGTTTGTCGACCAGGGTGGTTTTACCATGGTCAACGTGGGCGATGATGGCGATGTTACGCAGATTTTCGATCACAACTGTATCTCGTGCAGAGGATTCGGTTTGCCGCCAGTCTAGGCGGCCAATATGAAGGTAAAAGGCTCAGCGGGCCCGCAGGTCGGGAGGGCGATGGCGGATGCTGCCGCCATACAGCCCTGGCGTCTTATGCCGGACGATAAACACGCACATTGGCATGTCCCTCACTGAGCAGGTGGTGTGCGTGCAGACGGCTCATCACACCCTTGTCGCAATAAAGCAGGTACTGCCGGTTGGCATCGAGCTGCTTGAACTTGCTGTTGATCGCGTAGAACGGCAGTGCCTGGACCTCGACGCCGTCGATCTGCAGCGGCGCGTCTTCCTGGGCGTCAGGGTGACGGATGTCGATGACGATCTGACCTGGCAGCGCCTCTGCCACTTCCTCGATATCGATATCCTTGCCCAACTCGTCGATCACGTGGTCGATGGAGATCAGCTTGGCGCGCTCCAGGGCGCGCTCGAGCACCGCCATGTCGAACTGCTTCTCTTCATGCTCCATGCGGTGGCGCTTGGCATGGGTGGTCGGGTTCACCGAGATCACGCCGCAGTACTCGGGCATGTGCTTGGCGAAATCGGCGGTGCCGATCTGGTAGGCGGTATCGATGATGTCCTGCTTGTGGCTGGCCAGCAGCGGACGCAGCACCAGCTTGTCGGTGGCCGAGTCGATGATCGCAAGGTTGGGCAGGGTCTGGCTGGAAACCTGGGAGATCGCCTCGCCGGTGACCAGGGCGTCGATTTCCAGGCGATCGGCCATGCGCGCCGCGGCACGCAGCATCATGCGCTTGAGCGTCACGCCCATATAGCTGTTGTCGACCTTGCCGAGAATCTCGCCGACCACTTCCTCGAACGGCACGCTGATGAACAGCACGCGCTGGCTGCTGCCGTATTTCTTCCACAGGTAGTGCGCGACTTCCATCACGCCCAGCTCGTGGGCACGGCCACCGAGGTTGAAGAAGCAGAAGTGGGTCATCAGGCCGCGGCGCATCATCTGGTAGGCAGCCACGGTGGAGTCGAAGCCACCGGACATCAGCACCAGCGTCTGCTCCAGCGCACCCAGCGGGTAGCCGCCGATGCCGTTGTGCTGGTTGTGGATGACGTACAGGCGCTGGTCGCGGATTTCGATGCGCACCATCACTTCGGGGGTCTTCAGGTCGATGCCGGCGGCGCCGCACTGCTGGCGCAGCTGGCTGCCGACATAGCGGTCGACGTCCATCGAGGTGAAGTCGTGGTGGCCGCCGCGCTTGCAGCGTACGGCGAAGCGCTTGCCGGCCAGCAGGTGGCCGAAGTGCTGCCTGCATTTGTCGACGATGTCGTCGAAGTCGCCCAGCGGATACTCCTGCACCTGCAGGAAGTGGGTGATACCTGGGGTGCAGGTCAGGCGTTCGATCATCTCGCGCTGGACTTTCTCGTCTTCGATGCGGGTGACCACCTCGAGATTATCCCAGACACCATCGACCACGAGCTCAGGATCCAGATCCTTGAGCACGTTGCGGATGTTCTTGCCGAGCTGGCGGATGAAGCGCTTGCGCACCGGCCGGCTCTTGATGGTGATCTCTGGGAAGACTTTGACGATAAGTTTCATTGGGTTAACAGCGCGCCCGGGGCCTGCCGAAAATGAGGGGCGCGAATTATAGCGGAAATGGCTCGAGGTTTGAGCAACTTTTGATCAGAGGCATGCAGATAAATGCAAGAGCCCGGGTTTGTAGTGGCTGTCGCGGCCCTATCGCGGGACAAGCCCGCTCCCACAGGGATTGGACTGGTCTTAAGATTTTTAAATCATGTGGGAGCGGGCTTGTCCCGCGATAGGGCCCTCAAACAACGCATCACTCTCGAGAAATTGCACCAAAATAGTTCATCAAGACGGAAAAATGCCTTTAAACAGTGCGACAACCCGCGCCCGCCACCCGCCAAACACCCGCAAACGCCTATTTTCACGGCACCCTCGCCATTTTCGGGCACTGGCATGCAATTTGCTCCCTTGTGATGCAGGTAAGCTTGGCCGACTATCCGCGCCCGGCGACACCCTTTTTCCAGGGCAGCGGCCAAGCGCACCCTAGACCATCCGGAGGACAACATGTCGAAGTCGGTTCAACTCATCAAAGATCATGACGTCAAGTGGATTGATCTGCGTTTCACGGACACCAAAGGCAAACAGCACCACGTCACCATGCCGGCTCGCGATGCGCTGGATGAAGACTTCTTCGAAGCTGGCAAGATGTTCGACGGCTCCTCCATCGAGGGCTGGAAAGGCATCGAAGCTTCCGACATGATCCTGCTGCCGGACGACTCGTCCGCCGTGCTCGACCCGTTCACCGAAGAGCCGACCCTGATCTTGGTCTGCGACGTGATCGAGCCGTCCACCATGCAAGGCTACGACCGCGACCCACGCGCCATCGCCAAGCGTGCCGAAGAGTTCCTGAAGAGCACCGGCATCGGCGACACCGTATTCGTCGGCCCAGAGCCTGAGTTCTTCATCTTCGACCAGGTGAAGTTCAAGTCGGACATCTCCGGCTCGATGTTCAAGATCTACTCCGAGCAAGGCTCCTGGATGACCGACCAGGACGTCGAAGGCGGCAACAAGGGCCACCGCCCTGCCGTCAAAGGCGGCTACTTCCCGGTTCCGCCGTGCGACCACGACCACGAAATCCGTACCGCCATGTGCAACGCCATGGAAGAAATGGGCCTGGTCATCGAAGTTCACCACCATGAAGTGGCGACTGCCGGCCAGAACGAGATCGGTGTGAAGTTCAACACCCTGGTCACCAAGGCTGACGAAGTCCAGACCCTGAAGTACTGCGTACACAACGTTGCCGACGCCTATGGCAAGACCGCAACCTTCATGCCGAAGCCACTGTACGGCGACAACGGCTCGGGCATGCACGTTCACATGTCGATCTCCAAGGACGGCAAGAACACCTTCTCCGGCGAAGGCTATGCCGGCCTGTCCGACACCGCCCTGTACTTCATCGGCGGTATCATCAAGCACGGTAAGGCCCTGAACGGCTTCACCAACCCGGCTACCAACTCCTACAAGCGTCTGGTACCAGGCTTCGAAGCTCCGGTCATGCTGGCCTACTCGGCTCGTAACCGCTCGGCCTCGATCCGTATCCCTTACGTTTCCAGCCCGAAAGCCCGCCGCATCGAAGCGCGCTTCCCGGACCCGGCTGCCAACCCGTACCTGTGCTTCGCTGCACTGCTGATGGCCGGCCTGGACGGTATCCAGAACAAGATCCACCCAGGCGATGCCGCCGACAAGAACCTGTACGACCTGCCGCCTGAAGAGGCCAAAGAGATCCCACAGGTTTGCGGTAGCCTGAAAGAAGCCCTGGAAGAGCTGGACAAGGGCCGTGCGTTCCTGACCAAGGGCGGCGTGTTCTCCGACGACTTCATCGATGCCTACATCGAGCTGAAGTCCGAAGAAGAGATCAAGGTCCGTACCTTCGTTCACCCGCTGGAATACGACCTGTACTACAGCGTTTGATGTGCGCGGCGCCTGCGCCGTGACCGTCTAGAGAACGGCCTCCTTCGGGAGGCCGTTTGCGTTTTCACATCCAGGATTTGCAGAACCTTCCTACTAGAAGGTTAGTTGAATTACTGCGAGACTCAGAGGCTCCAACCCCATGGAGACTTCCCATGCGTCGTTCATTTATCACCTTCTCCTGCATCGCAGGGCTGTCCGCTTGCGTGAATGCCAACGAGCCCCGCTCCCCCTTCGATCCGCTGCTCGACAGCATCGAACAGCGACTGGAAATCGCCCAGGCTGTCGCACTGCATAAATGGGATCGTGACCAACCGGTTCAAGACAGCCCACGCGAGCAACAGGTACTGGCCAAGGTCGGCCAGGCAGCCAGTGCCCATCGATTGAGCGCCGACCGTGCCGAACAGTTCTTTGCCGATCAGATAGAAGCCAACAAGCTCAGGCAGTATCACCTGCTCAACCAGTGGCACCTGCAACATCAAGCGCCTGATATTCCGCGCCAGGACCTCGCCAGCGAGATACGCCCCATACTGGATCAGCTCCAGGACCGATTGCTCGATGCACTGGCCGAGTTCGACCAGCAACGTCCGCAGCGCTGCAGCGAAGCCCTGGCTGAAGCGATTGCATCGAGAACTACCGATGCCCCGCGTCGCCTGTTCCTGATCAGGGCGACCGCCAACCTGTGCCAACGCCCCTGACGCTCTATGCTCTATATTGGTGCACAAAACCGCTGAACGCCCCGCAATGCACCCCAAATTAGGTCAGGAGAATCGGTAAACCAGGCTTTTCTGAGCCGATTTTGCGCATATCCAGCGCTTTATCGGGCAATTCCGCTTCTTTTCGGAGCCTTGGTTTGTTTCTTGCATTTTCAGGCTATCAGCGGATTACCAGCGTGCCCGCCCCTGGTCGAGCCAGGGGCGCCATGTGCCAGAACAGCGCCAAAAGAGGTCAACCACGCACCATGACCATCAGCGATGCACAGCACCGTCTGCTCCTGGACAACCTGACCACTGCCACCTTGCTGCTCAACAGCGACCTGCGCCTTGAGTACATGAACCCGGCAGCGGAAATGCTCCTGGCCGTCAGCGGCCAGCGCAGCCATGGCCAGTTCATCAGTGAGCTGTTCACCGAATCGACCGAGGCGCTCAATTCCCTGCGCCAGGCCGTGGAACAGGCGCACCCGTTCACCAAGCGCGAAGCCCAACTGACTTCGTTGACCGGCCAGAGCATCACCGTCGACTACGCCGTGACGCCGATCCTGCACCAGGGCAACACCCTGCTGCTGCTCGAAGTCCACCCGCGCGACCGCCTGCTGCGCATCACCAAGGAAGAGGCGCAACTGAGCAAGCAGGAAACCACCAAGATGCTGGTGCGCGGCCTCGCCCACGAGATCAAGAACCCGCTCGGCGGCATCCGTGGCGCAGCGCAGTTGCTGGCCCGCGAGCTGCCCGAAGACGGCCTGCGCGACTACACCAACGTCATCATCGAAGAAGCCGACCGCCTGCGTAACCTGGTCGACCGTATGCTCGGTTCGAACAAGCTGCCGTCGCTGTCGATGACCAACGTGCACGAAGTGCTCGAACGTGTCTGCAGCCTGGTGGAGGCCGAAAGCCAGGGCGGCATCACCCTGGTGCGCGATTACGACCCGAGCCTGCCGGACGTGCTGATCGACCGCGAGCAGATGATCCAGGCCGTACTCAATATCGTGCGCAACGCCATGCAGGCGATCAGCGGGCAGAACGAACTGCGCCTGGGCCGCATCACCCTGCGCACCCGCGCGGTGCGCCAGTTCACCATCGGCCATGTCCGCCACAGGCTGGTGGCACGGGTCGAAATCATCGACAACGGCCCCGGCATTCCCGCGGAACTGCAGGACACCCTCTTCTATCCCATGGTCAGCGGGCGCCCGGACGGTACCGGGCTCGGGCTGGCCATTACCCAGAACATCATCAGTCAGCATCAGGGCCTGATCGAGTGTGAAAGCCATGCCGGCCATACCACCTTCTCGATCTTCCTGCCCCTGGAACAAGGAGCCACAGCCCCATGAGCCGTAGTGAAACCGTGTGGATCGTCGACGATGATCGTTCCATCCGCTGGGTCCTGGAAAAAGCCCTGCAACAAGAGGGCATGACCACCCAGAGCTTCGACAGTGCCAACGGGGTCATGGGTCGCCTGGCCCGGCAGCAGCCGGACGTGATCATCTCCGACATCCGCATGCCTGGCGCCAGCGGCCTGGACCTGCTCGCGCAGATTCGCGAACAGCACCCGCGCCTGCCGGTGATCATCATGACCGCCCACTCCGATCTGGACAGCGCGGTGGCGTCCTACCAAGGGGGTGCCTTCGAGTACCTGCCCAAGCCGTTCGACGTCGATGAGGCGGTGTCGCTGGTCAAGCGCGCCAACCAGCACGCCCAGGAACAGCAGGCGCTCGAAGCGCCGCCCGTACTCGCCCGCACGCCCGAGATCATCGGCGAGGCCCCGGCGATGCAGGAGGTGTTTCGCGCCATCGGCCGGCTGAGCCATTCCAACATCACCGTGCTGATCAACGGCGAGTCCGGCACCGGCAAGGAACTGGTCGCCCACGCGCTGCACCGCCACAGCCCGCGTGCGGCTTCGCCGTTCATCGCGCTGAACATGGCGGCGATTCCCAAGGACCTGATGGAGTCCGAGCTGTTCGGCCACGAGAAAGGCGCCTTCACCGGCGCGGCCAACCAGCGGCGCGGACGCTTCGAGCAGGCTGACGGCGGCACCTTGTTCCTCGACGAGATCGGCGACATGCCTGCCGACACCCAGACCCGCCTGCTGCGCGTGCTGGCCGATGGCGAGTTCTATCGGGTCGGTGGCCATGTACCGGTGAAGGTGGACGTGCGCATCATCGCCGCGACGCACCAGAACCTGGAATCGCTGGTACAGGCCGGCAAGTTCCGTGAAGACCTGTTCCATCGCCTCAACGTGATCCGCATCCACATCCCGCGCCTGGCTGACCGGCGCGAGGACATCCCGGCCCTCGCCCGCCACTTCCTGGGCCGTGCGGCGCGGGAGCTGGCGGTCGAGCCCAAGCTGCTGAAGCCGGAAACCGAGGAGTTCATGCGCAACCTGCCTTGGCCTGGCAACGTACGTCAGCTGGAGAACACCTGCCGCTGGATCACGGTGATGGCCTCGAGCCGCGAAGTGCTGATCGGCGACCTGCCGCCAGAGCTGCTCAACCTGCCGCACGATGCCGCACCGGTCACCAACTGGGAGCAGGCACTGCGCCAGTGGGCCGACCAGGCCCTGGCGCGCGGGCAGTCGAACCTGCTCGACAGCGCCGTGCCGAGCTTCGAACGGATCATGATCGAGACCGCGCTCAAGCACACCGCCGGACGCCGCCGCGATGCCGCAGTGCTGCTGGGATGGGGGCGCAACACCCTGACGCGCAAGATCAAGGAGCTGGGGATGAAGGTCGATGGCGGGGATGACGATGAGGGTGAGGATCACTGACGACTGACGCGTCGCGCTGCGCTCAACCGATCAAAAGCAAGCCCCGCTCCTGTAGGAGCGGGGCTTGCCCGCGAACACGGGCGTAGCCCGTGCCATGCACCGCGGTGTCTTTTTCGCGGGCAAGCCCGCTCCCACATTACCCCTCCAGCCCTCCCCTGCACCGATCCTGTGCCACTTGCACCTCGGCAAGGCACAAATCCCTTGAATCCTCGCAAAACCGCCCTGAAAACCCAGTATTTCCGGGCCTTTCAAAACTGGCACGCCCCCTGCAATAGGTACTGTATCTCCAGTTTCGGGGGCCTCGGTACAGGCAGGCCGGGATATCCCCTCTTTTATTCGCAACACCGCCCGTTTCGGGGACCTCGGTACAGGCAGGCCGGGACTCCCTCTTTTATTCGCAACATCGCCCGTTTTGGGGACCTCGGTACAGGCAGGCCGGGACTCCCTCTTTTATTCGCAACATCGCCCGTTTTGGGGACCTTGGTACAGGCAGGCCGAGACATCCCCTCTTTTATTCGTGCAGCCTCACCTGCACCCGCCAGCGCCCAGCGTCCTCTGCAGCGGCCCACGTACCGCTCAGGGGACGCGCGGCCACCACCGTCAGCACCAGCCCTTCCTCGCTCTGCTGCAAACGCCAGCCCACCGGCTTGCCCTGCAGGCTCAACTGTCCACGCTGGGCCTTGCCCTCGGCCTGGAACACCACGGCCACCGTACCCTCGACGTTCTCGCCATGCAGCCTGGGCTCTGCGTTGAACCACAGGTCGAGGCCGTCCTGAACCGCCTCAACGCGCTCGAGCACACGTTCTTCGGGGGTAGTCAGGCGACCGATCATCAGCCCTACCATCACGCCGACGATCGCCATCGACAGCAACACCCGTGGCCAAGCCTTCGAACGCGGGTCCGGTTCGAGGGTAGAATGCTCGTCATCTTCGTGCCTGGAGCCGTGCATGTTTCACGTCATCCTCTTTCAACCAGAAATTCCGCCAAACACCGGCAATATCATCCGCCTCTGCGCCAACAGCGGCTGCGACCTGCACTTGATCGAGCCGATCGGCTTCGAGCTGGACGACAAGCGCCTGCGTCGTGCGGGGCTGGATTATCACGAGTATGCCACGCTCAAGCGCCATGAGAGCCTCGAAGCATGCCTGGTGAGCCTGGGGCAACCGCGCCTGTTCGCCTTCACCACCAAGGCCTCGCACCCCTTCCATGAAGTGGCCTACCAGCCAGGAGATGCCTTCCTGTTCGGCCCTGAAAGCCGCGGCCTGCCCGCCGAGGTGCTGGACAGCCTGCCCGCCGAGCAACGCCTGCGCCTGCCGATGCGCCCCGGATGCCGCAGCCTGAACCTGTCCAATACAGTGGCCGTCACGGTATACGAGGCCTGGCGCCAACAAGGCTTCGCCTGAGCAGGACCGCGATTCGCCGCCCATGAAAAGGCCGCGTCCCTCACAGGACGCGGCCTTTTCATTTACGCGGTGCGGATCAGTTATCCAGCGCCACCTGCCCGGCAGCACCGCGCTTGCGGTGCAGCAGGAGGCCCGCCGCCACCACGGCGATGCTCAGCAAGGCCGTCGCGATGATCTCGATCCGGTGATCTTCACGCAGCGCCATCACCACCAGCACAGCGACGATGAAGGCGATGGTCGCCCAGGTCAGCCCCGGGAACAGCCACATCTTGAACGAGATCTTCTCGCCGCGCGCTTCACGCTGGGCACGCATGCGCAGCTGGGAAACGGCGATCACCAGGTACACCAGCAGCGCAATGGCGCCGGAGCTGGCCAGCAGGAACTCGAACACCTGGGCCGGGGCGACGAAGTTGGCGAACACGCAGAGGAAGGCCGCAGCGGTCGACAGCATGACCGCCCAGTGCGGGGTGCCCGCCTTGGTGGTGCGCTGGGCCACGGCTGGTGCGTCGCCACGCTTGCTGAGGGAGAACAGCATGCGCGAAGAGGTGTACAGCGCCGAGTTCAGGCAGCTGGTCACCGCGATCAGCACGACGATGTCGACGATCAGCTTGGCATTGGGCACGCCGATCAGGCTCAGCACGGTCTGGTAGGAGCCTTTTTCCGCAAGGGTCGGATCGTTCCACGGCACCATGGCCACGACCAGGAAGATCGACACCAGGTAGAACAGGCAGATGCGCCAGATCACCGAGTTGGTCGCACGGCTGATCTGCTTGCCCGGATCCTTCGACTCGGCGGCCGCGATGGTGACGATTTCAGTGCCCATGAACGAGAACATGGTGGTCAGCATGGCTGCCAGCACTGCCCCCAGGCCATTGGGCATGAAGCCCTGGGTATCGAACAGGTGGCTGACACCGCTGACCTGGCTGCCCGGCACCATGCCGAACATGGCCGCGCAGCCGACGACGATGAAGGCGATGATCGCCAGCACTTTAAGCAGGGCGAACCAGAACTCGAACTCGCCGTAGTTCTTCACGCTGAACAGGTTGGTGATGGTCAGCGCCAGGGTGATGACCAGCGAGAACGCCCACAGGTCGACCGCCGGGAACCAGGCATGCAGGATCGCTGCAGCGGCGTTGGCCTCAAGTGGGATCACCAGCACCCAGAACCACCAGTACAGCCAGCCGATGGTGAAGCCGGCCCAGCGCCCGATGGCGCGGTCGGCGTAGGTCGAGAACGAACCGGTGTCGGGCGAGGCGACGGCCATTTCGCCGAGCATGCGCATCACCAGCACCACGAGGGTACCGGCAGCGGCATAGGCGAGCAGGACCGCCGGGCCGGCTGCGGCGATGGCGTGGCCGGAGCCGACGAACAGACCGGCGCCGATGACGCCAGCAATGGACAGCATGGTGACATGCCGTTGTTTGAGCCCCTGAGCGAGGTCATTGGAATTGTGCTTACCGCTCATAAAACTACCTTTGTAAGGAGTGGACCACCCGATTGCTGATAACGAAGCGCGCCAGGGGTTGATTTAGACGCCTTGGCAATCGGCGCTTTCCAGCTGGCAATAAGTGCGCCAGCGCGGAAAATCATTCGTCTGAATAATGTCTCAGTCCCGAATGGCGGGGCCTTGCGGGCATTTGGCCAGGGTTTGACCGAATGCCCATCCAGGCCTGCGGGCCAAGTGTGCATTACTGAAATACCCACTTACAAATGCACCAAAGGTAGTCCTTGGTAACACCTTTGCACCGATCAGAGGCATAAAAGGTGCAACCTTGGCGTGCAACCTTGAGTCGGTGGTGTGGCCTTCGCGGGCAAGCCCGCTCCTACGGTTTCGGCGGGGGCGCACCACCGAACAAAAGCAAAACTCCTTCCCTCCCCCGCCCAAAACTGGCACCATCGCGCCTTTTTTCATCAAGGCTCCGGTGCCAAGCGCAACGCATTGCGGACATCCGCGCGACGTTGCACTGCAGCGATGCGACAAACTGTCCCGCCAACGACCCGAGCCCGCTGCGACCCGGTTGGCCGCCATTACGCCGCTATGCTAGCGTTGCGCTCGCCAGGAAGGCCGCCAACAGCTGGGAACGCACCCGAACACATGAGGACCGCACATGGCCCAGGCCACGCCCGCGCTGGAAATCCGCAATCTGCACAAACGCTACGGCGATCAGGAAATTCTCAAGGGCATTTCGCTGACCGCGCGCGACGGTGACGTGATCTCGATCCTCGGTTCGTCCGGTTCCGGCAAGTCCACCCTGCTGCGCTGCATCAACCTGCTCGAAAACCCGCACCAGGGTGAAATCCTCGTCGCCGGCGAAGCGCTCAAGCTCAAGCCCACCAAGACCGGCGACCTGATCGCCGCCGACAACCGCCAGATCAACCGTCTGCGCAGCGAAATCGGCTTCGTCTTCCAGAATTTCAACCTGTGGCCGCACATGTCGATCCTCGACAACATCATCGAGGCGCCACGCCGCGTGCTCGGCCAGAGCAAGGCCGAGGCCATCGAAGCGGCCGAGGCGCTGCTCAACAAGGTCGGCATCTACGACAAGCGTCACAGCTATCCCGCCCAGCTTTCCGGTGGCCAGCAGCAGCGCGCCGCCATCGCCCGCACCCTGGCCATGAAGCCCAAGGTCATCCTGTTCGACGAGCCGACTTCGGCGCTCGATCCGGAAATGGTCCAGGAAGTGCTTAACGTTATCCGCGCACTGGCCGACGAAGGCCGTACCATGCTGCTGGTAACGCACGAGATGAACTTTGCCCGCCAGGTGTCCAGTGAAGTGGTCTTCCTGCACCAGGGCCTCGTGGAAGAGCAAGGATCGCCGCAACAGGTCTTCGAAAACCCGACCTCGGCGCGTTGCAAGCAATTCATGTCCAGCCACCGCTAAACGGAGCAACACATGCAGACCTACAAGAAATTCCTCCTGGCCGCTGCCGCCACGCTGGTGATGTCGGCCAACGCCCTGGCCGCGGAAAAACTGCGCATGGGTATCGAGGCGGCCTACCCGCCGTTCAACAACAAGGATGCCAGCGGTAACGTGGTCGGCTTCGACAAGGACATCGGCGACGCCCTGTGCGCCAAGATGAAAGTCGAGTGCTCGGTCGTGACCTCCGACTGGGACGGCATCATCCCCGCCCTGAACGCCAAGAAGTTCGACTTCCTGGTGTCGTCGCTGTCGATCACCGATGAGCGCAAGCAGGCCGTGGACTTCACCGACCCCTACTACTCCAACAAGCTGCAGTTCATCGCGCCGAAGAACGCTGACTTCAAGACCGACAAGGCTTCGCTCAAGGGCAAGACCATCGGCACGCAGCGCGCCACCCTGGCCGGCACCTGGCTGGAAGACCACTACGGCAGCGATGTCGACGTGAAGCTCTACGACACCCAGGAAAACGCCTACCTGGACCTGATCGCCGGCCGCATCGACGGCATCCTGGCCGACAAGTACGTGCAGTACGAGTGGCTCAAGAGCAAGGACGGCCAGAACTACGAGTTCAAGGGCGACCCGGTGGAAGAGAGCGACAAGATCGGTATCGCTGTGCGTAAAGGCGACCCTCTGCGTGAGAAGCTGAACGCTGCTCTGAAGGAAATCATCGCCGACGGCACGTACAAGAAGATCAACGACAAGTACTTCCCGTTCAGCATCTACTGATACGCCCCGACTGGCACCGCCGCTGCGCGGTGCCGGTCCCTTGAACGCACCCTGCCCATGAATATAGACCTGCACGGATTCGGTCCGGCCATGTTGGCTGGCACCCTGATGACCGTAAAACTGGCGCTCTGTGCCTTGCTGCTGGGGCTGGTCCTTGGACTGCTCGGCGCACTGGCCAAGACCTCGCCCATCAAGCCACTGCAATGGCTTGGCGGCACTTACTCGACCCTGGTTCGCGGCGTGCCCGAACTGCTGTGGGTCCTGCTGATCTATTTCGGCACCGTCGGGCTGATGAGCAGCCTCGGCGATGCCCTGAACATGCCCGGCCTCGAGCTCAGCGCCTTCGCCGCGGGCGTGATCGCCCTGGGCCTGTGCTTCGGTGCCTACGCCACGGAAGTGTTCCGCGGCGCGATCCTGGCGATCCCCAAGGGCCACCGTGAAGCGGGCCTGGCACTGGGGCTGTCGAAGGGGCGCATCCTCTCGCGGATCATCCTGCCGCAGATGTGGCGCGTGGCCCTGCCGGGCCTGGGCAACCTGTTCATGATCCTGATGAAGGACACGGCCCTGGTGTCGGTGATCGGCCTCGAAGAAATCATGCGCCACGCGCAGATCGGCGTGACCGTGACCAAGGAACCGTTCACCTTCTACGCCGTCGCCGCGTGCATCTACCTGTGCCTGACCATCGTCGCCATGACCGGCATGCACTTCCTTGAAAAACGCGCCGCTCGCGGCTTCATGAGGGCCGCGCAATGAACTGGGAAGTCATCATCAAGTGGCTGCCACGCCTGGCCCAGGGCGCGACCCTGACCCTGGAGCTGGTGGCCATCGCGGTGATCGCCGGGCTGATCCTGGCCATCCCGCTGGGCATCGCCCGCTCCTCGCGCCACTGGTACGTACGCGCCCTGCCCTACGGCTACATCTTCTTCTTCCGCGGCACGCCGCTGCTGGTGCAATTGTTCCTGGTGTACTACGGCCTGGCGCAGTTCGACCTGGTGCGCGGCAGCTCGCTGTGGCCGTACCTGCGCGATCCGTTCTGGTGCACCGTACTGACCATGACCCTGCACACCGCCGCCTACATCGCCGAGATCCTGCGCGGTGCGCTGCAGGCGATACCCAAGGGCGAGATCGAGGCGGCGCGCGCGCTGGGCATGTCGCGGGGCAAGGCGCTGTTCTACATCATGCTGCCGCGCGCCGCGCGCATCGGCCTGCCGGCCTACAGCAACGAAGTGATCCTGATGCTCAAGGCCAGCGCCCTGGCCAGCACCGTGACCCTGCTGGAACTGACCGGCATGGCCCGCACGATCATCGCCCGCACCTACCTGCCGGTGGAGATCTTCTTTGCCGCGGGCGTGTTCTACTTGTTGATTTCGTTCGTCCTGGTGCAGGGCTTCAAGCTGCTCGAGCGCTGGTTGCGCGTCGACGCCTGCCAGGGGCGGTGAGCTGAAACCGAGCTGACCTTTTCGCGGGCAAGTCCGCTACCACAGCTGCCCTGCATGATTGGAGGGTTGTTGTAGGAGCGGGCTTGCCCGCGAAGGCCTCACCACCGACCACCCTCCATGCCCCCGACCCCATTCCTCCACCCCGACCAACTGAGCGCCCGCTTCCAGGCCCTGGACCAGTTCCTGCTCCAGCACGAATCCCTGTGGAAACCCCGGCCCTTTACCGCCCTGCACCTGGAATGGGAATCCCGCTATCCCGAGCTCGCCCACTGGTTGCGCAACCGCACCCTGGAACAGGCCGAAGCCGCCGAGCATCACCTCGAACACTTGCCGGCCCCCGCGCCCTTCCCGCAGCTCGCGCAGCAGGCCCTGCAACTGTCGAATGTTGGCGAACTGCCCCTTGCACCAATGCCACCGGGCGGCCACCGCCTGAACGTCCACGTCCCCGGCCGCAAGTGGCAGCAGATCGAAGCCTTTGGCAGCCACCTGAGCTTCAGCCAGCCCACCCACCACTGGCTGGACTGGTGCTCTGGCAAGGGGCACCTGGGCCGTCGCCTGCTGCAACCCGGCCAGCAGCTCACCTGCCTGGAATACGACGCCGCACTGGTCAGCGCCGGCCAAACCCTCAGCGACCATCACCACCTGCGCGCCAGCCACGTGCAGCAGGACGTGATGGCCAGCGACAGCGCCCATCACCTGGACGGCAACAAGAGCGTGGTCGCCCTGCACGCCTGCGGCGACCTGCACGTACGCCTGCTGCAACTGGCCAGCGCCCGAGGCTGCCGGCAGATCGCCGTCGCCCCATGCTGTTACAACCGCATCCAGGCCGAGCACTACCAGGCCCTGTCGGGCCCCGCGCAAGCCTCGCAGTTGCACCTGAGCATCACCGACCTGGGCCTGCCGCTGAGCGAAGCCGTCACCTCCAGCGCCCGCACCCGTCGCCAGCGCGACACCTCGATGGCCCGCCGCCTGGGCTTCGACCTGCTGCAACGCCAGCAACGACAGACCGACGAGTACCTGCCCACGCCCTCGTTGCCCACCGCCTGGCTGGAAAAATCCTTCGAAGATTACTGCCGCGACCTCGCCGCATTGCGCGAAGTACCCCTGAGCGGCAACCCCGACTGGGCCGCCCTGGAGGCCGCTGGCTGGCAACGACTGGCGCAAGTGCGCAACCTCGAACTGCTGCGCAACCTGTTCCGTCGCCCGCTGGAGCTGTGGTTGGTACTCGATCGTGCGCTGTTTCTTCAGGAAAACGGCTACAACGTGCGCCTGGGCGTGTTCTGCGACTACCCACTGACACCCCGAAACCTGCTGCTGCTGGGCGAGCGAAACTAGCCGGACAACCTGTGGATAAGTCTGTGAACAAGCTTGTGATGAAATTCACGGTTTATTGGATCCACTGGCTATTTCACGCGCTTCGCTTATTCCCTTCAGTAAGCGAACGCCAACAAAAACAGGCCTTTGCGCAAAGACCAACGGCGCAACGCTTCGGCATGCCTTTCGCGCAGCGCCTGCATGCCGGTTGTGCATAAGCCAAATCCCGGATCCGACGCAAGCCCCTTGCAGCAACTGTCTTGTTCAGAATCTAAAGGCCAGCCCATTCCCTGTGGGAGCGGGCTTGTCCCGCGAACACGGGCGTAGCCCGTGCCAGGCAGCGCGGTGTCTTTTTCGCGGACAAACCCGCTCCCACACCAGGTTCAAGTTCCCACTGCGGCAAAGCGTCGCAAAAGTCATTACAGCAAAATAAATTATTGTATTACGATAATTTATCAAGAATAATCCGCCCCGTTCATCACTGTACGGAGGCACCCCATGAACAGTAGATCCGTCGCCTATGCGCGCTCCCGATTGCGCACCATTGGCGCCCTGGCCGCCCTTCTGGCCTGGACCACCGCTGCCGTCGAGTTCGGCGGCACGCCGCTGCTCTGGCTGCTCGACTACCCCACCATGGTTTCCGCCTACCTGCAGGCCTACGGCGACCAGATGCCGCTGCTCCTGGCCGAAGGCTACCAACCGTCCCACCTGGCGATCGGCCTGGTGTTCTTCCTCGACCTGATTCCCACCGCCATCTCGGCATTCGCCCTGCTGCTGACCGGCATCTTCTTCATGCGCCTGTCCAAGGGCCAGACCTGGACCCTGCCCAACATCCGCCTGCTCTGGTGGGTCGGCCTGCTGTGCATCGGCTCGCCGCTGCTCTGGTCGCTGATCGGCACCTTCGAGGGCCTGGCACTGGCCATCGACCTGCCTGCTGGCGAAAGGAGCTTCAGCGTGTCGATCGGTGTATCATCCGAGGCTGTCTACGAGATCATGAAAGGCATTCTGCTCTGCGCCTTCTCGCTGCTCATGCGTGACGCCAAGACCATCAGCGATGAACACAACTGTTATGTCTAGCCACCCCTTATGCCGATAATCATCCGCCTCGACGTCGTCATGGCCCGGAACAAGATCCGTTCCAAGGACCTGGCGGAAATCATCGGCATAACGGAAGCGAACCTGTCGCTGCTGAAGAACGGCAAGATCAAGGGCTTCAAGATCGAAACCCTCGAGAAGCTGTGTCGCGCGCTGAACTGCCAACCCGGCGACCTGCTGGAGTTCAGCGAGGAATGATCAAGGACTGCAACACCCATGTATTTGCCCCACAAAGGTTTACTCGCCGTACTGCTGGCCACCTGGCTGATCAGCGGCTGCGGCCCGAGTTACACGTATAGGTATTCGCCACCGCCCAGCGCGCATGGCATGAACTGCATCAACAGCTGCTCGAGCGAGCGCAGGCATTGCCAGCAACTGGAGCGTCTGGAACAAAACAGCCAGCGCGCCCTGTACCAAGCCGAAATGCGTGCCTACCAGTACTGCAAGACCGGCAAGAGCAAGAAGGAAGCGCGTCACAACTGCTACCAGCCGAGCTACCCATTCGGCAGCTCATCCGGCTACAGTTGCGGCCGCGATTACGACAGCTGCTACATGGCCTGCGGTGGCACCATCCAGCGCATTCGCAACCCAGATTGATAGATGAACGGATTTCGACACGTGAAATACACCACGCCTTTCACCCTTCTGGCCCTTGGCCTGGCCCTGAGCGGCTGCTCCAGCAGTAGCAGCAGCTACACCCCCAAGACCTCGAACCTGGACTGGGAAACCCCCGGCATGCAGCTCGGCGGCGACCGCGGCCTGCCCCTGCGAGTGGACGACCGCTGCCGCAAGCGCGGTTGCGACAACCACAAGCTGTTTTTCAACCCCGCAGAGCCTGAACCGAGCGTCAACACCATCCACCGCGGCTGGTAGGATTTTCTCCTTTGAGGGCGGCGACTTAGGCGATTTCGCGTTGAATGCAAGGAAGTGGTTTACAGCAGCCAACCGATCGCTATAATGACGCCCCTGTGCCGGTATAGCTCAGATGGTAGAGCAACTGACTTGTAATCAGTAGGTCCCGGGTTCGATTCCTGGTGCCGGCACCACCTTAGAAGCCCCGCAATGCGGGGCTTTCGTCATTCTGGGGGTGGACAAGCGTCTACTGCGGACACTTCCAACGTCCACAATGTGTCCACACTGCCGCTACCCCCCCCACCATGATTTCCTGTCCAGAGTCATAGAGTTACCAACCTCCAAAGCTGCCGAAAGCACTTCGGCTGCCGATTCAAAGTGTTGGGCATCACGGGTCCCATTAAACAGGACCCCCCCCTCCGTTACGTCAGACCGCAAGCTATCAATCAATTGATAGAAGCGGACCACCTGCGCAGCTTCAATACTGCTCAAGGAGCCCAATCGCTTGGCGTTCTCTTGGTAGATTCGGTTGTAATGCTCTGGAAGGTTGATCTGGAAGGTCAGAGGCAAATTCAGTGGACGCGGCTGTTTCAGGGTCTTTGCTTCGGTTCTCAGCTTGTCCAGATAAGCCCTTCGCTCGAACAATTCGACAAGAGCCAGTACCTCAGCAATGATCGCCGCCCGGACGCTCCGACTCTCAGCCTTGGATTGCCGAGCAGCAGTTAAATAGGTGCCGCCAATACCTGCAAAGGCGGTTATCAGGGCCACACCCAGCGTGCTCCAGTCAGTCGTCTTGTTTGGCACGGCAGGGGCTGCCGGGGCGGCCAAATTCCAAACGACTACATACCAATCCAACGTTTCACCCATTACCTACTTCCTTGGTTCCGAGACTTGTTAGGGGGTTGAGTGTCACCACCTCAGCTAGATGTCCAGGACTGAAATGGGCGTAGCGCATTGTCATCGTCAGCGATGAATGTCCCAGAACTCGCTGCAGCGTGAGGATGTCTCCCCCGTTGGCCATGTAGTGGCTGGCAAAGGTGTGACGCAGTACATGGGTCATCTGCCCATCTGGTAGATCGAGGCTGACGACCTCGACGGCCTCCCCAAACTTCTTGTAACAATCGCCGAACGGCAAGCTGGCCTTCACCAGCTCCTGCAACTCATTGCTGATCGGCACAGCGCGGCTCTTGGAGTTCTTCGTCCGGTGGTAGTGGATCCGGCGATCCTTCACTTGGCGCGCTGTCAGGCTTTCGGCCTCAGACCAGCGCGCACCGGTGGCCAGACATATACGGGCAACGACCCCGGCACTGGCTGAGATCTTGTCCAGGGCATTGAGCAATGGCTGGATCTGATCCCTCTCCAAGTAAGCCATTTCCGGCTCGTCGAACTTCAGCCGCCGTACCTTTGCCAGCGGATTCTCTCCCTTCCACTCGCCCAAGCGATCCAGCTCGTTGAACACGGCGCTCAGGTAGGCCAGTTCATGATTCAGCGTATTCGCGCTGACGGGCTTGGCCTTCTGTCCCTTCTTCATGCCGTTGCCCGGCGTGCTCCGGCCATGGTCGCCGGCCAGGCGCTCGGCCCGGTACTGGGTGAAGTTGGCGGCGGTAAAGTCCGTGGCTCGTGGATCGCCCATCCTTTCGACCATGGCCTGCAGGGCGCGCTGACGCTCTTCCCCGCGCTTGAGCGTCTGACCGTGCAACTTGAACCAGAGCTCCACCAGCTCGCTCAAGCGGCGGTCATCGCGCTTGGGCTTCTTCTCGAACTCTCCTCGAGCACCATCCCCCATCAGCAGCCGCTCGGCATGCATCGCCTCATTTTTTGACTTCAGTTTGCGGCGCACTCGAGGTCCGTCCCGGCCTTCGGGCCTGCAGTCTACGAGCCACTCGCCTGAGTCCAGTTTCTTGATGGACATGGGTCAGACCGGGCTCACCTGGCCGCATTGGGGAGCCACATCGCCAGTCATCAGCCAGAGCGTGTACTTCTTGAAACGCTCGTGATTCGTGATCTTAAGCAACGCTACCGAACTCACCTCGGTGCGCAGAGCCAGCTCGTATTTCTTGTAGCTGCTCAGGCTCAGTCCAGTCTCCTCGCAAAGCTCGGACTGGGTCAGACCTTCCTTGATCCGGATCGCCTTCAGCTTCTCAGCTAGCCCCATTCTGCATCTCCCTCTTGACATGGTTCCGTATGGGTACTTAGTCTAGGTTCCATATGGGTACTTTTAGCCCAAATATCCCTAAATATATGGAGCAGAGGTTAACAGAATGCAGATTGCTATCGACACGCCGTACGTGACCATCGCTGAGTTCGTAAAGCGCTCCGGGCAGTCCAAGAGCGCTGTAGAGAACGAGATCAAGCTAGGCCACTACCTGACTCGACCGAAGGAGAGTGGGTCGAAAGGTGCAGTACTCATCAACATGGTTCATATGGCACTGGAAGCCGCAGAGCAGGCGCAGCGCGTTCGTTCGGCGGCAAATCACTAAGGGCCCCGAAATGACTGCACGCATGACTCCAGAGCATTTCGACCGCATCTACCTCGAGGACGTTATCCCCGCCCTCGAGCATGATCCGGAGCTGGGCTTTCAGGCCAAGGACGAGACGAAGGAATACCTGAACAAGGGCGTGTGCCCGAGTTGCGGTAAACGCTCTGTGTTCGTCAAGAAAGAGAAGCCGTATCAGCTCAAGTGCAACAGGCTGAACAACTGCGGATATGAGGAGCGGACACGCGATCGCTATCAGCACCTGTTCGAGAACCTCAGCGAGCGCTTCCCCTCGACGCCGGACAACCCCACCGCCACTGCCGATGCCTATCTGAGCCGTGCCCGCGGCTTCGACATCAGCAAGATGAAAGACTGGTACACCCAGGGCCGTCGGCAAATGAAGCCGTCCGGCGTATGGGCAGACACCGTCCGTTTCCCGCTCTGCGACGGCTACTGGGAACGCATCATTGATGCGCGGGCCATTGCTGGCAACGAGGACCAGAAGGCCGGCATCAAGTCCGGCATGCGCTACACAAACTCTGGTTGGGTACCACCAGGCCAGACGATCGAGAAGCACGACCGGGTTTACATCGTCGAAGGGATCTTCCATGCGATCGCGCTCCACCTGGCCGGCTTCAAGGCGATCGCCGCTATCAGCTGCGTGAACTTCCCCTGGGACATCATCGAGGCAAACGAGGGCAAGTTTGTTACCTGGGTGATCGCCCTGGACGACGACAAGGCAGGTCGTACCTACATCCCTAAGTACCTCAAGCAACTGCGCTCGAAGAAAGAGATTGGCTGGGTCGCGCTGGCCGGCAAACTCGACTGGGACGATGTCTATCGAGACGGAAAGCTTGACCACGTATTCATCGAGGACGCGTGCTATCGAGGCCGTCTGTTCACTGCTGAAAGTGCACGCAAGCTCGCTTACCTGGTGTACCTGCGCAAGCCTGCAGGCTTCTACCTGGTCGAGTTCAACAACCAGTTGTTTTCGGTGCGAGTGAACCAGGCCGAGCTGACCAAAGCCCTGGACGATCAGAAGTTGGAAGGCAACCGCGATATCTTCTACGGGGCATCGCGAGTGGAACAGGTATCCAACTGCGTGCCGGATCTCGACTACCTGGAGAAGGATGTCATCACCGGCGAACAGCGCTACCACTTCAGTTTTGCTTTCCCTGACAAGACCCGAAATTGCCAGGCCGCCCTGTCCTCGGGATCGATCGCAGATCCTCGAGGTTTCGTGAAGGGCATGCTGGACTTCACGCCTGGAGGCAACTTCGAAGGCGGCGCCAGGGAACTGGCCTGGCTCAAAGCCAAGTGGCTGAACGACGAATATCGCCCTGTCCGGACCGTGCGCAGCCTTCCCTTCCTTGGGTACGACGAAGACACCGGCACGTACTGTTTTCCCGACTTCGGGTTTCAGGGCGGTCGCGAGCTGCAGGTGAACAGTCACGGCTTCATCGAAGTGAAGGGCCGGGGAATCAAGACTGCGCTGGCCACCGTCAAGTTCGAACGCGGCGAAGAGTTCGATCCATCCTGGTTCCGCGACTTCGTGGATGTCACCGGGATGAATGGGCTCAGTGCGCTGGCCTGGTGGACCGCCTCCCTGTTCGTGCAGCAGATCGCCAGCCAGCAGGCGTCGTTCGGCTTCCTGGAACTGAGCGGCGAACCTGGCTCTGGCAAATCCATGCTGCTGCGCTTTCTATGGCGTCTGCTGGGGCGGGAGAACACCGAGGGCATCAAACCAAGCGGATCGGGTGCGAGTGCCGTGGGCCTGCTCCGTTCATTCGCCGAGGTCAGCAATCTGCCGCTCGTGCTGATTGAATCCGATCGGACGTATATCGATGCCCAGGGCCGCACCGTAACGATCCAGTTCACCTGGGACGACGTGAAACCGATGTTCGACTATCACGCTCAGTTGCGCGTGACGGGTGCAAAGACGACCGGCAACGAGAAACGGGTAGACCTTTGGCGCGGCGCGCTGGCCATCGCTCAGAACGCAAGCGTCACCGGTGACGAGGCGACACTGTCGCGGATCGTGCACTTCCACTTCACGAAGGACGGCCACAGCCTGGCACTCAAGCCAAAAGCCGATCGCCTCAAGGCAATGCGGGCAACACAGCTTGGCGGCTACCTGCGCCGCTGCTTGTCCAACGAAAAGGTCTGGCTGGATCGGTACTTCGAAGCCTTCCCACGTTATGAGCGCAAGCTGATGGAAAACCCGGCCATCAGTGAAATGCGGATCTACCAGTCCCATGCCCAGGTATTGGCAGCGGCGTACGCCACACAAATGTTCTTCCCCGATTGGAGCAGCCACGACCTGGACCAGCTTGCCGCCCATGTCGAGTCCCGTGCGATCGACCGTCAACAACGGTGCAAGTCAGAAGACCCAACGGCAGCGAAGTTCTGGCAGATCTACCACTACCTCAACGAGGACGTGGTGACCACCATCGATAGTGACGGCGAGCGCGACGAGATCCGGGAGACGCTGAACCACAGCATCGACAAAGAGCTGATCGCCATCAACATCGAGCACTTCCAGCAGCGCTGCAGGATGGCAGGCCAGGAGGTCATTCCCGACGTCCAGTTGCGCCGCGCCCTTTACAGCAGCACCACACACAAGTTCATCGAGATTCGCAAAGCCCGTTCCCGCATCGAGAAACGGTCCCTGAACCTTTGGTTCTTCAGCAAACGTGGAGGGGCTTAAAACGTATGGGGTCAACCTGGGCAGGGGTGATCCATGGGGGATAGGCGATTTGTGCGGAGTCCCCTGTTTTATCCGGAATATCCAGAACATTAGTAAATAGATAAGAGAAACATCAATAAATACAGGTAGTTGAAGGCGCCCAGCGTGTTCCGGTAGCACCAGAACTTACCAGAACAGACCAGAACAAATTCCGTTCCGTCATGTTCCGGCAATGTTCCGGCCAGCACTTTTCACCGGAACATGGCTGCAGGCCAGTAACGACGCGGCCTGCAGCGTTTTCCGCGAAACCACCTGTTCCGGAATGTTCCGGTACCACCGGAACAACTGAAAGCAGCGCTAAGCCCCGTAAATCAAGGGCTCTAGAAATCGGCACCATCAATGTTCCGGATGTTCCGGACGGAACGCGGGACCACACAAATTCTTTTCAACAACAACGCAAGGAGAACCAACGATGCATGTAGGACAAAACGAGTCTCGGAACATCGCCAGTGCACTTTCCGCAATCCATGCCTACCAGCAGCAACAGCCAGCGATCGCCCTTGCTGGCACCCAAGCACTTTACCGCCTGGTGCCGATCGCCCTGCGCAACAGCAACCAGAGCCGCGTCCTGGGGCGTTTCCTGCTCGGGGTCTACAACGGCGAGGACTTCCCCTTTGAGCTCAGTGCATTGCGCAGCTTGGACCTGGCTCTGTTCGAGGACTGTTTGAAGGTGCTGATGATGGACTACACCCCCGACCTCGAGGTGCACGAACGCATCCAGGGCGGCAGCCAGATCTGGCAGCAGCTCATTGAGAAATGGGCACCGGAGTCTTTGGAATGAACGTGACGTACACCGTAGACGGCCAGGCCGGCGAATTACCGATGCCGGGGCCGTACCTGCTGGTAGCTAAGCCCGAAGACCTGGCGGAACTGGTGGCGAGCATCCACTGGCGCGCACAACCCATCCCGCCGCCGTGCTGCACGGTTCACTTGAAAAGTGTGGATGGTTTGGACCTGGGAGAGTTTGAAGTCAGGAGCGTGGTACGCCCGATATTTACCGCCAAGGCAGTAAGCCAGGGCTGAAAGAGACGGTGCCAAGGAGTTGCACCTCCCTGGCACCAACCACCGAAACAAGGAGAAGAACATGCGAGTACCAACCCCAAGCGGCAGCGGTTCGAAGGCTACCACATCGCCGCGTCACCTGCAGGCCGTCGCTACGGTCGGCGGTGCGCTGATCGGGTTCCTGGTCATGAAGACACCCGCAGCCCGCGAACAGCTTGAAAGCGTGGCATCAGCCGCATGCCAGCAAGGCGACTTGTCTGCACAGGATGCCGCGATGGTGCGCCAGCTGCTGGCCACTCACCCCCGTACGATTATGAACTGAAGGACAGGACACCATGCTCAAACCCGTTATCAATTCGCGCAACGCACCCAAGTTCGTCATCCGCCTGCCTGATGGCATGCGTGACCAGATCGGGGAGGTAGCTCGCAACAACAAACGGAGCATGAACTCCGAGATCATTAGCCGCCTGGAACGATCCCTGGCAGCCGACAACCTGGATACCGTGCTACCGGACGCACTTGTCGTCTATCTGCCCAACCTACTGCTTGCTGAGATCGACGGCCAGGCCAGGTTGAACGAGCGGTCCACGAACGCCGAAGTAACCTACAGGCTCAAGCGATCGGTCACCATGGAGCAACTGTGCGACGAACAGGCGAGGATGATCGGGATCCTGCAACGGCGCCTTGAGGAGCTGGAACACCAGCTGCAGACGAAGGAGGCCGCGTGATGTTGATCGACGGCAAGCTGGTGGCGGTCACAGACATCGAGATCGAGGAGGCGCGCCGCCAGTTGGCGCTACCTACAGACTTTCTCCTGGTGCAGGCAACCCAGCAGCTTTATCACAATCCTGGTAACGGCATGATCGTGATAACAATGCCCGCTGATATGTTCGTCGTAGGATTTGAGAACAGATCGGGCGAGTTGAAATTTGGTGTAGTACAAATCAATTCCTTGAAACATAAAGTTGAACGCAATTGATTTGACTTTGGTTAACAAATAAAAATGGGCGCCTAGTGCGCCCATTCTGTTGGTTTCATGCAAAGTTATCCACAGTCCTATTCTGTCGCGACTATCAAGACACTAATCTCACAGCGAATTTAGGAACTCAATACTTATAAAATTCTTGACTGCCAACAAATTGGCAAACAAAATATTGGCTATGTGCCATTAAGAAAAACGGAGTTCATACATGACACACCCAGCGCCATGCCTCAATCAGCTCGCAGACGACATCGAAAGCCATGGCAATATGCTTGCCCTGTTGACTTCAATGAGCGATGCGGACTTATCTACACGAGGACGCATTGGACTGATTCAACTGTCGTCAAGTGTGATAAAGGATTTCGAAGATATCGAAAGACGATTTAAGACCTACCGGGCGTCACTGAACCCAAGCTGCTGAAACAGCTCGTCCCTCTTGGACTTGCTCATTCCTACGAGACGGTCGAATACAAAGCGATCCATCATTTGCTCAGACGGTCGGAGAGTATGCGAGAAGGTTAAGTGCGATACCCATCGGTGCCCACAATCTAGACAATCGCAGTAGAGGCTAACAAATTCGTTAGAGATATCATTCCTGGACGATATCCGGCCTTTGCCACCGCACTCCTTGCAATAAACTCGCATACTCACCCCGGTTCCAGTTCTGGCGCTATTTTGCCACAAAAGCAGTACCGCTAGCTGTTCTATGTGGCGCTACGATTGAGCGCGATCTGCTGCTCTCCAACCAATGCGCCTATCCTCTCGCAGCACTTCATTGACTTGATCGAACAACTGGCAGATCGGCCTGATCTCGTTGCTGGTATAAACTCTGTCGATCTTCTCAATGTCCCCGAACCCACCAGTGGTTTCTGGAATGATTCCGGCCAATGCGGGATTCATCCGCCAGGCTGCGATGATATCGTTCCTGGTGATGTTCTTGACCTTCTCCAGTTCGTCCTTCGCCTGGAAGTCCCCCACGGGAATAATCTTGATCGCGTTTTCCGCCCCGCCAGGTATGTTCACAAACATCGACCGGAAGTTGCCCACCCCTTTACTTGCGCTGATTTGCGCTTGGAGTTTTTCCTCATCCTCCTCGGATAGGTTGGGGTCGTTGGTGTAGAAGATGTAGCCCGCGTGCGCTCCATTGCTGTAGTAGCGCCGGCGGAACAGCGTCGCCGCTTCGTTGAGCAGCAGCGCCTGCAGGCCGCCCAGGTAGTCCGGGATGCCATAAATATTCTGCTCAACGTCATAGTCCTTGATGTGGACGATCTCGTCCTGGTCGTACTCCTCCTCCTGCCCGTTCTGCAGCAGCATGACGAAGCCACCATCCACTTTCACGCGCATGTTGATCGCCGGCAGGTGCTCGAGCTCCAGGACATGGCCCAGGAAGTTCTCGTGCGCCAGGAAGTACGCCTCCCCGAACACCATGTAGTCCAGGGCTGCACAGCTCATCGTCTGAGCGCTGCAGCCTTCTGAGGGGATGAACTCACGCAGCAGCAGATTGCGCTTGAACTTCGGGATGGCGCCGTGGTGCGCGTTTGCGCGCAGTAGCTTGGCCAGGCCCACGCGGGACACCGGCGGTTTGTACAGGCGCCCGTCGTCGGTGGGAAAGATGCCCAGGTACTCGCCGATATTGGCCGTCAGCACCTGCTCTGGCTCCCCGAACGTGAACACGCGTGTGGGCTGTTGCGCCGGCGCTTGCGGGGCTTGAGGTTTTCTCTGTCGTTTGGGCATAGCTTCCGCTCGTGAGGTAGCGGCTCTTGCGCCGCTTGTTGGTGTTCAAGGGTTCGTTGTGAAGGGCATGCATCACAGCCCAGGCGATGTCGGCGTGTCCGGTGGCCTCGGTCCTCGAGGCGCTGAATGTGATCTGGCCACCGCCAGTGGTGCCCCGCTTGATGGTCAGGAAGGCCTGGGCGATCTCGGTCCAGCCAGCGTCCCACGCGATCCGGCCAGCGCGGATCACGTCCTGGGCTTTGAGCACCAGGGTGGTCTTCGTTTCCAAGCTGTAGTGGATGCGCTGGGCGCGCGGGTAGAAGTCGCACACCAGGTCGTAAACACCGATCCCGACACCGGTCGTGTCGATGCCGATGTGCTGGACGTTGAAGCGCTCGGTCAGCAGCTTGACCTGGGCTGCCTGGTAGGTGAACGACTGTCCCCGCCAGCTGTACTTTTCCAGGATGCGGAATCTTCCACCTGGCTCTGCCGGCGGCGCGACCACAACACAGGTCGCGTCGTCACGGGTTCGGCTTGGGTCATACCCCAGCCACACAGGGGCATCGCCGAACGGACGGTCTTCGCCTGGCTTGTAGTCGTCCCACAACTCCAGGTCGGAATAGCTGCGCTCCAGGTCGGCCAGCGCGAACGCTGACTGAGTGCTGTCAATGAACTTGCACATGAACAGTTGCTCGAAGCGCTCTTCGTCGTTCTCCAGCCGTAGCCGGTCGATGTCGAACAGGTTGCAACCGCCGGCAATGGCGTCTTCCAGGGTGATGATCTTGCGCCACTGTCCATCCGGACAGAGCGTGCCGGCGTGGATCTCCGCATCGCTGGGCCACGCGCCGGCCTTCTTGGCCCGCTTGCTGTTGCGGAAGCCCTCGCCCGTCCAGAACGGGTAAGCCTCATGGGAAACAGCGCTGGGCGTAGAAAAGTAGGTCTGTCGCCATTTCGCATGGGAGGCCATACCGCTGGCTACGGTCTGGATCTTGTCGAAACGCGGGATCCAGAAGATCTCATCCACGTACAGGTGGCCGTGATAACTCTGGGCCGTGTTGGCATTGGTAGACAGGAAGCGCAGCTCTGCCCAGGGCTTGCCGTCCTTGCTGAGCTTGATGGGGTTGCCGGTCAACTCGATGTCGAACCACTTGCTGGCAAATTCCACGATGTAGCTACGGAACACCTCAGACTGGGCACGGCTGGCCGACAGGAAAATCTGGTTGTCCCCCGTCAACACCGCGTCCATGAACGCCTCGGCGGCGAAGTAGTAGGTCAGGCCGATCTGGCGAGACTTGAGGATGTGGCGGATGCGCGCCGTCAGCGGGTTCTTCTTGGCCTCGAACAGCTCCAGCTGGTAGTTGAACATCCTTGAGGTGAACTTCTCCAGGAAGTCCACTTCGGTCAGCTGACTGATGTCGTTCTTTGCCTTTTTTTCCCGCTTCTTGCCGGCACGCTCCCGGCGCTCCTGGTGCGGCTCTTGATCGTGGTCCTGGCGCTTTCGCGGGGATTCACTGTCCGCCGACGCCGGCGGGCGGCTCGATTGCTTCAACAGCTTGTCGCGGATCGAAGTCAGCCGGTCCAGCTCGTCCAGTTCGGACTTGCTCAACGTGTCCTGCTTTTCCAGGATCAGGGTGATACGCCTGCTGACAGCGGTCACAGGCTCCTCATCGGTCAGCATGTCATCCCAGCCGCCCTGGCGGATCCAGTAATAGATGATCCGTACGTTGGGCAGCTTGAGCTGAGCCTGGATTTCCTTCACCGATGCGCGGCGTAGGTAGAGGCGTTTGGCGGCCTCTTTGACTTCGATGGAGTAGTTCATGGGCCGCAGTCTATGCGGCGAAAACCCTGAAAACGCGGCATAAAACTGCAGGAAATTCCTAGATCCTCGAAATAGGAATTTCCTGCAGTGAAAGCGTTTGGCCGGTGTTGATCGGCTCCCTATCTTGGCGCTCATCGACCACCACCGAGCGCTTCAACCGATGCCCAGATCCCTTGTCTCCTACTGGAAACGCGTAGCTGTCAGCGGCCCGACCGCCGACAACCGCGAGATCACTATCCAGGAGCTGGTCGATTGCGCCGAGACCTACAAGCTGTCGGTCTACACCGCAGTGATCTGGAGCGAGCACGAGCGCTGGCCTGGCTCCCACGGCACCGTATTTGCCGTGCGCCTGGTGACCGAAAACGACGATCCCGAGCTGCAGCCCGGCCAGGTCGCTCTCGAAGCCCAACTCAAGCCCAACGACAAGCTGCTGCACCTGAATGACCAGGGCGAGAAGCTGTTCACCAGCGTGGAGATCACGCCCAACTTCGCAAACTCGGGTCGGTACTACCTGACCGGCCTGGCAGTGACCGACTCGCCGGCCAGCCTGGGGACCCAGGAGCTGTACTTCTCCAAGCGTGCTAGCAAGGGCAAGCGCTACTCGAAAACTTCCTACTACTGCTCCGCCGTAGAGCTGGGTTCCCTTCGCGAAGGGAGCGAGCAGCCGGGCGAGCTGCGCCGCTTTTTCAATGCCCTGACCGGCCTTTGCAAGCGCTTCGCCGACACCACTTCCGACACCAACTCACCCGACGAGACCAAACCGATGGATGAAGCAACAGCCAAGGCGCTCAAGGCGCTGTATGACCAATTCGTGATCCTGCTGGCCGGCCTGCAGGCCGTACTGGAGCCCGTGGTGGAAGAGGTAGACACCAGCGAGAACCAGGAAGCCGTCGAAGCCGTGGGCGCCGCCGTCCAGGACGTGGTCGATGAGGCCGACGAAAACCGCGAGTTCAACCGCAAGGGCGGCAAAGGCGCCAAGGACGGCAAGGGCAAGGACGAGGTCAAGGAACTGAGCGCCCGCGTCGAGGAGCTGACCGAGACCATGACCAAGATGTTCAACAGCACCCAGAACCGTCGCCAGGTCAAGCGCAACACCGGCCCGGCTGACAAGAAGCGCGGCGGGGGCCTGCGCTGATGGGCGCCCTGTCGCAACGCGCTGCAGCGGTCTATCTGCAGCTCCAGGACGACCTGGCCGAGGCGTACAGCATCGATGACGCCACCCGCACCTTCGCCGTGGAACCGACCCACGCCCAGGAACTGAACGAGCAGATCACCGAGCGCGTGGACTTCCTGTCCCGCATCAACGTCGTGCCGGTCAGCGAGATCAAGGGCGAGAAGGTGCTGCTGGGCCTGAGCGGCCCGGCCAGCAGCCGGACCGACACCGACAAGCACGACCGCGAGCCGCGCCACCTGCTCGACCTGAAGAACAACCTGTACGAGCTGTTCCACACCGAAACCGATGTGGCCCTGAAGTTCGCCACCATCGACGCCTGGGCGAAGTTCCCCGAGTTCGCACAGAAGTACCTGGCAGCGGTGCAGAAGCGCATCGCGCTGGACCGCATCCTCATCGGCTGGCACGGCACCCACGCGGCGCAGCAGACCGACATGGACAAATTCCCCATGCTGCAGGACATGAACAAGGGCTGGCTACAGATCGCCCGCGAGCAGATCCCGGAGCAGGTGCTGAAAGCTGCAGACCCGGCGCAAAAGATCAAGATCGGCAAAGGTGGCAATTACCAGAACCTCGACGAAGCCGTCCACGACGTGACCCAGATGATCGATCCGGTGTTCCGCGACGAGGGCGACCTGGTGGCCATCATCGGTTCGGATCTCATGGCGCACGACAAGGGCAGGCTGTACGCGGCTCAAGGCCAGACCCCGACCGAGAAAGAGCGCATCGAGGGCGCGCAGGTCATCGCCACCTATGGCGGTAAGCCGTCGTTCGTGATCCCGTTCTTCCCGCCGAAGGGGATCGCGGTCACCTCCTGGGACAACCTGTCGATCTACTTCCAGGACAGCAGCTGGCGTCGTCACCTGCTCGAGAACCCGAAGCGCTCCCGCGTCGAAGACTACAACGGGCGTAACGAGGGCTACGTGATCGAGCAGCTGGGCAAGTTCGCCTACCTGGAATCCGATTCGGTGGAGCTGGTATGAGCCTCGCCCTGGAGCACAAGCGCCGCTTGCTCGCCCAGGGCACCGCTGCAGCAGCCCAGGTGGCCGCTGCAGCTGCCCTGCCGTACTCACCTGGTGAAGCCCTCAGCAGCCCGGCCAATGCCAAAAAGCACCTGGCGCTGATGGTAGTCGGCCTGGACGAGGACCTGGCGCGCCTGAGCGCAATCAAAGGCCTGGCCACCCGCCAGGACCTCAAGCGCAACGAGCTGCTGCCCAAGTACCAGGAGTACGTCCAGCGCTACGTCGAGTCCGGCTTGGTCTATCCGAACCGCGTCCTTGTGCAGGTCGTGATCTGGCTGTTCGACACCGTCCAGTTCGAGGACGCGCTGGAGCTGGCAGACATCGCGATCGCCCAGGGCCAGGAAATGCCCGAGCGCTTCAATCGCCGCGATATCCAGACGTTTGTCGCTGATGCGATCTGCGAATGGGCCTATGACGAGTACAAGGCAGGCCGCAGCCCCGAGCCGTACTTGTCCGACCTGCTGCCGCGTGTAGACGGCGAATGGCGACTGCCGGAGCAGATCCCGGCCAAGTACCACAAGCTCATCGGCATTCGTGCCGTGGAAGCGAAGGACTGGGCCAAGGCCATCACGCACCTGGAGCGCGCCACCCAGCTGTATCCGAAGGTCGGCGTAGACACCCGGCTCGAGAACGCCCGCAAGGCCCTGCGTAAAGAGCAGGCCAAAGCGGCAGAGCCGGCGGCTACCACCGCATAACGACTACCCCCCCAGCGGGAACCCGTGAAACGAGACGACCACTTGTGGCCCCGCCCCGTGGCAACGGTGTTTCCCGCCCTTTTCGAGTGACCAGCAATGAGCTTTTCAGGCAAACCCGCCACGGTTGTGGAACAGACCATCGAGAACAACGGCTTTTGGCCGGACCTCTCGCTGGCTGAATTCCAGAAGGCTTACCGCCTGCCGGGCGAGTACCTGAGCGAGGTGCTGGTCACTCAACTTGAACTGGCCATGGCTGAGGTGAACCAGGATCTGCGAAAGCTGGCGAACAGCTGGAAGAGCCTGGGCATCACCGAGGTGGCCACCGCTGACCCGCTGCTCCTCGAGGAGCGCGCATTCAAGGTGAAGCTGTACAAGCGCGCCGTGTACTGCCGGGCCAAGGCCACCGCCCTGACCGACTATGCAACCGTCACCCGGCGCGAAGTCGCCGAGAACACCGGCAAGGAAGCACCCGAGCGGGCCGACCAGTACCTGGCGTTCAGTCAGCAGGCGATACGCGCCCTGCAGGGCCGCAGCCGCATCACGGTATCGCTGCAGTGAACGCCCTCAAGGGACTGACCGCCTACCTGCTCGAGCGCGAGCTGGTACCGGCTGAGCAGCTGGAGTCCTACAGCGAGCAGGTGGATCTGCACCTGGTGTGGGGCGAGACCGAGCGCGGCCTGCACCTGGGCGACATGCGCTATCGCGCCGTGTTCAACCTGGAGCGTTTCAACGGACATCCCGGGCGCCTGATGGCCCTGGTGGGCAGCTGGCTGGAAACCCACGATCCGGACCGACACCGGCATGACCTGCCGGCGCCGGCGTTCGCGATCGAGCCGCTGGACCTGGACAACAATCTGTTCGACGTGGAGCTGGTCCTGGACTTTGTCGAACCGCAGTACCTGGCCGAGGACGACGCCGGCGAGATCGAGGCCTTCGGCAGCACCTGGTCATTCATTCCGTTTGACCTGTGGCTTGCCGAACAGGGCGAGGTGATCCGCCGTGGCCAGTAGGGTTTTCTCCCAAGACGTGCGCGGCATGCTCAGCGTCCAGGACCAGCTGGCTCTGCTCAAGCTGCCGCCGCAGCTGCGCCGGCGCCTGCTCAACCGCGTTTCCAAGCGTGTGCGCACGCTGAGCAACAAGCGGATCCGCGCCCAGCAGAACCTGGACGGGACGCCGTTTGTGCCGCGCAAGCGCAAGGAACCCGGGCAGAAACGCATGGAGGCCGGCCTGGGCAAGCTCCTGCAGGTGACCCGCGTGGACCAGGACGAGGCCGTCCTGGGATGGCGCAACGGCCTCACCAGTTGGGTCGCGGCGCAGCAGCACCACGGGGCGTCCGAGCGCCGCACAGCGCGCCAGGTGCGCAAGTGGAACAAGGTCGAGCCCGGCGCCAAGTCCACGCCCAAGCAGGCCAAGCGCCTGCGCCGCCTGGGCTTCCGCGTGCGCCAGGAAGGCAAGAAGCGCCTCACCCGTCCACCCGTCGCCTGGATCCTCGAGCACGTCAGCTTCATGCAAGCCGGCCTGCTGATCCGCGTCCTGGACGAGGAGCAAGGCGAAACCACCGGTGCCGAGAGCTGGGAAATCAAGCTCCCGAAACGCCAGTTCCTGGGGGCAAGCGCCCAGGAGTCCAGCGCCCTGGTCGCCCAGGTCATGGAACAAATCATCCATTCACCACGCTAACGAGGCACCCCATGGCACTCGGCAAAGTCAGTACAAACAATCTCAACCGCGGCCAGGGCGCCGTGACCGAGATTGAGCGCTATTTCCTTTTCATCGGCCCCGCCGGCAAGAACGTCGGCAAGCTGCTGCCGCTCAACACCGACAGCGACCTGGACAGCGACCTCGGCGCTGCCGGCAGCGACCTGAAAACCCAGGTCATTGCGGCCCGAGCGAACGGCGGCGACCGCTGGGCCTGCCTGGCCGCGCCGATCGGCGCTGAGGGCGACTGGGCCACCGCCCTGGAGCTGGCCCAGCAGCAGGGCTTTTCGGTCGAGGCCGTGGTCATCACCAAGCCGGTGACCACCGGCGCCGAGCTGCTGGCGATGCACACCGCTGCCGAGCAGCTGAATGCGAAGTACGGGCGCCGGTCGTTCGTACTCGCCGCGTCCGCCGGCATCCTGCCGACCGCGACCTGGTCCGAATACCTGGTCGAGCAGAAGGCGATCACAGCCGGCATCGCCGCACCCCGGGTTGTCGTCGTGCCGCAGCTGCACGGCAATGACCTCGGCGTGCTGGCCGGGCGCCTGGCCAACGCGGCCTGGAGCATCGCCGACAGCCCTATGCGCGTGGCCAGCGGTCCGCTGCTGGGCCTGGGCGCGGTTCCCCAGGACAAGGAAAACGTCCCGCTGCCGTCTGCGATTCGCAGCGAGCTGGACAAGTCGCGCTTCTCCGTCTCCCAGACCTACCCGGACTACGAAGGCGTGTACTGGGGCGACGCCAACCTGCTGGACACCGCCGGCAGCGACTTCCAGGTGCTGGAGTACCTGCGCCTTGCCGACAAGGCTGCGCGCCAGGTCCGGCCTCTGCTGATCCGCCGCATCGGCGATCGTCGCCTGAACAGCAGCGCGACCAGCATGGCCACCAACACCATGGCCCTGATGGCGCCGCTGCGCCGCATGGCCAAGGCGGTGAAGTTCGCCGGCGAGGTCTTCCCGGGCGAGATCCAGACACCCAAGGACGGTGACCTGGTCATCGTTTGGAAGAGCCGCACACAGGTCGAGGTCTTCCTGCAGATCCGCCCGCACAACTGCCCCAAGGACATCACCGCGAATATCGCGCTGGACCTTTCCCAGGACGCCCAGGAGTAACCCCCCATGGCCAAAATCAGTGGCAAGAACTTCGATATCACCGTGGGCGACCTGATGATTCACGTCGAAACCGCGACGCTCGATATCACCGACAACAGCGCCGTGGCGCAGACCAAGGGCGTGCCAGACGGATGGGTCGAAGGCGACGTGGCCGCCAGCGGCGAGCTGGAGCTGGACACCACGAACTTCAACCTGGTGATCGAGGCCGCCGGCAAGGCCGGCAGCTTCCGCGAGCTGGAGGCCTTCGATCAGCTGTTCTATGCGAAGACCCCCACCGACGAGATCCGCGTGGAGGCCTTCGGCTGCAAGTTCAAGGTCTCCAGCCTGCTGAACATCGACGCCAAGGGCGGCGAGAAGTCGAAGCACAAGCTGCCATTCGATGTCACCAGCCCGGACTTCATCCGCATCAACGGCGTGCCGTACCTGGCCGCCCGCGAGACTGAGGGCCTGAGCTGATGGTCTGCCCTTTCGACCGCGCCCAGGCCCTGGAACAGCGTCAGCGTGACCAGGCGATCGCCGCTGCTCGAGGCAAAGGGCCGGCGACAGGGCCAAGCCTCACCCATTGCGACGATTGCGGCGACGAGATCCCGGAGGCGCGCCGCGCCCTGGGCGGCATGACCCGCTGCGTCCCGTGCCAATCCACTTTCGAGAAAAGGGGCCAGCGATGAGCACGAACCAGGCAGCGCAGGACACCGCGATCGCGCTGGCCAAGGCCTCGCCCGCGATCGGGGTCGCCGCCACCGGCGTGACCGGCGCCGTCGATTGGTCGGCGGTCGCCTACATGCTGACGGCGGTTTATATGGTGCTGCAGATCCTCCTGCTGGTCCCCAAATACCGCCAGATGTTGCGTGACTGGAGGATCAAGCCATGAGCCTGCGTAACAAGATCCTGACCGGGGCCGTCGCCCTGGTGCTGAGCAGCAGCACGCTGATGGCGTTCTTGGGCAAGTGGGAAGGCGAAGGGCAGAACGTCGTCTACGCCGACAAGCTTGCCCGGGGCCTGCCGACCGTCTGCATGGGGATCACTCACTACACCAGCCCATACCCAGTGATCGTGGGCGACTACTGGTCGCCGGAGCGCTGCGCCGAGGTGGAGCAACTGGTGGTCGAGAAGGGGCAACTGGCCCTGGCCGACTGCCTCACGAACGAGAGCATCACCCAGGACACGTTCGACGCACTGTCCAGCCACAGCCACAACGTCGGCGTGCCATCGACATGCGCAAGCCGCGCCCTGGTGTTGATCAACCTCGGGCGTATCAAGGAAGGCTGCCGGGCACTGGCCTGGGGCGCCGATGGGCGCCCCGTGTGGGCCTACGTCACCGATGCCAAGGGCCGCAAGGTGTTTGTACCCGGACTGCACGCCCGACGCCTCGAGGAGGCCGCCCTGTGCGCGGCCTGATCGCTCTGCTGGCCGTAGTCCTGGTCGCCGGCGTGGCCTGGCTTGAGTTCGCGTATGTGCTGGAGCAGCGCGACCACGCCCGATCGGAGCGCGACACAGCGCAAACGGAAGCTGCAGGCCTGCGCGAAGCGGCACACCTCACCGGGCAGCGCCTGGCGATCGCCGCCGCCAACGACGCCCAACACTTTCAGGAACTGACCGATGCACTCAAACACAACCAGGATCTGCGCCGCGCTGTTGATGATCGTGATCAGCGGCTGCTCGTCAAAGCCACCTGCCCCGCAGTGCGTACCGGCTCCGGTACCGGCGCCGCCGGCGTGGCTGATGCAGGCCCCGCCGAACTCGCAGCAGACGCTCGACCGGATTATTTCACCCTCCGGGATCAACTCGCCCTCAGCCAGAAAATGATTCTCGGCCTGCAGGGCCACATCCGCACCCTTTGCACGACCCCACCCACTACAGGAGCAATACCGCAATGACCGAACGCGCTGAAATCACTCTGGAAATCGGCGGCGAAGACTTTGACTTTGTCATGGATACCGCCCTGGTCACCAAGTACATCAACGGCCTGACCCAGGCGAACAAGGTCGCACCGTCCCACAACCTGCTGATGAACGCCGTGGTCCAGGACCAGAAAGCCAAGCTCAAGCCGCTGCTGTCGCACCCCACCACCGCGATGGAGATCGCCGGCGCCCTGGTTGAAGAGTTCTCGCCGAAAGTCGAGGTCGTCGTAAAAAAGCGCTCGAGCACGCTGAGCGCCTGACCGAGGACGGCCTGGGCCAGCTGCTGGCCCTGGGCGAACGCTGGCTACCCGGTGCCGCCCCGACGCCCGAGAACCTGGGCACAGCCAAATGGCTGGAGGACGAGCACTGGCGGCGGATGGAAATCGCCGTAGCCAACGGCATCGCACGAGCATTCAACGGAAGCTGACAACCCCATGAGCGCGAACAACGCATCCAGCCGCCTGGACTTCATCCTGTCGCTGACTGACAAGGTCACCGCGCCCCTGGCGAAGGTGACCAAAGGCTTCAGTGACCTGGCGGAGAAGGGCGAAGCCAACATCAAGCAGATCGGTACCGGCGTGGCGGGCCTGTGGGGCTCGCTGACCGGCATCGAGGGATCGCTGGCACCGGCGCTGGAGGTCAATCGCGCCCTGGGCGATGTTCGCTCGCTGGGCGTGGCCCAGGACGCCCTGGACGCGCTCAACGCCAAGTCCCTGGACTTTTCCGTTGCCTACGGCGAGAACGCCGCGTCGTTCGTCTCCTCGGCGTACAAAATCGAGGGCGCCATCAAAGGCCTGGCCGGCTCCCAGCTTGCCACCTTCACCAACACAAGCAACGTACTCGCCAAAGCCACCAAGTCCGACACGGGTGTGATGAGCGAGTACGTGGGCACGCTGTACAACCTGCAGAAACAGCAGGCCGACGCCATGGGCAAAAGCCAATGGGTCGAAAAGCTGGGCGGCCAGACCGCCCTGGCGGTCCAGCTGTTCAGGACCAGCGGCGAGCAGATGAAAGACGGCTTCAAGGAAGCGGGCGCGATCGCCACCGCCTCGGGCATCGACCTGGCCGAACAGATGGCAGTCCTGGGCAGCCTGTCCAGCACGATGGAGAGCGGCGACGCCGGCGGACGGTACAAGGCCTTTTTCGAGAACATCAGCAACGCCTCGGACAAGCTGGGGATCAAGTTCACCGACACCAACGGCAAGGTACTGCCGATGCTCGACATCCTGGCCAAGCTGCAAGGCAAGTTCGGGGATCTGCGCAACGCTGCCGCAAACAGCAAGCTGGTCGAGGCCTTCGGCGGCGAGGGCGCCCAGGTGATCGGCGCCCTGGCCCAGGACACCGACCGCCTCAAGAACGGCATTGACCAGCTCGGCAAGGTGCGGGGCTTGGAGCAGGCCGAGAAGATGGCCGCTGCCATGGTCGATCCCTGGCAGCAGCTCGGGGCGGCGGTCCAGTCGCTGCGCATCGCCTTCGGCCAGGCGCTGATCCCGATGCTGCAGCCACTGATGACGCGCCTGGTCGATATCGGCAAGACGCTGACCCGCTGGACCCAACTGTTCCCGAACATCACCCGGGTGATGGGGATCGCCACGCTGGCCACGCTGGCCATCACCGCCGCGATCAGCACGCTGAGCATCGTGGTGGGGCTGAGCAAGATGGCCATGCTGGGCCTGAACGTCGTCTGGACCCTGCTCACCTGGACCGGCTGGCGGAGCATCGCGATGTTCGTCGCCCATTCCATCCAGTGCGTGCTCCTGGTTGCCCGGGTGCTCGCCATGATCGCGGTCATCGGCCTGGCCAAGGGCGCCATGTTGCTGTGGCAGGGCGCTATCTGGCTGGTCAACGCCGCCATGATGGCCAACCCGGTGGGCCTGGTGATCGCGGGCATTGCCGCCTTGATCGCCCTGGTCGTGGCCGCTGTCGTGTACTGGGACGAGTGGACCAGCGCGCTGATGAACACCCAGGCGTTCCAGTGGGTCGCTGACCAGGTTCAGCAGCTGAGCAACTGGTTCGGCTCGATGGGCGGCTGGGGCGCCATGGCGCAGTCCGCATGGGACGGCATCGTGGCGATCTTTCAGAAGGCAATCAGCGGCCTGATCGACATGCTGAACAAGATCCCAGGCGTGAACATCGAGACCACTTTCGGCGATGTGCCCACGCCGCCCAACGTGCCGCAGATCCCGGGCCAGGCTGTGCCGATCGGCGTCACGCCCATGCCAGCGCCGGAACTGACGCTGCCTGAGCCCCGGGCACTGATGACTGTCCAGCCAGAGGCCCCGCTGATGGCCGCGCTGCCAACCGCAGCTGAGCCGCCGGCACCGGTGGCCAAGGTGCTCGAGCAGCAGCCCAAGACACTGCCAGGCGCAGCACTTGCGCCGGCGGCGAGCGCTCCGGCCGCAGCGCTGCCACCTGCAGTCGAACCGATCGCGCCGCTGCTCAAGCGCATGGAAGCCATGCCTGCAGCGCCGGTCCAGGTCGAGGTCACCGCGCCGATCGAGCAGGCCGAGCGTAGCCGCGAGCGCCTGGCACAGGCTGCGCCCAGCATCACCCCCGTTCGGCCCAATGCGGTGCCCCAGGGCGGGCTGATGAAGCAGATCCAGAACAACACACAGAGCCAGGACCGACGCATGCACGTTGAAAAGGTGGAGATCAACAACGGCAGCAAGCCAATGACCCCGCTGGAGCTGGAAAACATGATCGGCATGGCGGTGGGCTGATGAGCGAGTACATCGACCTTTTGATCCAGGACAACGACCTGGTCCTGGATCCCTCCCGCCAGCCGCTGCTGATCGAGGACCGGGCCAGCATCGCCCAGGACATCGCCCACATGATCCGCGAAAGCGGGCTGCTGGTGACCCTGGTGGCCGAGCGCAGCCGGCAACGCCAGGCCGATTGCATCCTGCAGCTGGAGCTGCTGGTAGAAGACGACGAACGCCTGGTACCGGGCACCGCCCGGGTCCTCGAGGACCGACCAGGCGTGTACCTGGTCACGGCCAAAACCCTGAAATTCGGCGATATCGAGGTGTTTCTGTGAGTGACGTAGATTTCCGCCGGGCGCTGAGCGATGCCGGCATTCCGACGACCGAGGCAGGCCTGCGCCAGGCCTGGGAGGCCGAGGTGGCCGCCCAGGGCAGCAAGCTGAGCAACACCAGCGCCTACAGCCCGTTCTGGCGGGTCGTGACCGCGCTGGTGACCAAGCCTGTCATGTGGCTGCTGACGTTCATGAGCGACACCGTCCTGCCCAACTTTTTCGTCAAGACAGCCAGCGGTGCCTGGCTGGACACCCTGGCGTGGGCAGTGAACACCGAGCGCAAGGGCGCAACCAAGGCCCAGGGCGTGCTGCTGTTCACGCGAGAGAACACCGCCGGCGAGCTGCAGATGCCCGCCGGCGTGATCGTGCAGTCCGCTGCGATCAACGGGCACGTCTACCAACTGGTGACGATAGAGGACGCGACGTTCCCGGACGGGCGCCTGCAGGTGTCGGTCAAAGTCAGCGCCCGCGAGGTCGGCAGCGGCTACAACCTCGCCCCGGGTTATTACGCGATCCTGCTCGAGCCGGTGCCGGGGATTGCCCAGGTGATCAACGCCGACGACTGGATGACTGCACCGGGTGCGGATCCTGAGCCCGACGACCAGTTGCGCCTTCGCGTCCGTAACCAGTTCAGCGCGGTGAACCAGTGGCACACCGACGCCGTGTATCGCGCCATGATCGCCGCGTTCCCGGGCGTGCGGCCTGATGGGATTTACTTCGAACACGGCGCGCCACGCGGTCCTGGCAGCGCGAACGCCTACGTGCTGTTCGACGCCGGCGTGCCGGCGGAATCGTTCCTGGAGCAGATCAACGCCCACATCCGCGACGGCGGGAACCATGGCCATGGTGACGACCTGGTCGTGTTCGTCATGCCGGAAACCCCGCACGCCATCAGCGTGACCGTGTGGCCTCGGCCAAACCTCACCGCGCTGCAAAGCCAAGCCCTGCAGGACAACATCGCGCTATTCATCCGCGCCGCGTTCCGCGAGAGCACCGCCAGCGACTACCGCCCGACCCTGACCTACCCACAGTCGCGCTTTTCATTGAGCCGCCTGGGCGAGGAGCTGCACCAGGTATTTCCCGAAATCGAGTCGCTGCGCTTCGCCGGCGAAGACATCGTGTCGCAGCTGGATATCCCCCGCATCGCAAGCCTGCAGGTGACGTTCGCATGATCCGCATGAAACTGCCGTTCTGGCTCGGCGGTGCCGAGCTGGCGAAGCTCACCGCAGCGGCGCAGTCCTGGTGGGAAAAGGTGAAGGGCTGGGTCCAGTGGCCGCTCCTGCAGGCCGACGCCGAGACCTGCCACCTGACCATCCTGGATCTAATGGCCTGGCAGCGGGACATCACCCGTTTCAGCAACGAGCCCGAGCGCCTGTATCGCCTGCGAGTGAAGTACGCCTTCATCAACGCGGTGGACGCGGGCAGCACGGCAGGCCTCAAGCGCATCTTGCGCCGCCTGGGCGTGGGCTACATCGAGATCGATGAGCGCATGCCCGATCGGGACTGGGACGTGGTGCTCCTGCGCCTTTCCGACTCGCAGTTGTCGGAAAACCCCGAGCTGCTGCGCGTCCTGGTGCAGCAGTACGGGCGCACGTGCCGCCGCTATGACTTCGTGTCGATCACCCCTGTGACGCTGCGCGTGCTCGCAGCCGACTTCAACGACGACCAGCAGACGCTGGTCGCCAGCCTGTAGGAGCCCGCCGTGGCCAGAATCACCCTCGCCGGCGAAAGCCTGATTGCCCAGAAGCAGGGGGCAAAGGAAGTCCTGCACATCACCCGCTTTATCTACGCCAACGTGCCCGGGCTGGATCCTGCAAAGCCGATCGATCGCGCTGCAGCGAAGCCGCCGGCGGCGCAGATCGTTCACACCTACGAAATCCCGGCAGAGAACAGCGGGTATGTGAACCCGAACCAGGTCGTCTACAGCTCGATGCTGGGCAGCGATATCGGGGACTTCGACTGGAACTGGCTTGGCCTTGAATCCGCTGAGGGCGTGCTGTTCGCCGTGGCCTATCTGCCCCTGCAGCAGAAGCGGCGCAACATCCCACCGGTGCAGATCGGCAACAACGTCACCCGTAACATCCTTGTGGAGTACAACGGCGCTCAGGAGCTGACCGGGATCTCGATCGATGCCAGCACCTGGCAGCATGATTTCACCGTGCGACTGGCCGGAATCGATGAGCGCGAGCGTCTGAGCAATCGTGATGTGTACGGGCGCGCCTGTTTCTTCAATGAAGCGCTGCAGGTGATCGGTACGCCCGCGACCGGGTATCAGGTCAAAGCGGGAACGGCGTACGTCGAGGGTATTCGGCTAGACGCCCAAGCAGCATCAATCATGCCGCCGGCACTGCCGACTACAGCCTGGCTGGACGTAGTCCTGGAACGACAACTGAGCGACGTGGTAGCCCGCTGGGCGGTGGTGTTCGGCGGCACGAACGCGTTCGGTGACTGGAAAGACGCGCTAGGGGTCAAGCACTACTGCGTGCCGCTGGCCGATCTCAGCGCTGCAGGTGTCGTCGATCGGCGCGGTGTGGAAGTGATCGATGGGCCGCTGGTCAAGCATTTTGCCTCTGCGCGATCGGTCGCAGAGGTCCGCCAGCGCGTATCCGACCTCGAGGATGGCACCACTCCAGCGGGCAAAGCCCACCGGTGGGCCTCGGCGCGCCGGGTGGCCTTCCTGGGCGATGCAACCGGCCAAGCCGACATCGACGGTTCGATTAACGTGGGTATTCGTCTGACCCTGGCCGATCTCGGCGTTACGCCGGGCGCCTGGGCGAAGCCCGTCGTGAACGCCAAAGGGCAAGTCATCGGTAGCGAGCTGCTGCTGCCGAGCGATATCCCTGCACTCGACTGGAGCAAGATCAACAGCGGCAAGCCCACCACGCTGGCCGGCTACGGCATCACCGATGCACTGCACACCGGCTATTCGGATCAGGTGCCCCGCTTCTACTCGCCAGTTCCTGGCTCGACCTATCAAACGCCAGCGTTGGAGATCCGGGAAGCAGGGTTAATCGGGGACGCCAGCGGGGCGTTCGAGTACGCTCCCCGCCTCGGTTTTCATTGGGGAACGGTCACCGCTGGAACCTTGGCCATGACTTCCAACGGGATACTGTGTTGGAACGGCAACGTGATATGGAACGAAGACAACTTCAATCCCAACAGTAAGGCCAACAAAGCAACAACCTTGGCAGGGTATGGCATCACCGACGCGATACGGCGGGGCGAGGTGGGGCTGGGGTCCAGCACCGCCCCGGTGAGTCCGATCGACTCCCCCGGTTTGCCGGGTGGTTTCCATGCCTTCACTGATGGCCCCACCTCGCTTGTGAACTACTGCAGCGTGCTCGTAATGCCGTACGCAGCCGGTACGTATTCCGCTCAATTGGCTTTCCAGCAAGGCGGCCCGAATGTGCGGATGCTTGCGCGTTCCACAAAGAATGACGGCAGCTGGACCCCCACCGTCGAGCTGTTCCACACAGGCAACCTGAACCCTGAAGTGATCCTGCCGGTGGGCAGCCTGGTCACCTCGTTCAGCAGAACCGCGCCGCCCGGATGCCTGCGGACCAATGGCGCGGCAGTCAGTAGAACGACCTTTTCCCGCCTCTTTGCCCAGATCGGCACCCTGTTCGGGGCTGGTGACGGCGTGAATACCTTCAACTTGCCCGACACACGGGGCTTGTTCATTCGCGACATGGATGATGGCCGTGGGTTCGACGTAGGGCGGGTGCAAAGCACCTTGCAGTACAGCCAGAACCAGAGCCACAACCACTACGCCGTCACGGGCGAAAACGGTTGGCACTACCACCCGGGGTCGTCGGTATCCATCGGTGAGTCAGGCACTCACCCTCATACCCTTCGCATGGGTAGCAACGACGTAGCGGGCATCTACCCGGATTTGGTCGCCCCCGGTGGTGGACCAGTGCGTTCCATCCAAGCCGTAGATCCAGGCGGAAATCACGTCCACAGCGCGTCTTTGGTCATGCTGGGGGACGGCGTTCATGCCCACACCGTCACCGTCGATCCGTCAGGCGGCAACGAATCCAGGCCTGTGAACATGGCCCTGTACACCTACATCAAGTATTGAGGCATCCATGACAAAGACGAAAACCGTCTATCAGACCTCCCCGATGGGCCTGTTCACCGGTATTACCGAAGCCGAAGAGTCGCCGCTGGAGCCTGGCGTGTTCCTTATCCCCGGCGGGTGCGTGGAGACTCCTCCACCGCTCATTCCTGATAACAAGGCGGCTCTCTGGGATGGCAAGCAGTGGCAGCTGGTGGACTACTTCAAAGGTCTGGTCGTGTACAGCATCACCACCGGCGAGCCGCTGACGCTGGACGGCATGGGCCCGATCCCGTCCGGCTACACGATGAAGAAGCCAGCACCAGACCAGGTCTGGAAAAATGGCGAGTGGGTAGACGATACGAACGCCATCCTGGCGAAGCTGTACCAGCAGAAGCTGACAGAGGTGAATGGCGGCTGCAGCCAGTACATCGAGGCGGGGTTTAGCTCCAGCGCCCTGGGCGAGGCCTTCCGCTACAGCAGCGCCCTGGAGGACCAGGTAAACCTGACCGGCCTGATGTTCAGTGGTCTGGACGGCGCCTATCCGTGCACCGGCCCGGATGGCGTCCGCGCTTTCCGGGACCACACCCGCGAGCAGTTGCTGCAGGTGAACAAGGACCTGGTGCTGTTCAAGCAGGCCGCGCTGCAGCACGCCGATCAGTTGAAGCGTGACCTGGCCAAGGCACTGCAGGACAAGAAGCTCAAAGCGATGCGCGCCATCACCTGGACGGCGCCGGCATGACCTGGTCGCCGGTCACAATGCGCTGGCCCACCGAATCCACCAGGTGGATGGACCAGCTGAGCGGCGCCAAGGCGCTGGCCGATCGCGAGCTGGCCAGCACCGGCACGCGCCTGGCCGACCTCGAGGCGGTGACCACCACCAACCCGGGGCCAGTCGGTGCAGCAGCCAAGGGGCCGAGCGAGGCCGGACGCCAGACCATGGCCGAGCAGCTGAGCGAGCCGCCGGCGTGCCTGGTCGTGACACCGTTCCAATCCGGTATAGGCCAGGGGCGCGGGCACCAACGCTTTCTGTCAGCACCGAACCTCCTGCAGGCGCTGGCCAACAAACTCACCGACGCCACCGACGCGGCCCGGCCCCAGGGCGAGCAGCACGCCCTGTGCATACTGTTCCTGGCCACCCGCTACGACCAGTTGGCCGCAAGTCTGGGCCGCTTCAATGCACTGATGCCGGTCCCGGAGCTGGTCCGAGCGGAGCGCCGCGCCGATCACCTGGCCAAGCTCGAGGCGGAAAAATGGCAGATCCCCCAGTCCGGCCCGCTCCCACGCTGGCAGCCGCTGCCCTTGGAGCGCTGCACCGTCATCAAGGCTGCCCAGCAGTCCATGGCGGGCCAGTTGGCCGTCCTGGAGAGCTACGCGGCGGACAGCTCACCCATGGCAGATCTGAGCGCGCTGGCCAGCCGCAAGGCCGAGCAGCAGCGCAACCGTGACAAGCAACTGCAGGATCTGCAGGAGTCGCTGCAGGATCGCCAGCCGGACACCGCCACGCGGGCCAGGACGATCGGGCCGGGCAGCAACGCCGAGTTGCGCCGCCTGCTGCTCGAGCACGACGCCCCGGGGCACGAGTGGGTCATCTGCGCCGGCGTAATCATGGTGGGCTCACAGAAGGGCCTGAGCTTCGTGCGCGAACTGGTGGGCCTATGACACTGCTCCTGCTCGACGGTACCGCGATCCAGGGCAAAGGCCTGAAAGTGACCGCAAACCTGCGCATCGAGGCGGACGACCTGTCCGGGCAAACCAGCAACACAGAGACGGCGCACAAGGGCTTCAAGCCCAAGACGCTCACCGTGACGCTGAACATCCCGTACAAGAACGCCGCCTGGCTGCGCGATCTGATGCGCGTGGCCGAGGCCACCGAGGGCGGTGGCCAGCTCAAGACGTACCGCGTCGTGAACGACACCGCTGCAGCCTTCGGCATGCGCCAAGTGCAGTTCGCCGAGGGCGTGAGCGCCCGCGAAGACGACATCCTTGCCATGTGGCGCATCCAGTTCGGGCTGACGGAGAAGAAGTCGAACCCGGAGAAGGTCGAGAAGCGCAGCGCCAAGGGCACCGTCACCGCTCAATCCGGTACCGGATCCGCCGTGGGCGGTGCTGGTGGCGGCGGCGGGGACGATGGCCAGAAGCAGGAGCTGACGGGCTTCGAGGCGACCCTGAAAAAGGTGGATGACTGGCTTGGGGGTGGCAAATGAAGCTGCACCAGGTACTGAGCGTGGCCGGGGTCGGATATGACCTGGTCAAGGCAGACGTACGCCTCGAGCTGCGAAACCCGGGCCGGGCGACCTTCACGGTCCAGGCCGACCAGCCGTTGAAAGGTCTGGTGGCCTTCGACCTGGGCTACAACGACAAGCCACTGCAGCGGCATTTCCAGGGCTTCGTCGAACGGAGTACTGCAGCGAACTCGAAACAGCAGGTGCTGTTCTGCCGCGAGCTCGCCGCGATCCTGGCCAAGCCGATGCCGATGAACCTGCGCCATGTGGATCTGCGCGCCGTGCTCGAGGAGGCCAGCCGCCAAACGGGGTTGCGCTTCCGCGTCCCCGATCGGCCCTACGCCTCAAGCCGGGCGCCGTACTTCTACAGCCTGGCGGCGGGCTACCAGGCGATGGAAAGCCTGGCCCAGGTCTACGACATTCCCGACTTCATGTGGCAGCAGCAGGGCGACGGCGAGGTGTACGTGGGCAGTTGGGCCGACAGTTATTTCGGCGTGCGTCCTGCGCTGCAGCTGCCCGTCGAGCTGTTCGACAGCTATCAGGGCAACCAGAGCGCCATGATCGCGGCCCTTCCCGGGCTGCGTCCTGGTGCAACGATCAACCAGGGCGAGCGCGTCACCCACGTGGCCCTCGCCGGCAACCAGATGGCCATTCGATGGAAGACGCAATCCGCCGCGCTGTAGAGCGCCAATTCCCCGAGATCACCGGGGGTTATCACCTGCCGCGCTTCGGGCGCGTCGTCGCGGTACCGGACGCGCCGGCGGCGCCCGGGCTGTGCGACGACTTCCGCCCGCGCTTCGGCGTGGATGTCCAAGTACTGCTGCCAGACGGCGAGCCAGATCCCGCGCTGCCGGTGTTCACCAGTCTGCCGCTGCCAGCGCCGATGGGCGGCCAAGAGGCCGGCATGTTCGGCTTCCCCGAGGAGGGCACGACCGTGGTCGTGTCGTTCGCCTACGGCCTGCCGCACAAGCCGTTTATCCAGCAGATCCTGCCGCACGGGCTGAGCCTGCCCCGCGTGCCGAAAGGCGACCAGGTCTGGCAGCACAGCGAGGCCTGCCAGCAGCGCGTGGACGCGGACGGAAACTGGCTGCGCCAGACGGACGGAAAGATCCAGGACAGCGCGATCGAGCGCGAGGTGGATGCCCTGAGCAACACCGAGCGCTATCAGAGCCACACCAGCGCCGTGGACGACCATTCGACGGAGACGATCGGGGGCATCAAGAAGATTGAGGCCCTGGGTGCGCTCAAGATGCTGTCGGGCGGATCCGCCAGCCTTGCGGCGCTTGACGACCTACATCAAGCAACTGGCCGCGACCTGAATCTGGTCGTGGGACAGAAGCTCAATGCTACGATCGGCGGTGACTACCTGGAGCAGATCCAGGGCCTACGCCGGACTATAGTCAGTGTGAGTCAGCGCCTTCAGGCGCCGAAAACATGGCTGGGATCGGAAGGGCTCAACGTCCTACAGGTCCTGTGCAACCTGCTTGACATCGTAGAGCAGATGAACCTGGAACTTGCCGGACACGCGCATGGCCCAAGCCCTGTCCCCAATAATGCGCCGGCTTTCACAAGCGCCGCCATAGTTAGCCGAACCTTAGCTAGTTCGCTCAAGCAAATAACTTTATGAATCATGAGTCTAGCCCAGCACGTCGCAACGCAATGAATAGTAATCACCGGAGTTGCTCCGAACGGCCTCGCAACCGTTTAAACCTCATCATCCACGAGGTCCGATTTATCTCCGAATAACTCCTTCATGGTGCGGTCTGAGAGCATATCTACTTTACTCCGCACCAAGTACTCTTGCTCCGCACACGTAAGAACGGTGACAATAGTAAACACCGATAAAAACAAACCTAGCTTAGGATTACTTTCAAGCATATCAACTAGAACCTTCTGTTTATCTATCCCCTTTTGCCAAGCGATAGCCGACTTCCATGACTTCCTTTGTTGAGCATCCAGCCCGGAATACCATTCTCCCAGGTCAAAATTAATATTTTCTACACGATGAACAAGGCTATTCCTTAACTCTGAAAACCGTCGTATGAACGTAAACTGACCTTTTGTAATAACACCAAGATCGAGTGCAATTTTACCTTTCCCAGTTTGATTATCCGACAGCGGTAGCCGCTCGATTACAGAACGCAGAACTTGCTGCTCCATATGCGCCAAGATGACTTGCGTGATTGTTGCCTCAATGGCGGCATGCAACTTTATTATCATCGCCCAGTCGCTATCCTTTAAAAAATCAAGCAACTGCGCGGAGACATTTTTTAGCGCAACGCGTAGCCCTTTCTTCAGTTCAGCAGTTAACTGCTCAGCATCATCCTTGTACAGATACATAATCTCTCCAACCTAATAATATATGACTCGACGCCCCTGGAATTAATGCGGAAAAATTACTTACCATACAAAAGCAGAGCTTTGACAGGTGGAGTAACCTACCGACTATGGCCTAAGCCAGGTAGATTTATACTGTCTTTCGACTCGGGGCGCGGTCAGGCCATAAAGCAAAAAAATCATCACCGTAGTTCTCTAACCAATAACGACGATACGGAACAACGATAATCCATAGAACAAACCACCATAACATGATTGAAGCGTCGCTATTAACTTCGCTGCTCGTAATGTAGCCGTGAGAAAGCCTATTCCTTAAATCTCCGTACACCTTATCTAATAAAATTGCTCGCAAAGCATATGTTACATCCACTCCAAGAATTGATTCAACGAGTGAATTATCTAACAATGACTTCAGACCTTCTCGGTCTTGATCGCCATTGCCAAAAAGCCGCGTAGGCTCTTGACCGCTTTGCGAGATCATATATCGCAAGGAGTTTTCGACTTGCGGAATTAGCAAATGCGCGGCCAGCAAGAAATCACCATTTAGGCCGGCAGTTAACCCTCTATCAAAAAACTCTATGTGATCCCTTGGAACAAAATGACTATTTGTAAGAAAAGGGGCCCAACCATCCCTTCCAACATAATACGTATTAGCAATCTCCTCAATCGCTGGAAGTATGCTAGCGCGGGCTACCATTTGATGGTCACGGTGTAGTGCCATTATTAGCTGGTGTTCAATCGCGACAGCTTTAGCATCACAGCTTTCCCCTACCGCCGGGGTTGTTGCGGTTGGCAATCCGTCTCCATCAATATGTTCTGCCCCAAAGTCCAGAATAATTGAATCTTGCGTTTCCTCCATAACAACTTTACGTAAAGCGTCAATATTAGTTGGCTTATGAACAGCCAGCACAAGTCTAAAAATCGAATCAATGAAGTCACGACCCTGGACGAGTTTAACCGACTCATTAACCATGTGAGAAAGATCGCCCGACGGTAAAGAAATCGTGATCATACTATGCCGGAGCGCCCTCTGATGATCTCTTAATTTTTTGTACAATCTACCTTGACGCTCTCTAGTCTCAGGAACCGCTCTTAGCGCCTCAATGGCAGACATCAAACCTCCGCAGCCCAGACCGTCGGGCATTAGATCTGCCTCTGCCTCATGACACTTAGCAATTAATAGATAGGCATCATATTCTTTTTCTTTAATTTTTGTTTGCCTTGCACAATTAATTGCAATTTCCGCAACAGCTATCCCCCTTCGATACATTCCTTCCTTGACAGATTGCAAACATACTTTGTGCGCGACCTCATACAGATACTCGAAATCACACAGACAGAACTCATAAATCAATTTTAAGACAGCCTCCGGACAGCCTAACAGCTGGTCTGACTTCACAATCTCAGTTAGGTAATCAGTTACTAGCGAAACATTAGAACCTTGAGCCCGCCTGACCATGTAACCTAATCGAAGCGCACGTTCTATCCTGCGCATTGCTGCAAAATCATCTCCAACTGTATGCAATATCTTGGCCGACTCCAAATATGCAGCGACTGCCAAATTAGCCAAATTTATATTAGCGCTACTTTTTTGGCACCAAATCAGATCACATATGCGAGCGCGGAGCTCCGGGCTTTCCACCTCAGTGCAAACAGCCGCAAGGCAGAATAGCGAGGCGCTGTTAAAGTCTCCAATTGCCGGACTATGATCATTCCCATACGTAAGAAATGGAGTAAATGGCTCACGACCATTGTCAGGCGAAAACATCAGGGCAAAAATATGATAAAGAAAATATTCAGTAGGACCGGCGTCTATTTTAATTATGCCAATAGCCTCCGAGCATTTAGTCACCGATGACAAGCTCGGCAAACGAAGTACCTCAAGAAACTCAAGTGACGATACTTCTAATTTCCGTATATCCATTCTTGACACCTTCTCTGACGCAGCTTTTTCTTCAAGTCAACCGCTTGACATTCGTTCGCGTTGCTATAAGCAAGGAAATATAGCGCCCCAGCAAAAAAAGTGGAGGCAAAAATCACTTATCCCCCTCCCGCCGACGCGCTTCGCCTCGGAAAAAAATGCAAAGGGCTTGGGCTGTGCAATGGCTGGCTACAGCAGGCGCGGCGTGGGCCACAGGGAGCTAGCAGGCATTGCACACTGTGCAAAGGATTGAAGGGATGTGCAGCGTTGAGCTGCTGAGAGTGTCCACAAAGTGTCCACAGCGCTCTCGGATACCTGACCCAAATATCCGTAAATATCCAACAAAATCAGCTGATAGCTGGCTTTTATGAATGGATGCTGGGCGATAGAGTGGTCTTGTAATCAGTAGGTCCCGGGTTCGATTCCTGGTGCCGGCACCATTCAAGGTTCCATAGAAAGCTTTCAAAATCTCTGGAACCCCCGAAAAACCCGCCTTCTGGCGGGTTTTTTCGTTTTGGCGTTTCGTTAATTCGGTCTCTGCCTGTCCAACTCAATGGCTGCAAAGGCCTGACCTTCCCCGGCAGTCCACAGGCGTAGACCGGGAGTCGCAAGAGCTGTCGATGACAGCACCCCAGGTGACCCGAACCTTAAAGGCCACGCCGCTCCCGCGGTGGTTCACCCGCAAGTACGATCCGCGTCCGGCAGCTCGTACGGTCACTACCCATGTGATGGATGCCAACTCAATTTCGTTGCCCCTGCGGCAACCACCCTACCCATCTGCTCAGCAGCAATCTATCCGCTTGGCCATTTCGTGTGCGCCAACCTACGCCCGTCTCTTTCACCGGAAAGAGACGGGCGCTTCTAACACTGCTGCAGCCCTGATCGCACATGGCTCAGCCGCAGTTCCCCTCGTGACAATTGGCGTGACAAACGCCGATGTCACCAGCAACAGCCATGCAGATGATGGTGCCGCAGACCAAGGAATGGACTGCACCTGACTGACAGTCAGGCATGCCCCGGTCATCGCATTGCTGCGTTCACCCGACTCAGGATCTCGCGGCACTGGTCTCGTCAACCAATGCAGGCTCCACCCGCCCACCGGTAACGGTGCTCAGGAGTCCAGATCATGAGATGCCCTTGCTCCCGGACGTAAGGAGCCGCCAGTCCCGCGTTAGAGGACATCCCCACAGGTCGCAGGGGCCTTGATCCCTGATAACACTCAGCATTCTTGGCGGGATGACGTGGGGCGAGGATCGGAGAACCAAGATGAGGTAACCGTCATGGCATTAGTGGGTAGGCGCGAGGGCCGTAATTTCGGTTACGCCAGACAGTTGAGCTATGCAGGGCCGCAGGCGTTGAAAGAAATGTTCAGCGGCGGCCATTACGGCACGGTCAAAGCGCACTGTGATCGTTGGCAGGCATACGTCAGATGGTGCCGCTCCGAACAGGGCCCCGGTATCAATGATGCGCGGCAGATTGATCGGAAGGTATTGGCGGACTATGCGGCGTATCTGCGCGACGTGGTTGGGCGCGGTGATCTCGCCGTCAGCACCGCACAAAACCGGCTATCCAGCGTTAACAGGACCATGGCAGCGCTTCGCGGTGATCAGTACGTGAAGTTGCCAAGTCTGAGCAAGGCGTTGGGTATGCAGCGCACCGGAGTTCGCGAATCGGCTCCGCAAGGCCAAGACCGCGATCAGGTTAAAGAGATCGTCAATGCGCTTTGCCGAAATCGTCAGCAACGGACCGCCGCGATCGTTCTGTTGGCGCGAGCCACCGGCATGCGCTTGCGTGAGGCTATATTGGCTGATCTGCCACGGTTAAGCCGCGAGGCTAACGACCTAGGCTCTGTACGAAATCCCGAGAAACCCAATCGCCGCGTCTTGAGCGCTGAGATTTTGTAGAGTCCCCCGCCATCGACGGAAAGGAATTCTGTGATGGCAAAGCGTTACGAACTCTCGGACGAGGCCTGGGGTTTGGTCTCCGATCTCTTCATCGAAACCCATGGCCGAGGGCGCCCACGTCTTAGCGATCGACTGATGCTCGATGGCGTGCTCTGGGTGCTCTGTTCGGGTGCTGCGTGGCGAGATATGCCGGAGCGCTTCGGCCCATGGTCAACGGTGTATCAACGATTTCGGGGTTGGCGAAATCAGGGCACATTCGATCAGATGCTCAAACGTCTGCACCTGAGGTTGAATGAGCAAGGCTTGATCGATCTGCAAACCTTGATGATCGACTCAACCGCAGTTCGCGCAACCCGAGCCTCATCTGGCGCTCGGAAAAAAGGGGGCCTGACGAGCCTGCCGATCACGCTCTAGGCCGCAGTCGCGGCGGCCTGACAACCAAGATCCACATGCTCTGCGACGCCAACGGGACACCGTTGCGCTTCCTTCTCTCTGGCGGTCAAGCCAGTGACATCAGCTACGCCCAGCCTCTGCTGGACGGCGTCAGTATCCCCTCAAGCCAACGTGGTCGTCCGCGTAAACGCTGTAAATGGTTGCTGGCCGACAAGGGATACGATGCCGAAGCGTTACGCCGCTACTGCGATCAATATCGGATGCAGCCTGTCATCCCGCTACGCTCAATGAAGCGCAAGCCCAAACCTGGCTTACCCAGACTGTTTGACCGGCCCAAGTACCGGCAGCGCAACATCATCGAGCGCATGTTTGGCTGGCTGAAAGAGAATCTCAGGATCGTGACGCGCTTCGACAAGCTTGCAAAAAGCTATGCCGCAATGGTCTCACTGGCTTGTTCCATGCGGTGTTTGCGACAACTCTTTTCGTACAGAGCCTAGGCAGGACCAACATCCAGGATGGCACCAAAGGCGGCCGCGCCGCGCCTCGGCACCACGTTGGATTGTGGAGGACGACCATGTTCGAGGTGCACTTGGATTCGCACGGCAGGTGTCGCCTGCAGCTAGCCGCAACCTAATTGCGCCACACGAAAGCTATCTGAATGTTCTGCAAGTAGTCATTCGCCCTGCGCGGGCCATCCTGCATGCATACAACCTCAGAGGCTTCCATGAGCTCCGTGCGGCGTACGCATGTGAGCGCTATGAGCAAATCACCCGACACCGCGCGCCTATCAACGGTGGCCAATGTTGCCAGGTAGATAAGACCCTTGATCGTGGGACTCGCAGACAAATCAGCTACGAGCTTGGGCACGGCAGGATAGATGTGACTGCTGCCTAAGTAAGAGGTCGCAGGTGAGTAAGGTATTCGATATGAAGCTGTTCTTAGCTGGCGTGCTGACCGGCTCGCCCGCGACACGTCAACGGCATCTGCGGCAGGCGAAGACTATTCAACGGGAAATTGCAGTGCACTGGCAGATCGCAAAACCATGGTCTTGGCGGCGAAAGCATTTGATTTGGTTTTTGAGCATTGTATCGCCGACCGCAAGAAGCAACGCAGTACTACTATCTGCTCACTGCCCGATTGCTCGCCCGGCGTCTAGAAAAGTCATGGGTTCTCAGTCTATGAGTGGTCTGCTTTTGATAGCCAAGGCGGACTGTAATCGACAAGGAGCACCCGCTCCAATAGTCGATTCGGATCAGGCTTAGGAGGTCCTGCACGCGGCAATCATGTCCACGACGTCGGGGAGCCGTGAGACTGGAGTTTAAGATCCACAGGATCACTACTCGGGCTCGCCTCGCCCGCTCTGAAATGTCAAAAATACAGATGCCGCTCCTGAAGCCACTGAGCCTCAAAAGTACGCGGTCTTGGCTTGACTAGATTTACTTCTGTGAAAATGATGCTACATTTGCTTCTCCTTTGGCGCTACCAACCAGTAATTAGCTCCCTTCTAACCCAATCAGGGACGAGACACAAATGGCAAAACAAATTGCTAGAAAAAAAACCAGACACATCCCACTCATAGTGCAGCATGCCTAAAGACGAAGTTCGGAAAGATCCCAGCATACACTTTCGCCATCAAAGCAAATGACATTATCGCGCTGCACTACGTGGCTGTGAGGGGACAGGATCAAGAAGCCGGCGCAGTTCAACGACCTCTCAATGTTCGCCGAATTAATGGTATTCGCTCGTATATTTTAGACGGAAACACCTTTTTCAATTCATTCATAATAAACTGGACAGATAAAAATTACTCTCCAGCTTATAAAGATGGAAATATAAGCTTTCCAATCATTCCTCATGCAGCTCAGGTAATCGATGGTCAACACCGTATTGCCGGTTTAGAAGCCGCTATTGAAGTAAATGAAGAAATTGGTGATCAAGAACTTCTCGTAACAATGTGCGTAGGCCTATCGACAGCAGAGGCCGCACAGATATTCTTAAACATCAACACAGAGCAGAAGCCTGTTCCAAAAAGCCTTGTTTTTGATCTTTTTGGGGAAGTAGTGGACGACTCCGAGCATGGCGTTAATAGAGCCACAGATTTAGCGCGCGATCTAAACGAAGATCCATCGTCCCCCTTGTACAACCTCATAAAGTTCCCAGGCGCAGCTCGCGGACAAGGCAATATCGAGCTATCGACATTCGTGACAGCCTTGAAAGATCACTTACACCCTAAATCTGGAACATTTTACATATACAGATTGCGAGACTTTGACAAGCAAAAAGCATCAATATGGAACTTCTTCCAGGCGATAAGAGATTACTACACTGAAGCTAAAGCATGGGGTGCAACTTCAAAAAACCCATTCTTGAAAGCCGCGGGTTTCAATGGCGCAATAGATTTTTTCATTGAGTCTTTAGTAAAGCGATGCGCTGAAAATGGGTCGTTCTCAATACCTACCATGAAAAGCTTCATTGGACTGGATCGAGAGGGTCTGGTTACTTGGGATGACTTAAAAGGGAAGGACGGTAAAACCGCCCGCAAGGTTATCAAGGACCTATTGGAAAGCAACCTACTTAACTCGCTGCCAAGTCATGATGAATATAAATTCTAAGAGATATCAACTACAAGAATTGATGGAGGGCTGGATAGGCTGCACTGATCCAACCAAACTATCAAGCTACAAGGCACAGTTCGAAAGTCATGTACTGACCATGGAAATGCGTGACACCATGGACAATGCGTTAGTGGAAGACGGCGCCAGCATATTTTATAAGGGTGCCCATACATTCGCGGACGCTCTTACAGCAGCAGCAAAAGGCTACCAGTCCTGGGCCATAATAAAATTCTATTATTCTGTATTCTACTTGCTTAGGGCTCTACTTGCAGCTCGTGGATACGGCGTAATTAAATGCAAGGGCATTTACACCCTTAAAAATGAAAGCGGCGCCTCCCCAGTAAAAAGGGACGGGCAAACTTATAAGGGTGAAAAGACTCGTGGCGATCATAAGACCACGATCTATATCTTTGAGAAAGAGATGGGTGCCGGCGAACTTCTCCTGAGCAACTCGGTAGGAGGGGCTTCGGTTTTTGACTGGATGATGGATGCCCGCGAAGCCATCAACTATAGGCACGCAACTTTCTCGGAACCTGATTTCGATTTTTTTGAGCCTTCTATAAAAGATGAAGGTGGTGCACTTAAATGGATAACCGCCTACTTAAATGATGAAACTGGCACTTATCTTTTCCTAGAGCAGCACTGCTGCATTTCGGTCCCCCTCTATTTGATCCAACAGGTCAGAAAGGAATTTGAAAACAGGCATGGAGTGGATGGCTTACTATCAGAAGAACAATATGATGGTCTAATTAGACTTTTGACCGGAACTGGACTAGAAACCAGCAACAGATTTCTTTCTCTTTTCAAGAAAGCCACGACCTGAAGTGTTTCCCTGTTGCTGTTGAGAAGAATGCTCAGCAATGGGGGATCTTGTGGCAAAGTATTAAAAATACTTAATGTGAGAGCATATCGAGAGTACTATCACATTTATTCCTCCTTAGTAAGCACCGGGATTGAGCGAAAATCGTGTAGCCTTTACAATTTTCGCATCATGTACTCAGCGGGTGTGCCACACCCTGCAGCCAAGTGCTATTCTCCAAATTGCCGGGTCAACGGATTTGTGCGACGAGTCTTTTCGCAAACGAAAACACATTCACCTCTTCAAGTTCGATCTAAATAGATACAGTAGATTTCACTGGCTCTCTCAAATTTGCAGCGCTCACGGTAACATGGAGGGCGCCGCGCGGGAGCTTCTCAAGCCCAATGGAAACCAACCTTAATCTGAACTCTTCATTTCCATCTTGATGTCGCCACTGCTTACATTCAAGCTCCACTTTGTCAGCCGGAGATTTTGGCTTACTAAACTTCCAATAAAAGTCCTTTGCGTCGCGATTATTTTTCGAAAAAATATCAGTACTCAATAAGCGATCAGCCCCTAAAATGGAAGTATCAAAGCCTAATGATGTAAAATCTGTGAGATGAGCTAATGGGGAGGGTACTTACCTTCCGGTGGTGAAGGTGGCGAGGGAAATTCAGTAAACTTTTGCTCATCCTCATCATCCCGGACAGTTGGACTCAAAATTCCAAATTCCGCCCCTACCACATCAAATCTCGCGACAACGTCTTCAGCCGGGCGATTTCCTTCATTGCTCAAATATCATTTAGAGTCGAGCAAGGCTCCGATGCCCGTATCGAGGGGGTAAACGCGTTAACATTTAAGCAGCGCTAGTTTGAAGACAAATGCAATCCTGAACTTCCTAGTAACTTTCCTATTAATGGTGCATCGAAAGAAAAAGATGACTATATCTATCAACTTTACAGACTATGCAATGCCTCCCTCCCAAGACAAGCACGATACATGGAGACCCTGAATACCATTCTTGAAATCGTGGCGCACCACTATTTTGAAGTGGCGAGAAAGGAGTATTATTCAATATATTGCCTTCTCAACTCATCACTCATGAAGCAAAGTATATTTTTACCAGGCGTTCTTGAATCCGAATTATAAATCACTCAGATTCACGCTGGAACCTTCCACAACTTTCAGTAATCGCCTCCAGATAGATAGTATTAATTTGGGACATTATGCCACTTTTGAGTATCTTTGAAACATCAATTTAGTGAGTAGTAATTTAGAGCACGATCGGCTCTTCGCTAGCGGGCGATTCAAAGAAGCACGCCGACGTGCTCGTGCGAAGGGCTCTGCATAGCGGTTGTACGAGTTGACACGCTGAACTGGGGGAATGCAGCATGTATGACTTTGACCCAGACCACGTGGTCTCCGACACGCCCTAAACCGCCACCCAATGCCGAAGCGTTTGCCATGGACCTCCACGCAACTCCCACTGGAGAAAACGGAACGCTTCGGTCCGTGTCCATGGTTTCGGGGTTGACGGAACCAGGGCACATTCGATCAGATGCTAAAACGATTGAATGAATGAGCAAGCTTGACCGATTTTCAAACCTAGATGATCAACTCACCTAAGCATCTCTTTTCTTTATGAAGACTAAGGAGAGTGGCTTAGGATAGTTTAAGAGATAGAGCGCCCATACTTAAACTTGAAAAATCAATAAAACCATACATTTATGGCGATTTTCGACTCTTGGTGCCACACATACCCAATGGCAGCTCCCGCAGCACCCAAAAAACTAGCTACTTGCCAGTACCTGTTACTCCCGGCTCACTACCCGCTCAGCAACCGCTCGATAAATCTCCTCCCGCTCGCGCTTACCCACAGCCACTACAAACACAACAACCTGCTGCTCCACAACCTGGTAAACCAAGCGATACCCACTGCTACGTAGCTTGACCTTGTAGCAGTCCGGAAGATCACTCAACCGATTGGCCTCAACCCGAGGGTTCTCCAAGACCGCTACCAACTTTTTCTTTAATTGCTGCCGAACCGTGTCCCCCAGCTTGCGCCACTCCTTCAGCGCTCGCGCATCAAACTCGAGGCTATAGGTCATCCAGTGAAACCTTCACACGCTGCGGATCGGCCAGTCGCTCCCTGACAGTTGCCAACAGTGCCTCGTCCTCATCTGTGACCAGCACGGTCTTGAAGGGAAGCTGCCCACGCTCGGCAACGTATTGCAGTGCTTGGCGCATCAGCTCGGAGGGCGTCACTCCCAGCTTCTCCAATTCGCGGTAGGCGCGCGCCTTGAGTTCGTCGTCGATACGGACGTTGATGGATGCCATGAAAAGGGGCCTCTGCGTAATGACGTTGGTCTTTACAATGCCGTGCAGAGACCCGACACGCAAGCTGAAACGACAACTGGCGTGTCGCTTCCCAATCGGTTCCACCAAAAGCTACAACCGGTCAATCTCCCTCCGAGGCAGGACAAAAAAGCCCCTTCAAATAGCCCCCTGCCCCACCCGCTTCGCCAACTCCTCCGCACTCTCCTTCCGTTCCGAATACCGATCCACCAGATACTCCGCCCGCCCGCGCAACAGCACCGTGAACTTCACCAGCTCCTCCATCACATCCACCACGCGGTCGTAATACGCCGAGGGCTTCATCCGCCCTGCCTCATCGAACTCCATATACGCCTTAGGCACCGACGATTGGTTGGGGATGGTGAACATGCGCATCCAGCGCCCGAGCACGCGCAGTTGGTTGACGACGTTGAACGACTGCGAACCGCCGCACACCTGCATCACTGCCAGGGTCTTGCCCTGGGTGGGGCGCATGGCGCCGAGTTCGAGGGGGATCCAGTCGATCTGGGCCTTGAACACCGCCGACAAGGCGCCGTGGCGCTCCGGTGAGCACCAGACCTGGCCTTCGGACCATTGCACCAGCTCGCGCAGTTCCTGGACCTTGGGGTGATCGACAGGGGCGTCATCCGGCAGGGGCAGGCCGGAGGGGTCGAAGATGCGGGTGTCCGCACCGAAGTGTTGCAACAGGCGCGCGGCTTCTTCGACCAGCAAGCGGCTGAAGGAGCGTTCGCGGGTCGAGCCGTACAGCAGCAGGATGCGCGGGGGGTGAGCGTTGTCCAGCGGCTGTCCGGGCAGGTCGTCGAACAACGACAGGTCGAGGTTGGGCAGCGTGTCCGACATGGTCCCTCCTCAGAGCGTGCCGATACGATCCAGCTCGCGCTTGAGCTGATCACGGTCGAGGGCATCCGGACGCAGCGCAAAGAACGCCTCGAAACGCCGTTGAATATGCGCGAGGGTCGCCCGGAATGCGGCGTCGATCGTGGCGTCGTCGCCCACCACGTCGGAAGGGTCTTCCAACCCCCAGTGGGCCTTGAGCGCCGGGCCGAAGTACACGGGGCACGCTTCGCCAGCGGCCTTGTCGCAGACGGTGATGACGATGTCTGGCGGGTTGCCTTCGAAGGCTTCGTTGCCTTTGCTGCTCAGGCCATCGATGGCGATGCCGGCTTGCTGCAGGGTCTGCAGGCTGCGCGGGAGCACCTGGCCTCGTGGGAAGCTGCCGGCGCTGATGGCTTCGTAGCCTTGCGGGGCGAGGTGGTTGAACAGGGCTTCGCACAGAATGCTGCGACAGCTGTTGGCCGTGCACATGAACAGGATTCGCATCGTTCGCTCCCCGCCGCGTGGCGGTTTTCAAAGGCCCAGGCGCAGTGCCAGGGCGGAAAGGGTGATCAGCAGCACCGGCAGGGTCAGCAGGATGCCGACCTTGAAGTAGTACCCCCAGGTGATGCGCATGCCTTTGCGTGCCAGCACGTGCAGCCAGAGCAACGTGGCGAGGCTGCCGATGGGGGTGATCTTCGGGCCGAGGTCGCAGCCGATGACGTTGGCGTAGATCATCGCGTCGCGCACCAGCCCTTCGGCGCCGCTGGCCTGGATCGACAAGGCGCCGACCAGCACGCTGGGCAGGTTGTTCATCACCGACGACAGCAACGCCGCGATCAGGCCGGTGCCGAGGGTGGCTGTCCACAGGCCGTGGGCAGCGAGGCGGTCGAGTACTGTGGCGAGGGCGTCGGTCATGCCGGCGTTGCGCAGGCCGTACACCACCAGGTACATGCCCAGCGAGAACACCACGATCTGCCAGGGCGCTTCGCGCAGCACGCGGCGGGTGGAGATCACATGGCCACGGGCGGCGACGGCGAACAGCACGGCGGCGCAGGCTGCGGCCACTGCGCTGACCGGGATGCCCAGCGGCTCGAGCACGAACAGGCCCACCAGCAGCGCCAGCAATACCACCCAGCCGACGCGGAAGGTCGCGCGGTCGCGGATTGCCAGGGCGGGGGCCTTGAGGTCATCCAGAGCATAGCGCGCCGGGATGTCGCGCCGGAAGTACAGGAACAGCACCAGCAGCGTGGCAGCCACGGCCACCAGGTTGACCGGCAGCATCACCGAGGCATAGGCGCTGAAGCCCAGCCCGAAGTAGTCGGCCGAGACGATGTTCACCAGGTTCGACACCACCAGCGGCAGGCTGGCGGTGTCGGCGATGAAGCCTGCGGCCATGACGAAGGCCAGGGTCGCGCCGGGCGAGAAGCGCAGCGCCAGCAGCATCGACATGACGATGGGGGTGAGGATCAGCGCGGCGCCGTCATTGGCGAACAGAGCAGACACTGCGGCGCCCAGCAGCACGATGAAGGCGAACAAGCGGCGTCCGCTGCCGCGGGCCCAGCGCGCCACATGCAGGGCGGACCACTCGAAGAAGCCGGCCTCGTCGAGCAGCAGGCTGACGATGATGATGGCGATGAAGGTGGCCGTGGCATTCCAGATGATCGCCCAGACGGCGGGTATGTCGTGCAACGACACCGCGCCGAACAGCAGCGCCAGCAGTGCGCCGAAACTGGCGCTCCAGCCGACGCCAAGCCCCTTGGGCTGCCAGATGACCAGGATGAGGGTGAAGACGAAGACGCAGGCGGCGATCAGCATCGGCAGGTCCTCGTCCACTCAGCAGCCGGCAGCGGCACGGACGGGGCGATCGTCCATGTGCTGCAGGCGGGCGATGTTGTCCTGGAGCCAGGCGGCATTGGCCTGGGCGGTGACCTGCAACAGCTCGCTGACCCAGGCGGGCAGTTCAGGGTTGAGGCGGTAGTACACCCACTGCCCCTGGCGGCGGTCCAGCAACAGGCCGGCGCTGCGCAACTGGGCGAGGTGGCGGCTGATTTTCGGCTGGCTGTCGTCGAGGGCGCACATCAGTTCGCACACACACAGTTCGCCAAGGCGGGCGATCAGCAAGGTGGCGCGAACGCGGGTCTCGTCGGCGAGGGACTTGAAGACCTGGGTGGGGGTGATCATGGGAGGCACCTGAACATATGGAAATCCGAATATACGGATTTCCATATATAGATTGCAACAGGTGCTGTCGTTTGATCAGAACGCCGTGCTGACGGTCAGCGACAGGTTGCGCGGATCGCCATAGATCGCTCCGGCGTAGAAGCCGTAGCGGGTGTAGTAGTGCTTGTCGAACAGGTTGTTGGCGTTGAGGCTGACGCTGGTGTCGTCGGTCAGTTGGTACTTGGCCATGGCATTCCAGATCGCATAGCCCGACCAGTTCACGTCGCTGGAGCTACGGCTGACACCGTTGGTCGGCTGGCCGGCCGGGGTGGACAGGGCGCGGATATTGGTCTGCGCGGTGACGCCGGTGCCGAGGGTCAGGCGGTCGAGCGGGCCGGACAGGCGGTAGGTGGTCGAGGCCTTGAACAGGTGCGACGGATCGCTGCGCCCGTCGCTGTCGAGGCGGCGGAAGTGCAGGTAGGTGTAGCCGGCGTAGACGTTCCAGTTCTCGGTCAGGGCGCCTGCGAGTTCCAGGTCGATACCGTCGGTTTCCTGGCCGGAACCTGCCTTGTAGGCGGTGGCGCCGGTCGGGGTCAGCAGGTCGCCGTCGGTGACTGCCTTGTTCTCCTGCTTGGTGCGGAAGTACGCGGCGGATGCGTTCAAGCGGCCGTCGAACCAGGCGGCCTTGATGCCGGTCTCGTAGCTCTGGCCGCGGATCGGCTCGACCTTGGTGCCGCTGGCGGTCTCTTCGGTCTGCGGGTTGAAGATGTCGGTGTAGCTGGCGTACACCGAGTAGGTGTCGTTGAGGTCATACACCGCGCCCAGGTAGGGGGTGACGATGCCGTTGTTCTGCTGGTTGCTGCGCACGCCGCTGACGTTGCGGGTGGTGGCCGAGTAGTCGGTGCTGCGCACGCCGAGGATCACCGACAGCGGGTCGGTGATGCTCAGGCGGGTAGCGGCGTACATGCCTTGCAGGCGGGTGGTGGTCTTGCTGTGGCGACCGGTCTGCGAGGCGAGCATGTCGTAGTCGCTGTCCACGCCGTTGAGCCAGTTGCTCAGGGGCAGGCCGTTGTTGGCGCGGAACTGGCAGCCCAGGGCCGGGGCGCTGACGCTGTTGGCGCTGACCATGGTGCAGGTGTATTCCGGCGACCAGGCCACGGTGCGGCTGTCGTTGTAACCGACCATCGCCTGGTGGGTGCGGCCGAACATCTGGAACGGGCCGGATAGGTCGATCTGCGCCGATTGCTGGGTGGTGTCGCTGGAGCTGTGCAGGCCGTTGAGCACCGCGCCGCTGCCATCCTGGTCCCAGTAGCCGCCGTAGACGCCGCGCCCGGACGAGTTGACCTTGGCCAGGCCGCGGTGGTTAAGGGCATCGCTGGTACTCTGCGAGCCTTTCAGGTCCAGGGTCCAGTCGTTGTCGAAGCGGTGCTGCAGCGAGCCGAAGGTGGTGCGGGTGATGTACTCACCGAAGCTCCAGCTGGGCACCACGTTGGTGCTGCGCGGCAGGTCGGTCTTGCTGCCGTCGCCATACCAGATCGGGATGTTGGCGCCCCAGCCGCCACCGACCACCTTGTTGTATTCGTACTGGTAGCCGGCGCCGAGGGTGGTGGCCTCGTCCAGGTCGAACTCGAAGTTGGCCAGCGCTGCACGGGCGCGCTCGGACTGGTTGTCACGGAACGAGTTGGCATCCTGCTGGGTGACCACGAAGCGCGAGCGCAGGCGGCCGTCTTCGGAGAGCGGCAGGTTGAGGTCGGCGCCCAGGCGGCGTTTGTCCCAGCTGCCGTAGGTGGCATAGGCGCTGCCGCCGAAGGTGCGGGTTGGCGCCTTGCGGATCAGGTTGACCGTCGCCGACGGGTCACCGGTGCCGCCGAGCAGGCCGTTGGCACCACGGACGATGTCGATGCGCTCGTACAGGTCGAGGTTCAGCGCGTTGCCGCTGCCGCTGAAGTCAGAGCCGCCGGGGAACTGCAGGCCATCGATCTTCCAGTTGCTGATCGAATAGCCACGGGCGCGGAAATCGGTACGCCCGCCCACTTCCATCTTGCTGACGCTGATCCCCGGCGCGGTATCCAGCGCCTGCTCGATGCTGTGCACATCGCGGTCGTCCATCTGCTGGCGGGTGATGCTGGTCACCGACTGCGGGGTCTGGCGCGGGGTCAGGTTCAGGCCGGTGGAACTGCGCGTGCTCTCGACGGTGTAGCCGAGCTGGCCGGCGTCGTCGGCACTGGGCAGCGCGCTGTCTTCGATGTTGGTGGCGCCCAGTTCCAGGGGCTGGGGGTCAGCCGCAAAGGCGCCTGCGGACAGGCTGAAGGCGATACACAAGGCAAGCGGCGAGAGGCGGCTGCCACCGCGGGTGAAGCGGGCGCAGGCGCCAGGGATGCTCTGAGGTTTCATTTGGGAAGGCTTCGTATTCGCAGATGGTTTTTGCTACGATTCTAGGGATGTGCCCTCTGGGCTCCATCCCCGGCTTGTACGGGGATGTAATGGAACGTAACGGGCGCCTTTCAAGCGCCCCTGACAGGTGTCCCCCTCAATGAGCACAACCTTGCTGGTTGTCGACGATGACGATGAGATTCGCGAACTTCTCTGCGATTACCTGACCGATGCCGGCTACCACGTGCTGGCTGCCGCCGATGGCGAGCAGATGCGCCAGCAAATGGCGCGGCACAAGGTCGAGCTGGTGGTGCTCGACCTGATGCTGCCCGGCGAAGACGGCCTCAGCCTGTGTCGCCAACTGCAGGCGCAGCCGGGCCTGGCGGTGATCATGCTGTCGGCCAAAGGCAGCACGCTGGACCGTATCATCGGCCTGGAAGTGGGCGCCGACGACTACCTGTCCAAGCCCTTCGAGCCCCGTGAACTCATTGCCCGCATCAAGGCCGTCCTGCGCCGCCCGCAGCGCCTCGACACACCCAGCGAAGAGCCCGCCAGCCAGGCACAGCAGTTCGCAGGATTCAGCCTCGACCACATCAAGCGCCTGCTCACTCACCCCGACGGCCAGACCCTCACCCTGCCCCGCTCCGATTACCGCGTGCTGCGCGAGCTGCTCGAGGCCAACAACCGCGTGGTATCGCGCGATCACCTGACGCGCAGCGCCTTTGGCCGCGACCACCTGCCCGACGACCGCTCGGTGGACATGTGCATCAGCCGCCTGCGCCAGCACCTGCGCCGCGCCGTCAACGGCAGCGCGCAGATCCTCACCATCCGCAACGAAGGCTACCTGCTCAGCATCGCCCGCGAGCCAGGCGCCTGACGTGCGCCTGTTGCGCCGGCTATGGCCAAGGACGCTGTTCGGCCAACTGCTGCTGATCATGATCAGCGGCACCCTGCTGATCCAGTTGATGTCCAGCAGCATCTGGTTCGACGTGCGCTTCGCCCAGGTGTTCGAGGCCCCGGTGCGGCTGATCGCTGCGCGCAGTGCCCCGCTGATCGCCCAGGCGGACTGTCACGCCGGCCAATTGCAGGTGCCGCCGCGCTACCACCTGCGCTGCGCCGAATCGCTGCCCAACGCCCAGCGTGATGATCGACGCGGGCGGCACCGCATCGAACTGCTGCTGCACCAGGCGCTGGCCTACGAACTCGGCCACGACCAGCTGGCGCGCCTGCTGAAGGTGCAACTGACCGATGAGCTTGGTCAGCCGATCGTCTGGCGCAGCCTGTTCGGCCTGCGTACCGCTCAGGCACATCTGCAGTTCGCCGTGCCGATGGAGGACGGCCACTGGCTGGTGATCGACGGCGAAGAGTTGCAGGGCTGGAGTGGCGAGTCGGCCTGGGTGCTGATCAGCGACTACCTGCTGCGGGTATACGCTTTGCGCATCGTCGCCGTGCTGCTGGTGTGCCTGGTGGCCGTGCGCCTGTGCCTGCGCCCACTGCGCCGTCTGGCCGATGCTGCCCGCGGCCTGGGCCGCAACCTGGAGCAACCCGCCCTGCCCCTGGAGGGCCCCGAGGAAGTGCGCCAGGCGGCGCAGGCGTTCAACGCCATGCAGCAACGGTTGATCGCCATGGTCAACGACAAGGCCTACTTTCTCGCGGCGGTCTCCCACGACCTGCGTACGCCACTGACCCGCATGCGCCTGCGCCTGGAGCGACTGGAGGATGGCGAACACAAAGAGCGCCTGCGGCAGAACATCGTGCAGATGGACGGCATGATCGGCCAGGTGCTGGATTATCTGCGCGCGGGGGAGCAACTGCACCTCGAAGCCGTGGATGTCGATCACCTGGTGGCGCGCGCCTGCGCCGACCTGGCCAGTGCCAGCGAGCCGCTGCCGGTGCGCGGCCAGGCGGGTGAGGCGCGGGTCGATGCGCTGTTGCTGCAACGCTGTTTGCAGAATCTGCTGGTGAACGCCTTGCGCTATGGACGGGAGGTGACGGTGGCGCTCACCCGTGAGGACGCCGGGGTGCGCATCGCGGTCGAGGACCGTGGGCCGGGCATCGAGCCGGCCCTGCTGGCGACCATCACCGACCCTTTCGTGCGCGGCGAAGGCTCGCGCAACCAGGGCTCTGGCGGCTACGGGCTGGGCCTGAGCATCGTCCAGCGCATCGCCACCAGCCACGGCGGCGCGCTGCGCTTGGCGAACCGCGACGGCGGCGGCCTGCGCGCCAGCCTGTACCTGCCAAGTGCCTGAGCGGTGACCGACGGCAAGCTCACCAGACAGAATTGGGCATGAACCGGACATTCATCCGATAACGCCGACCACGGTGACTCCGTATTCTGGACCCATGCAGCAAGGGCTACCCCACTGCACCGGGTCAAGCAGCGAACCACGATGGCTGCCTCGCCCGACTCACCCCAACCTGATAGGAGTCGCCGCCATGAAATCGATCACTACCCTCTTCCTCAGCGCCACCCTGATCGCCACCAGCGTCAGCGCTTTCGCCGTTCCGAGCAAACCCGAGCAACCGGTCGTCGCCGAAGGGGGCTTCGAACGCACCCCGGCTGGCCAGCGTGTCGCCGAAGGTGGTTTCGAGCGTACTCCGGCTGGTCAACGTGTTGCCGAGAACGGTTCCGAACGCACCCCTGGCATGCTGCGCGTCGCCGAAGGCGGCTCGGAACGGCTGCGCGACCACCTGCAGCGCGGTTGAGGCCATGTCCATTCTCCGAAGCGTGCGTCTGGCCAGGCGCACGCCGGTCTTCGAGGCATCACAACCGTATCATCGAGACCGTCGAACTTTGGGACGCTGGGCCTTTGAAGCTCTATCGGCTTGACGCTTGTGTCGATACTCGGCAAGTAGCACGCGCATCTCTCGGTATTTCTTGCTGTTGAGTACCAGCAATGCCAGCAGCGCGACGACTATGATGCTCAGGAAGATCCCCATGTGCGGCCGGAACCCATAGGTCGGCAACAGGAAAACCACGGAGCCGATACAAAGGGCGGCGACCACCCATACCCCCCAGTCACGACCTCGCACTACGGCGGCATGCGCCGTGACCAGCGTCACCACCAGCACACCAAGGCTGAGCGGATAGTTGATCTCCCGGCTGCAGTCACGGCAATAGGTACTCCACACCAAAGAGAACGTCCCAGCCATGGCGTACAGCGAGAGAAAATACCCCGCCAGGAACACCATGAAGTAGCGATCGAGAAACTTCTGAAGGTCAGGGTGCCGACTCATTACTCGAACTCCTCATAGAGCCCCAGAGCGATGCTCTTGGTCTTGTCCTGCACCGTCCCGCTGCCGACAAAACCGATGGAAGCGCCAAGCGAATCCTTGATCAGTGTTTGAGTGGCGTGCTTGATCTGCGTGGGCGTGTGACGCTTGATCAGCTCGCCCGTGCTCTGTTGCAGCTTGAGTTGCTTCGCGGTGAGCGAAGGATGCTTGATCGACAGCAACTCGCGGGTGAGAGCGCTACGCTGCTGACGGCTCAATGAACGGGTCAGGTCGAGCCAGTTGGCGCCCGTGGCCGCCTTGCGCACCTGCAGGAAGCGTACAGTCGTGAGGGCCGAGCTACCGACGCCGAGCAGCGATATACCGTCGAGCAACGGTGTGGCCGCCCTGTACCAGGCCTCCTGTTCCATCGCATCATTGGCTGACGGGTCGTTGACCTCGTTGACCGTTCTGACAACACCGATAACGCACTGTGCGGTACTGGCGGTTGCTGCTGCATATCCGGCAGCGGTAAGCGCGAGGCTCACACCGCCGGAGAAGGGGACGGCGATAGTGCCGCTGAACATGACGACCCAACCCAGGATCGCACCAGCGCAGGAGAGCGTGGTGCCTACCGCCTCCTTGACCACGCGCGACTCACGCGGGTTGGTCTGCAACTGGTTCATGAATTGCTGGGGCGCAATGTAGCGAGGCGCCTCGCGCAGGATGATGCGCTTGGGCTTGATACTGCAGATCGGCTGAAACTCGCGCAGCACGATCACGTTGTAGTCGGCATCGATATACACGACACCCGCACCGACGATGCCAGGGTCGGCATCGATCGCCTTGAACAGCTTCTGCTGGTCGATACGCCCCTGCAGGCGCTGCTGCGCCAGAAACTGCGAGGTGTTGGCCAATTCGTTGACCAGAAGGTCTTTCATGAATACGTGTCCTTACTCAGCTACAGGCTGGCCTGTCCACAGCACAAAGCCGCTCCCTACCGAAGCGGCCTTGCGTCGCGAAAGGGGCGCGATGCACCCCTGTAATCCCATCAAACGTTCGGGCAAGGCACCGGTGCCCAGTCACCCATGTCCGGGTTGCGGCACATGCTGTTGACCTGATCCACGCCCGCCTTGGCCACCTGCTGGGCTTCAGCTTTCTTGCCGGTGGCGTTCTGCAGGGTCTTCTCGGTGGCGACTGCTTCGGTCGGCACTTTGGTGTTGGTCTTGCCCGCAGCCTGGCCCTTCTTGGTGCCAGACTTGCTGGTCGCTTTCGGTGGCTGGACCACGGCCACCACTTCCGAACGTTGCACACCCACCTGTTTGAGGTCCTGCTCGTAGGCCTGGGTGTAGTTGTTCAGGTTCTCACCCAGACGACCGTTGACGGTGCCGAGCAGCTGGTTCGACTCGTTCAGGCCGGCAACGATCTCGGCCAGGCGCTTGCGGCCTTCGGTATCGTTGATACGGTTGGCCTTGCGGTTCTGGATCAGGCTGGCGAATTCGCGCTGGTAGCAGGCCTGGGACGCCTTGGCGTACTGGGTGGTGCGGTCCAGGTCGGCGGCGCTCTTGTCGATGTCGGCGGCGTAGGAAGCGATGCGCTGCTTGTCGTCGCTGATCTGCTTCTGGCGCTCGGTGTAGTAGCCCGCCGCACCACCGACCAGGGCACCACCGGCCGCGCCGATGGCAGCGTTGCGACCACGGTTGTCACCGTCCACCAGGGCGCCGGTCAGTGCACCGCCTACCGCGCCGAGCAGTGCGCCGGTGGCGACCGAGCGAGTCATGTCGCCGTCAGTGGAGCGCAGGTGCTGCACCGGCTCGTAGCAGTTGGGGTAGTACTCCACCTTGGTCGTTGCACCGATCTTGGAAACCGGCGAGCCGGCGCAGCCGGTCAGCAGGACGCTGCTGAAACCGGCAGCCAGCAGCAGGGCGGCACGGGCCTTGGAAGCGGTGATCAGGGAGGTGCGATTCAAGCGCATGGTCGGGTTCTCTCTCGGGTTGTGCTGATCCGGCCTGCTTCATGCGGGCCGGGGTCTTTTTTCAGGGTTTCTTCAAGGTCGCGGAGCAGCCGATGCCAGCAGCTCCTTGAGGATCGTCGCCGGGTCGGCCCGCCGGTTCTGGCGGTACTCCCCGACGTGGCGGACGAACAGGGTGGCGCGGGTCTCCAGGCTCTTGCCCAGCACCGGCTTGCGCTCGAGCTCTTGCTTGACCCGCTGGAACTGCGCCTGGATCACCGCGTCGGTGTAGCGCGTACCGCTGGCCAGGTTGTCGATGTAGATCGCCAGCGCGCCGTCCAGCGCGCTGCGGCCGTTGGCGATGGCGGCGCCATACATGCTGGCGCTGGCCTGGTCGCCCGAGGCCTGGGCCTTGGCCTGGGTGTTTTGCAGGTTGGTCAGGCGGATGTTGTAGTTGTTGATGGTCTCGGCCACGAGGGCCGCCGACTGGATCAGGTTGCCGGCCGCTTCCTCACGCTGGCGGGCGATCAGCGAAACATTGCGCTTGAGCTCTTCGTTGACCAGACCCAGCTCGGCCTGCAGGCGCGGGTCGCTGGCGCCGGCGATGATGCCGTCCAGGCGCGTGGTCGGGTCGTCGGCGGCATTGATGTCGTCGGTGAGGCCAGCCAGGCGCCCCTCTTTCTGCCACTGCTCGAACAGCTCCTGGTAGCGCGAACGCGGCGCCGACAAGGCACCGATGGCGACCCGGAAACCGGTGGTCTCGTTACGCTGCTCAGTGCCGTCGGCACCGAACAGCGGATACTCGCGGCGCATGCCGGTGAACAGCGTGGTCTCGCCTTCCAGGTAATTGCCACCCTTGACCACGAAGCCGCCGTAGGCGCCCTGACGGCGACCAGCGTGCACCAGCTGGAACGACTCCTGGACCATTTCGGCGGCATTGCCGATCACATCGAACAACCCGAGCGGGTTGGGTTGCTTGGTTCCGATCGGCATCAGTCGCGCAGCCTGTCCGGTGCCACCAGCAACCTGGTTGAACACCGCCCAGTCGGCCAACGGCCCGTCACTGTCGCTGCCTTCGACCTTGCGCGGGAACAGCCGGCCATCGAGCTCCTGGCGGCTGACCGCCGAACCGCCGCGGGCGGCGAACTCCCATTCCACTTCAGTGGGCAAGCGCACGAAACCGGTCCCGCCATCTTCGGCCTTGCTGCCCCGGCCACTGACCGGCAGCAACTCGCGGTGGTGCTTCATCAACCAGGCGCTGTACACCGCAGCGAAGCGCTCAGCCTCGAAGCGCGACAGCTTGACCTTGGGCAGGCGACCGGCGGCCTCGGTGACCGGTTCGCAGGCAGGCTCGGCCTCGCCGCTGGCCAGCGACTGAGCCTGGGCCATGACCTGGGCATACTGGCGCGCAGTCACCTCATACTTGCCGATGAAATACATCATCGGTTTGAGCGGGCTGCCTGCCTCGACCTTGGGCAGGCTGGCGCCGACCTGCTTCTGCCAGGCGGGGGACAGGTCCTGCAGGCTGAACTGGCCATTGATGAAGTCGCGGCGATATCCGGAAATGAACGACTGCTTGTAACCCGCCTCGCCTTCGCTGAAGGGGTAACCCAGGTTGACCTCGCGGTCATCGAGGCTGCCTTGCGCCAGCACGTAGACATGCCGGAAGACAATCTCGCCGCCACAGGGCAGCGGCAAGCTGACGTCGTCGGCCAGGGGCTTGGGGTTGTCCAGCTTGCTGGTGGCGGCGGGGTCGGGCGTGGCGGTGTTGACCGCGGAGGCCTGGGGCTTGTCCTCGCCATCGGCGGGGGAGCAGGCCACAAGGCCCAGTGTGGTGACGATCAAGGCCGCTACCTTGAGGCGAAGTTCAGACATCACGAATTCCTTGCGAGGCGTCGATCCGCGCCACCCGCCAGCCACCCAGGGCGGCGGCAGCGGTGCTGGCCGACAACACGGCGAGCAGCGCGACGAGATAGTGCATGGGCAGCAGGTGAGCGGCGTATTCGCCGGGCACCTGCATGAACAGTCGGTTCAGGCCGTGCTCGGCCAGGGCATACAACAGGGCCGCCAGCCCGGCGGCGAGCAGGCCGCTGTACAGCGCCTGCAACACCACGAACAACAGCAGCGCGGCAGTGCCGAAGCCCAGCAGGCGCAACACCGCCAGCTCGCGCTGCTTGCGCTCGACCGCCGCCACCGCACCTGCGGCAACCGCCGCAACCGCCCCGGCCACGGCCAACGCGGCGATGATCCAGAACACCAGGTCGAGGTTGCGTCCGAGCGACTGCACCTGGGCGATCTGCGCCGCCTGGGTCGAGACCAGCAACTGGCGCTCGGCGAAGAACTGGCGCAGCGGCTCGACGTCCTCGAGCGTGCGGGCATACAGGCGAAACGCCGGGTAGACCCGCGTCGCGTTACCGGCCTGCAGCTCGCCCACCCACTCCAGCGCCGGTACCGCACGCCCGTCGCGGTAGTCCTCGGCGGCCTCCAGCAAGGCCAACGGTGCAAACATGGCGTCGCGCTCGAACGCTGCCAGCGGCAGCACGGCACGCACGTGCAACGAGGTCTGGCGCCATTGCACCTCGCCCGCACGCTGGCGATTGAAACTGGCCTGCAAGTGATCGCCAGGACGGGCACCGAGCTTTTCCGCCGCGGTGAAACTCAGCACCACGTCGCGCAGGTCGGCTGCATCGGGGGCCACAGCGCCGTCGAGCAACGGATCGCCGGGCGCGGTCGGCAACATCTCGACCGTCACCCCACGCCCTTGTGCAGGCAGCAACAGCTCGGCGGTGGCGGCGATCTGGCGGGTGCGCGGGATGGCGAAGGCGACATCCGGACGCGCCGCGAGCCCGGCGATGAAATCGGCAGTGAAACGTCCCCCACCCAAGGGAATGACCTCACGCACACTCGGGTCGCGCTGCAGACGCTCGGTCAGGCTGCCGATCAGGCCGAACTTCAGGCCGAACAGCACCAGCAGTGGCGCAATCACCGCCACCAGCGCCAGCACCGCGCAGGCCGACAGTCGCGCGTCGGTGCGGTAGTCCTGCCAGGCCAACCCGGCGATCAGCAACGGGCGCATCAGGCAGCCTGCCCCAGGGTCGCGATGACACCGCCTTCGGCATCGCGTCGACAGTGCATGCGCAGCACCCGCAGCCCGGCGTCGCGGGCCAGGGTCTCGTCGTGGGTGGCGATGATGCAGGTCACCCGATGCGCCTCGGCCTGGCGCAGCAGCAGCTGCATCACCCGCTCGGCATTGACCGGATCAAGCGCTGCGGTCGGCTCGTCCGCCAGCAACAGCGAAGGCGCATGGGCCAGGGCGCGGGCACAACTGACCCGCTGGCGCTGCCCCAGCGAAAGCGCCGCCGGACGCTTGTCCAACTGGTCGCTCACATCCAGCGCGGCCGCCAGGCGCTCGACGCCACCGTCGTCGGCCAGCCCCAGCAACTGACGCGGCAGGCGGATATTGCCGCGTACGTCGAGAAAGCCCAGCAGCCCGCCCGCTTGCAGCACATAGCCCAGGTGCCGGCTGCGCAAGGCGGCCAGCCGGTCGAGTCGACGACCACGCCACAGCCCGGCGACATCCTGCACGCTGCCCTCAAGTTCCAGGGTGAAGGCGTCCGCCGCATCCGGCGCCAGCACCAATGCCAGCAGGTCGAGCAGCGTGCTCTTGCCGCAGCCGCTGGGCCCGACCAGCGCCACCCGCTCACCGGCGCCCAGGCGCAGATCGCCGATCTCCAGGCGGTAGCGCCCGCGCGTCTTGTGCACCCCCTGCAGGCTGATCATCACGGCAGCGTCGACAGCGGGACACGGTACAGGGCGTCGCCCGGTTCGGCGTTGCCGAAGCGCACCCAGTTGGCCATGTCGTTGTGGAAGGTTTCGTAGAGGCGAATCTTCGAGTCGAGCTCGTCGATGAAGTCCTCCTGCTCGGCGACCGACAGCGACAACCACAGGTCTTGGGTCATGCTCAGCGACTTGCTGCGATACGGCAGACCCTCGAGGTACTCACCGAGCACGCCGCCCTGGGCAAGGTTGGCGCCCTTGCTCAGCGCGCCCGGGTCGCGGCTCATGTAGGCACTGGCGCTGGCGATTTCATTGAAGAAGTCGCCCGGCGAGCTGCGTGTCTTGCGCGCCGCATCGACGATCAGCTTGAGCGACTGCTGCAGGTCGTTGAGCTGCAGCTTGGTCAGCATCACGCACACCTGCAAGGTCGGCAGCGCCGGGTTGGTCAGGTCACGGTCGGCGGTCCAGGCACTCACCAGTTGCGGCGCCTGACTGGCGCTGCGGCGGCCGAGGAAGTCCATGTGCATGGCATAGCCCACGGCCTGGGTCTTGGCAGCAAGGCTGGAGCCACTAGCGAGCAGCGGCACGGCCTGCGGTTGCTGGTTGCGTACCTGGTGAACCAGCTCGGCGAAGGTCGAACCGATCTCCTGCACGCGCGCGCCAAAGGCGTTCACATCGCCGCCCGGCACCCCCACGTAGAGGTCGCCGATACGCGGGTTGCTGTCGGCGGTGAGCACGCGGTACTGCTGCTCGGCCGAGCCGTGGTTCTTCACCCCGGCGGGGGTGCGCAGGTGCAGGGCGTAGATCTTGATCTGTTTGCTCAACGCCGCCTGACGCACCTCGGCTTCGTTCATCCGCGTACTGCTCTCGGGATCGCTCTTGCGCAAGGCGCCAGCATCGCTGACCAGCAACACGATGCGCCCGCCGTAGCCAGACCAGTCCATGCCCTCGACCGCCTGCATGACCCCGGCGAAGGCATCCTCGTTGAACGAATGGCTGGACACGGTGGTGGCCTTGACCTGTGACGCGGCCTTGAGAAAGCGCGCAGGGTCGCGGCCTTCATCGAGGGTGACCAGGGTCTTGCTCAGGTAGTCCAGGCCCGGTGTGCGCTTGACGCTGTTGCGAAAGCCCACCAGGCCGAAGCTGACGCTGTCCAGCTCACCGCGTGCCGCCAGTTGCTGCTGCAACTCGCTGACCACCTGGCGCACCCGGTCGATGTAGGGTTGCATCGACACCGAGGTGTCCACCACCAGCACGATACCGGTGCGGAAGCTGTTGTCGCCGGCGCCGGCAACACCTGCGGCCTGCGGCGTGCTGCCGGCCGCACTGCTGCCGGGATCGATCGATGCGATGTTGAGCAGTTGCACCGGCTGGCCGTCGGCGTCGAAGCTCTCGCGGTAATCGAAGATCGGCATCAGGTAGAACTGGTCCTGCGGCACCGCGTTGGCCGCAGGCTCCAGCGCCAGCACACGCGGTACCTGTGCTGGGTCGTTCTGTGCCTTGAGCAATTGCGCGCGGGCCTGGGAACTGTCGTCGAGCAACTGCTGCACATCGTCGGGCTGACGCATGAACATCACCGGCGCACGACCAGAGCGTTCGGTGAACTTGAGTACCAGGCTCTGCTTCCAGTCGCTGGTCTGCTCTGCAGGCAGCCAGCCCTCGCGCGCACCATCGCTGGCAGCACCGACCTGGACCCAGGCTTTGCCGTCGATATCCTTGCGCTGATAAACGTAGAGCACCGAGAAGGCCGGCAGGCTGTCACCGGCAGCGCCACCGGGGGTGTCGGCCAGGCGTGCGCCGGGCTTGGTCAGCACGCGCTGGAACAGGGTCTTCTTGCCCGCCATGAGCAGCGGGCGCTGATCGTCCTGCGAGGTGCTGGCGACAGGAGGTGGCGCGCTGGGTGGGGCCGGTGTCTGTGCCACAGGTGTGGCGACGGCGGGTTCGTCGTGACCGGCGAACAACCAGTAGCCACCCGCCGCCAGGCCCAGTGCCGCTGCGATGGCCACCGCGAGCAGCGCCACCGCGGGCTTTTTCTTCGGCGCAACGACAGGCGCCGGGCGGCTTTGCTCTGGCTCACGCTGGACTAGCTCGGGTTGCGCATGTGCCTGGGGAATCTCGATGGACACTGGCGTCAACCCTGCGAGCTCGGGGGCCGGCGGGGGCACGACCAGTGGCCGGATCACCGTGCTCTGGTTGTCGTCGGCCGGCAGGCGATCCAGTGCCGCCAACAAGGCAGCGGCATCGGCGAAGCGTTCGTTGGGGTCCTTGGCCAGCAAGCCGCGCAGGATTTCCTGGTAGCGCCCATGCTCGATGGGCAACTCCGGCAGCGGCTCGGTCAGGTGCGCCAGCGCCGTGGACAGTGCATCGGTGCCGCTGTAGGGCAGCTTGCCGACGAGGATTTCGTAGAGCACCACCCCCAGCGCATACAGGTCGGCGCGCCCGTCGATCTCAAGCCCGCGCGCCTGCTCCGGGCTCATGTAACTGGGCGTCCCCACCGCGAAACCGGCCTGGGTGAACTGGGTGTGATCGTCCAGGGACTTGGCGATGCCGAAGTCCGACAGCACGGCGTTGCCATCGGCACGGAACAGGATGTTGGCCGGTTTCACGTCGCGGTGCACCAGGCCCTGGGCATGGGCATAACCCAGCGCCTGGGCCATCTGGCGCACATAGACCAACCCTTGCTCCGGCGTCAGCCCGGCGGCGATGCGCTCCTTGAGCGTGCCGCTGGGCAGGTACTCCATGGCCATGTAGTACAGCTCGCCGACATTGCCGATATCGTGGATGGTGGCGATGTGCGGATGGGCCAGGCGCGCAAGGGTGCGGCCTTCGCGCAGGAAGCGCTCGCAGAAGGTCGGATCGGCCGCCAGGCTCGCGGCCATCACCTTGAGCGCGACCTTGCGCTGCAATGAGCGCTGGGTGGCCAGATAGACGCTGGCCATGGCGCCTTGGCCAATCTCGCCGTCGATGTCGAATCCGGGGATCTGCATGTCCATGATGTTCTTCAATTGGCCTTCACCACCACGGCGGTGATGTTGTCGGGCGCGCCTCGGGTCAGGCCCAGGTGGACCAGGCTGCGTACTATTTGATAGGGGTCGGCATGGTTGAGCACCTCGCCGATCTCGAGGTCTTCGGCGGTCTTGGTCAGGCCATCGCTGCACAGCAGGTAGGTGTCGCCAGGGCGCACCTGCAAGGCCACGGCCTGCAGTTCCAGATGGTCCTCGACACCGATGGCACGGGTCACGATGTTGCCGCGCGGATGCACCCGGGCCTCGGCTTCGCTGAGCAGGCCGCTGTCCTGCAGTTCCTGGACGTAGCTGTGATCGTGGGACAGGCGCTCGATGCGCCCGCCGCGCAGACGATAAAGACGGCTGTCACCGGCCCATAGGCCGATGGCCTGGTCGCCGCGTGCGGCCAGCACCACCACGGTACTGCCCATCATCGCCACGCCACGGCGCGCGGTTTCCTCACGGACCGTGAGGTTGACCCACGCCAGGCCGTCACGCACTTCGTCGGCGAACTCCGCCAGCGAGTCGAGCTTCGGCAGGCGGCGCAGGCTGTCCACTGCCAGGCTGCTGACATAGTCGCCCGCCGCATGGCCACCCATGCCGTCGGCCACCGCCCACAGGCCCGCCCAGGTCAGGTCCAGGCAAGCGTCCTCGTTGATCTTGCGTACCATGCCGACATGGCTGTAGCTGGCCGCGGTGTACTGCAGGTCGGTCATGCGCGTGCCGCCTCGCTACCCAGAAGAAACCCGGCGAAATCCTCACTGCGCGGCAGGCCCGGATAGCGCATCAGGCCCGGCGCAATCCGCTCCGAGCCCCTGCCCCACCACAGGCTCATGCCTTCGCAGGCGCACTCGGCCAGTGCTCGCTCCCGCCCTTCAGGCGTGGTCGCGGCCAGACGTTGCAACCCACCCACCGCAGGCGCGCTCGCTATCCCCTGTGGCAGCGGGGTGGTGCCGCGATAGGGCCGCACCGCATCCTCGAATGCCTCGAGCTGCGCACCTTCCTCCAGCGTGCCGAGCAAAGCCGCTTCGACCTGCTCGAACCACTCATCCGCCCCCACCACCGCAACCGCCACCGAAACCTGCGGCTCCAGCGCCTGCGCCACGGTCAGCGGAAAATACCGCCCGACGCGATCGATGCTCGGCATCACCACCCCGATCATCGCCTGCGGCCCGCACACGCCCGCGGCCAGGGCAAAGCGCCACAGCGGGCTGACCAGGTACGCCTGCAGCCACTGCTCGCCCAGTTGTCGCTGGCTGGCCTGGATACCTGCGGCCAGCCACTGGTCCCAGGGCTGGATGAAACTCTGTGGCAGGTCGCGGCTGACGAAGTCGCCGCGGCAGGCCATCTTTCCGTAGAAACCGACGTCGTTCACAGGCGCTCCGGCAGGCTGAAACCGCTGACCACTCGGCTGCGGAACGGGTTGAAGGCGCTGCTGGCACGCAGCTCATAGGACACGCTGGCACCGTCGACCCGCAGGCGCAGGCTGAAGCGCTCGGGCGAGGTGCCGGCGATCAGGTCGGACTGGTCGAGCAGGCGGAACCACGCCCACGGGCCTTCCAGCGTGAGCCCCGAGCGGCCACTGGCCGAAGGAGGCGAGATCGACAGGCGCACCACGCCGATGCTGTTCGGGTTCGGCCACTGCAACGACACCGGACGGCTCGGGCCGTGGTCATAGCTGACCTGTTGGCCATCGAGGTCGAGCATGAACTGGGTGATCGACGCATCCATCGCCACCGGCTTGAGCTCGAAACGCACGCCTGGCGTCAGGCCGCTGCTGTTACGGAAGAAGGCATCGCGAATGGTCGCAGCGCGCTGGAAGGTGTTGAGCACACCGGCATTGATGCCCAGCTTCTGCGCCGCCCCTGGCTGCCAGCTCCACGGAGACGTGGAGGTGTTGACGTAAGGCTGCAGGTATTTGCGGAAGTAGTTGTCCATCACCCCACCAACACCGAAGAACTGGCCGAAGTCTTCCAGGGTCGCATCACGCGGGCTGCCGGCCGTCAGCGGGTAGCGACCGCTGAGGGACTGGCGGTAGACGTTGACCACCTCGCTGGTCCAGGCGGCATTGAGCTGGTTGCGTACGCCACCCATGACGATGGCGTTGGTCGAGCCAACCACCGAGCCGACCAGGTTCTGCACCACTTTCGGCTGCCGCGCGGCACCGAGCGAAACCCTCTGCGAGGCAGCCTGAGCCTGGTTCTTGGCCTCGCCCAGCAGGGCTTCGCCACTGGCGCCGACCATCGCACTGACCTGTACGTACAGGGCGTTGAGATCGGCGAGCAGACCGTCGATCGAGCTTGGCTGGCCTTCGCCACCTTCGACCAGCTCGGCCAGTTCGGCGAAGTGTGCGGTCACAGGGTCTACCTCACGCGCACCTTGCTCAGTGCCCGGGATCGGCGTGTCGCCGAGCAGACCACCCAGGCGCTGGCGCAGTTGATCGACACCGGCCTGTTCGACCTTGGCCTGGGCCTTGTCGAGGGTGGTGGGCTGCTGCAGGTCGGTTTCCTTGGCCACCGCCTGCAACAGTTTCTTCATCGGCGAGGTAGGGCCGGACAATACCCGCAGCACGTCGGCGGCCTGCCCGACACTGGTGATCGGGACGAAGTCCAGGTCGGCCAACAGCGCGTCCCAGTGGCGGATGTAGTCCTGGTAGTAGAGCTGGCGCACATCGTCGGCCAGGCGCTTGGCATCGCTGGCCTCGCTCAGCTCGCGACCAAGCACCCAGCGCTCTTCGGCGAGGGTTTCGCTGTGGGCGACGCTGGCAGCGAGAAACGCCTTGCGATAACCCTCGACAGTGAAGATCCCCGGCAGCGGCTCGGTCAGCGGCTTGCCACTCTTGCGCTGGAATACCAGCGCGGCATCGCGTCCAGCGGCGTCGCTGATGCGAAAATCACTGACGCCGGCCGGCAGCTTCTGTCGCTTGACCCGGTCATACACACGTTGCGCCACCGGCAACTGCTGCAACTGGCGGCGGGTGTCGTCGATCAGGCGTTGGTCGAGGCGCGCATTCGGCGGGCGCTTGTCGAACAGCGCCGCCAGGTGCTGTTCAAGTGCCTGGCGCTGCTCGGAGGCCAGATCGCGCGGCAAATGGCGCTCCCAGTCGAGACTGATCCAGGCCTTGAGGAAGTCAGCGTCGTAATGCTCGCCGTCCGCCAGCATCAGATAGGCCTTCAGGCCCTCGTACAGATAGTCGGAGGGACCGCCGGCGTACAGTTGCTCCTCGATGCGGGTGACCAGCCGCGGGGCGAAGATCGCGATCAACAGCTTGCGATAGACGCTGGTGGATTCGGTCTCCAGCATGTCGCCCTGGTACAACCCGAGCCCCTCGGCCCAGGCCGGCGGATCGTCTGCCAGACGGCGCACGGCGTTGAGCAGCGGCAGCACTTCGATCACCTCGCGCTGCGCCGGGCTCAGTTCCTGCACGCTTTTGCCCAGTGGTTTGAGGCGGCTGTCGACTTCGGCGATGTACTGCTGGTTGGCGCGGTAGCTCAGGGTCCACAGGGTGCCGACCACCAGCACCAGAGCCACGCTCAGCGCCAGGGCACCTCGGGTGATCCACTTGCGGCGCTGCTCGACCTTGGGGTTGCTGCCCACCAGCCCACGCTCGGCGAAGGCCACGGCGCTGAACAGCTTCTCGATGAAGTAGCTGCGTCCGGTGCCGGTCTGGCGCGCCAGGTGCGCGCGGTCCAGGCCCATGCTCTGCGCCATGCTGCCGATCAGGCGATCGATGGGGCTGCCTTCCTGGGTGCCGCTGGTGAAGTACACACCGCGCAGCAGCGCCCGCGCCTCGAAGGCGTTGGGTTTGAATACGCCGTCGAGGAAGGTCTTGAGATTGCCGCGCAGTGCCGCGAACTGCTGGACGAAGCCATAGATCAGGTCGCGCCGCGCCGGGTCGCGCTCCTGCTGCAGGCGCTCGACCAGACGCTGATTGAGGCGTTGTTCGAGCAGGCCGAACTCCTGGTCGAAGCCGGCCAGTGGGCCGTCGCCCTGCTGCCCGTCATCCAGCGCGAAGGTCATGCCCCACACCTGGGCGCGCTCGTCCTTGCTCAGGTTGTCGAAGTACTCCATGAAGCCCGGCACCAGGTCGAGCTTGGTGAGCATCAGGTAGATCGGGAAACGCACACCGAGCTGGCTGTATAACTCCTGGATTCGGGTGCGGATCGCCGCGGCATGGGCGGCGCGTTCGGCGTCGCTGCCCAGCAGCAGATCGGACAGGCTGATGGCGATGAACGCCCCGTCGATAGGGCGACGCGAGCGCTGGGTCTTGAGCAGGTCGAGAAAGCCCAGCCAGGCGGCCTTGTCTACCTGCGCATGGCTGTCCTGGGTGGTGTAGCGCCCAGCGGTGTCGAGCAGCACCGCCTGGTCGGTGAACCACCAGTCGCAGTTGCGCGTGCCACCGACACCACGGATGGCGCCCTCGCCCAATTGTGCCGCCAGCGGGAAATGCAGCCCCGAGTTGACCAGCGCGGTGGTCTTGCCGGAGCCCGGCGGGCCGATGATCACGTACCACGGCAGCTCGTAGAGGTTGCGGCGCTCGTCACCGCCCAGGCGCGCTTTCTTCAGCAGCACCAGGGCCTCGTCCATGCGTTGGCGCAGGGTCGCCAGCTCTTCGGCGGTGGCCAGGCTCGCAGGATCCGGCGCGGTTTCGGCGGCCAGGCTCTCCATCACCTTGGCGGCCTGGCGACGCGCCTGGACGATGCGCCAGGTACGGTAGGCAATCCACACCGCGAACAGCAGGACGATCAGAATCCAGCGCGGCGCGGGCGGCGCCAGCACGTCCAGCAGTGGCCCGACGAACCAGATGATCAGGCCGAGCGCGATCAGCCCCAGCACCGGGATCACCCAGCGAATGACAAAACTGAAAAACGCCTTCACTCGACGCCCTCCGCCAGTACGGTGATTTCGACCCGCCGATTCTTCGCCCGGCCCTGTGCGGTGTCGTTGGAGGCCAGCGGCTCGGTGTCGCTCAGGCCTTGCGCGCTGAAGCGCTGCGGCTGCCCGGTGCGCGCGGCGAGCATTGCCTTGACCTCTTCGGCGCGGGCCTGGGACAGCGCCCAGTTGGAGGGGAAGCGGATCGTGGCGATGCGCTGGTTGTCGCTGTGGCCAGTGACGCGCACGTTGCCCTTCACCTTGGAAACCGCCTCGGCGATACGCAGCATCAGCGGCTCGAAATCGCCTTTGATACTGGCGCTGGCAGACGCAAACAGCTCGTCGCCACGAATGGTCACAACAGAGCGGTCGACCGCATCTTCCACCGAGACCCGACCGGCTTTGATGTCATCGGCAAGGAAACCTGCCAGGCGCGGGCGCTCGACCGGCTTGGGCTGCACCACCGGGCGATCCATGGCCTGTACCGGGATTTCACCCAGGGCATGGATGCCGCGAAATACGGGTTCTGCATCGGAGGCCAGCTTCAGGCGCAGACCGAACAGCAACAGCAGCAGCAAGGCCAGGGCCACCGCGAGCCCTACCCAGGGCGGCACGAACTGGGTCAGACGATCGCGGCTGACCGAGACGCCGCGCCAGTGCGGGGATAATTCGCGCTCGATCTCCCCGCGCGCACTGCGCAGGGTCGCAGCGGTACGCTCACGCAGCGCCTCGAGCTGCGCACGCCCCCCGTTCATCACCCGGTAGCGGCCCTCGAAACCGAGGCTGATGCACAGGTACAGCAACTCCAGCAGGTTCAGACGCTCGCGCGGGCTCTGCAGGCAATGCTCGAGCAACTGGAAGACTTTTTCACCACCCCAGGCTTCGTTGTGCACGGTGATCAAGAGGCTCTGCTTGCCCCAGTCGCTGCTGCTGCCCCAGGGGGTGCTGAGCACGGCTTCATCGAGGGCGGTGCACAGGGCATAGCGCGCCAGCAGCACTTCGTTGCGCGGTACACCGCCAGCCTCGGCGCGCTCCTCAAACTGGCGCAGGTAGGCGAGCAGCTGCGCGCGCAGGCTCGCCGGGGCTGGATGGGCGATGGTATTGCGCAGTCGTGTAAGCATTGCCAGCAGCGGACCGGCCGCCTGCTCCAGCGGATTGAGGCCCTTGCCCTGGCCCGGCGCCAGCGGCTCGGCCGGTACGCTCAGCGGCGGTGGTGCGGCCTGGGGTGCCGCCGTCGGCTGCGGGCCTCGTCCGCCCGGGCGAGGCATGAACTGGGTGCGGTCGTTGGCCTGCGGATCGTCGTGCTGCATCGCGGCTTATCCTCGAATGGCCCAGAAGGCCAGGTTCAGGCCAGGGAACTCGCCAGCGACGTAGAAGGCGAAGCCTCCCGAATGTTGCAACTGCTTCCAGTGCTCGCTGCCGCGGTCGAGTTCGAAATAGGTGGAACCGGCATGGAACGGAATCTGCCGCGGCGCCACCGGCAACGGCAGCAGGCCGATGCCAGGCAACTGCAGATTGACCAGGTCGCGGATATGCTCCACCGAACCGATCTTGCTCTGCTGGCCGAAGCGGCTGCGCAAGGTCTCGCCCGGCACATCGGCGCGCACCACGAGGATGAAACTGGCGCTGTCCAGCAGGCTGCGATCGGCGAGCATGGCCACGTGCACGCCGTAGGCTTTCTCGACGATCGGAATAGCCACCGCCTTGCTGTCGATCAGCATCGACAGCGCTTCACGCAGCGATGCCATCAGCGGCTGGAAGGTCGCCGCAAGGTCATCGTGCTGGTACACCGGGAAGCTCTCGGGGCGACGCCCCTCGCGGGTGAAGGTGGCGAACTCGCCTGCCAGCGCCACCAGTTCGCTGTACAGCCGCTCGGGGTGCAGCGGGCTGAGCTGGCCGAGGTGCTCGATCAACGGCTGTGCGCGGTTGACCAGTTGCAGCAGCATGAAGTCGGCAATTTCCGAGGCGCCGCCATTGGCCGAGGCCACCACCCGCCCGGCCAGTGCCTCGCCACGCTGGTGCAGCAGCCCCAGCAGCTCACTGCGAAAATTCGACAGCGGGTTGCTGGCCGCCACATCCAGCAGCGGCGGGATGTAGCTGTCGTCCAGCACCAAGGCCCGGTCGGCACGCTTTTCCCGGATGCGCACCACACCCAGCGCGGCAAAATCGCCCAGGCCATCTTCCTCACGCAGCAAGCGCAGCGCGCGGCCTCCCAGAGCCAGGGGTGCGCGATTCTCGAACGGCGCGTTGTCGTCGCGCACTTCGCTGACCCGCGCCACATAGCGCGCGCCGTCCAGCGCCTCGCCTTCGTCGACGGTGTCGCGGGCACCGGCACGCTTGAGCGGCAGGCCCAGGTGAATCACCCCGTCGCGCAGGTCGTCGGGAATTTCCAGAGGCGCCGGTGGCAGGTCATCACGAGGGATATCGAAGGGTGTGCCGTCCGGCAACAGGCCACGGGCACTGAGGATCGCCAGCTTGCCCTGGGCCAGCAGGCCCTGGTCGACCAGCAGCTCGGAAAAGCCCCAGGCCGCGCTCGACAGAGGGCGGCTGCGGGCATCGATGAAGTTTTCCAGATAGCGGTCGTGCTGCTGGAAGTGCTGGGTCGTGATGAACATGCCTTCCGACCAGACCACACGATTGTTCCAGGACATGGGTTCTCCGTTTGCCTAGCGGGCAGGCACAGGTTGTGGGGTGGCCACGGCGCTGCGCACGGCGCGCACATCGAGGCTGATCTGGTAATCGCGAGGCGGTACGGCCAGCACGCTGCGCCACTGCGCACGGTCGATCTCGCGGTAGCCGACCACCAGGCCGACCTGGCGCGTCGCCGGGTTCAGTGGGCGATCCAGCTGCAGTTGACGACCGGGCTGCAGCAGTACTTCGTCCTGGTCGATCAGGTCGGCGCCCAGCGTGGCCTGCGCCCGTTCGGCCAGGGCAAAGTAATCGGCGCGCTCGAAGGCGGCGGCGTTCTTCAGCTCGTAGATGCGCACCCGCACAGGTGCTGGCGTGCCATCGGCACCGGGGTTGAGCCCGGCGGCGGCGCTGAAGTACAGGGTGACGCCTGGCTCTGCCGGCTCAGCGTCGGAGCTCGGCACCACCGACGCATCCTTGCTGCAGGCACTGAGCAGCACGAAGGCCAGGGCTGCCATCAGTCTTGTTGCACTCATCCTCGTCCTCATGACGTATTGGTGTTCTTCCTGCCTTGAGAATCAGCCTCAAGAGCGTTGCAGTCGGGCGTTGTGTGCCTCGTAGGCACGGCTGAACTCGCGGCCGAACAAGTCTTGGAAATCGTCCTGGGCTTCAGCTGATATCTGCCCGTACAGCTCGGTGAACTGCTGCCAGCAATGGGCCTGGCGCGAGCCGCCGAATACCTTCGACAGGCCTGTGGCCGGCGCCAGGCGAGCCTCCAGGCGGGCGGGCTCGAAACGCGTCAGCACGTGCTTGATCGCCGCCTCGACGCCGGCCATGACCGCCAACTGGTGGGCGCGCAGGTCATCGAAACTGTCGCGTACCGCCTGGTCGGCGGGCATGAACGCCTGGTTGCCCTGGCGCAGCAGCAGCAACAGCGCCTCATCGGCGTTGGGGGCGAATTTCAGCGGGTTGTTCTGCACCGGCGCGATGGTGGTCTGCTGCATGCGGAACTCGCCCTTGAGGCTGCTGCGTGCGCGCAGCACGTCGATCAGACCCTCGACCATCAGGCGGTAGCTGCGGCCCACCGCCTCCATCTGCGCTGCGGCATCGCCAGCGTCAATGCGCAGGTGCTCGATGCCCGCACCGCGCAGGAACGCCTGCAGCAGCGCCTGGTCGGGCGTGGCCTGGGTGGGGGGCGGGACGGGTGCGGGTGCCGGTGCCGGTGCCGGTACCGCGACAGGTGCAGGCGGTGGAGGCACTGGGGCAACAGGCGCGATCGGCTCTTGCGCAGGCAGGGGGCTGGGGGCCGGGGCCTCGTCGAACAGGTTCCAGTCCGCCGGAATCACCCCCGGGGCGGGTGCGGCAGGCGACACGGCGGGCGTTACCGGCGCGGGCGGACGAAAGTCGTGCTGCTGGGCCGGCACATGGTCAGGTTGGCTCGCCGCTGGCACGCTGGCGGGCCCAAGGAAATCGAAGATGTCGGGCAGCGTGTCGTGGCTCGAAGCCCCTTGCAGGAAAGCAGCCGGGGCGGGTGCAAGGGGGGGCTCGGAGGGCGTCGCCTGCCCGGCCATCAGCGCCTCGAAGCTCTGTGCGCCAGGCTGGCGATTCTCCTCCAGCGAGAACCCCGAATCGATGCGCGCCTGGATCTCGTACTCGCCAATCCGGATAACTTCGCCATCCATCAAGGGCTCGCTGTTTCCGCGGCGCAAACGCACGCCAGCGTGTACCAACTCCACGCCATTGGTGCTGCTATCGGTCAGGTAATAACGGCCATCTCGAAACTGGATGACACAATGATTCGACGATACCAATCGCTCAGGATCCGGCAATACCCAATCATTGTCCGGACTTCGCCCGATGGTGACGGCACCAGTCTCCACAAGCATCTCCGCACGCTGGCCCGGAGTAATCTTGTGATAACTAGTGATAGTAAGGCAAAGTGCCATCACGCCTCCTGCATATAATGTGTATCGTGATTCCATTCAAATGAGTGGATAGCGAAAATCGCCAATAAATCCTTAAAAAACAACGACCTAAATAACATCTTTAGCTGTTTTATCGCGACATATCGGCGAATTTAACCACAGCAGCAAGGCACATTGATGGCATCCGACAGATGGGCCTTCAAAGCTGCAAACTCGGTCACACCTCCACTCGGGGGCGGGTAGCTTACCTTGACAGCATTTTGGAAATAAACCATAAATGCGCAACTTTGGAGCCTGCCATTGATATCACGCTGACATCAACCGCCCGCTCCTCTACAAGTTTTTGTGCGCCAGTTCACATTTGCAACTTCGCGCAACTAACGCCCCGCCACGGGCCGATATGGAGATCGATTCCTGGTGAACTCGCCGCTGCTGCTCGCCGCTATTTCCGATGACTTCCCATGCGGTGAAGATCTCGAATACGACGCGGACTTCCTGCAACTCGAACGCGATGCGCAAGGGCGTCCGGAGCGGGTCATGGGCGATGCGGTACAACCTGCCGAACCGCCGCAGTGGCGCACCATCGAGCAGACCTGCACCGACCTGCTGCAACGCAGCAAGGACCTGCGCATCACCCACTTCCTGGTGCAGTCCAAACTCGCCTTGCAAGGCTTCGTCGGCCTGGCCGCCAGCCTGGAACTGATCCGCGACCTGCTCGGCGAATACTGGCTGCACCTGCATCCGCAACTCGACGCCTCCGACGACAACGATCCGACGGTGCGTGTCAACGCCCTGTCCGGCCTGACCTGCGACGCCAACATCGCCCTGCTGCGCGAAGCCGTGCTGGCACGCTCGCGCGCCTTCGGCCCGGTCACCTTGCGCGCGGCCCTGCACGCCGCCGGCCTGCAGCACTTCGCCAGCGAAGACCTGAGCGTCGAAGCGCTGGCCGCTGCGCTGCGTGATGCCGACCCCGATGAGCTCGAACAGACTCGCCAAGCCCTGAGCCTGGCCCGCGAGGCCTGCGAAGCGATCGAGCGCCGGGTCAGCGACCAGGTCGGTTCGGCCAGCGGCGTCGACCTGTCGGCACTCAAGCAACCGCTGCGCCTGGCACAACAGGTACTGGCCGACTACGCCCCCGGCGGCTCGCCGCCAGCCGCCGAGAACAGCGAAGCGCCGCAGGAAGATTTCCAGAACGACCATTCGACGTCCGCCGCCGCAGTTCCAGCCGCTCGTGCCGCCGCACGCCCCGGCGAGATCAACAACCGCGACGACGTTCAGCAAAGCCTCGAGCGCCTGCTCCAGTACTACGCCCGCCACGAGCCTTCCAGCCCGTTGCCGGTGCTGTTGCGCCGGGCCAAGAACCTGGTCAACGCCGATTTCGCGACCATCGTGCGCGACCTGATTCCCGAGGGCCTTTCGCAGTTCGAGAACCTGCGCGGGCCCCAGGACGACTGATACCACCGACAGCCGCAACGAACGACAGCGCCCCCAGCGGCGACCAGGAGGAACCACGTGGCCAAAGACAGCTCCCAGAAATTCATCGCGCGCAACCGCGCGCCGCGAGTGCAGATCGAGTACGACGTCGAACTGTATGGTGCCGAGAAGAAGGTACAGCTGCCCTTCGTCATGGGCGTGCTCTCCGACCTCGCCGGCAAGCCGGCCGAACCACTGCCCGCCGTGGCCGACCGCAAGTTCCTGGAAGTCGATGTCGACAATTTCGACTCCCGCCTCAAGGCCATGAAGCCACGGGTGGCATTCAACGTCCCCAACGAGCTGACCGGCGAAGGCAACCTGAGCCTGGACATCACCTTCGAGAGCATGGACGACTTCAGCCCGGCCGCCGTGGCGCGCAAGGTCGATGCCCTGAACCAGCTGCTCGAGGCGCGCACCCAACTGGCCAACCTGCTGACCTACATGGACGGCAAGACCGGTGCCGAGGACATCATCCTCAAGGCCATCAAGGACCCTGCCCTGCTGCAGGCCCTGGCCAGCGCCCCGAAACCTTCCGATAACGAGCCGAGCGCCTGAGGAGCCCGCCATGACCGATCCGTTGCGCGATACCCAGGCCCAGCCGGCCACCACCGAGCAGGCCAGCGAATTCGCCAACCTGCTGCTGCAGGAATTCAAACCCAAGACCGAGCGTGCCAAGGAAGCCGTCGAAAGCGCCGTGCGCACCCTGGCCGAACAGGCCCTGGCGCAGACCAACCTGGTCTCCAACGATGCCATCGGTTCGATCGAACAGATCATCGCCGCCATCGACGCCAAGCTCACCGCACAGGTCAACCAGATCATCCACCACGATGACTTCCAGCAGCTGGAAAGCGCCTGGCGCGGCCTGCACTACCTGGTCAACAACACCGAGAGCGACGAGCAGCTGAAGATCCGCGTGCTCAACATCTCCAAGACCGACCTGCACAAGACCCTGAAGAAATTCAAGGGCACCGCCTGGGACCAGAGCCCGGTGTTCAAGAAGCTCTACGAAGAGGAATACGGTCAGTTCGGCGGCGAGCCCTATGGCTGCCTGGTGGGCGACTACTACTTCGATCAGTCGCCGCCCGATGTCGAGTTGCTGGGCGAGATGTCCAAGGTCTGTGCGTCGATGCATGCGCCGTTCATTGCCGCTGCATCGCCAACGGTGATGGGCATGGGCTCGTGGCAGGAGCTGTCCAACCCGCGTGACCTGACCAAGATCTTCACCACTCCGGAGTACGCCGGCTGGCGTTCGCTGCGCGAATCGGAAGACTCGCGCTACATCGGCCTGACCATGCCACGCTTCCTGGCCCGCCTGCCCTATGGCGTCAAGACCGACCCGGTCGAGGCCTTCGCCTTCGAGGAAGATACCGACGGCGCCGACAGCAGCAAGTACACCTGGGCCAACGCCGCCTACGCCATGGCGGTCAACATCAACCGCTCGTTCAAGCACTACGGCTGGTGCTCGCGCATCCGCGGCGTCGAATCGGGCGGTGAAGTGCAGGATCTGCCGGCGCACACCTTCCCCACCGACGACGGTGGCGTGGACATGAAGTGTCCGACCGAAATCGCCATTTCCGACCGCCGCGAGGCGGAGCTGGCCAAGAACGGCTTCATGCCACTGCTGCACAAGAAGAACACCGACTTCGCCGCCTTCATCGGCGCGCAGTCCTTGCAGAAGCCGGCCGAGTACGACGACCCGGACGCCACCGCCAACGCCAACCTGGCTGCCCGCCTGCCGTACCTGTTCGCCACCTGCCGCTTCGCCCATTACCTGAAGTGCATCGTTCGCGACAAGATCGGCTCGTTCAAGGAAAAGGACGAGATGCAGCGCTGGCTGCAAGACTGGATCCTGAACTACGTCGACGGCGACCCGGCGCACTCCAGCGAAACCACCAAGGCACAGCACCCGTTGGCGGCGGCTGAAGTGGTGGTGGAAGAAGTCGAGGGCAACCCTGGCTACTACAACTCGCGCTTCTACCTGCGCCCGCACTACCAGCTCGAAGGGCTGACCGTGTCGCTGCGTCTGGTCTCGAAGCTGCCTTCGGCCAAAGGCGCCTGAGCCTGAACCGGGGCCGCTGCGCGCCCCGTCGCGGGGCAAGCCCGCGATAGGCTGCGCAGCAGCCCCGATAGAACTGCCAACCGACGCGAAATACCGAGGACATCATGGCTGTAGATATTTTCATCAAGATCGGCGACATCAAGGGCGAGTCCGCAGACAAGACCCACAAGGAAGAAATCGACGTGCTGAACTGGAGCTGGGGCATGTCCCAGTCCGGCAACATGCACATGGGCGGAGGCGGCGGTGCCGGCAAGGTCAACATCCAGGACCTGTCGATCACCAAGTACGTCGACAAGTCCAGCCCCAACCTGATGGCCCACTGCTCCAGCGGCAAGCACATCGACAAGGTCAAGCTGACCGTGCGCAAGGCCGGTGGCGAGAGCCAGGTCGAGTACCTGATCATCAACCTCGAAGAAGTGATCATCAGCTCGCTGAGCACCGGCGGCTCGGGCAGCGATGACCGCCTGACCGAAAACGTCACCCTGAACTTCGCCAAGGTCACCGTGGACTACCAGCCACAGAAAGCCGACGGTACCAAGGATGGCGGCGCCATCAAGTACGGCTGGAACGTGCGTCAGAACGTCAAGATCTGATAGCGCTGGCGACTGTTTCGCGGGCAAGTCGCAGCTGCGGCTTGCCCGCGAAGCAGTCGCCACGACCCCGAACCCTTGAAGGAACCCGACCGTGGTAGCCGACATCGCCGCCCGTGACCGCCTGCAACCCTCGCTGCTGGATCGTCTGACCGACGATGATCCCGGCAACCCGCAGGAAGCCCCGGACAAGCGCGTGCTGTCGCTGCAGCAGCTCAAGGCATCGGTACTGCGCGACCTGGCCTGGCTGCTCAACACCACGTCGCTGCTCGACAGCACCAGCACCTTGAACACTCCCGCAGGCAACTCGGTGGTCAACTACGGCCTGCCCGCCCTGGCCGGCAACTGCGCCTCGAACATCGATCTGCTGGCCCTGGAGCGCATCATCCACCAGGCCATTTCCACCTACGAACCGCGCATCCTGGCCCACACCCTCAAGGTGCGCGCCATGGTCGCCCCCGGCGAGATGAACGCCAACGCCCTGAGCTTCGAGATCGAAGGTGATCTCTGGGCCCAGCCTGCGGCGCTGCCACTACTGTTGCAGACCGACCTGGACCTGGAGTCCGGACAAGTGCACGTAGCCCCCGCCGAACGCAGGAGACGCGCATGAACCCGCGCCTGCTCGATCTGTACAACCAGGAGCTGCGGCACATCCGCGAAAGCGCGGCGGAGTTCTCCCGCGAGTACCCGAAGATCGCTGGGCGCCTGACCTTGTCCGGCATCGACTGTGCCGACCCGTACGTCGAGCGCCTGCTCGAAGGTTTCGCCTATCTCACCGCGCGCGTGCAGCTCAAGCTCGACGCCGAGTACCCGACCTTCACCCACAACCTGCTGGAAATCGCCTACCCGCACTACCTGGCGCCGACGCCCTCGATGACCGTGGTGCAGCTGCAGACCGATCCTGACGAAGGTTCGCTCAGCGCAGGTTTCCCGCTGCCACGCGGCAGCGTATTGCGCGCCAACCTTGGCCGCGACTCGCAGACCCCATGCGAGTTTCGCAGCACCCAGGACGTCACCCTGTGGCCGCTGCAGGTGGCCCGCGCCGAATATTTCGGCAACCCTGGCACCGTGCTCGGCCGCCTCGCCGCCAGCGAACCCAAGGCCCGCGCCGCATTGCGGCTGACACTGCGCAGCGGTGCCGAGATCCCGTTCTCGAGCCTGCCGCTGACGCACCTGCCGCTGTACCTCAACGGTGCCGACGAAACGCCCTACCGTCTCTACGAACAACTGCTGGGCAACGCCTGTGCAGTGTTCGCCCGCCAGCCCGGCGCTGATTGGGTCGAGCGCATCCCGCTGGAGCACGCCCTGCGCCCCTGCGGTTTCGATGACAGCGAAGCGGCGTTGCCGGTGGTGCCGCAGGCGTTCCAGGGCTACCGACTGCTGCAGGAATACTTTGCCCTGCCACAACGTTTTCTGTTCGTCGATTTCGCGGGCCTGGAACGGGCAGTCAAGCGCTGCAACGGCCAGGAGCTGGAGCTGCTGGTGCTGTTCGAGCGTTTCGACTCGGCGCTGGAAAGCAGCGTCGGCGCCGAGCGCCTGGTGCCCTTCTGTACCCCGGCGATCAACCTGTTCCCCCGCCGCGTCGACCGCATCCACCTGACCGACAAGGTCAACGAACACCATGTGATCGCCGACCGCACCCGCCCCACCGACTTCGAGATCCACTCGCTGCAGCGCGTCACCGGTCACGGCACCGGTGCAGACCAGGAGTTCCTGCCCTTCTACGCCGTGCGTGACCCCTCGCGCTATGGCCGCGATCAGGCCTACTACATCGTGCGCCGCGAGCAGCGAGTGCTGTCGAGCGAACAGCGGCGCAACGGCACGCGCTCAAGCTACATGGGCAGCGAAACCTTCATCAGCCTGGTCGATGGCCAACAAGCGCCACACCGCCACGACCTGCGCCAGCTGGGCATCAGCGCGCTGTGCAGCAACCGCGACCTGCCGCTGTTCATGAGCGTGGGCGATGGGCGCAGCGACTTCAGCCTCGCCGACAGCGCGCCCGTGTCTGCCGTGCGCTGCCTGGCCGGCCCCAGCCGACCCAAAGCCAGCCATGCCCATGACAACCGCGCCTGGCGCCTGATCAGCCAACTGTCGCTGAACTACCTGTCGCTGGCCGAGCAAGGCCAGGGTGCCGCCGCCCTGCGCGAGCTACTGCGCCTGTACGGCGACAGCCAGGACAGCGCACTGCACCTGCAGATCGACGGCCTGCGCGAGGTCAGCAGCAAGCCCTGCACCCGGCGCCTGCCGATGCCCGGCCCGATCGTTTTTGGCCGTGGCCTGGAAATTACCCTGGAATTCGACGAGAACGCCTTCCGCGGCACCGGCGTCTTCCTGCTCGGCGCGGTGTTCGAACGCTTCCTGACCCGCTACGTGTCCATCAACAGCTTCACCGAAACCGTGCTGCGCACCAGCGAGCGCGGCGAGATCATGCGATGGAAAGCCAAGCCCGGACGCAGGCCGACCCTGTGAACATACTCGAGGCCATGCAGGCCGAACCCTGGGAGTTCGACTTCTTCCAGGCGCTGCGTCGCCTCGAGGCCGAGCACCCCGAGCTGCCTCGCTTCGGTCACGCCCAGCGCCTGGCCGATGAGCCGGTGCGCCTGGGCCAGCGCCTGGATTGCAGCTTCGCCCCGGCCACCCTGGCCTCGGTAACGCAAGACGGCGAAGGGCCGGCGCGCCTGGAACAGTTCTTCTTCGGCCTCGGCGGCCCCAACGGACCGCTGCCGTTGCACCTGACCGAGTACATGCGCGAACGCCAGCGCAACCACGCCGACCACACCAGCAAGCGCTTCCTCGACATCTTCCATCACCGCCTGCTGAGCCTGTTCTACCGTGCCTGGGCCGAAGCGCGGCCAACCGTCAGCCACGACCGCCCCGGCGATGACTACTGGGCCGCGCGTCTGGCGGCCCTGAGCGGGCGCGGCCAGCCCGAACTGCAGGACCAGGGTCCGCTGCCGCATACCGCCAAGCTGCACTACTCCGGCCACCTCGCCGCACAGACGCGCTATCCGGACGGGCTGGCCAGCATCCTGGCGAGCTATTTCGGCGTGCCAGTGCGCATCGAGGAGTACGTCGGCCAATGGCTGGAACTGCCCGAGCGCAGCCGCCTCGGCGTGCACGCCAACCGCCTGGGCATGGACCTGTGCCTGGGCCGCTACGTCTGGGATCGCCAGCACAAGTTCCGCCTGTGCCTCGGCCCGCTGACGCTGGAGCAATACCACGCGCTGCTGCCGGGCGGGCAGGCGTTCATCGAACTGGCGGCCTGGGTCGCCGAGTACCAGGGCCACGAACTGGACTGGGACCTGAACCTCATTCTCGCGCGCGAGCACGTGCCCGCGCTGGAACTCGATGCCGGCAGGCGCCTGGGTTTCGACACCTGGCTCGGCCGTCCACAACACGATGCCAACGACCTCAAGCTCGCTCGCTACTACGCCGCGCAGCCGGTCAAACCGTCTTGCACAAGGAGTCAGGAACATGGGTGAAATCAGCCGCGCCGCGCTGTTCGGCAAACTCAACAGCGTCGCCTACAAGGCCATCGAAGCCGCCACGGTGTTCTGCAAGCTGCGCGGCAACCCCTACGTGGAGCTGGTGCACTGGTTGCACCAGTTGCTGCAATTGCAGGACAGCGACCTGCACCGTATCGTGCGCCAGTTCAACGTCGAGCCGGCGCGCCTGGCCCGCGACCTGACCGATGCCCTCGACCGCCTGCCGCGGGGCTCGACCTCGATCACCGACCTGTCCTCGCAGGTCGAAGAGGCAGTGGAACGCGGTTGGGTCTACGGCAGCCTGATGTTCGGCGAGAGCCAGGTGCGCACCGGCTACCTGCTGGTCGGCATCCTCAAGACCCCGAGCCTGCGCAATGCCCTGCTGGGTCTGTCGAGCGAGTTCGCCAAGCTCAAGGTCGAGGCCCTGAGTGAACGTTTCGACGAGTACGTCGGCGACTCCCCCGAGAACAATCTGGCCGCCAGCGACGGCTTCACTGCGGCAGCCCCGGGCGAAGCCAGCGGCGCCGTGGCCCCCGCGGCGATGGGCAAGCAGGAAGCACTCAAGCGCTTCACCGTCGACCTGACCGAACAGGCGCGCAGTGGCAAGCTCGACCCGATCGTGGGCCGCGACGAGGAGATCCGCCAACTGGTCGACATCCTCATGCGTCGCCGCCAGAACAACCCGATCCTCACCGGCGAGGCCGGCGTCGGCAAAACCGCTGTCGTCGAGGGCTTCGCCTTGCGCATCGTTGCCGGCGACGTACCGCCTGCGCTCAAGGATGTCGAGTTGCGCAGCCTGGATGTCGGCCTGCTGCAAGCCGGCGCCAGCATGAAGGGTGAGTTCGAGCAGCGTCTGCGCCAGGTCATCGAGGACGTCCAGGCCTCGCCCAAGCCCATCATCCTTTTCATCGACGAAGCCCACACCCTGGTCGGTGCCGGTGGCGCTGCCGGGACCGGCGATGCCGCCAACCTGCTCAAGCCGGCACTGGCCCGTGGCAGCCTGCGCACCGTGGCCGCGACCACCTGGGCCGAGTACAAGAAACACATCGAGAAGGACCCGGCACTGACCCGCCGCTTCCAGGTGGTGCAGGTCGATGAGCCGAGCGAGCCAAAGGCGCTGCTGATGATGCGCGGCGTGGCCTCGACCATGGAGAAGCACCATCAGGTGCAGATCCTCGACGAAGCGCTGGAAGCCGCGGTCAAGCTGTCGCACCGCTACATCCCTGCACGCCAACTACCGGACAAGTCGGTGAGCTTGCTCGATACCGCCTGCGCACGCGTGGCCATCAGCCTGCATGCAGTGCCGGCAGAGGTCGATGACAGCCGCCGGCGTATCGAGGCGCTGGAAGTCGAGCTGCAGATCATCGCCCGCGAAGCCGCCATTGGCGTCGCCACCGAGCAACGCCAGACACAGGCCGACACGCTGTTGACCGAAGAGCGTCAGCGCCTGCTCGAGCTGGAAGGCCGCTGGGCCGAAGAAAAGACCCTGGTCGACGAACTGCTGGCCACCCGCGCCCAGTTGCGTGAGCAGGTCGGGGTGGTCGATCAGGAGGTCGATGCCCAAGGCAGCCATGAGCTGCGCGAGCGACTCGTCGACTTGCAGCAGCGCCTGAGCGCCCTGCAAGGCGAAAGCCCGCTGATCCTCCCGACCGTCGACTACCAGGCCGTGGCCTCTGTGGTTGCCGACTGGACCGGCATTCCGGTGGGGCGCATGGCACGCAACGAGATCGAGACGGTGCTCAACCTCGACAGTCACTTGGGCAAGCGCATCATCGGCCAGGACCACGCCCTGAAGATGATCGCCAAGCGTATCCAGACCTCCCGCGCCGGCCTCGACAACCCCAACAAACCCATTGGCGTGTTCATGCTTGCCGGCACCTCGGGTGTGGGCAAGACCGAGACCGCCCTGGCGCTGGCCGAGGCCATGTATGGCGGCGAGCAGAACCTGATCACCATCAACATGAGCGAGTTCCAAGAAGCGCACACCGTCTCCACCCTCAAGGGCGCACCGCCCGGCTATGTCGGCTACGGCGAAGGTGGCGTGCTGACCGAGGCCGTGCGCCGTCGCCCCTACAGCGTGGTGCTGCTCGACGAGGTGGAAAAGGCCCACCCTGACGTACACGAGATCTTCTTTCAGGTGTTCGACAAGGGCGTGATGGAAGATGGCGAGGGGCGCCAGATCGATTTTCGCAACACCCTGATCCTGCTCACCACCAATGCCGGCACCGAGCTGATCGCCGACATCTGCAAGGACCCGCAGACCTTGCCCGAACCGGATGCGGTCGCCACCTTGCTGCGCAAGCCGCTGCTGGAAATCTTCCCGCCCGCGCTGCTCGGTCGCCTGGTGACCATCCCCTACTACCCGCTCAGCGACGCCATGCTGAAGGCCATCACCCGCCTGCAACTGGAGCGCATCCGCAAGCGCGTGGAGGCTACGCACAAGGTCGGCTTCGCCTACGACGACGCGGTGGTGGACCTGATCGTCTCGCGCTGCACCGAGACCGAGAGCGGCGGGCGGATGATCGATGCGATCCTGACCAACGGCCTGCTGCCGGACATGAGCCGCGAGTTCCTCACCCGTCTGCTCGAAGGCAAGCCGCTGGCCAGCGTCAGCATCGGCGCGCGCGATAACGAACTGCACTATGACTTCAGCGCGGCCTGAGTCTCGCGCATACAGGAACATCCATGCTGTTCACGCAACTGACGCGCCTGGCGCAGATCAACAGCCCCCTGGGGCCGAACGTGCTGATCCTCAGCGAGATGGGCGGCAGCGAGGAGCTCGGCCGCCTGTTCGACTATGAGCTGCAGCTGACCAGCGACGATCCGGCCATCGACCTCAACCAGCTGCTGGGCAAACCCATGAGCCTGTCGCTGCAATTGAGCGGCATGGCTTCGCGTCACTTCCACGGCATCGTCGCGCGCTGCAGCCAGTCGGTCGATCGCGGACAGTTCGCCAGCTACCGCGTCACCCTGCGGCCTTGGCTGTGGCTGCTGACGCGCACCAGCGATTGCCGGATCTTCCAGCACCTGAGTGCACCGCAGATCATCAAGCAGGTATTCCGCGACCTGGGCTTTTCGGACTTCGAGGATGCCCTGAGCCGCAGCTATCGCGAGCGCGAGTACTGCGTGCAATACCGCGAGACCAGCTTCGACTTCGTCAGCCGGCTGATGGAAGAAGAAGGCATCTACTACTTCTTCCGCCATGAGGAGGCGCGTCACGTCCTGGTGCTGGCCGACGCCTATGGCGCACACCAGAAGGCGCCGGGCTACGAGTCGGTGCCGTTCTATCCGCCCGACGGCCAGCACCGAGAGCGCGACCACATCAACGACTGGCACCTGGCGCAAGAGGTGCAGTCCGGCTCGATGGAGCTCAACGACTACGACTTCCAGCGGCCCAGCGCGCGCATCGATGTGCGCTCGGCCATGCCACGCCCGCACCAGGCCGGCGACTACCCGCTGTACGACTACCCAGGCGCCTATGAGCAGACCCAGGATGGCGAGCACTATGCGCGCACCCGTCTCGAGTCGCTGCAGAGCCTGCATGAACGCGTGGAGCTGCGCGGCAATGCCCGTGGTCTTGGCAGTGGTCACCTGTTCAGCCTCAGCGGCTTCTCCCGCCAGGATCAGAACCGCGAGTACCTGATCGTCGCCGCCCGCTACTACGTAGTACAGGAGCGCCTGGAAACCGGCGGCGGCAGCGGCTCGGCGCAGTTCGAGAGCAACCTGAGCTGCATCGACGCCCAGCAGAGCTACCGGCCGGTATCGAGCACCCTGCGCCCGCTGGTCAAGGGCCCGCAGACTGCCGTGGTGGTTGGCCCGGCCGGCGAGGAGATCTGGACCGACCAGTACGGTCGGGTGAAGGTGCACTTCCACTGGGACCGCCACGACCAGTCCAACGAGAACAGCTCGTGCTGGATCCGCGTATCCCAGGCCTGGGCCGGGAAGAACTGGGGCTCGATGCAGATCCCGCGGATCGGCCAGGAAGTGATCGTCAGCTTCCTCGAAGGCGACCCCGACCGGCCGATCATCACTGGCCGGGTGTACAACGCCGAGCAGGCCGTGCCCTACGATCTGCCCGGCAACGCCACCCAGAGCGGCATGAAGAGCCGCTCGAGCAAAGGCGGCAGCCCGGCCAACTTCAACGAGATCCGTATGGAAGACAAGCGCGGGCAGGAGCAGTTGTATGTGCATGCCGAGCGCAACATGGACACGGTGGTGGAGCAGAATGAGACGTTGTCGGTGGGCGCCAGTCGAGTGCAGACCGTCGGCATGCTGGAAACCATCACCATCGGCCAAGACCGCATCCGGGCGGTGCGCCGTGACGACATGCTGATGGTCGGGGCGAGCAAGACCGACAGCGTCAGCACCAGCTACCTGATCGAAGTCGGCGAGAACCTGCGCCTGGTCTGCGGCAAGAGCGTGATCGAGCTCAACGCCAGCGGCCAGATCAACATCAGTTGCGAGCAGTTCAGCTTTCACGCCAGCAAGGATGGGGAAATCAACACGGACGGCACCCTCGACCTGAACGTCGGAAGCGGCGCACAGACTGCGCCGGACAAACAAGGGGTGAAGAAGACCATCGATGACGCGGTGAAAGCGCTTTTCCCGAATACAGGCAAGTAACGAGAACGACCATGAGCTACCGCCTCAACGAATTCCGTCTGGTCCTGCCCGACGCCGACGTACGCGATACCAGCATCAATATCCTGCGCTTCGAAGCCCTGGGCACTTCGCTGATCGTCAGCCGCAGCCTACTCGCCGAAGGCGAGACCCTGCAGAGCAACTTCGATGGCCAGTTGCAGCGCCTGCAACAACAGGTCAAGGACCTGCAATTTCAGCCGGCCCAGGCGCTTCGGGTAGGCACAGCGCAGGACATCGACGCTATCGAGTTGAGCAGTCAGTTCAGCAAGGGCCAGGAGAAGGTCTACCAGTATCAGCTCGCCCTGGTATTGCCCGGCACACGCAAGATGTTCGCGCTGAGCTACGTCAAGCCCACGCCGCTGGGGGCAGCGGAAGCGGCGCACTGGGCACGTCTGAAGCAGTCACTCGAATTCGACAACCTCGGTTGACCTGACCTATGTCCGACGCACTCTGGGCCGCACGCGAAGGCGACGCGCTGATGCATACCTCGATGATGGCCGATATCGTCGGAGGTGTGCTGGAGGTTGCCGCGAACATCGCCATCGGCGCCCTGGCCACGGCAGCGGTGGCAGCAGCGCTGGGCCTGACGGTGGCCACCGGCGGCCTGGGCTGCTTCGTGCTTGGCGCGGTGGTGGGGCTGGTGGTGGGCGTGGTGATGGCCAAGACCGGAGCGGACACCGGGCTCAGTCGATTATGCGAGGGCATCGGCAATGCCCTGTTCCCGCCAAGCGTACAAGCCAACATCCTCACCGGCTCCTCCGACACCAAGACCAACGGCAAGCGTGCAGCACGCGCTGCCGGAATCGTCACCGGCCCTGCGCAAGCCTTGGCAGCGGGTGGCGAAGGCGCGCCGGGCGCGGAGAAGGAAGAAAGCTTCCTCGACATGGCCAAGGGCTTCTTCTCCCAGATGTGGCGACCGACCGTCGCCAGCCCTGCCGCCAACACAGAGCAGGCCGAAGACGACAAGATCCTCTGCAGCAAACATCCGCCAATGCCCCCGCAATACCTGGCGGAGGGCTCGAGCAAGGTGCTGATCAACGGTCATCCCGCCTGTCGCAGCGGTGATCGCAGCACCTGCGAGGCGGTCATTGTCGATGCCGGGGAAATTTCCGAAAACGTGCGCATCGGTGGCGAGCCGATCGTCGTGCGTGAGATCCGTAGCGGCAAGACCCCGGGCATCGGCCTGGCCATCACCGCCCTGCTGATGCTGCGCGGGCGCGGTGGCAAGTTCTACAGCCGCTTCGGCTGCATGCTGGTAGGGGGTGTGACCACGCTGATCACCAGCGAAGTGACCGGTGCCCTGACCTCGGCAATTGCCGGCTCGCCGAATCCGGTCCACGCACCGACCGGCGCCAAGGTACTCGCTGACGACCTGGATTTGGACTTCAGCCTGCAGAGCCTGCTGCCGCTGGACTGGCAGCGCTCCTACAACAGCCGCGACGAGCGCCGCGACGGCCTGTTCGGCGCCAGCTGGAGCGTACCTTACGAAGTCTTCGTGACCGTCCAGGCCGATCGCCTGCTGTACAACGATGAACAGATGCGGGTCATCGACATGGGCCAGATCCCGCCAGGGGATGCCGTGTTCAGCGCTGCCGAGGGCCTGAGCGTACGTCATGCCCTCAATGGCGAGCTGCTGATCGAGGACATCGAGACAGGCCTCTACCGCCTGTTCGAGCCTGCACCGACGAACCCTTCACACCTGCGCCTGAGCAAACTGGGCGACCGCAACGACAACCGCATTCATCTCGACTACGACGATCAAGGGCGCCTTTCAGGTCTGCGCGACACCTTTGATCGCGTCTGCATCCAGCTCATTGCTCACGAGCGCTGGCCGCGACGCCTGGGTCGGATCGAACAAGTATTCGAAGACGGCAACCGCCAGACGCTCGTCAGCTACGGCTACGACCATCGCGGCGACCTGAACGAGGTGCGCGACGCGCTGGGCCAACTGCAGCGCCGATTCGCCTATGACGACGGCCAGCGGCTTATCGAACACCAGACTCCCGCAGGCCTGCGCTGCTTCTACGAGTGGATGCACAGCGAGGATGGCTGGCGGGTGTCACTGCACACCACCAGCGAGGGCGAGCGATACCAGTTTCGCTACGACATTGCCCAGGGTGTGACCGAGGTCACCGACAATCTTGGGCGTACCAGCATCCGTCACTGGAACCGCCAGTACCAGGTCGAACGTTATCTCGATGCGCTGGGCAACTGCTGGCAGTTCCAGTGGAACGACGAGCGCCAGTTGCTGGGTGCGACCGATCCGCTTGGCGGCCAGTGGCAGTATTTCTATGATGAGTCCGGCAACCTGGCCCAGACCATCGATCCACTGGGGCGAAGTGAATCGACCTTGTGGCTGGAACACTGGAGCCTGCCACGAGAGGAATGTGACAGCGCAGGGAATCGCTGGCGCTACCGTTATGACCAGCGTGGCAATTGCATCAGCGAAACCGATCCCTTGCACCAGGTGACCCGTTACCAGTACGACGAACGCGGGCAGGTCATCGTCATCACCGATGCCGCGGGGCGCCAGCGCCACCAGCGCTGGAACACCCGCGGCCTGCTGGTCGAGGATATCGATTGCTCCGGTTATCGCACCCGCTACGAGTACGATCGCCACGACTTTCCCTGCCGGATCACCGATGCCGATGGCGAAAGCACTACTTACACCTATGACGTGCTGGGGCGGATGATCGAGCAGGTCGAGCCCGATGGTCGGACCCACCGCTACAGCTACACCGTTGCCGGCCTGCTGTCGGCCTATGTCGACCCGCTGGGGCACCAGACCCTCTACCACTACGATCGGCACGGCCAGTTGACCGAGCAGCGCGATCCGCTGGGCCGCAGTGTACGCCTGGGTTACGACCTGTTCGCCCGCCTGGTGACGCTGACCAACGAGAACGGCGAACACTACCGGTTCGAATGGGATGCTGCTGATCGCCTGCAGCGCCAGCACAACCTGGACCTGAGCAGCAAAGGCTATCGCTATGACGCGCTCGGCGAGCTGCTGGAAATCGACTGGCACCCCATACCTGGCAGCCCAGAGCCGGTGCTGCGGCACACCTATGTGCGTGATGCCGGCGGTCGGCTGCTGTCATTCACCACCGACGATGGCTGTACCGAGTATTGCTACGACGGCGTGGATCAGTTGCTATCGGTCACCTTCACCGACACTCAGGGGCAGTCGACCAGTGTCGCTTTCGAATACGACGGCCTTGGCCGACGCCTGGCCGAAATCACCGACGCCGGCAAGCTGCTGCATCGCTACGATGAACTGGGCAACCTTATCCAGACACAACTGCCCGACGGCCGTACGGTGAACCGCCTGTATTACGGCAGCGGTCACCTGCATCAGGTGAACATTGATGGCACTGTGGTCTGCGACTTCGAGCGCGATCGCCTGCATCGAGAAGTCAGCCGGACTCAGGGGCGCATGAGTTTGACCCGCGAGTACGATCGCTGCGGCCGCCTGCGCACCCAATTACGCCGCAACGCGCAGCAGCCGGCTCACGGTCCGGCGCCCTGGCAGCAGCGTTTCGTGTTCGATGATCTGGACAATCTGGTCCAGCGCTACATCCAGCAACCCGGCAAGCAGCACCAGGTGCTGTTGCCGCACGATGCCAGCGGCCGGGTGATGGCCTGCCAGAGTGCCCTGGCCGGGCAGAACGAAAGCTTCCACTACGATCCCGCGGCCAACCTCACCGAGACGCCTGGCGTTGCAGTTCGCCACAACCAGTTGCAGCGCTATCGCGACAACCGCTATCGCTACGATGGCTTCGCTCGCCTCCTCGAGCGGCGCAGCAGCCAGTATGGATTGCAGACCTTCACCTACGATGCGCAAGAACGCCTGGTTCAGGTAGCGACCGTCCTTCACGGCAGGGAACGCAAGGTCAGCATGCACTACGACCCGCTGGGGCGACGCATTGGCAAGGACGAGCACGATGAACGCGGCAACCTGCTTGGCAGCACCCGGTTTCTCTGGGACGGCCTGCAACTGCTGGGCGAAACCCGCAACGGTCACAGCACCCTGTACCTGTATGGCGATGAGTACGAGCCCATGGCGCGGGTCGACGGGCTGGGTGAACACCAGCAGATCCGCTACTACCAGACCGACCTCAACGGCCAGCCTGTCGAGTTGAACGATACCGACGGCCAAACCTTGTGGGAATGCGAGTATCGAACTTGGGGGGCCACCTTGAACGAGCGCAATACCGCTCCGTTCAGCGAACAGCAGAACCTGCGCTTCCAGGGCCAATACCTGGACCGCGAAACCGGGCTTCACTACAACCTGTTCCGCTATTACGACCCGCAGGTCGGGCGATTCACCCAGCCTGACCCCATCGGCCTGGAAGGCGGCATCAACCTGTACCAGTACTCGCCGAACCCATTCACCTGGATCGACCCTCACGGGCTGGACTGGAACTACATCCTGACCGACCGTAACGGCAAGGCTTACTATCACGGCCGGGCTTCCGACAAGGCTTCGCTGGAAGATGTGATGCGTCGCCATGGCAAGACCAAAGGCACCGACGGCTATCGTTTCAGGTATGGCGACCGTATCAACCAGGTCACGCCCCATGGCACGCCCAAGGACGTGGCACGCGGTATCGAGAACGCCGGCATCCGCGAACGCAAGCAGGTGCTAGGACGCAAGAATCCCAGGGTCCGCGGCAACAAGATCCACGGTATTTCCGATGCCAAGGCCAAGACGGTGCGCGGCAGACGCAGGATCAAGGCTGCCAAGACCTATCTGCGCAATTCGGGCGTCAGCAAGGTCAGTTCACTGCCGGTCCTGGCCAGCAAGGCGGCACCGAGAAAGGTCAACACGAGGACATGTGGCAAATGACGACAAGCAAGCAACTGGCGGCGATTCGCGAGGCGCTGGAAGATTACGAAGAAGGCGAAGCGATCGACCCGGTGCTGAAGAAGGCCGGGCTGGCACCTGCAAGCCAGAAAATGTCCCACGACCAGGTGGTGCAGTGGCTGCTGCAGGAGCGTGACAACGCTGACAAGGCAAATATCGTCGCCCAGTTCCTGCACGGTGTGGAAACGAACCAGGCACACTTGCGCGCCGGCCTTTCCTCACTCGCCAGCGCAACTCACTTCATGCAGCACCCGTTCAGCGTCGACAAGCAGCTCAACTGCCAGGTGTGCGGGGCCTTCGAGCATCTGGACATCGATTTCGTCCTGCTGAACCAGACACGCTACCTGTGCGGCAGCGTGCTGAGTGGCGATATCGCCGAGATGGCGTTCTTTCTGCAGCAGGCCAACGCCATCGACAGCCCCCGCCCTGAGGCACTGCCGCTCACGACCCGCATCTTCGAGATGATCCGGGCGATGCCAGACAGCGCCAGGCCCAAGGATATGCTCAAGCAACTGCGCAAGCTCAAGGGCGTGAAGATGAGCGAAGAGGAAGCGCGCAGCTTTATCGATCTGCTGGGGCATTGCGCCATCCTGCAGACGCCCGAACACCCTGGGCTTTTACAGCGTTTCACCAATCAGGGTCTGGCGCCGAGCAGCTCGCGCTCGTCGGACTGGAGCTATCCGGTGGATTTCTGGACCGGAGCAAACGGCGTGGACGCCGACGCGATGAAATATTGGTTCGGCGACTATCCGCAACTTTTGGCGCAATAGCCTTGAAACGAAACAGCCCCGGCAAATGCCGGGGCTGTTTCGTTACGCCAGATCAGTATCAGAAGATGCTGATCGGGTATTCGACGAATACGCGAACTTCGTTGCCGTCGTCGTTGTAGCCGTTTTGGCGCACAGCGTTGTTGGTACGCAAGAACGAACTACGCAGCTTGATCGAGAGGTCCTTCGCCGGGCCGTCCTGCACCACGTAGCGAACCTGGTTGAAGATCTCGCGCTCCTTACCCTCGCCGAAACCTTCCGGGTTCTTGAGGTTGCGGGTGTTGATGTTGTCACCCACCACGTAAGCCAGCTTGTAGGTCAGACCAGGGATGCCGAAGGCACCGAAATCCAGGCCGTAGCCCAACTGCCAGGAGCGCTCGTCTTCGGCGTTGAAGTCGGACCAGTACGAGTTGGCCAGGTAGATGGTCGAACCACCGTCGCCGACACCGCCTTCGTTCTGGTACCAGCCATAGTTGTAGCCGGTGCTGCCGGTGCTGCGCTGGTGGGCCAGCGTGAAGGAGTGCGGGCCATAGGCGTAGGTAGCCGCCAGGCTCCAGATGGTGTTGCGGTCGCCATTCAAGCCAGCTTCACGCACATACTTGTTGTCGATGTCCGACTTGTAGCCGTTGAAGTCCAGGGTCAGGGACTGGTCGGCCGCGATCGGGAAGACGTAGTTCAGGCCCAGGTAGTGCTTCTTCATGACATCTTCGTTGTCCGCGGTGTACAGCGACGCGGTGAAGTTGTCGGTGAACTTGTAGCTGCCGCCGAGCACGTTGATCGACTTCAGGCCACCGCCATCACGGCGCTCGGCACTCTTGCGGGCTTCCTGGGTGAAGCGGCCTGCATTCAGCTCCAGGCCTTTGATCTCCTTGGAGGTGATCATGGTGCCAGTGAAGCTCTCTGGCAGCAGACGAGCGTCGTCGTACTGCAGGACCGGCAGAGCCGGCATCTGGTCACCGTACTTGAGCACAGTGTTGGAGATGCGGAACTTCACCGCTGCACCACCACGAGCCAGGTTGTGAGGGGCGTTGGTTTTCTCACCGTCGAAGGTGGGGTCGGAGCGTTTGAAGAAGTCGACACCGCCACCCTGATTACGACCCTTGCCACCATCCAGACGCACGGCGTACAGACCGAAGGCGTCGACACCGACACCCACGGTGCCTTGAGTGAAGCCGGACGAGAAGTTGGCGATCACACCCTGGCCCCACTGGGACTGGTCGTTGGTGTGGTGCTTCTTGTCACGGTTGATGAAGGCGTTGCGCAGGAGGACGTTGGCGTGGCTGTCCTCGATGAAGCCCTTGCTTTCGGCCTGGTCGTTGGCCTGGGCCTGAGTGGCGGCGATGAGTGCCAGCGCTACCAGGCTGATCCTTGTATTCAACATGTTGTTTTCCTTATTACCGAATCAGAACGCTCTGCTACCTAAAACGCCAGGAACCAACGCCCCTTCGTAGGTTCGACGCTTGTATCCAAACTGAAAACCCCGCTCCTTTTGCAGGTAGCGGGCTTCGTCCGGCGCTCGGCCAACTGATGGCCGGCAGGCGTAGAGGCCGAATCCTAGCCGCGTGCGCTTCGCAATGTCAAAAAAACGTGAAATGAAGGTTGATATAACCAAATTAAAGGCCAGAGCTGGTGCAAATCTGTGCTGAATCGCAGAGCAGACAGTTATTCCCTCTCTTTTCTGTACTTTCGTACAGGCAACTCACTTCTGGTTGGCTTGACAAAAACACCTCGATAAAAGCGAATAATTACCAGTTACAATTTGATACATTCGTAAATACGCGCCTTTACAAATAGCCAAGCAAGAGCAAATAGCAAGCATTACCATTCGCATCCTTTTCATAACAATCTCTGCTGGATGCCTGCCGATGCTTGTCCCCTGCCGCTTGTCTCCCCTGTCTCTGGGCCTCTCACTGATGTTCAGCGCGGGCCTTGCCAGCGCTGCCACCACTACCCTGCCTGAGCTCTCGGTCACTGCCGAAAGTGAACGCGAGCGCGATAACCCGAGGGTCAAGGACGTCAGCACCGCCACCCGGACCTCGACGCCTGTGCGCTACGTCCCGCAGGCGATCGACACGGTCAAGACCGCCAACGTGCTGGACTACGGCAACAACAGCCTGGGCAAGGCACTGGAAGGCATCCCCAACGTCAGCAGCAGCGCCGACACACGCTTCGACAGCCTGCGTATCCGCGGCTTCGACGCCAGCAACGACTTCTATCTGGACGGCGTGCGTGATGACAGCCAGTACGTACGCGACCTGCACAACATCGAGCGCATCGAGGTGCTCAAGGGCCCGGCAGCCGTGCTCTATGGCCGTGGCAGCCAGGGCGGCATCGTCAATCGGGTGAGCAAGGCGCCCGAGCATGGCCGGCGCTCTACCATCGAAGCCCAGGGCGGCAGCGAGGACCTGCGCAGCCTGTACGCCGATCTCAGTGCCGACCTGAACGACGACATCAGCGTGCGCCTGAACATGGGCAACCAGGACAACAACAGTTTCCGCGATGGGGTCGATGGCAACCGCCAACTGTTCGCCCCGTCGCTGAGCTGGCAACTGAACCCCGACCTGAACTGGCTGGTGCAGTACGAATACAGCCGCTACAACCGCACCCCGGATCGCGGCATTCCTGGCGTCGGCGGTCGTCCGGCGGATGTCGGGCGCAGCACTACGTACGGCGACACGCAGCGCGACTTCATCGACGACAAGTCACAGTCGCTGCGCTCGCGCCTGAACTACCAGCTCGGCGACAACTGGCAAGTGCGCCATACCCTGAGCCTGTTCAAGCTCGACAGCGACTTCGACAACACCTACCTCACCGGCTACACCCCCAGCACCAATCGGGTGACCCGCCAGCGCTGGCAGCAGGACCTGAACACCCGCAACCTTTTCAACAACCTCGAGGCCGAGGGCGATGTCAGCACCTGGGGCCTGGAGCACAAGCTGCTGCTGGGACTGGAATCCGGCAATCAGCGCCGCGATCCGCGCCTGTACACCGCGCGGGCGGTGAGTGCCGGTGGCCAGGCGGTGCCGTCGCTGAACCTGAACAACCCCAACCGGCGCCTGCAACACAACGGTCCCATGGTGCCGTCGAGCTACAACCACACGGTGGTCGATAGCCGTGGCGTCTACCTGCAGGACCAGATCCGCCTCAACGACCAATGGCAGATCCTGGCGGGCGTGCGCTTCGACCAATTCGAGGTGGAAACCACCAACAAGCTGCGAGGCATCTCGGAAAAACAGGACGACAACAGCACCAGCCCGCGCCTGGGCGTGGTCTATTCGCCGTGGCAGGAACATTCGTTCTATGCCTCCTGGAGCAAGACCTATTCCCCGGTCGGCGGCGGCCTGATCGGTATCACCCCCGGCGCTGCCGGCAACACCAACGAAACGGCTCCGGAGAACACCCGGCAGAAGGAAATCGGGGTCAAGAGCGACTGGTTCGACGAGCGCCTGAGCACCACCCTCGCCGTCTACGAGCTGGAGCTCTACAACCGTCGCACCACTGACCCGGACAACCCTGGCATCACCATCCTCACCGGCCTGCAACGCTCGCGTGGCGTGGAGCTGACCGCCCAGGGCAATGTGGTCGGCAACTGGTACGTACGCGGCGGCATCGGCCTGCAGGATGCCATCATCGCCAAGGACAACAGCGGCCTGGAGGGTAACCGGGTAAACAACGTGGCGCGGCGCAACGCCAGCCTGTTCGTGACCTGGAAGCCGGAGCTGGGCTGGTACGCCGAAACCGGCCTGGTACTGGTCGGCGAACGCTACGCCGACAACCAGAACACCACGGTGCTGCCAGGCTATGGGCACTGGGATGCACTGGCCGGCTACCGCACCCACGACTGGGACGTTCGCGCTGCGCTGAACAACATCACCGACAAGACCTACTACAGCTCGGCGACCAGCGCCGCGCAGATCCAGTTCGGCGATCCGCGCAGCCTGGTGGTGACAGGCACCTACAGCTTCTGACCAGTGGGCCCTATCCAGAACTGCGGCAACTAGGCTTCAATACGCGTTTTTTCCGGACACACCCAAGGATTCACCCATGGCTTCCAACACCAAGCAACAGAAACGCGCCAAGCGCGCCGCCTCCAAGGCCAAGCAGAACCGCATGGTCCGCGGCGGCCAGGCGGTCAAGGCCAGCGCTGGCGACAGCGCCAGTGTCGAGCAGGTGTACAACAAGGCCATGGAGTCCGGGAGCTATGACGCCCTGTTCGACAAGATGAAGGAGGCCCAGGAAACCAGCCTGGTGTCGATGATCTCGGTGTTCCTGGTCGATCCATTGCTGGCGCTGGTACTCAAGGGGCACAAGGAAGAGCACGCCACCGACTACATCGTCCTGGTGTTCACCGCTTACCGCGCCTGGCTCGATGGCGCCGATGAAGCGGCGACCATGGCCTGGCTGGAGAGCGACGAGTTCCAGGAAGCCTACGTGGCAGCGTCGGAGGCAGTGGCCAAGCAGCAGCAACAACAGAAGCAGTTCGGCTGAAGTTCGGCTTGCGCCCATAAAAAAACCCTCGGGTCGATCCCGAGGGTTTTTTATGCCGCGCGATAACGATTACTGCAGGGAAGGCGCTTCGCCGGCTTCCTGCATGCGCTGCAGCTCCTGAGCGTACAGGGCATCGAAGTTCACCGGCGACAGCATCAGCGCCGGGAACGAGCCACGGGTCACCAGGCTGTCGAGGGTTTCACGCGCGTACGGGAACAGGATGTTCGGGCAGAACGCACCCAGGGTGTGGCTCATGGAAGCTGCGTCCAGACCCGAGATCAGGAAGATGCCCGCCTGCTGAACTTCAGCGATGAAGGCGACTTCTTCGCCGTTCTTGACGGTAACCGACAGAGTCAGCACGACCTCATGGAAGTCACCTTCCAGGGCCTTCTGGCGGGTGTTCAGGTCCAGCGCGACGCTGGGTTCCCACTGCTGGCGGAAGATCTGCGGGCTTTTCGGGGCTTCGAACGACAGGTCACGCACGTAGATGCGCTGCAGGGAGAATTGTGGGCTGTTCTCTTCGGCGGCGCCGTTGTTCTGTTGGTCAGTCATGGCAGATCCTTTTCTGAAAATGGTTGAAAGAGGCGTGAATCAGGCCTCGAGCAGGGCGTCGAGCTTGCCCGAGCGCTCCAGCGCAAACAAGTCATCGCAACCGCCAACGTGGGTGCTGCCGATCCAGATCTGCGGCACCGAGGTACGCCCGGCCTTCTGCGCCATCTCGGCGCGCAGCTGCGGCTTGCCGTCGACACGGATTTCCTCGAACGCCACCTGCTTGCTCGCCAGCAGTTGCTTGGCGCGCATGCAGTAGGGGCAGTAGTCGCTGGAGTAGACGATGACGGGCTTCATATCACTTCACCAGGGGCAGGTTATCGGCTTTCCAGCTGGACACACCACCGCTGAGCTTGGCAGCGGTGAAGCCAGCCTTGAGCAGCTCGCGGCAGATGGTGCCGGACTGCTGGCCCATCGCATCGACGATGATCAGGGTCTTTTCTTTGTGTTTTTCCAGCTCGGCAATGCGGCCGATGACTTTGTCCTGCGGAATGTTCAGCGCCCCCACGATGTGGCCGGCGGAGTATTCCTTGCTTGGACGGATATCGATCACCACGCCCTTCTCGGCGTTGACCAGCGCGGTCAGTTGGCCGTTGCTCAGGCTCTGGCCGCCGCGGCGGATTTCATTGACCAGCAGCAGGATCAGCAGGACGAAGAAGATCGCAACCAGGATGAAGTGATCTGTCGCGAATTGAATCAGGTGAGCAACCATCAGGGGTGTTCCAGGCGATTGAAAATGCCGGCCAGTATACACAGCCACCCATGCCCGCCAAAGCCCGCCGGGCCGGCTCGGAAACAGCCTTCATCTGCAACCCGTCGGGACGCTGGTCGTACGAACCGACGAATATTCGCCGTCGCTGGCCGATTTGCCCTAAAATGCGTGTCTTTATCATCTTTGAACAACCGTGAGTTTGATTGATGACGAGCACGCCCAAGCCCCTGGTCCTGATCATCCTGGATGGTTTCGGTCACAGCGAAAGCCCCGAATACAACGCCATCTACGCCGCCAACACACCGGTCTATGACCGCCTGCGCGCCACCCAGCCGCATGGCCTGATCTCCGGTTCCGGCATGGATGTCGGCCTGCCGGACGGGCAGATGGGCAACTCCGAAGTCGGTCACATGAACCTCGGCGCCGGCCGTGTGGTGTACCAGGACTTCACCCGGGTCACCAAGGCCATCCGCGACGGCGAGTTCTTCGAAAACCCGGTACTCACCGGCGCCGTGGACAAGGCAGTTGCAGCAGGCAAGGCCGTGCACCTGCTGGGCCTGCTCTCCGACGGCGGCGTGCACAGCCACCAGGACCATATCGTCGCCATGGCCGAACTGGCCGCCCAGCGTGGCGCCGAGAAAATCTACCTGCACGCCTTCCTCGACGGCCGCGACACCCCTCCGCGCAGCGCCCAGTCGTCCATCGAACTGCTCGACGCGACCTTCTCCAAGCTGGGCAAGGGCCGCATCGCCAGCCTGATCGGCCGCTATTACGCGATGGACCGTGACAACCGCTGGGACCGCGTCAGCGCCGCCTACAACCTGATCGTCGACAGCACCGCCGAGTACAGCGCAGACAGCGCTGTGGCTGGGCTTGAAGCAGCCTATGCACGCGATGAGAGCGACGAATTCGTCAAGGCCACGCGCATCGGCGAGGCGGTCAAGGTCGAAGACGGCGACGCGGTGATCTTCATGAACTTCCGCGCCGACCGCGCCCGTGAACTGTCGCGGGTATTCGTCGAAGCCGATTTCAACGAGTTCCCCCGTGCGCGCCTGCCGAAGCTCGCGGCCTACATCGGCCTGACCCAGTACTCGGCGAAGATCCCCGCCCCCGCGGCCTTTGCCCCAGCCAGCCTGAACAACGTGCTGGGCGAGTACCTGGCCAAGAACGGCAAGACCCAGCTGCGCATCGCCGAGACCGAAAAGTACGCCCACGTGACCTTCTTCTTCTCCGGCGGACGTGAAGAGCCGTTCGAAGGCGAAGAGCGCATCCTCATTCCGTCGCCGAAGGTCGCCACCTACGACCTGCAGCCTGAAATGAGCGCGCCGGAAGTGACCGACCGCATCGTCGAGGCCATCGAGCAACAGCGTTATGACGTGATCGTGGTCAACTACGCCAACGGCGACATGGTCGGCCACACCGGCGTATTCGACGCGGCGGTCAAGGCCGTCGAGGCGCTGGACGGCTGTGTCGGGCGCATCGTCGAGGCGCTGGACAAGGTCGGTGGCGAAGCGCTGATCACCGCCGACCACGGCAACGTCGAGCAGATGGAAGACGAGTCCACTGGCCAGGCGCACACCGCGCACACCACCGAGCCGGTACCGTTCATCTATGTCGGCAAGCGCAGCGTGAAAGTCCGTGACGGCGGCGTGCTGGCCGATGTGGCGCCGACCATGCTCAAGCTGCTGGGGCTGGAGAAGCCTGCCGAAATGACCGGAACCTCGATCCTGATCGACGCTTGAGACTGCGCGTTGGGGCCGAGACGCAGCGCACCCTGACGTGATTTCCGGACAAACGCCCCGCCGCACCCGCAGCGGGGCGTTTTTTTTGCACGCTCAGGCGGGCATACTAGGCCAGTCTCCATCCCTGGTACGCCCGATTCCATGCGCCGCGCCCTCATACTCCTAGCCCTGTCATGCCTGCTCAGTCCGGCGTTCGCCGACGAGCGCGCGCAGACCCAGCAACAACTGGACGCCACTCGCCAGGACATCGCCGAGCTCAAGAAAATGCTGGGCAAGCTCCAGGAAGAGAAAGCCGGCGTGCAGAAAGACCTCAAGTCCACCGAGACCGATATCGGCAATCTCGAAAAGCAGGTGGAGGGTCTTCAGCAAGAACTAAAAAAGACCGAGGGCGAGCTGGAGCGCCTTGACCACGAGAAAAAAAAACTCCAGAGCGCCCGCGTTGAACAGCAACGACTGATCGCGATCCAGGCCCGCTCCGCTTATCAGAACGGTCGCGAGGAATACCTCAAGCTGCTGCTCAACCAGCAGAATCCCGAGAAGTTCGCTCGCACCCTCACGTACTACGACTACCTGAGCAAGGCACGCCTGGAACAACTGCGCACCTTCAACGAAACCTTGCGCCAGCTGGCCAATGTCGAACTGGAAATTTCCGGCCAGCAGGAACAGCTGATGGCCCAGCGCGCCGACCTCGACAGCCGCCGCCAGGCACTGGAGGCCGAACGCAGCAAGCGCCAGCAGGTACTGGCCAAGCTCAACAGCGACGTCAAGGATCGCGACCAGAAGCTTCAGGCCCGCGAACAGGACCAGGCCGACCTCGCCAAGGTGCTCAAGACCATCGAGGAAACCCTCGCCCGCCAGGCCCGTGAAGCCGAAGAAGCGCGGCAGAAGGCGCTGCTGGCCAAGCAGGAAGAAGAGAAGCGGCGCAAGGAACAGGCGCTGGCCGACGCTCGCCGCGACGAGCCGCAAGAGCCGCCGAAAAAGGCCCGCACCGTGCTCGGCCCGCTGGTGTCCAGCGATGGCGCCAACTACGGTGGTGCATTTTCCGCCGCCCGTGGAAAACTTCCATGGCCAGTCAATGGTCGATTGCTGGCACGCTTCGGCGACACGCGAGGCGGTGATGCGCGTGCCAAGTGGGACGGTGTGATGATCAGCGCCAGTGCCGGCACTCAGGTGCGCGCCGTACATGGCGGGCGCGTGGTGTTCGCCGACTGGTTGCGCGGCGCTGGACTTCTGGTCATTCTCGACCATGGTAATGGCTACTTGAGCCTGTACGGCCATAACCAGAGCCTGCTCAAGAGCGCCGGCGACATCGTCAAGGCCGGGGAAGCCATTTCTACCGTCGGCGACAGCGGCGGCCAGGACAGCGCAGGTTTGTACTTCGCGATTCGCCAGCAGGGCCGGCCCACCGACCCTGCGCAATGGTGCCGAGGCTAGGCACCGCAACATTTACGGTCAGGCCCGACGGTGGGCCGCACCGATGCTCCCGCGGGAGCACCTACAGGATCAGGAGTTCGTTCGACATGCTGCACTCGTCTCGCCTCACCCAGCTGGCCCTGACCATAGCTCTGGTCGTCGGCGCGCCCCTGGCCAGCGCCGCAGAGCCGGTCAAGCCCGCCAAGGCGGCTGCCGTGCCGGCCACCGAGGTGACGGCCAAGGCGCCGCTGCCGCTGGACGAACTGCGCACCTTCGCCGAGGTCATGGACCGCATCAAGGCAGCCTATGTCGAGCCGGTGGACGACAAGACCCTGCTGGAAAATGCCATCAAGGGCATGCTCAGCAACCTTGACCCGCACTCGGCCTACCTCGGCCCTGAAGACTTCCAGGAGCTGCAGGAAAGCACCAGCGGCGAATTCGGCGGCCTGGGCATCGAGGTTGGCATGGAGGACGGCTTCGTCAAGGTGGTCTCGCCCATCGACGACACTCCGGCCTCACGCGCCGGCATCGAGGCGGGCGACCTGATCGTCAAGATCAACGGCGCCCCGACCCGCGGCCAGACCATGACCGAGGCCGTCGACAAGATGCGCGGCAAGATCGGCCAGAAGATCACCCTGACCCTGGTACGCGATGGCGGCACGCCCTTCGACGTGACGCTGGCCCGCGCGGTCATCCAGGTCAAGAGCGTGAAGAGCCAGTTGCTCGAGAACGACTACGGCTATATCCGTATCACCCAGTTCCAGGTCAAGACCGGCGAAGAAGTCGGCAAGGCTCTGGCCAAGCTGCGCAAGGATAACGGCAAGAAGCTGCGCGGCCTGGTCCTGGACCTGCGCAACAACCCCGGCGGCGTCCTGCAGTCGGCAGTGGAAGTGGCCGACCACTTCCTCACCAAAGGCCTGATCGTCTACACCAAGGGCCGTATCGCCAACTCCGAGTTGCGCTTCTCCGCCGACCCGGCCGACGCCAGCGAAGGCGTACCGCTGGTGGTACTGATCAACGGCGGCAGCGCCTCGGCTTCGGAGATTGTCGCCGGTGCCCTGCAGGACCAGAAACGCGGCGTGCTGATGGGCACCGACAGCTTCGGCAAGGGCTCGGTACAGACCGTGCTGCCACTGGCCAACGACCGCGCACTGAAGCTCACTACCGCGCTGTACTTCACCCCCAACGGCCGCTCGATCCAGGCACAGGGTATTGTGCCGGACATTGAAGTACGCCAGGCCAAGCTCACTGCAGAAGCCGACACGGACAACTTCAAGGAAGCCGATCTGCAGGGTCACCTGGGCAACGGCAATGGTGGCGCAGATCGTCCGACCGGCAGCAGCAAGCGTACCGAGCGCCCGCAGGATAACGACTTCCAGCTGAGCCAGGCGCTCAGCCTGCTCAAGGGCCTGAACATCACCAAGGGTGATTGATAACCACCATGCGTTTTCTGCTGTTCACGCTGTTCTGCCTGCTGGCCGGTACCGCACATGCGGCACCGGCCAAGGCCTACATGAGCATCATCATCGACGACCTGGGCCAGAACAGCGAGCGCGACAGCCGAACCCTCGCCCTGCCCGGGCCGGTCACCATGGCGATCATGCCCGACACCCCGCACGCCACCGATTTCGCCCGCCAGGCCCACAAGGCCGGACGTACGGTGATCCTGCACATGCCGATGGACCCGGCCACCGGGCCCTATGCCTGGCATCCGGGGCTACCCCTCGAGGAGCTGGCACGACGCCTCGACGGAGCGCTGCTCAAGGTGCCCTTCGCCGCAGGCATCAACAACCACATGGGCAGCCGCATGACCGCACAGCGCGACGCCATGGCCTGGTTGATGGGTAACTTGCAGGGCCGTGAGCTGTTCTTCGTCGACAGCCGCACCAGCGCCGCCACGGTGGCGGCGGCCGAGGCCCAGGCGATCGGATTGGCGCACGTCTCGCGGGATGTGTTTCTGGATGACGTACGCACAGCCGAAGCCATCGCCGGCCAATTGCGCCGAGGCATCGAGCTTGCCCGCAAGCAAGGTTCAGCGGTGCTGATCGGCCACCCCTACCCGCAGACTCTCGAAGTGCTCGAACGAGAGATGCCCGGGCTCAAGCGCCAGGGCATCGAGTTGATCGAACTGCGCCAGATGATCGCCGAACGCAGCAACCAGGCCATGTCGGCGCACGGTCGCAACGGTCGCTACAGCAACCGTTGATCGCTTGGCCGTTCAGAGCGCCTACAGGCTGTTGAAGGGAATGATGTCCTTGGCCTGGGCGTAGGTCAGGTTGCCCCGGTAGATGCTCAGCACCTGCCCCTCGCTCGCAGCCCTCATCTGCTCCCTGTAGCCCATCTTGCGCTGGCTCCAGAGCTTCAGATGGCCTTTGCCGAATGCCGTGGGCGCCGCCTGTGAGTCGGCGAAGTGGAAGTGCGCGGCCCACAGGGGCCGGCCTTTACTGTCGCCAGGTGACTTGAGCAGATTGATGCGGTATTCATCCAGATAGCCATCTGAAACCTGCTTGCGCGGCCCCACGTACTCAACCGTGATCAAGCCTTGCTGATGGAGAAAGCTCAGACCCCGGGCAGCGGGATAGCGCGTCTTGGTATAAAGCTCGATCAGGCATTCGCGCTTCTGCTCGCGCAACCGGATCACCGCGTCATCCAGGCGGCCTAACAGGCTGTCGGTGCTATCCGCGTCCGCCAATTGCTCGCGCAACTCCAGTACTTCAGCGATCTGCGCATCAAGCATCGAGATCAACCCGCTGTCCTGCGCGTCATTGCTTACCAATGCCTTGGCCTGCTCGATGACGCTCTCGTTTTGCGCCAATATGCCTTCGGCCAGTTCACGGCTTTTCCTCTCGAATTCCGGCGTCGAGGTCCGCGACTGCGACTCAGGCTCCGTGCTCTCGACCTCCTCTAACCAGGTCCCGCCTACCTTTTGAAACCGGTGCTGGATCTTGGTGCTGAACGCGCCCTTGACCTGCAATTGCGCCTGCCCATCGAGCATCACCTCTGTACCTAGCACTGTCTGACCTGCAAGGGTCCGCGCCACTTGCAGTACCCGCAGTGGATAAACCATTCGGCGCGAGGCCTGGGTTTGTCCGGAAGCTTGCTCACGCATGGCTTCTACCAGCGCATCGCCTGCCATCTTCTTCAGGCTCACCATCTGCTCTCTGTAGGCTGCCAGGCGCTGGGTATCGACCAGCCCGCTGCCCAGCTTGCTGATGCGGTCGCAGTTGAGAATCGCCGCCAGATACTCATCCCAGGCACCTTGCAGCACCTCGATGCGCTCGGCGATAGGCAGTTCGCAGAACATCGACAGATGGTGGGCATTTGCGGCTACACGCAAACGGTAGCTGGCAATCGCGTCGCGGAAGATCGTGTAATGCTGGCTGGCGGCACCCTCCTCGAAGCGAAGTGCCAGTTCGGCCAGGCTCATCGCCTGGAAGAAGCGAATCATGACCGTAGAAGTCTTGCGCGAGGCGATGACCTGAGCGACGGTGACCGAGCCCCTGCTCGATTGGATCTTCATATCGATATCGCTGACCGCCAGCACATGATCCATTTGGCTTGAAACCTCCATGATCCTTGGTTGGTCCAGGACCATGCCCTCGAGCAACTCTCGACACTTGGCGTAGAGAACCGCGCGGTTTTCTGGCGTAGCTCCGCTCAGGTTGCGGACGATCTGGTCATACTCGCGGAAACTACCCACAGCCACCGCTTCATCCAGAAGGAACAGGCCATAGCCAATCAAGTCGTGACGTGCATTCGAAAGGGCTTGTCGCAGGTCCCTGCCATGGGCGGTTGTGCGCGTATAGTTGGGGTTATCCAGCAGCTCGACAATGCTCTGCTGCGCGCTGGCTTGGTGCTCGAACATGGAGTAGACCAGCTCGACACGCTGCCGGCGCAGGTCCTGCATCGCGCGCAATAGCTCATCGCGCTTTGCTGTGTACAGTTCGGACAACGTCTTGAATCGGGAGAGGTCTTCCGGGTTCGTGGGAGGAGGTTGGTTCAATGTTTCCTCCAGCTTCACGATCTTGGCCCGCAGCTCCTGGATCTGGCTGTTCTGTCTCAGGTACTCAGGAATCGGCTTGTTTGCCTCAAGCAAATGATGCTCCACCTCTTCCAGCGACTTTTGGATCGTAGCGGCAATCTTCTGGCGCAGCCGTTCCTGCGCAGCGCTGCGCCCACGCCCACCGCCCCCCTGCAACCGTGTATCGATGCGCCAGCCACCGCCATCGTTGTACAGGCAAGGTCCTGACGTCAGGTCAGGCCCCACGATTCTCACCACCCCTTCATGGAGAACGACCTGATAGACCTCTTGCCCCAGCTTGACGTAGTACCTGCCGTCGACGGCAGTCAAGCCCGCCGTTGCGCCTTGCGTGTCGGGCGCGTGTCCAGCCAGCGATACCTCGACCGCCAATTCGCGCACGCGACTGCGTTGAGAAGCCGAAAGTCCGTTGAGGCCGCCAGCCCCACGCCACGAAAAGTCCAGATGTGTCTGCGTGGTGCCGTACAAGTCACGCACCAGCCCCGCAGGCTTGCGTTCAGGCTCCGGCAGCGGGTGAAGCGCTACGTCCTGCGCCGCGGGCAGTTCTTCGAGCGACGTAACATCGTACTGCGGCCCCAGCACCGTGTTCCTGGGGGTCTGCAGATGGATCAATGCCATCAAGGTATTGTTCAAAAGGTCGATCACGGCCTGAATGCGTTCCCCCGTGCTGTCACTGCCAAGCCCCTGTACATCGCTGGCCAGGCTGCGGATGCCCATGTACAGCCAGGCAATCGAAACCACCGGGCCTGGCAGCACAGGCAATACCGCATTGAGCAGCTCCCAGCCAAACGCGATCACTACCCCCCACCGCAACTCGCTGTTGCTCACCGCCGAACGGTCGGCCAGCTCGACCAACACCTGATGCCGCGCCTGGAACATCCGTGCGTCGATGTCCTGCTCCCAGAATTCCAGCGCCAGTTGAGCAGGATCAGGCTTGTCCAGTGGACTGAAGGGGTCGAACACCCAGTGCGGCAGGTGAGGTTCGTTGAATCCCCCATTGTCGTAGACAGGACGCTCGCTCTGATCCATCCACATCAGCGCGAGGTTCTGTAGTTTGCCAGGCTTGCGGATGGCCCCCATCAAGGTATCGACGTCCTTGAAGACATGGACCGCGCCGTCTGTGTACACAGGGCAATACAGCACACCCTGGCCGGAGTCGACGATTTCAATGACATAGAAACCGTGCACTCGATCCACTTTCTTCGAGGTCGGAGAACGCCTGAAGGCCAAGGGTGCAATTCTCACCCCGGCCGCTTGCGCGTCTCCATCGCGACAGAAGCGGGCGACTGCACCATAGGCAAACGTATCCAGGCGATTGACCACCACCGCCCGAGCGGTATCGAACATCAAAGTGATACGCCATTGGCGACCGAAACGGGCGATACGCTCGGCGTTGTCGGTGGCATCGGCGAGCAGGTCGTTGACGTAGGTCGGGTAGGTGCCGCCGATATCGACGCGTGCGACCAGTTCACGGATGTAATCGACATTCATCCAGTCCATGATCAACTGTTCATTACGGTGGGCGATGTGTGTCACCACGCCACCCTGCGAAGCAGCCAGCCGACTGATGGCCAGCTCGGCCAGGGTCACGGTACGGCTGTCGATCTTTTGCCCAAAACCCAGGCCATGACCGTCGCTGACAAAGGTGTCGATGGTCAGGAGCAGATCATCGGCAAAGTAGTTGGCATCGACTGGATGATCGGCAAGCATTTCCTCGCGAAGACGACGGGCTGCATAGGTGTGCAGATCATCCACCCCTTCCATGGCGCGCTCACCACCGTCACTCCCCTGCAACAGCGTCAGATCGAGCATGGCCTGCAAATAGGTGGCCTGCCCCTCAGCCCCGGCCCTCCGAATCCCAGCAGGTAGCGACAGGGCAACCGGCTTGGCAGGCACATTGCTGCGCTGAGCAAAAAAACGCGAGGGGTCAAAGGCACCATCGACCCGGCGCTCCAGCTCGGCGACGCTATCAGCCGCCCCCCAGCGCACACGCGACTGACGCTCGAGCAGGACCTCCAGCAGCAACCCGCTTTGCAGGGCGAACGCATCCCCCTCCGACGTGAAACCACTCCAGCTCATACGATCGAACTCGCAACGCCGCGCCATCTGCAACTGCAGCCCTCGGCCGAAGGCACTCAGTGACTCGAAGCTACGCACCTCTCCATCCGGCTGGCACCAAAAGACCAGCGGACGAGGTGTGTCGAGGGTCGTCACCAGTAAGCCGGGCAACAGTTCACTGCTTTGTCGATCGCCCAAGTGCATCTGCACGCGAACGGCCTGCACCTCGACGTTACGCGTGTTCCCCAACAGCAGTTGGCGCAGGCAGGCGCGCTCGGCCTCCTCAAGGTCAGCCTCGTCCAGGCCTTGCAGCAGGCTGGCACGCAGCACTTGCTGCAACCAGAGATCCCGGTTGCCCTGGCCGTCGCCATTCCAGTAGCCGATCTGCGCCTGCTGCAGATAGTGGGGCAACAGAGGCAGCATCTTGTCGAGCGGTTCGACCAGCTTCTCGGGCTTGATCAGGTCTCCATCACTGGTTTCGAAGGGCGACTTGATGGCGAAGAGGCGTTGGTACGGATTCAGGCTCAGCGCATAAGCGCCCATGCTGGCGAAATCCACGCGCTTGCCATCGAGCACCAACTGCAGCAGATGGTCGATCAGCAACTCAGTGCGGTAGGTGTCATCTGCGGTGGAGCAAAGCAGCGAGAGTGGCTGTGCAGAAGTCATCTCGGGGCGATGAATCGCGATCAGCGGATACTGCTCGACGATTATCTTCATGACCTGCTGGTCGAGCACTTCGCGCAAGGTCGGTCGATTAGCGAACTGCGCAGCGACTGCGCTGTACAGGTCGTAGGGTGGGTAACTCACGGAGGTAGTAGACATGCTCAAGGCTCGTTGTGAAATGAAGCCAAAGCCTCCGCGCCAGTCGATATCACTGGGAGGTACATAATGCTTTTGCGCACCGGTTGACCATGGGCAACGGCAATCGCCGGTCCGCCCCAACGTGACCGCCCGCTGAAGAAAAAGGGCCCTGTCATTCGACAGAGCCCTTTTCACAACGATACGCCGCCTAAGCGATCAGCTGTAGACACGCCCCAGCAACTGGCGGTGGCTTTCGAACTGATCGAGCACATCGCGCACGATCTGCTCAGGCAGGAAGCCCATCAGGTCGTACTCCTGGCTGCCGTTGTGCAGGTACACCTCGGCGCGGTAGAAGCGCTGGCGCACTTCTGGTTCGCCCCCGGCAGACGCCTCGCTCGGTGCCGCCAGGTAGCCGTCCAGGCTGACTTCATAAACGAACGGGTTGCCCTCTTCCATCATCACCCGCACGCCCATCATGTTGCGCGACTGACCGACACGGGTCTCCACCTCGAAGCCCAGGGCGCGCAGTTGTTCCGCCGCCTCCTTGAGGGCCGGGCTGACCTGTTTGTCCATGAAGCGCTGCACCACCGCCTGGGTCGGCTCAAGCTCCAGTTGCGTGAGGCGCTCGCTGAAGCCGCGACGGCCACGGGCAGCCAGCTCCGCGCGCTCCTGCTCGACCGCGACATCCTGCTTCATCGCCTTGTACAGGCCGAACATGAACAGCACCAGCACCACCGAGAACGGCAGGCCGGCCAACACCACCATGGTCTGCATGGCTTCGAAGTTGCCGGCGAACAGCAGGCCGATGGTAACCAGGGTGATGATCACCGACCAGAACACCACCATCCAGTGCGGCGCATCCTCGTCGACCTGGCCGCCTTTGCACGAAAGGTTGGCCATCATCACCGCGCCCGAGTCGGCTGGGGTGAGGAACAGCACGAAGCCGACGAACACCGCCACACCGATCACGATCTTGGCCGCCGGGAAGTACTCCAGCAACTGGTAGATCGACATCGAGGGCTGCTCCAGCGCTGTCTTGCCCAGCTCAACGGCGCCCTGGTTGATCACCAGGTCCAGCGCGGTGTTGCCGAAGATCGACAGCCACGCCAGGGTGAAGCCCAGCGGGATCAGCAGCACGCCGCTGACCAGCTGGCGCACGGTACGACCCTTGGAGATACGGGCGATGAACATGCCGACGAACGGGCCCCAGGAGATCCACCAGGCCCAGTAAAACACGGTCCACAGGCCCAGCCAGCGCTCGGACTTGCCGGCCTCGCCTTCATAGACATACAGGTCGAAGGTCTTGAGTACGATGCCGTTGAGGTAGTCGCCGACGTTCTGCACGAAGCCGTTGAGCAGGTGCAGGGTATTGCCGCCGAGCAGGACGAAGATCAACAGCCCGCTGAACAGCATGATGTTCAGGTTGGACAGGCGGCGAATGCCGTTTTCCACACCCGAGACCGCGGCTACGGTGGCCACACCGGCCATCACCAGAATGACCACCAGCAGATTGGTCTTGCTGTGATCCATGCCGAACAGGTACTCCAGGCCCGAGGAGACCTGCATCGAGCCAATACCGAGGTTGGTCACCAGGCCCAGCAGGGTGACGAACATGCCGAAGATGTCCACGGCATTGCCGGCCGCGCCCTTGACCCAACGCTCACCGACCAGCGGGTACAGCGCCGAACGCAGCGCCAGCGGCTGGTTGTGGCGGTAGGCGAAGTAGCCCACGGCCAGACCCACCAGGGCGTAGATCGCCCAACCGTGCAGGCCCCAGTGCAGAAAGGTCAGTTGCAGGCCCTGGCGCGCAGCCTCGAGGCTGGCAGGGGTGCCTTCCGGCGGATTGAAATAGTGGTCCAGCGGTTCGGATGCGCCGAAATACAGCAGCGAAATGCCAATACCGGAGGAGAACAGCATGCCGGCCCAGGCGCCGTAGCTGAAGTCGGGCTGGTCGTCCTTGCCGCCCAGCTTGAGCTTGCCGTAGTCGGAGAAGGCCAGGTAGACGACGAACACGAGGTAACCGCAGATCACCAGCATGTAGTACCAGCCGAAAGTGCGCGTCAGCCATTTTTGGGCCACGCCCAGCACCTGGCCGGCGGTTTCGGGTACAGCGATAAGCAAGGCAGTCAACGCGAGGACCAGCAGCGCGGAGGTGAGGAACACCACGCGGTTGACCCGAACCCTCTCGGCGGGGGGCTTTGTCAGGGAGGCAGAACTCATTGCACGAATGCTCCGGGCAGTACGGCTGTGGAGGCTAATCAGTCATTTCCCGCGCAATTGGTGCAATAGCTCCACTGCGTCAGGTGTTATAAAAGCACCTTGGAAACCGTGATCCCGAATCGAAACGCTGCAAAAAAACAGACCGGCGGACTGCACCTGAGCGCCTTCATCCTCACTGGATGCGCGCATTGGTCACAGCTCGCCTGACCCGCTCCAAGGGTCGTCCGCGCGGTCATCGACCGCTCGGCAGAATCTGTCCATGCACCGTTCTTGCCCGTCAACGCCTTGTATTCCGGGGGTTACACGTTTTCCTGGGGTGTCAATCCGTGCCTTCTCGACCGCCTGAAAGACTGTCAATGGCACAAATTGTCGCAGAGCTTATTCTTTATTGATTGAACGTTCAATCAAAACAAAATAGACTGGCCCTCGCCGAGTCGGATGCGTGTTGTCCGCTCGCAGGCCTGAGGAGATAGCAAGATGCCCAAGGTCGGTATGCAACCCATCCGCCGCCAGCAGTTGATCGACGCCACATTGCAGGCTGTCGACCAGGTCGGTCTGGGAGATGCCAGCATTGCGCTGATTGCCCGTTTGGCCGGTGTGTCGAACGGCATCATCAGTCACTACTTTCAGGACAAGAACGGCCTGATCGCAGCGACCATGCGCTACCTCATGAATGCGTTGAGCGAAGGCACCGTCGCCCGCCGACAAGCCCTCACCGACGACAGCCCGCGGGCGCACCTGAGAGTGATCGTCGAAGGCAACTTCGACGCAAGCCAGGTCAGCGGCCCGGCAATGAAAACCTGGTTGGCCTTCTGGGCCGCCAGCATGCACCAGCCGTCCTTGCACAGGTTGCAGCGGATCAACGATCACCGCCTTTACTCCAACCTGTGCTGCCAGTTCCGTCGTGTCTTGCCGCTCTACCATGCACGCAAGGCTGCTCGCGGGCTGGCGGCCCTGATCGACGGCCTGTGGCTGCGTGGTGCGCTCTCGGGCGACGCGTTCGACACCGAGCAGGCAATACGGATCGCCTACGAATACATGGATCTACAACTGGCTAAGCAGCACGACCTGGCTACCAACCCCCAGGCGGCTGAACGATCGCACGCAGCGACTGCCCAACCGGCAGGAGCACGACGCGGCTAGCCAATCACACACTGCACTTGCGAGGACTCTATGGCCCGTTTCGGAACGCAAAAACTCTACATCGATGGTGGTTATGTCGACGCTGGCAGCGATGCCACTTTCGAAGCCATCAACCCGGCCACCGGCGAAGTCCTTGCCCACGTCCAGCGTGCGACCGAGGCTGACGTCGAGCGCGCCGTCGAGAGCGCCGAACGTGGCCAGAAAGTCTGGGCCGCGATGACCGCCATGCAGCGTTCGCGCATCCTGCGCCGCGCCGTCGACATCCTGCGCGAGCGCAACGACGAGCTGGCCATGCTGGAAACCCTGGATACCGGCAAGTCGTACTCCGAAACCCGCTACGTCGACATCGTCACCGGTGCCGATGTGCTGGAGTACTACGCAGGCCTGATCCCGGCCATCGAAGGCGAGCAGATCCCGCTGCGCGAATCGTCCTTCGTCTACACCCGCCGCGAGCCGCTGGGCGTGACTGCCGGTATCGGCGCGTGGAACTACCCGATCCAGATCGCCCTGTGGAAGTCTGCGCCAGCCCTGGCCGCCGGCAACGCGATGATCTTCAAGCCGTCGGAAGTCACCTCGCTGACCACCCTGAAGCTGGCCGAGATCTTCACCGAAGCCGGTCTGCCGGATGGCGTGTTCAACGTCCTGACCGGCAGCGGCCGTGAAGTCGGCACCCTGCTGACCGAGCACCCGCGCATCGAGAAAGTCTCCTTCACCGGCGGCACCACCACCGGCAAGAAAGTCATGGCCAGCGCTTCGAGCTCCTCGCTCAAGGAAGTGACCATGGAACTGGGTGGCAAGTCGCCGCTGATCATCTGCGACGACGCCGACCTGGACAAGGCCGCCGACATCGCGATGATGGCCAACTTCTACAGCTCCGGTCAGGTCTGCACCAATGGCACCCGCGTGTTCGTTCCGGCAGCGATGAAAGCCGCGTTCGAAGCCAAGATCGCCGAACGCGTCGCCCGCATCCGCATCGGCAACCCGGAAGACGAGAACACCAACTTCGGTCCGCTGGTCAGCTTCGCGCACATGGAAAGCGTCCTGGGCTACATCGCCAAGGGCAAGGAAGAAGGCGCCCGCGTGCTGTGCGGCGGTGAGCGTCTGACCGAAGGCGCGTTCGCCAAGGGCGCCTTCGTCGCCCCGACCGTGTTCACCGACTGCCGCGACGACATGACCATCGTCAAGGAAGAGATCTTCGGCCCGGTGATGAGCATCCTCACCTACGAAACCGAAGAAGAAGTCATCCGCCGCGCCAACGACACCGAGTACGGCCTGGCTGCGGGCGTATGCACCAACGACATCACCCGCGCACACCGCATCATCCACAAGCTCGAAGCCGGTATCTGCTGGATCAACGCCTGGGGTGAATCGCCAGCCGAGATGCCGGTTGGCGGCTACAAGCAGTCGGGCGTCGGCCGTGAAAACGGCGTCAGCTCGCTGGCTCAATACACTCGCATCAAGTCGGTGCAGGTCGAGCTGGGCGGCTACAACTCGGTCTTCTAAGACCGGTCTGGCCACGCCCGTGCCATTGCGTACGGGCGCTCCCGCTCCCTGAACACTGCCAACGAGGGTACTTTGCATGTCCCAAGAATTCGATTACATCATCGTCGGTGCCGGTTCGGCCGGTAACACCCTGGCCACCCGCCTGACCGAAGACGCCAACGTCTCGGTGCTGCTGCTGGAAGCAGGCGGCCCCGACTACCGCTTCGATTTCCGCACCCAGATGCCGGCGGCCCTGGCCTTCCCGCTGCAAGGCCGCCGCTACAACTGGGCCTACGAGACCGACCCTGAGCCACACATGGATGGCCGCCGCATGGAATGTGGCCGCGGCAAGGGCCTGGGTGGCTCCTCGCTGATCAACGGCATGTGCTACATCCGTGGTAACGCCATGGACTTCGACGGCTGGGCTGAACTGCCAGGCCTGGAAGACTGGACCTACCTCGACTGCCTTCCGTACTTCCGCAAGGCCGAAACCCGCGACATCGGCCCGAACGACTACCACGGCGGCGACGGCCCGGTCAGCGTTGCCACGCCAAAAGCTGGCAACAACCCACTGTTCCATGCCATGGTCGAAGCCGGTGTACAGGCCGGTTACCCACGCACTGAAGACCTCAACGGCTACCAGCAGGAAGGCTTCGGTCCGATGGACCGTTCGGTGACCAAGAACGGTCGTCGCTCCAGCACCGCCCGTGGCTACCTGGACCAGGCCAAGAAGCGCCCTAACCTGACCATCGTCACCCACGCCCTGAGCGACCGCGTACTCTTCGAAGGCAAGCGCGCCGTGGGTGTGACCTATCTGGTCGGTGACAGCGAAGAGCGCGTTGAAGCCCGTGCCCGCAAGGAAGTCATCGTCAGCTCCGGCGCCATCGCTTCGCCGCAGCTGCTGCAGCGCTCCGGTGTCGGCCCGCGCGCCCTGCTGGAGAGCCTCGACATTCCGGTGGTCCACGACCTGCCGGGCGTCGGCGAGAACCTGCAGGACCACCTGGAACTGTATCTGCAGTACGCCTGCACCCAGCCGGTGTCGCTGTACCCATCGCTGCTGTGGTGGAACCAGCCGGCCATCGGTGCCGAGTGGCTGTTCAACGGCACCGGCATCGGCGCCAGCAATCAGTTCGAGGCCGGTGGTTTCATCCGCACCCGTCCTGAGTTCGAATGGCCGAACATCCAGTACCACTTCCTGCCGGTGGCGATCAATTACAACGGCTCCAACGGCGTGAAAGAACACGGCTTCCAGGCGCACATGGGTTCGATGCGTTCGCCAAGCCGTGGCCGTATCCAGGCCAAGTCCAAGGATCCGCGCCAGCACCCGAGCATCCTGTTCAACTACATGGCCACCGAACAGGACTGGCAAGAGTTCCGCGACGGCATCCGCCTGACCCGCGAGATCATGGCCCAGCCGGCGCTGGACCCGTATCGCGGTCGCGAAATCAGCCCAGGCGCGCACGTGCAGACCGATGAAGAGCTGGACAAATTCATCCGCGAGCACGCCGAAACCGCGTTCCACCCGTCCTGCTCGTGCAAGATGGGCACCGACGACATGGCGGTGGTCGATGGCGAAGGCCGCGTGCATGGCATGCAAGGCCTGCGCGTGGTCGATGCGTCGATCATGCCGATCATCATCACCGGCAACCTCAACGCCACCACGATCATGATCGCCGAGAAAATCTCCGACAAGATCCGTGGCCGCAAGCCATTGCCACGCAGCACGGCCAAGTACTACAAGGCCAACGGTGCGCCGGTGAAGGGCAAGCCGATGCGTGAGGTGAAGCAGGCGTAATCCTGCACCGGCCTCTTCGCGGGCAAGCCCGCTCCCACAGGTACTGCACAAGTCTTCATGCCTGTGGTGAATCTGTGGGGGCGGGCTTGCCCGCGAAAGGGCCCGCATAGTCAGCACAACAAAAGGCACCCACCGCGGTGCCTTTTGTACATCTGCAGAAACGCTTTACATGCTGGCAATTCATCAGGTTAGAATCGATTGGCACGCGACTTGCCAGTCAAGTCATCTTTCTGCGATATCCCGGAGTACCTGCCTTTGGATGCCAGCACCATCAACAGCCTGTTCCTGATCGGCGCACTGCTGGTGGGCGCAAGTATCCTGGTCAGCTCTCTGTCGTCGCGTCTGGGCATCCCTATCCTCGTCATCATCCTCGCGGTCGGCATGGTCGCCGGTGTCGATGGTGGCGGCATCATCTTCAACAACTACCCGACCGCCTACCTGGTGGGCAACCTCGCGCTGGCCGTGATTCTGCTCGACGGCGGCCTGCGCACGCGGGTGGCGAGTTTCCGCGTGGCCCTGTGGCCAGCCTTGTCGCTGGCCACGGTGGGCGTGCTCATCACCACCGGCCTTACCGGCATGGTCGCTGCCTGGCTGTTCGACCTGAGCCTGATCCAGGGCCTGCTGATCGGCGCCATCGTCGGCTCTACTGACGCCGCGGCGGTGTTCTCGCTGCTCGGTGGCAAAGGCCTGAACGAACGGGTCACGGCAACGCTCGAGATCGAGTCGGGCAGCAACGACCCGATGGCGGTATTTCTCACCGTCACCCTGATCGACATGATCGCCAGCGGCCAGACCGGCCTGCACTGGAGCCTGCTGACCCACCTGCTGCGCGAGTTCGGCATCGGCGGCCTGCTGGGTCTGGGCGGCGGCTGGCTGATGCTGCAACTGGTCAACCGCATCAACCTGGCCGGCGGCTTGTACCCGATCCTGGTGGTCGCCGGCGGCCTGGTGGTGTTCTCGCTGACCAACGCCCTGCACGGCAGCGGTTTCCTTGCCGTCTACCTGTGCGGCCTGGTGCTGGGCAACAAGCCGATCCGCAGCCGCCACGGCATCCTGCACATGCTCGACGGCATGGCCTGGCTGGCGCAGATCGGCATGTTCCTGGTGCTGGGGCTGCTGGTCACCCCGCACGACCTGCTGCCCATCGCCCTGCCCGCCCTGGGCCTGGCGCTGTGGATGATCCTCTTCGCCCGCCCGCTGTCGGTGCTGGCCGCACTGCTGCCGTTCAAGGCGTTCCACGGGCGCGAAAAGGGCTTCATTTCCTGGGTTGGCCTGCGCGGCGCGGTACCGATCATCCTTGCGGTGTTCCCGCTGATGGCGGGCCTGCCGGATGCGCAGTTGTTCTTCAACCTGGCGTTCTTCATCGTGCTGGTGTCGCTGCTGGTGCAAGGCACCAGCCTGCCGTGGATGGCCAAGCTGCTGAAGGTCACGGTGCCGCCAGATCCAGCGCCGATCTCGCGCTCGGCGCTCGAGGTGCATATCACCAGCGAATGGGAGCTCTTCGTCTACCGCCTGGGCGCGGAAAAATGGTGCATCGGCGCAGCCCTGCGCGAGCTGAAGATGCCCGAGGGCACGCGTATCGCCGCGCTGTTCCGTGGCGAGCAATTGCTGCACCCCTCGGGCAGTACCGTGCTGGAGGTCGGCGACATGCTTTGCGTAATCGGCCACGAGCACAACCTGCCCGCCCTGGGCAAACTGTTCAGCCAGGCGCCACAGCGCGGCCTGGACCTGCGCTTCTTCGGCGACTTCGTCCTCGAAGGCGATGCCGAACTCGGCGCGGTGGCAGCGCTTTATGGCCTGAAACTCGACGGCCTGGATGCGAAAATGCCGTTGGCGCAGTTCATCCGACAGAAGGTCGGAGGCGCTCCAGTCGTAGGCGACCAGGTCGAATGGCACAGCACGATCTGGACGGTCGCGACCATGGACGGGAACAAGATCCAGAAAGTGGGCGTCAGATTCCCCGAAGGAACCCGGCCCGGCCCGGGGCTGTTCCTCTAAACTCCGTTAGTGCCCTCTCGCAAGTAGTCTGCCTATGTCCCTGCGCGTGTATGCCCGCGCAGCCCTCCTCGGGCTGTGCCTTTCCCTGTCGTTCGCCACTGTGGCGGCCGAGGTGCCGGCCGCTCCCGGTATTCAGAACAGCCTGGACAAGATTGCCGAGCGCAAGCTGCCGGAGCCCGAGCAGAAGGCGCTCCAGCAGGTCCTGGAACAGACCCTCACGCTGATCGCCAGCAAAGAGGATAGCGAGAAGAAACTCGCCGACCTCAAGCAGCAGTTGGCCGGTGCCCCCCAGGAAACCCGCGACAGCCAGCGCGAACTGGCCAAGCTCAAGGACAGCAAGGTCACGCCCGCAGCCCAGCGCTATGCCAGCCTCAGCGTACCGCAGCTCGAGCAGATGCTCAGCGAGCGCAGCACCCAGCAGGGCGAGCTGCAAAAGGCGCTGTCCGAAGCCAACAGCCTGATCATCAACTCCCAGACCCGCCCCGAACGTGCCCAGGCCGAGATCAGCAACAATCAGACCCGCGCCCAGCAGATCAACAACGCGCTGAAGTCGGGCAAGGACAACGGCAAGGCAATTTCCGCCGACCAGCGCAACCAGCTCAACGCCGAACTGGCCTCGCTCAACGCCCTCACCCTGCTGCGCCGCCAGGAGCTGGCCGGCAACAGCCTGCTGCAGGACCTGGGCAACGCCCGCCACGACCTGCTGATCGAGCGTGCCGCACGCCTGGAGCAAGAGATCCAGGACCTGCAGACACTGATCAACGAGAAGCGCCTGGCACAGTCGCAACAGACCGTCACCCAGCAGTCGATCGAAGCGCAGAAAGCCGGCGGCAGCACCCTGCTGGCCAACGAGAGCGCCGCCAACCTCAAGCTCTCCGACTACCTGCTGCGCAGCACCGACCGCCTCAACGAACTCACCCAGCAGAACCTGCAGACCAAGCAGCAGCTCGACACCCTGACCCAGGCCGACCAGGCGCTGGACGAGCAGATCAACGTGCTCAAGGGCAGCCTGCTGCTGTCGAAGATCCTCTACAAGCAGAAACAGGCGCTGCCGCACCTGAAGGTGGACCGCGACCTGGCCGACCAGATCGCCGATATCCGCCTGTACCAGTTCGAGGTCAACCAGCAGCGCGAGCAGATGAGCAGCCCGGTCAGCTACGTCGACAAGCTGCTGTCCACCCAGCCTGAGCAGGACGTCACCCCGCAACTGCGCAAGGCGCTGCTGGAAGTCGCCATCACCCGCAGCGACCTGCTCGAGCGCCTGAACCGCGAGCTTTCGGCATTGCTCAATGAGTCCATCACTCTGCAGCTCAACCAGAAGCAACTGCTGGGCACCGCGCAGAACCTGCGCACCACCCTCGATGAGCAGATGTTCTGGATCCCCAGCAACAAGCCGCTGGACTGGGACTGGCTGCGCTATGTGCCCGAGCGCTTCGCCGACCAGGTCGCCAGCCTGCCCTGGGGCTCGGGTATCAAGGAACTGGCCGACGGCCTGAGCCAGCGCCCGCTGCTGTTTCTGCCGCTGCTGCTGGTGATCGGCGCGCTGCTGTGGCGGCGCAAGTACCTGTACCAGCGCCTGGGCAAGGTGCACCAGGACATCGGCCACTTCCGTCGCGACAGCCAGTGGCACACGCCACAAGCGATCCTCATCAACATCCTCCTGGCCATGCCGGTAAGCCTGGGCCTGGCGCTGTGCAGCTACGCCTTGCAGATCGACGCCCGCGGCCAGAACGCCAACCTCGGCGCTGCGCTGTGGCAATTGGCCCAGGCCTGGCTGGTGTTCTACACCGCCTACCGCGTGCTGGCCCCCGGCGGCGTGGCCGAGGTGCACTTCCGCTGGCACAAGCCGCAGGTGGAGTTCCTGCGCGGTTGGGTACGCAGGCTCGGCACGGTGGTGCTGGCCCTGGTGGGTGTGGTCGCGGTGGCCGAACACCAGCCTTCGGCGCTGGCCGACGACGTGCTGGGCATCGGCGTGGTGCTGGCGTGCTATGCGCTGATGGCCTGGCTGCTCAGCCGCCTGCTGCTGAGCAGCCCGGCGCACCGCGACACGTCGCTGTTCCGCAAGGCGGTCGGGGTAGCGTTCACCGCGCTGCCGATCGCACTGTTCGTCGCGGTGTGCTTCGGCTACTACTACACCGCACTGAAACTCACCGACCGCCTGATCTATACCCTCTACCTGCTGCTGTTCTGGCTGGTGATTGAGGCGGCGTTCGTCCGTGGCCTGTCGGTGGCGGCGCGACGCCTGGCCTACCAGCGCGCATTGAGCAAGCGCGCGGCTGCCAAGGAAGGTCTGGACGGCGAAGTCATCATCGAGGAACCGACCCTGGACATCGAGCAGGTCAACCAGCAGTCCCTGCGCCTGATCCGCCTGGCCCTGCTCGGTGGCTTCATCGGTGGCTTGTACTGGGTATGGTCGGACCTGATCACCGTGTTCTCCTACCTCAACAACGTCACCCTGTACGAATACGCCAGCGGCACCGGCGCGGCAGCCAGCATGGTGCCGATCAGCCTCGGCGACCTGCTCGGTGCGCTGGTCATCGCCGGCATCACCATCGCCCTGGCCAGCAACCTGCCAGGCCTGCTGGAAGTGCTGGTGCTGTCGCGCCTGAGCCTGGCCCAGGGCAGTGCCTACGCGATCACCACACTGCTGTCCTACGTGATCGTCGGGGTGGGCATCGTCAGCACCCTGGCCACCCTCGGGGTGAGCTGGGACAAGCTGCAGTGGCTGGTCGCCGCCCTGTCTCTGGGCCTGGGCTTCGGCATGCAGGAGATCTTCGCCAACTTCATCTCCGGCATCATGATCCTGTTCGAGCGCCCGGTGCGGATCGGCGACACCATCACCATCGGCAACCTGTCCGGCACGGTGAGCAAGATCCGCATTCGCGCCACGACCATTACCGACTTCGACCGCAAGGACATCATCGTCCCCAACAAGACGTTCATCACTGGCCAGTTGATCAACTGGTCGTTGACCGACACGGTTACCCGAGTGACGCTCAAGCTGGGCATCGACTACGGCTCCGACCTGGACCTGGTGCGCGACCTGCTGCTCAAGGGTGCCCACGAAAACCCACGTGTGCTCAAGGACCCTGAGCCGATCGTGTATTTCCTGCAGTTCGGCGAGAGCTCGCTGGATCACGAGCTGCGCATGCACGTGCGCGACCTGGGCGACCGCAACCCGACGCTGGACGAGATCAACCGCTACATCAACCGTGAGTTCAAGGCCCACGACATCAAGATCTCGGTGCGCCAGGTGGAGGTGTTCCTGATGGACACCAAGGGCGGCAAGCAGCAGATGATCCCGCTGGAGAGCAAACCCGACAGCACGCCACCGAGCTGAGTGGACGCTGATGGGTGCAAGCGCCCAGAATGCCTGCGAGGGCTTTGCCCTCGATCGCGGGACAAGCCCGCTCCCACAGGAAACCGAGTTCTGTAGGTGCGGGCTTTGCCCCGCGCAGGGCCGCAAGGCGGCACCATGTCACCGATAGCCAGGAGCCGGCCACGTGAAAGCCCTCGACCAACTCACCTTCGATAACCGCTTCGCCCAACTCGGCGACACCTACTCCACCCAGGTGCTGCCCGAGCCGATTGCCGAGCCGCGCCTGGTGGTCGCCAGCGAATCGGCCATGGCCCTGCTCGACCTCGACCCAGCCCAGGCCGATGAGCCCGTGTTCGCCGAGCTGTTCAGCGGCCACAAGCTCTGGGAAGAAGCCGACCCACGGGCGATGGTCTATTCCGGCCATCAGTTCGGTTCGTACAACCCGCGCCTGGGTGACGGCCGCGGCCTGTTGCTGGGCGAGGTATTGAACGACGCGGGCGAGCACTGGGACCTGCACCTCAAGGGCGCCGGCCAGACCCCGTACTCGCGCATGGGCGACGGCCGCGCGGTGCTGCGTTCGTCGATCCGTGAGTTCCTCGCCTCAGAAGCGCTGCACGCCCTGGGCATTCCCAGCAGCCGGGCACTATGCGTGGTCGGCTCGAGCACCCCGGTGTGGCGCGAGACCCGCGAAAGCGCGGCCATGCTGCTGCGACTGGCGCAGAGCCATGTGCGCTTCGGTCATTTCGAATATTTCTACTACACCCAGCAGCCCGAGCAACAACGCGTGCTGATCGATCACGTGCTCGATCAGCACTACCCCGAATGCCGCGACGCCGAGCAGCCGTACCTGGCGATGTTCCGCAACATCGTCGAGCGCAACGCCGAGCTGATCGCGCGCTGGCAGGCCTATGGCTTCTGCCACGGGGTGATGAACACCGACAACATGTCGATCCTGGGCATCACCTTCGATTTCGGTCCCTACGCTTTCCTCGACGACTTTGACGCCAACTTCATCTGCAACCACTCCGACGATCGCGGCCGCTACAGCTACGCCAACCAGGTACCGATCGCCCACTGGAACCTGAGCGCCCTGGCCCAGGCCCTGACCACGGTGATCGAAGTGGAGGCATTGAAGGAGACGCTCGGCCTGTTCCTGCCGCTGTACCAGGCCCATTACCTGGACCTGATGCGCCGCCGTCTCGGCCTGACCACCGCCGAAGACGACGACATGGCCCTGGTCGAACGCCTGCTGCAGCGCATGCAGAGTGGCGGCGTGGACTACACCCTGTTCTTCCGCCGCCTTGGCGAGCAGCCAGTGGAACAGGCACTGAAAGTGGTCCGCGACGACTTCATCGACCTCGCCGGCTTCGACGCCTGGAGCGCCGATTACCTCGCACGCTGCCAGCGCGAAGCGGGCAACGCCGAAGGTCGGCGTGAGCGCATGCATGCGGTCAACCCGCTGTACATCCTGCGCAACTATCTGGCGCAGCGCGCCATCGAGGCGGCCGAAGGTGGGGACTACAGTGAAGTGCGACGGCTGCACCAGGTACTGTGCAAGCCATTCGAGGAGCAACCTGGGATGCAAGCCTATGCCGAGCGACCACCAGAGTGGGGCAAGCATCTGGAAATCAGCTGTTCTTCCTGAACAACACCTGATCCTGTGACAGCGGGCTTGCACGCTGTCACAGGTTATATGTGAAGCCTATTGCGGAGAAAACATGTCCGACCCACTGGTAATCCCCTGCCCGCACTGCAACGGCCTCAACCGCCTGCCCAGCGAACGCCTGGGCGACAGCCCGAAATGCGGGCGCTGCAAGCAGGCGGTATTGCTCGACAAGCCCTTCGAGCTCAGCGAAAGCACCTACGCCAGCCAGATAAAGGGCGACCTGCCTTTGCTGGTGGACGTCTGGGCCGACTGGTGCGGCCCGTGCAAGAGCTTTGCACCGACCTTCGAACAGGCGGCCCGCCAGCTCAGCGGCCGCTGCCGCCTGGCCAAGCTCGACAGCGAGGCCAACCGCAACCTCGCCGGGCAACTGGGCATCCGTTCGATCCCCAGCCTGATCCTGTTCAGGAACGGCCGCGAAGTCAGCCGCCAGGCGGGGGCGTTTCCACTCCAGTCGTTGCTGGAATGGGTGCGCAGCCAAGGGATCTAAGCGTTTTCTTCGAGCAGCGAGTGCAACTCGACGAACTGCTGCGTCAGCTTGTGCCGCGGCTCCAGGTGGATCAGCGGCAGGCTGGCGTGGTGGGATTCGCGCATCTTCACCGAGCTGCCCAGGTAGACCGGCAGCACCGGCAGGCCCTCGGCGAGCAGCTCGTCGAGCATCTGCTGAGGCAGGCTGGCACGTGACTGGAACTGGTTGACCACGATGCCCTCTACCTGGAGGTCTTCGTTGTGGTCGTCCTTGAGTTCCTCGATCTCGGCCAGCAGGCCGTACAGGGCCTGGCGCGAGAAGCTGTCGCAATCGAAGGGAATCAGCACACGATCTGCGGCGATCAACGCGGAAACCGCATAGAAGTTCAACGCTGGCGGGGTATCGATGTAGATCCGCTCGTAATCCTCGTCCAGCTCATCGAGCAATTTACGTAGCTTGTTGATCTTGTGCTTGGCCTCGAGCTTGGGCTGCAGGTCGGCCAGCTCGGCGGTGGCGGTGACCACGTGCAGGTTGTCAAAGGGCGTTTCATAGATATCGACCTTGTTCTTCTTGCTGAACGGCCCGCTGGACAGGCTCTGCTTGAAGAAATCGGCAATACCCATGGGGATGTCGTCACCCGTCAACCCAGTCAGGTACTGGGTCGAGTTGGCCTGGGCATCCAGGTCGATCAACAGGGTCCGGTAGCCTTCGTTGGCACTGACCGCCGCCAGGTTGCAGGCGATGCTCGACTTGCCCACGCCACCTTTCTGATTGAACACCACGCGCCGCATGACTGACCTCCGTGTATCAGGGAATGCCCGAGTATGTGTCCGGCGCAGCGGTTTAGCCAGCACCTTCGGGCTTTTCCAGGCCCGCCAGCAGGTCGACGAACGCCCGGGCCATCGCCGAGCCCGCGCCCTCGCGGCGCACCAGCCAGACCGCACTGGTCGCCTGCTCGTCGAGCAGCGTGCGGTACACCACGCCGTCGATGCGGATGCGCTGGAACGACGCGGGCAACACCGAAACCCCAAGGCCCGCCGAGACCAACCCGATGATGGTCAGCGCCTCACCGGCTTCCTGGGCGAAATGCGGGCTGAAGCCTGCCTGGCGTGCCAGGTCCATCAGTTGCGCATACAGACCGCTGCCGTAGCTGCGTGGGAAGAATACGAACGGCTCGTGGGCCAAGTCCCGCATATACAGGCCCTGCTCGCCGCCCAGCGCCAGCGGATGAGAGGCATTGAGCACCACGACCAACGGTTCGCGAAACAACTCGGTGACCGCCAACCCTTCCGGCACCGGTAGCGGCCGCATCAGGCCGACCTCGATGGATTCGTCAAACACCGCATCGACCACTTCACGGCTGCTCATCTCTTTGAGGTGCAGGTGCACTGCCGGGAAGCGCTGGCGGAAGGCGTGGATCGCCTGGGGAATCCTCGAGGTGAAGGGCGCCGACGAGGTGAAACCGATCTTCATCTCGCCCAGCTCGCCCAACTGTGCGCGACGTGCCACGTCGGCCGCCTTGTCGACTTGCGCCAGCACCTGGCGCGCCTCCTCGAGGAACAGTCGTCCGGCCTCGCTCAGCTCGACCCGACGATTGGTGCGCTCGAACAGACGCACCCCCAGTTCCTGTTCCAGCGCCTGGATCTGCTGGCTCAAGGGCGGCTGAGAGATGCCCAGTTGCTGGGCCGCACGGCCGAAGTGCAGTTCTTCGGCGACGGCGATGAAGTAACGCAGGTGGCGCAGTTCCATGATCGGCTCCAAACAAGTCGCTAAAGCTATCAAATAGGTCGAACAATATATTGGATCTAATCATTAGCCAGCTATATGCTTTTTTCATTGCGCCAGAGGTATCGCCCGTGAAAACTGCTGTAGCCCCCCTCCCCACCGAACCTGAAGTGCCTCCCCTGAACGACTTGTGGATCGAAAAAGGCACCCCAGCCTTCATGAAAACCGTACTGGCGCTGTTCAGCGGCGGTTTCGCCACGTTCGCGCTGCTCTACTGCGTGCAACCGATGATGCCGCTGCTGTCGCAAGAGTTTTCGATCAACGCTGCGCAGAGCAGCCTGGTGCTGTCAGTATCCACCGCCATGCTGGCGTTCGGGCTGCTGGTGACCGGGCCCATTTCCGATCGAATCGGGCGCAAACCGGTGATGGTCTCGGCCCTGGTGTGCGCTGCCCTGGCGACACTGGCTAGCGCAGTGATGCCAACCTGGGAAGGCGTGCTCGCCACCCGCGCACTGGTCGGCCTGTCGCTGAGCGGCCTGGCGGCGGTGGCCATGACCTACCTGAGCGAAGAAATCCACCCGCAGCACATCGGCCTGGCCATGGGCCTGTACATCGGTGGCAATGCGATCGGCGGGATGAGCGGGCGGCTGATCACCGGGGTGCTGATCGACTTCGTCAGTTGGCACACCGCGATGCTGGTGATCGGCGGCCTGGCGCTGCTGGCCGCGGTGGTGTTCTGGAAGGTGCTGCCGGAATCGCGCAATTTCCGCGCGCAGTCGCTGAAGCCGCGCAATCTGCTCGATGGCTTCCTCATGCACTTCAAGGATGCCGGCCTGCCCTGGCTGTTCCTCGAAGCCTTCCTGCTGATGGGCGCCTTCGTCACCCTGTTCAACTACATCGGCTATCGCCTGCTGGCCGAGCCCTATCACATGAACCAGGCACTGGTCGGCTTGCTGTCGGTGGTGTACCTGTCAGGCATCTACAGTTCGGCACAGGTCGGCGCGCTGGCTGACCGGCTGGGGCGTCGCAGGGTATTCTGGGCGAGCATCCTGGTGATGGCCGCTGGCATGCTGATGACCCTGTTCACCCCATTGCCAGTGGTGATCGTCGGGATGCTGGTGTTCACCTTCGGCTTCTTCGGTGCCCATTCGGTGGCCAGCAGCTGGATTGGTCGACGCGCGCTCAAGGCCAAGGGGCAGGCCTCTTCACTGTACCTGTTCTGCTACTACGCGGGATCGAGTGTCGCCGGGACGGCGGGCGGGGTGTTCTGGCATTACGCCGGTTGGAACGGCATCGGCCTGTTCATCGGCGGCCTGCTGGCGGTGGCGTTGCTGGTGGCGCTGCACCTGAGCAAGCTGGCACCTAAATCGGTGTGAGGCATTCGCGGCGGTTCGGGGCGCAGAACCGCCGCGAAACGGTGTTCGTCAGTTGACGATCTCGACGATATCCACATCCACTTCACGGCTCATCAGGTGTTTCTCCACCTCGCCGGTCAGCTTGACCTTGGTCTTGTCGTTGAACGGGGTTACCGGCAGGTCTTCGTTGTCGATCTCGACGGTGATGGTGCCGGTGTTGTCCTTGAACTCGTACTTGTCGTCGTTGTTGATCTTCTTGGTCACATAGCCTTGCAGCACTACCGGGGTGTCATCGGCGGCCTCCTTGGCGGCAGCGACGGTGGTCACCGGCTGGGCGCCGGGGCCGGTGTAGCCGGCAGCGAGAGCAGCAGTGCTGAACAGTGGGGCGAGGATCAGGGGCAGGTAACGGGCTTTCATGATGATCGGGTCCTGTTTGCGTTTTGATGGCTCCAGATTACCGACGATCGCTGAATTGAAGCTTAATGAAGCAAAACGCCCGGCACAGGGCCGGGCGTTATGCCGAGATAGCCGATTCTACTGGTGATACTGCGCCGAGAACTCGTGCACGGCGTTGATGAACACACCGGCATGTTCCGGGTCCACCTCCGGCGTGATGCCATGACCCAGGTTGAACACATGGCCGCTGCCCTTGCCGTAGCTGGCCAGGATCCGCTGCACTTCGTTGCGGATCGCCTCTGGCTTGGCGTACAGCACGGTCGGGTCCATGTTGCCCTGCAGCGCAACCTTGTCACCGACGCGACGACGGGCGTCGCCGATCTCGCAGGTCCAGTCCAGGCCCAGTGCGTCGGCACCGGCCTCGGCGATGCTTTCCAGCCACAGGCCGCCATTCTTGGTGAACAGGATGACCGGCACCTTGCGCCCTTCATGCTCGCGAATCAGACCGCTGACAATCTTGCGCATGTAGGCCAGGGAGAATTCCTGATAGGCCGCTGCCGACAGTGCACCGCCCCAGGTGTCAAAGATCTGCACTGCCTGAGCGCCGGCCTTGATCTGGCCATTGAGGTAGCTGGTGACCGACTGTGCCAGCTTGTCGAGCAGCAGGTGCATGGCCTCGGGCTGGTCGTACAGCATCGCCTTGGTCTTGCGGAAGTCTTTCGACGAGCCGCCTTCGACCATGTAGGTCGCCAAGGTCCAGGGGCTGCCGGAGAAGCCGATCAGTGGCACGCGCCCGTTGAGCTCACGGCGGATGGTGCTGACCGCATCCATCACGTAGCCCAGGTCCTTGTGCGGATCGGGAATCGGCAGCGCCTCGATATCGGCCAGGGTGCTGACGACCTTCTTGAAACGTGGGCCTTCGCCCGTCTCGAAGTACAGGCCCTGCCCCATGGCATCGGGGATGGTGAGGATGTCGGAGAAGAGGATTGCGGCGTCGAGCGGGTAGCGGTCCAGCGGCTGGAGCGTCACCTCACAGGCGAACTGCGGGTTCATGCACAGGCTCATGAAGTCGCCGGCATTGGCGCGGCTGGCGCGGTACTCCGGCAGGTAGCGGCCGGCCTGGCGCATCATCCAGACTGGGGTCACGTCTACGGGTTGCTTGAGCAGTGCACGCAGGAAACGATCGTTCTTCAGGGCAGTCATGTCGGCATCCAGCAAAAAAGTGCGGGCATTTTCTCAGACGCCAGCGCAAAAGGCACGGCCAGGGCCATGCGTTTTGTCTATCGGGTGCCATGAATCAAGGATTTCTGTATACAAAATGCATCGCGGGGCAAGTCGGAACGGCGGTTCGACGCTCCGACCTGCCCCGCGAATAGCCAGGATCAGACTTCGAGGTAGTCCAGAATCCCTTCCGCAGCAGTACGCCCTTCGAAGATCGCCGTCACCACCAGGTCAGACCCGCGCACCATGTCGCCACCGGCGAAGACTTTCGGGTTGCTGGTCTGGTGCTTGAACTTGCCCTTCTCAGGAGCCACCACGCGGCCCTGGCTGTCCATCTGGATACCATGCTGTTCGAACCAAGGCGCCGGGCTCGGGCGGAAGCCGAAGGCGATCACCACGGCGTCGGCCGGAAGGATCTCTTCGGAGCCCGGGATGGGCTCGGGGCTGCGGCGGCCACGGGCGTCTGGCTCACCGAGACGGGTCTCGACCACCTTGACGCCTTCCACCTTGTCCTCGCCGACAATGGCGATGGGCTGGCGGTTGTAGAGGAACTTCACGCCTTCTTCCTTGGCGTTCTTCACCTCTTTGCGCGAGCCAGGCATGTTGGCTTCGTCGCGACGATAGGCGCAGGTCACGGCCTTGGCGCCCTGGCGGATGGAGGTGCGGTTGCAGTCCATCGCGGTGTCGCCACCGCCCAGCACCACGACCTTCTTGCCCTGCATGTCGATGAAGTCTTCCGGCGACTTCTCGAAGCCCAGGTTGCGATTGACGTTGGCGATCAGGAAGTCCAAAGCGTCGTGCACACCCGGCAGGTCTTCACCTGGGAAACCGCCCTTCATGTAGGTGTAGGTGCCCATGCCCATGAACACTGCATCGTACTCGGCGAGCAGTTGTTCCATGGTGATGTCCTTGCCCACCTCGGTGTTCAGGCGGAACTCGATGCCCATGCCGGTGAAGACTTCGCGGCGATTGCTCAGCACGGTCTTTTCCAGCTTGAACTCGGGGATGCCGAAGGTCAGCAGGCCACCGATCTCGGGGTTCTTGTCGAACACGACCGGCGTCACACCGGCACGCACCAGCACGTCGGCGCAGCCCAGGCCCGCAGGGCCGGCACCGATGATCGCAACGCGCTTGCCGGTTGGCTTGACCTTGGACATGTCCGGGCGCCAGCCCATGGCGAAGGCGGTGTCGGTGATGTACTTCTCCACCGAGCCGATGGTCACTGCGCCGAACCCGTCGTTCAGGGTACAGGCACCCTCGCACAGGCGGTCCTGCGGGCATACGCGGCCGCACACTTCCGGCAGGGTGTTGGTCTGGTGCGACAGCTCCGCTGCCGCCAGGATGTTGCCTTCGGACACCAGCTTCAACCAGTTGGGGATGAAGTTGTGTACCGGGCATTTCCACTCGCAATAGGGGTTGCCGCAGCCCAGGCAGCGGTGTGCCTGCTCCACGGACTGCTGCGGCTTGAAGGGTTCGTAGATCTCGACGAACTCCTTCTTGCGCTGGCGCAGCAGCTTTTTCTTCGGGTCCTTGCGGCCCACTTCGATGAACTGGAAGTCGTTGCTCAGACGTTCAGCCATTTTTCAAAACCTCTCAACAGCAGCTGCAAGCTACACGCTGCAAGCCGCAAGACGATCACTTAAGCCGGACGAACCGTACGCTGCCTCTACGTGCAGCGTGCAGCTCGCCACTTGCAGCTGCTCTTACTGCGGGTTGGCACGGGTGCTGGACAACAGTTGCTTCAGATTGGCCGCCTTCGGCTTCACCAGCCAGAAGCGCCGCACATAGTCGTCCAGGTTCTCGGAGAGCTCACGCCCCCACTCGCTGCCGGTTTCTTCCACGTACTCGCCCAGGACGCGCGCCAGGTGGCTGCGGTAGGCCTCCATCGCCTCACCACTGATACGCTGGATTTCCACCAGCTCGTGGTTGAGTTTGTCGAAGAAGGTGTTGTCCATGTCGAGCACATAGGCGAAGCCGCCCGTCATGCCAGAACCGAAGTTGTAACCGGTCTTGCCCAGGACGCAGACAAAGCCGCCGGTCATGTATTCACAGCAGTGATCACCGGTGCCCTCGACCACAGCGTGGGCGCCGGAGTTACGCACAGCGAAACGCTCGCCCGCGGTACCGGCGGCGAACAGCTTGCCGCCAGTGGCGCCGTACAGGCAGGTGTTGCCGACGATGGCGCTGTGCTGGGTTTCGAACGGACTGCCGGCTGGCGGCACGATGGTGATCTTGCCACCGGTCATGCCCTTGCCGACGTAGTCGTTGGCGTCACCTTCCAGATGCAGGTTCAGGCCACCGGCGTTCCATACACCGAAGCTCTGCCCCGCCGTCCCCTTGAAGCGGAAGGTGATCGGGTTAGCCGCCATGCCCTGGTTGCCATGCAGGCGGGCGATCTCGCCAGAGATACGCGCACCGATGGAACGATCGCAGTTGCAGATGTCGAGGGCGAACTCGCCACCGGCCTGGTCGCGGATCGCCGGCAAGGCCATCTCGACCATCTTCTCGGCCATCTCGCCCTTGTCGAACGGCGGGTTCTTGTCGACTTCGCAGAATTGCGGCTTGTCGGCCGGAATGTGCGAGCTGCCCAGCAGCGGCGTGAGGTCCAGGTGGTGCTGGCGCTCGGTGTCGCCCGGCAGCACTTCGAGCAGGTCGGTGCGACCGATCAGCTCGCCGAGGCTGCGTACACCCAGCTTGGCCAGCCACTCGCGGGTTTCTTCAGCGACGAAGGTGAAGAAGTTGATCACCATGTCGACAGTGCCGATGTAGTGGTCCTTGCGCAGCTTGTCGTTCTGGGTGGCGACGCCCGTGGCGCAGTTGTTCAGGTGGCAGATGCGCAGGTACTTGCAGCCCAGGGCGATCATCGGCGCGGTACCGAAGCCGAAGCTCTCGGCGCCGAGGATCGCGGCCTTGATCACGTCCAGGCCGGTTTTCAGGCCACCGTCGGTCTGCACCCGCACCTTGCCGCGCAGGTCGTTGCCACGCAGGGTCTGGTGGGTTTCGGCCAGGCCCAGTTCCCACGGGGCGCCAGCGTACTTGATCGAGGTCAGCGGCGAGGCGCCGGTGCCACCGTCGTAGCCGGAGATGGTGATCAGGTCGGCATAGGCCTTGGCCACACCGGCAGCGATGGTGCCGACACCGGCTTCGGCCACCAGCTTGACCGACACCAGCGCCTGCGGGTTGACCTGCTTGAGGTCGTAGATCAGCTGCGCCAGGTCTTCGATCGAATAGATGTCGTGGTGCGGTGGCGGCGAGATCAGGGTCACGCCCGGCACCGCGTAGCGCAGCTTGGCGATCAGGCCGTTGACCTTGCCGCCTGGCAACTGGCCGCCCTCGCCGGGCTTGGCGCCTTGGGCCACCTTGATCTGCAGCACTTCGGCGTTGACCAGGTATTCCGGGGTCACACCAAAGCGGCCGGTGGCCACCTGCTTGATCTTCGAGCTCTTGAGGGTGCCATAGCGGGCCGGGTCTTCGCCGCCCTCACCGGAGTTGGAGCGAGCGCCCAGGCGGTTCATCGCCTCGGCCAACGCTTCGTGGGCCTCCGGCGACAGCGCGCCCAGGGAGATACCAGCGGAGTCGAAGCGCTTGAGGATCGCGTCCAGCGGCTCGACCTGATCCAGTGCCAGTGCCTGGTCGGCCACCTTGACCTTGAGCAGGTCGCGAATCATCGACACCGGACGCTGATCGACCAGCGTGGTGTATTCCTTGAACTTGGCGTAGTCGCCCTGCTGCACTGCAGCCTGCAGGGTGTTGACCACGTCCGGGTTGTAAGCGTGGTATTCACCGCCGTGGACGAACTTGAGCAAGCCGCCCTGCTGGATCGGCTTGCGCGCGCTCCAGGCTTCGGCCGCAAGCAGCTTCTGGTCGCTCTCCAGGTCTTCGAAACGCGCACCCTTGATACGGCTGGACACGCCCTTGAAGCTCAGACCGACCACTTCGTCCGACAGGCCGATGGCCTCGAACAGCTGCGCGCCACGGTAGGACGTGATGGTCGAAATACCCATCTTCGACAGAATCTTCAGCAGGCCCTTGGAGATGCCCTTGCGGTAGTACTTGAACACTTCATCCAGATCGCCCAGCACTTCGCCGGTGCGGATCAGGTCGGCCAGCACTTCGTACGCCAGGTACGGATAGACAGCCGAGGCGCCAAAGCCCAGCAGCACGGCGAAGTGGTGCGGGTCGCGGGCGGTGGCGGTTTCCACCAGGATGTTGCTGTCGCAGCGCAGGCCCTGCTCGGTCAGGCGGTGATGCACTGCACCAACGGCCAGCGAAGCATGTACTGGCAGTTTGCCCGGGGCGATGAAGCGGTCGCTCAGCACCAACTGGGTCTTGCCGCTGCGCACCGCTTCTTCGGCCTGGTCGGCGATGTTGCGAATGGCCGCTTCAAGGCCGACATCCTGCTCGTAGTTGAGGTCGATCAGGTGACGGTCGAAGCCTTCGCGCTCCAGGGCCATCAACGAACGCCACTTGGCTGGCGAGATCACCGGCGAGCTGAGGATCACTCGGGAGGCGTGTTCAGGGGATTCCTGGAAGATATTGCGCTCGGCGCCCAGGCAGATTTCCAGGGACATCACGATGGCTTCGCGCAGCGGGTCGATCGGTGGGTTGGTCACCTGGGCGAACTGCTGGCGGAAAAAGTCGTACGGCGAGCGCACACGCTGCGAAAGCACGGCCATCGGCGTGTCGTCGCCCATCGAGCCGACCGCCTCCTGGCCTTGTTCGCCGAGCGGGCGCAGCACCTGGTCACGCTCCTCGAAGGTGACCTGGAACATCTTCATGTATTGCTTGAGCTGGTCGGCATCGTAGCTGGCCACGCCCTGGTCGTCGGTCAGCGTCGCCTGGATGCGGGTGGCATGCTGACGCAGCCAGCGCTTGTAGGGGTGGCGCGACTTGAGACGGTTGTCGATGGCGTCGGTGTCGAGGATCTGACCGGTCTCGGTGTCCACGGCAAAGATCTGGCCCGGGCCAACACGGCCCTTGGCGATGACGTCCTCGGGCTTGTAGTTCCACACGCCGATTTCGGAAGCGAGGGTGATGTAGCCGTTCTTGGTGGTCACCCAGCGCGCCGGACGCAGGCCGTTGCGGTCGAGCAGGCACACGGCGTGGCGGCCTTCGGTCATGACGATACCGGCCGGGCCGTCCCACGGCTCCATGTGCATGGAGTTGTACTCGTAGAAGGCGCGCAGGTCGGCGTCCATGGTCTCGACGTTCTGCCAGGCTGGCGGCACGAGCATGCGCACGCCACGGAACAGGTCGATGCCGCCGGTGACCATCAACTCGAGCATGTTGTCCATGCTGGAGGAGTCGGAGCCGACACGGTTGACCAGCGGACCGAGTTCTTCCAGATCGGGGATCAGGTCGTTGGCGAACTTGGTGCGACGGGCCATGGCCCAGTTGCGGTTGCCGGTGATGGTGTTGATCTCGCCGTTGTGGGCGAGGAAGCGGAATGGCTGCGCCAGCGGCCATTTCGGCAGGGTGTTGGTGGAGAAGCGCTGGTGGAAGACACAAATGGCGGTCTGCAGGCGCTCATCGCCCAGGTCCGGATAGAAGGCGGTGAGATCCGCCGGCATCATCAGGCCTTTGTAGATGATGGTCTTGTGCGAGAAGCTGCAAATGTAGTGGTCGGCGTCGTGGGCGTTGGCCACGGACGAACGGCGACGGGCACTGAACAGCTTGATGGCGAATTCCTGGTCGGTAAGACCTTCACCACCGATGAACACCTGCTCGATCTGTGGCAGGCGCTCGAGGGCCAGGCGACCGAGCACGCTGGTGTCGATCGGCACTTTGCGCCAGCCGACCAGTTGCAGGCCAGCAGCGAGGATCTCGCGGTCCATGTTGGCGCGCGCAGCCTCGGCTTTTACCGGGTCTTGATTGAAGAACACCATGCCGACGGCGTACTGCTTGGGCAGCTCGGCGGCAAAGTGCTCCTGGGCCACGGCACGCAGGAACTGATCGGGCTTCTGCATCAGCAGGCCGCAACCGTCACCGGTCTTGCCATCTGCGTTGATCCCACCACGGTGGGTCATGCAGGTCAGCGCCTCGACGGCAGTTTGCAGAAGGTGGTGACTCGGCTCGCCCGTCATGTGGGCGATCAGGCCAAAACCACAGTTATCCTTGAACTCTTCGGGATGGTACAGACCTGTTTTCATAGACACTTTCTCACCAGGTTCGCCTCTCAACCAAGGCAAATCTCTTTTTAGTACAACCACTTACCATCCACGCCGATCGAATGCCAGCTTTTTTGCGGTGGGTATAGGGAAACCATTGTTGCACAGCGACAGGGAAGCTCACAAATTTTCACGACGAATCGTTGAAAGTTTATGTCGCATTTTTGAATGTTTTTGCGTCATGCGCCGTGATAGCGACTTGAGCCGAGTCTGAAGCGTTTCAGCCGTGACTGCAACAGAAGGCTTGTGGCCGGCAGTCTGGGACAGAAAAGCCTGCCGCGCATCAGCACAGCAGGCTTTGTCGAGTCCGGGATTCGCTCAGCAACTGGGCGGCGGGGGTGGTGCCGCCCGGAAGGATCAGCGGGCCGTGGCCAGCTCTTGTTGAACGCTGCCGACGGTACGAGGCCAAGGTTTACCAGCCTGGACCTTCGCTGGCAAGTTCTTGATTGCCGCAGCTGCGGCATCGCGGCTGCTGAAGTTGCCGTAGGTCACCACATACAGCGGCTTGCCCTGCAGGGTTTTCTTGAAGTAGCGATAGTCGCCACCCTGCTCCCTGACGAACGACTGGGCAGCGGATTCATTGCTGGTACCGAACACCTGAACCACATAGTTGCCCGGCTTCTGGCCGCTGTACCAGCCGCTGTTGCCTGCGCCACCGGCGGCGGGTTTTTCGGCAGGCTTGGCAGCGGGCTTGGCGGTCGCCACCTGGGTCGGGGCCGGCGCAGGTTTGGCGGCAGGCGCAACCGGCTTCACCGGCTGGGTTGCGACAGGTTTCTGCGCAGGCGCAACCGGCTGGGCCGGAGCGGGGGCAGGACCGGCGGCGACACCTTGGGGCGGCGCAGTCGTGGTGACGGTGGGAGGAACGGCAGCAGAGGGCGCTGAAGGCTGCAGTGCAGTATCACCGGCAGGGCCCGCCTCGTCGCCATCTCCCATGCCTGCAGCCTGGGCCAGCGGCTCACGCATGACCGGCTGCGACTGCCCTACCAGCGGCAGTGGCATGGGCTGCGAAGAACCGGAGAATTCGACGGTCGGTCCGCCATTGCCCGACTGTCCCAGTGGCAACTGGGCCTGGGCCGCAGGTGCTTCGGTCGGCGCCTTGTCCCCTTTCTTGGGCATCAGGACTGCGGCCGCGACAGCGACCACAACGACAGCGGACAACGCGAGCACATGTTTCTTAGGCATTTTGAACCCCATGGATGGTCGCTTTTCCGTACTGCGGGTAGCGATCATGGCTTCGATCAAGGTATCGCGGGCAACCTGGTTGATGTTTCCTGGCCAGCCGTTGGAGTTTTCGTGGATATCGGCGATCTGCTCGGCGCTGAATACTTCAAGGCCCCGGCCAGCACCTTCCAGGCGCTGTTCCAGATACTCACGAGTCTCTTCTTCGCTGTAGGGGGCGAGCTCGATGATGTGGAAGCGCTCTTCCTCGACACTGAGTTCGTCCAACCCGGCAATCAGCGAAGGTTCACCGAACAGGAACACATGCGGGCGCCCTTCCGGAACGCCTGCCGCCAGCTCCAGCAACGCTTGGAGTGCCGACTCGTCGAGTTGTTCCGCATCGTCCACCAGCAGATAGACTTCCTGCCCGGTCAACGCCAGCTGGACGACCTGGGAAAGGATTGCCTGCACTTCCGGCTGGGCGACGTTCAGCGCCTGGGCCACTTGGCCCAGCACGCTGGCAGCATCGCTTGCGCCACGCGCGGAAACGACCACGCTCTGCACCGACTGCTTGTTGGTGCTGGCCACCAGGGCCTGGCGCAGCAGGGTCTTGCCGCTGCCAAGCGGGCCGGTTACCACCAGCATCAGGTGGCTGTAACGCGCCAGGTGATGCAGCTGGCCCAGCACCGGCTTGCGCTGGGCAGGGAAGAACTTGAATCCGGGCACCCGAGGTGCGAACGGATCGTGACTCAACTGGTAGTGATCGAGGAACGCCTCATCGGCATGCAAACTGGTCATTGCGCTGTCACAACCTCAAAGCTGCGCCACGATCGCGCGATAATCCGCTGCAAGCGTGGCCTGAAGAATCTCTTTCGGATAGTCGTCGGTGATCACGGCCTCGCCCATCTGGCGCAACAGCACCAGGCGCAGGCGTCCGTCGAGCACCTTCTTGTCGACCGCCATATGTTCCATGAAATGCGCCGGGGTCATTTCCTGTGGAGGCACCACCGGCAAGCCTGCATCCTGCAGCAGGCGAATTCCGCGATCACGCGCCGACTGGTCGATCCAGCCGAGACGCATGGACATCTCCAGGGCCATGACGGTCCCGGCAGCGACGGCCTCGCCATGCAACCATACCCCGTAACCCATGTGGGTTTCGATGGCATGACCGAAGGTGTGGCCGAGGTTCAGGGTGGCGCGCACGCCAGACTCACGCTCGTCGGCACCGACCACGGCCGCCTTCGCCGCGCAGGAGCGGCGGATGGCTTCGGTCAGGGCCACGGAATCGAGCCCGCGCAGGGCTGCCATGTTGTCTTCCAGCCAGCCGAGGAATGGCTCGTCGCAGATCAGACCGTACTTGATCACTTCGGCGAGGCCCGCCGACAACTCGCGGGCTGGCAGGGTGCGCAGGCTGGTGGTGTCGATCAGCACCGCGTTGGGCTGATAGAAGGCACCGACCATGTTCTTGCCCAGTGGGTGATTGATGCCGGTCTTGCCACCAACGGACGAATCCACCTGGGACAGCAGCGTGGTCGGCACCTGGATGAAGTCGACGCCGCGCTGGTAGCAGGCCGCGGCAAAGCCGGCCATGTCGCCGATCACCCCGCCGCCCAGCGCGACCACAGTGGTGCGCCGATCATGGCGGGCCGTGAGCAGGGCATCGAAAATCAGCTGGAGGGTTTCCCAGTTCTTGTGGGCTTCGCCGTCAGGCAGCACCACTGGCAGCACCGACCAGGCGCCGAGTGTCTTGCTCAACCGCTCGAGATACAGGGGCGCGACGGTTTCGTTGGAGACGATGGCGACCTGCCGCCCGGCAATGTGCGGCGCCAGCAGCTCGGGCTGGTCCAGCAGGCCCTCGCCAATGTAGATCGGATAGCTACGTTCGCCCAGATCGACCTTCAATGTCTGCATGTATCCCCACAATATGCTTTGGCGCGGCCTTGCCTGAGCGGCCAGCGCGGTAACGTTCAACGTCGCCCCGACGTTGGTCGCCGAGGATAGTCCCGGCTCAGCGGGGCGGCAACTGCTGCAAACGCTCGAGAATGTCGAGCACTACCATGCGCGGCGGCCGTTCGTCGGTTTCCACCACGAGGTCGGCGATTTCGCGATAGAGCGGGTCGCGCGTTTCCAGCAACGCACGCAGCGTGGCTTCCGGGTTGGCGGTCCGCAGCAGTGGACGGTTGCGATCACGTGCAGTACGGCCGACCTGCTGTTCCACCGAGGCATGCAGGTAGATGACACGCCCGCCCCTGTGCAACGCCTGGCGATTGGCCTCGCGCATCACTGCGCCGCCACCTGTTGCGACAACCACGCCGTCGAGCTCGCAGAGTTCTGCAATCATCGCCTGCTCACGATCACGAAAGCCCGGCTCGCCTTCCTTGTCGAAGATCCACGGGATGTTGGCGCCGGTTCGCAGCTCGATTTCCTTGTCGGAATCCTTGAACAGCAGGCGCAGCTCTTTGGCCAAAAGGCGCCCGATGGTGCTCTTACCGGCGCCCATGGGCCCTACAAGTATCAAATTTCGCACAGAATCAACGACTCACAGCAATCGCCCGGTCACTCATGATACGCGGAGTCAGGAAGACCAGCAGCTCAGATTTTTTCTCTTGTAATACATCGCGTCGAAACAGCCGTCCAACATACGGCAGATCGCCAAGAAATGGCACCTTGTCCACTACATTGTTATGCGACGTCGAGTACACGCCACCAATCACAATCGTCTCGCCATCGGCCACGCGCACCTTGGCATTGACCTCGTTCTTGCGGATCGGTGGGACGTCGTTGAGGGCATTGACGTAGTCCGGCTCGTCCTTGGTCACCCGCACCGCCATGATGACCTTGCCATCCGGGGTGATCTGCGGCGTGACCTCCAGTGACAGCGATGCCTCGCGGAAAGCCACCGAGGTGGCGCCGCTCTTGCTCGACTGCTGGTAAGGCACTTCGGTGCCCTTGAGAATACGCGCGGTTTCCTTGTCGGCAGTGACCACCTTGGGCTGGGAGATGACCTCGCCATTGCCGCTTTTCTCCATGGCACTGAGCTCCAGATCAAGCAGCACATCGCCGCGCACCACCCCTACGCCCACGCCAGAGGTCGCCCCCTGCGCGCCAAGATCGACAAACAGCTCACTGCCTGACCGCGCTGGCATACCGCCCAGCTGTGCGCCCCAGCGAATACCGAGCGCATTCTCGTAATCGACGTTGGCCTCGACGATCCGGGCCTCGATCATCACCTGGCGCACCGGCACATCCAGATCCGCAACCAGTTGCCGCAACTCAGCCAGGCGCGCGGCCGACTGGGTGGCGATCAGGGTGTTGGTCCGCGAATCCACGCTCAAACTGCCGCGCCCTGCCGCAGGTTCGTCATCCGCGAGGCTCTCCAACAATAGTTTCGCCAGGTCGGACGCATCGGCATGATGAATCGGCAGCAACTCCCGATGCAGCGGCTGCAACTGCGCCTCGAGCGCCTGGTCGATGCGCGCCTCGCGCGACTGCTCGGCGAGCTCTGCGGCGGGGGCGACCAACAGCACATTGCCCTCCTCACGCTTGGCCAGCCCGCGGCTGCGCAACACCAGCTCCAATGCCTGATCCCAGGGCACCTCGTGCAGCCGCAGGGTGATATTGCCCTGAACCGTGTCACTGGCCACCAGGTTGATGCCGGTATAATCGGCGAGCACCTGCAGCACTGCACGAACCTCGACGTCCTGGAAATTCAGCGAAAGCGGCTCACCTTTGTACAGGGGCTCCGCCATTGCCCGTAGCGTCAGCAGCATCGCCACGACGCCGATCAGCAGTCTTTTCACGTTCGCTCCTTGCGCCTGCGGGCCGGCTCAACGTCAGGTAGCTTGAGCGCTCTTGCCACTCGCCACCACTGAACAGCCGCTCCCTGATCTCGACCTGATCCTGGTCGACCTTTATGACTTCACCCTCTTCACGCCCCAGGTGCTCCCCCTTGGCAACCCGGTAAACACGCCCGGCCCAGCGCACCAGCGCCTGGGATTGCCCCGCGCGGGACAGGCTGCCCACCATCTCCAACTGCTCCAGCGGCACCCCCGCCAACCCCTCCGTATGCCGACGCGACGACCAGGCTGCAAATGGGTCCAGCGCGGGCGTCCGACCGAGGGGCCGAGCGGGCTCATCGGCCAGCGAAGCCGGCATTGGCAGCGCCTCGCCGGCATGAAATGCCTGCACCCACACATGAAGCTGCAGCAACCCCGGCCGTTCTGTTGCAGGCTCCAACTGCAAACGGGTCACCCGCAGCAGGCGCAACTGGCCCAGCCACTCGTCCAGCCAGGGTCGCAGGGCGGCATAGCGCCCACTCACCTGCATCTGCAAGGGCACCTGGCGGTAACCCGGCCCCTCGACGTCCTCCTCCACGTCGAGGCGCTCGAAGACCAGGCCGTAGGTGCGCCCCGACACGGCCAACTGGTCGAGCAGATCGCTCATGCCCTCGCCGCCCGACAATCGCCAACGCGCATCCCGCAGCCGCTTCGCCTCGCTCGCCAGCGCCACCTCGGCGTCATCCAGAGCCAGAAGCTGTTGCTCCCGCGCCTGCAACAGCTTCCGCTGCTCGACATCGCTCGCCACGCCTTGACGGTAGGCTGCGCGCACCTCCTGGAGACGGAACTGATAGCCGCAGGCAAGCACCAGCGACACACCAATGACGACGACCGCGCCCCTGTACATACGCGAGCGCCCCGCCATCTCGTGCCAGCCGAGCATCTCAGCGATACGCATGTTCAGGAGGCCACCACCCGGGCCACGAGTGAGAACGCATCGCCACCGGCCCGCGCCAAGACGTGCTTGAGTTCAAGGTCCAGGAGTATCGGCGAGCGCTGCAGGTCGCGCATGAACTGGGCCAGCACCGCAGGAGAAACCGCTAGGCCATTGATCTGCAGCCGGTCACCCTGCACGTCCAGGCGCGTCAGTTGCATCCCATGCGGCATCGCCAGTTCGATCTCGATCAACAGCTGCGGTACGCCTTGCTGCGAGGAGCGCAACGCGCCAAGCGCATCAACCTGCCTGCGCAGGCCCGTGTGCGCCTCACGCAACTGTTCCAGGCGTGCCACTTGCCCATCCAGCGACTGCAGCTGTTGCTGACGCTGCAATCCGGCAGCTGCTTGCTGCTTCAGCCGCAGGTGGGCGAACCGATCGACCAGCATGACCACGACAAACGCTGCGAACAGACTGCCCAGAAACACCAGCCTGAAGTTGCGCAGCTCCACCAGACGCTGGCGCTCACGCCATGGCAGCAGGTTCAGGCGCAGGTTCATTGCGTACCTCCCAGGGCGAGGCCGAGGGGCAGGACCATGGCGCCGCAGCGGTCTGGCAGCGAAGCCGCATGGACCCGCTGCGGACAAACCCGCTCACAGGGGAATCCGAAATGCCGCGCCAGCGACCGCACGCAAGCGTCCGTCGCCGCCCCGCCGCCGACCATCAACCCTGCGCTCAGCTCGAACGGAGGATCCCCCTCCAGCAAGCTCTCGAGATGCGCCAGAAACTCGGTCGAACCCACGCCAGGCTCGATCCTCTGCGCCTTTCGCCAAGGCAGGGGTCCATCGGGCCAGCCATGCAGGGTCAGGCTGTCGGCCTCGACCTGCAACAGCGGCCGACAGCTGTCGCTGGCCTGCAAACGACGCAGCGCCAGACTGTCCACCTCGACGGCAACCACCTCCAGGCCTGCCGCCTCGAACGGCTGCAACAGTGGCGCCAGGACGCTCTGGCGAGCGGCCCCGACCAGCACATCGAGCATGTGGGGGGCCTGCTGGGAAATGCCCAGCACCTGAAAGTCCAGGGCCAGATCGTCAATCGGGAAAGGGAAAAGGCGCTCGGCATCGGCAAGCAGATGCGCTTCTCGTTCAGGCTCCGCCAGTGCGGCGGGCAACTGGCCCACCTTGCAGATCACCTGCGAGCCCGGCACCGCCAACGCAACCCGTCGAGACCGGCTGCCACAACGGCGCCACGCCTGACGCAGGGCCATGGCCTGCACCTCGGTATCGCCACCACCCCGCAAAGCCCCCCGGATTGGCTCGACCACCCAGGCAGCCACCTCATGGCGCCCTCGTCGCCGCTGCAACTCAAGAATTCTCACGGAATCGGAGGCAATTTCCACCCCCAATACTGAACCGGCATCCCTGCCAAAGCGTCCAAGCATCGCTGCTCCTTTTCATGACCGTGGCAAACCCTTGCCATCCGGGGCGATTGCGCCCATTGCCCCGACCGACCGATGACCCGGCGGGGCGAAAATGCTTATAATGCCCAGCGTTTTTTCCCGTCCGCCGGGCCTGCGTGCACTCCACTTCTCAACCTGGACACCCAAAAGCCTTGATACGCCTGCTGAAGTTCTTCTGGTGGTCTTTCGTCGCCGTCATCTGCGCGCTCGTGCTCGGTCTGAGTGGTGCGTTTCTGTATCTTAGTCCCAGCCTGCCTTCGGTCGACTCGCTCAGAAGCATCCAGTTGCAGATCCCCCTGAGGGTGTACAGCAGCGACGGCAAACTGATTGCCGAGTTTGGCGAAATGCGCCGCTCGCCAATCCGTTTTGCGGAGATTCCCCCACAGTTCATCCAGGCGCTTCTGTCAGCCGAAGACGACAATTTCCTCAATCACTACGGGGTCGATCCGAGCAGCCTGATGCGTGCTGCGACCCAACTTGTGAAGTCTGGTCATATCCAGACCGGCGGCAGCACCATCACCATGCAGGTGGCGAAGAACTTCTTCCTCACCAGCGAGCGCAGCTTCTCGCGCAAGACCAACGAGATCCTCCTGGCGCTGCAGATCGAACGTGAGCTGACCAAGGACGAGATCCTCGAGCTGTACGTCAACAAGATCTACCTGGGCAACCGCGCCTACGGCATCGATGCCGCCGCGCAGGTGTACTACGGCAAGTCGATCCGTGATGTCAGCCTGGCGCAGATGGCGATGATCGCCGGCCTGCCCAAAGCCCCTTCGCGCTTCAATCCGCTGGCCAACCCGGTGCGTGCCAAGGAGCGCCGCGACTGGATCCTCGGCCGCATGTACAAGCTCGGCAAGATCGACGAGGCAAGCTACCAGGCCGCCCTCGCCGAGCCGCTGAACGCCAGCTATCACGTACCGACACCTGAGGTGAATGCACCGTTCGTCGCCGAAATGGCGCGTGCCGAGATGGTCGGCCGCTACGGCAGCGATGCCTACACCGAAGGTTTCCGGGTCACCACGACCGTGCCCAGCGACACGCAGGAAATCGCCAACAAGGCAGTCCTCAACGGCCTCTCGCAATACGACGAGCGCCATGGCTACCGCGGCCCCGAAGCGCGCTTCCCGGGCAAGACCCGCACCGCCTGGCAGCAGGAACTGGGCAAGCAACGTACCCTCGGCGGCCTTGAACCGGCCATCGTCACCCAGGTGGACAAGACCGGCCTGAAAGTCATGACGCGCGGCGGCCAGGACGAAGACGTCGCCTGGGACACCATGAAGTGGGCCCGTCCGTTCATCAACAGCAATGCCCAGGGGCGCGCGCCTCAGTCGCCGGCCGATGTCGCGCAGATCGGCGACCTGGTGCGCCTGCAACGCCTGGACGACGGCAAGCTCAAGTTCAGCCAGGTGCCGGGCGCCCAGAGCGCACTGGTCACGCTTGACCCGAACAGCGGTGCAATCCGCGCCCTGGTCGGTGGCTTCTCGTTCGAGCAGAGCAACTATAACCGCGCCATGCAGGCCAAGCGCCAGCCAGGCTCCAGCTTCAAGCCCTTCGTCTATAGCGCCGCACTGGACAACGGCTATACCGCCGCCAGCCTGGTCAACGACGCACCGATCGTGTTCGTCGACGAATACCTCGACAAGGTCTGGCGCCCGAAAAACGACACCAACACCTTCCTCGGTCCGATCCGCATGCGCGAGGCGCTGTACAAGTCGCGCAACCTGGTCTCGATCCGCCTGCTCCAGGCGATGGGGGTCGACCGCACCATCGACTACATTGCCAAGTTCGGCTTCAACAAGCAGGACCTGCCGCGCAACCTGTCGCTGGCACTGGGTACCGCAACGCTCACCCCGATGGAAATCGCCACCGGCTGGAGCACCTTTGCCAACGGCGGGTACAAGATCAACCCCTACCTGATCGAGCGCGTCGAAAGCCGCAACGGCGAAACCCTGTTCACCGCCAACCCGGCGCGCGTTCCCCAGGGCAATCAGGACCAGGCCGGAATCGCCGCGCCCGAAGAGCCGATCACCACGCTCCCGCAGCCGGGCACCGCACCTTCGGCACTGGGCCAGATCGCCCCGCCACCGCAGACGCCGGCCATTGCCGAGCGCATCGTCGATGGCCGTACCACCTACATCCTGACCAGCATGCTGCAGGATGTGATCAAGCGTGGCACTGGCCGTCGCGCCCTGGCCCTGGGCCGCAGCGACATCGCGGGCAAGACCGGTACCACCAACGAATCCAAGGATGCCTGGTTCTCCGGCTACAACGCCGACTACGTGACCACGGTCTGGGTCGGTTTCGACCAGCCTGAAACACTTGGTCGCCGAGAATATGGCGGCACCGTTGCACTGCCGATCTGGATGGACTTCATGGGCCCGGCACTCAAGGGCAAGCCTGAACACGCACCGGCAGAGCCGGAGGGCATCCTCAGCCTGCGCGTGGATCCGGTCAGCGGTCGCGCGGCGACACCAAGCACGCCGAACGCCTACTTCGAGCTGTTCAAGGCCGAGGATTCACCACCATCGGTAGATGAGCTGGGCAACGGCTCAGCACCAGGCAGCCCGCTGCCGGCCGATGAGGCGGCGCCGATGGATCTGTTCTAAGTGGCGATCTGAACCTGTAGCAGCAGCCTTGTGCCGCTTCTACAGGTGGAGCGGTCATCTGTAGAACAGCGGCCAACAAAAAGCCCCGACTCTTGCGAGCCGGGGCTTTTTCATGTCGCTACAACGAGATCAGCCGTTGAACACGTCATCCACGCTCTTGAGCGGGTAGTGCTTCGGATACGGCAGGGTCGCCACACCGGATTCGATGGCGGCCTTGGCCACGGCATCGGAAACGACGGTGATCAGGCGAGCGTCCAGCGGCTTCGGAATGATGTACTCGCGGCCGAACTCCAGACCTTCAACACCGTAGGCCTCGCACACTTCCTTCGGAACCGGCAGCTTGGCCAGGTCTTTCAGGGCGATAGCGGCGGCAATCTTCATCTCTTCGTTGATGCGCTTGGCGCGAACGTCCAGGGCACCACGGAAGATGAAGGGGAAGCCCAGAACGTTGTTGACCTGGTTCGGGTAGTCGGAACGACCGGTGGCCATGATCACATCGCTGCGGGTGGCGTGGGCCAGCTCTGGAGCGATTTCCGGATCCGGGTTCGAGCAGGCGAACACGATCGGGTTGGCAGCCATCGACTTCAAGCCTTCCGGGCTCAGCAGGTTCGGGCCGGACAGGCCAACGAACACGTCAGCGCCTTCCAGCGCGTCAGCCAGGGTGCGCTTGTCGGTGGCGTGAGCGAACTGCGCCTTGTACTGGTTCAGGTCGTCGCGGCCAGCGTGGATCACGCCGCTGCGGTCGATCATGTAGATGTTCTCGACCTTGGCGCCCATGCTGACCAGCAGCTTCATGCAGGAGATGGCGGCAGCGCCGGCACCCAGGCAGACGATCTTGGCGTCTTCGAGCTTCTTGCCTGCGATTTCCAGGGCGTTGATCATGCCGGCGGCCGTCACGATGGCGGTGCCGTGCTGGTCATCGTGGAAGACCGGGATGTCGCACTGTTCGATCAGAGTGCGCTCGATCTCGAAGCACTCAGGTGCCTTGATGTCTTCGAGGTTGATGCCACCGAAGGTGATGGAGATGCGGCGAACGGTGTCGATGAAAGCCTGTGGGCTTTCCGACTCGACTTCGATGTCGAACACGTCGATACCGGCGAAACGCTTGAACAGAACACCCTTGCCTTCCATGACTGGCTTGGAAGCCAGCGGGCCGAGGTCACCCAGGCCGAGGATGGCAGTACCGTCGGAGATCACAGCGACCAGGTTACCCTTGCCGGTGTATTTGTAGGCCAGCTCTGGATCACGGCCAATTTCGCGTACCGGCTCGGCGACGCCTGGGCTGTAGGCCAGGGCAAGGTCACGGGCGGTGGCGGTTGGCTTGGAGAGTTCGACGCTCAGTTTCCCCGGGCGAGGTTGAGCGTGATATTCGAGAGCGGCGGTTTTCAAGTCTGACATGGTGGGCATTCCGCTTGTTTACTGTTCTGACGGACCGCCGAGGATACGCAAAGAGCCGGGAGGCGACAAGACTGCCCGGTCACATGTGTCAAGGCCCTTGGCCTACGACTTTACGCTACAACCCGCGGGGCTTACGGCCTTGAGTGTGTACAATCCAAACCAATAATGTCTACAACTATTTTTTCACCGAAACCTGCTCCAACATGCTCGGATCGCTCAGCGGCAACAGCCAGCGTCGCTGCCCAGGCTTGAGCCCGCCCTTGCGGGAACGGTCCAGCACCCAGCCGCGCGCCTCGACCTGACGCCCCTTGAGATTATCGAAGAAACCGTCAGGGAAGGCGCGTTGCAGACGAGCGGGAACCTGCAGCACCACAGCCTCGTCAAGCTCCAGCCAGACGCCTCCTCGATTGTGGTCGATCGCGCTCACCCTGCCGCCGATCACAGCGAAGCCGGATTGTCTCAGGTGCCCCGCTGCGATGACCGGCGACTGCCGCCAGAGCCCGAGCCTACCTGTGCGTGCGGCCTGCTCGGCTTGTTGCTGGCAGCCGACCAGACGCACGTTGGGTGCCACCGCAACGCGATAGGCCAAGCCCTCACTGAGCAACTGCGCCTCAAGATTGTCGCCATTCCGGCCATAGAGGTGCGCCAAGGTGCGCCCGTACTTGTCCCTGGGCTCCACACCCGGCACCAGCCCCACCCGGCCATCACTGGCCTGCACCAGTGCCTCCAGCCGTCGCCTGGCCGCTTCGGCATAGGGTTCGCTGGTGCGACCTTTGCGCCCGATCTCAGGTGCATTGATGCCAATCAGCCGCACGCTGCGGCCATCCCCCAGACGCACGGTATCGCCATCGACGACCTGACGCACCGTCACTGGCTGCAAGGCCTCGGGAACCGGGCAGAAGGCCTGCGCGGGAACATGCCAGATTGCGCCCACAAAAAAGGCGCCCACGAGGGGCGCCTTCTTTTGCAGCAATGCGAAACCCGAAGGGCTCGCCGTGCGCATGATTACTTCTTGGTACCGAACATACCGAAGCGATCGGCGAACTTCTGTACGCGACCACCGGTGTCCAGGACTTTCTGCTTACCGGTGTAGAACGGGTGGCAGAGGTTGCAAACGTCGATCGCCAGGGTGTTGCCCAGGGTCGAACGGGTTTCGAATTTGTTGCCGCAGCTGCAGGTGACAGCAACTGCTTCGTAGTTCGGATGAATATCGGCTTTCATGGTCACTTCCTCGAGCTGCGTGCCGCCACCCAACACCAATTGTTGAATACCGCACGTAATTAGGCGGCGAATAATACCAGACCGTCAGGCCAGCGCAAGTTGTCGCTTGCACCGGCCGTCGTCTGCTAGGCTCGTGCGATTCCCGACCAGCTACGAAGACCTGCCGCGTGTCCGACGTCATCCTGCGCCTTGCCCTGCCCTCGCCCCTGCGTCGCTTGTTCGACTACCGGGCCCCGGCCGCCATGGCACGCCAGCAACTGACACCCGGCATGCGCATCCGCGTACCGTTCGGCCGTCGCGAGATGATCGGCGTGCTGGTGGAGGTCTGCGAGCAGAGCGAAGTCCCCGCCGACAAGCTCAAGCCAGCGAGCATGCTGCTCGACCCGGTCTCGCCGCTGCCTCCGGCACTGTTCAAGCTGTGCCTGTGGACCGCCCACTACTATCAGCACAGCCTGGGCGACACCCTGAGCTGGGCATTGCCGGTGTTGCTGCGTCAGGGCGAAGCAGCCGAAGTGCGCCAGGAGCGTTTCTGGCATGCGACCCCCGGCGCGCGTCTGGACGACCCACGTATCGCCCGGGCACCGCGCCAGAAAGAGGCCTTGCAGACCCTCGCCCAGCACCCTCATGGCGTAGCCCACAGCGTGCTGGCCAAACTCGGCCTGAACAAAGACAGCCTCGACCTGCTGCTGGCCAAGGAACTGGTGCAGGTCGAGGTGCGCCGGCACCTGCCGGCGCCGCGCCATGACCGCTGGCTGGCCCAGCCGGAACTGCCGCTCAACGAGGAGCAGAGCGCTGCCTTCCAGGCCGTGCGCGCAGGCTTCGGCAGCTTCCACGCCTTCCTGCTGGCCGGTGTCACCGGCAGCGGCAAGACCGAGGTCTACCTGCAGCTGATTCGCGAAACCCTGGAGGCCGGCAAGCAGGCACTGATCCTGATCCCCGAGATCAACCTCGGCCCGCAGACCCTGGCGCGCTTCGAGCAGCGCTTCAATGCCCGCATCGCCCTGCTGCACTCGGCAGTCAACGACCGCGAGCGCCTGGATGCCTGGCTCGCTGCCCGCGATGGCGAGGCCGACATCATCATCGGCACACGTTCGGCCCTGTTCACGCCCATGAAGAACCCGGGCCTGATCATCATCGACGAGGAGCACGACGGCTCCTACAAACAACAGGAAGGGCTGCGCTATCACGCCCGCGACCTGGCCGTGGTCCGCGCGCACCAGGAGAACATCCCGATCCTGCTGGGCTCGGCGACACCTTCGCTGGAAAGCCTGCACAACGCCCACAGCGGGCGCTACGGCCTGCTGCGCATGAACCAGCGCGCCGGCGGCGCCCGCCCGCCGCGCTTCATGCGCCTGGATGTGCGCAGCCTGCCGCTGGACAGCGGCATCAGTGGCCCACTTCAACAGGCGATCGGCCAGACCCTGGCAGCCGGCCAACAAGTGTTGGTGTTCCTCAACCGCCGCGGCTTCGCCCCGACGCTGCTGTGTCACGACTGCGGCTGGCTGTCGGAGTGTCCACGCTGCGATGCACGCATGACCGTGCATCAGCGCTCAGGCGTGTTGCGCTGTCACCACTGTGGTTACGACGAACGCCTGCCGCTGCAATGCCCGCAATGCGCCCACGTCGACCTGCGCCCGGTCGGCGCCGGAACCGAGCGCGCCGAAGAGCGCCTGAAGACCCTGTTCCCCGATTACCCCGTCCTGCGCGTGGACCGCGACAGCACGTCGCGCAAGGACGCCATGCACCACCTGTTGACCACCATCCAGCGCGGCCAGCCGAGCATTCTGGTCGGCACCCAGATGCTGGCCAAGGGGCATCACTTCCCGCGGGTAACCCTGGTGGCCATCCTCGATGCCGATGGCGGACTGTTCTCGGGTGATTTCCGCGCCAGCGAGCGAATGGCGCAGCTGATCGTGCAGGTCGCAGGCCGCGCCGGGCGGGCCGAGGAGCCTGGCAAGGTGATCGTGCAGACCCACCTGGCCGAGCATCCACTGCTGGTGCAACTGACCGAGCAAGGCTATTTCGCCTTCGCCGAGCAAGCCCTGAGCGAGCGGCGCGCCGCCGGCCTGCCGCCCTTCTCGCACCTGGCCCTGCTGCGCGCCGAAGCGCATAAGCCAGGGCAGGCGGAAGCCTTTCTCGACGAAGCCTGCGCCGCCGCCGAGGGTGTGCTGGCAGAGCAGGGCTTGAGCGGCATCGAGCTGCTCGGCCCGGTACCAGCCCCCATGGAGCGCCGTGCCGGCCGCTTCCGCGCGCAGCTGTTGATCCAGGCCAATGCCCGGGCGCCGCTGCATCGACTGATCAGTAGCTGGTTGCTAGTGTTGGAACAGATGCCGTCGGGACGGCAGGTGCGCTGGTCGCTGGACGTGGACCCGGTCGATCTCTACTGAATCCATGAAAGCCAGCGCAATCCTGCGCGAGCCGTAAAGGTTGGCAATCAAGCCCCGGCCACGGATAATGTTCCGTTTTTCCACCTGCGCATCGAAGCGCTGCACCGCGCTTGCGGTCGAAAAGAGAACCCGATGAAAGACACCATTCGCCAGCTGATCCAGCAAGCCCTCACCCAACTCGTCAACGAAGGTGTGTTGCCTGAAGGCCTGACGCCGGCGATCCAGGTGGAAAACGCCCGCGACAAGACCCACGGCGACTTCGCCAGCAACATCGCCATGATGTTGGCCAAGCCGGCAGGCATGAAGCCGCGCGACCTGGCCGACAAGCTGATCGCCGCCCTGCCTGCCAGCGCCGACATCAGCAAGGTCGAGATCGCCGGCCCCGGCTTCCTCAACTTCTTCCAGAACACCGACGCCCTGGCCAACCGCCTAGAGGCGGCACTTGCAGATGCCCACCTGGGCGTGCGCAAGGCCGGCGCAGCGGAAAAAGTGGTCATCGACATGTCGGCGCCAAACCTGGCCAAGGAGATGCACGTCGGCCACCTGCGCTCGACCATCATCGGCGACAGCGTCGCGCGCGTGCTGGAATTCCTCGGCGACGAGGTGATCCGCCAGAACCACGTGGGCGACTGGGGCACCCAGTTCGGCATGCTGCTGGCCTACCTGGAAGAAAACCCCATCACCAGCGACGAGCTGTCGGACCTGGAAAACTTCTACCGCGCGGCGAAGAAGCGCTTCGACGAATCGGAAGACTTCGCCAACCGCGCCCGTGGCCTAGTGGTCAAGCTGCAAGCTGGCGACCCCGAGTGCATGGCGCTGTGGACGCGTTTCAAGGATATCTCGCTGTCGCACTGCCAAAAGACCTACGAGCTGCTCAACGTCAAGCTGACCATGGCCGACGTGATGGGCGAAAGTGCCTACAACGCCGACCTCGCCAACGTAGTCGCCGACCTCAAGGCCAAGGGTCTGCTGGTCGAAAGCCAGGGCGCGCAGTGCGTGTTCCTGGAAGAGTTCAAGAACACCGAAGGCGAGCCGCTGCCGGTGATCGTGCAAAAGGCCGACGGCGGCTACCTGTACGCCACCACCGACCTGGCTGCGGTGCGCTACCGCAGCAATGTGCTCAAGGCCGATCGCGCCTTGTACTTCGTCGACCAACGCCAGGCGCTGCACTTCAACCAGGTGTTCGAAGTGGCGCGTCGCGCCGGCTTCGTCGGGCACCCGATGAAAATGGAGCACATGGGCTTCGGCACCATGAACGGCGCCGATGGCCGTCCGTTCAAGACCCGCGACGGCGGCACCGTGAAGCTGATCGACCTGCTGAGCGAAGCCAAGGAGCGCGCCTACGCGCTGGTCAAGGAAAAGAACCCGAGCCTGGCCGAGGACGAGCTGCGCCACATCGGTGAAGTGGTCGGGATCGGCGCGGTGAAGTACGCCGACCTGTCCAAGCACCGTACCAGCGACTACAGCTTCAACTTCGAACTGATGCTCAACTTCGAAGGCAACACCGCGCCCTACCTGCTCTACGCCTACACCCGCGTGGCCGGTGTGTTCCGCAAGCTGGGCAAGGGCTTCGACGAGGTAGAGGGCGACATCGTGCTGCAGGCTGCCCACGAGCAGGACCTGGCGGCTCGCCTGGCACAGTTCGGCGAAACGCTGAACAACGTCGCCGAAAAAGGCACCCCACACGTGCTGTGCAGCTACCTCTACGACCTGGCCGGCCTGTTCTCCAGCTTCTACGAGAACTGCCCGATCCTCACCGCCGAAACCGTCGAACAGCAGCAGAGCCGCCTGCGTCTCGCCGCGCTGACCGGCCGTACTCTCAAGCAGGGCCTGGAGCTGCTCGGCCTGGAAACCCTGGAGCGCATGTAAGTTGGCTGCCAAGAAAAAACCCGCGCCCAAGCGCGGCGCCAGCCGTCACCAGCCACCCGCCAAACAGCCGATCCCGGGCTGGGTGTGGCTGGCGGTCGGCCTGACCGTAGGTGCATTCATCGTCTTCCTGATGAAGCTCGAGCCCGGCGGCGATGACATCAAGCGTGCCAAGCCTGAACAGCAGAAGCCCGCCAAGGTCGCCGAGGCGGCCAAAGGCACCACGCCGACCACGCCGCAGCCGATCAAGCCCAAGTACGACTTCTACACCCTGCTGCCAGAGTCGGAAGTGATCGTGCCGCCTGAAGCGGTGCCGGAGAAGACGCCGCCCGTGCCGGCCCAGCCGGTCACGCCGGTCACTCCTGCCGAAGCCGCGAAGATCGACACGGCCCGAGCCCAGGCTGCGCTGTCGGGGCAGACGCCACCACCGGCTCCCCCAGTGATCAAGCCTGCAGCGACCACGCAGTTCTTCCTCCAGGCCGGTTCGTTCCGCAAGGAAGCCGATGCCGACAAGGTACGTGCGCAGATCATCCTGCTCGGCCAGGTGGTCAAGGTGGAATCGGGGACGGTGAAGGAAGAAACCTGGTACCGCGTACTGGTCGGTCCGTTCAGCAACCGTGAACAACTGACCGTGGCACAGAAGCAGCTGGCCGGAGCAGGTTTCAGCAACCTGCTGCTGCAGCAGCGACAGACCCGCCAGTAACGAAAAAGGCCTTGCCGCACTGCGACAAGGCCTTTTTTCTGCGGAGTCAGCGCTGCCTGCCATTGACCTCGGACACCTGGGTGTTGAGGGTCCAGAAGTCATACAGCACGCCAATCAGGAACAGGCCGCCGGTAAACAGGTAGATCAGTGCGCTGATCCACTTGCCCTGGTAAAGCCTGTGAATGCCGAAAATACCCAGGAACGTCAGCAGCACCCACGCCACGCTGTAGTTCACCGGCCCTGGCTGGAACCGCAGGTCAGCCTCGCGGTCCATGGACGGGATCAGGAACAGGTCGATCAGCCAGCCGATACCCAGCAAGCCCAGCGTGCAGAACCAGATCGTCCCGGTGATCGGCTTTCCGTAGTAGAAACGGTGCGAGCCGGTGAAGCCGAAGATCCACAGCAGGTACCCGATGACCTTGCTGTGCGTGTCATGAAGCGGCGCACCCTGTTGATACGTATTCATTCAAAACCCTCGTGGGATAGCCGAAAATTTTCTAACGAAAAATGTGACTTTTTCGTTTTGCCCCGACGTATGGCACCCAGCCACACGACCAACGGATCAGATTTTGATCAAAAAGCTGTTATAAAGTTGCGCGCCAACATCTATAAACATCCATAAAGAGCTTCAACTATGCCGCCTTTCTTCAAGACATGGCTGACCCTCTGCCTATTGTTACCCCTGGCCGCCCACGCCACCAACCGTGAGCAACGACTCCCCAACGGATTCACTGGCTACACCTCCAACGCCGATGTTTCCGTGAAACGCACCCCCGCCAAGCAGGTCAGCCTGCGTGCGCGTCCGGCAAATGCCGCGAAGAACCACGCGCTGAAAGTGGCGGCGATGTCGCCCAAGCAGAGCAGCGAAGTACTCAGCCGCGCCGTCAACGTGCTCGGCACCCCCTACCGCTGGGGCGGTAGCACGCCTGGCAAGGGCTTCGACTGCAGCGGTCTGGTCAAGTACGCCTTCAACGATGTCGCCGACGTCGATCTGCCACGCACCTCGAACGCCATGGCCCAAGGGCATGGCGTGAAAGTGGCGCGGGATGACCTCAAGCCCGGCGACCTGATCTTCTTCAACATCAAGAGCCGTCGGGTCAATCACGTTGCCATCTACCTGGGCAACGACCGCTTCATCCACGCGCCGCGCACCGGCAAGCGGGTGAGCATCGACAGCCTCGAAAAGCCGTACTGGCAGAAGCATTATGTGGTTGCCAAGCGCGTGCTGCCCAAGGAGCAGGAGGCGCTGCGGCTGGCCAAGCGTTGATGTAGTTTCTTTCTCTGGCCTCTTCGCGGGCAAACCCACGAAGAGGCCAGCAGTTTCACCCTGCCCCGTCGATCACTCCCCGCTTCATCAACGCCTGCATCGCCCCTTCCATCGTCACCATCCCCTGCGCCGTGCCGGTCTGCATCACCGACTGCAACTGCGCCATCCGCCCTTCGCGAATCAGGTTGCGCACCGCTGGCGTCGCCACCAATACCTCCCGCGCCGCCACCCGGCCACCACCCACCCGACGCACCAGCACCTGCGCCACCACCAGACGCAACGACTCGGCCAACATGGCGCGCACCAGCGGCTTCTCTTCGGCGGCGAACACGTCCACCAGGCGATCGATGCTGCTCGCCGCTGTTCGCGTATGCACCGTGGCCAGCACCAGATGCCCGGTCTGCGCCGCTCGCAGCGCCAGACGAATGGTCTCCAGGTCACGCAATTCCCCGATCATGATCACATCCGGATCCTGGCGCAGGGCACTGCGCAACCCCTGGGCAAAATCGCGACTGTGGCGGCCGATCTCGCGCTGAGTGATCAGGCAGCGCTCGGCGCGGTGCACGAATTCGACCGGATCTTCCAAGGTGAGGATGTGGTTTGAGCGCTCACGATCAAGCTGCGCGATCAAAGCAGCCAGTGTGCTGGACTTGCCACTGCCGGTCGGACCACCCACCAGCACCAGGCCATCACGGCACTGGGCAATGACTCGATACACTTCCATGAGGTCGAGTTCTTCGACCGTTGGCACCTGTGCAGGTATCAGCCGCAGGCTTGCGGCCAACCCCCGATACTGCCGGTACAGGTTCAGACGAAAACGGCCAAGCCCAGGCAGATCAAGGGCCAGATCGATTTCCTCAGCCGCCGGCCACAGGCGCCGCTGATCAGCATCGAGCCAGGGCGCCAAGCCTTTCTCGATCATTTCGCTTTGCAAGGCAGGCAACGCCAGGCGCTGCAATTCGCCATCCAGGCGCCACAGCGGCGCCTCGCCCGCAGCCAGGTGCAGGTCCGAAGCCCCCGCTGCCACGGCCCGGGCCAACAGGTCGGTCACATCCATGAGACTCCCCAAAGGCCATCAAGCAGGTAGAATGCCGCACACCACTGAGCTGCCGGCATCGATCCATGTCCACCCTAGCAGACAACCTTCGCGCTATCAGCGAACGCATCGACAACGCGGCCCGAGCCGCTGGACGCGACACCGCCAGCGTACACCTGCTGGCCGTGAGCAAGACCAAGCCCGCCACCGCCATTCGCGAAATCCACGCCGCTGGCGTACGCGACGTCGGCGAGAACTACCTGCAGGAAGCCCTGGCCAAGCAAGATGAATTGCGTGACCTGCCCTTGATCTGGCACTTCATCGGCCCCATCCAGTCGAACAAGACCAAGGCCATTGCCGAACACTTCGACTGGGTACACAGCGTGGATCGCCTGAAAATCGCCCAACGCCTGAGCGAGCAGCGCCCCAGCGGCCTGCCAGCGCTGAACGTCTGCCTGCAGGTGAACGTCAGCGGCGAAGACAGCAAATCGGGCTGCACCCCGGCCGATCTGCCGGCACTGGCCCAGGCCGTGGCCGAACTGCCCAACCTGCGTCTGCGCGGGCTCATGGCGATTCCCGAGCCCAGCGACGACCGCGCCACCCAGGAGGCCGCCTTCGCCCGCCTGCGCCAGTTACAGGAAAACCTGGGCCTTGGCCTGGACACGCTATCCATGGGCATGAGCCACGACCTGGAAGCGGCCATCGCCCAGGGTGCGACCTGGGTCCGTATCGGCACCGCCCTGTTCGGCGCCCGCGACTACGGCCAGCCCTGATTCCATGCTTTACTCACTCTCTCCTTCAAGGACCTGACATGAGCAAGACTCGTATTGCCTTCATCGGCGCCGGCAACATGGCCGCCAGCCTGATCGGCGGCCTGCGCGCCCAGGGCCTGGACGCCGCGCAGATCCGCGCCAGCGACCCGGGTGCCGAGACCCGCGCCCGGATCAAGGCCGAGCACGGCATCGAAACCTTCGAAAGCAACGCCCAGGCCATCGATGGCGTGGACGTGATCGTGCTGGCGGTCAAGCCACAGGTCATGAAAGCCGTGTGCGAGACCCTGAAACCAACCCTGGCGCCGGGCCAACTGGTGGTCTCCATCGCTGCCGGCATCACCTGCCAGAGCCTGCAGAGCTGGCTGGGCGAAATCCCGGTGGTGCGCTGCATGCCCAACACGCCATCGCTGCTGCGCCAAGGTGCCAGCGGCTTGTACGCCACCGCTCAGGTCTCCGGCGAACAACGCCAGCAGGCGGAGCAACTGCTGACTGCGGTCGGCACCGCCCTGTGGCTGGAACAGGAGCAGCAGCTGGACGCCGTGACCGCGGTCTCCGGCAGCGGCCCGGCGTATTTCTTCCTGCTGATCGAGGCCATGACCGCTGCTGGCGAGAAGCTCGGCCTGCCGCGTGAAACCGCCTCGCAACTGACCCTGCAGACTGCCCTGGGCGCCGCGCACATGGCGGTTGCCAGCGATGTCGATGCTGCCGAACTGCGCCGCCGCGTCACCTCGCCCGCCGGCACGACCGAAGCGGCGATCAAGTCGTTCCAGGCCAACGGTTTCGAGGCCATCGTCGAGCAGGCGCTGCAGGCTGCGGCCACGCGCTCCGCCGAGCTGGCCGAACAATTGGGCAAATAAGGAGCTGTCGATGAATGCACTGTCCGACGCCGCGATCTTCGTGGTGCAAACCCTGGTCAGCCTGTACCTGGTGATCGTCCTGCTGCGCTTCGTGCTGCAACTGGTCAAGGCCGACTTCTACAACCCGCTGAGCCAGTTCGCCGTGCGCGCCACCCAACCGCTGCTCAAGCCAATCCGCCGGGTCATTCCCAGCATCGCTGGCCTGGACACCTCTTCGCTGCTGCTGGCGATCGTGATCCAGGCGCTGCTGATGGCCTTCGTGCTGATGGTCACCTACGGCACCTTCGGCGACATCCTGCACCTGCTGATGTGGGCGATTCTCGGCATCACCTCGCTGTTCCTGAAGATTTTCTGGGTCGCGATGATCGTCATGGTGATCGTCTCGTGGGTCGCGCCGAACAGCCACAACCCCGCCGCCGAACTGGCCTACCAGATCAGCGAGCCAGTGCTGGCGCCGTTCCGCCGCCTGGTGCCCAACCTCGGCGGCATGGACATTTCGCCGATCTTCGCCTTCATCGCCATCCAGGTGATCCAGTCGTTCCTGATGCCACAACTGGCTGCCTATGCCGGCATGCCGGAACAGCTGTGGCGAATGATCTGAACCACCGCGTCATCCAGCGGCAGCCTTTGCTTGCCGCTGGGGGTAGCGCTCTTTAGACTTACGCTTCCGTCAAGCGTGAGCAGGGTCGATGTCCACTGTCTTTCCCGAAGATTCCGTCGGTCTGGTAACCCCCCAGATCGCCCGGTTCGATGAACCGCTGGCCCTGGCCTGTGGCCGCGCGCTGGCCTCGTACGAACTCATCTACGAAACCTATGGCCAGCTCAACGCCAGCGCCAGCAATGCCGTGCTGATCTGCCACGCACTGTCCGGTCACCACCACGCCGCCGGCTACCACGCTGCCACCGACCGCAAGCCGGGCTGGTGGGACAGCTGCATCGGCCCGGGCAAGCCGATCGACACCAACCGCTTCTTCGTGGTCAGCCTGAACAACCTCGGCGGCTGCAATGGCAGCACCGGCCCGAGCAGCCTCAACCCGGCTACCGGCAAGCCCTATGGCGCGGATTTCCCGGTTCTGACCGTGGAAGACTGGGTACACAGCCAGGCCCGCCTGGCCGATCGCCTCGGCATCCAGACCTGGGCCGCCATCGTCGGCGGTAGCCTGGGCGGCATGCAGGCGCTGCAGTGGACCATCACCTACCCCGATCGCGTACGCCACTGCGTGGACATCGCCTCGGCGCCCAAGCTGTCGGCACAGAACATCGCCTTCAACGAAGTGGCACGCCAGGCCATCCTCACCGACCCCGAGTTCCACGGCGGTTCGTTCCAGGACCAGGGCGTGATCCCCAAGCGCGGGCTGATGCTGGCGCGCATGGTCGGGCACATCACCTACCTGTCCGACGACTCGATGGGCGAGAAATTCGGCCGGGAGCTCAAGAGCGACAAGCTCAACTACGACTTCCACAGCGTCGAGTTCCAGGTCGAGAGCTACCTGCGCTACCAGGGCGAGGAGTTTTCGGGGCGCTTCGATGCCAACACCTACCTGCTGATGACCAAGGCGCTGGACTACTTCGACCCGGCCGCCGCCCACGATGGCGACCTGGCCGCCACGCTGGCGCATGTCACCGCGCATTACTGCATCATGTCGTTCACCACCGACTGGCGTTTCTCGCCAGCACGCTCGCGAGAGATCGTCGATGCCCTGATGGCTGCGCGCAAGAACGTCTGCTACCTGGACATCGACTCGCCCTACGGCCACGACGCCTTCCTCATCCCGACCCCGCGCTACATGCAGGGTTTCGCGAACTACATGAACCGCATCACCCTCTGAGGACCGCATGAGAGCCGACCTGGAAATCATCCACGACTGGATCCCCGCCGGCAGCCGGGTACTCGACCTGGGCTGCGGCAATGGCGAACTGCTGGCCTCGCTGCGTGATCGCAAGAACGTCACCGGCTATGGCCTGGAGATCGACGCCGACAACATCGCCGAGTGCGTAAACAAGGGCGTCAACGTCATCGAGCAAGACCTGGACAAGGGCCTGGGCAACTTTGCCAGCAACAGCTTCGACGTGGTGGTCATGACCCAGGCCCTGCAGGCCGTGGAATACCCCGACCGCATTCTCGACGAGATGCTGCGGGTAGGCCGCCAGTGCATCATCACCTTCCCCAATTTCGGCCACTGGCGCTGCCGTTGGTACCTGGCCACCAAAGGACGCATGCCGGTGTCGGACTTCATGCCCTACACCTGGTACAACACCCCGAACATCCACTTCTGCACCTTCGAAGACTTCGAGAACCTGTGCCACGAGCGCAATGCCAAGGTGCTCGATCGCCTGGCCGTCGACAACCGTCACCGCAATGGGTGGGGCGGTCGGCTTTGGCCTAATCTTCTGGGAGAGATCGGCATCTATCGGGTCAGCAGTCCTGGGCTGCAGGAGCACCAGGTCGCGGTCTGATCCACCTATCGGAGGAATGGCACCATGCGTCGTCTCGCTCTCTTGCTGATCAGCCTGTGCCTGGCCTGGCCAGTGCTGGCTGCCGACGCCGCCCGTCCCGAGCGCAAGCAGGACTTCGGCGACGTCACGGTGCACTACAGCGCCTTCACCTCGAGCATGCTGCAGCCGGACATCGCCGCAGCCACCGGCCTTGTCCGCAGCAAGAATCAGGGCGTGCTCAACATCGCTGTGCTCAAGGCCGGCAAGCCTGGCACGGCGGTGGTCAGCGGCACGGTCAAGGACCTCACCGGCCGCAGCAGCCCGCTGTCGTTCAGGCAGATCACCGACCAAGGTGCGGTGTACTACATCGCCCAGTTCAAGATCGCACAGGCTGAAACCCTGACCTTCGACCTCAATATCGAAACCGGCGGCCTCAGCCACACACTCAGCTTCAACCAGGAAGTGTTCCCAGGCGAATGATGAATTTCCAGCAACTCGTATTGGCCAGCCACAATGCCGGCAAACTGAAAGAGCTCCAGGCCATGCTTGGCGGCTCCGTGCAACTGCGCTCGATCGGCGAATTCAGCCAGGTCGAGCCGGAGGAGACCGGCCTGTCGTTCGTCGAGAACGCCATTCTCAAGGCCCGCAACGCCGCGCGCCTTTCCGGTTTGCCGGCACTGGCCGACGACTCGGGCCTGGCGGTGGACTTCCTGGGCGGCGCACCGGGCATCTACTCGGCTCGCTACGCCGACGGCAAGGGTGATGCGGCGAACAACGCCAAGCTGCTCGATGCCCTGAAGGACGTGCCCGAGGAGCAGCGCGGCGCGCAGTTCGTCTGCGTCCTGGCCCTGGTGCGCCATGCCGACGATCCTCTGCCGATCCTCTGCGAAGGCCTGTGGCACGGTCGCATCCTGTTCGAGGCCAGCGGCGACCATGGCTTCGGCTACGACCCACTGTTCTGGGTACCGGAGCGCAACTGCTCCAGCGCCGACCTCGCACCGCTCGAGAAGAACCAGCTCAGCCATCGCGCCCGCGCCATGGCCTTGCTGCGTCAGCGTCTGGGCCTGGCATGACCGAACAGCCGCCCCTGCAGCCGGCGGGCCTGATCCTTCCAGAGCGCCCGCCGCTGTCGCTGTACATCCACATCCCCTGGTGCGTGCGCAAGTGCCCTTATTGCGACTTCAACTCGCACCAGGCCGGCCCGACGCTACCCGAAGACGACTACATCGACGCCCTGCTCGCCGACCTGGACCAGGAACTGCCTGCGGTGCAGGGCCGCCCGATCAGCACGATCTTCTTCGGCGGCGGCACGCCAAGCCTGTTCAGTGCCGCCTCGCTGGGGCGCCTGCTGCAAGGCATCGAGCAACGGATCCCGTTCGCCCCGGACATCGAGATCACCCTCGAAGCCAACCCCGGCACCTTCGAGCAGGACAAGTTCAAGGCCTACCGCCAGACCGGCATCAACCGTCTATCCATAGGTGTGCAGAGCTTCCAGCCGAGCAAGCTCGAAAAGCTCGGGCGCATCCACAACGGCGATGAGGCCGTGCGCGCTGCAGACATGGCCCGCGCAGCAGGTTTCGACAACTTCAACCTGGACCTGATGCACGGCCTGCCGGACCAGTCGCTGGACGAGGCGCTGGGTGATCTGCGCCAGGCCATCGCACTCGCGCCTACGCACTTGTCGTGGTACCAGCTCACCCTGGAACCGAACACCGTATTCTGGAACCAGCCGCCCGAGCTGCCCGAGGACGACATCCTCTGGGACATCCAGGAAGCCGGCCAGGCGTTGATGGCCGAACATGGCTACCACCAGTACGAAGTTTCGGCCTACGCCCAGCCAGGACGCGCTGCACGGCACAATCTCAACTACTGGCGCTTTGGCGACTTCATCGGCATCGGCGCGGGGGCGCATGGCAAGCTGTCGTTCCCGGACGGGCGTATCCTGCGCACCTGGAAGACCCGCCTGCCCAAGGACTACCTCAACCCGGCGAAGCCCTTCAAAGCCGGCGAGAAGCTGCTGCCCGCCGATGAGCTGCCGTTCGAATTCCTGATGAATGCCCTGCGCCTGACCGATGGCGTGGAGGCCGAACTCTTCACCCGACGCACCGGCCTGCCGCTGGCACAGTTGGCAGAAGCACGCCGTGCTGCCGAACAAAAGGGCCTACTGCAGGTCGAACCCGATCGACTGGCGGCGACACCGCGGGGCCAGTTGTTCCTCAACGACCTGCTGCAGTACTTCTTGAATTAAGGATGACCCATGGACCTGGTACTTGACCTGCTCTCGACCGTTTCCCGCTGGAGCCGCAGCAACCTGTCAGAAATTTCGCTGGCGCTCGTGGGGTGTTTGCTGGTGTTGTTCGGCACCGACCTCAAAGGCTGGGTCGATCAGCGCCTGGGGGGCCTCGCTGGCGCCCTGCGCGTGCCTTTCATGGCGCTGCTGGTGATGATCGGCAGCGGCGCGGCGCTGATCTATGCCACGCCCTGGGTGGTGAAGGCGCTGGCGCAATTCAACAACTATGCGCTGGCGCCGGTGCTGCTGGTGGTGCTGGTGCTCATCGGCGTGGTGGCAGATCGTCGCGGCTAACCCACGCGTACAGGCCAGCCAAATGAAAAACGCCCTTCTCAGGGCGTTTTTTCGATCAGTCCAGCTTCTCGAACTTCAAATCCCAGACGCCATGCCCGAGCCGCTCGCCGCGACGCTCGAACTTGGTGATCGGCCGCTCTTCAGGCCGCGGCACGTAAGCGCCGTCAGCCGCCTGGTTACGGTAGCCCGGCGCGACCTTCATCACGTCCAGCATGTGCTCGGCATAGGGCTCCCAGTCGGTGGCCATGTGGAACACACCGCCGACCTTGAGTTTGCGCCGTACCAGCTCGGCGAACTCGGGCTGGACGATGCGGCGCTTGTGATGGCGCGCCTTGTGCCAAGGATCGGGGAAGAACAGCATCAGGCGATCGAGGCTGTTGTCGGCCACGCAACGGTTGAGCACCTCGATGGCGTCGCAGTCGTACACCCGCAGGTTCTTCAGACCTTGGGTCAGCACGCCGTTGAGCAGCGCGCCAACACCCGGGCGGTGCACTTCCACACCAATGAAGTCCAGCTCAGGCGAAGCAGCGGCCATCTCCAGCAGGGAGTGCCCCATGCCGAAGCCGATCTCCAGGGTGCGCGGCGCCGAGCGGCCGAACACCTGGTCATAATCCACCGGGCTGTCGGCCAGGGGCAGGATAAACAGCGGGCCACCCTGATCAAGGCCACGTTGCTGGCCTTCAGTCATGCGGCCTGCGCGCATCACGAAACTCTTGATGCGGCGGTGCGGGCGCTCTTCGCCTTCAGCGGTGATCGGCGTTTCTTGCGATTCAGTCATCAGGGGCTCTTACTTGATCAGACCATCCAGCGGCGACGAGGCGCTGGCATAGAGTTTCTTCGGCATACGCCCGGCCAGATAGGCCATGCGACCGGCGACGATGGCGTGCTTCATCGCTTCGGCCATCAGCACCGGCTGCTGGGCGTGCGCGATAGCGGAGTTCATCAGCACGGCTTCGCAACCCATTTCCATGGCGATGGTGGCGTCGGAGGCGGTACCTACACCGGCGTCGACCAGTACCGGCACCTTGGACTCTTCCAGGATGATCTGCAGGTTGTAGGGGTTGCAGATCCCGAGCCCGGTACCGATCAGGCCCGCCAGCGGCATCACGGCGATACAGCCCGCTTCGGCCAGTTGACGGGCGATGATCGGATCGTCGCTGGTGTAGACCATCACGTCGAAACCGTCCTTGACCAGCACTTCGGCAGCCTTGAGGGTTTCGATCACGTTGGGGAACAGAGTCTTCTGGTCGGCCAGCACTTCCAGCTTCACCAGGTTGTGGCCATCGAGCAGCTCGCGGGCCAGGCGGCAGGTGCGCACGGCTTCGACGGCGTCATAGCAACCGGCGGTGTTCGGCAGGATGGTGTAGCGGTCCGGCGGCAGCACATCGAGCAGGTTCGGCTCGCCCGGGTTCTGGCCGAGGTTGGTGCGGCGCACGGCGACGGTGACAATTTCGGCACCCGAGGCTTCGATGGCCAGGCGGGTTTCTTCCATGTCACGGTACTTGCCGGTGCCGACCAGCAGGCGCGACTGGAAAGTGCGTCCGGCCAGGGTGAAGGGCTTGTCGCTACGAACGTTGCTCATCGTTGTTCCTCTGGAAAGGTTGCGGGACTTGCGGGTGGGGCACGGCAGAAGCGTCAGCCGCCACCGATGGCGTGGACCACTTCGACCTGGTCACCCTCGTTCAACAGGGTGCTTTCGTGCTGGCTGTGCGGCACGATGTCCAGGTTCAGCTCCACCGCCACACGACGCCCGACCAGCTCCAGCCGGCCCAGCAGGGCCGCGACGCTCTCGCCCGCAGGCAGTTCGTAAGGTTCACCGTTCAGTTGAATGCGCATGCGCACGGCCACCATCGTTCATTGGGGCCCGCATTCTAGCCCCGATCAGCCTTGCAACCCAAGGGCGACACACGCCATTAGTCGCGATTCCCGACCGCTTGGTCAGCCCAGGCGCCAGGCTGCCAGCCCCAGGCACAGCCAGCCGGCGAGGAAGCACAGGCCGCCGATGGGGGTGATGATGCCAAGCTTGCCCAACCCGGTGAGGGTCAGCACGTAAAGGCTGCCGGAGAACAGCAGGATACCGACTGCGAACAGCCCGCCCGCCCAGCCGACCAGACGCCCCGGCAAGTGTACCGAAAGCAGCGCGACCGCCAGGATCGCCAGGGCATGGACCAGTTGATAAGTGACGCCGGTGTGGAAGATCGCCAGGTAATCGGCGGTAAGACGGTTCTTCAGGCCGTGTGCGGCAAAGGCACCCAGGGCCACACCCGTAAAGCCAAAGAACGCGGCGAGCATCAGGAAGCTGCGAAGCATGGGACGACTCCTCGAGAGGGGTCTGTATAATGGCCCGTTCCATCGGTCCGGCCAAGCTATCGACATGCTGTCATCCCTGATCCGCCGTCTCGCCCGCGCACTGCTCTGGTTCGCTGCCGGCAGCATTGTGCTGGTGCTCGCGCTGCGCTGGGTGCCACCACCGGGCACTGCGTTGATGGTCGAACGCAAGGTGCAGTCCTGGTTCAGTGGCGAGCCGATCGACCTGCAGCGCGACTGGACGCCCTGGGACGAGATCTCCGACGAGCTCAAGGTGGCCGTTATCGCGGGCGAGGACCAGCACTTCGCCAACCACTGGGGTTTCGACATTCCCGCGATCCAGGCGGCGCTGGCACATAACGAGCGCGGCGGCAGTATCCGCGGCGCCAGCACGCTCTCCCAGCAAGTGGCGAAGAACCTGTTCCTGTGGTCGGGGCGCAGCTGGTTTCGCAAAGGTCTGGAAGCCTGGTTCACTGGCCTGATGGAGCTGTTCTGGTCGAAGGAGCGGATCCTCGAGGTCTACCTCAACAGCGCCGAATGGGGTCCGGGCGTATTCGGTGCCCAGGCAGCGGCGCGCTATCACTTCGGCGTCGATGCCAGTCGCCTCACTCGCCAACAGGCCAGCCAGCTCGCTGCAGTGCTGCCCAGCCCGATCAAGTGGAGTGCCAGCCGCCCGAGCACCTATGACGCCAGCCGAGCGGGATGGATTCGACGGCAGATGAGCCAGCTCGGGGGAACCAGTTACCTGATGCAGTTGGAGAGCGCACGCAAGCCTTGATGCGCTTGCAGTCCCATGCGACCAACAAAAAGCCGCCTGCCCCGCGAGGGACAGGCGGCTTTTCAGTCAGGGCGCCGATCAGATCGTGATCAGTGCCTTGACCTTGCTCATCGCGTTCTTCTCGAGCTGACGAATCCGCTCGGCCGATACACTGTACTTCTCTGCCAGCTCGTGCAGCGTGGCCTTTTCCTCGGCCAGCCAGCGCTGATAGAGAATGTCGCGGCTGCGCTCATCCAGGCCACTGAGTGCCTCGTGCAGGTTGCTGTTGGAGTTGTCGTTCCAATCGGCATCCTCGAGCTGCATGGCAGGATCATAGCGGTGATCCTCAAGGTAGTGCGCAGGCGACTGGAAGGCGCTGTCGTCGTCGGCATCGGCTGCCGGATCGAAGGCCATGTCCTGACCGCTCAGGCGGCTTTCCATCTCGCGCACTTCCCGAGGCTCGACGCCCAGGCTTTCGGCGACACGGTGCACTTCATCGTTATTAAGCCAGGCCAGACGCTTCTTCTGGCTGCGCAGATTGAAGAACAGCTTGCGTTGCGCCTTGGTGGTGGCGACCTTGACGATACGCCAGTTACGCAGGATGAACTCGTGGATCTCTGCCTTGATCCAGTGCACGGCGAAGGACACCAGGCGCACGCCCATCTCGGGGTTGAAGCGCTTGACCGCCTTCATCAGGCCGACATTGCCTTCCTGGATCAGGTCAGCCTGGGCCAACCCGTAGCCGGCATAGCTGCGGGCGATATGTACGACGAAACGCAGGTGGGCCATCACCATTTGCCGAGCGGCCTCAAGATCCTGCTCATAATAGAGACGCTCGGCCAGTTCACGCTCCTGCTCGACCGTCAGCAGCGGAATGCTGTTGACCGTGTGCACGTAGGCTTCCAGGTTCGCACCGGGCACCAGGGCATAGGCAGGTTGCAACGAAGTGGTCATTCAAGTACCTCCGACTCACTGGACTCGTGCCTTGTGGGCACTGCCATCATTGACTCCGGAACCATGAAAGAAGTTCCTGGATGAAAAAAAGTCAATGCTGGCAAGAAAGCATTATCGCGGTGCAAGCTCGTTCAGGTGGCGAGCGACCGCAATCCAAGCACCGATATACCCCAAGAGCACCGCACCAATCAAGAGTGACAGACCATCGGACCCCGGTACCCCGCCCAGGGCGAAGTCACTGTTGTACAGCCCGGAAAGCCCGACGACCGCGTCGTTCAGCCAGTTCAGGCCAAACGCCAGGATGCCCCATGCCAACACGCCCGCACCCAGGCCGTACAAGGCTCCCATGTAGAGGAAGGGGCGCCGCACGTAGCTGTCGGTACCGCCGACCAGCTTGATCACTTCGATCTCGACACGGCGGTTCTCGATGTGCAGCCGAATTGTGTTACCAATTACCAAAAGCAGTGCGGAAATCAGCATGACCGCCAGGCCGAAGACAAAACGGTCACCCAACTTGAGGATCGCCGCCAGGCGCTCGACCCAGACCAGATCCAACTGAGCCACTTCGACCCGCGGCAATTCCGACAGGCGCTGACGCAAGGCTTCGAGCGCCGGCTTGTCGACTTCGGTCGGCGTCACCACCACCACACCCGGCAGCGGGTTGTCCGGCAACTCGCGCAAGGCCTCGCCCAGGCCGGATTGCTGCTGGAACTCCTGCAGCGCCTGCTCGCGGCTGACGTAGGTCGCCTCGGCCACGCCGGGCATGCCCTTGATCTCATCGCGCAGCGCTTCTCCTTCCTTGCTACCCGCATCGAGCTTGAGATAAAGCGAAATCTGCGCTGCGCGCTGCCAGGAACCCCCAAGTTTCTCGACGTTCTTCAGCAGCAGCGACAGGCCCATGGGCATGCTCAGTGCCACAGCCATCACCAGACAGGTGAAGAAGCTGCCGATTGGCTGCTTGCCCAGGCGGCGAAGGCTGTCGGCGAGGCTGGCGCGATGGCTTTCAAGCCAGGCGTTCAGCAGGGTGCGGAAATCCGGACCATCGTCATCATGGCCACCGCGCTGTTTTTCCGGCTTCGGGTCGGCGGCCTTGGGCGCAACGCGCTCGGAGACCTTTGGCGTACGCGTAGTGCTCATTGTCCGGCCTCCCCATCGCCGATCAGTCGTCCGCGCTGAAGCGTCAGCATGCGGTGACGCATGCGCGCGATCAGCGCCAGGTCGTGGCTGGCGATCAGCACCGTGGTGCCCAGGCGGTTGATGTCTTCGAACACGCCCATGATCTCTGCGGCCAGCCGCGGGTCGAGGTTACCGGTGGGTTCGTCCGCCAGCAGCAGCGCCGGCTGGTGGACGATGGCACGGGCGATGCCCACGCGCTGCTGCTGCCCGGTCGACAGGTCAGCGGGGAACAGCTCGCCCTTGTCCGACAGCGACACGCGCTCCAGCGCCGAATCCACGCGCTTGGCGATCTCTGCCTTGGACAGCCCGAGGATCTGCAGCGGCAATGCGATGTTGTTGAACACGGTGCGATCGAACAGCAGTTGGTGGTTCTGGAACACCACGCCGATCTGGCGGCGCAGGAACGGGATCTGCGCATTGCTGATCTGACCCAGGTCCTGGCCGGCCAGCAGCAGCTTGCCGCTGGTCGGGCGCTCCATCGCCAGCAGCAGGCGCAGCAAGGTGCTCTTGCCCGCGCCGGAGTGGCCGGTGACGAACAGGAATTCGCCCCGGCGTGCCCGGAAACTCAGCTCATGCAGGCCGACATGGCCATTGGGGTAGCGCTTGGCGACCTGCTCGAATCGGATCATGGGTGCTCACGCTCGGCAAACAGGGCTTTGACGAAGGGTTCGGCCTCGAAGGTGCGCAGATCGTCGATACCCTCGCCGACCCCGATGAAGCGGATCGGCAGGCTGAACTGCTTGGCCAGGGCGAAGATCACACCGCCCTTGGCAGTGCCGTCCAGCTTGGTCAGGGCCAGGCCGGTCAGCTCGACGCTCTGGTTGAAGTACTTGGCCTGGCTGATGGCGTTCTGTCCGGTGCCCGCGTCCAGCACCAGCAGGACCTCGTGCGGCGCGTCAGCGTCGAGCTTGCCGATGACCCGACGGACCTTCTTCAGCTCTTCCATCAGGTTGTCCTTGGTGTGCAGACGTCCGGCGGTGTCGGCGATCAGCACGTCGGCGCCACGGGCCTTGGCGGCCTGCACGGCATCGAAGATCACCGAGGCCGAATCGGCGCCGGTGTGCTGGGCGATCACCGGGATCTGGTTGCGCTCCCCCCAGACCTGCAACTGCTCTACCGCAGCCGCACGGAACGTATCGCCGGCAGCGAGCATGACCTTCTTGCCTTCGAGTTGCAGCTTCTTGGCCAGCTTGCCGATGGTAGTGGTCTTGCCTGCGCCATTCACGCCGACGACAAGGATCACATAGGGCTTGCTCTGGGATTCGATCTTCAGAGGCTGCTCGACCGGACGCAGCAGCGCGGCCAGCTCTTCCTGCAGCGACTTGTACAGTGCATCGGCGTCTGCCAACTGCTTGCGGGCAACCTTCTGTGTGAGATTCTGGACGATCAGCGAAGTGGCCTCGACGCCTACGTCGGCAGTGAGCAGGCGAGTCTCGATCTCGTCGAGCAGGTCGTCGTCGATGACCTTCTTGCCCAGGAACAGGCTGGCCATGCCTTCGCCAATGCTGGCACTGGTCTTGGACAGGCCCTGCTTGAGGCGGGCGAAGAAGCCGGGCTTGGACTGCTCGGTAGCGGCAACCACGGGTTCTGGCTCGACAAGGGCAGGCTCGGGCTGGGGCTCCACCGGTGCAGGCGCAGGCGCCTCGGCCACGGGCGTGACAACTACCGGCTCAGGCTCGACGACAACCGCTGCCACAGGCTCAGGGCTCGCGACAGGGCGCTCGGGAATGGCTGGCGGTTCGCTCGGTTCCAGGTCAGGGACCAGCGCCACGGGTTCCTCGGCGACAGGCAGTACCAGACTGCTGACCGGCGCAGCCACCGGGGCCTCAGCCACCGGAGCCGGGATTTCGACCTCGACGGGCTGCGCTGGTATGGCCTGGGGTGCTTCTACCGACGGCGGCACTTCATCTGGCACAACCGGCGCATCGGCGGCAACCGGCTCGAGCGGAGCGACAACGGCCTGCTCGACGGGCGTGGCTGGCGCTGCCGGCTCGTTGACGGGCTGCTCGGGGGCTTGCGGCTGTTCGGCGACAGGTTGCTGCGGCTTCTTGCGAAACCAGCCGAACAGGCCTTTCTTTTCACCGGCCTCGGCCGGCGCTTTCTTGTCGTCGTTGGAACCAAACATGGAAGACGGCTATCTCAGGGTAGCGATGCACCATCATTGGGCATCGGGAATTCTCTATACGCAGAACAGACTCTCTTGAAGCCGGCTGGTTCATGCGCAACGTTTTGTCGTAGTGTCCTGTGGGCCAGAACGGCGACAGGCATGGTCGCCAGGCAACCGGATCAGTATCCTAGCACCTCCTGGCCCGCCTACGCTAAACCCCGCGGGCCGTCGTACAGGTTATCCATCGTATGAATGCTCTAGCCCGCCGCGCCGCTGGCCTGTTGCTCGGCACGCTCTGCCTGCCGCTTGCGGCCCTGGCCGCCGATACGCAACCGACCCACGAATTCATCCTCGACAACGGCCTGAAGGTCGTAGTGCGCGAAGACCATCGCGCGCCAGTGGTGGTATCGCAGATCTGGTACAAGGTCGGCTCCAGCTACGAGACGCCAGGCCAGACCGGTCTGTCGCATGCGCTTGAGCACATGATGTTCAAGGGCAGCGCCAAGGTCGGTCCGGGCGAAGCCTCGCGCATCCTGCGCGACCTCGGCGCCGAGGAAAACGCCTTCACCAGCGATGACTACACCGCTTATTACCAGGTGCTGGCCCGCGACCGACTGCCGGTAGCCCTGGAGCTCGAGGCCGACCGCCTGGCCAGCCTGCGCCTGCCGGCCGACGAGTTCAGCCGTGAAATCGAAGTCATCAAGGAAGAGCGCCGCCTGCGCACCGACGACCAGCCCAACGCCAAGGCTTTCGAACTGTTCCGCGCCATGGCCTACCCGGCCAGCGGCTACCACACACCGACCATCGGCTGGATGGCCGACCTTGAGCGGATGAAGGTCGAGGAACTGCGCCACTGGTACGAATCCTGGTACGCACCGAACAACGCCACGCTGGTGGTGGTGGGCGATGTCACCGTCGATGAGGTCAAGGGCCTGGCGAACAAGTACTTCGCCGCCATCCCCAAACGCGCCATTCCTCCCGCCAAACTGCCACTGGAACTGGCCGAACCCGGCCAGCGCCAGCTCACTCTTCACGTACGTACCCAACTGCCCAGTCTGATCTACGGCTTCAACGTCCCAGGCCTGGCCACTGCCAAGGACCCACGCAGCGCCCAGGCCCTGCGCCTGATCTCGGCGCTGCTCGACGGCGGCTACAGTGCGCGCATGCCGGCACGCCTCGAGCGCGGCCAGGAGCTGGTGACCGGTGCCTCGAGTAGCTACAACGCCTTCACCCGGGGTGACAGCCTGTTCCTGATCTCCGCCACCCCCAACGTGCAGAAGCAGAAAACCCTCGCCGACGTCGAGAAGGGCGTCTGGCAGTTGCTGGACGAGCTCAAGAACACGCCACCCACTGCTGAAGAACTGGAGCGCGTGCGGGCCCAGGTCATCGCCGGCCTGGTCTACGACCGCGACTCGATCAGCAGCCAGGCCACCACCATCGGTCAGCTGGAAACCGTGGGCCTTTCATGGAAGCTGATCGACAGCGAGCTGGACGACCTCAAGCGCGTCACGCCACAGGACATTCAGGACGCCGCGCGCACCTATTTCACCCGCGAACGCCTGAGCGTTGCCCATGTTCTGCCCGTGGAGTCCGCTCATGAGTGATCGCAGCGCCCCCCGCTATACCCTGTTCGGCCTCGGCATCCTCGCTGCGATCGTGGCGCTGGCCCTGCTGCTGGCCCGCCCGGCGCAATCGGATAATGCCGCCGGTCAGCCCGACAGCAACGCCGCACGCCCGGCCAACACCCTGCAGTCGCTGGCCGAGCTCGATGGCAAATCCCCCAGTCGACGCCAGCTGAACATCCAGAACTGGACCACCGCCGAAGGCGCGCGGGTCCTGTTCGTCGAAGCCCGCGAGCTGCCGATGTTCGACCTGCGCGTGACCTTCGCCGCAGGCAGCAGCCAGGACGGCAACGTCTCCGGGCTGGCCACCCTGACCAACGCCATGCTCAACGAGGGTGTGGCCGGCAAGGACGTCACCGCGATCGCCCAAGGCTTCGAGGGGCTCGGTGCCGACTTTGGCAACGGCTCGTACCGCGACATGGCCATCGCCTCGTTACGCAGCCTGAGCGCCCCAGACAAACGCGACCCGGCGCTGAAACTGTTCGCCGACGTGGTCGGCAAGCCGACCTTCCCCGAAGACGCCCTCAAGCGTATCAAGAACCAACTACTGGCAGGCTTCGAGTACGAGAAGCAGAACCCTGGCAAGCTGGCCGGCAAGGCGCTGTTCGCCAACCTCTACGGCAGCCATCCCTACGCCCACCCCAGCGACGGCACCGCCGAAAGCATCCCGGGTATCAGCCAGGCACAACTGCGCGACTTTCACGCCAAGGCCTACGCTGCCGGTAATGCCGTGATCGCCCTGGTCGGCGACCTCAGCCGCAGTGAGGCCGAAGCCATCGCCGCGCAGCTCTCCGCCGCCCTGCCCAAGGGTCCGGCGCTGGCCAGCCCTGGCGAACCAGCAGAGCCCAAGCCGGGCGCGACTCATATCGATTTCCCGTCCAAGCAGACCCACCTGATGCTCGCCGAACTGGGCATCACTCGCCAGGACCCTGACTGGCCAGCACTGTCGCTGGGCAACCAGATCCTCGGCGGCGGCGCCTTCGGCACACGCCTGATGAGCGAAGTGCGGGAAAAACGCGGCCTCACCTACGGGGTTTACTCGGTATTCAGCCCGATGCAGGTGCGCGGCCCGTTCATGATCAACCTGCAGACGCGCGCCGAACTCAGCGAAGGCACGCTCAAGCTGGTTCAGGACATCCTCGCCGACTACCTGAAGAACGGCCCGACCCAGCAAGAGCTGGACGATGCCAAACGTGAGTTGGCCGGCAGCTTCCCGCTCTCCAATGCCAGCAACGCGAGCATCGTTGGCCAACTGGGCGCCATCGGCTTCTACAATCTGCCGCTGACCTGGCTCGAAGACTTCATGCAACAATCCCAGGCGCTGACCGTCGAGCAGGTCAAGGCGGCGATGAACAAGCACCTGGCGGTGGACAAGCTGGTGATCGTCACCGCAGGCCCGAGCGTGCCGCAAAAACCGCTGCCACCGCCCACAGACAAACCTTCCGAGCAACCGCTCGGCGTACCGGAGCACTGATGGCAAGACCCTCCAACCCCGCCCAGACCCAAAGCAAGGGTGCTGGGCACCTGCGCATCATCGCCGGCGAGTGGCGCAGCCGTCGCCTGGCGGTGCCCGAGGGCGAAGGCCTGCGCCCGACACCCGATCGCGTGCGTGAGACCCTGTTCAACTGGCTGGCCCCCTACATCGAAGGCGCTCGCGTGTTGGACGCCTTCACCGGCAGCGGCGCGCTGGTGCTCGAAGCCCTTTCGCGCGGCGCCGACGATGCGGTGGCACTGGACAGCAACCCTGCAGCCATCGCCAACCTCAAGCACAATCTCGAATTGCTGCGCTGCCCCCGTGGGCAGATCCTGCAGACCGACGCCCTGCGCTATCTCGGCGGCCCGGCCAAGCAGCAGTTCGATGTGGTGTTCCTCGACCCGCCTTTCCACAAGGACCTGCTGGCAGACGCCTGCAACCTGCTGGAGGAACACCAGTGGCTGCGAGAACAGGCCTGGATCTATACCGAAAGCGAAGCCTCGCCCTCCAGCTTGCCGATGCCCGGCAACTGGCGCTTGCACCGGGAAAAGAAAACGGGTCAGGTGAACTACGCCCTGTGGCAACGTGGCTGAAACCATGAGCGCCAAGATTTAAATAGCACCTCTCAACAAGCCCTCTGATTGAAGCTGCTCCGCTCTCAAACCCGCCGGAGCAGCTCGACGATGCCAGCATCCACTGTCAAACCCACCAACCTGATCGCCCCACCAAGCACGCCGTTACAGCACGTGCGCCTGGAAAATGGCCTGAAGGTCTACCTCCAGCGTGATCAACGTAGCCCGCTTGTTTGTGCACAGCTTCATTATCACGTGGGCTCCAGCCACGAACCGCCAGGCCATAGCAATCTGTCCCATGTGCTCGAGCACATGGTGTTCGAGGGCAGCGGCAAACTCGCAGCCGGCCAGTACCTGCGGATAATCAATTGGCTGGGCGGCACCGGCGGCGCCTCTACATTCGACGATGCAACGGTCTACAGGATGACCCTGCCCGCCTCGCGCCTGGAGGTAGGCCTGGAGATCATGGCCGACGCCATGATCAATGCTCGCCTTGGTGGCGAAGCCTTTGAAAAGGCCAGGACCGCAGTACGCGATGAGCGTCGTCTGAAAATCGACAATCAGCCGGTACAACAGGCCCTCGAAAGCCATAGACAGCTTGCTCACCAAACCAGCCCCTACGCCACTCCCAACTACGGCGACCCGCAAGACCTCGAAGACATGAACCTGATCACGATTCGCACGTGGTACAGGAATTATTACGCCCCCAACAACGCCACCCTGGTAGTCGTTGGCGACATCGAGCTGTCTCGCCTCGAAGAATGGGTGCAACGTCACTTCGCAGGTTGTGAGGCCATCCCCCTGCAACCGACCCAGACGCCTCGCCATCCTGAGCAATTGGCGTACCGCCAACAGGCACTGACACTGCCTAACCTGCGCGACGGCCTGCTGATGTCCTTCAATGTGCCGAGCCTGGCAACGGCAGAGTCGCCCCGCAGCGTGCACGCCTTGAGAATCGTCGCGGAATTGCTGGGCAGAGGCGCGTCGTCTCTCCTGCATGACAAACTGGTGCGCAAGCAACAGGTCCTGATAGGCATCGGCCCGTCCTATGACTACCAGGTGCGCGGCGATACTCTGCTGTCATTCTCCGGCTATGTCGCACTCGGCAATACACCGGCCAGCGCCGAAAAGGCAGTTATGGACATCATCGAAAGCGTCCAGTTGACCTCTTTCACCGCACAGCAGATCGAAGATGCCAAGTTGCACCTGCTGGCGCAGCACGCAGAGGCCCTGGCCAACCTCACCGGCCAGGCAGATGCGCTCAGTTGGAGAGTGATCGGCGGCCTGGACCCAACGCAGCTGCATGATGAATTTCAGACACTGGCATCGCTCACCGAGCAGGACATCCAGCTCGCGATCAAAACCTACCTCACCCGTGAACGCCTTGCCGTCACTCATATGTGCGCGCCCGAGGCAACGGTAATAGAGACTCCCGTACTGGCTTGCGGCGACCTGGCCGCTGGTAGCTCTGCGCTAGACCTGTCCGGCCTGACCTCGGCGCAAGGCCTTACAGAGGCCACCCTGGACACCCCGAAACAGGAGATACAGCAGTGGCATACCGAGCTGGGCAGCAAGGTGTGTTTCGCTCCGGTACGCGGTGCTCCTGCAGTCGACCTGCAACTACGCTTCAAGGCGGGTGCCTACCATGACGACGACACGCCCGGTTTGGCCGCAATGACGCTGTACATGCTCGACCAGAGTTGTGACCAGCTGGACGCCGCGCAGCTAGCCAGCCAACTCAAATCGCTTGGCGCCACACTCAAACGCAACGTGACACACGACGACGCCATCTTGCGTCTGCGCAGTCCATTCACCAACGGCCTGTACAAGGAAGCCGTGGCGCTGCTGGTTGCAGTGAGTGCGCGGCCGAACTTCGAGCCCACGGCGCTGGAAGGCATACGCAACCGCGTCATCAACTATCTGCGCCGTCGCGAAGCCAAACCTGAGCACCGGCTCGATGTGGAAAGGCTTCGTAACGTGTATGACAGCCACCCTTACACGCGGGACAGTCATGGCACTGCGAGCAGTGTCATGACGATCAGCCGACAGCAGATAGTGGACTTTCACCAACGAGCCTACTGCGCCGGAAACCTGGAAATCACCTTGGCCGGGGACCTGTCTCGAGAGGATGCCGAAACATTGGTCAACGACCTTTGCCAGGCCCTGCCGGTTACCCAGCTTGCGCTTCCCGCACTGGAAAAAGCCCGGCCATCCAACCAGGCCAGGACTTTGCACATCGAACAGCCAAGCAATAATCCAGACACCGACAACGTAAAGGTCAGCCTGGCGTTTGCGGTAGAAATTCACCCCGGCGATACACAGTTTCCTGCGCTGATCATGGCCAACCAGATTCTGGGCGCCAGCTTCGAGTCGCGCCTGGTATCCGAACTGCGCGAACGGCGATCCCTCACCTACGCCATTCGCAGTTACTTCGACGGCTACCGTGGCGCCCTGGTGCTGCTCGTCGAATGGGATATCAAGCCCCACTATCTGCAAGCATCCATCGATCTCGTCAAACTCGTGCTGCGCTGCTTCATCGAGCAAGGCCCAAGCGAGTTCGAGATGAAGTTGGCACGCAGCCAACTGTGCGGTGACCTCTTGCGCACCCTCGCCGACGACCAGAAGCTTGCAGACCTGCTGGCACAGATCAATGCATCCGGATTGCCGGCGGATCATTTCCAGCGTTACCAGGAACAACTCGCGCAAACCACGGCAACACAAATCCAGACGGTCGCTCGGCAGGTCTTCGACAGCAATCGTTGTGTCGTGACCTGCGTCGGACCCAAGGTGGCTCAGCAGCCCCTGCCTGCACTGCCAATAGCCGACTGATAACACGACCACAGGTGCGGTGTTTCGTGGCACTCTAGGCAGGCACACCAAGAGCCGCCGAGCATGTCCAGTCTCACCGCAACCTTCAGCCCAGCCACCGGCCTGTCAAACCCTCACCTGCAGACACTGTGGGGCCCGCTCTGGCGCAGGCTTCCAAGCCTTGAGCGCAGCCGCGAGCGTCTGTGGCTGGCCGACGGCGACTTCCTAGACATGGACTGGCATGGTCCGCATCAGGCTGACACGCCGCTGGTGCTGGTATTGCACGGACTGACCGGCTCCTCCGACTCCCCGTACGTAAAAGGTCTGCAGCAAGCGCTGCAGGCGTTTGGCTGGGCCAGCGTTGCACTGAACTGGCGGGGCTGCTCCGGCGAGCCGAACCTGCTTGCTCGCAGCTACCACTCCGGCGCCAGCGAAGATCTTGCCGAAACCATCCGCCATCTGCGCGCGCTACGACCGCTGGCGCCGCTGTATGCCGTGGGCTACTCGTTGGGCGGCAACGTGCTGTTGAAGTACCTGGGCGAAAGCGGTTCGGCCAGCCAGCTTGAAGCAGCGGTGGCGGTGTCGGTGCCGTTTCGTCTGGATCAGTGCGCCGATCGCATCGCCATGGGCTTCAGCAAGGTCTACCAGGCGCACTTCATGCGCGAGATGCTGGCTTACGTGCAGGACAAGCAGCGGCACTTCCAGGCCCGGGGCCACAGCGAAGGGCTGGCCGCGCTGGAGCGCCTCGGGCCGCTACGCAACCTGAGGACCTTCTGGGATTTCGATGGCCGAGTGACCGCACCGCTCAACGGCTTCAGCGATGCCCACGACTACTACCGCCACGCCTCGAGCCGCTATTACCTGGGGGAAAACCGCACACCGACACTGATCATCCACGCGCAGGACGATCCGTTCGTGTTCGACCACAGCCTGCCAGCACCGCAGGAGCTGGCGCCGCAGACGCACTTCGAGTTGCACCGCCGCGGCGGACATGTGGGCTTTGTAGAGGGCAGCCTGCGCAATCCGGGTTACTACCTTGAGCGCCGGATTCCGCAGTGGCTGCTGGAGGGCCGCTAGCGCTTCGCTGCCTCAATCGCCAGTGGCGACACCGTGCCTGGAATCGTTGATCCACTCGCTCCAGGACCCGGCATACAGGCGCCCCAACGGGTATCCCGCCAGCGCCAGCGCAAACAGGTTGTGACAGGCAGTCACACCGGATCCGCAATAGGCGACCAACTGCTCCGGCGCACGCCCTGCCAGCTTCTCGGCGAAGCGCTGCTTCAGCTGCTCGGCTGGCAGAAAGCGCCCATCCGCACCCAGGTTGTCAGTGAACGCTGCACACTGCGCACCAGGAATATGCCCAGCGACAGGATCAATCGGCTCGACTTCGCCGCGAAAACGCGGCAAGGCGCGGGCATCGATCAACGTCAGGTCGGCGCTGCCCAGACGCTTGTTCAGGTGCTCGGCATCGATCAGCAGCTTCGCATCGGCCTCGCCCGTGAAGTTGCCCTCGCGCTGCACCGGCGGATCCAGGCTCAGCGGCAGATGCGCCGCGTGCCAAGCCTTGAGGCCGCCGTCGAGGATGAACACCGCGTTGCGCTTGCCCAGCCAGGCCAGCAACCACCAGGCGCGGGCAGCGAAGGCACCGGGACCGTCGTCGTACAGCACCACCTGGCTGTCATTGTCCAGGCCCCACTCGCGCAGGCGCTCGACCAGACGGCGCGGCTCAGGCAATGGATGACGCCCAGTCTGCCCCTTGACCACAGGCCCGCTCAGGTCGCGCTCCAGGTCCGCGAAATGCGCACCGGCGATATGCCCCCCGGCATAGCTGCGCTGGCCGTAATCCACGTCTTCCAGGGCAAAGCGACAGTCGAGGATCACCAGCCCCGGCGAGTCCAGACGCTCGGCCAGCTGCTGCGGGGTGATCAGTTGCGCAAGGGGCATGACAATCTCCTATCGATGGCACGAAAGGCCCGGATCAGTGTTCCAGGGCCTGATTGAACGGAACATGAAATTCATCGCATAGCGCATCCACGGCAGCGCGGGAGCCAGCGGTGACGAACCCCAGCTCCAGCACCAATACCTGATAGACGCCACGCTTGAAGGCTTCTTCACCCATATGCGCAGAGTGCTCGCGGGTGGTGCTGAGAAAACGCACCCAGGAGGTGAGCACGATCCAGGCATTGATGGTCAGCGACTCGATCTGGGTCGGCAGCATGTCCAGGATGCCCGCTTCGACGAAGCCACGATAGATCGCCTGGCCCTGCTGCAGGCACCGCTGGGAGAAACGCCGATAACGTGCGGCCAGCTCCGGATCACTCTCCAGCAGATGCTCGAGATCGCGGTGCAGGAAGCGGTAGTTCCACATCGCTGCAAGCAGTGCCTTGAGGTAGAAGCGCTTGTCCTCGACCGTGGCTGCTCGGCCTTGGGGCGGGCGCAGGAAGCTGTCCACCAGCTCTTCGTACTGGCTGAACAGCAACGCGATGATCGCCTGCTTGTTGGGGAAGTGGTAGTACAGGTTTCCGGGAGAGATTTCCATGAACGCGGCAATGTGATTGGTGCTGACGCTGCGCTCGCCTTGCTGGTTGAACAGTTCGAGGCTGCTTTGCACGATGCGCTCACGGGTCTTCATGCGCGGGGCCATGCGGGTATCCAGGTCTGCGGGCTTCGGATGACGAGCCATCTTACGGTTTATTCCACGGGCGGTGCACCCCGCCAACGTTCACAGAGCAAGGCCGATTAGAGTATAAGCTCGACAACTCGCCCCTCTGCGCGGAGCTGCCATGCGTTCGTCCACAGCCAAGCCTCTTGAGCCATCCGACCTTGTTCTCGAGCGGTTGTTCACCGCGCAACGTCAGGCCTTCGCAGCCAATCCCATGCCACCCGCCGCGCAGCGCATCCAGTGGCTGAAGCGCCTGCGTGAAGCCCTGGTTGCACAGCAACAGGCGCTGATCGAGGCCATCGATGCGGACTTCGGCGGGCGCAGCGCCGATGAAACCCTGCTGGCCGAGCTGCTGCCGTCAGTGCAGGGCCTGCGCCATGCCGAGCGCCATGTGCGGCACTGGATGAAACCTGCCCGGCGCCGCGTTGGCCTGGCCTTCCAGCCGGCCAGCGCGCGCGTGCTGGCGCAACCTCTGGGGGTGGTGGGCATCATCGTGCCGTGGAACTACCCGCTGTTTCTGGCTATCGGCCCGTTGACCGGTGCCCTGGCGGCGGGTAACCGAGTCATGCTCAAGCTCAGCGAAGCCACGCCGCGCGCCGGCGAAGCCCTCAAGCGGTTACTCGAGCAGGTATTCCCCGCCGATCTCGTCTGCGTTGTGCTGGGCGAGGTCGAAGTCGGCCAGGCCTTTGCCCGCCTGCCCTTCGACCACTTGCTGTTCACCGGCGCCACCAGCATCGGCCGCCAGGTCATGCTGGCCGCTGCACACAACCTCACGCCGGTCACGCTCGAGCTGGGCGGAAAGTCGCCAGCCATCGTCTCCCACGACGTGCCACTGGCCACTGCCGCCGAGCGCATCGCCTTCGGCAAGACCCTCAATGCCGGGCAGACCTGCGTGGCTCCCGATTACGTGCTGGTCCCGCGTCAGCGTCTGGACGACTTCGCCCAGGCCTATCGACGGGCGGTGCAGCGCCTCTTCCCACGCATCGCAGACAACGCCGACTACAGCGCGATCATCAATTCGCGCCAGTTGCAGCGCCTCGAACGCCTGCTCGCCGACGCCCGTGACAAAGGCGCCCAAGTGCTCGACCTGTACCCCGACGAGCCGCGCCAGGGCCGCAGGCTGCCACCCCATCTACTGCTCGATGTAAACGACAACATGCAGGTGATGCAGGACGAGATCTTCGGCCCATTGCTGCCGCTGGTCGCCTATGACGAGCTGGATGACGCGCTGGCCTACATCAATCAGCGCCCACGCCCGCTGGCGCTGTACTACTTCGGTTACGACCGTAGCCAACAGGCGCGTGTGCTGCAGCACACCCACTCCGGCGGCGTATGCCTGAACGACACCCTGCTGCACGTTGCCCAGGACGACTTGCCCTTCGGCGGCATCGGCCCCTCTGGCATGGGCCACTACCATGGTCGCGAAGGTTTCCAGACCTTCAGCAAGGCCAAGGCGGTACTGGCCAAACAGCGCATCAACGCCGCCCGGCTGATCTACCCGCCTTACGGAAAAGCCCTGCAGCGCCTGGTATACAAGCTGTTCATCCGCTGAGCGCAGAGCGTGCATGACAGCCAATAGCCGCACTGTCTATAGTGCCATCTTCCGGTCGCATGACTTGGCCGGGCAGCAGTCGCTGCGCTACCATCCGACTCCCCAACGCACTCCAGCCAGGATGACGCGATGAACCGAGTGTTGTACCCGGGTACTTTCGACCCGATTACCAAAGGCCATGGTGACCTGGTCGAGCGCGCCTCGCGGTTGTTCGACCACGTGATCATCGCCGTGGCGGCCAGCCCCAAGAAGAACCCCCTGTTCCCGCTGGAACAACGGGTCGAGCTGGCCCGCGAGGTCACCAAGCACCTGCCCAATGTCGAAGTCATCGGCTTCTCCTCTCTGCTGGCACACTTCGCCAAGGAGCAGGGCGCCAATGTGTTCCTGCGGGGGCTGCGCGCGGTGTCCGACTTCGAGTACGAGTTCCAGCTGGCGAACATGAACCGTCAACTGGCGCCGGACGTCGAGAGCCTGTTCCTCACGCCGTCGGAGCGCTACTCGTTCATTTCCTCGACGCTGGTCCGCGAGATTGCGGCGCTGGGCGGGGATATCACCAAGTTCGTCCACCCGGCGGTGGCCGAGGCGCTGACCGTACGCTTCAAGAAGTGATCGCAGCGGCCTGAGTTCGGCTTTGTACGCCACGTCGCCAAGCGGCACTTGCGCGACAAAGCCTCGCGCCCGCGTGCACTGCGGGCGTTAATGCGGCACAATTGTGCCCATTGCTTTGATACATGCCCGGGCGCCGAGCCCCGGCCGGAGTCCCAATGTCCCTGATCATCACCGACGATTGCATCAACTGCGACGTCTGCGAACCCGAGTGCCCGAACGCCGCCATCTCGCAAGGCGAAGAGATCTACGTGATCGACCCGAACCTCTGCACCCAGTGCGTGGGCCATTATGACGAACCCCAGTGCCAGCAGGTTTGCCCGGTCGACTGCATCCCGCTGGATGAAGCCCATCCGGAAACCGAAGACGAGCTGATGGCCAAATACCGCCGGATCACCGGCAAGGCCTGATGCCGTTCGTCGCCGCGATTCGCCGCGCATGGCTCGGCGCCGCACTGGCGCTGCTGGCTACCGCCGCCCTGGCGGACGGGCCCGGGCGCACTGCCATTGCCAGCCCCCATGCCGAGGCCACGGCAGCGGCGCGACAAGTTCTGGAACAGGGCGGCAACGCCTTCGATGCCGCCATCGCCATCAGCGCCACGCTGGCGGTGGTCGAGCCCTATGGTTCGGGGTTGGGCGGCGGCGGCTTCTTCCTGCTGCGCGAACAGTCCGATACTGCGCACTACCGCTTCCTGGATGCCCGCGAGCGCGCGCCAGGTGCCGCCACCCCGGACATGTACCTGGAAGACGGCAAGGTCCGGCAGGGGCTTTCGATCAACGGTGCGCTGGCGGCCGCCATCCCGGGTCTGCCCCAGGCCCTGGCAGACCTCGCTGCAACCCACGGCAAATTGCCGCTCAGGGACAGCCTCGCGCCAGCCATCCGTCTCGCCAACCAAGGCTTTGCCGTCGACCGCATCTACCGCGATCGCGCGACCATGCGCCTGAACGCGCTGCGTGACGACCCGGAAAGCGCCCGGCTGTTCCTGCGCGAGAACCAGGTCCCTGCACTGGGTACCCTGATCCGCCAGCCGGAACTGGCCGCAACGCTGCAGGCGATGGCGGATCAGGGGCGGGACGGCTTCTACCGCGGGGCGGTTGGCCGCAAGCTCGTCGAGGGTGTGCGCCGCGCTGGCGGTGTCTGGACCCTCGACGATCTCGCAGGCTACCGCACGGCCTGGCGCCAGCCACTGCGCTATCCGCTGGCAGGCCAGCGCGAACTGATCAGCAGCCCACCGCCGTCTGCCGGCGGCGTGGCCTTGGCCCAGAGCCTGGCGATGCTCCAGCGCCTGCCGTGGCAGGGCGCAGAGCCCGTGCAACGCACTCACTACGTGGTAGAAGTCCTACGCCGCGCCTACCGCGATCGCGGCTTGCTCGGCGACCCGGACTACGTCACCAACCCCATCAACCGCCTCCTGGCGCGCCAGTACCTGAGCGGGCTCGCCGACAGCATCGACGTGCACGATGCCACGCCCAGCAGCGCCCTGCCCCCCGCACCCACGTGGCGCGAGGGCGACCACACCACCCACTTCAGCGTGATCGACGCTGCGGGCAATGCCGTATCGGCCACACTGTCGGTCAACCTGCCCTTTGGCGCAGCCTTTACCGTACCCGGCAGCGGCGTGGTGCTGAACAACGAGATGGACGATTTCGCCGCCGACCCCACTGGCAGCAACAGCTACGGCCTGGCCGGCAGCCAGGCCAATGCGGTGGCCGCGGGCAAGCGCCCGCTGTCGAGCATGAGCCCAAGCTTCATCGAGAGCCCGTCACAGTTCGCCAGCTTCGGCACGCCCGGCGGTAGCCGGATCCCGAGCATGGTGCTGCTGTCGATGCTCGGCTTTCTCGAAGGGCGACCAGTGAGCGAATGGCCAGCGATCCCGCGCTATCACCATCAGTACCTGCCAGATGTGATCGAGCACGAGCCCAACACCTTCGACGATGAGCAGAAAGCCGCGCTGCGTGCACGCGGGTACGCGCTCAAGGACGTGCAGCGCAGCTATGGGAACCAGCAGGTGTTGTACTGGGACAAACGGGCCGGGACGCTCGAGGCAGCCAGCGACCCGCGTGGTGTCGGTGAGGCCGCAGTGCTGGAGTGACCATCAAAGCTGGCGGCAAATGGGTGTTCGCAGAACGACTATCAGCGCTGACAGCGCGGGCAGAACACGCTTGCGCGCTGCCCCAGCTTCACGTCCCGCAGCTCCGTCCCGCACACCTTGCAAGCCTCGCCACCCCGTCCATAGACGAACAACTCCTGCTGGAAGTACCCCGGCTGCCCATCGCCGCCGATAAAGTCGCGCAACGTGGTGCCACCACGTTCGATGGCCGCCGCCAGCACGCGCTTGATCTCGATCGCCAGCTTCAGATAACGCGCCCGGCTGATCCCGCCCGCTTCACGGCGTGGATCGATACCCGCAGCAAACAGCGCCTCGGTAGCGTAGATGTTGCCCACCCCCACCACCACGGCGTTGTCCATGATGAACGGCTTGACCGCCATCGACCGCCCGCGTGACAGCTGGAACAACCGCTCGCCGTCGAACAGGTCGGTCAACGGCTCAGGCCCAAGGCGCACCAGCAGTTCGTGACCGAGCGGATCCTGGCTCCAGAGCATGGCGCCGAATCGACGCGGGTCGGTGTAGCGCAGCATCAACCCCGACTCCAGCTCGATGTCCACATGCTCATGCTTGGCCGCCGGCAGCCCGAGCTCGACCAGCCGCAGGTTGCCAGACATCCCCAGGTGGCTGATCAAGGTGCCCACCTCGGCGTTGATCAGCAGGTACTTGGCCCGCCGCTCGACGCTGACGATGCGCTGCCCCGACAGGCGCACATCCAGATCCTCGGGGATCGGCCAGCGCAGGCGCCGGTCACGCACCACCACGCGGCTGACGCGCTGGCCTTCCAGGTACGGCGCGATCCCGCGCCGTGTGGTCTCGACTTCTGGCAACTCAGGCATGGATCAGTGGCCACTCATTTCACGGATGTTCTGCTTGAGGCTCTCGAAGTCGTACTCCGACAGCCCGATGTAGTCCAGCACCAGCGGCCCGACGACGTTCCACTCGTGGTCGACGCTCTGGTTGCCCAGCACGCGGTACGAGGCACAGATGTGTTCGGCCATTTTCAGCACCGCCAGCAGATTCTTGAGCTGGGTCTGGGTGTTGCGCGAAGACTCGTCGCGGAACACCGCCAGGGCGTTGTGGTGGTTGGCGATGGCTGCACTGATGTGCTCCGGCAGGCGCCACGACTTGGCGGTGAAGTAGCCGACCACCGAATGGTTGGTGTTGAAGGCACGATTCTCGGTATCGACCACCCGTACCTCTTCGCCGGCCTTGGCGTAGGCGTCTTCCAGCACCTCCATGTACGTGGGGAAGCGCTTGAGCATCAGCGGCACGCCGCAGTCATGGAACAGGCCGAGGGTGTAGGCCTCGTCCGCCGCCTGGATGCCAGTGCGCTTGGCCAGGGTCAGGCAGGTCATCGCGACGTCCTGGGCGGTGTCCCAGAAGCGATTGAGGGTAACGATGGTCTCGTCGCTCATCTCGCCCTTGATCGACTGGGCGTTGATCAGGTTGATGATCGAGCGGCTGCCCAACAGGTTCACGGCGCGCTGGATCGAGCCGATCTTGTTGGCCAACCCGAAATGCGGGGAGTTCACCAGCTTGAGCAGCGCACCGGCCAGGCCAGGATCCTGCGCTATCAGCTTGGCGATCGTCTCCAGGTCCGGGTCGGGCATGTATTGCTCGAACTGCAGGTCCACCATGATCTGCGGCTGCGGCGGGATGGTGATGCCTTGCAAGGCTTGCTGGATCTGTTCGGCGGAAAGTTCCTGGGACATGGGTACACACTCGGAAATGACGAGAGATTCTAACCCTGTACTCCTGCAGGGCACCAACCACTGGATCGTTCCCTGGACGGTTAACTTTAGCCGCGAGGGGGCCGACACTTCATCCACCCCACCAGCGAACCCCGGGCCAACGCGGTATACTCCCGCTCTTTTTTCCGGAGCGACGTCATGTCCCTGCCCAGCCTTCGCCTCAAAGCCAATGCCGACCGCCGCCTGCGCGCCGGCCACCTGTGGGTCTACAGCAACGAGGTCGACGTTGCCGCCACTCCGCTGCAAGGCCTTAAGGCGGGTCAACAGGCGATCCTCGAGGCCGCCAACGGCAAGCCACTGGGCGTGGTGGCGGTGAGCCCGAACAATTTGATCTGCGCGCGCTTGCTGTCGCGCGACGCCAAGCTGCCGCTGGACAAATCGCTGCTGGTGCACCGCCTGAACGTCGCCCTGTCGCTGCGCGAACGCCTGTTCGACAAGTCCTGCTACCGCCTGGTCTACGGCGACTCCGACCTGCTGCCGGGCCTGGTGGTCGACCGCTTCTTCGACATTCTCGTGGTGCAACTGGCCTCGGCCACCATGGAAGCGCACAAGGATGATGTGATCGCAGCCCTGGTGCAGGTACTCAAGCCCAGCGGCATCCTGTTCAAGAATGACTCCGCCGCGCGCGACGCCGAAGGCCTGGAGCGCTATGTCGAGGCCGTCTACGGCGAAGTACCCGACTGGGTCGCGCTGGAAGAGAACGGCGTGAAGTTCGAAGCCCCGGTGCGTGAAGGCCAGAAGACCGGCTGGTTCTACGACCACCGCATGAACCGTGCGCGCCTGGCGCCCTACGTCAAGGGCAAGCGGGTGCTCGACCTGTTCAGCTACATCGGTGGCTGGGGTGTGCAGGCCGGGGCCTTCGGCGCCAGCGAAGTGTTCTGCGTCGATGCCTCGGGCTTCGCTCTGGATGGCGTCGAGCGCAATGCCGCGCTCAACGGCATCGCCGAGAAGCTGACCTGCATCGAGGGCGACGTGTTCGAGGCGCTGCGCGAGCTCAAGGCCGCCGAAGAGCGCTTCGACGTGATCATTGCCGACCCACCCGCCTTCATCAAGCGCAAGAAAGACCTGAAGAACGGCGAGGCTGCCTACCGTCGTCTCAATGAGCAGGCCATGCGCATGCTCAACAAGGACGGCATCCTGGTCAGCGCTTCGTGCTCGATGCACCTGCCCGAAGATGACCTGAACAACATCCTGCTGACCAGCGCCCGTCACCTGGACCGCAACCTGCAACTGCTCGAGCGCGGCGGCCAGGGGCCGGATCACCCGGTGCACCCGGCGATCGCCGAGACCCGCTATATCAAGAGCATCACCTGCCGGTTGCTGCCCAACAGCTGACCCACCCAACCGGGGCTGGTCTACAGCCCCAAGTCATACGGCTTGCGATGATTGCTGACACTTGTTCCGGCAATCAGCAAGCCCCCGGGAAGTCGGCAATGCTGCTGCCCTCGTAGCGTCTCCTCAGATATCCAGCACCATCGACGCGATGCCAAAGTAGATCAACACCCCCACGGCATCGGCAATCGAGGTCACCAGCGGCCCGCTGGCCGTCGCCGGGTCAAGCTTCAGGCGACTGAGCATGAATGGCAGGCTCATGCCGATGAGGCTGCCGATCAGCACGATCACCAACATGCTGCTGGCCACGATCAGTGCGATTTCCGGGCCGCCGCGCAATACCCCCAACGAAGCGACAGCCACTGCCATGGTCCCGCCCAGGGCAAGCGCAACACCGCATTCGCGCGTGAGCATGCGCAACCAGTCACGCAGCACCACGTCGCCCGTGGCCAGGCCGCGCACCATCAGGGTTGCCGACTGGGCGCCGGCATTGCCGCCGCTGTCTACCAGCAACGGCAGGAAGAACACCAGGGCGATATGGGCGGCAATGGTGTCCTCGAACGCGGCGATTCCCGCACCTGAAAACAGGTTGCCGAATACCAGCAGCACCAGCCACAGCACGCGTTTGCGGTACATCAGGCTGACGGTTGCATCCTTGAGATTGCCGATGTGATTGGTGATCGATGCGCCCTTGTGAAAGTCTTCGGTAGCCTCCTCCACCATCACATCCAGCGCTTCGTCGCAGGTGACGATCCCCACCAGTCGCCCCAGCTCGTCGAGCACCGGTACCGCCAGCAGGTCGTGGTCGCCAATCAGCCGAGCAACCTCTTCCTGACGGGTCGCCGTGGTCACGCAGATCACCTGGCGCACCATGATGGCCTCGATCGGCTGGTCGGGCGGCGCCAGGATCAGTTCACGCAGCGACAGCGTGCCAAGCAGGTTGCGCTGGGCATCGAGGACGTAGGATTGATAGATGGTTTCGGCGTCGGCGGCTTCGCGCCGCAGCATGTCGATGGCCTGGCGCGCGCTCAGGCCACTGTCCAGGCTGGAGTACTCGCTGATCATCAGCGCGCCGGCGCTGCCGTCTTCGTACAGTGCGTGCTGCAGGAGTCGATCGCGTCGGGCCTGGGCCGCCTGGCGCAGGTCGAGGGATTCGGCGAGGGTGTCGGTCGGTTGTTGCATGGTAGGTTCTCCAGGCGCCGAAGCAGGCACCCGCAGACCTCAGCCACGCGGGCTCAAGTCTCCGGATGCCCTGGCGACGGTGCGCTCAGTGCCAGATTGCAGGTTCGCGATGAACTGAAACTGGGAAGGTCCATTGAGGGGCTTGGCTCGTGAAGCCGCACATGCGGCGCGGGGATGATAGGTGCAGCGAGATCCGGAAAATACCGCCAGGACGGCATTTGGGAGATGTCCTACATCACCCTGCCCAAATGACGAAAAGCACCGTCCAGACACATCGTCATTCCCTCGTCGCGCCAGCGGTGTAGAATCGGCCTATTCATCGCCAGACATCCCCAGGCGGGTTTATGAGCTCTGGCCAAGCACGCGGCGATCCCGCGCTGTCTTCGGCCCCATCCGTGCCAGCGGCAACCGGCCTTCGGCGCAAAGGACAAGAGAAGCTCACTCCCTTTTCCAGAGACCTGATCAAGCCGCCAGGAGTGCTTCATGCCTGATTATCGTTCCAAGACTTCCACCCAGGGCCGCAACATGGCGGGTGCCCGCGCACTGTGGCGCGCCACCGGGATGAAGGACGAAGACTTCAAGAAACCGATCATTGCCATCGCCAACTCGTTCACCCAGTTCGTTCCGGGCCACGTGCACCTGAAAGACCTGGGCCAGCTGGTCGCCCGCGAGATCGAGCGCGCCGGTGGCGTGGCCAAGGAATTCAACACCATCGCCGTCGACGACGGCATCGCCATGGGCCACGACGGCATGCTGTACTCGCTGCCGAGCCGCGAGATCATCGCCGACGCCGTCGAGTACATGGTCAACGCCCACTGCGCCGACGCCATCGTCTGCATCTCCAACTGCGACAAGATCACCCCCGGCATGCTGATGGCTGCCCTGCGCCTGAACATTCCAGTGATCTTCGTCTCCGGCGGCCCGATGGAAGCCGGCAAGACCAAGCTGGCCAGCCACGGCCTGGACCTGGTCGACGCCATGGTCATCGCCGCCGACTCGACCGCCAGTGACGAAAAGGTCGCCGAGTACGAGCGCAGCGCCTGCCCGACCTGCGGTTCGTGCTCCGGCATGTTCACCGCCAACTCGATGAACTGCCTGACCGAAGCCCTGGGGCTCGCCCTGCCGGGCAACGGCTCCACCCTGGCCACCCACGCCGACCGCGAGCAGCTGTTCCTTACCGCCGGACGCACCATCGTCGAGCTGTGCAAGCGCTACTACGGCGAGAACGACGAGTCGGTACTGCCGCGCAACATCGCCAACTTCAAGGCGTTCGAGAACGCCATGATGCTCGACATCGCCATGGGCGGTTCGACCAACACCATCCTGCACCTGCTGGCTGCCGCCCAGGAAGCGGAGGTCGACTTCGACCTGCGCGACATCGATCGCCTGTCGCGCAAGGTGCCGCAGCTGTGCAAGGTGGCGCCGAACATCCAGAAGTACCACATGGAGGACGTCCACCGCGCCGGCGGTATCTTCAGCATCCTCGGCTCGCTGGCCCGTGGCGGCCTGTTGCACACCGACCTGCCGACCGTGCACAGCCGCAGCATGGAAGAAGCCATCGCCAAGTGGGACATCACCCAGACCGATGACGAAGCCGTGCACACCTTCTTCAAGGCAGGCCCGGCCGGTATCCCGACCCAGACCGCGTTCAGCCAGTCGACCCGTTGGGAAACCCTCGACGACGACCGCGAGAACGGCTGCATCCGCAGCTTCGAACACGCTTACTCGCAAGAAGGCGGCCTGGCCGTGCTGTACGGCAACATCGCCCTGGACGGTTGCGTGGTCAAGACCGCAGGCGTCGACGAGTCGATCCACGTGTTCGAAGGCACCGCGAAGATTTTCGAAAGCCAGGACAGCGCCGTGCGCGGCATCCTCGCCGACGAAGTGAAGGCCGGCGACATCGTGATCATCCGCTACGAAGGCCCGAAAGGCGGCCCTGGCATGCAAGAAATGCTCTATCCGACCTCGTACCTGAAGTCCAAGGGCCTGGGCAAGGCCTGCGCCCTGCTCACCGACGGCCGCTTCTCCGGCGGCACTTCGGGCCTGTCGATCGGCCACGCTTCGCCGGAAGCGGCCTCGGGCGGTGCCATCGGCCTGGTCAAGGACGGTGACAAAGTGCTGATCGACATTCCGAACCGCTCGATCAACCTGCTGGTCAGCGACGAAGAGTTGGCTGCACGCCGTGTCGAGCAGGACAAGAAGGGCTGGAAACCTGCCGAAGTGCGCCCACGCAAGGTGACCACTGCACTGAAGGCCTACGCCCTGCTGGCGACCAGCGCCGACAAGGGTGCTGTGCGGAACAAGGCGATGCTCGACGGGCTGTAAGGCTTTTAGGGCATGAATGAAAAACCGGCGCCTTGAGCGCCGGTTTTTTTATGCCTGTGGAAAAGTATTGGCCTCTTCGCGGGCAAGCCCGCTCCCACAGATACAGCGCAGCCTTGAAGACTATGAGACCCCTGTGGGAGCGGGTTTACCCGCGAAGAGGCCGGCATAGCCGCTACAACGCTTACTGAATCTGCTCCGGCGTCACGATCACCCAGTTCTTGTCCGCCGTCACCGGCAGCCCTTCCTTCGCTTGCGCCGCCGCATGCTTGGCGATCATTCCGTTCAGCTGTTCCATGTACTTGGCCTTGCGATTTATCCACAGGTGGATACCGCCCTTGCCCACGTCGACCCCATGGAACTGCATGTAGCCGTCGCTGGTTGGCGTATCGCCGCCTACCAGCACTGGCCGCTTCCACTCATCGATGTAAGTCAGGATGGCCGCCTGCTTGCCGGCCATCCAGGTGGCGGGGGTCCACAGGTAGGGCGTCAACTCCAGGCCCTCGTTGGCGTTGGCATCATAGTGGCCTTCGCTGATCTGCTTGCGCGCCGTGGTCAGCTTGCCGCTGGCGCGGTCCTTGAGCAGCAGGCTGACGCCGATCACGTTCTGCGGCTTGACGTTGTAGCCGTACTTGGGATCGGACGCGACCATGCGCACCAGCTCCTCGGACGCGGCCGAGATCACATAGACCTCGATGCCGTTCTCCATCAGCTTGTTGTACAGCTCGGCCTGGCCGGTGAAGACCTTCGGCGGCTGCACCTCGATGGTCTTGACCTGATTGCCTTCGAAGTAGGTGCTGGGGACAGGCTTGTTCAAGGCCATCAGCTCATCGACCTGAACCTTCAGCTCCTTGAGCGTGAAGCCCGAGAACACCTGTGCCACCCAGGGGTAGCAGACCATGTCATCGATTTCGCACAGGCGATAGTAGTAGCTGAACAGGCTCTCCTTGTGCTCGGCGGTATCCTTGAACGGGATCAGCTTCAAAGAAGGGTCGAGCTTGTCACGAGTCAGCAGGCCTTTGTTCTCCATGAACGGCAGCAGCGCTTCCTCGAGGTCGTAGCGATAGCTGGTGTTGTCCATGTCGAAGACCGCGTAGTTACCCTTGTGGGCATTGGCAGCGATCATCGTGTCGAGCTGTTTGGCGGCCTCGGCGGGCCAGTGCTTGAGTTCGGTTGCCGCCCAGGTGGTGGCGCTGAGCAGCAGGGCGAGACCGCCCGCGAGAAGTTTCGGAGCAGACATCATGTGCGTTCTCCAGAGACATGGCCGCTGAAGCCTAGACCGCCTGCATGACAGGCAGACGTCTGGCACCGACCTCGAGAGAGCCCGAAACGGCATGTTCATTGCCAACTGCGACAGCGCGTTATTCCATTAGCGACTATCTAAATTACCTTTAGATATAAATTCGTTTCTTTTCAGACTGTTAGCATTTCCGTTCGCAATCGCTCACAGAGGCGATCCCTATTTTTGCTTCACGGAGCTTCAATGAACCTGCCGCTTTCCCTCAACCTGCTGGCGTTCCTGGCCCTGCTGCTGGGCCTGGCGCAAACCCGCCGTACCGACTGGAGCCTGGCGAAAAAAGTGCTGCTTGGCCTGGTGCTGGGCGTTCTGTTCGGGCTGGTGTTGCACAGCCTGTACGGCGCTGGCCATCCGGTGCTCAAGGCAACCATCGCCTGGCTCGACCTGGTCGGCAACGGCTATGTCGGCTTGCTGCAGATGATCGTCATGCCGCTGATCTTCGCCTCGATCCTCAGCGCTGTGGCACGCCTGCACAATGCCTCGGCCCTTGGCCGGATCAGCGTGCTGAGCATCGGTACCCTGCTGCTGACCACAGCCATCGCCGCACTGATCGGCATCGCCCTGACCAACCTGTTCGGCCTCAGTGCCGAGGGCCTGGTCGCCGGCGTCCAGGAAACAGCTCGCCTGCAAGCCATCAACAGCGACTACGCAGGCAAGGTCGCCGACCTCAACATCCCGCAACTGCTGCTGTCGTTCATCCCTAGCAACCCGGTGGGCGACCTGGCCCGGGCCAAGCCGACCTCGATCATCAGCGTGGTGATCTTCGCCGTGTTCCTGGGCCTTGCCGCCTTGCAATTGATCAGGGACGACAAGGACAAGGGCGAGCGCGCCCTGTCGGCCATCGACGTGCTGCAGGCCTGGGTCATGCGCCTGGTGCGCCTGGTGATGAAGCTCACGCCTTATGGCGTCCTGGCGCTGATGACCAAGGTGGTGGCCAGCTCGAACCTCGATGACATCCTCAAGCTGGGCAGCTTCGTCGTGGTGTCGTACATCGGCCTGGGGCTGATGTTCGTGGTACACGGGGTGATCCTGGCGATCACTGGCGTCAGCCCGCTGCGCTTCTTCCGCAAAGTCTGGCCGGTGCTGACCTTTGCCTTCACCAGCCGCTCCAGCGCCGCCAGCATCCCGCTGAACATCGAGGCGCAGACTCGCCGCCTGGGCGTACCGCAGTCGATCGCCAGCTTCAGTGCATCGTTCGGCGCAACCATCGGCCAGAACGGCTGCGCCGGCCTGTATCCGGCAATGCTGGCGGTCATGGTGGCGCCGGCCGTGGGCATCGACACCTTCGATCCGCTGTGGATCGCAACCCTGGTGGCCATCGTCACCCTGAGCTCGGCGGGGGTTGCCGGGGTCGGTGGCGGCGCGACCTTCGCCGCGCTGATCGTGCTGCCGGCCATGGGCCTGCCGGTCGAGCTGGTGGCGCTGCTGATCTCGGTCGAGCCGCTGATCGACATGGGCCGTACTGCATTGAACGTGAACGGCTCGATGACTGCCGGCGTGGTGACCAGCCAACTGCTCAAGCAGACCGACCAGCAAGTGCTGGCCGGAGACGAGCATGCCGAGCTGAGTCACTCCTGAGCAACACTTGCCCTGTGGGAGCGGACGAAGCCGCTTCCACAGAAAAAGCTCTAGGGTCTGTCTGAAATGTGTCTGCGCGAAGGCCAGACAAGGCGAAACGGGGCTCGGAAGCGCAGTGTACTGGAGTACATGAGCATTCCGAGCCTCGTTTCAACGCAGTATGGGCGAGTGCAGATACATTTCAGACAGAGCCTAACGCTTGTCCCACACCTCAAAGTGGTAGACCGGCTTGCCTTCCTCGACCTGCCGCTCGGTCGATGCCAGCGTCCACTGCGCCGCGTCGAACGCCGGGAACCAGGCATCCCCTTCAGGCGCAAGCTCCACACGCGTCAGGTACATCCGGCTTACCAGCCCCTTCTCCAGCGCCTGCCCGTAGAGCTGCGCGCCGCCGATCAGCATCAGCTCACCAACCCCCTGCTCGCGCGCCCACTGCTCGGCACGCACCACCGCTGCCTCCAGCGAGTCGAACACTTCGGCGCCCGCCAGCGTCAACCCAGGCTGGCGGCTGACGACGATGTTCAAGCGCCCCGGCAGTGGTCGCCCGAGCGAATCCCAGGTCTTGCGCCCCATGATGATCGGCTTGCCCAGGGTGGTGGCCTTGAAGTACTTGAAGTCCCCCGGCAGGTGCCAGGGCATGGAGTTGTCGATGCCGATCACGCGGTTCTCGGCGAGTGCCGCGATCAGGCTGAGGGGAAGTGATGTGTTCATGACGGCGAGGATAGCACTCGGCACGTGGGTTATGCTTGGGCCTCGACCCGTGCAATGGAAGACCTTGTGACTGCACCGACCGAACTGGACAAACGCTGGCTCACCGAAGCGGTGCGCCTGCGTGAAGAACACGCCGGCCCCCTGGAAGACCAGGAAGCCAACCGTCGCGCGCGCCAGCAGGGCGGCGACCTGGCGGCACGCATCGAGCACCGCGCCCTGTGGCTGGCCGAGCGCGACGGCATGACCCAGGCCCTGCGTCATTGGAAGCAGGGTGCACGCCTGGCCCTGCTGGCCCTGATGATCGTCGCCGTGCTCAGCGGCGCCGGCCTCGGCCTTGCGGCGCTGGGTGACGGCCAACGCCCGGTGAATGTGTTCTGGGCGCTGGGCAGCCTGCTGGGCCTGAACCTGGTGTTGCTGGTCGGCTGGGCCCTGGGCTTCTTCTTCGCAGGTGAGCAGGGCGCAACCCTGGGCCGGCTCTGGCTGTGGCTCAGCGAACGCTTCGCCCGTGATGCCAAGGCCGTGCACCTGGCCCCCGCCCTGCTGGTGCTGCTGCAGCGCAAGCGCCTCAATCGCTGGCTGCTCGGCCTGCTGGTACATGGCCTGTGGCTGCTGGCGATGAGCGCGGCGCTGGGCATGCTGTTGGCGCTGCTAGCGACCCGGCGCTACGGCTTCGTCTGGGAGACCACCCTGCTCGCGGCCGAACCCTTCATCGCCCTGACCAACGCCCTCGGCGCCCTGCCCTCGCTGCTGGGCTTCAGCATTCCCGACGAGAGCATGATCCGCGCCAGCGGCGCGACCCTGCCGAGCCTGGACATCGCCCGCCAGGCCTGGGCCAGTTGGCTGCTCGGCGTGGTGCTGGTATACGGCCTGCTGCCCCGCCTGCTGCTGGCGACCCTGTGCCTGTGGCGCTGGCGCCAGGGCCGCAGGCAACTGGCCCTGGATCTCAGCCTGCCAGGCCATGCACAACTGCGTGACGCGCTGATGCCGCGCAGCGAACGCATCGGTGTACAGGACGCCGCCCCCGAGCACCTGCCGCAGTTCGAGGCGGGCCAACTGGAAACTGGCAGCAGCGGCGCTCTGCTGGTGGGCCTGGAGCTGGATGACCAGCGCGCCTGGCCGCCCACGCTGCCAAGCACGGTGACCAACGCAGGCGTGCTCGACAGCCGCGAATCACGCAACAAACTGCTCGAACAACTCAGCCGCTTCCCACCGGCGCGCCTGGCCATCGCCTGCGACCCGCGCCGCTCGCCTGATCGTGGCAGCCTGGCGTTGCTCGCCGAGCTCGCGCGCAACGCAGGCGCCACGCGCATCTGGTTGCTCCAGGCCCTGCCTGGCCAGGCAATGGACGCCGCTCGCCTGGGCGACTGGCACGAAGCCCTCGACCGCCTTGGCCTGCACCACGCCGACACCTCGCCCCTGACCTGGCTGGAGCATGGCCATGACTGATCCGCTCAAGCTGGCCGTGGTCGGCCACACCAACGTCGGCAAGACCTCGCTGCTGCGCACCCTCACCCGCGATGTCGGATTTGGTGAGGTATCCCATCGCCCCAGCACCACCCGCCATGTCGAAGGCGCGCGGCTGTCGGTGGACGGCGAGCCCTTGCTCGAGCTCTACGACACCCCCGGCCTGGAAGACGCCATTGCCCTGCTCGACTATCTGGAGCGCCTGGAGCGCCCCGGTGAACGCCTTGACGGCCCGGCCCGCCTGGAGCGCTTTCTCCAGGGTAGCGAGGCGCGCCAGCGCTTCGAACAGGAAGCCAAGGTGCTGCGTCAGTTACAGGCGAGCAATGCCGGCCTCTATGTGATCGATGCACGCGAGCCGGTACTGGCCAAGTACCGCGACGAGCTGGAGGTACTCGCCGGCTGCGGCAAGCCGCTGCTGCCCGTGCTCAACTTCGTCGCCAGTAGCCAGCACCGCGAGCCAGAATGGCGCGAAGCCCTGGCCCGCCTGGGCCTGCACGCGCTGGTGCGGTTCGACAGCGTGGCCCCGCCCGAGGACGGCGAGCGACGCCTCTACGAGAGCCTCGCCCTGCTGCTGGAGACATCACGCCCCGCCTTGCAGCGCTTGATCGACGACCAGCAGGCCCAGCGCCTGGCCCGCCAGCACAGCGGCAAACGCCTGATCGCTGAGCTGCTGCTGGACTGCGCCGCCTGCCGGCGCAGCGTCGAGGCAGAGCCTGCCGCTGAAGCCAAGGCCATCGAAGCGCTGCGCCAAGATGTTCGACAACGTGAGCAGCGCTGTGTCGAGGCGCTGCTCAAGCTCTATGCCTTCCGTCGTGAAGACGCCAATGCCGGCGACCTGCCGTTGCTGGACGGTCGCTGGGGCGATGACCTGTTCAACCCCGAGACCCTGAAGCTGCTGGGCGTACGCCTGGGCAGCGGTGTCGCCGCCGGAGCCGCGGCCGGTGCGGGTGTCGATCTGCTGGTCGGTGGTCTGACCCTCGGCGCTGCCGCGCTGGCGGGCGCCATTGCCGGAGGCGCACTGCAAACCGCGCGTAATTATGGATCGCGGTTGCTGGGCAAGCTCAAGGGCCAGCGTGAACTGACCGTGGATGACAGCGTGCTGCGTCTGCTGGCGCTGCGGCAACAGCAACTGATGCTGGCGCTAGACAGCCGGGGCCATGCAGCACAAGAGAGGGTGCGGCTGGGCGAGCTGGATGAAAAGGCCTGGCGCGAGGGCAAATTGCCGGAGGCGTTGACCAAGGCGCGGGCGCATCCGCAGTGGTCGACGCTCAATCCGGGCGCGCGGGTGAACCAGGCCGAGCGCCAAGAGCAGCTCGAGGCGTTGGTGTCACAGATCTGAAGCGCTCCCCTGTGAGAGCAACTGTCTTGCTCAAAAATCTGAGGCCTGCCCAATCCCGGTAGGAGCAACTGTCTTGCTCAAAATCTAAAGACCAGCCCAATCCCTGTGGGAGCAACTGTCTTGCTCAAAATCTAAAGACCAGCCCAATCCCCTGTGGGAGCGGGCTTGTCCCGCGAACACGGGCGTAGCCCGTGCCAGGCAGCGCGGTGTC